>Ga0102590_1000119_pt1 | contig 221190 bp, 208 predicted proteins | sample AraplaMF_Col_mMF_FD_76859 | JGI IMG/M metagenome (GOLD analysis project Ga0102590, IMG submission 76859) | Arabidopsis root microbial communities from the University of North Carolina, USA - plate scrape MF_Col_mMF | ecosystem: Host-associated > Plants > Roots > Endosphere | place: USA... | reverse complement strand
GTGGTAAGAAGGTGGGCGCGCTCGGTGCCTGCGAACCCGAGGTTACGCTGGCAGGTGGCACTTATATCGATTTGTCTCCGACCGAAGCCTACGTTGACGGAACGATGGTCTCTGCGAAGGGCTGGACTGCTCTCGCGGCATTCATCAGGGAGTGCCTCAAGGTTCTTGGCACAGAAATTCGTCACAGCGACGACGACGTGGCCGAAGCCGCTTGAGCTCTGCCAACACGGAGTCGCCTGGAAAGGCGACTCCGCTCTCACACGCAGACTGGCCTAGCTGCCATTCTGCGCGCCTTGCCTCACTGCCTGCCAGAAAGACCCGAGCGTATCGACGTTACATGGTGAGCCTTGGCGTCAGAATTTGGCCAGCGATCTTTTTGAAGACCTCAACCAGCTTTGCCGAATCTTCGATGTTGAACGCCTTGCTGCTGTCGTTTGCACAGGTGGCGAGCCCTTCTGCGGTCGATCCACTCACGCCTACGGCCACGGTGTAAATCGTCAAGCCTGCTTTTTTGGCGTTGCTGCATACCGTCGTCATGAGATTGTCGGCCTTTGCTGTGTCGGTACCTGTGTGCAGCATGTAGTTCGATTTATTAGGCGACAGCGTGTTGGTCCCATCCGTCATGATGATCAAGAATTTGTTGATGCCAGTTGCCTTTGGCTCCCCCTCGGTGAACGGCTGGGTCGGCGACAGCATGTTCCAGCCCCACAGGACACCGGCGGGAATGTAGGTTTCGTTGTTTGCCACCATTTTTGATATGGCGGTCCGCAACGTTGAGTAGTTCGTCGTCAGGGGAACCACAGCTGACCCGCAGCTCGTATTGAGTAGTCCCGTATATCGAAGCGTCGGCTCGGTATCGTTGACATCAAGCGGACTATTTCGCGACCCAACGCATCCGGTCCACGTGTACGTGCTAGTCTTGTCACTGCAAGACGTCACCGGTTCGCCGTAGGTGTAACTATCGCATTGCTCTTTGGTAGAAGTCGTCTTCACGCCATCGTTGGTGCCGGTCGTCGTGACGGTCTTGCAGCCGGACTTTGAAACCACTGGCTTCGAGGTGGTACAGGTATTCTTCGTCGTGGAATAATCGTCTGGGACCGTAAGCCAAAGCTGATTGCGATTGGCGGTGCCAACATTCACGTAACGGGAGAACGGTACGAGCGCGAACCTGACATTCGCGTTCTTACTCTTCTCAAATACGTCGAGAAGGGCATTTGCCGCGGCTTTGAGGTTTGTGAGCTTTTGTCCTGTCATCGAGTACGTGTTGTCGAGGACCATGGCGACCTCGACTTTCTGATAGTCGGACCGAACCGCTTGCGCAGCGACCTTCAACTGCCAGGAATCCTTGAAAAAGAAAGCCCCCAGCGTCAATGGAATGGAGCTCTGTGCATTGATCGTGATGTAGTTATCAGCGGAGATATTTATGTCTTCGACTGAGGCCGATCCGGCCAAGGCAGGTGAAAGATTGCCCTTAAAGACCTTCGTCAGCTCGGCTTTCATAGTTTCGTTGGACGACTTCGGCATCGACACCGCAGACAGGACGGCTGAATCGGCGGCACTTTGTAGCTCCGCTTTGCTCACCATCGCTTTTGAAAAGTCGACAGCCAGTCCGGCGCACGCAAACAAAGGTACGGCCAACAGTGCTGTCACTACTCCAAAGTTGCCTGACTTGTCTTTCCAGAACAATGAAGACCCCCATGATTTTAGGGGGAATATGACGGGTAATAATTAAGCGTGGGTGAAGTGAATAGAACTTATTTCAATTTATACATATTTGCATGTATTGATACATGAACATTACTCAACTTTAACTTGTGATAAAGTCGCCAGCTAAGGAAACGGTAGCGATCATGCTAGCGATTGCCGGGAACGTTTTATCTGCCAAGCCATTTTCGAAATCGAGATAGGGCATGTGGGATAGGACGTGGATGGCTACGTGAAAGGCTTTTCCATTTTCCACCATCGCCGACAACATGGCAGCCTATCGCCGTACCTGTCCGAAGCTAAAAATACGAGTAGGGCACATGACCGAAGATTTGGCCAAGGTGTACGTGGATCGCCTACTGCGCGAAGGGTTTGCCATCGACATCATTGGTGAGAACACGATCGTCATTGTCGATCCTGTCAACGTCGGCGAGCTCTTTGGCGCGCGTGACCCGGGGCGTGAAGCGAACCCGAGCGTACATAAGGACGCGATAATCTCCTATCTTAGAAAACTGCACCGAATTGTTTGAACTAGAGCCCGTGTCGTCCAGTTTAGCTAAGTCGGTTTGCGAAATCAGTGTCGATGGGACTAACGTTCTGATACTGCCTGTTTTTCAGCGCAATTCTCCGATAGCACCCGTTCTTGCCTTAGTCGAATGGATAGGGCTTGGCGTGCCTCTCAGCGAGCCCAGCAGCCGTCAGCCGGCACATCGGGACCTGTAAGTCGTCGCTGACGTCGACCAGTCCAGCCTCGGATGCAAGGTTGACCGTCTTCCGCCCCACGCCGGGTGGTAGTTGTTTGAACTCGTGTTCGTTCAGGTTACGCAACAACAGGGCGAGGCGCACGGTCGGGCCGTAATTGGTCATGCGAAAAATCTCTCGATCTCTCCAGTGGGCGGTGGGGAGAACGGAGAGCGCTCCCCACCAATCCAGCTGCTATAGAAGAAGCGCAGATGAGATCGCCTCGCAGCTACTTCGCAAACGGTCCAGTCCGTTGTCTGTTCCAAGGAGAGGTGTGGGGAGCCAACCAGCGTTTAGCGACTTTAGGCTCTCCACTGCCGAGCAAGACGTTGGGAGACCATCTCGGCGGAGAAGCGCAGGGGTGAGCGCAATAAGTTCCGAGTGCTGCTTTAGCAGACCGCTTCTGTTCTCTCGACGTTCTTGCCCTGTCTCAAACAACCCCAAAAAGGGCCGACCTCTCTGGCTGAAGTCCTGCAATCGTTGCGCGGTCAAATATGCCGCGTGCTCTGCGCGAGTTCCGCGAACGCGTCATAAACGGCACGGAACCGGAAGATGGAAAAGGCACATCGCAAAAGGAACAGCAGACTGCTCTCGCAACGTTTTGGAATCCCGCGCGTTTTATGTCCTCAACCGAGGAGAAAACGATGTCCAAACGAGAACTCATCGATACCGGAACTGACAAGCGTTATGTCCGTCGCGACGAAGAAGGAAAATTCAAAGAATCCACCGACGTCGGCCGTTCGCTTTCCGCAGACAAGCGCCACAAGTCACAGACCGAAGCGAAGCGCGGCGAAGGCGACCGTGGCGACCATCAAGCGAAGCATTGATGACCGATCCCTCATTTCTTGAGATGCAGCCGGCGGAGCGGCAGGCCGTTCTCGAACGGCTGGCCGTGACGCTGGCGCGAAACGCGGCATGGGCGGCGGAGCAGGGAGACGACACCCTCGAAATGGTGATGCGATCGGTCGGAACTGCGTTACTGTCGGTCGCTGGTGAACTTGCCCGCACCGACCTTGGCCTAGCTGAGGATATTGCTAGCCGCGCCGTCGTTCTCATCACCACGTTTCACCTGAGGCACCCGCAGTACCCGGTCGGGCCAACGCTGCACTAGCCCTTTTATGACGGGTCTGCCAGACATCGATTGCCGCGTGAGCAATTACGGCACACATTTCAGATAAGACCGCATTGATAAGGCGTGGCTCGTTCACGGCGTACCTAATCGGTCAATCTGCCTGCAGCACAGAAGTACTTGCCGATGGGCGAACACGTGCTGTTTGCTCCCCGCTTTTGGCTTCAAAGATCGATAAATCAATAACGTAGTCCCCAGACTTATTCAATTGATCGAGGATTGTCGCGGCCAAGCGCACGGCGCAGACAGGATTGATCGCTAGGTCGAATGTCTCGTCGCTGGTCAAAACCAAGCGCGTCAAGAGATTGCCGCCGTCTAGCGGCGCGAACATGCGGAAGCTCTCAGCTTCGAGGAATACATCGGCGGCTTGGTCGAGGGAGGGGACGCGTTGCGCAAATCGGGTAGAAAGGCTGGCTTTTTCTTCTGGTGTCATCGGATTTGTAGGTTTCCTCGAGCTGTTTTTCTCTGCTGGTCCTAACGACGAATTGCGGATCGCGTAAGGCCTATTGGCAGGCGATACGACGAGAAGGCTGCGATGGCGCGGCCCAATGGCGAAGTCGCCACCTGTTACCAGAGCCACTTTTCTTTCGAGCCTGCCGTTGCCGCGATAGGACTGATCGTGATCGGAAGTGGGCTGCATTCGACCCGCATAGCCGGGAGGCGCTTTGGTGCTGCGTGGGGTAGGGCGGATTGGAAATCTGTCATTGGTCATGGAAGCCTCCATGCTTGATTCCGGCTAAACAGGCACGCGCGGTAACGGTTCATAACAAACGCCTGACAGCGGCGGGTAGACCGGTCCAGGCAGCTCGAGCCTGCCGAGGAGAACGCCATTCCGTAGCGATGCCCTTGAGAACCAAGTTGCTATATTGCCGGGAAGCATTACGAATGCCAGGACCGACCTAGAAGGAATGCCGATGTCCAAGACGAGACTATTTTCACCCGTAAGTGTTGGTACTCTAAAGCTTCGCAACCGCATCGTGATTGCACCGATGTGCCAATACTCTGCGGTCGAGGGCGAAATGACTGACTGGCATCAAATCCATTTGGGCAACCTCGCACTATCGGGGGCGGGCATTCTGACTATCGAGGCGACGGCGGTCTCGCCGGAGGGAAGGATTTCGTACGGCGACGTCGGCCTCTACTCGGACGATTGCCAGGCGGCGATGGCCCGTGTGCTAGCCAGCGTACGAAGGTGGTCCAACATTCCGATCGCCATCCAGCTCGGTCATGCCGGCCGCAAAGCCTCGACCGAAAAGCCGTGGCTCGGCGGTCATCAGATCAGCCTGGGCAGCGATAAAGGCTGGAAGACTGTCGCGCCAAGCGCCATCCCGTTCAAGGACGAGTACGATCACCCGGAAAGCCTCGACAAAGAAGGGCTTTTGCGGGTCAGAAGCGCTTTCGTTGACGCTACGAGGCGAGCTGCCGATTTGGGTCTCGACGCCGTGCAGATACATGGTGCACACGGCTACCTTCTCCATCAATTTCTGTCGCCTCTGTCCAACAGGCGTGCCGACGAGTACGGCGGTTCTCTCGAAAATCGAATGCGGTTCCCGCTGGAAGTGTTCGATGCGGTTCGGGAGGCGTTCCCTTCCGGCAAGCCTGTGACAATGCGAGTGTCGGCAACCGATTGGGCAGAAGGCGGCTGGGACACCGATCAGACGGTCGTGTTTGCGAAGGCGCTTGAGGCGAGAGGCTGTTCGGCGATCCACGTTTCTACAGGCGGGCTCGCGTCACATCAGCAAATCGCTCTTGGGCCGAACTATCAGGTACCGTTCGCCCGCGCCGTCAAGCAGGCCGTCGACATCCCCGTCATCGCCGTTGGTTTGATCACAGAATTTGAGCAAGCGGAAGGCGTTCTGACGACCGGCGACGCTGACCTTGTCGCTATCGCGCGGGCAATTCTGTATGATCCGCGTTGGCCATGGCATGCCGCGGCCCACTTCGGCGAAACGGTGCAAGCGCCTGATCAATATCTCAGGTGCCAGCCAAGGCAGTATCGGGACCTATTCGGTTCACCTGCCGGGTGATGCTTCAGCAAAAACACGATCCAAGCAGCCTAAGCGGAACTCTCGAAAATCTCATCCGGAGGATTGCGAGGCTCACGAACCGAAATCCCGACGTCGCGATGCGCGTCTTGCATTGGAGCTGAAGATGGCCTCGTTCGCTGGGAAACGCGATCCCGATAAATGCCCAACTCATCCAGGCTCGCTCCTTCGCGATGAGATTCTTCCAGCGCTCGGAAAGCCCAAGGCCGAGATCGCCAAGTCGCTGGGCGTGTCGCGGCAGCACCTCTATCAGATTCTCTGCGAGGACCGCCCTGTCACCGCAGGCATGGCCGTTCGGTTCGGCAAGATGTTCGGTAACGAGCCGATGATGTGGTTGAGAATGCAAGCCGCACATGATGCGTGGCATGCAGCTCGTGAGATTGATGTTTCGAGAATTCCGACGCTATGGGGGGCATAGGATTCCGTGGCGACGGGCTATCGAGCCTGCAATTCATCCAACGCGTTTGCAGCCGACTTGACGTCGGAGAGAGTTCGCTTTCGCCTTTCGTCGACAGCGATGTCCATGCAGTTCAGAATCGGTATCTGTGAGGTGAAAAGCGATGAAGCGGGGACGCCCATGAGCCTAAAGGCTGCCGCCTGTTTTATTGGTGCATACTGTACGGCCGCGTTGGCCTTATGCGGCGACATCACAGCGCCCATTGATTTCTTAGTTTTTCCCCGGCCGGGGCTTTGGCAAATCCTACTCTTGGTGAGCGGGTTGCTTGCTGGAGTGGCAGTCTCGCCGACCGTCTCACCCCGACTGCCGGTCTATTTGCGGCCCGCTTTGTTCGTAGCGGTTTGGATGGTCCTTACCGTGTCATCGGTAGGTCTGTACGCAGATTGGCAGCGGAGGACAGCGATTTCCAAATTTCAACCGGACAGCGAACTCCAGCACTCGTTTTTCAGGTCGATCCGCGAGGTTCCGAGGGAGTTTCAGTTCTATGTTCACGCCGCCGCGTTGAAGGGTTGCATTCCCTACATCTGGAGCTATCGCAGTATGAGCTTGGTCCAACTTGATCCGGACGTCGCCCCTAACGTCTTACCCCTTGAATGGATCGCGCGCTGCGATCTTAAAAGGACGCGCTGACTGCTAGTATCCGAACGACGTCACTGAATTGCGTCATCACGGTCGGCAGCCTGGACGAAAGCCGGTTAGCGGCTGATTTTCCATTGGTGGTCTTCAGCCGGGCAGGCGACGCCATTCAGGCTTGAACTCCCGCTGATCGTCTGGTGTGTCGTGAGGAATTGCTTGCAGCCTTGGCCGCCATCGGCGGTCGGTGCAATCTGCTGAATGACGCCAGCGCTTCCAGTTGCCGGATTTGCCCAGGCCAAAGGCTGCAGTCCAACGTCGGAACGGCCGACTGTCTCGGCGATGACAGCTTGGTCGGTCTGGGGTGCAGTCTTAAGCTGAGTGGTGGAGGCCGTCACGAGAGGTTCTGTCGTCGAGCAAGCGGTCAGCAGCAGCATCGACGGGACACTAAGACGACGCCATACACGAAGCATACTCTCTCCATTTATAATCGCACTGTCTTAGGACGATAGCGACCAACCCGTTACCTAAGGGTTACGGAGACGTAAATGCGGCGCACCCTTAAGCCAGGCATCCAGCTTGAGCCGAGCGCTTGACCCTTGTTAGCGTGGGGCGGACTGATGAACTCGTTTTGTCGGCAATTCGTCAAGCTGCATTCCTTCTGTGGCTGCCAGGGTGGCCACGGCTGCGCCGATGGTCTGATGTTTCCTCAGACTGAAGTCGGAGGTTTGGATTTTTTTGGAACGCACAAGCGTGGCAAGCATTCAATCGCGGTGCAATAACCCGAGGTAACGCCCAATGAAGAAAATCATTCTTGCTGTCGCTCTCGCTCTTTCATCCATCGCGGCCGTCCCAGCGGCTTCCTACGCGGACACCGTCATCATTCGCACTGATGACGGTCCTAGCCCGCATCGCGGATGGGACCGTGGACACCACCGTGGCTGGGATAATGATCGAAGAGCACGCATGGTAAGTGAAGACTATCGTCGCCACCCGTCTTGCTTCACGAAAAGGGTTGTGACCTATCGCGATGGTGAGCGCGTTTCGCGGACGACGAAGGTCTGCCGCTGATTGAAGCCAGATTGGCGTCACGGAGCCGGAGAGTGTTCTACTGTCCGGCTCCTGTCGTTTGAACTTATCTCCGCTCATCGTCTCGTCTCCAGTATTAGCGCGTACAGCAGAGCAGGGTGGCAACGCGGGTTTCGATGGGCGATCGGGCTTCGATCGGTTGGGGAAAGCCGACGCTTCGAATGGACTGCTCCGGGCCCGGTGATGCCGAGGTGCCTCTTGCGAACGGCTGCCAATTTGGCATCTCGGCCACGTCGAGTGCGGTCTGTTCCACATGGCATTTGGGGATAGGCTAGCCGCAAAGGTGGCAGCTATCATCCCGGTCGAAAATGCTGGCTCTTACGCGCGGTGGGGCGCGGGTTTCATCGGTTGGTCCAATCCATTCGTCAATGCTCCGCATCGGCAAGCCTCCCAAGTGGAACCTTATGTTTGTAAGCAGGTTGACCTCGCGACAAACAAGGAGCCGAACGATGACCGATCCAAGAGAGAGCCCAGACAACGAACCAATGCCGTCGCCGACGTGGAAGCCAAGCCCACCGGAGATGGAGCTTGAGCCAATCCCGGTCCCAGAACGCGCTGATGACACTCCGGTCACTGCCGATCTCCCCAGCGATGGCTTGGTGCCCGCAGTTCCGAGCAGCGACGAAGAGAACATTGATGCGGATGAGGCTCTGCCGGACGAGGTGGAGGAAGGAATTCTCCTCGATGATCCCGAACGAGATAACACCCGGTTTGACGAAGAAATGCCCAAGGACAGCCTCTGAGTAACGACGAGCGCTGTGGAATAGGATGGGATGATCGGTCATCGCTCCTCCCTCCTTTTCTGTCATCTTGAAGAGACCGAATTGAGCTGAGATTCGACAGTTGCGGGGAACTTGTCCTTATCCGGAGCCCGCCTGCTTCAATCACGGCTAAGGATGCGATCGTCCAGCCGGAGCGGATCAATACTCCCATTGCCGTCTTGCGCACGGCGGCGGCGGATTGCGCAGCCGGACTCCCCTTGATCCCATGCCCGCGCGCACACCGTCCGCAGGAGCGTGCCAAGAGCCACCGCGATCTGACAGCGCTCGCCGCGTCATTGGCAGCTCAATCGGTACCGCTCAACCGACTGAGCCGACTAACGCTTCACATCGCCGGATTGTTTCGCGGTGAGTGATCGATCTTGCAGATCGGCATACCAGTCAGCGTACGGCGTGTTCCGGGCGAGGTAGCGATTGTAGTCGGGCGCGCCGTCGTCCCACCATGGAGGGCCCCGCTCGCCAAGCGCAACTTTCGCATCGTTAACTCTCGTACGGGCTTCCGCCGTCTCACAACTACCCACTTTTGCGTCGCGAACGGCCCGGCGCGCCAAAAGAGTTGTGGAATTCGGAACAAACCAAGAATATCGACTGGCGCTGCAAACGTGAAAGTCGTATCAAAGTCGATCTGGATAAGGACCGACCATGGCATTTCGATTCGTCCACACCGCAGATATACACCTCGACTCGCCGTTGAAATCGCTCGCCCTTTTGAATTCCGAGCTTTCAGAGCTCATTGGGTTGGCTACCCGACGCTCTTTCGTCCAAACAATTGATTTATGCCTGGAAGAGCGCGTGGACGCCCTGATCATCGCCGGCGACCTGTATGACGGCGAGCAGACCTCGATGAAGACCGCGCGGTTCCTCGCCGAGCAACTCGGTCGATTGCACCAAGCTGGTATCCGAACTTACATCATCCGCGGGAACCATGATGCTCTATCCAAGATCACCGCGCAGCTTGTCATGCCAGATTCGGTACGGGTTTTTGGAGAGGCAGCTGAAGTGGTGACGGTTGAGCGCTCGGCCAGTGATTTCGACGTCGCGATCCATGGAATGAGCTTCGCAAAACCTCACGCGCCCGAAAGCCTCCTCAGGCACTTTGCCCTTCCCACTCCCGATGCGGTCAATATTGGGATTATGCACACAAGCCTTAACGGCTCGCCTGGTCACGACCCGTATGCGCCCTGCAGCGTTGCCGAGCTCAAGCAAACAGGCTTTCAGTATTGGGCGCTCGGACATATTCACAAACGTGCCGTCTTCGAAGACAAGTCTTCTGCAATCGTAATGCCCGGAATACCGCAAGGGCGCGATATCAACGAGGACGGTTCGAAAACCGTGACGCTCGTAACCGTGAATGATGACCGCACGGTCGTCATGGAAGAAAAAACGACAGCTGTTGCGCGGTTTGAGCGGCTTCAAATTGACGTCTCGAACGCGGCCGATTGGGAGGACGTCGTTGCAATGTCCAAACAGAAGCTAAGTCAGCACGCTTCTGACGTGTCGGCCCAACAGATCGTCACGCGCGTCGAGGTGATCGGATCCAGCGAGCTTGCATGGCGCGTCCGTAGGGATATCGATGTGCTTCGGACGGAGCTGGAAACCCATGGCTCACTCCTCGGTAACCTCTGGGTCGAAAAGGTCAAAGTGTCCTCAGCGAGGCCCCGGCAGATTGCTGGGAATTTCGGACCTATCGATGAGCTTGCGAACATCATTGAGCAAGAGATCCACGGTTCAGTCGACTTCAATACCGAAATGAAGGCGATCGCCGACGAGTTGCGGAGCCAACTGCCCACTGAGCTAAGGGGCATTTTCGGAAACGATCAGGAGGCGTTTGAAAGTCTCATGGCCAGGTCTGCCAACGAGGGCACGGCGCAGGTCCTTGCGCGGCTCCAGAACAGCGGGGTTGAATAATTGCGTATCAATCGCCTCAACCTGACACGTTACGGTAAGTTCACCGATGCCGTCTTCGACTTCGGCTCCCGTCCCGTTGGGTCGCCCGACCTACACGTCATCTATGGTCCGAACGAAGCGGGTAAATCAACGACATTCAGTGCGATCCTCGATCTGGTTTTCGGTATCGGGTACAGTTCCAAGTACGGCTTTCTGCATCCTTATCCAACAATGAGGATAGGCGGCAATGTGAACACGGGCGGACGTGAGAGAGAATTCGTCCGGGTAAAGCGCCCACAGAACAGTTTGCTCGATGGGGATGACCGAACGGTTGCGGACACCGAGATTTTGGCGGACTTAGGGGGCATAGACCGCATCGCGTTTTCGACGATGTTCTCTCTTGACGAAAAGACGCTCGAGAGTGGTGGCGAAAGCATTCTGGCTAGTAAAGGCGATCTCGGCGAGCTGCTGTTCTCTGCAAGCGCTGGTCTTGCCGATTTAAGTCGCAGACTAGGCGAAATCAGAGCCGACGCAGATGGTTTTTACAAGTCCCGTGCGCGTAATACGCAGCTTGCCGAACTGAAAACTCGTCTCGCCGACCTTAAAAAGATGCGCGAAGAACTCGATCTCCAGGCAAGCGACTTCACTCGGATGAAATCGGAACTGAGCGTCCATGAGGAAAGATATCGAGAAGCTCATGAACAGCTATCGGGGATCCAGACACGGTCGCATGAGATAAACCGCATCCTGCGAGCTCTTCCGACGATGACAAGGATAGTCAGTCAACGAAACGAGCTTGCGCTGTTGCCAATTGTGCCAGAGCCTCCGGGCTCCTGGAAGGATGAGCTCTCTGAGATTCGCAAGGAGACCATCGAACTCCGAGTGAAGATCGAAAGCGTTGCTCGTTCGATCGCCGACATCGAAAGCGGGATCCATGACATTCCGGACCCTGCTGAGGTTCTCGCTTTCGCGGGACGGGCGGAAGAGCTCTTGAAGACCCTCGAGCCGCGCTACGTCACGGCGCAGGTCGATATCCCGAAGCTCAAAGGACGGATTGCCGAACTTTCAGTGGAGGCGCTGCTTCGTCAGCTCGGAAAGCCTCTGGAGAAGGACCCTGCTAGCCTGGTTCTCGATGCGGCCACAGTCGGAAGATTTAGAAGCCTAATCAATTCAAGGTCGGGCGTTGATGCAAAGCTTGATAGTGCAGCCAAAGAGCTTGCCCGCACGGAGCGGGCGCTCTCGGAGGAGGACGGGACCTATGAGCGCTTCATCGAGTACCGGCAACCTGAAAGGCGTCGAGCCCTCGAGGCGCTGGCTGCGACAGTCAACGCCGTCTCGAAGACAGACGACGAAACGTCGCTGCGCCTACTAACTCGGCGACGAGATGCTGCTGCGAACACCCTATTAGAAAGCATGGCACAGCTAACGCCGTGGCGCGGCACGCCGGAAGAATTAGCTGCAATGTCGGTCCCATTGCAGGCCACGCTCGACAAGTGGAAGATCAAGCATTCAGAGGCGCGCGATGCCGCCAAAACCTCCGCTTTCGATATCGATCGACTGCGGGGCGACCTTGGTCGTCTGGACGCGGAAATCGACGCTATCCGAGGGCGGTCCGGGGACATAGATGAGTCTTCCGCCGTCATCAGCAGGGCCGCGCGCGATGAAGCTTGGGTTTCGCACCGACAAGCGCTAACGGCGGATACCGCGCTCAGCTTCGAGCGAGCCATGAGAGCCGATGACCAGATAGTAGCACAGCGGCTCCTGCATTTCGCCGAGACAGGAAAGCTCGCGCAACTAGGCCTGACGCGCGCCGGGGTGGAAGCCGACCTTCGCACGGCAGGTGAGCGACTTTCAGCTGCGGAAAACGCGCTCGTTGCCTTGGCATCCGAGATGCTTGCTAGCTTCGCTGACGTAAGCGGGGCACAGGTTTTAACACGCGACCCTGGCGAGCTTCAGGAATGGATGCGCCGAAGGACCGCGGCACTGGCGGCCCGCGACGAGCTAGGCGGTATCGATCAGGAGATAGCCGACGTTCGAGATCGATCCTCCGCGGTGAAGGTACGGCTGGTCGCCGCGCTCCGAGCCGCGGAAATCAAGGTCGTAGACGTTGAAGATACGAGTTCGTTGGTTGCCGTAGCGGAGAACGAACTAGACCGCTTCAATTCGGCGATGGACCAGGCCGACCGACTTGAGCGCCTCAACGCGGATCGCATCGAAAGAACGAGGCTGCTCGACGATGCACGGGCGGCCGATGTGGAATGGAATGCAAAATGGGAAGCGGTGTGTGCAGGTTGCTGGCTCAAGGATGAACCTGCCGTCCCCGGCGTCGATGCCTTAAACGCGATCGTACCGCTTCTGGAAAAGCTGTCGTCAGCGATCGAAATGAAAGACAGCCTACTGGACCGTGTTCAGAAAATGGAGAAAGACGCCTCCGTTTTCGAACAGGCGGTCTTCGATCTTTGCGCGGCACTTTCCATAAGTCGTTCAGGATCGCTCAGCGACCTGACGTGGGCGATTGCCGAAAAGATGAAGGTCGCTGAACGTGGCAAAGAGCGGATCGAGAACATGACGGAAGCACTCCGTCAGGCTCGAGAGCAGGAGAAAGCCCTTTTCGTTTCCAGTCGGATTGTCTCGGGACGCATCGATGAGATGACCGCGTTCTTCGGGTGCGCCACGATTGACGAAGTCGAAGCGCAGATCGATCTTTACTCCAGACGTCAGGCGGCGCAGACGACACTTGCGAGCCTGGAACGCGAGCTTCTGGAGATCGCCGGTGCTCAGGACATCGTCCAAGTCGAAAAAAACCTGTCGAATGCTGACAGGGACGCTCTCGAGATCGAGCTGGAAGGCATGAAGCCAGACCTGGAGAGTCACGAGAAGGCCTGCCGCGACGCATTTCATGAAGTCTCAACACTCAGGAAGTCGCTGGACGCCGTCGGAGGCGATGCGGCGGTAGCTCAGATCGAAGAGCAGCGCCGAACCACCTTACTGGAAATCGAAGAGCGGGCAGGGAGCTACCTGGAGCTTCGTGTCGGTATCGCCGCTGCTGAGCAGGCGATCAAACTCTACAGAGATCGTCACCGCAGCGGAATGATGTCCAGAGCATCCGAGGCGTTCCGAACTATAAGCCGCGGGGCCTACACCGGGGTTGCCGCCCAGCCGGGGAAAGATGGAGAAGTCCTCATGGCCGTGTCGGCAAGCGGTGGCTCGATATCCGCCGACGCGCTATCCCGAGGCGCGCGGTTCCAGCTCTATTTGGCACTGAGGGTTGCGGGATATCACGAATTCATTGCTGAGCGCCCGGGCGTCCCTTTCATCGCCGATGACATCATGGAGACGTTCGACGACTTCCGTGCGGAGGAAGCTTTCAGGCTGTTCGCCGGGATGGCACAGCACGGCCAGGTGATCTACCTGACGCATCATCGGCACCTTACCGATATTGCACGCAAGGTTTGCCCGTCTGTTCGTATCTATGATTTTGACGCTATCAAGCGGGCGGCAGAGTTGGACGGAATAGCAGCGGAGTAAAACTGAAGAGGGGGCGGTCTGAGTACGTTGACCCACCATCGGAAAGGATCCGACCATTTGGCGAACATAGAGCCGGTGAAACGATGTCATTCTCTGAAGAGCAGTTTATCCAACAGGTAAATAGAAACGACACAAACCGTTGGCTTCTGGACGTTCTTCCCGATCTCCGACTGCCTCAGGGTACCTTGACAGCTGGCTGCTTGTTTCAAACCGTATGGAACATCAAGAGCGGGAATAAGCCAGAATGGGGGATCAAGGACTACGACGTGTTCTACTTTGATGCCAACGACCTATCGTGGGAAGCAGAAGACGCTGTCATCCAAACAGCGCGAGAAATGCTTGGTGATCTCGCTGATAGAGTCGAAATCAGAAACCAAGCCCGTGTTCACCTCTGGTATCCGCAAAAGTTCGGCTCGCCTTGCCCCCAGCTAAGGCGAGTTGAAGACGGGATTGACCGGTATCTTATCAAGTGCACACAGTTCGGGGTCAGCATCGGGAGTGGAAAGGTCTACGCTCCGGATGGGTTCAACGACATGTGGGATGGCATTCTGCGGGTAAATCCAAACAACCCTATAACAAGCCTATTTGTCAAAAAAAGTCAGGAATACCGCGCTCGGTGGCCCTGGCTTACAGTCGCTTTTTGATCGTCAGTTTGGCGGAGGTTGGGCTCTGTCGCGTTTGCCATCAAGCAGCGGGTCTCTCGGATTTTCATGGCGGGCGTGCTTGTGCCAGACAGGCCATTATAATCGAAGATCTAATTGGTGAAATCGACAACGACAGTGCGGATTGACCGAATGTGCTGGTTCGGCGGATCGTGAGACGGGCAGGGGTGTCCAGGGAGCGGAACATGGATGACGCATCATCGTCGGCAACGAACTTTCGCGTTGAGTTGGAAGAGTGGTCAAAGACACGCCCTCGTTGGCAACGGCATGCGCTGTGGCTCTTGGCAACACAAGCCGAACCGCAAGAAACAGATGTAGACGCCGTGGTCACTTGTCTTCTTAGGGAGATTGGCCTTGCTGACCCAGGCGACGGCAATGAGGTTCTGTTTTCCAAGGAGCATTTACGCGGCGTGGATCCCGGCACTCTGCGTCTGCTAGGTGTCAGGGACGTTCAAAACATCAACCGTCTTAGGTCAGAGGGGATCCGGTTTTCTCCTGGCGGGCTGACGATTGTGTTTGGCGAGAACGGCAGCGGCAAAACCGGATTTACTCGACTGTTCAGAAAGGCATGCCGAACTCGAGTGGAGAAGACTGTTGATCTCGCTATTCTGAATAACGTCTATGGTCAAACAGATGGCGCAGCAGAGGCCACCTTCCTATTCCACGATGGTTCGAATGAGATCGAGGTGCCTTGGGCTGACACCGGTGGAAACGATGACCGGCTCTCCGCTATCAGTGTCTTCGACACCAAATCCGCCCAACTTTACGTCGATGAGGGCAATAAGCTTCGCTTCCTTCCGGCCGATCTCGATCTTCCGTTCAGGCTTAACGACTTGATCAAGACCGTTGAGGATCGCATTGCACCCGCTTCGGAAAAGAACGATGCCATTCTAGGGGCATTGGGCAATCCTTTCACATCTCCTGGCGTGGATACTGGAGCGCGCACCTTTTACCGGGACCTGACCGCCAAGCATAGCGACGAGGCAATCGCGAATGCTTGCGAGTGGTCGGATACAAACGAGGAAGAATTATCAAGGCTGAAGTATGCGCTCACCGCAGGACCAGAACAAAGCAAAGCGCATCGGCAGCATGCTTCAGCGGCCCGGACATTAAGCAATCGATGGAAGCAGCTTTCGGCCGCTCTTAGTGACCAGCGTCGTGGTGAACTACATGCTGCAGCGGACGAAGTGACCAAGTGTCGGGAAGCGCATGCCGCTACAATCGCGCTCGTTCAAGGAGGCGACCCCCTTGGAGAAGTCGGAGGAGCGGCGTGGAGGGCAATGTGGGAAGCAGCTGCCACGTATGCCACATCAATTGACAATTTCAATGACTTCCCGAGTCACGGACCAATCGGAGAGGAGCACTCGGACCCGCTCTGCCCACTTTGCCAGCAGAGTACAACAGCTGTGTCGCATCGATTGCACCGTTTTGCGGGTTTTGTATCAGCTCAGTCCAGCAAATCCCTGAGGAAAGCAGAGTCGGATCTGGCCGCTATGAGGTTGGCACTGTCGCAAGAGCAAGTTATTTTGTCACCAGCTGAGAAGGTTCTTATCGAGAACGTCGGAGCGCACGACCCCGAAATCGTTAAGCGCGTGGCGGCTGCATGGGCGTTGGCATCTGAAGTCAAAGCTAACTGGACCGAATTTGATATCAATGCCCTTTGTGCTGGTGTAGGCCAAAATTCGCTCTCTGCCGACCTCGATGCAATCGCTAGTCGCTGGGAAGCCATGGCTAATGCAATCGACGACGTCCAGGACGACGCAGCGCGTGCGCAGTTCATGACCCAGTGTAGGGAACTGGAAGATCGACGAACTCTGGGTAAGTTCGCTGCCGAGATTGTTGCAAGACGGGACCTACTAAGAAAGAAGGCTGCTTACGATCTTGCAAAGACCGGGTGCCGGCGAAATGAGGTTACTCGTAAAGCGAACGAATGGGTTGATACCTATCTCACTGAGAGGGCGAAAACCTTGTTCGAAAGAGAGGTCGAACGTTTCAGCCTCGGACATCTAAAGGTTGAACTCACGCGAAGCTCTACATCTGTTGCTACTGGTTATAAAAACAACCTTACAGGTGCGCGACGCCAGACCCGCGTATCCGAGGTTCTCAGCGAAGGAGAGCAACGAGCGCTCTCGCTTGCCGCATTCTTCACGGAATCCGCTCTGGAACGCCCGGGTGGAATCTTAGTCGTCGACGACCCCATCTCATCGCTAGATCGGCGGCGCTCCGCTGCCGTCGCCGAGAAGCTGGTCGAAGAATGTGAAACCCGGCAGGTTATCGTCTTTACGCATGACCTCCTTTTCCTCGAGGAACTGGGGGAGGCCGGCAAACGGAGGGCGGTCGAGCCCGCCATAGTTCGCGTATTTTCGACGACGTCAGTCGCGGGCAATGTTGATCCGTCCGGTGTTCCTTGGAAAGGTCAGAACGTTGAAAAGCGCGTGAATACGCTGCTGAATGGCATGGCTTCGTTAAGGCGATCGCGTGAAACGAGCCTCACGGACTATGAGATCGACGCGCGCAATACCTACACCAAGCTCCGAGAAGCGTACGAACGGTTCGTCGAAGAAGTTTTGTTTGGTGGCGTTATACAGCGGTATCGGCAATCGGTTGAGACAAAAAAACTGAGACTGGTCTCGGTCTCTCACGACGTTGCCCGGCGTTTTGACGATGCTTTTTCCAAGGCGTCGAAATATAGCCACGACAATTCGCAGGTGGAGAATGTGGCGGTTCCAGAGCCCGAGGAGATCGAGCAGGACCTCCGCGATCTCCAGTCAATGATTTCCGACGTCAAGCAGAAGCAGAAAGCGACGGAGAGTGCCCGGAGATAAGCAAGCAAGAACTAGCGCCTCTATCGCGGGAAATTGAGGCATTCATGGAGCAGTTTCCATGAGGAATCGGATGAGGGCCGGAGGGGAGCGGTAGCGCTGCTTAACAGGAGCTTCAGTGTTACAGCCCACCTCAAGGGGTAGAACGTCTGGTGAGTCCGCCAGCCAGTGCGTATCCGCCGCTCTAAGCGACGACGTCTGATTCCTCAGCGGCCCAGTTGTAGTCTTGTTTCGAGGGGAGACAGAAGGCGCGATAGAACACTTCAATCACGCCTTACGTCTTAGTCCACTGGACCTCGAAATGTTCAGAATGCAGGCCGGGATTGCTCTCGCACACTTCTTTGCTCGGCGTTTCGACGTCGCGTCGCGCTGGGCTGAGGAGGCCTTACGAAGTCTGCCCAGTTTTACTGTAGCTGTTGCGGTCCTGGCGGCGAGTGAAGCTCACCGGGGTCAGATGCAAAACGCCGCGGCCGCCGTGCAGCGCCTCGGAGTTCTCGATCCGCTGTTGCGTGTAAGCAACCTGGTGGAATGGTTGCCTATACACCGAAGCGAGGACGCCATCGCGTTTGCGGAAGGATTGCGTTTGGCCGGGCTGCCCGAGTAGAGCACGCTTAGTTGAACTCGACTGATGACAGCGTTGGTTCTCATTTGCCAGCGCGTCGTGGACGCGCTGGCGGTTTGTAACAGGTAGACAAAAGAGTGGCGAAGTCGAGCAACTGAAGAAACAGCTTCATCGCCGTCCCGGCGCATTAAGCACTTCGACACTCGTCTTGTCGTTTAGAACTCAGTAGTCCCACCAAGTCGGAACCCAGCGGTACTTCTCTCCAACTGCAGCGACGCGGCCGACGGATGGGAAGGGCATGTGGGTCGAGATCAGCCACGACCCGGTATCGGCTAGCTCCCGCATTAGTCGAAGACGGACGCGGGTTGCCTCGACAGGATCATGTTCGAACCCGTTGTGCCACTCCGGATGGTCGAAGGAGACCGGGAAAATGGCGTCGCCACCGAACATCAGACGATCGTTCCCGGACTGCACGCGAACCACGCTGTGCCCCGGCGTGTGACCGCCGGTACGAGTGACGGAGACCCCAGGGGCTACTTCGGCCAGATCTTTGAAGGTGCGAATGTTGTCGCCGTAAGCGCTCATAAAATCGAGCGAAGCTTTTCGAGCCAGCGCCGCAAGGGCCGGCGGCATGGCCGTTTGCGAGAAGTCGGGCGACTTCCAGAAGTCCGTTTCGCTCGCACAGACGTGGACGCGAAGGTCAGGACGCGTTCGGCTTTTGACACCCTCGGCGAGCAGGCCGCCGACGTGGTCGAAATGCATGTGGGTAAGGACGACATCGGTGACGGAGCCAAGATCGACGCCGGCAGCTTCCAGCCGCTGAACAAATTGACCCGCACGGGGGAAGTCCGGATATTCCTCGCCGATGCCGCTGTCGATAAGCAGCGTTTGGCTGCCGCTCCGTACCACGACCGCGTTCAAGGCCCAGTCGAAGGCGTCCTTCGATAGGAACCGTTCGTCCAGCCATTCGCCCCGAACGGCTGGATCGGCATTCGTTGCCATCGACTCCGCGGGCGGCGTAAGCACGCCATCGCTAATGATCATTACCTCGATGTCGCCCACTTGCATCGCGTAACGTGATGGAACCAGCTCGTCGAGCCCTCGCTTTGCTTCCTGGCTGACGGGCCGGAACTTGGTTTCAACGTTCGACATAATACGCTCCAGTTTAGATTGAAAACGTGACGGTCACGCCACGGTTAGGATCGTAGAATTCGAGGTTCTTGCGGTCGAGGTATGCCAAAGTTTGGGTAATGAGCGCCGCAGCGATGTGTATTGTGCGGTACGGCTCCCACCGACAGTTCCGGAGAGGGCGCGAGTTTCGATGGAAGCGAGAGGCTTGATAGTGATGATAGGTGTCATGAAGTTGATGGAAGAAGAGCTTAAAACTGACCAGGAGTTTTTCGATCTGCTGACTGGATCCTACGCGGGGCTCACCGGCAAGGAGATCGTGTCCGCGGATACGTCACCGACCTGGCTTTATGAAGCGGCGCCTTTCGCCGTCCTAGCACACAACACCGACGCCGATCCCAGATTCATATATGCCAACGTCACCGCGCAGCGCTTGTTCGGCTATCCCTGGTCGGAGTTCACACGTCTGCCCTCACGGCTTTCGGCAAAGGCGCCCAACAGGAAGGAGAGGCAGAGGCTGTTGGACGCGGTCTCCAAGAATGGGTTTGTCGATAATTATCGCGGGATGCGAACGACGAGGGCCGCCCGCGAATTTTGGATGGAAGACGGGGTAGTCTGGCAGCTTGTAGATGAGAGCGGTAGATTTCATGGACAGGCTGCCGCGTTCTCAAAGTGGTCTTTTGCAGACTAGAGATCAAGCGACCCGCCCAATTCGCCTGTCACTGAGCTGTCGACGTCTCCGACATCGGTATTGGCTGACCGCGGCGCCGTGCCTCAGCCAGGGCCTCGTCGAGCGCTTGTTCGATTAGGAAGCAGAGAATTTCCGCGCCTGGCTCCGTAGCCGCGATGCCCCTGGCGATGCTCAAGGAGTCTATCAGCTTCGAAATTTCATTATTCATTCGCTGTCTCGCCCATTTAGTCCTTAGATGTGGCGAACGTGTCGCCTCGAGCGGGGAGCGTCAAGCAATCCCGCGCATATCGATTAGGTCAACATCTCATGGTCGATCCAGCGTAGCTAGCACGACCCCAAGATCTCGATTGGCGAGAACGGACAAAGCATTGTTATCAGCCAATTCAACAAGAGCTGTCGCAACCTCGCCTCGTTCCCAGCCGGCGGCGATCGCTGCCGCTGCTACGTCTTGGAATGCGGCCTCCATCGCTTCCTGACAAAGAATGAATCGGTCCGAATGGCGAGCCGCCGGAGGTGGCGCAATTTGGTTCATGAGAGTTTCCAGCTATACCAAAAAAGGTTCTTCGAGAGGTTTTCCGGTTCTCGCGACGTGAACGCGATCACGATCACACGTCAACCGTCTTGCAAGGCTTGGTGGCCTGCTCCGATTGCGCGTGCGATAGTCGTCTCCCTATTGAGTAGCAGACCATCAGATAGACTTCGAGAACGTTCAAGCTAGGCATAGGTTTAGGTTGACGCTCGCACCGGAACCGAGCGCTCGGATCCCGTTCCACAGTTACAATCACAGCGATGAGCTGGCACCATCTGCCGGTCCATAGCGGCTGCTAATGATCAATCAGGTGCTTTGGATTTCCTCGGAACGTGGCTCGATAAGTGGTAGCGTAAAGATAAAGACTGCTCCATTTGGCTCATTTTTCTCGACCCACAACTCTCCGCCGTGTGACGTGATGATAGATCGGCAAATTGCGAGGCCCATGCCCATGCCGTGTCCCTTGGTCGTATAGAACGGCTCGAAGATCTTCGATGGCTCAACGATGCCCGGACCCGTGTCGCTGATTGACGTTTGGATCAGATCGCCAACGCGCTTAATGCGAATGCGAATGGTTCTCGTAGTGGCAGCCGGTCCGATAGCCTCGATGCCGTTTCTCACGAGGTTGATTACCGTCTGCTGGATCTGCACCCTGTCTAGTTGGAGAGTAGGGAGTTGATCATCAACCTCGATTCCAAAGGTGACGCCATGGCGCAGCAATTCTTCGTCGAGGAGCTGTCCGGCATCGCCAACCAGACGAGCTATGTCGGTTTGAATGCGGGCGTCCGCCGACTGCGCGAACAATGCGCGAATGCGGGTGACAATGTCGGTTGCCGCTTTGCCGCTCCGAATGATGCGTTGTAGGGCCTGCATCGCGCGGTCCAAGTTCGGTGGTTCGATAGAGAGCCATCGTTCGCAGGCCTCCGAACTAGACAGCAGTGCTGCCAACGGCTGGGCAACTTCATGTGCGATTGACGCCGATAGCTCAGCGAGGTTTGCAGCCTGGGTAGCCTTTGCTAGCTCCTCGTGGGCAAGCCGCAATCCTTCTTGCGCAAGAACCTGATCGTTGACGTCAAGCGAAACCGCATACCATTCAACGATCGTCCCACTTGCGTCACGTATCGGTTCTGCACGACTGTCCATCCACCGGAAATTGCCATCTACACTGCGAACGCGGTATCTTATCGCAATGCGATCACCGAGTTCGGCGCCTTGGCTGAGGGCCATTCGTACCCTGGGGGCGTCGTCCGGATGAATTTTGCTCCATATCGCAGCCAACGTCTCGTTGGGCCGGTGGAGGTAGCTCTCGTCCAACCCGAAGTAATCCAACGTGGCATTGCTGAGAAACGTTGGCTTTCCTTCGTGGCTGAGGCGCATGATGTGGACAGGCACCATGTTGACGAGCTGCGACAGTTCTTGCTCTCGGATTCGCAAGGCAGCTTCTGTTTGTTTGTAAACAGAGATGTCGATCGACATCCCATACCAGCCGGTAATACGGCCGCTACGATCACGCGTTGGCCTCATGGCAACCCTGTGCCAGCCATATTCACCGGTCGATACTCGCCTTAGCCGGTATTCGTTGTTCCAATGGTCGCCAACTCGAAGGCTGTGCCGCAGAGAAGCGGCAACGCGTTCGTATTCGTCGGGATGGAAAATCCGTTTCCAACCCAAGTCACCGCCATCCAGAAAGTCCGCGTCGGTGAGCCGTGCATTCATCTCGTCAAGGGTCTGGCCAATCGTCGTCTGCGCATTTGGAGTCGCGTACGTAAAGCGACCGGTCGTGTCCATCGCCCAGCCTGTTCCAAAAATCGTTTCAAGCACCAGCGCAGTTCGCGCCGCTTCAGCCGTCTCACCGACGGCACCTGCTATCGACCATGGCAGGTGCTGCGCCGAGATCTTGGCGGGCGTGTCATCTGGAATGGTATATCCAGGCTCGGCTCTGAACTCCGCCCAGCTATAACTTCCATTGGGTTGAAGTTGTCGATATCGGATGATTTGCGGAAACCCGCTCCAAAATGCGCGAGAGGATGCTTGGCTCGCTACGTCCCGATCGTCGGGGTGAACCAAGCTTAGGAACTGTTCAGTCAGGGCAGGTGGATGCTGGATTCCTGCGCTGGGCAGGACACCTAATTCGCCAAACGATTGGGACTGCACTTGGCGGGTAGCGCCAAGCACGAGAATGCATCCCAGTGCGACGGTAAAAAACACGGCCCAGGTGACGGCGAGGGGCCCCATCCCGTCCGAGTTGGCCAACACGACGATCATTGAGCAAATGAGTGCCAAGCCCAACGCCGAGCAAACAATTGACAGCGATCTCCGGTCGAAGTGGCTGGCTAACGCGACGATTGGCAATACGGCGCCCATGGGGCTCGAACCAAGCCAACATACCAAGCCGCCAACCACAACGGAGGCTACGATAATGGCGGAGGAACGGCGCGCGAGCTTCTTTAACATTGCCGCATCCGTCATGATTTCGGGTCGGTTGTCCATAGCGGGAATATGCGACGTCTGCGCATTTGTTGGCTAGTCGGGTTTCGGCAAACGGCCTCGCGATCGCAGGCCAGGGAGATGAGATGGCCTATCAACGCCGGCGCCCATTGGCGTCACGAGTTAAGAAGGTAAGAAGGAATACACAGACAATCAACACCATAGAGCCCCAGAATGGCGCGTCGGGATTAGCCTGATAGAGGTTCGTGCCAAGTATTGGGCCGGCTGCGGACCCCAATCCTCGCGCGGCCATGTTTACGCCACCGATCTTTCCCTGAGCGCCTTGGCCGCCGAGGAGGCTTATCGCCCCCAAAACTGCTGGTGCGAGAAAGCCGACAGCAAAACCAATGACCATCATCGACAAACACATCGCCAATGTGCCCTGCGCCATCACAAGCATACCGAGTCCGACAAAAATTCCTGTGCTTCCGCCACGTAGCATCAAAAGAGGGCTCTTGAAGAAGCCTGCAGCAATAAGGGCCTGCGCCAAACAGACAGCCACTACGCCGACGGTAAGTACAAGGCCGGTTTGGGCAGTTGCAGTGCCGGCATCCATTCCAAAGTGATCCATCAGTCGAAGCGCAAAGATGGGCGGGACGGTGGTATAGCACGTGAAACCAACGAAGGTTATCACGAGATAGGGCCAGATCGCAGCGAGCGGCAGCTTCATCTCGTCGGGCGCCAGTTGGGTACGCGGGAGTGCCTCAGGTAAGAAGAGTGACGCTGCCAGCCACGCAAATATGCCGAGCGTGGCTATTGCTGCGAAACCCGATACTACCCCTAGTTGCCCTGCAAGCCACAACAAGACGGAACCACTGAGCGTTCCAAAGCTGATGGCGGCACTCAGCCAGCCCATGCCACGTATCCGTCGTGAAGGCTCAGTTAGATCTGCCACGTTTGCCTGGGCTACAGGGATTAATGCGGCGCCGAAAGTCGCTTGGACAAGCCGAGCGGTGCCGAGAGAAAATCCCGCAACGGCAGCCGACATTAAAAAAAATTGTCCCGTCACGATCGCCATTACTGCTGGGCCAAGGGCGACCATCGGGACCGCGCAGAGTGTCAGTGTCCGGCGGCTCCATTTTTCGGCAGCGTATCCCCACGCTGGTGACGCAACAACTCCTATCAAGGCCCCAAGGCCCAGGATCAGCCCAACATCGACACTGCTTAAGCCCAACTGCCTTCCTGCGACGCCTAGGCCTCCAGTCATAAATCCGTTAGCCGATGTGTAGACGATGACACCGAAAAGCGCTGCGGCGATTTCCACCTTGGGACGAACATGCGTCCGCTCCAGCTTTGCAAATTGGTTGGTGGTCATGCTTGCGCGCTCGCGTGGGTTAGACTCTCATTTACCACAGATACTCAACGGCCTGTCTATCCCCCATTGGTTTAGGGTTGGGGACGGGCGCCTAAGACGTTCAGCTCCCATCCTTGCCCCCAGCATGTTCTCCAGCCGCCGCTCGGGGTCCGACTAGCCCGCACGTATAGTTACGTCCACGCCGCCGCTGCTCTACACTGATCCACAAATCCAATGGACAGTTTGCGCTAGCGCGGGAGAAGCCTCATGGAAGATCAAAAGACTCGATTCTTGGCCGGTGTCGTCGTTCCTGACACCGACGTCGTGAGGCGTGCGCTGGAGTTTGCTGAGGACAGGTGCGAAGCCTATCTCTTCAATCATGTAGTCCGATCCTGGTTATTCGCGACCAGCATCGCCTCCATACAGAACGTCGACTACGATCGAGAGGTCGTCGCGATCGGCACGCTACTCCATGACGTGACACTGAACATGTCGTTTCGTGGTCCAAGACGGTTCGAGGTCGAAGGGGCGGATATTGCCAGACAGTTCGCAATCGACGCCGGGCTTGACGCGCGCAGAGTGCAGTTGGTTTGGGATTGCGTAGCCCTGAATTCGACACCCTCAATAGGCCTCTACAAGGAAGCGGAGGTCTCTCTGTGCACTGCCGGGATTTGTCTGGATGTGGTGGGCCTCGGGTACGAAAAGATTTGTGCAGTCGAGATGAAGGCGATCACTAAGGCGTTCCCGAGGCTTGAGATGAAAAAGAGAATGACGAAGTGCTTTTGTCACATGGTCGAAGCTGCGCCGGAAACTTCGCACGACAATTTTCTCAGAGACTTCGGTGCACGCTACGTACCCGGATATTCGCCGCCGTCGTCCGTCGACTTCGTGATGAACGCTCCTTTCGACAGTTGATATCGAACAGATACCTTACAGTGAGGCTGCATCTTCAGGCCGTGCTGTCATCCCATGCGCTAGCTCTACCGCGTTCCGCCTCGATGTCGGGCACGTTTGGGACCATGCGAGACGTCGGTGCATTTTAGCTCGCCCCTGTCTCCTCGCTCAATCGCGCCGGTTTAAATCCACGATCGGCTCTGCCCTAAACCTTAGTTTCATTTCAGGTGGGTGCGGGCGACGATAAGTTCCCTGCGAGCCGCCACCAACCAAGAGCTCGAACCGGCGCGGGCCGGATGCAAATCGAGCGCATCATCTTCAACGACACGCCACCTGGCGTGCAAAAGGAGACGTGTGGCCGGCTGTCACCCAAGAACCATAGGAGCGCTTCATGTCGCAGTCAGCAACCAAAATTATCTCGGGCCCGCCGCAGAGCAAGATTCCGGACTCGAATGCCTTTCACCCCGGCAAAGATGGTGCGAGCGAGCTCGTTCCATCGCGCTACGCTCTGAAAATCGGTGACATCGACGTCATGGTCGTCAGCGATGGCGTCCTGCCCCTCCCGACGCAGATGCTTGGTCACAATGCTGATCCCGCCGTTCGCGCCACCTGGATGGCGAACATGTTCCTGCCGGCCGATGCCTTCGACTGGCCTTTGAACGCTGTCGTCGTTCGCAGCGGGAAGCAGACCATCCTTCTCGACGCCGGCCTCGGCCTCGATCCGGACCTACATCTGCCGCGCGCCGGACAGTTCGTCCAGCGTCTCGCTGCAGCCGATATCGATCTCTCTGCGGTCACCGATATCGTCCTGACCCATCTGCATATGGACCACATCGGCGGTCTGCTCGTTGAAGGCGTGAAGGAAAAGCTCCGTCCGGATCTCAAAATTCACGCCGCCGCTGCCGAGATTTCGTTCTGGGCGAACCCCGATTTCTCGCTTACGGCGATGCCGGAAGGCTTCCCCGCGGCGCTTCGTGCAACTGCCAAGCACTTCCTCGAACTGTATCACGACCAGATCCAGACGTTCGATGAACAGTACGAAGTGGCTCCCGGCGTCACGGTCCGTCGAACCGGCGGACACACCCCTGGGCATGCGGTGATCCGCGTCGCTTCTGGAGAAGAGGCGCTGACCTTCGCGGGCGATGCAGTCTTCACCGTCGGCTTCGATCAGCCGGACTGGTACAATGGGTTCGAACACGATCCCGCGGAAGCAGCTCGCGTCCGTGTCGATCTTCTTCGCCAGCTCGCAGATACCCGCGAGCTGCTGGTGGCGACGCATCTTCCGTTCCCATCCCTGGGGCGTGTCGCAGTCGCCGGCGACGCATTCCGTTGGGTGCCGGTGATCTGGGATTACTGACGTCATGTATCGGGCGCTGAGCGACAGCCGAGGCGTTTCCCCACGGCGCTGGTAGCCTCGCGCCCGTTGCTATGATGGCAACCCTGTAGTCCATCATAGTCAGGAGACGAGGTTCGAGCGAAGGCTCGGGCCTCGTTTGGCGTTGCCATAAGATCGTGCCAACCGCGGAGGTGGATCCCGCTCGTCCCGCTCGTTGCCGGTTTCCCCAACGTACGTATATCTCAATTTCCTTGTGACGGCGCCGTAACGTTCCATGTGCCGCAGTTTCCGCGGCCTACAATGGAGAAACGACGATGTTCAGAGTTCTAACGATGGCCGCGATGGTGGTGTTGACGTCCGTGACGACGTCGATGGCTGCCCAGAAGGCACACAATTCGAAAATCACGGTGGTGTTCGATCAACCGCTTCCGAACGTGCCAGGCAAGAGCATGCGGGGCGTGGTCGTTGAATACGGCCCAGGCGGCTTCAATCCTTCGCACACCCACGCCAAAAGCGCGTTCATCTACGCGACGGTGCTCGAGGGAGAAATCAAGAGCAAGGTGAACGGTGGGCCGACGGAAGTATTCAAGGCTGGCGACAACTGGGTCGAAAAGCCAGGCGACCACCATCTTGTCAGTGCCAACGCCAGTGACACGAAGCCCGCCAAATTGCTCGCGGTGTTCGTCGTCGACACGACCGACAACGAGCTGACCACGCCGGACCCGTGATACCCACCCGTCCGTTCTAGGCGGACAAACCTGGCTATGCCGCAAACAAGGTTGAAGACAGCTCTTCGTTCTCATTCGCAACTTCGCTTCGCGGAGGTTGGTCGACCTCTTGAAGCGATAACCTCGCCGCGATCGTCTTTCCCGCAAAATACGGGTTTGACTTTCTTGGGTCGGACGGGGCGCCACGCTCCCGTGAATACCGCTCGACATGCTGGCTCACCAGCGTGTCGAGGATCCTTTGGCGAAAGCCAGGCGTCGGAGAACCAAAGAACCGGAAACGTTCCGATCCGACATTCCTCGACGCATTGACGTCCGCGTGCATTCTGTTGCCGCAGAAGCGGCATTGGAATTTCTGGGCCGATCTGTTGCGCATGTCGGTGTAGCCGCAGCACGAGCAGGTCTGAGTGGTGTAGGCAGAAGCGACTTCCGTCGCCTCGATGCCGAATTCCTGTTTGATGGCCGCAAGCTTCGTCCTCAGCACGGAGCGGCCGCAGTTCTGGATCAGCCGGTTCATGCGCGCCGACATGCCGGGAGACTGAAAGTTCAGCTTTTCCAGATAGAGCTTCGATGGGCGATGCACTTCGATCAACCGATTGATGACGCGATTGATCTCGGTGGTGACAAACCCACGGACCTTGGTGATCCAAGTACAGTAGCGCTTCGACGAACGCGGATTTCGCCCCGATCGCTGCACGTGCTTGGCGATTGCGGATACGACCCGGTCCACCGCCTGGAGCTTGGCTTTGAATCCTCTGCCGAACAGGTCACCCTGGTCGGTCGCGAACATCGTGGTAAGGCCGAAGTCGAGGGCGACTGCCTCGGTCTTCACCGTCGCTGCATAGGATTCGCGCGAAGCCTCGAAGGATTCGGCGACGTCCGTCATCACTCCGACATAGATCCGCCCGTCGCTCCTATCTTCGATGATCTGAAAGGATTTGGCACGGGTTCCGCTGCGCCTGTCGAAGTGCTCGAATCCTTTCAGAGGAATGTCGATCTTCACGCCTTTCGCCACCGTCATTCGCAGCCAGATGTCGTGACCGGTGGCCGCCTTTGCTTCCGATAGCTTGGCGATCCGCTGGTCCACGAGCATATTGATCTGGTTCATACGCGGGAAGCGATGTCGGCCCATGACGTGCGACATGATCTTGCGGGCGAGTCGCCGCGTGGATGCAGGTATCTCGACGCCGTTGACAAAGAGCATCCGGGACAGGTCGAACCAGGCACGCGCCTTATTGATGACGAATAGCATGTGCCTGGTTGTCTCATCGACCTTCGACGCGAAGACGATCCGCTTGAAGTCGTTTCCTCGGTTTGAGACATAGCTATTCAAGGATCCGAGCACCTGCTCTCGCACCATCTGGACCTGGGAAGCGCCGAGTTCCGACTTCATCTCCGCCAAAGGATCAACAAGGCCTGGCGCCATTCCCAGATACCGCCGCGTTGCCCCCGGCTTGCCTGCACCACCGTCCAGCTCGTAATGAGCTCCGATCTGCACAAGGAGGCCGGCCCGGACGGCAACGCCCGCCTTTCGGTACGCGGTGGCGGGATCGAAGATCGGGTCGAAGCGCCCTTGCTCGAAGAAGCAGCGCCATTGGATGGCCGCAGACTGCACAGCCGCCCTACGCCAACGGCGGAGCATCGCCAGGACAAGCGCCTCCTTACCGGCGTTCATGAACGTCGGCAGCTTGTCACAGCGATAGATCGGAGGGCGCTCGCGCTTTCGCTTAGGCAAGATGCGGCTCTTCCAACAGGCCCGAGCGCGCTGAGGCGGACTTCATCTTGCGCGAGACCCAATCGGGCGTCAGGAGAGCGATAATGTCTTCCGCAGCGGCACGGTAGAAGTCGCGGCCACGACCTTCCATCGTCGTGCCCACGACCGCCGCTTCGAGCATCGCCTGGCCTGCCTAAACTCGCGACGCATGTTCGTCACAACGCTCCAGACCATCTGTTTCGATGCCGCGACTGTCGATTACGCCGTGATTGAGATCCGCCAAAGGCCCGCCCCATTTCTCTTCCCATGGAGAAATGGTCAGGCGAAAAACGAACGGCCGCAATAGCGTTTGACGTTGAATCGAACGATCCGCGTATCGGCATCAACCTAGCATGCAGGAGCGGCGAACGTGATCGGCTGGGCGGCTTCAACCTCGTATGCGGGAATGCCACAAACCTAGGTATAGTGTGCGCCGGGGCCAGCTTGCGCTAATATCTCACCGTCGAGATCGCGGTTCTCCCTCTCCCAAGCGGCTTGACCTATCCTCGGTCCACCACCCCCGTTCCGAGGAGGGCGGACTACTCTTCCGCCGATGGGGCCGCTCTCCGCCAGAGCGGCCCCACTTTTTCACCGAGAGGCATGAATTGCCGAGAGGCCGCACACGCCGGTATAAGCGGTAGCGCTCGCTCCGATCGCCGGGCGTCGGTCAATAGCGATAGGTGACGCCAACCTTGATCACCGGGATGTACGGTGGGCGATAAATTCGGCCGACACGGTCTCCTGCTTTCAACTGAAGCACGACGAGGCAGTTTGCCGACAGTTCGATTTCGGCAGGAACAATCATTGTTGCATTGGTTCGAGCCCTCGCATCCACCACCCAGGAGGACTTCGCCTCAAAGTCCATAACAAGAAGACGGGCATCACTGTGATCATGCCATTCTCCAAGCTTGGTCGTGGGGTACTGCCATTCTAGCGCCGAAACGCGGCTGGCGCGCTCGACGCGGAATTCCGGGCCGAGGACAACGCCATTGTTCCAGACGCCGCCTGTGAGAGCCACCGGGCCGGGTCCCTCGGCATGCCATCGAGCACGCAGCCGGCCGGCAACGTCCCGAGGCCTTTCAAGTGCGATGGTTTCGAGTGCCTGAGCGAAGCAAGGATCTTCGGACGAGAGATTGTGCTGTATCAACATTAAGGGATCCGGGAAGTTTGATCCTATGAACCGTAACGCACGGTAGCTTAAGATTTTGAGGAGGGGCAATTTCGGGCCGACGTTGGAAACGGGTTTCCGCTGATCGGCCCGAGGCCATAAGTGCTACGCGTCCAAATGTCGGTTACCGTTTCAGATTGACCAGAACGTCAAGAATGTCGGAGCCGGTCTGGAACACCTTGGAATTCGCCGTGTAGCTTCGTTGCGCTTCAACCATCGTCGTCAACTGATCGGCGAGATCGACGTTGGAAGATTCCAGGGATCCAGAATTGATCACTCCGAGGCCATTGGTCTGCGGGAAGCCGGTGACGGTTACGCCAGAGTTTCCATTTGCCGAGTAGGCGTTGCCATTCAGTGGCGTCAGCATATCCGGGCTCGCAACGGTGGCGAGGGGTATGCGATAGATGGGCTTGGCATTGCCGGACTTGTACGTTGCGTAGACAGTCCCATCCTTATCGATCTTGATGTCTGTCACTGCACTGGGGGCCTGGCCGTTGAGCTTGCCGTCCCCGGAGAAGTCGGAGGCGACCTGCGTCATCTTGCTGAAGTCCATCCCGATCGTATTCCCGGTTGTCGGGTCATCGATTATCAGGGCGCCGGCGCTAGTCTGAACGCCCTTGCTGTCGAACGTCAATGTCTCGACTGCCACTGGGTCAGTTGAGTAGGGGAACGGACTGTTGCCTGCCGCAGCGTCGGCATGACGGTACATCGCGACTTCCCAGGACGAGTCTACAGGGGGGGCTGCCGTCGGATCCCCTTCCGAGGTTTTCGTAAAGTACACATCGTACATCACGGTGTTCCCGAGTTTGTCATACCCGACGACAGACATCTTCTTGGTGTCACTGGTCGTGCTGGATGGATCGTTTTCACTTGGCAACGTATCCGATCCCGCTGGGGCGACCTCTGCGTTCGAGTCCAAGTTGCCTTGGAAGGTTCCGTAGGTAGTGGGGATCGCGACCAAGCCGCCAAGGTCTTTCACATTGATCGGGACAAGGCCATCGAAGCCGTTGACGACGACTGATGGCGCGCCGGAGGTGTAAGGGTAGCCCATCAGCGTGAAGCCCGCTGAGTTCTTGAGATTTCCGGTGCCGTCAGGCAAGAAGTCGCCAGCTCGAGTAAGAACCGTCGTCCCGTCGGCGGCCTGGACGATGAAAAACCCGTCGCCCTTGATCGAGAGGTCGCTGCCCGAGGTGGTTGAGACGTAGTTGCCCTCCTCGGAGATCGAATAGCGGGTCGTGCTTTCGACGCCGCCAGAATTGTAGTTACCCGAGGAACCAGGCATGACAAGCGACGAGAAGGACACGGAAGCGCTCTTGTAGCCCACGGTGTTCACGTTTGCGATGTTGTCTGCGACCGTGCTGAGGCGGTTAGCCTGGGCGTTCATACCGGAAATCGCCGTCTTCATGCTGCCGAAAATGCTCATGTAAATTCTCCTTTGACCGATGATTTTGTGCTGATGGCGGGACTAGCTTCGCTTCAGCGAAAGGCGCTGAGTGTATCCGGCGTCGAGGTGCCCGATCGAGACTGGAAGGATCTTCTCGTAGCCCTTGCGAAGTTCGCTTTCGCCAACCGAGCCGTTGCCGTGGGGGTCGAGCGTCGCCCATCGCCGATCATTGGCCTCGGTGTCGTTGGGACGATCGTTCATCTGTGCCAATCGCGCTTGGCCATCCATGAACTCAGATTTTGTGACCCTGCCGTCTTTGTTCGTGTCAGCCCAATCCATCGATTGCTTGGCCATGCGAGCGTGGAAGTCCGAGACGGCTTCCTGATCGGATTGAGTGGTCGGCGCCTGGGACGCCGTGCTCTTTGTGAACAAGATCCCATCGTCCGCGATCGATGGCGCGGTGCGAGGCTTAGGCGAAAAAACACCGTATATTGAACTATCTGATCCAATTTTCATGGAGCGCGTTTCCTTGGCTGAGCGGGGTAAGTGCGCGAAAGCTGGTGCTGCCGGCTTGCTTCAAACTTGCCAAAAACGCGCATCGGGGCCTTATGTTGCAACCGCAACCATATGGGCCGTCGTAGCCCGACCTGAGCGGCGTTTTGCAGAGCGTCCGATCACTCGGATGCCAAAAACGGGTAGCTCAAACGACTGTATAGCTAGTCCGCTGCGTCTGCGGCTGGCCTATTGGCGTGGAATCGAACTGCGAGGCGATATCCATGACGAACGACAAGCTGACCACCGCCGCCGGCGCGCCGGTGCCCGACAACTTCAACATCGAGACTGCAGGCCGGCGAGGACCGGCGCTCCTCCAGGACATCTGGCTTATCGAGAAGCTGGCTCATTTCGACAGAGAGGTGATCCCCGAACGACGAATGCATGCGAAAGGCGCGGGGGCGTTCGGAACCTTCAAGGTTACGTCGGATATATCGTCGTACAGCAAGGCAGCGCTATTTTCCCACGTGGGCAAGGAGACGCCCATTTTCATTCGGTTTTCTACGGTGGCAGGGGAAAGGGGCGCGGCTGACGCGGAGCGCGACATCCGCGGGTTCGCGATCAAATTCTACACGGAGCAGGGAAACTGGGACCTCGTCGGAAACAACACGCCGGTCTTTTTCTTCCGTGATCCCCTTCGCTTCCCGGATCTCAATCACGCGGTGAAACGCGATCCCCGGACAGGTATGAGGAGCGCGGAAAACAACTGGGATTTCTGGACACTTCTGCCTGAGGCACTGCATCAAGTCACGATCGTCATGTCCGACCGAGGTATCCCGAGATCCTTCAGCAACATGCATGGCTTCGGCAGTCATACCTTCAGCATGATCAATGCTGCGAACGAGCGGCACTGGGTGAAGTTCACACTAAAGAGCCAGCAGGGGATCGACAACCTGACGGACGAGGAGGCCGCAGATTTGATCGGTCGCGACCGTGAGAGCCATCAGCGGCACCTTTTCGACAGCATCGAGCGAGGCGCATTCCCTCGGTGGAAAATGTACATCCAGGTGATGACGGAAGCCGATGCAAAGCTACACCGGCACAACCCATTCGACGTTACCAAAGTGTGGCCGCACGCGGAATTCCCCTTGATCGAGGTAGGTGTACTCGAGCTCAACAAGAACCCGGAGAACTTCTTCGCGGAAGTCGAGCAGGCTTCGTTCACGCCGGCGAACATAGTCCCTGGGATTGGGTTCTCGCCGGACAAAATGCTCCAAGCGCGGCTGTTTTCCTACGGCGACGCAGCGCGCTACCGTCTTGGCGTAAACCACCATCAGATCCCGGTGAATGCGCCTCGGTGTCCGTATCACTCGTATCACCGGGACGGCGCCATGCGCATCGACGGAAACTACGGGGCTGAAACGAGCTACGTACCGAATTCCATGGGAGCATGGACCGAGCAGCCCGATTTCAAGGAACCGCCCTTGGAGTTGGAGGGGGCTGCCGGCCGCTATGATCATCGAATTGATGAAGACCACTACGAGCAGCCTGGCAATCTCTATCGCTTAATGTCGGAGGAGCGGAGAGCTGTGCTTGTCGCCAACACCGCCAGAGCGATGTCGGGAGTGTCGGCTTCGATAATGTCGCGCCATGTCGAAAATTGCCGACGCGCAGACGCAGAATATGGTCATCGCCTAGAGGTAGCCCTCGGGCTCTTGCCGGCGACGTCCGACTAAGTTGATGGAGATCGAAGGTCGAGCGAACTGTGGCAGGTAGGGCGCCCGGCGATCCCATCGACAGGCGCAGTACTAGCGGCTCGTTCCGCGGTACTGCGCCTTTTCTTTTCCAAACAGGGGCAACCTTGAGTATAGCTGCCGAATACAAAATCACTCTCGTAACATCCATCGACGCTTATTGGAGATGCTTGTTATGGAAATGCAACCTTGCACCGAGACATATGTCCGCGCGGACGTGGATCAAAGTTTGGTGTTGTTGGCAGACGAGACTGCTCAAGAGGAGGGGCCCCTTGCTCAACGTCTTCAGGAGTCCGGTTTTCGGGTCGTCGTTGCGCGAAGATTTCACGACGCCGTAGAGTTTGCAAAGCGGTCTGACCTAGCTTTCGCGCTATTGGAATTGCGATTTGGGGAAGTTGACACCCTTGCGTTGGTATCTGCGATCAGGCGCCAAAATCCTTCTGCGCGGATAGTAGTCCATACTTGGTTTGCCGACCTAAAAGCCGCAGTCGCAGTCATCAAGGCTGGCGCCGACGATCTCTTGCCCAAACCTTTGGACCCTACATTTGTGGCCGACTTCTTGACGGCACGCACGCCGGGTGACCTATCCTATTTTGCGCAGATTCCGGATATCGCAAGCGTTCGCCGCGAACACATCGAAAGGATCGTAGCCTTCTCAAATCGGAATATATCCCTCGCGTCTAGGCGTCTGTTGCTCGACCGCAGGTCGCTGCAGAGGCTCATCAAACGCTATGACAGAGCGCGCTAAGAGCTTGCTATTGCTCCATTTGAGGTTAACGGGGAACGCGCTGGTCATGTGATCGGTAAAGTAAAAGAGAACGTCGCTCGCGACGGCATAGCCTCCTCGACCCAAAGACGCCCGCCATGAGATTCGACAATGGACCGGCAGATGGCGAGTCCCATTCCCATTCCCTTCTCGCCCTTGGTTGTAAAGAAGGGGTCGAAAATCCGCTTCGGAAACTCGACTCCGGGGCCGTTGTCGGTGACGTCGACCTGAACAGCGTCAGCCACTGTATGCGCACGAATGCTGAGTCTCCGTTCGCCTGCTACGCCGTCCATCGCTTCTATTCCGTTACGCATGAGGTTCGTCAGAACCTGCTGCACCTGGACTGGATCGATCATGACCAATGGCAGATCCTTTTGGATATCCACGTTGATGAGGACACTACGTCGCGCGGCCTCGTCTGCAAGCAGTTCTCGAGCCGCACCAAGGAGTGCATCGAACGCCGTCGGATGTCGAGCATCTGCTGCATGGCGGAAAAGCGCACGTACCCGCTTGACCGTTTCCACCGCCGTAGCGGCGCTCCTGATCACCCGGTCGAGCGCGATCAAGCCACGCTCCAAGTTCGGCGGGTCGGAGGTCAGCCATCTCTTGGAGGCGTCGGAACTCGACACGAGCGCGGCGAGCGGTTGACCGATCTCGTGAGCAATTGAGGCGGAAAGCTCTGCCAAGCTCGCCGCCTGACTTGCCCGCGCGTAGCTCTCCTGCGCGATCCGGAGCTCGTCCTGCGAACGGACCTGGTCCTCCACATCAAAGCATACCCCGCTCCACTGAAGGATCGTCCCGTCAGCTTTCTTCATCGCCGCGACGCGCATGTCCACCCATCGGAATTCACCGTCGAACCGTCGCAATCGGTGTTTGAACGAGAACGACTCGCCGGTTCTGAGCGCTTCCATAAACTTTCGCGTGAGAGCTGGTCTGTAGTCGTCATGGACGATCACGTTGAGTACGCTCGTGAGGCGAGATTGTCCCTCCACATCCTTTGCATCGACGTCGAAACCGAGGAAGTCACGAAACTGCTCGCTGAAATACATTGGCTCACCATTTGCGGAGGTGCACCAGATAAGCGCTGGAACCGATCCGATGAGGTCACGCAACGAACGTTCGCTTTCTCTCAGCGCTGCTTCAGTTTTCTTGTAGACGTCGATGTCGATCGACGTTCCGTACCAACCGGTGATTTTCCCCGATCCATCGAGGGTCGGACGTGCGGCGATCCGGTGCCAGACGTAGTTCCCGGTCGTTCTGCGCATCCTGTACTCAATATGCCAATGCTCGCCGGTTCTGAGAGAATGACGAAAGGACGCGGCTGCCCGTGGATAGTCGTCTGGGTGGACGCCGAGGCTCCAGCCATGGTCGCCGCGGTCCACGAAGCCTCTGTTATCTTCCAAGCGCCGGTTTAAATCACGAAGTGTCATCCCAATGGCGATCTGTCCTGATGGCGTGACGTAAGTGAACTCTCCAGTGGCGTTAAGCGCCCAAGCTTTGCCGTACAGGCTCTCGATCACCTTGGCAGCTCGTACCGCTTCTCCTGTCTCACCGATCGGTCCTGTCTTCAGCCAGCGCTCATCTAGGTCGGAAATCATGGGATCAACTTCGACGCTTACTCCGTACCCAGGTTCTGCACGCACCTCCACCCAGTGATACTCGCCGTCGCTCTGCCGCTGTCGATACTTGATCACCTGCGGAACGCCCGTCCAGAACGCATAGGCTGCAGCGTGCGAGGCCGACGCCCTGTCCTCAGGGTGAACCTGGTCGAGGGAGGCAGGCACATCAAAATCTCCGCGGCCACCGATATGCTGCTGCCTGGCGTCCGACTGCAAATTCAAATTCCGTGCGCCTGTAACGCAGCACACGGTCAGAGACAGGACGAAAAGTGCGGCTAACGTCCATCCAAGAGCGGAATTCTCGACAGCTACGGCGTAACCAACGGATATCACGGACAATAGACCAAGGACGGCGGCTAGGACCCTGCGCGACCTGCTGCCAAGTGCCGAGAATAGGGCAACGATAGGGCAAGCCAAACCCAGCGCTGATCCGGAGAACCAGCAGACAATTCCCCCGGCGATCAAGGCGAAGCACGCAATTGACAACCTATGAGGCAAGTTAAGAGCTGTCATACGACGTTGGGCCTGTATTTCGTCAACTTCCGGCAACCTTGGTGTCCAAGATCTCGTAACATTTGGCCTCTGATCCGGTGAAATTCACGCTTTCACATATGGTATTTTTGTGGTGATAAGCCAACGCGCTCAGGTCATGAAGCCCCAATAAAAGGCGGGCCGAACATCAGGTAAAATCACGCAGTGATCGATGTTCCGTGGCATCGCTCATTACGAAGCTCGCGGCAAATATGGTGTGCCGCCAACGTGGCTAATCGGTCACCCCCGGAGGAGCTATGTCTCACTCATCAAAACGGAGACAGAACAATGAGCTTGCTTCAAGGTAAAGTCGCTATCATCACTGGTGGCAACAGCGGGATCGGAAAGGCCACAGCGGCCCTCTTTGCACGGGAAGGCGCACAGGTAGTGATAACTGGACGTCGGCAGGACGTGCTGGATGCTGCGGTGCGCGATATAGGCCACGGATCGATTGCCATCTGCGGTGACGTTGGAGTAATCGACTTCCACAAACGTCTCGCTGATCAAATGCGCGAGCGTTTCGGCGCTGTTGATATTTACATGGCGAACGCCGGCGTTATCAACCTCTCTTCCTCAATGGACATCACTGAAGAAGAATTCGACAGGCACTTCTCCATCAACACGCGCGGCGTGTTCTTCGGTGTGCAGGCGATTGCTCCTTTGATCCGAGAGGGTGGCGCCATCATCGCGACGAGTTCGCTTGCCGCCACCAAGGTGCTACCGCAGCACACCGTCTACGCTGGCTCGAAGGCTGCTCTCGCCGCGTTCGCGCGAAACTGGGCCATGGAATTCAAGGACCGCCGGATCCGGGTCAACATACTGACACCTGGTCCTGTCGAGACTGAAATTCTTGGGAAGCTCGGTGTAAACGAAGCTGATCGACCCACGTTCGAAGCACATATGGCCAACCTGATACCCGCGGGAAGGATGGGTCGACCCGAGGAGCTGGCAGAGGCGGCTCTGTTCCTCGCTGCCAAGGGCACGTTTGTCAACGGGGCAGAACTCATAGTCGACGGCGGCATGTCGGTGTCCTAGTAACGCGAATACGGCGTGCCGGCGGACAAGGTCGCGTTGGCACGCCGATTGACGTGATCAGATTTATGCGGCTTCCACGGCAAGCGCAATCTTGACCGCTTCCCGACCCTTCATGCGCTCTTTGAACGCAGACAGACGGGTGGGGATCTCAACTCCGAAACGCCCCGCCCACAGCGTCATGACGAAAAGGTAGCAGTCAGCGACCGAGGGATGATCGCCGAACAGATAATCACCTTTGAAGGTGTCGGAAATCCAGTGGAAACGCGTTTGGATCCCAGCCTTCGCCTGCGCCACTTCTGCATCTCCCTTTGCATCCATGAGATGCCGGAAGCTGTGGTGAAGTTCAGTCGAGATGAATGTCAGCGACTCAATGAGACGGGTCCGGCCCATTTCGCCGGGAACGCCGAGGGTGGGATACTGTGCGGCAATCCAGTCGAGGATTGCAACATTCTCGGTCAGGATTGCGCCGTCGTCCATTTCGATGACGGGCACGCAACCTTTGATGTTGATCTCGTTGAAGTCACGCCCGGCCGCAGTACGCTTGGTTGCCAGGTTGACACGCTCGACAACGAATTTCGCACCTGCTTCCTGAAGGGCAATGTGATCGGCAAGGCTGCACGCTTTGGGGGAGTAATAAAGCTTCATCCGTTAATCCTGTTCGACAGTTTCCGCGGGCGGAGTGCCATGGCGGTATTGTCGAACCCTAGGAGCAACCGGGGACACCGGAAATCAAACGTCCGTTCAGGTTGACGCTCATCCGTGCCCTTGGGTTTGCGGCGTGGAAGGCGTCCCCATGCTATGCTAGATGGCATGGATGGAAGACGATCAGGACGCGATTCTCGCGGAGACGAGACTTGTACCGCAGCAGAGGCGGAGCCGCGAAGCACGTGCGCGCATTATGAGCGCGGCGGAGGAGCTGCTCCGCAACGAAGGCGCGGAAGCTTTCTCGATGATGGGGGTCGCACAAGGCGCGCAGATGCCCGTCGGAAACATTTACCGACGTTTTGAGGGTAAGGAGGACCTGCTGCTCGCCCTTAAGGAACTGGTGTGTTTGCGGATAAGGAACGGGATTGCACAGTCAGTCTTGGCACGCGGTCCCGACAACATGGAAACCTTCGTGAGGTGTTTCGCGGAAGCAGTTGGGAAGGCTTTCGCAAACGATGAACGTCTAAACCGATCCCTTTACGATCAACGCCTTGTCAGTCAAAAGATGATTGACTCGGGTCGGGCCGCCAGAGGTTCGATATTCGAGATTTTCGCGGGCGGCCTTCGACCGTATTTGTCTCAGCACACACCAGCGCACGCCGACGCAATCGCGAGAGTCGCCTTTTCAATCATCATGAATGCGGCTGCTTTAAAGGTCCGCGAGAACGACGCAATACTTGCGGAATCTTCCTGGGATGAAATTGCCTCGGAGTTTGGCGCCGCCGCGATCCTCTACATTCAATCAAATTTTGAGAGCCCCGGTGTCGGCCCACTTCAAAACAGACCAGGACTGGATTAACGTATAAATGCGAACGCGATTCGCGTTCTCCTTTTGGCTGGATGTATGCCGATGCGTGACGATGGCAAGGTTACATGGAGCAGTGGACTTCTCACTTGGGTGACAGGGCAGAACCTGGCGCTTGCTGATGATGTCGCCGCCGATCTGTTCGGGTTGGATCGCGATATATGCCGCGAAGGCACGGAGATCGAAACATTCCTTGCAACGATCGCCGAGGCCGACCGGTCGAGAGTTGCAATGCAGCTCTATAAAAGCATCGGAGATGGGAGTGACTATCTCGAGACGTTCGAAGTTCGCGCGGTCGCACGGCGGCGCCGATTGGCTCTGAAGGGCCAAGCCGTCGGAGACATGCTTTTCTCGTGCATTGTAATGGAAGTCGTCAACGACGATACCGCAGACCTTCGGGAGCTGTGCTTCGCGGCATATGACGTAGCGCGCCGACGGAACCAAGACAAAGCCGCGGTTCATATCATGTAGACACTGGTGCTCATCGACGAGACGATACCGGGAGCCGAACTGCACTAGAAACCATCAGCATATGATTGCGCAAACCAATGGTTGGGTTGAACCTCTTACGATGCCGGACGCAGACTATGCGACCGCGGTAAGTGACTTCGTCAGAAGTACATGACGCGCCCAACCTCCTTAAAGACGACGTCGACAAGCGGTGGAGGTCGGGCTGCTTCCTCGAACAGAATAAGGGAATTCGGATGCAAATGATTGCAAAATTGGCGCTGGCCACCGGATTGTACGCCATGTCGGTTGCTACCGGCTCGGCAGAGGCATTGAAGCCAACAGTCGTTCTCGTCCACGGGGCATTCGCAGACTCGTCGAGCTGGAACCGGGTTGTCGCTTTGTTGGAAAAGGACGGCTTCCCGGTCGTAGCCGTTGCCAATCCGCTCCGCGGCGTGAAGAGCGATGGAGACTACGTTGGTCGCGTGCTCGTGGGTCTCAAGTCACCTGTCGTGTTGGTGGGCCACTCTTACGGTGGCTCGGTCATCAGTGACGCAGCGGCCCACGCAGACAATGTCAAAGCTCTGGTGTTCGTGGCTGCATTCGCTCCAGCTCGCGGGGAGTCCGCCATCGACCTGTCCGGCAAAAATCCAGGTAGCACCCTGGGGCCCGCTCTTGCTCCGCCAGTCGCGTTGCCTGGTGGTGCGAATGACCTTTACATCGACCAGCAGAAGTTTCCCGCTCAGTTCGCTGCCGATATTCCGCTTGCGGCAGCAAAGCTGATGGCAGTGGCCCAACGCCCGATCACAGATGCAGCGCTAGCTGAGCCTGCCCCTGAGGCATCGTGGGAGAAGATCCCTTCCTGGTTCATCTACGGCGATGCGGACAAGAACATTCCACCAGCTACGCTGAAGTGGATGGCAGATCGCGCAAGGTCCAAGAAGACCGTAGCCGTGTCAGGCGCGTCCCACGTAGTGATGATTTCGCACCCCGGCGAGGTCACTAAAATGATCGAGCAGGCTGCGTCCGAAAATTGATTAGGCTCGCCGGAGGCGGGCCCGCCAGCCTCCGGCGCCCACAAACGTACCTAATGAAGAGCGTCTAAAACGTTCGTATAGGTAGGGACCGAACCCGACGGTGATATGATTGGCTGAGCCTGCACTCACTCGTTATAAAAAGCAGCCAGGAGCGAGACGTGCAACTGATGGACCGACATGACGTTTTGGACCTCCCAATGGTCTCCATCGTGGACGACGACGTCGCTCTAAGGCTCTCGCTCGTAGACCTGTTCGAGTCGTTAGAGATGTCCGCCGCACCGTATGAGAGCGGAGACGATTTTCTAATGCGCGCTGACCTCGGCAAGGCAGGCTGCATACTGCTTGACATCCACATGCCCGGCATCAACGGGCTAGATCTGCAAAAGCAGCTTGCCGAGACGAGGAGCATGCTTCCTATCGTGTTCATGACCGCAAACGCCACCGTGCCAATGAGCGTGCAGGCAATGAAAAGGGGTGCATCTGACTTTCTGCTCAAACCGCTCGATAGCGAGCAGTTGGTGCAAGCGATTGAACGTGCGATCCGGTTGAACGCCGAACGGCGCGCGGTCGCCTCGCAGCGAGAGTCAATTTTGTCATCGGTTCGCCGGTTGACGCCGCGTGAGCGGGAGGTCATGACACACGTCGTCAAAGGGCGGCTCAACAAGCAGATCGCTCAAGAACTTTCCGTTAGCGAGATGATGATTAAGATCCACCGCAGTCGCATGATGAAGAAGATGCAAGTCGGTTCTCTTGCCGAGCTGGTCAAGAAGCTTGATTTGGCATCAAAGGAATTTGACTTCTACCAATAGGTTGACTGCCACGCTGGTCGGGACAGCCCAGGTCAAACAGAAAGAGTTCGCCTAAGCCCATGCCAGCCGTGAAAGACACAACGATAGCCATTATCGATGACGATCAGCACCTTAGGGAATCCCTGCAGGATCTCCTCGAGACCGAAGGAGTGGACAGTCGGCTCTATGGATCGGCAGAGGAATTCCTGGATCGTAGAGGCTATGAGGGCGTCGACTGTATCCTCGCGGATGTTCGGATGACGGGCATGTCCGGCATCGAGCTCCTACGGATTTTGCGCACGAAGCAAGGATGCCCGCCAGTATTGATCATGACTTCTTATGCAGATGATGGCATGCGTACGACCGCCTTACGGGCCGGCGCCCAGACTTTTCTCGCAAAGCCGATTGATAGCCGTCACCTTATCGATAGCATTCGACGGGCTACGAACGATTGAGCCAGTCGACCACAGGGATCAGGTCGCTATTGCCAGCACCGGCCGAGCGAGTGTCCTCTCCGAGCTGGAGAACGAGATGATCTTTCCCCGATTTCGCCAGGGCGACCTTGACATCCTCGAAGTCGGCTTCGGTCTCGACCATTACCAAGTATGCTTCGTCTGACACCACCGTCCCGAACTGGAGAAGAGCGTACTTCGCATCGAAGAGCTCGCCGTCAGGCACATAAGTCAAAAACTTCGGCACGACATTCTCCCGTTTACCTCTTCCCGCCTAAACCTTGGTTTGGGAAGTGCTGGTGGGGGCGCGGTGGTAGCTTCCTTCCTGTGTAATCAACCGCAGGAGACGAAAATGCAAGCGCTCAAATACGCCAATTACGCCATGGTGGCGTTCAACGTGCTACTAGCAGGATGGCTTTCGGTCTATATGCTTTACGACCCAGAAGGCTGGTACTACTTCGTACCCGGAGTGACCGACACCGGGTTCTATAACCAGCACTTCATTCGCGACATCGGCATCATTCAAGGCTTCATCGCGCTGGCCTTTGCTATCGGCGCCTTCAAAGCGGAAAGACGGGTCGAGCTTTGGGCGGCCGCCACGCTTTGGCTGATCGCGCACGCGGTCTTTCATCTCTGGGAGGTGGCGATCGGAATTTGCTCGTCATCGGTCATCGTGCGCGACTTTCCGGCAGTCAGCCTTCCCGCACTCTTCGGGATCGCCGCGACTCTGTGGGCTATATCCCAGGCGAAGGGCAGTGCAGGTTCGCGAAAAGCAGCCGCAATGATCTAACCTACGCTACTATCTGGCCAGGCCACGCCGTGCAAAGCGGCGGCTCTGGCCAGATTGGTTCATGAGGCGGAGACCGTGCCTGAAAGCCAGTCATGAAACGACTGCTTGCCAGATATAGTATTGGCTGCAGGTAGCAGGCTTTCCAGCGCGACATTGACACCGAAATACGCCGCGTCTGGATCGCTTCCGACAAGACGAGCATCTTCGGTTGCGGTAAGCAACTCGCGCGCAATCTCAATCAAATCCAGAGGCTCCGGCCCACCAATTTCCTGGATAGAATTGAAGGGCTTGCCGCTCGCGTGCTTTGCTACGATCGTCGCGGCCTCGTCCGCGGAAATCGGTTGCAACCGCACGTTCGCGACGCGCAGTGATCCCTCGACTGCCGTCGATGAATTCACGATCCCGGCGAAAAATTCGAAGAACTGCGTTGAGCGTACGATCGTATAAGGAACACCCGACGCCCGGATGAGGTTCTCCTGCACCAGCTTCGCACGGAAATAGTCGTTCTCGACCATGTGCTCCGCGCCGACCACCGAGAGAGCGAGATAATGTGGAACGCCGGCGCGCTTGGCCGCGCTCAAGAGATTTTTACCTGCCTGCTTGAAAAATGAGAGGGCGTCTCCCTCTCCAAACGACCCGGAATTCGTGACGTCAATAACTGCGTCGGCGCCTACGAACGCGGTATCGAGACCAACGCCCGTGATGGCGTCGATCCCGGTCTTGCTCGATGCTTCCACCACGCTCTGCCCTGAACGCCCGAGCGCGCGAACAATCTTCGATCCCATCATCCCGCTCGCGCCGACTACGACTATTCTCATGACATGCTCCATCAGCCTCTAAGGCCCGCAATTCTAGGCTTTCAGCCAGTTTGGTCGACTAAACGAAGTGTTGGCTTGACCGACCAAGTCTTCGAGAGAAGTGCTTTTAGGGCCTGTGCAATGCAAACGAAAGGTTGGGATGTCAGCCCGGCGATCAATCGATATCTGATCCGGAATGAGCCGTGTTAACCGGACATGATGGAGATGATGAACGCGGGGATTTTTCCGGTTTCGTCCCGTGGCCAACGAAGTGGCAGACGAGCGTCCCACCCATCCAGCTCATGCAACGCGGCCGAAGCGGGTGGCGCAATCGGGGGCGGGGTCATCCGCTTCGGTCCAATTATGTTATGTCGGGCATTGCATCCTAAACGAAGGTTTATGGTCTGTTCGGGGTAAACCATGGTATAAGAGCGCCGGGATCGCATAGGACGGCCAAGCCTATCTAACTCTTGGGAGGTGCCTGGTATCCGACCGTGGATATCGGACCATTGTCCTGGCCCACATTGGATTTTTCGACTTAACTGAGGCAGACCATGCACAACGTACAAGTCAAAGCGGAAGCGTTCGCCGAGCCGATCGTCTACGTGGTTGATGACGATGAAGAAATGCGCGGCGCACTCCTCGATCTCTTCATGGTGACGAAGAAGAGAGCAACGGCCTTTCCCAATGGTGTCGAGTTCCTAGAGACTGCAGACACAAACGCACCGGGTTGCGTGGTCGTCGATCTTCGCATGCCAGGCGGTACGGGACTTGATTTACAGAAGAAGCTCATTTCCATCGGCAGCAAAATGCCGATAATCTTCCTCACAGCCTATGCGGACATCCCCACTAGCGTGAGGGCCATGAAGGCTGGGGCCACGGATTTCATCACGAAGCCTTTCATCAACCAAGACCTCTTAGAGGCTGTTGATCATGCCATTCAGCTCGACTCTGAACGTCGGAAGAGTGAGGCTGAATCGGATCGCATCCGAGCGTTGGCAGCGACACTCACGCCGCGTGAGAAGGAAGTGATGTGGCAGGTCGTGAGCGGCTTGATGAACAAGCAGGTCGCGTATGAGCTGGGGATCAGCGAGATGACGGTGAAGTTGCACCGGATGAGCGTGATGCGGAAGATGGAAAGCCGGTCGCTCGCCGATCTGGTTCGAAAGGCTGAGCAGCTCGAGAAGCGTGACAGTTGACAACTACGACGTTTGGTAGCCGGAGCTGGCATTTAAAGCAGCTTCGCGCCTCAGGTGCGGCCATTTCTCTTAGAGGCCCGCCCTCGGCATAGTCGATGTGCCGTCGAACATTTCCCAAAAGATCCAAGGATTAAACCTGCTCGTCATGCGGAGGATTGAGGCATGTTGTGGCCCCGTGCGCGATTTGTCTGTCTGAGCCTACCTGTTCTTCTGGCCACGTTGATCTTTGGCGCGGGCGCTAACTTGTGCTTTGCGGTGGAGGTGCCCACCTCGGAACTGACTCAGGAGAAAATTGACCAACTCGGCAAACTCTTGAGTGACGCCGACGTTCGAGATGCCCTATCGGCTCAGGGTCAACGGGTTCCAACTGACGAAGCAGTGACGGGTGTACCCACTATTGGGTTCACGGAATGGCTTGATGCTGTACGGGAACATCTCGCGTCCGCTATTGCGGCGGTGCCGCTGATACCGAGCGAGTTTGAAAAGACTCGGAATACGACGGCCTCAGAGTTGAACCAACGACCGATCACAGTTCTTGCGGTCTTCCTGTTGCTTGTGGCTATCGCTCGAGCGTTTGAGTTCTTTTTCGAGGGAACGGCGCGGCGCATCGAAGCGCACAGGGTGAAACACCCATCGCACCACAGGGCATATGGCTTCCATGTTTTGGGCCGCCATTTTTTTGCGAAGTTCGCTCCACTTGTGGTTTTCGGCGTCGTAGGTCTGGGGCTGTTCCTGGCGATCGGCTTGTCGGGCGTCTCTACGGAGGTCGCAATACCGAGTTTGCTTGGACTGGTTGCTGGACGCTTCTTGATCCGTATGGCCAAGGTCTTGCTAACCGGTTATCCCAACACCAGTGATGACGGTATCACGCGGTTGATCCCAGTTTCGGAAGATGCCGCCCGATTTTGGCACAGCCGCATATCCCTATTCGTTTCGATCGCGATTTTGGGCTGGGCCGCTAACGGCATCTTGCTCGAAATCGGCTTTCTACCCATGGCACGGGATGCCGTTCTCTATTCGCTGGGCCTATCGCTGCTCATGCTCGCGATCGAGGCGGTATGGCGTCGTCCTCGGGCTGCCGATCATCACCCACACCACGGTGCACTCGATTGGCTGACTGTGTTCTTGCTCTGCCTGATTTGGGTCTTGTGGGTTGGCGACGCAATTTTCCTGATGTGGGCCTGCGCCTACGTCATACTCATTCCGGTCGGACTAAAGACCCTCACTGCTTCCATTCATAGCGCATTTCTACGTTCTGGCCACGCGGCAGTGGACCGTGGTCCAGTGCTTGAGGTTATAGTCGAACGAGCGGCCAGAGCCACGTTCATCGCGGTCGCCGCTCTGTGGCTGGCGTCCGTAATGCGCGCCCATTCAACGGCAATGTTCGAGGATGAGACAGCGAGCGGAATATTGAGGGGGGTGCTCGGCGGTATCGTCATACTGCTCGTCGCCGACATCGTCTGGCAGATTACAAAAGCGGTCATAGAGCATCGGCTCGAAGTCGCGCGAGGCGTCGGCGGAGATGAAGCAGAAACGGCGAAGCACGGTCGTCTGCTTACGCTGCTACCCATCCTCAAGAACTTCCTCGCGGTGTTGATAGCGGTCATGGCCATTCTGACGGTGTTGTCGGGACTGGGCGTGGCCATCGGCCCCCTGATCGCAGGTGCCGGCATCTTCGGCGTCGCGATTGGTTTCGGCTCGCAGACACTGGTGAAGGACGTCATCAGCGGCGTTTTCTTTATGATGGACGATGCCTTTCGCGTCGGCGAATACATCCAGAGCGGTAGCTACAAGGGGACGGTTGAGTCCTTCAGTATCCGCTCCGTTCGGCTCAGGCACCATCGAGGCCCAGTCTATACGGTGCCATTTGGTGAGCTTGGCGCCGTTGAGAATCTGTCGCGCGACTGGGCGATCGACAAGTTCAGGATTGCGGTCGCATTCAATACCGACCTCATAAAAGTGAAAAGGCTTGTGAAGGGCATTGGTGCAGCTCTGCTAGAGGACCCCGAGCTGGGTCCGCAGATCATCGAGACTGTGAAGCTGAAGGGCCTCGAAGAGTTCGGAGACTACGGAATTACCATCAGCTTCTCTATGAAAACGAAGCCAGGACAGCAATCGAGCATCCGGCGCCGCGCTCAGGCAATGATCCGCGAGATCTTTGGTCAGAATGGCATCGAATTCGCCTCGCCGACGGTACAAGTCGCGCAGGAGGACCGAAAAGCAGGGGTGGAAGCCGGGTTAAACCTAGATGCCGACGCGACAGCGTTGGCTGCGGGAGCGCATGCAGCGAGCAAGGCCATCGCACGGCAGAAAATCAGCGATAACGGAACTAAGCGCGGCTGAAAGGTCGCTTTCCGCTCAAATGCAATCGCTGTGGCGCAGGAACGTGCTAGTGGCAGTAATCACGAAAGATGTTCAATCTGTGGGGCTTAGATAAGGTCTGGAACCCACGACGTCGTTTTGATGTCAGCCTGGTACTTGAGGGAATAATGAAGATCGCTCTGCTTAATGCCGGAACAATGCAACCCGCGCTGAAACGCCTCATTCGCGACTACGATGAAATTCATATCGCTGTGGCATGGGGATACAATGGTGAACTTGCTGATCTCTTGATAGAAAACCGGACAAAGTTCCGTTCCGTCATTTTCGGCTTGAACGGCTTTGCTACGGCTCCTGATCTCGTAGAACGGCTAATCGGCGCCGAAAATGCCTTCATCGCAAAAACGGATACCGGTATCTTCCACCCTAAAATCTATTTGTTCAGGACCGGGAGCAACGTTGAGGCCATTGTCGGAAGCGCCAATTTCACAAATGGCGGGCTCAACCTGAATCGCGAGGTCTGCCTGCATCTGCAAGGCTCCGTCGACGATGAGATTTTCGGGCAGATTCAGCAAGAGCTCTCCGGCTATGACCAACTGAAAAAGCGTGTTTCCCAAGTACTTGCTGACAGCTATCGACGGCAGTACGACGCCGCCAAAAAGCGGCGCGGCGCGCGCGACCCTATCCTCCCTGATGACAAGAAAAGCGGAAAGGGGCTCACATCGTCTTTGGCGATGATGAGCTGGAATGACTTCGTGGTCACGGCGAAGATAGACCCGCACCATAATTTCAAGCGACGACTAAAGCTACTTCGAGAGATTCAATGCCTCTTTGCGGGCGTCGAGCGGTTCTCCGACCTTTCGACGGCCGAATGGCAGGGCATTGCCGGTACCCTTGGTGAGGTAGAGAAGGAAACCGCAGGCCTTGGGCATCATGATTGGGGCTGGTTTGGCTCGATGGGAGGCAACGGCGACTTTGCTGGCTTGATCAAGAAACAGGATCGCCAACTTGGCGCGGCTCTGGACTGTATCCCTCGCAAGGATCCCGTCGCCATGGAGGACTTCATGGAATATTGCCGCAGGTTCCGCAAAGCCTTTGTGGATGCCGGCGCCCATCACATTGGTGGACACCCAACTGCCACACGACTTCTCGCTATGAAGCGCCCTGATACCTTCGTCTGCACCAACGGCAAGAATACCGGCAAATTGGCTAAAGCCCTAAATTTCGCACCGAAAACGCTTTCCTTGGACAATTACTGGGAGCGGGTCATTGTCCCGATCCAATCGTCACCCTGGTACAACGCGCCTCGCCCCAGCGGGGCTGATAGCGAATTATGGGACTATCGTGCCGCCATGCTCGACACTATCTACTATGACCAGTACGCCTGACGTCGCAGAGCCGCATTGACAGTACGCAACCGGACCAGAAGGCCAGAGCGGACAATCCACCGTCCCGCTCTGGCTAGCAGCGACCGGTTCGTACTAGCTTCCTCGCTCATGGAGCGACCCGTCGCTGCTCAGCCATAGACCGTCACTGAGATACACATCCTCTCCATCGCTTCCCGATGAAATAGCTGCGTAAAGGTCGACCATTTCGTCCACACGGTTGCCGACCGGTTCGCCAGCCCCGTCATATATTTCAAAGAATAGCTCGATGGTCCGCACGAGAACCTCGCGGAGATCCTCATCCTCACGCTCCCGCGCGATCCGGCAGACTTTTACATAGTCTCTGCCAAGCCTATCCCGTGTCTCTTGTGCGGTTAACCCCAGTTGCCGGCAAAGTCGAAGCGCAGATCCAACTAATCTACGCCTGTCATGGCAGACACTTATGGCGCCATCATCCTCGCTGGCAGTAGCCGTCATGAGTTCCCATAGTGGTTCCGCTCCGAGAATTCTTAGATACCTGTGCGATCTCGTACAACTAGCAGGCTCTCTTCGCTCTCCAGCCCAACCTTACGCGATTTGACGATTTTGAATTTCCCGTTGTCAAACACCACGATCTCCCATCATGAATAGTTCCGGCGCACCGTTGGGCGTCGCGCCGGCGGTCGCAACACAATCACAGACAAAAGCGCCTGATTAGCAAACAGATCCGCGCCTCGAGTTCGCGCACGTCCGGTTTATCACCTATCTGGCCTTCCACCGCTAAAAGGAAGACTTCAGCAGAGACCTTGTCACCCAGGAGCGCCTCGAAGCTATCCAAGGCGACCATGCGATGTAGAGACACAATCTCAGGGTCTAGTCGCTCGCAGACACCATAGAATTCTCCCGCCATGGGAGCTCCACTCATATCGGCCCAAGGCTCGACAATCATTATACGGCAGACCTCAAGCAGCCGTTCTTGAGGCGTGCCTTTTCCCGAGACGGCTTCGCGTGCAGTAGGATGCCGGGACGCCAGCCAATGCCGGAATACGGCTGTGTAGATATCTTCTTTGTCGGTAAACGTCTTGTAGAGGAGCGTCCGCGAGATGTTTGCGCGCTTCGCTATGTCGTCGAGCGACGTTTTCGAGTAGCCGAAGTTCAGGAAACACCAACGTGCTGCCAGCAGGACGCGGTCACGACGCTGTTCCGCCTCTTCGGGGGTGATCTTCGGTGCCATAGTCTTTCGTGACGAAATTCGTGCTTTTTGTCAACAAACTGCCAAGCGCGCCTTGCCGCGCCCGGTGGTGACGTGTATTTTGACAAAAAACGCAGATATTGTCACGATGTTGATTTCGGGATCTGTCGTGCTGCTGCCAACTCCCGACAAAACCAAGGCTATCAGTCATGAGCGCGAATTGGACACCTGCCGAGATCCCCTCACAGGCAGGCAAACGAATAATCGTCACGGGCGGTAACAGCGGTATCGGCTGGTATACAGCGCTTGAATTAGCCCGTGCTGGTGCGAACGTCATGCTCGTCGCTCGCAGTGCAGCTAAAGGTGAGGACGCGGCGCGCCGCATCCGCACAAAACTCCCTAACGCAGACGTACGCACCGGCGTCATGGATCTTGCCGACCCAGATTCCGTCGCGGCGTTTGTCGACACCTGGCTTGCCGACGGCCGCCCACTCGACACGCTGATAAATAACGCCGGTGTGATGGGCCTGCCTAAGCGAGAGGTCAGCGTTGACGGCCATGAGTTGCAGTTCGCCACAAATGTGTTTGGTCCGTTTCGTCTGACGGCATTGCTGCTTCCATCGATCCTAGCTGCCCCCCGGCCACGCGTGGTCACGGTGACATCGAACGCACACAAGATGTTCAAGCCCGGCCCGATCACCGATTTTGGAAACGAGCGCAAGTACGTCCCGATGGCGGTCTATGCAAAAACCAAGCTCGCCAACGTGCTGTTTGCACGGGAACTACAGAACCGCGCAGGCGATCGACTGCTGTCCACGATCGCCCATCCTGGCGGGGCGCGGACCAACCTTTTCGCTGCGGCAACCTTAAGTACCAAGGTTGCGGGCATCCTTCTATATCCGCTGCTGCAAGACGCGGAGCATGGTTCTTGGCCTACCCTCATGGCAGCTACTCTTCCGAATGCCCGCCCAGGCGGCTACTACGGTCCGAGCAATTTGTTCGAGCTGCGTGGCAGTCCTAGGGAAACGGCGACGGCGCGATATGCCGATAGTCCGGAAGCAGCGCGTGCACTGTTTGACGACCTAGAACGCATCACCGGTGTCCACTACGATCTTTGAGAAATCTCCTTAGTTTGTAAGCAGACGCCAACAGCGGTCACCTTAGGACCGAAAAGTGGCCAACTTCGAACAGGCGGCGCTCGGATTGAACCACGCAAGAGCGGTCTTCGCCTTTAACTCAGAACGGCATCGATCAGCCGCTGACCGCGGATTCGACTTTGCTCGCAATCAGACGATGCCAATTATTGCACCTTGGTCCCACATGCCGCCATTTGCCTCAGCTTTTCCTCATTATAACCCGCTGCTGCAGCGATGTCTTTTAGGGAGAGAGCACTCAGATTTGCCCGAACGGTGCGACCATCCATCTTTGGCTTCAGGGGAAGAATAACCGATGTCACGCCGCTCTCGATACCCCCATAGGCGCGGATATCCGTGCCGCCTTTCGGCTTATGTCCCTTCCTGCACTCGTCGTTCTGGTAGTCCGGCCGGGATTGATAAGGCGCCTTTAGATTGATCTCCGCTTCAGTGCATCGCTGCTCCTTGGACAGCGGACCGACCGGGCGTTTGCTCTGCAGCTCGCCGTAACGCAGCATTTCATGAAGAGCTATGGACCCTTCCCCGAAGCTTGGGCCGCTATCCGTCACGAGCGCGAAAACACTGTGATCACCGTACCGGACCCAGGCAATCGATCCGAGCAGAGACGATTTCCTTTTCGGAACTACGACGCCGGGGACTGTCGCAGAATCGATCGAGACTACCTTGCCATCGACCGTGTGTGTTACGGCCGTGGTCGAAACATAGGTCTGAACGACTCCGCTAATGCTGTGAGGAAGCGGCGCCCCTAGCTTGGGACGACCTTTGCCGTTTCCAACAAAGTAGCGGCCGCCCGCATCTTCTTTCTCACATTTCTCAAGCGTTGCCCCAGGAATGATCGGTTCCACTTCTAGCGCAAAGACACAGAATTCGGGCGAGCCGGCGAGGAAATTTGCGCGTTCCGCGTCGATCCACTTTTTCCGGCAAAGCAGGTTATTTTCTTTGATGGAGCAGGCGGTCTTCTTGCCATCGAGGTGAAGGTTTATGCCGTTAGCGATATAGGTATAGCCGTGATCGCCAACCGTATAGGATGCGCTCGTTCCGTCCGGGTTGACGTTCATTCGCGTCGTCATGATCAGCGAGCCGTCGGCGAATTTCCCGTTATGGGGTTTGTAATCGCAGCCTCTCGCCATGCCGCCGCCCGGAGACAGGAAGACGGCAACAATTGAGGCAACACATACGCTCTTCGATACGATCTTCATCTTGCTATCCGCTTGTATCAGCGCGCACAGGGCATTGTGACGGCCGGGTTGATTGGTTGATATTCGATTTATGTTCCGAAAAATGTGTCGGCGTTTCCCCTGCGGCCGGACGCGCGCCAACTCCGATCACGGTTACGGATTAGGCGGCACCACATGGCCGTCCGCCTTGAACTGAAAAACAAAGTAAGGCGGGATACAGACGCCGCGGCGATCGTCCCGGTTCAGCCATGCGTCGTCAGGCATGTCCTGGCCAAAGAAGGTCGACGCGAAGTAGTTGCGCCTGTTGTCACCCGTCGGAAATGAAAGCTGCTCGGCCTTGCGCGCGGCGGCGCGCCGATCGAATAGTATTCTAGCATTTTGCTTGGTGTATCCGAGGGGGCTCATGCAGATATAGTCGTCGCGGCATGGATTAGCAGGGTCACAGGCTCGTACGCCGGAATAGCTCGTGTAAATCCGGAAGCAGCTTTCCACCGTGCGCTTGTCGTCGCCTGCGTCACTCATGCATCGGGAAAAGCCTGTCGAGGCCAATAGACCGCAGGTTGCTTCTCCAGGCAGGTCCCGGCACTGCCCAAGCCGAAGGGAGCCGCCCGGAAATCCGCCGGTCTGCTGTTCGAGTACGCGACGAGCATAGGTTTCGTCGGACTCGCCGGGGTTTCTGGCAAGGCCGCCGTTCCCTTCAAAATATTCCTGATGCGACGTGATGTATTCGTTGGTGGCAAGCTGGGGCAAATGATCTATCGAGATTGTTGTATCCTTAGGATCAGAATTTTTTGGCTTTCTGTCGTATTTGTCCGAACCAAACCCGGAACTGCCAACGGTGCCAAACTGCATTGCCTCGCCGATCATGGGGACTCTCTGCGATCCAACGCACATGCCGATGCCGGGCTGGTTGGCGGAAGCGAAAACGGGTGCACATCGCAGGCTTTCGTCGCATCCCCATTGGCGACGGCTGCCCGGCGGGAGCGAGATCAGGCAGGCGCCACCCCATCCGGCCAATAGCTGGATCTTCTCACTGCTCGATGGCCGCAGGCCCCGATAAGTGTTTTGTGGACGGACAGCGTAGCTCGTGGCCAGCTTGCGCCGGGCGATTGTTTCATCGTCCGCGAGCGACGCCAGCGCCTCGATAATTTCAACGCGGCGCAACTGGTCTCCAAAGAAATGCGCTGAACCAGGCAGGTAAATGGCGTTTACGCTTGCTGTTCCCGGTCTATCTGCGCCTGGAAAGTGGAAGCCTGCGATCGCCCGGCTCTGGTGGCAGCCGGAACAGGATGCCTCGTTCAGGCGCATCCGGAATTCTTCAGCATTGCCGACAAAGTTAAGGGTATCTGGATGGCGTTTCTTGTATTCCTCCAGAGCGGTCTTGATTTCCTGGTCGCTCAGAATGGCATGCTTGCTGTCGTTCCAGAACGGCTGGTTGGCGGACCTACTGGCGCCGCCTGGAGAGATGGAAACGGCACGACACGCCAGGAAATCGATGGGAATATTTACGAGCCCCATATCGACATCAGCGATACCCGCATCGGTAAGCAGGTAACGCGCGAGGGCCGAGCGGGAGATTAATTTTCCTCGCTGGTCGGGGCAGGTATTCGCATCACCCTGGGGATTTCCCAATAGCCGCGCACGATCGATTTGGTTTGAGAGATAGCTGACCACCCAACGCCCCCTGCCGTCGCTGCTATCCTGCCAGCGGAACACGCGGATGACATAGGTCGCCAACGTGCCAAAATCGGTCTTATCGACAGATGCGGGAACACGTGAACCCTGCATGTTCAACTCGATGCGGTCGATATCCGTCGGGCGGAGCGACGATACCAGCACATCAGTTTGCTCGGAGAGGTCTGCAGGCGTCGCACCGGCTTTGACCGCATCGACATAATCGCGCCACAAGCCGGCTACCACTTTGCAATCCGGCGACCCAGACCAGGGTTGAGCAGGAAAAACCACATTCAGCGTGACGGGAAGGCGCGACTGATAGCGACGATCTTCTATCGGTCCGCTGTCCAGCGTGCCCTGATAGGCAAAGCGATAGATCGCACTGATTTCGCCGCAGGCAAGGCTCGTGCCGCGCCCCGGCACTATATCTCTGTTGAACTGCCGGTCCATGCGGTTAACCAACCCGACCAGCTCAATCTTAGCTCCGGCAAATTCAAGGAATTTGGGCGAGAGGTGGTCTGCGGTCTGATCCTTAAGATCATCGCCGACGACGCTACGAACAGTCTCGAAGACGGGAAGCATGAACGGATTGCTGACGAGGTCGTCGGCGCTCATCGCTGAGCGGAGATCCCGAAACACGAGGCACTGGAAATTCAGTGGGCCCGCATCGCTGCAATCCACTCCGCTGCCAGGCCGGTCTAGCCGAACCAACACGGCCGGGTCAAAGATGTAAGGCCCCACCAAAGCCTTAGGAATTTCGGGGGCCCAAGTTTCCGATTTTGCCGCTTCTTCACTCGTAGCGTGCGTGGCGGCAAATAATGCGACAACAAATATGCATGAAATAATTGAAATAAATATTTTTAAGTATTGCATGAACCGTCCCCCAACGATTTTACACTGAAGTTGCTCGATACAACCGCTCCAATATTTCAGCACAACGAATGGTCGCGTCAATAGATGCAAAAGGCTGATGTAGTCGCTTGGGTTGCATCGAGATTGAGCCCACACACTGTTCTAGCCAACGCACGTGCTGTATTTCGGCTTGTTGGCGGACTGTGTTGCTCTCATAGGAAGTCCGCCTTGGGGCTGACTGCGGCCATTGGGGGCAACTGCTACTTACGACCTCGTGGCACTTGCTACGTAACTCTCGCATGCGAATGATTTGAGCGCGTGCCTGGATGCCACCCTGAAGTGCGGCTCGGCGTGAGCCGTCGATTTCGCCCTCGGCTCGCCAGGGTCACTTCTGGGAGCCCGAAATCCGAGGGTAGCCCGGCGGAGGCTAGGCGATGCGCCTCGCTAAGAGACGGCCGTCGCTAGCGATCGCGTACCCCCAAACCTACGTTTATCTATGCCGCGATCGTTTATTCCATAGAGTTTCCTGCGGTCGCCAAAGGGCGTTCCAGAATTCCACAAAAGCAGGAAAACCCAATGACACAGCGCATCAACTTTGCGACGGTATCCCCGGACATCATGAAGAAGTTCGTGGATTTCGTTGTCGCGAGCAAGCAAAACGCGGTCGAGGAATCCATTCGCGATCTCGTCAACGTGCGTATTGCGCAACTCAACGCCTGCACGTTCTCCCTGGATCTGTACGTCAAGCAGTCGAAACTTCACGGCGAAAGAGAGCTTCGGCTCTACCATCTCGCGGCCTGGCGCGAGTCCACACTGTTTTCGCCCCGTGAACGAGCTTCTCTCGCTTGGGCGGAAATCGTGACCAAGCTGCCTGAGCTCGGCGTTCCTGACGAACTCTATGATCGAGTGCGCACTCAACTGAGCGAAAAGGAAATTTCCGACCTCACGTTTGTGGTCATGGCTGCAAACGCTTGGACGCGCGTCAACTCCGGCTTCAAGACGGTCCCTGGCTCTACGGACGCAATGCTTGGCCTCGACAAGACCGGCTTGAACTAAACGCGTCGGGCCGCGCCGCTGCAAGCGCGGCCGTCACCCCCGAACAATTCATGACTTAAGGAGTGAGAAAATGAAGATCGTAGTAATCGGTGGAACGGGCCTTATCGGCTCTAAGCTGGTGAAGCGCCTGCAGGCCAAGGGGCACGAAGTGATTGCCGCGTCGCCGGCGTCGGGCGTGAATACCGTGACGGGTGAAGGCCTCGCCGATGTTTTAAGCGGCGCCCAGATCGTAGTTGACGTGGCCAATTCGCCGTCCTTCGAAGACAAGGCAGTCATGGAATTCTTCCAGAAATCTGGCCAGAATTTGCTCGCTGCGGAAGCGCTAGCTGGCGTGAAGCATCACGTGGCACTCTCCGTCGTCGGCACCGAGCGTCTTCAGGACAGCGGCTACTTTCGTGCGAAGCTTGCTCAGGAAAAGCTCATCAAGGACGCGAAGATTCCGTACACGCTGGTTCACTCGACGCAGTTTTTCGAGTTTATGTTCGGCATCGCTCAATCCGGTGCGCAGGGCGATAAGGTACACCTTTCTCCTGCCATGATGCAGCCAATCTACTCCGATGACGTTGCGGACTTGCTCGCTGACCTAGTCCTCGGGCAGCCGGTCAATGGCGTCGCTGAAATCGCTGGTCCGGAATCGATCCGTATCGCCGACGCGGTCACCAAGTATCTTCGCCAGATCGGCGACGCTCGTGACGTCGTAGTCGATGACAAGACCCCGTACTTCGGCGCCCTATTGGATGACAAGACATTGATGCCATCGAAGGGCGTCCGCCTCGGCCAGACCAAGTACTCGGAGTGGGTCAAGACTGCGACCCCTCCACCAGCACGTTAATAGCAAGGCAGCGGGGGGCGATCCGAGTTTCGGTCGTCCCCACGCAACATTCTGCTTGCTCGCCTGTCGGACGACGCCAGCGAATGAGGGGCGCCTGAATGGGGCGAGGGCGCCCCACTCCGAGCGATGAAGCGCCCCGCTGTCTCGGGGCATGCCCATCCTCTCGATGCTGCTACGGCAACTTCCTCGCCAAGCAAGGCCACCGCGATCTCAGCGCCAGTCTACCCAGTCGCGATTCCCAACAGCCCAGACTCCACCCCTCACTAGAGGATCCTTCCGGTAGGCCGCCGCTTCAAAGGGGGGGTGGCCGCTGCAAGCGGGAAATTCGTCAGCCGCTCCGCGTTTCCTCGCGCCGCCGACGCCCGTCCACGGTAGCGGCTTGCCTTCCGCATGGCCGCTTTTGGGCTGGGGTGTGGATCGGAAATAGAACCGGGATGGTTCGAGCATCACCTGAGCAGCTACCGTTCTGATGACCGTGCCGCGACGTCCACGATATTGAAGTGCAAAGCCGTACGTGTTGATGAGGGGGCTCAATCATCGCGTCGAGTGCCACGCTCGTGGACCACGATCTCGCTCGGTCGGCATTCACAATGCGCACTTGGCGACGATTTCATGAGTTCAGCGCAGACTAAACACTGCTGTCAAAGCTGACGGAAAGAGGGCGCCGTTTAGCGCCCTCCCGTGTCTGCTATGCCCTGATGAAGGCGAGAACGTCAGCGTTGATCATCCCCGCGTGAGTAGTCGCCATCCCGTGCGGGAGACCTTCGTAGATCTTCAGGGTTGCGTTTTTCAGCAGCTTCACTGCCAGCTCGGCTGAGTCGGCAGGTGGGACCATCTGGTCGTCGCTACCGTGAAGAACGAGCGTTGGCACGTCGATCAGCTTGAGATCCTCCGTGAAGTCCGTTTCGGAGAACGCCGCGATGCTGTGGTAGTGGGCGTTTGCGGCGCCCTGCATGCCTTGTCGCCACCAGTTCTCGATCAGCGCCTGCGACGGCTTCACGCCATCACGATTGAAGCCGTAGAATGGGCCGCCTGCAACGTCCAGGTAATACTGCGAGCGGTTCGCGGCGAGGGCCGCACGGAAGCCGTCGAAGGCCTCGATCGGCTGGCCGCCAGGATTGTTCGGGGTCTTGACCATGATGGGCGTTACAGAGCCGATCAGGACCAGCTTGGAAACACGACCTTTGCCATGGCGGGCGGTGTAGCGCGCGGCCTCGCCGCCGCCGGTCGAATGGCCGACGTGGATTGCGTTGCGAAGGTCAAGGTGTTCGGCAACCGCGGCGGCGTCGGCTGCGTAGTGATCCATATCATGCCCTTCGCTGACCTGCGCCGAGCGACCGTGCCCACGGCGATCATGCGCGATCACGCGGTATCCCTTGCTCAGGAAAAACAGCATCTGGTTGTCCCAATCGTCGCCGCTCAGCGGCCAGCCGTGGTGGAACATGATTGGCTGGGCGTCGCGCGGACCCCAATCCTTGAAGAAGATCCTTGTGCCGTCCTTTGCTGCGACGTAGCTATCGCCCGCGACATGTGTCGCGCTTGCGGACTTGATTTTCGCTGCCTCGGCAGGCTTCCCTCCGAGCGCAGCCGCAGCCGCAGCGAGCGTCAGAGTTCCTGTCATGAGATTTCGCCGCGTAGCGGCAATAGAGCGCTTTTCCACTTTAAGCTCCTAATGTATGTGTGAACGCATTGTCGTCCCGTCTATAAATAAAGTCGGAGATATGACAACGTAACATGCCTATCAGGATGGGAATTATACAGTAGCTATACATAGGTTTGCCGTGTTCGCCACCGTGCATGGAGAGGCTTATGTCGCCTGAAAGCCTGCGACGAGCGCTTGTCGAGATCGGCCGATTTCAATGGGAGCCACATCGCCGACGCCGTCTGTCTTCCACTCGAACAACTGCGTTCCGGGATTGTGGTCGTGCACGATCAGGTCGTTGTCTACGGCTAAGAAAAACTCAGCGTGAATGCTGTCGGTAAATCCGGCAAAGAGCATTCTCTGATGTCGAGCTACCGCACCGCGCTCTTGGACCAACACCTCTGCTATCGCCACCGTCGCGTCCCAGTGTGCGATAGAAAGAGGGTTTTTCGGCGCTTGGAGCGCGCGGTCTGAATACGCGTATATCTCCGGCAGCAAGAAGAATTCATCGATCTCGGCACGGCCGAGCTCACCTGTGTCCGTACGCCAATCGTCGACCGATAGCCGGCCGACATGGTACTCGGAGGACAGCTTTCCGCGTCTGAGCACGTCGCGGCATTTGTACCCGTATCCATTCTTGCAGATCGCCATCTTGATGAGGGCGTGTTCATAGTCGAACGGCCTATCGCGAATTCGATCAATGACCAGTTTGAGATCGCGCAAGTACGCGGTGTATGAAGTGGCGGGCATTTCTCAGATCCAAAATGCGTGTCTATTTGGACCCTAGGCGCGCGCCTCGCTTACGTGAAGCTATACGGATGGTGGGGACTGTTTCAAGCGGGGTCTCTCCTCAAAGGCGACATCGTTCTCGAACCGATATCCAATGCCCCGTGCGGTCCGTATCAATTCCGGCTTTGCGGGATTGCGTTCGATCTTGCGGCGAAGTCGCAATACCAGCGGATCGAGACTCCTGTCCACAATCTCGCCCGAGTGCACACGGCTTGCCGCGAGCAGACGCTCCCTCGAAAGCGTCTCGCGCGGTGCAGCCAGGAATGCTGTGAGCAGATTGTATTCAGCCGACGTCAACTTAACATCATCGAATCCTTCGCGCCGTAGGATTCGTTGCCTGACCAATAGTTCAAACTGGCCGAAAGTGTAGGATCGTCGATCTGTTCCGCTTCGAGGCGACCTATGATCCCGCATCGCAACGTGGATACGGGCGAGGAATTCACGCTGGCCGAAAGGTCCGCAAATATAGTCTGTCGCGCCAGCTTCCAATCCTTCAACTCGGTCGTCCTCAGCCGTTCGTTCCCCGCTGACGATGAGAATCGGCGCGTCGGTAAGTGCTGCCACTCCACGAACGACATCAACGCCGTCCTCGGAATTTACCTCTATCAACAAGGCGTCCACAATTTCCTTAGACAGAACACGCCGAAGCTGTTCCGTATTCGCTACCGACGTTGCGCGAATGGCATGCGCCCCAAGAAAGTCTGCTAGTGTCGCCCTCGTCGCTTGATCGCTCTCGAGCACAAGGACATGTTTCATTGACGTCTCCGCCGACCGGGCACGACGTTGTTTGGCCGACTGCCACGTGGCGATCGACCATTCAACGACCGCGGAGGTCGACACCTGCACTGGATTTCTTAGGGATCGATATTGGTGACCAGGTTGTTGTCGTTGGAATCGACGACAAATACGGCCAGTAGACGCGCTGGTTCAGACTCGCTCGCGTTGGCACTGACGCCATGGCGATCACCTGGGCGCTCGAAAAAACTTTCGCCTGCGCGATAGGTCTTTTCCGGGTCGTCGTTGACCTTGCTACGGATCGCGCCCTCCAAAACGGTAGCATAGATGAATGCGGACGTCGGATGGATATGCGCTGGCGATGAGCCGCCTGGTCCGTACTCGACGAGCACTCCCTTCATGCTTTTCCCAGGGACGTTTGGGAGAGGCTGATCGAAAACTATCGAGATCTTCGCAGCGCCGCTGTGTGCGTCTGCTGCGGAGACAAACTGCGTTGACAGCGTTGTTGTGGCCAGTATCAAAAGTAAGCGGGCGAACATGACGACTCCTTCGTGATTTCCGCGGACCTTGCTGCAGGCTGCTGGAGGTCGATAGGCCCAAGAATGCTCAATGACGTTGTACCAATGACCGATAAATTCCTCCTCGCCGTAAACCGCGACACTCAGCTTTCGGTCACGCAGCAAATCTTCCGCGGAATGCGGGACGCGATCCTCAAAGGAACGTTGAAACAGGGCTCGCGGCTGTCGTCGTGGCAGGATCTCGCAGCACAGCTCGGGGTCTCGCGTGGCACGGTCAAGCGGGCCTATGACCTTCTCAGAGATGAAAATCTCATTGAGACCAAGGGGAGCGCGGGAACGTGGGTATCGACGGCGCTGCCAGTCAGCCCAGCCCTCCAGCATCCAGGCCCCACCGAGCCGGCAGGGCTGTTCTACGATTTCGATGTGGGACCGCAGTACTTTCAGCTTGGCGTGCCCGCATATGACGAGTTTCCGACGAAGCCCTGGCACACAGCTTGGAGACGGGCGATAGCAGCCGAAGCGACGCGCCCGCAAATCTACCCCGATCCGCGTGGCATCTCCTCACTGCGCCTTGAGGTAGCAGGTTATCTGGCGACCGCGCGGGGCATCAGGTGCCATCCCGACCAGGTGTTTATTACCTCGGGTTTTGCAGGGGCACTCGGGATCGTTCTCAATACTATGGAGTTTAGGGGCCAGGCCGCGTACGTCGAAGAGCCTGGTTTCCCCCGTACTCGGCAAGCTCTGGAGCAGTCAGGGATCACGACCATAGCGGTTCCAGTGGACCGTGATGGGATAGGCCTGCCTCGATCGACCGGCGCCGCGCGCCTTGCAGTTGTCACTCCAGGGCAGCAGGCTCCACTAGGAATGACACTCTCTTCGGATAGGCGGTCAGGTCTGTTGAGATGGGCTGCCGACGCAGATGGTTGGATCATCGAGGATGACTATGCCGGTGAACTCCAGCTCTCTGGCCATGCCGCCCCTTCACTGGCATCGGAAGACTCAGATGGGCGGGTTTTCTATATTGGGAGCTTCAGCAAGACCCTCAGTCCGGGATTGAGGCTGGGATTTCTTGTGGTGCCACCCTCGCTAACCGCTAGGTTTGGGAGGTTCGTTGGTCACCTCGCGCCGGCCGGGCCAGTCGTCGCGCAGCGGGCGGTTCAAAATTTCATGTCTGGCGGCCATTTTCTCCGGCATCTACGCCGAATGAAAGCGCTTTATGCCGAACGAAAGTCGATCCTCGTGGAGGCGTTGCGCCAGGAACTGCACCCGGCGGTACGCTGTGAATTCGAGGGCGCGCTGTCCGTGAGGCTGTTCCTTCCGCCGATTGCAAACGACGTCGCCATCGCGACGTCGGCCCAACGGGAAGGATTAGGAGTGCTGCCGATATCGGCGTGGTACCAAGGTCGGAACCCGCCCCAAGGCCTACTTCTCGGAGTTGCCAACGTGCGCGCGCGAACTGTTTCCGCCAAATGTGAAATGTTGGCTCGAATCCTTGCGTCCTGAGGTCAAGCTCATCACAGTCGGAGCGCGTGCACCTCGAGGGCGCTGTCGAATCCTTTGATCGAGTGTAGTCCAAGGCAATCTGTAACGGCCGAGCAACCCGCTGCGGCAACAAAATCTCCTGAAACAAGGACCGGACGCTTCAAATCCTTGGTAAGGCTTTCAAGCCTCGATGCGAGGTTGACCGCAGGCCCAATTACGGTGAAATCGAGCCTGCGCTTCGACCCGATGTTTCCGTACATGACTTCGCCGACGTGGATTCCGGTGCCGAACCGTATCGGATGGGCAGGAGGCGTTCTGCGGGCTGTTGCATCGTAAGCGGCACTGACGGCGGCGAGCAGGCGTCGGCAGGCGTCGGGCCGATTCAGCGGAAATACCGCAAGAAGACCGTCACCGATGAACTTTAGAATCTCACCGCCGAAAGCCTCGATTGGCTCCGCGATCAGGTCGAAATACTCGTTCAGCACACCAATCACGTGATCGCGATGCCGGCGACCTGAAAGTTCCGTGAAATTGCGAAGGTCGCACATCATGATCGCCGCGCTGAGCGTCTCTCCGCTCCCACGAGTTGTCGCGCCCTCAAGAATCTGCTCGCTCGCGTGCGGCCCAACGTAGGTCTGTAACAAGGTTCGAGCCAATTGGTTCTTCAAGCGAATTTCGGTGACAAGTGAAAAGAGCGGCAGAACCTGCCGGATGAACTCGATGTCGCCTTTCTCGAATCCTCCGGGCCGGTCCGTGGCAAAGGTGATCAGGTGGCGGCGCCCCTGGGTATGATCAAGAGGCCAAGCCGCATAGTCAGTGTGACCCTGCTGTCTAAGCTCCTCATATACGGGAAAGACATGAGGGCCGCAGATTTGGAGTTTCCGGCGGACTTCCCGCCCGGTTGCGATCACAAGTCGGAACGGGCTTCGAAGGAAAACGTCGGTTCCTTCGACGTCATAGGCCACCGTTTGAACGAACGCGTCCTCTTGACCGCGGGTCCAGACAATACGTGTTCCAAGCCATTGCGGATGATGCACTCGAAAATGAAGCGTCGATCTGCTCAGGTCTATGCCAGCCTCAATGAGACGCTCGCATAGTTTCACGAAAATGCGTTCAGCATCGGGCTCTTGGAGCAGGCCTTCAGACAGCCAGCGCAATAGCGAACTGCGGCTTTTACGGCGACTTGGCAACATAGTTGTTCATTCCCTTTGCTCGTCCGCGCATGCCCAAAAACTGGGTAAGCGATCGGCACATCCTCACCAAAACTGGGACCACAAAGCGTGGATAGCGTCATGGCTTATGGTGGGTGCCGAAGCCGCAAGGATGCTCATGGAATCAGCCGCGGTTACATTTCCTGTCTCCGGATGCAATCGGCGGCTCAGCCCGAAGAATTCTACGCTGAGGATTCCCATCGCCGAGAACATTGCCCTGAGGTACGGTCTTAAGAAGTCAGGTTGGTCTGCCGCCCACAGGTTCCCCGATGACGATAGCACCACGAAGACCGGTCTGTCGGTTAAGAGGCCAACCATTTTGTCGCCGCTGTAGCTGAAGGTAACGTTCGGTCTCACGACGTGGTCTATCCATGCCTTGAGCGCGGATGGAACTGACAGGTTGTGCAACGGCGTCGCCACGACGATTGCATCGCTTTCAACGACTTCCGCAACGAGTTCTTCCGAAAGTTGGAGAGAGCCGACCTCGGCGCTGCCGAGCCCTTCGCTTCGGGATGCGAGTGAAAATTCTCGATCGACGTGTGGCATTGTGAGTGAGTTCAGGCAGCGCACGGAAACCTGTGCGTCGACGTCGCGCGCCGCCAGTTTTTCCACGAGGTGACGGGAATAGCATGCGCTGTGTGAAGCATGCCCCCGCGGGCTGCATATTAGGTGAAGGATGTTCATTGGACCCGACCGCTACGGCGTGCGTTGACGTCGACCGACCACAATCCGTCCTGATACGGCCGAGGAGTGGTAGCCCCGCGAGCGACAGGAAGGTGTTCGACCTTTAAGAGCGGCCCGGACCAGTTGGTAGACTGACCGACGAAGCAGTGCTTCACTAACACGATTGCGGTACTCCCTCTTGCGTTGACGCTTTGGATTTACGCCCGGCAAATAGGGACTGGGAACTATACGTGCGTTTAGGCGCACCCGCGGATCATCTCCTTTTCGCCGCGGAAATGAAGTTCAAGAGATCGGTCGAACTGATCGGCTTCTCCAGGAGCCCGAACGCGCCGCTGTTCTGCAATACTGCTCTTGTTCTATCGTCAGCGAATGACGTCATGATGCAGACTGGAGGACCACCCTGACTCACCAACGTTTCGAGAAGTTGCAATCCGCTGGTGCCTGGCATCTTAAGGTCGGCGAGGACGCAATGGACCCATTTCGAGTCACCCGATCGCAGGAATTCCTGTGCTGATCCATAGGTCTTACTCGGAATGCTCATTGCATCGAAAAAGTCGTGCAGAGACTCCAGTAGGAACTGGTCATCGTCAACAATGGCAACCGTTGCTTGAGACGGGGTATGCATTTAACCTCAGATTGTGGCGCCGACTGCGAGGCGGCTCTTTTCATGTTGTCAGGAGGTCGTCGTACTGCTTAGCTTAGAAGCTCATATTGCCTGACAAGCTCCGCTAAAGAGCCGGCCTGCATCTTTCGCATTCCGCTGCCGCGATGGAGCTTCACCATTATCTCGCTAATTCCCAGCTCGAACGCAATCTGCTTGTTCATTAGGCCTCGTACAACGAGACCGAGGACCTGAGTCTCGCGGCGGGTAAGACTAGCTGCTCGTGCCTTGATGATCGTTTGCTTTTCGCGCTGTTTCTGCTTGCCAACGCCTAGCTCGAACGCTGAGTTGATTGCATCCATCAACTCATACGTAGCCAGCGGCTTCTCTAGGAAGTCGACAGCTCCCGCCTTCATGGCGTTGACGCTTGTAGCGACATCACCATGAGCGGTCATAAAGATGATCGGAAGATCGAAGCCCGCGGCTTCCAGTTCTCTCTGGAATTCGAGGCCGTTGAGCCCAGGCAGCCGGACGTCTAGTAAAACGCACCCAGAGTTGACTTTTGACGCCTTACTGAAAAAGGCGTCAGCGTCTTCGAAACCTTCCGCATCGATGTATAGCGACTCGAATAGGTCGAGCAAAGAAAGGCGGAACTGCTCGTCGTCCTCGACGATGTGAACGATCTGCCGAGGTTCAACAGTGGGCGTAGGGATAGTTTCAGGATGTGCCACAATTGGTCCTCCAACCGGAAAAGATGGCGTCACGTCATCGCTTATTTTATCCACCGGTACCTCTTCGAACAAGTAAACCAACGTTTGCTATCTAGCTGCGATTTAAGGAGGATCTGAATTGTTGTCCGCGTTTTCCGTGCCGCTTGGGAGGGGCAGGGTGACTTCGAAGATCGCACCGTGCCCGCCGTCGTTGCGGGCTGTGATCGTTCCGCCATGATCGATAATGATCGAGCGGCAAATTGCGAGCCCTATGCCCATCCCGTCCGGCTTGCTCGAAAAGAAACCGTCGAAGATCCGATCTATGTACTCTGTTGGAATACCCCCTCCGCTGTCGCGAACGGAGAAGACTACGTCGGCCTTGGGGCCGAAAGTGGTCTCGATCGAGATTAGCCGTGTCGGCCGTTTGTTCGTCGAAATCGCATGAATGCTATTTATCAAGAGATTGATTATAACCTGTTGAAGTTGCACGCGATCGCCGAAGATTTCAGGTAAGCCGGATAGGAGACGAGTCGTGATCGCGATGTTGTGCGTCTGACTTTCCGATCTCACGAATAGAAGCGCCTCACGGATGAGATCGTTGACGGCTACGATCGATCGCATTGGATCCGTCTTCACGGCCATATCCTTGATGCGCCGTATTACCTCGTTTGCGCGATGGGCATTTTCCATGATGCGCGCGATGATCGCTTTCACCTTGGTTATGTTCGGCTCTTCGCGACCTAGCCAACGCAAGCCAGTGTCAGCGTCTGTTACGATGACTGAGAGTGGCTGCCTCACTTCGTGAGCAATGGAACTGACCAGTTCGCCAAGCGCCGACACGCGCGCGGCATGAGCGAAGTCCGCTTCGATCTTCCGCAACTGTTGCTCGACGCGACGCTGATCAGTCACGTCAATCATCATCAGAAGGGTCTTGTCTAACTTTTCAGGGACCTGCGGAAAGGTGACATAAAAGAGGACATCGCGAACATCACCGTCGAACGTGCAGATCTTCATCTCCTCGCTGTAGTTTCGTCCACCGCTGAAATGAGCCATCACCACGCGCATTGCGGCCTCGGGAGTGCCGGCGAAGAGATAAGTGACATTCGTCAGAAAATCGTCGCGTGTTTTCCCCTTGAAAAGCCGCATTGCACTATCGTTCACGTCCGTTACGACAACTGCCTCGCTTGCAAAGCGGACAAGGTCCGGTTCTTCCTTTAGGTGATTTTCGATGCTTGTGACGCCGGTGGCTTTGAGCCGGCTTATCACGTCGCTCATGACACGTGCATCTACCTGCCACATCGGCAAGGGAACGTTGTTTATGAGATTGCGATATCGCTGTTCGCTTGCCGCCAGATCCCAGTAGGTGTCGGGATCGCTCCAGGAACCGCTGACGCTGGTCGAAATCAAGTGAGGGCGATCTGGCGCGCCGCGCCATACTGAAAGGACGTCGTCTCCAACAGCCGCCGTGACAAACGGGCTTTCGCTTTCGGGCGCTTGTAATACCCTGATCGTCAGGTCTAGGAGTTTTGCACGATGCTTTTGTGGCCAATACCGATAGGCGCTCTTTCCCACCAAGGAACTTAGGGAGGCCCCACCCGCAAAAAGCCGTGTCGCGGCGATGTTCATATCGCTAATCCGCAGGTGTTCCGCCACCAACTCGGGATCAGCGGCCGTTAAATGGGTCAGGCCCTGATCGCGTATCCGTCCAATTTGCTCGAGGATCGCCGCAGCGCCCGAGGCATCGATGCTCCAAACTGCGATCCAGTCCTTTTGAATGCCTGGTGCGTGGCCCTCAACATTCCTCGCGTCGGCTGGCGACCCATATTCGACAAAACGGGTTATTGCTCCTTGAGCGTCGCGCAGCGCGCGCAGCCGGATCTCGGCGAGAACGGAGGTGTTTCCAAAACCAATTCTTTGCACAACACCTTGCCAGGATCCGCCGGCTTTGAGCTCATTCCAGTCCGGCCCGATCGTGTCCACACCAAAAACTTCGTCCGGGTGCCTTCCACTCACCTCGACGTTGCTGCGGCCGTAGAGCCGCTGCGAGGCGTAGTTCCAGTGAACTATGCGTGCGCTAGCATCATAGATGATCACACTTTCGTGGGAGGCATCGGCGATCTGTACTGACAGAAGATCGATCTGTTCGATCGGCGCGTCACGCTCGAATTTCGGAGTCGGTCTCATTTACTCTCTTCGATGCGGATCTTCGTTTACACGCTTGGCTTTGCTCGGGGTGCCGCCGCTACTTACGAACGATGGTGCTCCGGCGGGCGTCGTCCTGGCCCTTCGCACTCTCATCCCTGCGGTCAATGGCTATGTCGCCGTGGATGCTATGCGCCGCTCCAAGCCGACCCATCTCGCGCCAGGTGATGGCGACCGCTTGACGAAGCCAGGTCCACTTCTTGTCAATCTGTCCCATCGTTCAGATCCCCGGTGCCGGCGATTGTCGACGGCACGCTCGGCGGTGCCAGCGTGCCGTCAGATTCTTAGGCCGCGGCGCCGGTGATCTTCGCGTGCAGCAGACCCTGGGCAACGGAGGTAACGCGACGCCCCTGGAACCGAGCGACCGCTAGGTGGTCTTCGTCAGGCTTGAGGCTGTCGAGCGCTGAGACGTGGGTTGCGCCGTAGGGCGTGCCCGCTTTGAACATGGCCGGATCTGCATAGCCGAGCGGCACGATGATCAAGCCGAGATGCGCCATTGGCGTGTAGATGGATAGAAGAGTCGACTCGTTTCCACCGTGCTTAGACGATGTGGAACCGAAAACTGATCCGACCTTTCCGTTCAACTTGCCTTGGAACCAAATGCCGCCCAGGCCGTCGATGTAAGCTTTGAGCTCGGAAGAGATGGATCCAAACCTGGTCGGAGTTCCGAAGACGATTGCGTCTGCCCATTCAGCGTCCGCCTCGGTGGGCGCCTCGTACTTCTCGTTCATGGCCCGCGCGCTTTCGCGCCAGCCGGGAACCTGAGACATTACGTCCTCACCCACGAGCTCTCGGGCGCGGCGTAGGCGAACTTCCGCCCCCTGCTGAATTGCGCCTTCGGCGATAGCGTTCGCCAGAATATCGGTCGAGCCGTTGCGCGAATAAAACGCGATCAGCACTTTTGGTTTCGTCATCTCCTGCCTCCAGCAAGTTGTTAGCGCTGAAGCAACCGCTGCAGCATTTGCGGGAAAATGGCTTACGCGAGGCCCCATCAGAAGCAGTCGAATGATGGAACCTGCGTCCAAGAATTTGGACGCTGGCGACGAACCGCCTGTGCGTGCTGCGGAGCGGCAGGACGCAGCGCGATAGATGGCACGCCGTCCATAGTTTTGGACGCTTCGTCTCTCGCGTGGCGGCTTCTCATCTCGATGGTGCTGGAATTAGCGTGGCGAGGGTCGAGCTCGCCAGCCCGACAGAGAACGATAAAACGCAAAGGTGGAACATGAACCAGATGGTAATTAGAGGCGTCAGCAGCCAAACCTTCGTCGCCGCGAACATCGGACGCATCGAGGAATTCTATGGCAAGGTCCTGGGGCTACCCGTGGTGAAGCGAACGGTTCACCACCACGACGCCAGACTGCCTGTCGTTACCTTTGGCTTCAACCAGTATGCAGGCGAACACCCACGGGGCGAATCCATCACCTACATCGAATGGAACCCGATTTTCTACATGATGCCCGAGAAGGGCTTCATCGAGGAGGAGACGACCCTGGACGGCGTCGCAAACCCGCGCGTGGGCGACCCCAAGGGACGCTGGGGTGCCGGCACCAATCACCATCTCGCACTCCATGTCCCGAACCGTGACGGACTTTTGAAGTGGAAGCGTCGTCTCGCAGACCACGGCGTACACGTGACGGGTCCGTACAATCGCCACTACTTCCACGCAATCTACTTGCGCGACCCCGATGGTGCGATCATCGAGATCGCGACTACCGAGCCTGGCTTCGGGCACGACGAAACCGTGCTCGGTTCCGGCTTCCGTCCGCAGCCGAAGGAAAACCTGATCGGCGGCCGCGACGAATTGCAGGTCGCCGCCGAAACCTGGCCGCGACCGGTACCCGACGTCACCGCAGACTTCGCGCTTCGCGGTTTTCACCACATCACGTCGATCTCAAGCGACGCTGAACGTACGGAGAATTTCTTCGTCGAGAAGGTTGGGCTGCGACTTATCAAGAAGACCGACTATCTCGACGAGCGCGGCGGAACTCACTTCTACTATGCGTGCGACGAGGATCTTTCTCCCGGCTCCGTACTCACCTTCTTCGGTCTGCCGGGCTTCAAGCCGGGACGGCTCGGTACGGGCCTCTCGCACCACTTCTCGCTGGAAGTCGAGAACGACGCCGCGCTGATTGACGAACATGCAAGGTTCCGCCGGCTCGGCATCGATACATCCACGATCCAGGATACTGTCTACGCAAAGCAGTTTCACTTCCGTGACCCGGACGGACACATCTGCGCGCTCTCCACGCCAAACCGCTTCGCCATAGACGAGGATGTGGGCAGCCTCGGGCAGAAGCTGTGCCTACCGGAAACCTTGGAGAAGGACCGGCGGACGATCGAGCGAAATCTCGCATATCGGCCCGCGCCAGTGCCCGTTCTTCGGTGATAACGGCCCACGGCCCAAGAGAGGTGGAGCAACTTCAAAGATGGAAAAGATAGACTTCCTTCCGCAAGACAACGTCATCTGGGGCCGTGACATCCTCGCGGATACCTTGGGGCAACTGCATCAACACGGCATCAAGAAGCCGATGCTGTTCACGGTCGAGCCGCTCGACCTATTGATGCGTAACTTCGTAGCCCCCTATCTCTCCGACTGCGTGGGGACCTTCTTGGATCTACCTCCCCACGTGCCCGATTCCGCAGTTCTCCAAGCTTTGGAGGCATGTGAAGCGAGCGGCGCGAAGTCGATCGTAGCTGTCGGCGGCGGCTCGGTTCTCGATGCCGCCAAGGCCGTATCGCATTTCCACCAAGTCAGGCATGGCACCTATCTTCCGATAGCGGCACTGCCAACGACTTTGTCGGGGTCCGAGTTCTCACATTACTTCGGCGTCACGGAGACAACGCACGAGATCAAGTTCAAGCGAAGCTATGCGGTTAAGCAGACAGTGCCGAAGCTCGTGATAGTCGACCCCGTGTTGGTCAGAGGAACGCCGAGGACGCTGCTGCTCTCGTCTGCGATAAAGGGCATCGACCACGCGGTCGAAGGCATGCGGCTCGTCGGAACGGACCACCCCCACGCAATCTTGGCGGCAAGCGGCGTTCGTCGTTTCCTCAGGGTGCTCAGGAAGTGGCCGGCGAACGTGGATACCGAGGTTGCTATCCAGCGACGCGACGTCGATCTGGACGACCTTCTCCAGCTCCAGCTTTCCGCATGGCAATGCTACTTCTTCCCGGCTTCAGTGATCTATGGCTTGAGTCACCGCATTGGCCACATCCTGGGCGGGACCTATGGTGTTCCTCACAGTGTAACGTCGTGCATTACCCTTGCGCCAGTGATACGCGCGTGCTCGTCGTTTTATGGCGAAAAGCTGCGGATTTTCAACAATGCGGAATCCGGTGTCGATGCCGCGGCGCAGCTCTCCGCAGAGATCGAAGACGTCGTAACGCAGCTCGGTCTCCCAGCCCGTCTCCGCGATCTGGAATTCGAACACGACAAGCTCACGGCGGTGGCGAGGCTCCTGGACAAATATTACCCGCGGGAGGTCGCGGACCTCGGCGAGGACGCTTCGCAGAAGCTTACGGACTTGCTGGAAAGGCTCTGGTAGATGGGAAAACCCAGCAGCGCCATTCTTGAAAGACCGTCGTTAGCGGCGCTCTTGGCCGGGCTTTCAAGCGGCGCCATATCCCCGGCCAACGTAATTGACGAAGCAGTACGTGATGCACGGGCCTGCCAGGTGGCTGTCAACGCCTTCGCAGAGATCGATGAGGTCGGTGCGCGCGATGCCGCCTCCGAAGCCGAACAGCGGTATCGAGAAGGTCGAGCTCGGTCGCTGGAAGGCGTCGTCATCGCTGTGAAAGACATGATCGACACCCGCGGCGTTCCGACAAGATATGGGTCCATGGTCTACGTAGATCACGTGCCGGATGAAGACGCTCAAGTCGTCCGAACGCTGAAAGACAGTGGCGCGATCATCGTCGGCAAAACGACAACCCACGAGTTCGCGTGGGGTGTTACGACAGCGAATAGGGTCTTCGGCGACACACTTAACCCCCATGATCATAACCGGATACCAGGCGGATCAAGCGGCGGGATGGCTGCGGCCGTGGCATACGGAGCCGTTCGCGCGGGCTTGGGCACAGATACCGGTGGTTCAGTTAGAATTCCTGCCGCTCTTTGCGGAGTGGTCGGATTCAAGCCAACCTACGCGCGCCTGCCTGTGAATGGCGTCTTCCCGCTGGCGGACTCGCTCGATCACGTCGGCGTGCTGGGCAAAACAGTCGACGACGTCGCACGTATCTGCGAGCCGCTGGGCATCCAGAGAGATAAGGGCAATTCCGCGGTCAGGAGACGCATCGGGGTCTTGCGGCAGATCGGAAAGGTGCCACTCGCTTCGGATGTGGCTGAGGCATTCGAAAACGCATGCTCTAGTTTGCGACTTCAACATGACCTCGTCGAATTGGCTGAGGACAATCTATTTGCGCAGTGCTTCACGACCTTTGCGGGAATAGTGCTATCCGAAGGTGGCGTCGCCCACTTTGGCCGACATGACCTCTCGTTCATAGCCGCGAACTACGGGCGGGAGACCGCGTCGCGCCTGAAGCTCTCTGCAGAGGTTCATTTGGCCCAATATGCGAACTGGCAGCAGAGTAGGCGCCGGTTCATGGACGACATTGACCGAATGATCTCGACGTTCGACCTGCTGATCACACCGACGTGCCCCTGCGTCGCGCCGCTGATCGGCGCGGAGGAAGTCTCGGTCGGATCATGGTCGGGATCGATACGGGAGGCGCTGATGACATATACGGCGCCATTTAACCTAGCAGGGCTTCCTGCGATTTCCCTGCCGATACCGGGTCCGCGGAACAACGACCTACCTATCGGGCTCCAGGTCATCGCGAAACGCGCAAGCGACGAGGACCTTTTGTCTGTCGCAATCGAGATTGAACGGCTTGTGGCGGCTGGACCACAAGCATTCCGAGGCCATCCATAAGATAAAAAATCACAAAGGAGGAAAGGGCATGTCAGTACAGGGTATTCTCAACGAGAAAGGGTGCGGGGTCATTACCGCTCCACCAAAGGCTACAGTGGCGGCGGCGTGCCGCCTTCTTCACGATAATCATATCGGCGCAATCGTCGTCGTAGACGAGCAGAACTCAATCAGAGGAATTTTCACCGAACGAGACGTCGTCTCCGTAATCGCAAGCAGCGGAGCGAGCGCCCTAGGCGAGGATCTCCAGCACGTGATGTGGAAAAACGTCCACTGCTGCACCAAGGACACCAGCATAAATGGCTTGATGGAGGCGATGAATCGGCACAAAGCCCGTCACCTTCCGGTCCAAGCGAACGGTCGCCTCGCTGGTATAATCTCGATCGGAGACGTGGTGCGGCATCATATCCGAGCGATCGAATACGAGGCCGAATACATCCGATCGTACATCGCAGGCTGACGAAGGCCTGGCAACAAAACGTTGTTATTATTGTCAAACCGCCAACAGGAGGTCTAAGGTCGGACTCGTTCATCAAAAACGGTGAGGGGCCAACCGATGCTTAAACTCTATGACAGCCGCTTCTCAGGCAACTCGTGGAAGATAAGGATCTTGTTGAACCAACTGCAGAAGCCGTTTGAACGACACACCCTTGATTTGGAATCGGGTGAGACCAAGACCGACGAGTTCTACGAGCTCAACCGCTTCAGTCGAATTCCCGTGCTGCAGCTCGAGGACGGCCGCACCATCGTCGAGTCCGCGGCAATCCTTTTGTACCTTGCAGAGGGGTCGCCTCTCTTGCCGACCGATCCCTATATGCGGTCGCAGGTCATTGGCTGGATGTTTTTTGAACAGGGCGACATACAGCGGTCAATACCGCTGGCTCGAGTATACCACATCCGCGGCATTGCCGACAAAATGTCCCAGCAGATCGAGCGGCTGCATGCAGACGGTTATCTTGGGTTGGAGAAGCTGGACCGCTGGCTCGCCGCGAACGAATGGCTGGTTGGAGAGAGGTATACGCTCGCGGATCTTGCCCTTTTTCCATACGTCTCATTGGCGCATGAGGGGAAGTTCGACATGGCACGGTTTCCCCATATCAACGCCTGGCTTGAGCGCGTGAGGTCGCAGCCTGGCTTGCTGGGAATTTTCGATGTGAGTAGCTACCAATTCGTTTAATATCCCCCGCCGAAATTTCCCCCTAGCCTGACGAACCAATACCCCAGTTGAGTTTCATCGTGGACGGCCGCGTGCGGCGCCTCGCGGCGTCGTGGCATGCCGCTCGCAGGCGAGAGTGCAATGTCTCAGCAGACCATTTTGCTCATTATATTGATCGACATTCTCGGCGTCGCCAGCATTGTCGTTTGGCACCTTCAGGGTCGCGATCGCCCAAATGAACGCCTCGTCACACAGATCGTGTTTTTCGCCCTGATGACCGCAGCACTGGTGTTCGCCAGAGTCATGCCGTTTCGATTTGCGGCGCCGCATTTGGACGGAACTGGTTCTTTCGAAGTTGCGGCCAAAATCCTCTGGTGGACGCACCTCGCGTGGGCAACGATTGGATTCGTGCGTATCTATATCGTTCATGATGGAAAACCGCGGGAGGCGCGGCTCATCCAGGACCTCTTGGTCGCCATCGTCTACCTGGGCGTCTTGCTTTCGATGATGGCTTTCGTGTTCGGCGTCCCGATCGGGACCTTGGTCGCAACGTCCGGCGTTTTGGCCATCATACTCGGCCTGGCACTTCAAAACACGCTCGGGGATGTGTTTTCGGGTATAGCTCTGACACTTGGGCGGCCGTACGTCATCGGCGACTGGATATTGCTAAGCGATGGAACTGAGGGAAGGGTCGTCGCAAGCAACTGGCGCTCAACCTATCTCTTAACAACAGGGCACAACCAGGTCGTACTGCCTAACAGCGTGCTCGCAAAGCAAAGCGTGACTAATGTAAGTCAGCCGGACGAGACGCATGCCGTGATGATCCCATTGCGCGTAGTACCTTCAGCAACACCCGACGCCATTGCCGCCGTCCTGCGAGAGGCGGTCGAGAATTGCAACTCGATTGTCCAGGATCCTCCGCCGGCCGTATGTCTCATCGCGATCGACAATGTGGCCCTCTCCGTGGATCTCATTTTCAGAGTGACCAGTCCGGCTCAGAGAAGTGTCGCTCGCAATGAAGTCATTGACATGGTCTACAGGCACTGTAGGGCCCATGGCCTTGAATTCGCGATGCCGACAGGCACTCAGGTCGTCGCTTCCTCGCAGAAGCCACGAGGAGCCTCATCGCGTTCGCGCGACGTCATCGACAACGTCTCAATTTTTGCCGCGCTGTCTTCTGACGAGCGCGATGCGCTGGCCGAGTTGGCGGCCACTAGAGAGATTCCCGCAGGCGAGACAATCGTCGCGGAAGCCTCTATCGCGGAAACACTCAAGATTGCCGCCGGCGGCATCCTGATGCTTTCTCAGGGGGACGAAGATCTATTACGGCTTGCTCCTGGTGATTGCCTCGGAGTGAGGGGGTTTTTCCTTGGCCGTCCCGAAGCGCATCAGGCGCGAGCGCTAACGCGGGCGACCGTTCTCGAGATCGACAAGACGGCGATTGCCGAACTCATCTCGCGACGCCCCGGTCTGTTGGACGATCTTGTCGCTTGGATCAGGAGTAAAAACGCGGCAGCGGCGGTCCACGGCGGTGCTCTCGTTCTTTCCGGCATATCCGACCAAGAGATGGCGATCGAGATCAAAACCTCGCTCGGGATGCCCGCATGACGGTCGATAATCTACCAGTCGTGATGCTATCTGGTTTGCTCTGCGATTCTGCGCTGTGGCGCGCGCAGGCCAACGCCCTCGCCAGTTTTGCCAAACCCATCGTCGCAGACCTGACCCACGACGACACCCTTATGGGGATGGCGCAGCGTGTTCTGAGTTTGGCTCCCGAAAGGTTTGCGCTCGTAGGGCTGTCTATGGGCGGTTACGTTGCTCTGGAGATCATGCGTCAGGCGCCAGAACGCGTGGTAAAATTGGCCCTCTTTTCCACGAGTGCGCGACCAGACAGCGTTGACCGCGCGCGCCTTCGTCGTGAAGCAATCGAAAGCCTACCATCAGGCCGTTTCATCGGAGTTTCCAAGAGCTTGCTTCCAAAGCTCATCCACCGCTCGCTCTTAGACGGACCGGTGGCCGAGGAAGTCTACTCGATGGCGATGCGGGTAGGCGAGGCGGCGTTTCGCCGGCAGCAAAATGCGATCATGCTTCGGCCGGACCTGCGTGGGGTGCTAGAGCGGATCAATGTGCCGACGCTTGTTGGTGTCGGCGACAGTGATCTCATTACTCCGCCGGAGGAAGCAATCTTTATTCGAGATGGGATATCCCGATCGCATCTCCACGTATTTCGCAACTGTGGGCATCTTCCACCTTTGGAACGTCCGGACCAGATGTCGGACCTCCTTCGCGGATGGGTGGCCGCCGAAGCCAAACCCTTGGCACTCACATAGGGAACGGCCTCGACGGTATCGTTCGAGTCTCTCGGACCATGCGTACAAATGCACGAACTTCTAAAAACGGGGAGACGGAATAGTCTTCCTGCAGCTCAGAAAAACGAAAGGGGAGCTGTCATGCATGCTAACGCGAAATGGGAAGCAGGTGCTGTCGACCGGCCGTCGATCGTCGATCAGGTCATGATCGAACGAAGGGCCAAGAGAGGCTTCCTGAAAGATCCGATCTCTCTCGATACGGTCCGAGACATCCTCAACGCTGCGCGTTACTCGCCCAGCTCAAGCAACACGCAGCCTTGGAAGTGCCATGTCCTGACTGGGGATGCCCGCGACCGCATCACTGCGAAGGCTGTCGATATCTTTCGGGCAGGCCCGGAGAAGCTTGCGCCGGAATATCCATTCTTTCCGCAACCTTTGCATGATCCGTTCATCGGTCGCTTCAATATTTTCCGAGGTCAACTCGGCGATGCGGTAGGCGTTCCCCGCAGCGACAAGTACGGAAGGTTGAAGGACGTCGAACGACAATTCCGCTTCTTCGAGGCGCCCGTCGGGATGATCTTCACGATGGACCGCAACCTCGAATGGGCGAGCTTCATCTGCTACGGCTGCTTTCTGCAGAGCTTGATGCTTGCCGCAAAGGCCCGCGGGCTAGATACCTGTGCGCAACAGATCTGGTCGCTGCAGCACAACATGCTTCGCGAAGAACTGGGATTCGCCGACAGCGACATGGTGATCGCCGGCCTCTCCCTGGGCTATGCGGACAACAGCTTGGCCGAAAACAACATGACCAATCACAAACTCGACATCGACGACTTCGTGACGTTCGTCAGTTGAACCTTGTGATCTTGACCGAACTCGTCAAGGACGTCGATATTGGAGGCCATCGCGATCGTTCGTGATGGCTTTCATGCGTTTCCGCTTTAGCGGCTCAGGAAGGTAGGTGTCGGTGCTCGAACTCAAAGACGTTTACTTCTTCGTTCAGGTCGTTGACCGAGGCGGCTTCACGTCGGCAGGCGAGAGCCTAAGAGTGCCCAAATCAACACTCAGTCATCGCGTGCGCGAGCTGGAGGCTGTGCTCGGCGTAAGGCTGATAAATCGGACGTCACGACAGTTCGGAATGACGGACGTCGGCGCCGAGTTCTACCAGTACGCCTTGCAGATGCTGCAGACCGCCGACCAAGCGGAAGAGTTCGTCCGACAGCGTCTTAACGAACCCAGCGGAACGATCCGCATAACGACGGCGGTCGAAATTGCGCAATTCGCCCTTCGCGACCTGATCCCAACGTTTCTCAACAGATACCCGAAAGTGAAAATCGTCGAGATCGCGACCGACAGGCTTGTCGACATGGTAGCTGAAGGCTTTGACCTCGCATTGCGGGGCCACGTCGCCTCGTTGCAAAACTCCACGCTAGTCCAACGCAACATCGCTAGCGTACCATGGTACCTTTTCGCCAGCCCGGAATACCTGTGGGGAGCTGGCGAAATCACAGATCCACTTAGCTTGAGCGAACACTCTACATTGGCAATGGATCGCCACGGCGCAGATGTGTGGAAGCTGAAAGGGCCGGGAGGCGGGGAGGCCGACGTCCCAATCGACCCCAGATTTCTCAGCAACAATATGATCGCGCTGAAGGAAGCGGCTTGCGCCAATCTGGGTGTCGCCGCACTGCCCGGATACATGTGCCGAGAGGAAATTGCATCCGGCCGTCTCCGTCAGATCCTTCCAGGCTGGATAGCGGCTGACGCACGGATGAGCGCGTTGATCCCATATCGAAATGGGCTGCTTCCTGCGGTGCGGTCGCTGGTGGACTTTCTAGCCGCGGAGGTTCCCAAGGTGACTGCTTTCACGCCTCGGACCGAGTAGCGAAGGCAAACCTAGGCGATCAACCCCAACATGGGTTTGCGTTGCTGCACGTCGGTGGCCGCATATAATGCCTACGACTTGCGCATGCCAGGTTATGGATTTGACCAGGCAGGCGGTACCTGCCAGCAGCGCCGGCTCGCCATGGCATTTTGCGCGGAGACTGTACGATAAAGAGCATCCTCAACGAAATGGCGGGTATGGTCGCGTTCGTCAGGACAGTCGAAACGGGCTCGTTCAGTGCCGCTGCCAAGAACCTGGGACTGACGCCCTCCGCCGCCTCCAAAAGCGTCTCGCGTTTGGAGTTGCTGCTGGGAACAAAGCTTCTTCGCCGATCAACGCGCACACTGAGCCTGACTGATGAGGGCGAAGCTTTCTACGACGTATTGACGCCTTTGCTCCGCGCCGTCGAGAAATCGGCCGACGTCGCTCGGCCGCGGAGCTATGCGTCCGGCCATCTGCGCGTCGGACTGCCAGGGGACCTCGGACTTCAAATCCTGAAACCAGTGTTCAGCGAATTCATGGAGCTGCACCCGGCGATCTCCCTCGAGATCAGCACGACGGATAGGCACGTGGATGTTTTGCGAGAGAACTTCGACGTCGTTTTCCGAGTCGGAGGCGTGAAGCAGAACACTTTGATGTCGCGGACGATAGCGCATCTGGACATGGTGCTAGTCGCGTCGCCGAAGCTCGTCGAGCGATACGGAAGCATTTTAGAGATCGACGACCTCCGCCTGTTGCCGTTCGCCAGATACGTTTTGGGCGGCGTGCCGTATTCTATCCGCTTCTTGGATGGCACCGAATTTACTCCCGAAGGTCGCCTAGATCTCGACTCTGCGGCAGCAATTCGGGAGGCTGCAATCAGCGGCATCGGCGCCGGGCATCTCATTCGCCGGCTTGTCCAGCAAGATATCGAGCAGGGGAGACTTGTCGAATTGCTGCCGTCGATAGCACTGGAAACGGTGCCTTTGCGAGCTGTCCATGTCTCTGGCAGCATGCCACCGCTGCGGCTTCAAGTCTTGATACACTTCGTGACCGAAATCCTTCGCCGGAGCTAGAGGCGGACAATTCTGTGTCACATGCATCCAGCTTGGAGGTGTCTGGACCACCTCCATTCGACTGGTGGTCCAGACACAATGTGAACTCAGACGTTCGCGGACATCTCGCCTGGCCAGGTGAAGTAATAATTCGTATTTCCAATTCTCGAAGCTGGCGTTCTCGCCGGTCTTGGCATCGACAAACGATCCGTCGGCGGATTTTGCGAAGGATCCGTTGGCGTCGCGCTTCAGGTGATCCTGCAGAAACTTGTTCCAGGCCTTTGGATCTGTGGTGTCCGCACTCGTGTCATGCGTCTTTCCGTCCGAGGGATCGTAAGCAGTGACCGTTTCACCGGTCGCGGGGTTGGTCAGTGTCCCATCCTTGAATGCTTTTGACATCTCCTGGTGATTGATGAAGCTGATTGGCTCGGTCCCTGCAGTGGAAAGCTGATCCTTCAGGGAGGACATGAAGTTCTTCGATCCAAGAACGCCAACCTGCGTGGCCGGACCGCTGCTGCCGCTGCTCGACCTATTCTGGATAGCCTGGAGCAGTATCGCGACGGTCTTGGAGTCGAGCCAGCCGGGCTGCTGCTTTCAGACGCGCTCGATGAGGATTGGCTGTTCTGAAGAACCCCAAGCGCAAGCCGTGCGCTGTAGCTACGAGCCAGAGAAAGTGCGGTAATCATTGCTTTTCACCTTTCGAGTAAGTGTTTCGAAAATCTGCCGGAGACGCAGTTTCGCGAACGCGTAATCAGCGCGACGCCGTCCGTTTAGATTTTTCGTAGCTAGTGAAGCGTTGAACCCCGACTGCATCCGGTTGTTCGCCGCCCGACGCTGTGCAACTCGATGGCTAGGTACTGCATCTTGCGCCGAGCTTGCTGATGACCGGCGGGTTTCTGCAATTACTTCACTGGAGAAAACGGGAAATAGCCTATATGTATCAATATAGTATTCGGACTTTATGACGCTTCATGCGAGGCATCGCTCGCCCACTTCATTTCAACCGCAACCATATCTTGTCCGGGAGGCTGTCCCGCCAGTTCGTTCAAGACCCGGTGTGTGCCTACGCTGCAGGGCTTAACAGCATCGCCAACTCTGGCCGACGGCGCACGAGATCGGCCACGGTGTACTTATCGAACACGGCCACAAACGCAGCGGTCGCTTCGGAGAGAATGCTTGGCATGCCGCACGCCCGGTTCACGATGCAGGTCGTGCACTCCAGCAGGTCCGTGAGGCCCTCGGTATGTCGCAGCAGTCGCCCGAGGTTGATACTCTCGGCGGGCTTTGAAATTCTGATCCCGCCACCTCGTCCACGCACGGACTCGATGAATCCCGCAGCCGCTAAGTCTTGCACAACCTTCATCAGATGGTTCTGCGAAATTGAGAATGCCTCCGCGATCTCACGTATCGAGCAAAGCTCGCCCGGTCTAGCGCCGAGGAATATCAGGACGCGTATCGCATAGTCGGTGTACCTCGTCAGCCTCATCGCAACCCTGCGTCAAAAAGCCCAGTCAATAAAGATGCATTTCACTAGCATGTTTCTGCTCGGAGGAATAGATGCATGTCAGATACATGTTTATGGAAGGATCAACCGGTGAAACCTCTCGACGAGCCGGAGATCGAGGATCTTCTGAAGAAGTTTTATGAACGGGTACGTGCGGACGAGCAGCTCGGCCCTGTGTTTTCGGGCATCCAGGACTGGGACGAGCACCTGGTTCGCCTGGGGGAGTTCTGGTCCTCGGTCGCGCTGATGAGCGGCAAGTACAAGGGGAATCCTCTTGCGATGCACCTCGTCCATGCAAACCTTATTCGGCCGGAGATGTTCGACCGGTGGCTAGCTATATGGAACGCCACCACCGCGGAGATGTTGTCCGACGATGCCGCTCGGCTGCTGCAGGCGAAAGCAGCGCGTATTGCTGCGCGCTTTTCACTGGCGCTTTTCGATCGCGCTGTCGTCACGGTCCCCGAAGCCACCCACGAACGGCCATTCAAGACTTCAGTGACTTTCGATGAGACCAGCCTGCCGTCGCAGCTCCAGCGGTTTCATTCGGTTCGTTCTTGGTCCGTGATCAGGGTCGATGAAGGCCAAGTCCTATACCACGGCGACCTTGTTGGTCCTGGCTCGCTTGTGGAGAGCGGCAGAAGCCAGACCGTCCCACCCGATACGATCCACCGGCTCGAAGTGATCGCGCCGATGAAGGTTCACGTCGAGTTTTTCGACCAGGATCCCACGCTTTCAAATCAGCATCAGAAAGGAAATGATCATGCCTAAGCCTCTCTCGCCCCAGACCATCGAACTGGTGAAGCTGAGCGTTCCCGCGCTCGCGGCCAACGGAACCGAAATAACTCGACGGATGTATGCGATCCTGTTCGAGGACGACCACATCCGAGAACTTTTCAACCATGCCAATCAGGGTGAGGGCGGGTCGCAGGTCAAAGCGCTTGCCGGCGCCATCCTCGCTTACGCCCAAAACATAGAAAACCTGTCGGCGCTAGGTCCGGTCGTCGAGCGTATCGCTCACAAGCATATTGGCTACCACATCCTTCCTGAGCACTATCCATTTGTTGCGAAGGCGCTGCTGGAAGCAATTGCAGACGTCCTCGGTTCAGCCGCCACCCCGGAACTGCTCACCGCGTGGGGCGAGGCGTATTGGTTCCTGGCCGACGTCCTCAAAGAGCGGGAAGTCGAAATCAGAACTCAACTCGAGTCCCAGGAAGGCGGTTGGAACGGATGGCGGGCCTTCAGACTGGACCAGAAGATAAGAGAGAGTAGCGTGGTAACTTCGTTCGTGTTTCGGCCGGTCGACGGACGCCCAGTCACGCGGCACAAGCCAGGCCAATACCTCACTATTCGCCTGACGTTGACAGATGGTCAGACTGTGAAGCGCAACTACTCGATCTCCAGCGCCCCGAACAATGAAAGCTATCGCATCTCTGTAAAGCGTGAGGCAAACGGGCAGGGCGGGTCTCGGTTCCTTCACGATAAACTCGCCGTCGGCGACGTTATCGAGGCAACGCCGCCTGCTGGTGATTTCTACCTCCCGGATGAGCCGACGAAGCCGGTGGTCCTATTGTCGGGTGGCGTCGGCCTGACGCCCATGGTCAGCATCCTCGAAACGATCTCGGCGGAGTACCCTGAACTTGAAACCCACTTTGTCCATGGTGCCCTGAACAGCGAAACCCACGCCATGGATCGACACGTGCGAGTCCTTGCAGATAAACATGGGCGCGCAACGGTGAAGACATTCTACAGCGAACCTGGCGCCGGCGATGCAGCCGGATATTCCCATGACCATGACGGTTTCATCACCATCCCATGGCTTGAGAAAAACACACCGTTCAACGAAGCTGAATTCTACCTGTGTGGTCCCAGGCCGTTCCTCTCCGCTTTGGTTGCCGGCTTGTTGAAGGCGGGCGTGCACCCGGACCGCGTACACTACGAGTTCTTCGGCCCCACGGACGACCTCCTCGCGGCAGCGTGAGGACCGGCGGCGCCCGCGCCACGGAGTGGTGGCAGGGCCCAAGCATAGGAGCGCGTGGCAAGGCACCCCAACGCTCGTATAGCTATGCGGACGCACCGGTGTGATCGACGATGGCGGCGGCCCCTGGCAGACCTACTGTCTGCCGAACGGGCCGCCAACCCATTCCAACGTGGAAGATCACTATGACACAGCGGCTTAACTACGCGCAGCTTTCTCCGGACCTCTTCAAGGGCCTGATGGCACTCAGCAACGAAGTGAAGAATGGTGCGATCGAGCAGTCCATCTTGGACCTCGTCGACATTCGCGCGTCCCAGATCAATGGATGCACGTTCTGCCTCGACATGCACTCCAAGGAGGCCAAGATCCACGGCGAGCGCGAACTCCGGCTCTATCACATCGCCGCATGGCGTGAATCCAACCTGTTCAGCCCCCGTGAACGGGCTGCCCTCGCGTGGACCGAGGCCCTGACAAAGCTCCCGGAAACGGGCGTCTCGGACGAGCTTTATGAGCGCGTACGCGGGCAGCTTTCCGAAAAGGAAATCTCCGACCTAACCTTCCAGGTAATGGCGATCAACATGTGGAACCGCGCAAGCGTTGCCGCGAAGGCGGTACCGGGCTCGGCCGACAAGGCATTCGGCCTCGACAAGGCCGGCCTCGAGTAATCACGCGGGATGCGGGCGGGCAACGAGGGGTTGGTCGCCCGCATCCATCGTCCAATGTTTTGAACGCAGAGTCGAAGAACACCTGCCTGTCGAAGTGCACCGATTGCTCCTAACCTTCCTCCCTGACCGGATCAGAAGACCGGCGTCAATAACGAGGATGGAACGATGAGTGAGACCGCGATGAAGCAGCAGGAGGCCGGCGACGGCCATACCCCTTACAGCAGATACGTTCAGACGGAGGTCCTGCACACGCTTCAGGATCTTGTGAGCGACAGCCCGGCCGAGCCGGCGTTTTTGGCGAACGTCCAGATCAGCGAAATATATTGGGCGTTGATCACCCGCGAGCTTCTCACGGCGCAGGACGCGCTCCGCAGAGACGATGTCCCCTCCACCAATCGCGTGCTGCGCCGCATCGTCAGCCACATGGAAGCCTTTAACGCCAACTGGCGATCGCTTTCCTGGCTGACGCCGGCCGAGCTGATGCCGATCCTCAAGGGGCTGGCCGCGAGGCACGGCAAGGACACAGCTCTTCAAGGCTGGACCTTCCGCGAAATGGTCTTTCTTCTGGGCGTCAAGGACAGGCCATCGCTCGAACATTTCGAGCCGCAACCCCATCGCCACAAGCAACTCAGCGAACGCCTCAATTCTCCGAGTCTCTATGACGAGATCCTTGCGGCACTGTCCCGCGACGGAAAGCCGGTTCCCCCGCAGTATCTGGCGCCGAACTACGCCGCCGCGTACTCGCCAAGCAAGGAAATCGAAGAAATTTGGGCTGGCATTTATCGGAAGGACGATCCCGCGGATCCTTGGCGCTCCCTCGCTGAACTGTTGGCCGACATTGCCGTCGAGTTCACAAACTGGAAGTACCTGCATCTCATGGCGACCCGGCGTACGTTCGGCGCTCGTCCGGCGTATCACGGCGTCGATGCGATCCAATGGCTGCTTCCGACCATGGACGAGATTCCGTTTCCGGAAGTCTGGACCGCGCGCGGAATGGTTTCCTGAGCGAAAGCTGAAACCTCAACCGAGTTCCTAGTCAGCTACGACCTATAGCGCTGCCGAGGACAGGTTCAACACATGAGCCTGTCCACCCTTGAAAGCCGGAGAATGCGATGATGGAAAGATCCAAACTAAAAGCGATGGTTCAACGTGCCCAAGAGGGTATCGTGGAGAAATCTCGAGTCGGCGTAGTCCGCAATCCTGAGGGGGGCAACAAGGGCCGGTTTGTTCTCTTTCACGCTGCGATGTCGTTCTGTTCGCAGAAGGTGCGAGCGACCTTGGCCCAGCGTGGTTCGTCTTTCGATTCGAACGACATGTTCATTCTCGGTCATCGAGGGGCGGATGGCATATTGGTGCCTGCCGAAAACTATGCGCCTGACTATGTGCGTCTCAGGCTGCAAGGGAAGGCCAGCATGGGCAGGTTGGTCGGTGCATACTCCGGTGTCTCTTCTGTTTCCAACGCTGGACTGGACCCCTGCGCGGTTCCGACATTGGTGGACTTGGATACGGGCGAGGTCGTCGTCGACTCGTCGCGTATATGCGTCCACATAGATGCCGTGATTCCCGGACCAAACCGGCTCGTTCCAGCCGACCCTCTCCAGTTGGAGAATATGCAGCGGCAGCTCGAAGCAGTCGATCTCACTCCACATCCAGGTCTGCTCTACGGTTTTCATCCGGAGGACGACAGGCGCCCTGCTGCAATCAAGCAGGCGATGTCCTCGGTGTACGAGGAGAAGATCGAAGCATTGACTGCACTTATCAAGGCCAACGGCGACGACGCCGAGCTGGTAACTGCATATCAAGCGAAGATTGCAAAGGAAGATGGTGGCAGAAAAGTCCGCTACGATGCCACATTCCAGAATGAACTTCGCTCTACGACCCGCAGCATCCTGCTCAAGCTCGAGGGAGACTTACGGAACAACGAGTTCACATGGCTGTGTGCTCCCCACGTGACCCTTGCCGACCTGTTCTGGGCGGTGAGCCTGGTTCGTTTGAAGTATCTTGGATTGGCCGAGCTTTGGAGCGACTTGCCGCAGATCCAAGCATATCTCGATCGTCTCCTCGAACTGCCTTCTATACAGTCCGAGGTTGTCGCCTCCACCCTAGCGTCAATGCCGCCCTCAGCTTACTTGGCCGCCTGAGGGGGCTCCCGACGCTCGGATCGCTCACCAACGGATGAGATCGTCGAATTCCGGATGCTGAGTGGCATATCGAGCCATGAACTCGCATCTCGGCCGAACCTTCTCATTTGTTGCCCTCAGGCTGGCGAATACCCCGTCCGCGAGCCGAGTGGCGTAGCCTTGGCCAGCGTACTCGAATGGCACCTCGGTATGAACCAGAACGACAACACCGTCCTCCTCACGGTAGTATGCGACCGCAATCGCGTCTTCATTGATGGGCAGTTCGAAACGGCTGAGGGCTGAGTTCTTCGTGATCTCGTGTAGCATTGGGGCGCTCCTTTTTTGTGCGCCGTAAGGTCAGCCGACGCCACTCAACGGTCAACGCAAACCATCGTTTGGCTGGTAGCCCCGAAGGATTGTCGACAGACTTCCATTCGATGGCGCCCGCGAAATCGGGCAATGCTGAATGGAAGGAACCCTTATGACCGATAGCTCGGGACTTACCCTGGTCGTTGAAAAAGATCCCAAGAGGATCATTGCGGGTCGGTACGTCGTGGACTCGATCCACACCCGCGTCATGTTCAACGTCGTGCATTTCGGCATCAGCAAATACTGGGGCGAATTTTACGGCCCCGTTGGGTCGCTCGATATCGATCCTATCGCTCCGGACAGGACAGCGTTGAGCGTAAGCGTGTTGTGTGGCCAAGTGAAAACGAACAGCCAAGCGCTCGACGCAGAACTTCGGAGCGCAGAGTGGTTCGACGCCGAGCGCTTTCCGAACATCACCCTAAGCGGTCACGGTCTTAATTTGCTCGCCGACAACAAGGCGACGTTCACAGGCGACTTCACGCTACACGGAGTCACACGTCCCGTAGAGTTCAACGTCGAGTTCACAGGGGCTGGCACCAGCCCGTTCACGGGCCAGCCAACAATTGGTTTCGAGGCCAGAGCCACGATCAGCCGGCGCGAGTTTGGGGTGAGCGCCAAGTACCCCATCGTCGGCGATGCCGTGAACCTGATTGTAAGCGCCGCTTTCGATTTCGCCTGAGGATCGGCGTCGATCGTTGTGACCGCGTCACGTTCTGCTTTCAACCGAAGGAGCCCCCAGATGGTCCACGATAAAATGCCGCGGAAAACGGGCGATGAAACATTTGGCGACAATCTACGCTCCTCTCGCGTGGACGCCGAATGGGAGGTCGGTTCTATTCCTCCCTCGACGTCGCAAGCGAAGGGCTGTTCTCCTGCCATGTGTCTAGCGTGTTCGAAAGCGTGCAAAGCCGAACCGCTTTTCCGCGATTGAGAAGCCAAGCATGGCAGCACTTCGTCGCGATGCCATGCAGCCGGGTGAACCTCACATACCCTACTTGGTGATAGCAACGCTCTCTAGGGAAATTCCTAGGTTGTTAATCGTGCCTTTGAACTGATCGACGCACCCCGCTTTTGCACCCGGCACGTCCAGGACGTAATCGTATTTGTCGAGGTAGGCGGCGTATATCGCCGGAGTGTCTCTATCAGTAAAGTACTTTTGCAACGTGGACCATAGCTTCCCGCACACCGCCGGTGGAGACCGCCCCGCCGGGAATTTCTCTTGGTCGAGCGAGACCAGATCGCTCATCAACTGCTTGTTTGTATCTGTGTTGAGCACGGTCTCGAAGGGCACGGCCGCCGCTGACGCACCAACAGTTGCCTTCTGCAAAACGTTGTTCGTATCCAGGTTTCGGAATTTGCCCCCTTCGAACTTGCCGACGAGCGACGGATCCGTCTCAAGCTTGACAGTCACGTTGAGGCCGTTGAGCATGTTCTTACCGGAGCCGTTGGTAGTGCTCGGTCCCCGGACTGGAAACATGACCCATTTGGGGTTTCCGCTTCCGCTCGTGATGAACGACATCGCGATGTCTGAGGAAAGCGACGCCTTTTCGGTTGAATCGACTAGCGACGCCATCATAGACAATGGGACCTTCAGCGCCGGGGTCACTTCGACCGCGGGTTGAACAAGATTGAACTTCAGCAAGCTTACTTGGTCGCTAAACTTGTTATAGGTCGCGGTGTCCAGGGCAACCGTTTTCGTGTTTTGTATTTGCAGGCCGACCTGAAGGCTGTTGTTGTTGTTTGTCACAGGGAAATGATCTAGCAGCCGGCCAGAGAAAGATATCTCGCTGGTCACGCTCGATTCGGTCGCAAAGAAGAGGAAGTTCTTGTTTTTCCATGTAAAGGACGAGATCGCCTTTTTAGCTATTTCTACTCCGCCGTTTTTCACGACGAGCGTGATGACGTAGTTGCCGTCTTCGCTTCCGAAGGCTTGAATCACAGCACGCCGCAGGAAATTCTGAAAACTCCGCTTGGCGTCCGCCGTCGCTTGCGTCATTTCGACCGAGTACTCCATCCGGCCATAAACGACATTGGAGTCGATCGAGTAAGTTGGAAACGCCTTTGGTTCGGGCACGACGGTTGTAAGTCTCTCTTGCGCATTGACGCTTCCGGCCATCGTGCAAAGCACCATCGCAAGCGCGCCGTGTCTCAAATGTGCTTTCATTTTCTCCCCCCAGATTTTCTCTCGAATTGACCGGATAACCCGCCCAAACCCGCCTCTATTTTGCTTTGCTGATATTGGGATCTCTAAGATTGAAAAGGATTGACGGGCCGCTGTCGGCATCAGGCAACCACGATGCCTCGTGGGCTAAAAGTCGACCGCATCTCGGTGCAACGCCCTTTTCGGCATCGGATTTCAACTTCGTTACGATCTTGTCGACGCATAGCGCCGATTTTTGTTTGCTAGTCGCGCCGACGTAAAAGACCTGCTGCACGACGAGATCGCCAGCAGAGTTCGTCCAGCTTCCGAAATACTCAAACGTCAGTGCTGACCTTGGAATGTTCGTACAGGAGCTGGAGAGCGCGGCAGCGATCTGACTTGTAACCCTTGGCTTCAGATCCTCTTCGTACCGTGGATCGCAGTCGGCTCGGGCGACGCCGATCCCGACGATCAGCGTGCCTGTCATGATTGAGGTTAGCAGACGCATTGATCGGATCTCCTGATCTTTACGCCGCCAAATCAATCCTAGGTTTCATAACGTGTCAACGCTCGCCAATGCATACCTTTGGAGGATACGCCGGTTCAAACATCGGAGAATGCACGGCGAGAACATTTTGCGAGACTAGATATTTGACGCCTGACGCCCGGAAATCTGTACCATCATCGACGGGATCTTGCTCTCGTCGTCGAGCTCGCCGAGTAGCAGCTTGAACCAACTGAATGCGACCCACAGCGAAATCTTGTCGGCAACTTGGTCGGGGGATACCTCTCCCCGATCAGCGCCGGCTTCGAAAATCCCTCTAACATCGTTTGTACGGTCAGGCAGAAACCGCTCGCGCAGTGCGAGAAGGGCTTCAGAAGAGCCTTGAGCCTCGGCGATGAGCCCTCGCAGTGCGTCGCCGGCCGGGTGCGAAGCCCAGAACCGCCAGAGACTGGTCGTGTAATGAACCAGTTCTTCGACAAGGTCCCCGGTGTTGTTGACCCTAACGTGGGTCAACCGGGCTGGTTCATAGATCGCGATAAAGAGGTCAGCTTTCGTTGGATACCACCGGTAAATCGTCGTTTTTCCCGATCCAGCCCGTCGCGCAACTTCGTCTACAGAAAAACCAGCGTATCCCTTCTCGCTTATCAGGCTGCGAGCGGCATCGAGCACGGCAGCCTCTGCTTCAGGACTGCGGCGGGCTCCGATCGACGTACGCCGCCTCGGGGCGGCGTTGTTGCTATTTGTGGCCATCAGCATTGGGTAGCCCACTTCGACGGCGGCAATCAACCGATAAATCCAGTTGAACTTGAGGGGTCTTTTCTTTGTGGCGCCACCCCGAGCGACCTAACCGCCCGACGGGGTTACACCGCTCGCGTTGTAAGGGGATGGGCTGGAGGCGGCGCCATCAGTGAGACGATCACCAGTCCAGTGACGGCGGCGATGAATGTGATCCAAAAGCCGTCAATGTAGGCCAAGACATAAGCTTCGCGACGTATCGTGCTGCTCAGTACGCCGAGCCCACGTTGTGCCGCCTCAGAGGTCGTTATGCCAACGGCGCCGCGAGACCCCAGGGTGGTCACGATCGAACTGAAGCCGGGCGTTGATCCCGTCACATGCAAGCCAATCAGAAATGAATGCAACTGTTCGCGTTGACGTATCCAAGTCGCCATCGAGGTCACAACCGTCTCGGAGCATATCAGGCGCATAATCTGGATATATGCAGCGAGCGAAATCGCCTTGGCTGGGGGGATTGTCGTGAAAATAGTGGCCACCGCTCCCAAGAAGACGATCTCTTCACCGAAAACTTGGAGTACGACGATGAAGCGAAATTCCGGTATGGACCACTGGCTCGTCAGATGAGTACCAAGCCAAGCAGACAGCGCAAAGCAGGAGAAGCCCACTATCAATGTGGCCCGCTGCTTGATCGTGCGCACTAGTGCGACAGCGGTCGCCGTCGATGCAATGAGCAATACGATGGCATATGGGCCGTTGAAATCGCCGATCTGCTCCGGGCGCAGTTGCGCGACGGTCACTAGGAAGTTCGGCTGCAGCAATGAGCTGCCCAGGCTCGCCACCATGAAGCATGCAATCGCGCTGAATCCCAATATCACATTTCTATTTACGAGGATCGAGATATGCGCCCAGGGTTCTTTGACCCGTGACTCGTGCCACAGAAACACACAGAAAAGCGCCCCGGCGGCAAAAAACATCGACACCACGAATCCTGACTTGAACCAGTCCAGGCGGTTGCCTTGGTCCAACGCGAAGTAAATCGTGGTGAGTGCAACCCCAAATATGGCCATCCCGCCCCAGTCCGCACGATCAAGTAGGGTCTGATCGGTCTGTGACGGTCTGCTGCCAAACCAGAAAAGGACAGCGACAACCGGCGCAACGACAGCGCCTTCCCAATACAACCACTGCCAGCCGATGGTCTGGGTGTAGCTGCCGGCGGCGTAGACTCCGAGATTCTGAGCCACTGGGATTCGGACGACATAAAATGAGAGCGCGACGATCCAGAAGCGACGGTCAAGGCTCCTGAACGCCAGCATCAACGCCCCTCCGACGAACATCCCCATGATCACCCCTCTGATCGCGTGAAGCGCCAGTAAGACCTCGAAATCCCGAGTGAAGGGGATGACGATGGAAATGATGGTGTACAGCACACTCGGGCCAATCATTACGCGCCGGATACCGAACACTGCGACCAGCCATCCCACGCATGGCGCGGCGAGCGCCTGAGGCGCTGTGGCGAACGTGCTGAGCCAGGCGCCCTCGTCAAAGGTGAGACCGAAGGCGCCGCGAAGGTCTGAAAGGCCGATCCCGGCTGTCCGGATATCGAACGCCGTCAGTATTGATGCCATCAGGACTGCAAAGGCGACGAACCACTGGCGGGAGTTGGCTTTGGGATTAATTGCCTCAGCCACGTTCGCCGGCTTTCTCGGTGTTGATATTCGTTACGACGGACATCCCCGGTCTTAGGCGATCGAAGTCGAGTTGATCGCTGTCGAGCTCGATCCGTACCGTCAACCGCTGGGCAACTTTGGTGAAGTTTCCGGTGGCGTTGTCCGGCGGAAGCAGCGCGAAAGTCGCGCCGCCGGCGGGCGAGATTTTCGCAACCTTACCTTTGAAGTTCGCGCCTGGCAGCATGTCGACCGAGATGTCGACCAGTTGCCCTTCGCGAACGGCGGAGAGCTGAACTTCTTTGTAGTTCGCCAGGACATAGATATGCGGCAGCGGGACGATCGATATCAGTGTCGCGCCCGCGTTCACAAAGTTGCCGAGCTGGACATTTCGCTTCGACACGATACCGTCGATCGGCGCCCGCACGCTCGCGTAACTCAGATCGAGTTCTCGAGCGGAGACCTCCGCGAGGGCCGTGTTAACATTAGCTTCAAGGACTTGGCGTGTCTTGCCAAGGACGTCCAGTTTGACCCGCTGAGCTGATACCGTCGCGTCGGCGATGTTGGAATTTGCCAGTGCTCGTTCATGAGCAGCGACCGATTTCTCAAGGATTTGCAGCGAGCTTGCGCGGCTATCGAGACCAAGTCTCTTTTGCCGCTCGAGCTCCTTGCTTGTCTGCACCAAGTCGGCCCTGGATGCCTGTCGCTGAGAAATCGCGACGTCAATCTGCGTGCGTTGGAACGTCTGCTGGCCGTCATTGTCCTCGATCTGCGCCCGCGCTGCGGCCAGCTTTGCTTTTGCCGCACCAAGCGCCACCTCGTATGGCTTATGATCGATCGAAAACAAGAGATCACCTGCTTTGACCTTTTCGTAGTCGCGGACCGAGACATTTTCGATAGTGCCGCTTACGCGTGCGCTCACCGATGAGACATCGGCGTAGACAGCGGCGTCATCGGTAGACTGTACAGGACGGCTTGCGATCCAGGAATCCCAATTTGCTCCCGCGCCCGCGACGGCTCCAAAGGCGACGACAATCGCCGTCATTGGAACGACGAGCCCCCACGCTCGGGAACGAGGCTTCTCTGCGACTGCTGCGGCGGGAGGAGTTGACGATGGAGCAGGGGCCTCGGACGCGCCTGCGTTGGATGCCGGTATGAGTGCTGTCACGTTGCTATCCGACCGTTCGTTGCCTTGGTTCTTGTCACCTTGCAAGCCCATTTTCCTGATCCGTAAGAGCAGCTCCCGTCTGCGATCAAATCCTTGATAGACGGAATGCTGAGTTGAGATTCTTGATCTGACCTTGGTGGACGGGCGTGCCATCCATGCTGCGCGATAGGTATGTCTGCTGACGTCTGTGGCGCAGTGGCCCCAAGCCAAGGGGGACAACCCCGCATCAGCAATCGCTGAGGAAGTCATCTCAACGGAAATTGCCCCCACTCGGAGGTTCGAGCTATCGCGAAACTCTGTCGGCGCCTTTGCGACATTCGTCGCAAAAGACGTCCACCAAAGAACACGGCGCTGCATATGTACGATACGTATCGTTTAGTCAAGGCGATCTGTTATTTCATTCTGTCGAAATCGTCGCAGATGATGTCACGGAAGATTGCTACAGAATGCCGCGGCGAGGCGCGACCTGTACAAAGGTTTGGGTGATAAGGCGCGGAGAAGCTCGGGGTTCGGTCAATGGTCGCTTCCGGGCCGCCCGCCTCTCAAGTCCCTTAGCTTCTGCCATATTCACGCAGCCAAGGTCACACGCAATGTGGCCTTGTCGACAGGAGCATCCGCCCTGCCAAGGCCCACCGCCCAATGAGGTGGAGACTCAGAACCCTGCGCCTGTCTCCGCCAGATATTGCAATTCGGCAGCGGTCGATCGTCGGCCCAGGGCCTGGTTCCGATGTGGAAAACGGCCGTGGGTTGCGATCACCGCGCGGTGACGTTGCGCATAGTCGAGATATTGCTCGTCACCAAGATCGGCGAAGAGTGCGACGGCGCGATCCTGCAGAGCGATGTCCTCAGCGTGTTCAAAAGGTAGATAGAAGAAAAGCCTGAATGCCTCTGGCACCTGTTTGTCATCGCCACATTCGAGCGCCAATTCGGCTTCGGCTCGCGCAAAGCCATCGGTAGCGAACGCGAGTGCCGTTCCACGGTAGATGTTGCGCGGAAACTGATCGAGCACAACAACAAGCGCGAGGCGGTTTGCGGGCGTAGCCCGCCACTGATCGCTAGCACTACTTTGGCAGATTCGGGCAAGGCTGGTTTGAGATGATTTGTGCTCTCTTCATTTGAGGGCGCGACATGGCAGATTGGGATACAGAGCTTTCAGCATTTTTGCAGCCATTTCTGGAGAAGCTCGGACACAAGAAACGGCGACAGATGTGCCCTCTTTACGTGTCCGGGCTCATTGGTCCCGGTGATCGCAAGAGTATCGAGCCGATGGCGGAACGGTTTGCTCCAGGCCATTACGACCGCCTCCACCATTTCATTTCTGACGGCCTTTGGGATGCTGTTCCTCTTGAAACTGAGCTTGCGCTGCAGGCGGACAGGATCGTTGGCGCATCCGATGCGTTTCTGGTGATCGATGACACCGGCCTGCCGAAGAAGGGCGATCACTCGGTCGGAGTTGCACCGCAATACGCCTCGATGCTCGGCAAGAGAGCAAATTGCCAGACGCTGGTTTCGGTGACGCTTGCCCGAGACGAGGTGCCGGTTCCGGTGGGCTTGCGTTTGTTTTTGCCCGAGAGCTGGACGAGCGACAAGGAGCGGATGGTCAAGGCCGGGGTTCCCGACGGCATGCGAACGTCTCGCACGAAGCCGGAAATTGCTCTCGCCGAGATCGACCGGTTGATCGTGACTGGCGTCCGGTTTGGTACAGTGCTGGCTGATGCAGGTTACGGCCTGTCGGCGGCCTTCCGCCAGGGATTGAGTGGCCGCGGCCTCACCTGGGCGGTCGGCATTCCCAAGCATCAGAAAGTATATCCTCATGATGTTGCATTGATCTTTCCCGTCGCCGGTCATGGTCGTCCTCGCAAGCATCCAATCCCCGATATTCTGTCGGTAGCCGCGGAAACGATCCTTACGCACGCAAGCTGGAAGAAGGTCAGTTGGCGGCGTGGCACAAAGGGCCGCCTGACGGCACGCTTTGCCGCATTGCGCGTTCGGATCGCCGACGGCACGCCGCAACGCATTCTTGACAAGGGACAGCAACACATGCCGGGTGAGGAAGCCTGGCTGGTTGGCGAATGGCGATCAAACGACGAGCGCAAATACTACCTGTCCAACTTGCCGGCCGATGCGACATTAAAAGCGCTGGCGGCCGCCATCAAGGCAAGATGGGTTTGCGAGCAAGCGCATCAGCAGATGAAAGAGGAACTCGGCCTCGACCACTTCGAAGGCCGATCATGGCAAGGGCTACACCGGCACGCCCTGATGACAATGATCGCCTATGCCTTCCTCCAGCACCAGAGATTGCAGACTGCAAAGCGGGAAAAAAAAGAAGCGACAAATACGCGAGGGGCCGCCTGAGCCAACCTTGCCTGCTATCCGTCGAGCCGTCATCAGCGCACTCGCTAGACCAATGACGCTAATCCGATGTCCCCACTGCAAAGGGCAAATTCGAACCCCAGAATCTCTTCTGCCAAAGTAGTGCTAGGTCCTGTTGACAAAGTACGGCAGCCATATCTTTGCAGCAGCCAGGGCAAGGAATGCGGAGAAGGATTTTCGGGTTTTGTCGTATCGGGTCGCAACGCGACGGAACTGTTTGAGGCGGTTGAACATCCGCTCGATACGGTTCCGGTCCTTGTAAGCCTGGAAGTCGCAGGCAGGGGGATTCTTTCGGTTGGCCTTTGGCGGAATGATCGGCCTGATGCCGTGGATCAGGAGTTCTTCACGCACGAAGTCACCGTCATAGCCTTTGTCGGCGAGAAACAGCCTCGGCTTGCCGACAGGTATCGCCAGCAGGTCCGGAACGGCGTTGTAGTCCGAAGCCTCTCCGCCCGTCAGGACGAAGCCAAGAGGGCGTCCTTGACCGTCTGCTCGGGCGTGGATTTTTGTCGTAAAGCCGCCGCGTGATCGACCAAAAGCCTCCTGATAAGTCCCCCTTTAGCGCCCGCAGCCTGCGAATGGCCGCGAACCGTGGTGCTATCGATCATGTGCTGCCAGTCATCCGTCAGCCCCAGTTCAACCAGGGTCTCAAGCATAGCGTCCCACACGCCCTGTTCGGCCCAACGGCGAAAGCGCACATAGACCGAATTCCACTTTCCGTAGCGCTCATGCATGTCTCGCCAAACCATATTCTTTCAACAAGAATACTTCGAGCCGTCCAACGAACCTGACCTTGTTGTTATCGTCCAATCCATTGTGGACGGAGCTGTACCGACGGCGGCGGTGATTGAACGTGTTCGCGAGCTAACCAATACAAATGTGCCTATCCTTCTCCTAGCGGGCGCCGCAAAACCCGCTACCCTCCAGTTTCTTGAACAAGTTCCCAATGTCGTCAGTTGGGCTGCGGGAGGGCTCACGAAGAGTGTCGATCTTGATTACTGGAAAGTTTCGGCCCTCTTCGATAGGCGCGATATGAAAATTGTTCCCCGAATGAGCATGTGGCTGTTGGATCGGATGGACTGGTATGATGCGAGATTGCGTGCGGCCGCGAAAACCGACCCGACGCCCGACGAACAACCGGAAAACAACGATCAACAGACTACCCAGGATGACGACGAAAATCATGAGATCATACAGCGCCTAAAGTTGGACCCTGTCAGGGGTTGGGTGGTCGATGACGACGGGACGTGATCCCAATGCGGTAGAACAGGCGGCTGGCGGCGCCAGGCCTGCTAGGTAGGCCATCTAGGCATGACGACATCGTTCATGCACGCCATGACGCAGCGTTCGGAGCGTCGCTACCGTCGAAAGCTATCAAGCATTCAAACCGCGTCGGCGGCTGCGGCGCGCCGCTTCCGGCTCCGATAACCGTAGCTCTCCGATCGAGCTTTTGAAAGTACCTAGGCGATCTCTCTTGGCCTACCGTCGGCCGAGTGGGCAATCGACACACGCTGCGTGCTTTTCATGCTCAGTAAACCTGTCGTGCGTTGAACCCCCGTTCGAAGGTGACCAGAAAGTTTGCGTAGGATTCGAGTGTAGTTGTTCGTGTCTCTAGCGCTTCTGCAAGGTCGCCCAGCGCTGCGGTATCCCTTCCAATCTTGTCGAAGTACGCTGCAAATCCGTCGAACAGGTTTTCGTCAGTAACACGTTCGTGGGTACCTTTTAGGGTGGGGTTCCGGAAAGAGTAGCGCCATAGGTCGAACAGGGTTCTCTCCGGGGAGGTGATGCGGATGTCGACGCCGAGATGGTTGTGAATCTCAACGCCGATCTCCCAGTCCTCGGACCGAGACCAACGGACGACGTCGACGGGAAGCTCGCCGTTAGAGAAGGTCGGCGCGGCTCGTTGTGTCGGCGGAAGGCCGATATGTTCGAAACTTGGCTCGCGCGTTGCGAGATCGTGGATGGCCGAAGCGGTGAACAAGAAGAATACCGCGCTGGGGCAATGCTTGGACATCGCTGCGAGCTTGTCGAAGAGAGGAGTATCTTCTCCTCCCACCGGGCGGTACACGCCGCGAAGTGGCGAGACCAAGGCGCCTGCCTGTACAAGTCTGCCGACGGCTGTCCGAGAGTAGCCGAGATTGACGAGATCTCCGACTGAATAAAGCCTCCCCGAATAAAGTCGCGGCTTCTCGCCCAAAGATTCGCCCTCCAAAACGCCGATCGGATCATCCCTGCGACATGAGCTTCGGCTTGTCCATATTGTAAAGTCGGCGCTGCAAGGATCACGTGCCCGAAGTCGCTATCGCCCATGAACAAGGCTTTATGGGATGGTACACCGGCTTCTCGCCGACGCGTGAGACCTCTGTAATCCTCACTTGCCCGTCCCTATCGCCACGGAATGAAATGGCCAAACCCGACGAGAGCCCACACTTCCACGGTTGGCCCCCGTCGGCTCTGAGCCGAGTTGATTCGAAGCGGCAAGAGTTGCCGCAGTCTCGCGATAGTTATGCAGTGGCCGACCAAGTGTCTTGACGAGGCGCTCCACGTCGCCATCCTGCGGGATCATGCCGTCGCTCACGTACCGCTCCGCCATCAAGCGCATTTCGTAGGCAGTCCATTTCGGCATGAAGGTCGCCATATTCTGCTCGAAACCGGCCGGATCGTCGCCGCTGTAGACGATTTGCCTACCAAGGATATCCGACCAGATGGCGGCGATGCCGTCTCCTGTGAGCGTTTCTGGTCCAACGAGGTTGAGCGTCTCGATCGGCAGCTTGCCAGGAGCTTGGTCACGGCGGATGAGTTCGATCGCCGCCACCTCGGCGATGTCGCGCGTATCCACCATCGCAACGCCCTTCGCACCGATCGGCATAGGGTAGACGCCGTGGGTCAGGACGACGTCTTTAATCATGACCTCGTTGTCGATGAAGTAGCTCGGGCGAAGGATTGTCGCGCTGAAATCCATCGCCGTGAGCATCCGTTCTGCGCCGGACTTCACGGCGAAGTGCGGAACGTTCACAGCGCGGTCCGCATCGAACACCGACAGGTATACGACACGCTCGACGCCAGCTTCTCTGGCAATGTTGAGGGCGATGATCGCCTGAGCAAACTCGTCGCCCGTTACGGCATTGAGCAGGAAAAGCGTGCGCACACCTTTGAAGGCGTTGCGTAGGGAATCGAGGTCGAGGATCTCACCCTGGACCACTTCGACGTCGATCGGGAAGCCCGCCTTCGAGGCGTCGCGGGTCAGGATACGCACCTTGGCGCTGCGGGATACAAGTTGCTCGACGACATGACGGCCGACGCGGCCGGTTGCACCGATTACGAGGATTGTCATGGAAGTTCTCCGTTGGTTGTTGACAACCCGAATATGAATGGCTCACTGCTGATCCAATAGACGGATAATCTGAACGCCTTGTCCCACTGGTGGAACACTGATGGATCTCCTTGGCCTAGCCGATTTTGTTCTTGTTGCCCGCCATGGCGGCTTTGGCAAAGCGGCGAGGGCGACCGGTCGTCCTAAAGCCACTCTCTCTCGACGTGTCGCAGAGCTGGAAGCCAGTCTTGGGCTGCGCCTTGTGGAACGTGGTGCAAGGATGCTGAAACTCACCGAGGAGGGGCGGGCGCTTCACCAGCGGGCTGGAGCGCTTCTGACCGAGTTGGACGAGACAGCCTCCGCGATCGCGGCCGGCGGCGATAAGCCGCGCGGAAGGTTGCGCATCAGTGCTCCGTTGCTTTTCTCTCAGACGGCAATGGGAAAGTTGGCCGCCAGTTTCGCCCTGAAGCACCCGGATGTCAGACTGGAGGTCACAACCGAGGATCGCGCTGTTGATATGGTCGAGGAAGGTTACGACCTTGTGATCCGCGTCAACCCTGATGCCGACAACAGTCTAATTGGCCGTGTTTTTCTTCGGGATCGGCTAGTGATTGTCGCCCCTCCGGATACGGATTACCCACGACGCGGTGCCATCGTTCCCGTTGTTGTGCGCGGCTCGACGAGTGAGATGAAGCCGTGGGTCATGACTTCCGACGAGGGTTCCGCCTCCATCAATGTTGAGTCGGTCCTCACTGTCTCCTCGCTGATGAATGTCCGCGACGCCGTCAGAATGGGCGTGGGGGCAGCGCAGCTTCCTATTTCTCTTGTCAGCCGGGATCTTGCTCTGGGCCGGGTTGTTAAATGGGGCGATGTCCAAGAGTCAGAGATTGACCTTTGGGCGCTTTATCCTTCGAAACGATTGCTAAGTGCTCGAGTCTCGGCGTTCCTGGATCACCTCAAAAGTGCGTTCCCGACGGGGATGCCGGACGAACTTTCCACCTACATCGACCCCTGATAGCTCGCAGAGCCCACTACGCTCGTCCGTTAAGCGAACGATTTCGGTAGGCAATTGAAAAGAATGAAGAAAATCGATTCTATCCGCAATCTAAGGTAATCGAGGTCAGTGCTGCGGGGAAAACCATGCGTTGAAATCGGGAAATGTGGCCACTGTGATTGGGAATCCGCAACGAGCGGGGCACCTTGACGAGTCATTAATTAATGTGAAATGCTAAGATGTCAGACCAATTTTAAGGTCGGCTGCCTAGAACAATATTGGGGAACCATGCGGGCACCAAACATCGCCAGGCCGGTTATCCGGCCGCTTCCCGCTTTAGATCGCGCGCGTCAAGTGACGGATGCGTTGGCGGACTATGTGGAAGATGCACGGCTGCAGGCTGGCGATAAACTACCCGCCGAGCGCGAGTTGATGGCCGACCTCAGGGTTGGGCGCTCGACAATCCGCGAGGCGATCAGGCACTTCCAGGCGCTCGGCGTTATCGAGACGCGCAAGGGGAGCGGGACCTATCTGCTGAAGCCGATTACCAAGGCGACCATCCATATGCCTTTGTCGCTGCATGCGACGGACCTGCGCAATGCGTTGCTGCAGACGTTGGAGGTGCGCCGTGGCATCGAGTGCGAGGCAGGGATGGTTGCGGCAAAGATGCGCACCGCGCAGGATCTCATCGTCATCGAAGAAAAGCTCAATGAGATGGAGCGTGTCCACCTGGAAAAGGGTACCTCGGGTCCGGAAGATCTCGCTTTTCACCTCGCCATCTACGACGCCAGCCACAACCCGCTGTTTCGCCAACTACTTGAACAGATGCGCGAGACCTTCTGGCAGTTCTGGCAGCATCCATTCGAGCGCCAGGATTTCGCGCGCCGTTCCTTTCCCTTTCACCGCACGCTCTTCAACGCGATCGCCGCGCGCGATCCCGAGGCGGCGCGCGAAGAGACACTGAAAATCCTCGCGGTCGTCGAGGAAGACATCAAGGAAATGTCCCAATGATCAACGGTTCAGACCCGTTCGAATTCGCGTCCCTCGTAACCGCGCACGACGAAGGAAACTTCGCCGAAGCCGTGGTGCCGCCGATCTTCCAGACCTCGCTGTTCACCTTCTCCGACTACGACGACATGATCGCCTCATACCGCGGCGAGAAGGTACGGCCGATCTATACGCGTGGCCTCAATCCGACGGTGCGCATGTTCGAGGAGATGCTGGCGAAGCTCGAGGGTGCGGAAGACGCGCTGGGGTTTGCCAGCGGCATGGCGGCGATCTCGTCGGCGGTGCTCGCGTTTGTGGAACCAGGCGACCGTATAGTCGCCGTCAAGCATGTCTATCCCGATGCTTTCCGCCTGTTCGGCACGGTCCTGAGGCGCATGAAGGTCGAAGTGACCTATGTCGACGGCCGTGATGAGGAGGCCATCGCCAAGGCATTGCCCGGCGCCAAGCTGTTCTACATGGAAAGCCCGACGAGCTGGGTCATGGAAGCGCATGATGTCGGTGCGCTCGCGGCTCTGGCGAAGCAGCATGGCGTGATCTCCATGATCGACAACAGCTGGGCAAGCCCCGTCTTCCAGCGCCCGATCACGCTCGGTGTCGATCTCGTCATTCACTCGGCCTCGAAATATCTCGGCGGCCACAGCGATGTCGTCGCAGGCGTTGTGGCCGGCTCGAAGGAAATGGTCGCCCGCGTCAAGGCGGAATCCTATCCATATCTCGGCGGCAAGTTGTCGCCCTTCGATGCCTGGCTGTTGATCCGCGGCATGCGCACCTTGCCGATCCGCATGAAGGCGCACGAGGCTGCCGGCATGACGATCGCCAAGCGCCTGCAGGATCTCGATGTCGTCGAGACGGTCTGCCATCCGGGCCTGGCCAACCGCCTGCCGGCGGGCCTCAACGGCACGTCCGGTCTGTTCTCGTTCATATTCCGCGAAGGCGTCGACATCCGCGCCTTCGCCGATCACCTCAAGCTCTTCAAACTGGGAGTGAGCTGGGGTGGGCATGAAAGCCTGATCGTACCAGGCGAGGTCGTCCTTCAGCAGAAGGCACAGCCCAATTCCGCGCATACCTTCGGGATCGATGCGCGGTCCGTACGCCTCCATGTCGGCCTCGAAGGAACCGAGGCGTTGTGGAGAGACATCGAGGAGGCGCTTTCCGTCGCTTCGTAAAAGTCCAGAAACAGAGGAAAAACCTGGAAGGGGGAACTGAGCATGAAAAGACTGATAACTGCAACGCTGCTGGCCACGATGATGGCGGGTACGGCGATGGCCGACACGACGCTGAAGCTCGTCGAGGTGATCACCAGCCCCGAGCGCACCGAAACCCTGAAAACGCTTGTCGGCAAGTTCGAAGCCGCCAATCCCGGCACTAAGGTCGACATCATCTCGCTGCCCTGGAACGAAGCGTTCCAGAAGTTCGCGACCATGGTATCGGCAGGCGACACCCCTGACGTCATGGAAATGCCGGATACCTGGCTCTCGCTCTACGCCAACAACGGCATGCTTGAGAGCCTCGAGCCCTACCTCGAAAAGTGGGAATACACCAAGGGCTTGACGCCACGTGCGCTGGAACTCGGCCGCGACGTCAAGAACACCGCCTACATGCTGCCATACGGCTTCTATCTGCGCGCGCTGTTCTACAACAAGAACCTCTTCAAGGAAGCAGGCGTTTCCGAGCCGCCGAAGACGATGGACGAATTCGTCGCCGCCTCCGAAAAGGTCTCTAAGCTTCCCGGCAAGTCCGGCTACTGCCTGCGCGGCGGACCGGGCGGCCTGAACGGCTGGGTGATGTTCGGCGCGACGATGGCCGGCTCCAACAAGTTCTTCAACGACGACGGCACCTCGACCATGAACAGCGAAGGCTGGACCAAGGGTCTTGAATGGGTGGTCGACCTCTACAAGAAGGGCCTGGCGCCGAAGGACAGCGTCAACTGGGGCTTCAACGAGACCGTCGCCGGCTTCTATTCCGGCACCTGCGCGATGCTCGATCAGGATCCGGATGCCCTGATCGCGGTTGCCCAGCGCATGAAGCCAGAGGACTTCGGCGTCACCAAGATGCCTGTTGGCCCGAGCGGTAAGGGCTTTACAACGATCGGCTTCGCCGGCTGGTCGATGTTCACCACCAGCCAGAACAAGGACCTGTCCTGGAAGCTGATCGAAACGCTGGAATCTCCCGAAGGCAACATCGAGTGGAACAAGCGCACCGGCGCGCTTCCGGTTCACACCTCGGCCGAGAAGGACCCCTTCTACGCCAGCGAGCAGTTCAAGGGTTGGTTCGACGAACTGGCCGACAAGAACATCGTTCCGACCGTGATGCCGACCTATCTCGAGGAATTTGCCTTCTTCAAGGATTCGCTCGCCATCAAGACGACGCAGCAGGCGCTTCTCGGCGATATCACGCCGAAGGAACTGGCTGACCAGTGGGCAGACTATCTGACCAAGGCTCAGCAAAAGTACCTCGCGAAGAAGTAAGCGGGCTCAGAGCAAGCAGCCCCCTCATCCGATCCTACGGGCCACCTTCTCCCCAAGGGGAGAAGGGAACGGAGACACCGCGGCAAATCCCTTCTTCCCAACGGGAGAAGGTGCCGGAAGGCGGTTGAGGGGGCCCAGTCCCTATTGGGATCGTACAGTCGAACCATGAAAGCCGCCCAAGATGACCATGACCGCCGATACGCTCGACAGTCGCCGTGACCGCAGGTCGTGGCTGAAGCGCGTCGCCGATGTCTCGGAACCGTATCTCTACAGCGCCCCATCGCTCGTCCTCATCATTGCCGTGATGCTGGTGCCGCTGGTGATCGGCGTGTCCTACGCGTTCCGCGATATCCAGCTTCTAAACCCATTTTCCGGTGGCTTTGTCGGGCTGGAGCATTTTCGCGAACTCTCCAAGGATGCCGCCTTCTATGGCGCGCTGAAGAACACGCTCTGGTGGACCGGCGCATCGGTCGTCCTGCAGTTCATCTTCGGGCTTATCCTCGCGCTTTTGCTCGACAAGTCGTTCTGGGGCAGGGGCCTCGTCCAGGCGCTGGTGTTTCTGCCCTGGGCCGTCCCGTCGTTTCTTGCCGGCCTCAATTGGGCATGGCTGTTCAACCCGGTGATCGGGCCTATCCCGCACTGGCTCTATGCGCTCGGCCTTATGAGTGAGCCGCGCAACATCCTTTCCGACCCGCAATATGCCATGTGGGGGCCGATCATCGCCAATGTCTGGTGGGGCATTCCCTTCTTCGCCATCACGCTGCTGGCCGCCCTTCAGGCAATTCCGCGTGACCTCTACGAAGCAGCCTCGATCGACGGCGCCACCTGGTTCCAGCGGTTCCGCTCGATCACGCTGCCGTTTCTCGCGCCGACGATCGCGATCACCGTGCTTCTACGCACCGTATGGGTGTCGAACTTCGCCGATCTCATCGTCGTTATGACCGGCGGTGGTCCGGCCGACAGGACGCAGATCGTTGCCAGTTATATCTTCACCCAGGCGTTCAAGCGGCTCGATTTCGGATATGCCTCGGCGATCGCGCTTGTGCTGCTGGTGTTGCTGCTCGCCTATTCCATGCTGATCATCCTGCTTCGGCAGACCCTGCTGAACAAGGATTGAGCCATGAGACGATCCATCATCCCCACCATCGCGCACCGTCTGGCGATCCTGTGCTACATCGTATTCGCGCTGTTTCCGCTGTTCTGGCTGCTCAAAGTCTCCGTCACGCCCAACGACCTTCTCTATTCCGAAGGTGTCCGGATGTGGCCGTCGCGCACGACCTGGGAGCATTATAGTTTCGTTCTCCAGCACAGCGCGTTTCCGACATTCTTCAAGAACAGCCTGATCGTGTCGGCCTCAACCGCCGTCGTCGTCACGATCTGTGCATCGCTTTCTGGCTATGCGCTCTCGCGGTTCAATTTCCGGGCGAAGTACTGGATCGTGGCGCTGATGTTGCTGACGCAGATGTTTCCGCTGGTCATGCTGGTCGCGCCGATCTTCAAGATCCTGACGCCCCTGCATCTGACCAACAGTCTGACAGGCCTCGTGGTCGTCTACACCGCCTTCAACGTCCCCTTTGCGACCTTTCTGATGCAGTCCTTCTTCGACGGCATTCCTAAGGATCTCGAGGAAGCGGCAATGATCGATGGCGCGACGCAATTCACCGCGTTTCGGCAGATCATCCTGCCGCTGACATTGCCGGGGATCGCAGCCACGCTCGGCTTCGTCTTCACTGCGGCTTGGAGCGAGCTGCTTTTCGCGTTGATGCTGATCAACGGCAACGACGCAGCGACCTTCCCGGTCGGGCTGCTAACCTTCGTAGGCAAATTCTCGGTCGACTTCGGACAAATGATGGCGGCGGGTGTTCTCGCGCTCATCCCGGCCGGTCTCTTCTTCCTTCTCATTCAGCGCTACCTCGTCCAGGGTCTCACAGCCGGCGCGGTCAAGGGTTAATCACATGGCATCGATCGATATCCAGAACGTCAAGAAATCCTTTGGCCATGTCCACGTCCTGCAGGACGTCGAGCTCAAGATCGAGGATGGCGAGTTCGTCGTGCTCGTCGGGCCGTCCGGCTGCGGCAAGTCCACGCTGCTTAGGATGATCGCCGGCCTCGAGGACGTGACCTCGGGCGAGATCCGCATCGCGGGCAACCGGGTCAATGAACTGCATCCGAAGGACCGCGACATCGCCATGGTTTTCCAGTCCTATGCGCTCTATCCGCACATGAATGTCGCCGGAAACATGAGCTATAGCCTGAAGCTCCGGAAAACGGCAAAGGACAAGATCGCAAGCGTCGTCGGCGCGGCTGCCTCCAAGCTTGGGCTCGATCCATTGCTCGAACGCCGACCCAAGGCGCTATCCGGTGGCCAGCGCCAGCGTGTCGCCATGGGCCGCGCCATCGTGCGTCAGCCCAAGGCGTTCCTGTTCGACGAGCCGCTGTCGAACCTCGATGCCCGTTTGCGCGAGCAGATGCGTGCCGAGATCAAGAAACTGCATGGCGACCTGAAGGCGACCTCGATCTACGTGACCCATGACCAGATCGAGGCAATGACGCTGGCGGACCGGATTGTCGCCATGTATGGCGGGGTGGTGCAGCAGGTGGGCAGCCCGCTTGAGCTCTATGATCGCCCCGCCAATCTCTTCGTCGCCGGTTTCATCGGTTCGCCGGGCATGAATTTCCTCGATGCGACCTACAAAAACGGCGGCGCGCAGCTGAAGGACGGGACCGTTGTGGCGCTGTCTAATCCGCTCAAGCTTGCTGACGGCGACAAGGTGACGCTTGGCATTCGCCCCGAGCATGTCGTCATGACGTCGGAAGAAACAGGCATGAAGGCAAGCGTCGAGCTGATCGAGCCGACGGGCTTTGGCATCATCCTCCATCTCTCGCTGCATGGTCTGCCGTTCAAGATCTTCACGCTCGATCGGGCGGCGCTCACGGCGGGACCGGATGTCAACGTCAGCTTCCCCGCACAGCACGTCCATGTGTTCGACGCGAAAGGCGACAGGGCGAGCTGATCGCGTCTAAGTCTCGAAGATCAGAAGGACATAGGCGACGAAGAGAACGAGGTGCACCGCTCCCTGCATGAGATGCGTGCGGCCGCTGGAAAAGGTTATGATGCTCAAGGCGAGTGTCAGCACCAGCATGATCGGGCTGCTGTGATCCAGACCAAGAATGACGGGGTTTCCCGTGAGGTGGCTGATGACAAGCATTGCGGGGACGGTGAGGCCGATGGTCGAAAGCACCGAGCCGAGGAAGATGTTCACCGATCGCTGCAGGTGGTTGGCGATCGATGCCCGCACGGCGCTGATCGCCTCGGGTGTCGCCACCAGAACGGCCATGATCACGCCGCCAAGGGCCGCCGGCGCCCGAAGCGTCTCGATGAAGTAATCAATTGGTGGCGCCAGTTGCTCGACCAGGAACACGACCAGCGACATATAAAGGGCGAGCATCACGATCGGCCACCAAAGCGGCCCTTGATGATCGTGGTGGCGACTTTGAGGTAGCGCTTCTTCTGTGTCATCGATGAAAAAGCCCCGGTGGCGCCCTGTTTGCAGCATCAGAAAGACGCCATAGAGCCCGACCGAGATGAAGGCCAGGACGGTCTGCTGAACGGTCGAATAGCCCGGCCCGCCGCCGGGATGAGTAAAGTTCGGCATTATCATGCTGAGCGTTGCCAATGGTACGATCACGCCGAGATAGGCGTTCGCACCCTGTAAATTATGCCGCTGCTCATGCCGTCGCCAGGCACCTAGGAGCAGTGACAGTCCCACCATGCCGTTCAGGATGATCATAACGACAGCAAACAGGGTATCGCGCACCAGTGTGGGGTTGTTCTCGCCGTGCTGCATCACGGCGGTGATCGCCACTACCTCGATTGTTGTGATGGCGAGCGTCAGGATAAGCGTTCCATAGGGCTCGCCCAGGCGCTCGGCCAAGTGATCGGCGTGTCGCACAACGGATAGTGCCGAGCCGAGAACGACGGAGAACAGCCAGATAAAGATGAGTGTAAGCCAGAAGGGATTGGCAAGCAGCGCAAACAGCGCCTGACCGCGAAACAGAAAAGCGACACTGGTGAGCGCGCTGATCGCAAGGAACCACTCCCGCTGCAGCAAACTGCCAGTGGGAGGACGGTGCAGCGTTCCCGCATCTGCTGTCACGTCGCAATTCTCCCACAGGTTTCTGCCCAAGATGATGAAAGCACGTGCCTTGACCAGCCTCAAGCTCAAATCAACCGAGCGTTTCGCGCGAGGCCCTTGTTTTCGGGGTCACAGGTTGCGCTTGCTGTGAGCGATAAATGCTCGCACGGCCGGAGACGCCTCGGTCTTCCTGTAGGCGACGACAAGGTCGGATGTAACGTTGGCATAAGGCAGCGGCACGTACCGGATGCCGGGCAGCCTGACGCATTCAAGCGATTTCGGTACGATCGCCACGCCTGCCCCAATCGCAACCATGCTGCCGATACCTGTGAAGTCCCAGGAGGTGGAATTGATGTTAGGCTCGAACCCCGCTTCCTTGCAGGCAGCAAAGGTCGTGCCGTGGAAACCGACGTCGCGCGGTTGCTGCGGCGTCAGGAAAGTTTCACTCGTTAGACCGGCGAGATTGGCGGCGCTACGCTCCAGCGTCAGCGGATGCCCATCCGGCACCATCAGTACGATGGGCTCGCGGCGGATGATGTGGGTCGCAAGGCCATCCGGGATAGGGGCAGGGCCGCGGATGAAGGCGAAATCAAGCAGTCCTTCGACGATGCGAGCGAGCTGCTTGCGCAGTTCCATCTCCGTCAGTTCGATTTCAACGCCGGGGTGGTCGCGCTTATAGGCCCTGATCGATTGCACGACGGCGCCGGAGTATGCGGCAGATGCGACATATCCGATCGAGACGCGCCCCGTCTCGCCGCGACTGACCCTGTTGACCGCCACCATCGCGACATCTGCCTGCGCAAGGATCTTGGTCGCTTCGTCGTAAAGCACTTGGCCGGACTGGGTGAGATGGACGGAACGTCTCGTGCGATCGAGAAGCGACGTTCCCAGGATCTCCTCAAGTGCCATGATTTGCTGGCTCAGCCCCGGTTGGGCGATGCCAAGCCTTGCGGCCGCGCGCTCGAAGTTACGCTCCTCGACAAGCGCCACGAAGTATCTGAGATGGCGGAGTTCGAAAGAAGGATTGCGGATAGGTCTTCGAGCGTCCGTGTTCGTCATGTGCGATGCGCTTCAGAATAATTAAAAACTATGGCGATCAAAAAATATCATAATCAGAAATGATGAAAATACCCCCTGTTATTTATTGGATGAAATAGGATAAGGTGACTAAACAAGTCCAGTTTTCGGATCGTGACTGGATTGGGCGGTAAAGTGACAAGACACCTTAGTTTCATGGAAGCGCTGGCAGCAACGGCGGTGGTAGGCGTATCGGTAGCGGCTCCGGGCCAGTTGCGCGCTGAAGATGGCGACAGCGCAACAGCGCTTGCTCCGATAACGGTTCAAGCCAAGGGCGCGGAAGATCCGAAGGCCCCCGTCAAAGGCTTCGTCGCGAAAACCAGTTCGACCGCGACCAAGACCGGGACGCCGATTTTGGAAACCCAGCAATCCATTTCCGTCGTCACATCCGATCAGATGCGCGCACAGGGCGCCGAAACGGTCGGGCAGGCGGTCGAATACACACCTGGTGTTTCCGGCACGCCTTATGGTTCCGATCCACGCTTCGATTCGCCGAGGATTCGGGGCTTTGATGGCCGCCAGTCGCAATATCTGAATGGCCTGAAGATGATGCGCACCGCCGGCGCGCCTGCTGTCGATCCCTATCAGCTGGAGCGCATCGAGGTCCTGAGGGGACCGGCATCGGTCATGTACGGGCAGGGCAATCCCGGCGGCATGATCAATCTGATCAGCAAGCGGCCGGTGTTCGAGCGCTTCGGAGAGGTTGGCCTGCAGGCCGGAAGCTATGACACCTACGGCTCGTACTTCGATGTCGGCGGTCCGCTCAGCGACGGCTCTGACTTCGCCTATCGCGTCACGGGCCTGGTGCGCGCAGCCGGTGCCCAGATAGACAATATCGATAACGATCGTTACTTCATCGCTCCGGCGCTGACATGGCAGCCCGATGACGACACAAAGCTGACGATCCTCACCAGCGTCCAGCACGACAACCCGAGCACCCCATCCAGCCTGCCGGCCCAGCTGACACTCAACGCCACGAACAATCGGCTCTCCCGCGACTTTTTTGTGGGCGATGAGAGCTTCGACCGTTCCTCGCGGACACTGACAAACCTCGGCTACGAGTTCGAACATCGCCTGAACGACGTCTGGACCTTCCGCCAGAATGTTCGCTATTCCAATTTCGACTGGAATTACCAGGCGCTCGGCATGGCCACGTCAGGTCTCGCAGCCGATGGCCGGACCATCAATCGCAATGCGACCTTTCAGGATGAAAACCTCAACACGTTCAACATCGACAACAACTTCCTGGCCGAGTTCGATACTGGTGACGTCGATCACAAGCTGCTTGTTGGCCTCGACTACAGGTACTTCTCCAACGATGCCAGCACGCAATTCTGGAGCGCGACGCCGCTTGACGCGTTCAATCCCGTCTACGGTGGTCCGATCAGGCTGACGTCCAAGACGACGGACGCGCATGTCGTCTCCGACCTGCAGCAGCTTGGCATCTATATCCAGGACGAGATGGCCTACAACAATTGGCGCGCGACGCTTGGCCTTAGGCAGGATTGGGCGAGCACAAGCGGCACCTCGTTGAATGGAAGAACCAATGTCGCGCGGCCGCTCGACAAGGATGATCACAAGCTGACCGGTCGCGCCGGGCTGGGTTACGTCTTCGATAACGGCATTGCACCCTATATCAGCTATGCCACCTCCTTCGAGCCGGTTCCTGTGCCGACAACAGGCCAGTTGCTCGACCCGACGACGGGCAGGCAGGTGGAAATCGGCGTCAAGTATCAGCCCGAGGGCTGGAACGGCTTCTTCTCTGCTGCCGTCTTTGATCTTCGCCAGAACAACGTGTCCAATACGGTTGCTCTTCCCGGTGGCGGAACGACGATTGCCCAGATCGGTGAGGTGCATGCCAGAGGCGTGGAACTCGAAGGTGTGGCCAGTCTCACCGAAGGACTGGACCTGCACGCCGCCTACACGTACATGGACACGGAAATTTTGGGGCGTACGGACAATGGCAAGCGCCTTGACAACGTTCCGGCGAACGCAGCAAGCCTCTGGCTCGACTACACCTTCCAGGAGGGAAGCGATCTCGATGGCTTCGGCATTGGCGGTGGCGTGAGATATGTGGGACAGCGCTATGGCGATACGGCCAACACATTCGATCTCGGTGGTGTCGCTCTCCTCGACGCGGCGATCCGCTACAAGAAGGATGGTGTTACCGCGTCACTCAATCTCAAGAACATTGCGGACAAGAACTATGTCTCAAGCTGCTCCTCGTTCGGTTGCACCTATGGTGATGGCCGCACGGTCATGGCCAGGTTGAGTTTTGCCTGGTAGTTGGCAGATAAAGTGGGCGTATGATTTCAGACAATTCCAACAGGTCAGCTCTGATCGGGCGGCGGCAGGCTCTTGGCCTGCTCGCTGCCCTTGCCGTTGCATGGGATGCGAAGGCCGCGGCAAGGCCAAGCCGCATCGCGGCAATCGACTGGGCGATGCTTGAAACCCTGATGGCGCTCGGCGTGACCCCGATTGCGGCCACCGAGCTCCTGCAGTTCCGCAGCGACGCTGTCGAGCCGCAGATCCCGTCTTCCGTCGTCGATCTCGGCCTGCGCGGCTCGCCCAACTTCGAGCTGCTGCACCTGCTGAAGCCCGAACTCATCCTTATCTCGCCCTTCTATGTCCGGCATCAGCCGGCCCTTGAGGCGATCGCTCCCGTCTACTCGTTGCCTTTTTATGCCCAGGGCGAGCCGCCCTATGCCAAGGCGCTCAACGCAGTCTCGCAACTGGGCGATCTGCTTGGCCGGACGGATGCCGCGGCCAAGGAGCTGGCCGATCAAGAGGCATTGCTGGCGGGCCTTCGCCAGCAACTCGTTCCGTTCGCGGCACGGCCGACCTACATCATCAATATCGGCGATTCCCGTCACTTTCGCGCCTTCGGCGCCGACAGCATGTTCGGAGACATCCTGCAGCGGCTCGGTCTGCCGAACGCCTGGACGGACCGATCGCGCTTCACCTTCGCAGCACCGGTACCCATGGAAAACCTCGCCGCCAATCCCGAGGCGCGTATCGTCATCGTCTCCGATATCCCCGTCGAGGCGCGCAGCAGCCTGCGCGACAGCATGATCTGGAAGTCGCTCAAACCAGTCAAAGAAGGGCGTGTCGTCAACATCGGTAACATCAACCCCTATGGCGGCATCACCGCCGGCCTTCGCTTCGCGCGGCTCTTGAGCGAAGCGCTCGTCAAAGGCGGAGAGACGCTTTGACATCGCGCACAGCCTGGATCTTCTTCGCCGCCGCGACAGCGCTCGCGGTCCTACTCTTCCTGCAGCAGGCGCTTGCCTTCTTGCCGCTTTCCGCCTGGCCATCGCTGCCGCTCGTGCCTGACAGTATGATCACCGAGCAGATCATCCTCGCCTACGGCGTCTTTCCAAGAGCCGCTGTCGCCATATTGGCCGGTGGCGCCCTCGGTCTCGCCGGCGCCTTGCTGCAGCGGCTGCTGAGAAACCCGATCGCCGATCCCTCGACATTGGGCGTTTCGGCAGGCGCCCAGCTTGCCATTGTCGCGACGACGCTGTTTTTTCCCGCGATCCTCGATGGATATCGTGCGCTGGTCGCGCTCGCGGGCGCGGCCGGTGCAACGGCGCTGGTCTTCCTGCTCGGCTGGCGCCGTAACTTCGATCCAGTCACCATGGTCGTTTCAGGGCTGCTCGTCGGCATCACTTGTGGTGCCCTATCGGCTGCCATGACGCTTTCGCAGGGCGAATATCTCATGTCGCTGGTGACCTGGAACGGCGGCTCGCTCGGCCAGCAGGACTGGTCGGTCGCCTCGACGCTGGCGCTCGAACTCTTCGCGGGCCTTGTGGCCAGCATTCTGCTGCTGCGGCCGCTGGCGCTATTCGGCCTCGGCGATAGCGGCGCGAAATCGCTCGGCGTGGGGCTCGTCGGCATACGCGTGGCAGTCGCTGTGATCGCGGTCGGGCTGGCGGCCGGGGTTGCGGCGAGCGTCGGCCTGGTCAGCTTCGTCGGGCTTGCCGGGCCGGCCCTGGTGCGCGGCCTTGGTGTCAGGAAGCCGCATGCCATCATCCTCGCATCGCCCATAGCGGGTGGCTTGTTGCTCTGGCTGTGCGATGGACTGGTGCAATTCCTCGGCTCCACCACCAGCGAGACCTTTCCGACCGGCGCGATGACGGCCCTGATCGGCGGCCCGCTGTTGCTCTGGCTGCTGCCGAAGGTCAAACCGGTCGAGCTGCATGAGGAGCGCGCGCATGTCGCCGAGGCGAGGGCGCCGCGCACATGGCTAATCCTGCTCCTCGCTCTCCTGCCGGCGGTCGCTCTGCTGGTGCTTTTCCTGGCGCGGACTCCTGCCGGCTTCACGCTGCTTTCGGCGCAGGACTTCATCGATCTTCTCCCCATGCGCTGGCCAAGGCTGCTCGCTTCGGCCGCTGCGGGCAGCCTGCTTGCGATAGCCGGCACCATCCTGCAACGCCTGACGGGCAATCCGATGGCAAGCCCCGAGGTCCTGGGCGTCAGCGGCGGCGCCGGGGTCGGCTTCGCGGCGGCGATTACGATCGCGCCGGCCGCAGGTGTCGCCGAGCTCTTCGCAGGCGCCGGTATCGGTTCCATGATCGTCATGATCATTGTCGTCGCCTTTGCCAGCCGGCGTCAGCTCTCGCCTGAACGTCTGTTGCTCGCCGGCATCGCCGTCAGTTCGCTGACCTCAGCTATTCTGTCGGCGCTGCTTGCGATCGGCGATCAGCGCTCGTGGCAGATCCTGTCCTGGCTCGGCGGCTCGTCCAACACGGCGACGCCGGCATCGTCAACCGTGCTCGCGGTTCTGGCGATCGTCTGCACCGGTATCGTGCTTTTCTTCACGCGCTGGCTGACGATCCTGCCGCTCGGCAGCGCGGTGCCGGTTGCGCTCGGCGTGCCGGTGCGCTCGGCGCGTACCGCGATGATCTTCGTGGCCGGCCTCGCGACCAGCGCCGCGTCGCTGCTGGTTGGACCCTTGAGCTTCGTCGGGCTGATGGGGCCGCATATTGCGCACCGCGCGGGCTTCATAAAACCGGCGCATCAGCTTCTGGCGTCGTCGGCGATCGGGGCGTTGTTGATGATCATCGCCGATCTCGGCGCTCGCACGGCGACTTTCCCCTACGAACTGCCGCTGGGTCTGTTCGCGGCGCTCGCCGGCGCGCCCTATCTCGTCTGGCTCATCGCCCGCAGGCGATGAGCGTCAAGACAATACCGGCGGCATCGCAACGCCGAGCCGCTCGGCATGACCGCGTAGCCCATTGATAATCCCCGGAAACAGGCGGACTCCCTGAGCAAGCGCGTCACGCTTGCGCGCCAGGCCATTCTCACCGGGCAGGCGAACGCGCTCGACACCGGGGCGCGGCGGATTGTCGTGGCAGGCATCGACGAGCCATCCTGTCTGGCGCAGGAAGGCTTCGCGACCGCCGAACGCGGCCGGATCGAACACTTGCACCGTGACGGCAGCATTCGTGCCCTTCGGTGCATCGGCGCGGCCATAGCCTGAGAGCGCCTGCGTGAAGGCTTCGACATGCAGCGCCATGCCGTATCCTTTCTGGCCGTGGTCCAGCCCGCCGGTCGGGAGCAGCGTGCCGCCGCTTTCGATGACTTTGGGGTCGTGGCTGGGCTTGCCGTCTTTATCCATCAGCCATTCGTGCTCGTACCGGCGGCCTTCCCGGATCAGGCGTTGCGCCATGTTGACCGTCGTGATCGAGGCGCTGATATCGATGAGGATCGGATCTCCAGATGTGGGGATGCCGTGCGCCACCGGGTTTGGCGTGTAGACGCCCTTGCGCCCGCCGAATGGAGCGACCTGCGCGCCCGAAGGGCTCGAGCTTGCAATGCTCACCATGTAGCCCCGGTCAGTTGCCGTCGACAGGTAGGAGGCGAGACAGCCAATATGGTGGCTGTTTGCGATGGTGATCGTCGCTGTGCCGTAGGTTTCCGCTCGGTCGCAGGCGAGCTTGACGGCCTCCGACGTCAGCCATGCGCCGGGCAGGCGCCTTCCGGCCCAGGCAACCGCAGGCCCACGATCCGATATGACCTCTGGGCTGCCATCACGCGTCATCACACCGTCGGCGATGCTCTGCAGATACCAGCCGGCGAGCGCCAGGCCATGGGTCGTGTGCCCCATCAGATCCGCTTCAACGAGATAGCGGGCCACGGCCTCGGCTTTGGCGTCCTCAAGTCCGGCGGCCGCGTACAGGTCTTTGGCAAAGCTGCGCAGCGCGTCCGGCGCGTAGCGGATATCGTTGGTGTCGTTCACCAGTCTCTCCGTCGTTGTTGAAGCTGCGATGTGCTCAGCGCGCGAGAAAGCGCGGCTCGAGCGCTTTTCCATCCAGCGTATCCAGAACATTCCTTGCCGCCATCACCGAGACCGCCCGCTTGGCGTCGACAGTCACGCCCGCCACATGCGGCGAAACAAGCGTGTTGGGCAGCTGGAACAGCGGATTGTCGACGCCGGGCGGTTCTTGCTCAAAGCTATCGAGGCCAGCGCCGGCGAGATGGCCATCCTGTAGCGCGCGGACAAGGGCTGCTTCATCGACGACTTCGCCGCGGGCCGTATTTATCAGCAGCGCGCCAGGTTTCATCAGCCCGATGCGGCGGGCATCGATGAGCTTGTTCGTCTCCGGCGTCAGCGGACAGTGCAGGCTGACGATATCCGACGACGAAAGCAGCTTATCCAGATCAGTCTCGCGGCGAATGCCCGAGACAAAGGCGCTTTCCGGCGTATGCGGATCGAAGGCGATAACCGCCATGCCGATGGCGCCGGCCATTTTCGCGAGCGTCTGGCCGATGAAGCCGAAGCCGACGATGCCGAGCGTCTGGCCGCGCAGCTCGCGGCCCTGATATTGGTTCTTGTCCCAGATGCCGTCGCGGATCAGCGCATCCTGTCGCGGCATATCCTTGGCTAGCGCCATGATCATCGCGAGTGCGTGTTCGGCGACCGAATGGCCATTGCTTCCTGTTGTCATCGATACCGGAATGCCGAGCTCGGTAGCGGTCGCGACGTCGATATCGTTGGTTCCGACCCCATGCTTGGCGATATGCTTCAGCCGTCCGCCGGCTTTCATCTCCTCGGGGCCGAGCTTGTCGCTCAACAGGCGGATGATCACCGCATCCGGCCTGTGGGCCTTCATGATGTCGATCACGGCCTGTCTGTCGATATAGGGCTCCGTTGTCACGACCGTGGCGCCGGCTTCAACCAGCAAAGAAAATCCCTCCGGCGCCAACTGGCCGCCGAGCACGATAACCGTCTTGTCCATTGCTCATCTCCTCCCGAGAGAATGGCAGGCCGCGGCGCGCGATGGCGCCAGGTCGTTTCAGATCTCCGTTCGGATCAGGCTGCCTGACGACGCGGCGAACGGGCCATCAGTCGGGCATAGGCGATCGCCGAGAGCATGTTGACGTGATTGGCCTGGCCGGTGCCGGCAATATCGAAGGCCGTGCCGTGATCGACGGAGACGCGATCGATCGGCAGGCCGAGCGACACGTTGACGGCCGTCTCAAATGCCACGAGCTTGATCGGGATATGCCCCTGGTCGTGATATTGCGCGATCACCAGATCGAAGGCGCCGTTATAGGCCCGTGCGAAGACGGTGTCGGCCGAGATCGGCCCGACCACGTCGATGCCATTGGCCCGCGCCAGTTCGACGGCGGGCGCCAGAAATTCGGTGTCTTCGGTGCCGAACAGGCCGTTTTCGCCGCAATGCGGGTTGAGGCCGGCAACGGCGATGCGGGCCTTCTTCCCAAGACGAAGGAAATGCTTGTGACCGGCTTCGATGGTCGCCAGCACGCGCTCGGTGCGCGCCCGTTCGATCGCGCCCTTCAGCGAAATATGCGTGGAGACGTGAATGGTGTTGAGACGCTCGGAAGCCAGCAGCATGAAAGAGCTTTTCGATCCGGTCAGATGTGCCAGAAGCCCCGTATGACCATCGAAGTGATGGCCGGCGAGGTTCATTGCCTCCTTGTTGATCGGCGCGGTTACGATGACATCGGCCTCGCCTGACATCGCAAGTTTGACGGCGCGTGTGATATAGCGAACCGAGGCGTCGCCCGCGACCGGGCTGACCTTGCCGATCTCGGGCATGGCAGCACCCAGGTCCACTTCATCGACGGCGATCTTGTTCGCACCGGCGAAGCCGACAGGGGAAAACTGCAGGCCTGTCTCGGCCGAGCGGTTGGCACGCTCAAGCGCCTCGGTGTTGCCCACGATGACGAAATCGCGGCGTTCGATCTCCGGCAACGTCGCCAGCGCCTTGACGATCACCTCGGGGCCGACACCAGCGGGATCACCCAGCGTCACCGCGACTTTTGCATTCCTGTCCATCAGTCCCATTCCTTATTGGATCAAACGCACCTAGTAGGCGGCTTCGTATATCGAACGTATGTCGGCGTGCGTGAGGTCACGCGGGTTGTTGTCGAGGAGACGACGAATGACAAAGGCGTCATCCGCCATGGCGTCGAGATCGCTATCCGGCACGCCAAGCGCGGAGAGCTTCATTTCGATGCCGAGATCGGCGCAGAAACCATAAGCCGCATCGAAGACCGATTGTACGTCGTCCGATGTCTTGCGGCCAAGCGCATCCATCACCGCGCGCGTTTTCTCGGGGACCGAAGGCGTGTTGAACGCCAGCACATGCGGGAAGATCAGCGCGTTTGCCGCACCATGCGCGATATGCCAGCGCGTGCCGAGCGGATAGGCCAGCGCATGGCCGCCGGCGGTGTTGACCGGACCAAGACAGAAGCCGCCATAGAGCGAGGCAAGCGCAAGCCCGGCGCGCGCTTCCGCGTCAGTGCCGTCTTTCACGGCACGGGCGAGGTATTTACCGACCAGCCGCGTCCCCTCGATCGCGTATAGGTCGATCATTGGATGCGCCTTGCGGTTGGTGAAGGCCTCCACGCAATGCGCCATGGCATCGACACCGGTTGCCGCGGTCGTGCGAGCCGGAACCGTGAAGGTCAGCGACGGGTCGATGACAGCGATATCGGCCAGCATGTGAATGCTCTCGACGGCGAGCTTGGCCATCGTTTCGGGGTCGGTCACCAGCGCGCGGATGCCCGCCTCACTTCCCGTCCCGGCCGTTGTCGGCACCTGCGCCAGCGCGACGCGGCGGGGCCCGTGAACCTTGTTCGGGCCGACGACGTCGCGCAATGACTGCGACGACCCGGCAAGAACCGCGGCCAGTTTTGCAAGATCCATGGCGCTGCCGCCGCCGAAACCGACGACCAACTGTGCATCCGCCGCATTGGCGGCTGCAAGCACCTTGTCGAGATTGGCGGTGTCGGGCTCCGGCGTCACATCGGCGAAGACCGTGATTTCACCCTTGAGGCCGAGCGCTTCGACGCGCGCGGCATTGAAAGCGTCGGAAATGACGAGGATGCGGGCGTAGCCCTTGTCGCTCGCCCATTTGCCCAGGCGTTCCGCCGTCCCCACGCCGAACTCGATGATTTCAGGCCGGATGATTGTGATAGGCGAATCCAAGCTGACCACCGGATGACTCCTCCCCTGCGGTATTGCGGCATGTTTCGACACCGCCAAGATGTAAATTTGTTATACCAGCTCATTCGCCTTGGCAAGCTTGGACATTGCTTTTGGCTGGAAAAATGCCCTGCGCTGGCGTTTCTTGGCCATTGCGCTCGTTGTTGGCGCGTCGCAAAATATTGATATAAAACGATTAATTAGCGAAGCGAGGAATCTGCCGTCTGCTCGTCGCGCTTCAAGCGGCATGCGCCGTCGCCAGCCCCCAATTTGTAAACTCCAAGCAATAATCCGCAGGGTCAGCGTGCCAAGCTCGATTTGCCGGCACGCCGAGTTGACAAGCGAAGCGCAATTGCGGCGTCAGCCGAGCGCATCCTGAGACAGCCGCACATATTTGATTGCGCGCCGGTAGTAGGTGTAGGCGACATGCACCGTGCCATCGGCCCCTTGGATGATCGACGGGTAGGAAAATTCGCGGTTGACCGCGTCTTTTGAGTTGTTGCTCAAGCAATAGCCATCGCCCGTATCGAGGTCGATCCGGCGTGGAAAGCTGCGGCCGCCATCCGTCGAAAAGGCGAGGCTGAGTGGCGCACGTGACACGCCCCAGATTGCCTTGCGCCTCTGGCTTGGCTCACTGGCAACGGGTGCTGCCACCTCGTCCCCCTCGATTTCGTCATAAAGCGACAGGCGACGGGCGTCGGACATCGAGGCGTTGCAATGATTGTAAACCATTGCGATCGTGTCACTTTCCAGCTTGACTGCCTGGATGGAGGAGTTGTTGTTCGGTAGGTCGATCGGCTCCGGTGCACTCCAGTTCTCGCCATCGCTCGAGCGGCTGGACAGCACGTATGCGGCGAAACGGTTGCGATAGAAGGCAACGAATTCACCTTCCGGCAGGGGCACGATGTTCATGTGAACCGCGCCGATGCTGTCAGGTACCTCGGTCATCGTCCAGCTTTTGCCAGCGTCGCGCGAGATCAGCACGCCCGCGGTATCGGCGTCACCCGTCCAGCGTTCGCCCGGCAGTCCGACGCAGCGAAAGACCGGCAGCAGCCAGCAGCCCGCGCCGTTCACGACGATCGGTTGGCGCACGAATGTGCCGGGGATATCGCATAGCACGCGGACCTTGCCAAAGGTGCGGCCGCCATCAGCGGAGATACGACATTTGACAACAGAGCCATCCTGGTTCCCGGATGTCTGTGACGTGTACAGCAACCAGACATCTCCGCCAGGCGCGTTGAAAATCAACGGGTTCTGCTCGGATTTAGTCGGATCGTCAGACATTTTCTCCGGCTGCGACCATCGCATGGTACCGGGTGTCAGGCGCGACATGTAAATCGATATGTCGCCCATGCCTTCCATTGTGCCGCCGAACCAGACGCAGATAAGCGTCCCATCCGGCAGGAGGGCCAGGTTGGCGGCGTGGTTCTGTATGCATGGGGAGGGGAGATAGGCATCGAAACGCCCGCTCTTGGCGGGATTGGCGATGATTTCGCCGGTCATCAGATCAGGAACGGCATCCGGTTGCAAACCCGTGAAGGTCATGGTCGTCCTCCTTTAGGGCAGTGTCTTGTAGGCGTCGGCAAGCGATGTGTAGTCGGCGTTGCTGATCGGCATCAGCGGTGCGCGCGTGCGCTTCCAGGCCGGGTTGCCGGTCTTCAGGCCGACCATCGCCTTGATCGTCGGAATCTGTACATAGGAGTTGGACAATGTGCGATAGGCGTTGATGCGCGCTTGCGCTGTCTCGACCGCCTCAGCGCCGCTTTCGTCGTGGACCTTGTCATAGACGGTGCGCAGCGAATCCGCTACCAGGTTTGAGGTGGCGGTGATGCAGCCGGCACCGCCTGCCTTGAGCAGTGGCAGCAGAAGCGGATCGGCCCCGGCGAGAACCGAGAAGCCGGGATAGGCGGCGATGATAGCCTGCATGTTGTTGAAATCGCCAGCTGATTCCTTGATGCCGACAACAGTGTCGGGGAAGGCTTCGATCAGTCGACCAATCAGCGGAACCGATAGCGGAACGCCGGAAACCTGCGGAATATGATAGAGGATGACCTGCAGCTTGCTGTCGGAGATCTTTTCCAAAATCTGCGAATAGGCAGTAAACAGGCCGTCGTCGGAAACGCCCTTGTAGTAGAAGGGTGGCAACATCACGACCTTGGTGACGCCGAGTGATAGGGCATGCTTTGTGAGATCGACCGTTTCCTGTATAGCGACGACGCCGGTGCCCGGCAGCAGCTTGTCGGCAGGAATGCCGGCTTTTAGCGCCGCCTCGAGGATCGCCTTGCGCTCGCTCGACGAGAATGAGTTTGCCTCGCCCGTGGTGCCCAGCAGCGCCACGCCGTGGCATCCCTCGGATAGCAGTCGCTGACAATGTTCGGTGAAGAGGCCGAGATCCGGACTTCCGTCGGCATTGAGCGGGGTTGCGGCGGCGCTATAGACACCAGTGATCTTGTGCTTGTTCATGTCGTCCTCCTCGGATGAACGCCGCATATCGCGGCAAAAGGCGGGAAACCCGGCCTGCAAGATGCGGTTTTCTTCATCCTCGTCTTGCATGTTGTCAATATGACAATAGGCATTTCAATCGATCGTATTTTTCAACGCATTGAAATAACACATTAAAATTTTTGTCGATTTCGCAGAAGTGTGGGAGAATTAATTTTTGTTGACATATTTACATTAACGAGCGAGTGTCTGCGCCATGTCATGACGCACTTTCGGGATGGAGCGAAAGAGGCAAGCGTCATCGATTTTGTCATGGGAGGATGGAATGACTGATCGGACGAATGAGAATAAGGGCCAGGAAAAGGGATTGTCGCGCCGCGAGGCGCTGAAGCTCGGCCTCGCCGCAGGTGTTGGGCTCACCGTTTTCGGCTTGAACGCCAAAATCGTGCTTGCAGATGACGGGCAGGTGCTCAAGGTCGCCAACCCGGCGTTTAACCAGGATTGGTCGCCGTTGCGCGGCGGTGGTGTTCCGTTCCGCTGGAACTCGATCTGGTGGGCATCGCCGATGTATTTCGACAGCGAAGGCAAGATCAAGCCTTACGTCTTCACCAGCTGGGAATCGCCGGACAACAAAGTCTGGACCTTCAAGATCGATCCCAAGGCAACCTTCTCCGACGGAAGCAAGATTACCTCGGCTGACGTCAAGGGCTCCTGGGAAGTCGCCTCCATGCCCAACACCAAGAGCCAGCGTGCAGATCAGGTGCTGAGCAAGGTTGAGGGCTACAAGGAAATCGGTGCCGGTTCCGGCAACGAGCTGACGGGTGTCGCAACCCCTGATGAAGGCACTGTCGTCGTGACGCTGACGGAAGCTGATCCGATCTTCTTCATGCGCCTTGCCAACCACATCGCGCCGATCACCAAGGCCGCGCAGTCTCGCGGCAGCGACGGCGAGGAAGTGGCGGATTGGTACAAGCCCGACAGCAGCGCCGTCTATTCCGGCCCGTTCAAGCTCACCAGCATCGATATCGACGCAGGCAAGCTGGTATTCGAGCCAAACGAGAACTTCTTCGGCCCGAAGCCAAAGCTGGCCCGCATCGAGATCACCTCGATTGAAGACAATGTAACGGCGACGTCGCTGATCAAGTCCGGCGAATTCAACGCGCATACCGAATTGGTGACCTCGACGATCATCCAGGATCTTGGCCCCGAATTCTCCGCCGGTCCGCTGATCCCGACAAGCCAGCACTTCTGGTTCAACGTCACCCGCGCACCGATGGACGATCCGAAGGTTCGTCAGGCGCTGATCATGGCGATCGACCGTGACGGTCTCTTCAAGGCGTCCTATCCTGATGGTCCGCACAAAAAGGCCGACCAGATCCTGAACTCCGTACCCGGCGCCGACAACTCCGGCTTCGAGCCCTATCCTTATGATCCGGCCGCCGCCAAGAAGCTGCTCGCCGAATCCAGTTACGGTGGTCCAGAACGCCTGCCGAAGATCCTCTTCGTCGGCATCTCTGCCCCGGCCATCCAGGCGGCGGCGCAGTATATCGCCGAGCAGTGGCGCCAGAACCTCGGCATCACTGCCGTCGACATGAAGCCGCAGCAGGACTCCTATGCCGGCCCGGACCAGAACGCGGTGCAGATCTTCCGCGACGACGTCGGCACCCGTGTTCCTGACGCAGTCTCCTATCTCGCCGGCTGCATCGCCTCGACCTCGTCCAACGCGCAGAACAAGCTCGGCGGCTACAAGAATGACAAGGTCGATGCCGCACTTGCGGAAGCCGCGACCAAGGCGGCCGACGATCCCGATCGCATCAAGCTCGCCCAGGATGCCCAGAAGGCATTCCGCGAAGATTGGGCCTTCATTCCGTGGTACTCTCAGGCGATGTCGCGCTGGGCCACCAAGGAGGTCAAGGGCATGGAGAAGAACCTCGACTGGCAGGTCGTGGCGCCCTGGGACATTTCGATCGGCTGAGCCGGTCCGAAACCTACGAACAGATAGCCCACCCGTAATCGGATTTTGGGCAACCTAGCAACCGCGCGAAGACCGCAAGGCCTTCGCGCAAGTTTCAAGAAGACATCGCATGTCCGCGTGAAAGCGGAAACGTGTCTGCCAACCGGTGGGAGGTGACCTTGTTACGCTACGTGCTAACCCGGTTTGCCATCTGGATTCCGTCAGTCCTTATCGTCATGCTGGCCGTCTATGCGCTGGCGTTCTATGGTGCTGGCGATCCGATCAAGCTGATCTTTCTGCGCGCACCGGGCGACGTCGCCTATAACCCGCAGCGCATCGAAGCCATCCGCGAGAGTGCCGGCCTGAACCGGCCCTTCATCGAGCAGTTCGGCCTTTACATCTGGAACCTGCTGCATGGCCAGTTCGGCAACTCGCTGACATCCGGCCGCTCTGTCTGGGCCATGGTTTCGGCTGCCGCTCCCGTCTCCTTCAAGCTGGCGCTCTGTTCCATCATCCTCACGACGGTCATTGCCATTCCGCTCGGCATGATCGCCGCGATGAACCAGAACAGCCGCCTCGACTACACCATCCTCGGCTCGGCGCTGTTCCTCTGGGCAATCCCAGCCTATGTCGCCGGCCCGCTTTTGATGGTTGGCCTCATCGTGCTGATGCCGATGATCAAGATTCCCTATGGCTGGGGCGGCGTCTTCGATGTGCGCATCTTGTTGCCGCTGATCGTCCTTTCCTTCCAACCGATCGCACTGATCGTGCGACAGACGCGGGCCGCCGTCATCGAGGTTCTGTCCGAGGATTTCGTCCGTACCGCTCGCGCCAAGGGCGTGCCTGAAATGGTCGTGGCGCTGCGCCATATCCTGCGCCCGGTGCTGACACCCGTCGTCACCCAGCTCGGCCTGATCATGATCACCATCGTCAACGGCGCGATCTTCGTCGAGCTCGTCTTCGGTCTGCCAGGTCTTGGCCGCCTGACCGTACAGGCGCTGACCAATTCGGACTATCCCGTCATTCTGGCGATCACGCTTATCGGATCTTTCCTGGTGATGATGTCGAACCTTCTCGTCGACGTTCTCTACCCGCTGCTTGATCCGCGTGCCAACGATGCAAGAAGGAGCCGCTGACCATGTCCGCCATCCCTCTCTCTCCCGTCGCCCAACAGGAAGAAGCACCCGTCAGCCTGTGGCGCGATGCGTGGTATCGCCTGAAGCGCAACAAGCTTGCCGTCTTCGGTCTCGCAGTCGTGCTCATCTTGGCCTTCGCCGCGATCTTCGGCCCCTATCTGACGCCTTATGACTATCTGAGCCAGGACCTGCAGGCCCGCAACGCCGTCCCGTCGCTGACGCATCTCTTCGGTACCGACGATCTCGGCCGCGACGTCTTCAGCCGTGTTGTCTTTGGCACCCGCACGGCCTTCCTGGTTGCTGTCATCGTGACCGTCATCGCAGTGTTCATCGGGACCCTACTCGGGGCGATTGCCGGCTTCTTCGGCAATCCGTTCGATCGCGTCATCATGTGGTTGACCGACATGACGATGTCGGTGCCGAACCTGCTCCTGGTCGTCGTCATCAACGCATCGCTGAAGTCGCCGATCACCAAGTGGATGGAGGCGCAGTATCTGGCGACCCTCAACCCCTTCTATCGCCAGACGATCTGGGTCGATTTCATGCTGGTCTTCGGCTCGATGGCGCTTATCTCCTGGCCGCCTTATGCACGCCTCGTTCGCGCTCAAGTCCTGTCGATCCGCAGCCGTCCCTATATCACTGCTGCCCAAGCGCTCGGTCTGTCGAATTGGATCATCATGAAGCGCTACGTCATTCCGAACGCGCTTGGTCCTCTGATCGTCTCGGTTAGTGCCGGTCTTGGCACGGCCATGGTGCTCGAAAGCGCCTTCAGCTTCCTCGGTGTCGGCGTCAATCCGCCCACGCCCAGCTGGGGCAATATGATCTCCGACGGTCTGCGTGTCTGGCAGCACTATCCGCATCTGCTGGCCGCTCCGGCCGCCGTCCTCGGGCTTGCCTCGGTCGCCTTCAGCTTCCTCGGCGACGGCCTCAACGACGCCCTCAATCCGCGGGGTTCCAAGTAATGACCCAGGTGATGAACACGACGCGATCCAACGAGAAATTGCTCGATGTCCGCGGCCTGACAGTCGAGATTGACGGCAGGAACGGCCCGGCCGTCGTGGTCGATGGTATCGACCTTCACGTCAACAAGGGCGAAACGCTCGGCGTCGTCGGCGAATCCGGTTGCGGCAAGAGCCTGACCATGCTGAGCCTGATGCGGCTCTTGCCGAACAAGATCAGGGTCACCAAGGGCTCTGCAAGCTTTGACGGCCACGACCTGCAGAAGATGTCGAACAAGGAGCTGCGCAAGGTCCGTGGCGGCGACATTGGCTTCGTTTTCCAGGATCCGATGACCTCGCTGAACCCGGTGATGCGCATCGGCGACCAGATCTGCGAACCGCTGATCTACCACCGCGGCATGAAGAAGGCGCAGGCACGCGCACGCGCCGTAGAGCTTTTGCGCCTCGTGGGTATCCCTGGACCGGAAGAGCGGCTTCAAGCCTATCCTCACGAACTCTCCGGCGGCATGCGCCAACGCGTCATGATCGCAATCGGCCTCGCCTGCAATCCGAAGCTCCTGATTGCCGACGAACCGACAACAGCGCTTGACGTTACCATCCAGGCGCAGATCGTCGACCTCGTCAAGGACCTGCGCGCCAAGCTCGGCATGTCGGTCGTCTGGATCACCCACGATCTGGCATTGATCGCTGGTCTGGTCGACCGTGTTGCTGTGCTTTACGCCGGCACCGTGGTTGAAGATGCACCAGTCGACGAACTCTATGCCCGCCCGAGCCATCCCTATACGCGCGGCCTGCTTGCCTCGATTCCGAAGCTGTCGGATGCGCCGGCAAGCCGGCTGAGCTCGATCGGTGGTACGCCGCCAGAGCCAGGACGCCGCCCCAAGGGCTGCCCTTTTGCCCCGCGCTGTCCGTTGGCGGAAGCCGTCTGCCATGAAAGCGTGCCGAAACTCGAACCGATTGCGGGCGCTACAAACCACCGCACCGCCTGCTTCGTCGTTCAGAAAATGCAGGAGGCCGCGTGATGGGTGCCCAACCGCTGCTCAAGGTCGAAAATCTCGTCAAGCATTTCCACGTCAAGCTCGGTGCATTCGGTGAGCGCTCGGCAACCGTTTACGCGCTCGACAACGTCAATCTAGACATCATGGAGGGGGAGACGCTCTCGCTCGTCGGCGAATCCGGCTGCGGCAAGTCGACAACGGGCTTCACCATCCTCAACCTTTACAAGGCGACATCAGGCAAGGTCGTCTACAAGGGACAGGATTTGGCGACGCTGGATGAAAAGCAGATGCGGCCCTTCCGCCGCGACCTGCAGATCGTCTTCCAGGACCCCTATTCGACGCTCAACCCGCGCATGACGATCGGTGAGGCCGTCGGTGAGCCGATCCTCTTCCACAAGCTTTGCTCCAAGGCCGAGCTGAAAGATCGCGTCGCAGCGCTTTTGACGGACGTCGGCCTGCCGACCCGCTTTGCGCAGCGCTATCCGCACGAGCTTTCCGGCGGCCAGCGTCAGCGCGTCGTCATCGCCCGCGCGCTCGCCTGCCAGCCGAAATTCATAGTTTGTGACGAGGCGATTTCGGCGCTCGACGTGTCTATCCAGGCACAGATCATCAATCTCCTGCTCGATCTGCAGGAAAAATACGGCCTCACATACCTGTTTATCGCTCATGACCTCGCCGTCGTGCGACACATCAGCACCCGCGTCGGCGTCATGTATCTCGGGCGCCTGGCCGAACTCGCGACCCGCGAGGAACTGTTCGAAAACCCGCTTCACCCCTATACCAAAGCGCTGCTGTCGGCCGTACCGGAAACCGATCCAGAGCTTGAACGCACCCGGACACGGCAGATCCTCCAAGGCGACGTCCCGAGCCCGCTCAATCCACCGAGCGGCTGCCGCTTCCATTCACGCTGTCCAATCGCCATGGATGTGTGCAGCAAGGTCGTCCCGGAGTGGAAGGAGGCAAAGCCCGGCCATCTCGTTGCCTGCCATGCGGTCAACACGGGACAGACTGCATGAAGTTGAAGGTCGCGATCATCGCAGACGATCTGACCGGCGCGCTCGATACGGGAACACCCTTCGTCGACGCCGGTCTTTCCGTTGCCGTGGCGATCGAAATCGAAGCCATCAAAGATGCTCTGGCAACTGGTTGTGAGGTGGTGGTGGTTAACACCGCCTCGCGCGCCCTCCCGGAGGGGGACGCGGCGAGAAGGGTCGGCCTTGCAGCCAGTGCTCTTCTTGCCGCACACCCTGAGATCGTCTTGAAGAAGATCGATTCCCGACTGAAGGGCAATGTGGCGGCCGAAAGCATTGCGATTGCCGCGATCTTCGGCCACGACGAAATCACTGTAGCCCCTGCAATTCCCGATCAGGAACGCTTTACCCGCGACGGCCATGTGGTTGGGCGCGGGGTCGAGCAGCCGCTGCCCGTTGCCGCCCTTTTCGAGGGCCGTCACGACGCGGTCACGCTCGCCGATGCCGATAGCGATGCGGAGCTCGACCGGATCGTATCCAAGTTCGATTGGCATAAGACGCTTGGCGTCGGCGCGCGTGGCCTCGGCAGCGCTTTTGCCCGTCGTCTTCGCCGTTCACGCGATGCGGCGACTGCGTTTGAACCGGCGCGCAACACGCTCTTTGCTTTCGGTTCCAGAGACCCGATCACCGGTGCGCAAATGGCCCGGCTCAATACGTCGGGTGCTTTGCATGCGTCGATCCCCGCGCCGATGGGCGTGCTCGAAGAGGACAGCACACTGAGCTTGCCGGCGCTTTTGTTTTGCACCGGCGATATGTCCGAGGATGCGGTTATCGTTGCGGATCGTTTCGCAAAGGGCGTGAGATCGGCGATCGAGCAGACGCGTCCCGATATGCTGATGGTCGGTGGCGGCGACACGGCGCTGGCGGTGTTTCGCGCGCTCGGTGTGCGCACACTTTTGCCCAAGGGTGAAATAGAGGCAGGTATTCCCTGGTTTGACGTGACTGATGCCGATGGTCGCCATTTCCGTAGTGCGGTAAAATCCGGGGGCTTTGGGAATTCCGATAGTTTGCTAAGACTGATTTCGCAGAATCAGGCGGCGTGAAACAATGCCGGCGGGGAGAATAGACGTGGATGAAGCAAACGGTGCGCCGGCAACCCCGGCGCCGAAGCCGGAGCGCGGCAAGCCTATGAAACTGGTGGACCGCGTGTTCGATCAGTTGCAGGAGCGTATTCGTGCCGGAAACTATCCGCCGGATTCAAGGTTGCCGGGCGAGCACGAGCTGGCGTCCATGCTTGGCGTTTCCAGGCCTATTGTTCGTGATGCGTTGGCAAAGCTGCGCGACCAGGGCATGGTCTATGCCCGTCAGGGAGCCGGAACCTTCGTCAGCGCCAACAGTTCGCCAACCACGCATCTTTCCTATTCACCGGTCAAGACGATCGCAGATATCCAGCGTTGCTACGAATTTCGTCTCACGATCGAGCCTGCCGCCGCCTATTTCGCGGCCAAGCGCCGCGATGAGGCTGCGATACAGAAGATCGCCTCGGCGCTTGCCGATCTCAGGGAAGCGACAAGCCATCAGTTGCACCGGACCGATGCGGACTTCAATTTCCACCGCGCCGTGACTGAAGCCGCCAACAACCACTATTACACAGCCTCGATCGATGCGTTGAAAGCCCATATCGCAGTTGGCATGCATCTCCACGGGCTATCCTTGCTGGGACCGAGACCCGGGCTCGAACAGGTTTTCCAGGAGCACAACACCATCTACAAGGCGATTGCCGAGGGCCGGGCCGAGGAAGCGCGCGACCTGATGCAGTCGCATCTCGAAGGGTCTCGAGATCGATTGTTCGAGGGCAGGGCGCTCGATCTGTCGTTCTGACGCTTTTAGGCATCGAGTGGCTTGCCGCCACAGCGTTTCGCGCTCATGTAGACTGGATCAGGCTGCATGGAGACTTGGCATGACATTTCCGCTGTTCGACCTCACAGGAAAGCGCGCACTGGTGACGGGATCGTCGCAAGGCATTGGGTTGACCTTGGCGCGTGGTCTGGCCGAACATGGCGCTTCGGTCGTGATCAACGGCCGCGACGCAGGCAAGCTTGCCATGGCATCGCTTAGTCTGTCGGAAGCCGGGCACGATGTTCATGTCTCAACCTTCGATGTCACGGATCATGACGAGGTGAAGAGCGCCGTCGATGCGATCGAGCGTGATATCGGGCCGATCGACATCCTCGTCAACAATGCCGGCATGCAGTATCGCGCGCCGCTTGAAGTGTTTCCATCGGACAAATGGGATCAGCTGCTGCGCACAAACATTTCCAGCGTGTTCTACGTCAGCCAGGCGGTCGCAACGCACATGATTAAGCGTGGCCACGGCAAGATTATCAACATCGCATCCGTGCAAAGTGAGTTGGCTCGCCCGGGCATCGCACCCTATACGGCAACCAAAGGCGCGGTGAAGAACCTGACGCGCGGGATGTCGGCCGATTGGGCCAAACACGGCCTGCAGGCAAACGCTATCGCGCCTGGCTATTTCGACACGCCGCTCAATCAGGCGCTCGTCGATAGCGCGGAATTCACCGCGTGGCTGGAAAAGCGCACGCCCGCCGGGCGCTGGGGCAACATTGACGAACTGATCGGCGCCGCTGTGTTTCTGGCAGCGCCGGCATCCTCTTTCGTCAATGGCCATACGCTTTATGTCGATGGCGGCATCACCACCTCTTTGTGAGAGGTGGTCGCGCTTCCGTCAGGTCGGCGGCGCGCCTAATGCGTGCAGGATGCCGCGAAGCTCGGCAAGCCCTCTCAATCGACCGATCGCCGGATAGCCAGGCGTGGTGGTCTTGGTGAGGTCGTCGAGCATGCGGTGGCCATGGTCCGAGCGGAAAACGATCGTCTCATTGACCGTGCGGTTGCGGTCTTCCGCGACCAGTTCCTTCAATACGGCGACCATGTCGACATCGCCTTCGAGATGCGCGCTTTCGTGGAAGCTGCGGCCGTCGCCTTCGCGTTTAGTCGCTCGCAAATGCGCGAAATGAATGCGCGAGGCAAACCGCCGTGCGATGGCGGGCAGGTCGTTGTCAGCACGTACGCCGAGACTGCCGGTGCAGTAACACATGCCGTTCGCTGGCGACGGGACCGCATTGAACAGCGCCGCATAATCCTCGGCGGTGGACGCGATGCGCGGCAGGCCAAACAGCGAGCGCGGCGGATCGTCGGGATGAAGCGTCAGCTTGACGCCACGGGCTTCCGCCACTGGAGCCACGGCCTCCAGAAACTCGATCAGATGCTGGCGCAGGCGGCCGGCATCGATGCCGGCATAGGCGGCGAGACGGTCGCGGAACTCCGGGATGGTTAGCGGCTCGGTTGTCGATCCCGGCAAGGCCGAAGTGATGTTGCGGGTGATATCGGCGATGTCGTCCTCAGACATGGCCTCGAAGGCGGCGCGGGCGCGGGCCTTGTCTTGCGCCGAATAGGCCGCATCGGCGCCGTCGCGCTGAAGAATGAAGAGATCAAAGGCGGCGAACTTCTCGTGGTCAAACCGCATCGCCGTCGCGCCGGTGTCGATCTCGTGGTCGAGGTCGGTGCGCGTCCAGTCGACGACAGGCATGAAATTGTAGCAGACGATCGGGATGTTGCAGGCCGCGACCGCTTCAAGGCTTGCGATCCACGCCTCGATTTCGGCCTTCGCCTGCCCACCCTTGCGCTTCACGGCATCGGGAATGGGAATGCTCTCGACCACCGACCATGCAAGCGATGAACGCCCCGGTGGAGTGGTCTCGATCATCGCCTGGCGCTCGCGCACCTCGGCCTCGGTCCAGGCGCGGCCGATCGGCACCTGGTGCAGCGATGACACGATGTTAGTCGCTCCGGTCTGTCTCACCTCGTCGAGGGCCACCGGCGCATCCGGTCCGAACCATCTCCAACCTTGCCGCATCTGTTTCCTCCTTCAATGCCTTTTGTTTTGGTGTCGCTGTCGTCAGCAGAAATAGTCGGGGTAGCGTGTGCGCAGCTCCGCCACGTCAGGGATGACAGCACTTAGATGATGGGTCATTGCGGCGCGTGCAGCCTCGACGTCATGAGCTGCGATTGCGTCGCGGATGACGGCGTGCTCGCCCACTACATTCTCCATGCGGCCGAGCACCGGCAACGTCAGCCGCCGAGCGCGGTCGATCTGGACCTTGACAGATTTGAGGATGCTCCAGATCCCGGGATAGCCGGCGATCTGCGCAATTGCCTCGTGAAAAGCCTCATCCTCTTCGTGGAAGCCCGACGTGTCGCCCAGGATGGAAAGCGCTCTTTGGCGGATGATGATGGCATCGAGGCGAGCAAGATCAGACGCCGAAGCGATCTCTGCTGCGCGCTCGACCGTCGTTCCCTCCAGCGCCTTGCGCACCACGACGGCCTCGGGGATCGCCGAAACCGGTACGCGCGACACGACGGTGCCCGACTGCGGATAAATATCGACCAGCCCGCCTTCCGACAAGCGGAGCAGTGCTTCGCGAACGGGTGTCCGGCTGACCGCGAAATCCTCGGCGATACGCTTTTCCTGCAAGGCGATCCCGGGCGGCATCTTGAGCGACACGATATCGTTGTAGAGCTGTTCGAATATTGCGTCCGCCGTCGTGACGCGCCGAAGCTTTGCCGGCCGTTCGGCCGGCGCCGAAAGGTCAGGGGTGGCGGTGACTGCGCCTGATAGCATGAAAAGTCCCAACGTTGACTTGACTGTGCATACTAGTATATCAATTCTACATAGCTGCCAAGATCCACCGCGGAGGAACGGTGTTTCTGGCAAGAAATTCAGGAGGTTCCAAACAAGAACGGCCAGAAAATCCGACCGCATAAATGGATCAGGATACGCACGTGCACGGAATTATCGTGCTCGTGCAGCCAAAAGAGGAGGAGAAATCAGAATGAAATTTACCCGCAGAACATTCGTCGCAACCGCAGCAAGTGCGGCTGTTGCCACCATGCTTCCGGTCAAGGTGTGGGCGCAGGCCAAGAAGCCCGCAAGCCCCGTGACCATCACAATCGCCGACGTCGCCGGCAACCTGGCGCTGACGCAAGGCATGTTTGAGGCCTATGCCTCCGAGAAAGCCGACTGGGTTTCCAACTTTGCCTTCACCAAGGCGCCGGCCCCTGAGTTGCCTGGCAAGATCAAGGCACAGCAGGCAGCCGGTAAGGTCGATATTGATCTCGTGCTGACCGGCACCGATGCGCTGTCGGCGGGTCTCGACCAGGGGCTATGGCTGGATCTGTCCGCGCACAAGGCCGACCTGCCTGATATCGAAAAGATCCTGCAACCGCAGGCATTCAAGATGCAGGCGCTCGCCAAGGACCAGGGTATTGTCATTACCTATTATCCCTCCGGCCCCTTGATCGAATACATGCCCGACAAGGTCGCCAATCCGCCGAAATCGGCACCCGAATTGCTGGAATGGGCAAAGACCAACAAGAACCGTTTCATCTACGCCCGCCCTGCCAATTCCGGTCCCGGCCGCACCTTCCTCATGGGGTTGCCCTATTTGCTCGGTGACAGCGATCCTCGTGATCCGGTCAAGGGCTGGGACAAGACCTGGGAATATCTTTCAGCGCTCGGCGAGCATATCGAATACTACCCGACCGGCACCGGTCAGGTGATGAAGGAACTTGGCGAGGGGACGCGCGACATCGTTGTTTCAACCACAGGCTGGGACATCAATCCGCGTGCGCTCGGCATTGTTCCTGCTGAGGCGAAAGTGCAGAAGCTGGAAGGCTTCCATTGGGTGACGGATGCGCACTACGCCGTCATCCCCAAGGGCGTCTCCGACGAGAAGATCGCGGTGCTGATCGACGTCTTGAATTACATCTTGCAGCCAAAGCAGCAGGCGATCGCCTATGACGCCGGCTATTTCTATCCGGGTCCCGCCGTCAAGGACGTTACGATCGATATGGCGCCGCAGGAAAGCCAAGACACGATCAAGGAGTTCGGCCGTCCAGAATATGCCGACTGGATCGCCAACAATCCGCTGGAAGTGCCGCTCGAGCCGAAGCAGCTCGTTGAAGCATTCCGGATCTGGGACGAAAAGATCGGCGCCAAGAAGGGCTGATCCCTGACATTGCCGGCACCGGCTGCAATAGCCGGGCCGGCTGCTTCCATCCTGACACGGAGAGTGGTTTGAACTCGGTAGCGAATAAGGTCTCTTCGCGCGGCATTGCGCGTCTTGAACTCGATGGGCTCAGCCGCTCCTTCGGCGCCTACAATGCGCTTGATGGTATTGATCTTGCAATCGAGCCTGGTGAATTCGTGGCGCTGCTTGGTCCGTCAGGCTGCGGCAAGTCTACGGCGCTGAATTGCATCGCCGGCCTTTTGGGGTTGTCTGGCGGCGAGATCCGTCTGGGTGGAAGTCGCATCGACCAGCTCGAGCCCGAACGCCGAGGGTTCGGAATGGTGTTTCAAAGCTACGCGCTCTTTCCACATATGAGTGTGCGCAAGAATGTCGGCTTTGGTCTGACCATGCAGGGTATCAAGGGGCAGGAGGCCGACAAGCGCATCAGTGACGCTCTGGCGCTGGTGCGGTTGGAAAGCCAGGCGGACAAACTTCCGGGGCAGCTTTCAGGCGGTCAGCAGCAGCGCGTGGCAATCGCGCGCGCCATCGTCATCCGCCCGCCGGTTGTCCTCATGGACGAGCCATTGTCCAATCTCGACGCCAAGCTACGCCTGGAGATGCGCGCCGAAATCCGCGGCATCCACGATCAGATCGGCTCGACGACGATATACGTTACGCACGACCAGGACGAGGCGCTGTCGCTGGCCGACCGCATCGTGGTCATGAGCCAGGGACACATCGAGCAGATCGGCTCACCACAGGATCTTTATCAGCGGCCCATTAATGTTGGCGTTGCCGATTTCATGGGGTTTCGGACCCGCGTGCCCGGTAAGGTCGTCTCGGTCTCCGGCGAGGAGGCGGAGATCGATGTCGCCGGCGCGCGTATCACCGGGACGATGCGCACGCCGCTCAAGCCCGGCGACGCCGCTATCCTCTCGGTGCGACCCGAGGATCTGGTGGTCGCCGACGAGGGGATTGCCGCGACCGTATCAAGCATGGAGTATCGTGGCCGCGCCTTCTTCGGGCTGGCGCGCTCGGATGACGGCTCCGACCTCTACTTCCGGGCTGACGATGTGCTTGCGCGCGGAACGCCGACGCGGCTGAAGCCGATCGCGGGCAGGGCGCTTTTGTTCGGAGACAGCGCAAGATGAGCGCGCCATCGCTTCGAACGCGGCTGGCCGCCAGAGGCTTCGACGGTACCACCATGCTGATCATGCCAGGCCTTGGCTTCATGATCGCGCTGTTCGTCTATCCGTTTTTGTACGGCGTCGTGGATTCACTCACCCCCAAGGATGGCGCTTGGTACGCCAATTATGCCAAGTTCTTCAGCGATCCCTTCCAGTACAACACCATCGGTGCGACACTCTGGCTGGCACTGCCGGTGACGATCATCAATCTCGCCTTCGCCGTGCCTGTTGCCTTTCGTGTGCGATTGATGCGCCGGCAGCGTCTGCTGACGACCATTCTGGTTCTGCCCATAACGCTTGGCACGGTTTTCGTCGCAGATGGGTTGCTGACATTTTTGGGACCCCGCGGCTGGTTCAACCACACGCTTCTCATGATCGGCATCATCGACAATCCGATCAAGCTGACCAACAACTACTGGGGGGTGTTCGCATCACTGCTGATCACCGGCTTTCCCTTCGCGTTCCTTCTGACCCTTTCTTACATCAGCGGGATCGATCCAGCGATCGAGCAGGCAGCCGCAACGCTCGGGGCTGGCCCAAGGCAGCGTTTCGTGCGGGTCTTCCTCCCGCTGCTGGTGCCGGGTCTTGCTGTGACATTCTGCCTTGCCTTCGTTCAGGCATTTGCCGTGTTCCCGTCGGCCGTGCTTCTCGGTGCACCGGCAGGCCCGACCCGTGTCATTTCGATTGCTGCCTATCAGGCCGCGTTCGAGCAGTATGATCACTCGCTGGGCTCTGCGATTGCGCTGATCATGGGTGGTGTAGAACTGGCTGTCGTGCTGGCCGTTCTCGGCGCACGCTCATTCTTTTACCGCGGCCCCGCCGGCGGCACGAAAGGCTGACCATGATCCGCGACCAAGGCCTCACCTCGAAGATCTGGCGCTTCGCCATCTGGGCGCTGGCCACGCTCTTCGTCCTCAATCTCCTGGCGGTCATCGCCGCCGTCGTCGTCAACTCGTTTGCGACACGATGGCTCGGTACATGGCTGCCGGCTGGCTGGACGACCAAATGGTATTTTAGCGCCTGGAAGGAATTTCAGCTTTCCAGTGTCGTCCTCGTTACCTTCGAGATCGTCTTCACCGTGGTCATCATCTCCGGCATTCTTGGCGTGACGACCGCCTATGCTCTTGCACGTCGCGAGTTCGCCGGCAAACGGCTGGTCATTCTACTCTTCCTTCTCCCCCTGCTCATCCCACCGCTCACCTACGGCATTCCGCTGGCGACGGTGCTCTATCAACTGGGGCTGGGTGGAACCTTCTGGGGCGTCGTTCTCATCAACGTCGTGCCGTCGCTTCCCTTCGTGGTGCTGGTGATGATCCCCTTCATTGAGCAGATCGATCCGCGCATCGAAGCCGCTGCCCGCGTCTTTGGCGCAGGCACCACCAGCTTGTTCGTGCGCATTCTGCTGCCGTTGCTTCTGCCAGGCATGCTGGCGGCACTGCTTTTGGTTCTGGTTCGCACGATAGCGATGTTCGAGCTCACCTTCCTGATTGCCGGCCCGACCACGCAGACCCTCGTGGTCTCGCTCTATTATGCCGTTTTTGCCTCTGGCGTGAGGGCTGGCCAATCGATTGACGCCATGGCCGTTGTCTACATGGTGACGACATTGTTCTGGCTGGTGATCGCGCTGCAGTTCGTCAACCCGACGCAGATCGTCGCGAGGGCAAAGCAGCAGCCGGCTCATTGAGCGACGCCATTTCGAACAGGTTGGCCGATCTGGAGATGCCGTTAACAAAACTTATTGAGTAGGGCGGGTGTTCTTGACTATCGGCAGTCGGCTGCCAAGTATTGTGGGCGTGAAGGTCGTTTTCTGGGGAATTTGATCATGGCGCAATACAAAGAGACCAACCGCTTTCACTGTGAGAGCAGCTCCGGCGCGCATTACGTTGTTATCGAACAGATCCTGACATCGCGTTTGGCGCTTGATGTCGGCGCAAGCCCGCGCACCGATTACGTTACAGACACCGGCGAGATCGCCGAGCGGCTGGATGACGATACCTTCCTTCTGCTTCTGTCGGCGGAAGTCCTGCACGTCGCCTGAGGCGGGGTGAGGCAGGAGAGTGCTGGAAATCCCGGCCGGATGGCTTTAACTGGCGGAAACGACCTGCTCCAGGCGATTCTGGACGCGATCCGGAACGCCATGGCCGAAGAAGACACGCAATCCGACATACCAACCAGCCGTATGCAAAGCTGGGCGCGCAACTCGACCATCTATCGCTTGGGACGACAGATGATGACCGAGAAGCAGCTGGCTGACGCGATCTCGCGCAAGGCCAAACAGAAGTTCGAGGATATATCGCAAGCTCAGGTCAAGGCGCTCGTCGATCTCGCGGTCAAGTTCGGCCATGAGCAGGGCGGGCTGAACGATGTCGTCTACGCCGAGATCAGCGTCCGATCCGGCGTGCGCAGCGGCCGATCAAAACGGATCATGGCGCAGAAACTCGCGATCAAAGGCATCGACCGCGAGACGGCCGTCATCGCGCTTGAGGAGAGCGACGACCTCGTGGCCGCGATCAACTTCGCCCGCAAACGTGGCTTCGGCCCCTTCCGGCGCGAAGAGGCCGACGAGAAGCGCCACAACAAGGAAATGTCGGCCTTCGCCCGCAACGGCTTCGGTTTCGAATTGGGACGCTCGGTTCTCGGCATGAGCCGCGATGAAGCCGAGACGGTGCTCGTCGAGCGACGGTCGTAGACACAGGCGACAGAACTCAAATTTCGGTCGTCTCGTCCCTCACATATGCAATGCGTGCCCAAGCGCCTTCAGCGCCGCTTCCTGAACCGCTTCGCTGCGTGTCGGATGGGCGTGGATCGTGCCGGCGATATCCTCCAGGCGAACGCACATCTCGATCGCCAGCGCAAACGCTGCCGACAATTCTGAGACACCGCGACCGACCGCTTGCAGGCCGAGCACGAGATTGGTGTCGGCGCGGGCCACCACACGCACGAAGCCATCCTCGGATTGCATGGTCATGGCCCGGCCATTGGCCGAGAAAGGAAACTGGCCAACACGGATATCATAGCCCTGCGCGCGGGCCTCTTCCGGTGACAGGCCGGCGCTAACGATCTCGGGGTCCATGAAGCAGACGGCTGGAATGCAGCGTTTGTCGAAGCTCCGCGGACGGCCTGCGATGATCTCCGCCACCATCTCGCCCTGCGCCATCGCCCGGTGCGCGAGCATCGGTTCGCCGGTGATGTCACCGATGGCGTAGACCCCGCGCATCGACGTGCGGCACCGGTCGTCGATGCGCAGATAAGGCCCGGCGCGATCGAGATCGAGTTCTGCCAATCCCGCGCCTGTTGTTCGTGGCCTGCGGCCGACAGTGACGAGTATCCTGTCAGCCGGCAGCTTGACCTCGCGGCCGTCGGCCTGTTCGATGCTCAGGCTTTCGCCGGAATCGGACAGCGCCTTTGCCTTAGCTCCGAGGTGAAGATCAATGCCGCGCTCCTTTAGCGCCTTTGCGACGGGGCGGACGAGCTCGGCATCGTATTGCGGCAGGATCTGGCCCGTCGCCTCGACTATGGTGACCAAAGAGCCAAGCTTGGCGAAGGCCGTGCCGAGTTCGAGGCCGATATAGCCGGCGCCGACCACCACCAGTCTTTCGGGCACGCTCTGCAGTGCCAGCGCCTCCGTGGAGGATATCACCCGTCCACCGAATGGAAGCCCCGGCAGTTCGACCGGCTCGGAGCCTGTCGCGATCACGATGTTGTCCGCGCGGATGAGCTGCGCGCCGGTCTCCGTCTCCACCTCCACCGTCTTCCCGTCGCGAAACCGCGCCCGGCCATGGACCTGCTTCACCCGCGCCTTCTGCAGCAGGGCTGCAACGCCATCAGTGAGACGACCGACGATGCCGTCCTTCCAGGCGATCGTCCGGGCGAGATCGATCGCCACGCCTTCGGCGCGAATGCCAAGCGGGTTTCGACCGCTCGCCATGCGGCGTGCGGCGTCGAATTCGTCGGCGGCATGGATGAGCGCCTTAGAGGGAATGCAGCCGATATTGAGGCATGTGCCGCCGGGCTTTTCCATTTCGACGATCACCGTGTCGATGCCCAGCTGACCCGCCCGGATGGCGCAGACGTAACCGCCGGGCCCAGCGCCGATGACCAGCAATTTGCAGATGATCTCTTTCATGGCCCTCAGCCTTCGATGAAAATCAGCGCCGGCGTTTCAAGCAGCACGCGGATGCGCTGGATGAAGGTCGCCGCATCCCAGCCGTCGATAATGCGATGGTCGAAGCTGGAGGAAAGGTTCATCATCTTGCGTGGCACGAATTGCGCTCCATCCCAGGCGGGGCGGGTGGCGATCTTGTTGACGCCGATGATCGCGACTTCAGGATGGTTGATCACGGGTGTCGAGACGATCCCCCCAAGCGCGCCGAGCGAACTGATGGTGATGGTCGAGCCCGTGAGTTCGTCACGCGTCGCGGTTCCATTGCGCGCCGCCTCCGCCAAGCGCGCCATCTCGCCGGCGCAGTCCCAGATCGTGCGGGCCTCAGCGTGGCGCACCACCGGCACCACAAGGCCCGCCGGCGTCTGTGCCGCGATGCCGACGTGAACGCCGCCGGAGCGGGTGAGGATGCCGGCATCGTCGTTGAAGGTGGCGTTTATATCCGGCTGATCGGCGACGGCCTTGACGATCGCCCGCATCAGGAAGGGAAGGATCGTCAGTTTCGGATGCTCCGGCTTGCGGTCCCTGTTCATCGTCGCCCGCAGATCCTCCAGCGCCGTCATATCGATTTCCTCGACATAGGTGATATGCGGAATGCGCGAGGTGGAAAGCGACATCTTCTCGGCGATCCGCCGCCGCATGCCGGTCAGTTTGACCTCTTCGGTCGAGGTACTCCTGGCGAACGGGGCAGGGGCGGCGAGGGAAGACGCACCACGCGCGAGATACTGCTCGACATCTTCTCGCTGGATGCGCCCGTCCGGACGGGTCGGTGGCACTTGCCGAAGATCGACCCCGCTTTCGAGTGCGAACAGGCGCACGGAAGGTGACGCCAGCGGCTTTTCTTGTGGCGCAAGACTTGGTGGCGAGGACGGCAATGGCTTTGCATGCGCGGGCTGCGGCCGAGCGGGTGCTTCCTCGGCGCCGGACTGGGTGTTTGCCACAAGCGGCGCTGACTGATCGGGTGCCTGCGCATCGTCTCGACCCTTGCCGTCTGTCTCTATCCTCACCAACGGTGCCTTCACAGCCACGGTGTCGCCCACTTCCGCACCCAGCCAGGTCACCGTGCCATTGACCGGTGAGGGGATCTCGACTGTTGCCTTGTCGGTCATCACAGCTGCGATCACCATGTCCTCGCGAACCGGATCGCCAGCCTTCACATGCCACTCCACCAGCTCCGCCTCGGCCACGCCTTCTCCGACATCAGGCATCTTGATCGTGAACTCGCCCATCCTCACGCCTCCATGACTTCGCCAAGTGCCCGTCCGACGCGCGCGGGGCCGGGGAAATAGTCCCACTCTTGCGCGTGCGGATAGGGCGTATCCCAGCCTGCGACACGCACGATCGGCGCCTCCAGATGGTAGAAGCAATGTTCCTGGATCAGCGCTGCAATTTCGGCTCCAAAGCCCGAGGTCAGCGTTGCCTCATGGACCACAACGCAACGGCCGGTCTTCGATACGGATTGAACGATGGTATCGAGATCGAGCGGCAATAGGCTTCGCAGGTCGATGACCTCGGCATCGACACCGGTATCTTCGACGGCTGCGAGCGCCACATGCACCATCGTACCGTAGGCTATGACAGTGACCCCGCTTCCAGCGCGACGGATCTCCGCCTTGCCGATCGGGATGACATAGTGATCTTCGGGCACTTCACCCAGTTCGTGCTTCGACCATGGCGTAACCGGGCGCTCGTGATGGCCGTCGAATGGACCATTATAGAGGCGCTTTGGCTCCAGGAACATCACCGGGTCCGGATCCTCGATCGCGGCGATGAGCAGCCCCTTGGCGTCGTAGGGGTTGGAGGGAACGACCACCTTCAGGCCGCACACATGTGTAAACAGCGCTTCCGGGCTCTGACTATGCGTCTGCCCGCCGAATATCCCGCCGCCCGTCGGCATTCTGAGCACGATCGGACATGTGAAGTCACCATTCGATCGATAGCGAATGCGTGCCGCTTCCTGTGTAATCTGGTCGTAGGCCGGATACATGTAATCGGCGAATTGGATCTCGACACAGGGCTTCAGCCCATAGGCGGCCATGCCGATCGCCGTGCCGACGATGCCGGATTCGCTGATCGGGGTGTCGAAACAGCGGGTTTTGCCGTATTTCGCCTGAAGCCCCTGCGTACAGCGGAACACACCGCCGAAATAGCCGACATCCTCGCCGAACACGACGACGTCATCGTCTCGGGCCATCGAGACATCCATGGCGCTGCGCACCGCCTCGATCATGGTCATGCGCGCCATATCAATACCCCGCTTTCTGCCGTTGACGACGGATATGCGGCGGCATCTCGGCATAGACGCCCTCGAAAATATCGCGCACCGAAGGCTTGCCGCCTGCATGCAGCGTTCCGTGTTCCTCGGCGCGCTTTTGCGCATCGATCACCTCGTCCAGGATCTCGGCCTCGGCCTGAACGTGACGCTCCTCGGACCAGACGCCCTTGAGGATCAGGTGCTTCTTCAACCGCAGCACGGGATCTCCAAGCGGCCATGCGTCGGACTCGGTTTTCGGGCGGTAAGCGCTTGGGTCGTCGGAGGTCGAGTGGGCGCCGACCCGATAGGTGACATATTCGATCAGTGTCGGCCCAAGGTTGCGCCGCGCCCGCTCCGCCGCCCAGCGGGCGACCGCATAGACGGCCAGATAATCGTTACCATCGACGCGCAGCGCCGGGATGCCAAAGCCCAAGCCCCGGGCAGCAAACGTGCCGGAACCGCCGCGCGCAATACCCTGGAATGTGGAGATCGCCCACTGATTGTTGACGATGTTCAAAATCACCGGCGCCCTGTAGGTCGAAGCAAAAACGAGGGCCGAGTGAAAATCGGATTCCGCGGTCGAACCGTCACCGATCCAGGCGGCGGCGATGCGCTTGTCGTTCTTGATCGCCGACGCCATCGCCCAGCCGACTGCCTGGACATATTGGGTGGCAAGGTTGCCCGAGATGGTGAAGAAGCCGTGCTCCTTGGAGGAGTACATGATCGGCAATTGCCGCCCGCGCAGTGGATCGTTCTCGTTGGAGAAGATCTGGTTCATCATCTCGACCATTGGATAGTCGTCGGCGATGAGGAGGCCTGCCTGCCGATAGGTCGGAAAATTCATGTCACCCTTGTCCAGCGCCTTGCGCACGGCGCAACTGACCGCCTCTTCACCAAGATGCTGCATGTAAAAGGACGTCTTGCCCTGGCGCTGCGCCATCAGCATGCGTGCGTCGAAGGCGCGCAGCTTCATCATATTGCGCAAACCGGTCAAAAGCGCCTCGTCCGAAAGCAATCCTGCCCAGGGACCGACAGCTTCGCCCTGCTGGTTAAGCACGCGGATGATCGAATAGGCGAGATCGCGAATGTCTTCGGAAGCGACATCCACCTCCGGGCGCGGCACGGCGCCTGCCTTGGCGATCTTGACGTTGGAGAAATCGGGCTGACCGCCAGGGCGAACGGCGGGTTCGGGGACGTAGAGGCTCAGTCGTTGACTGTCTGGCATTTCCTGTGTTCCTCCTCCGCTCGCGTCGTTCCTCTCCTCAGGATCAACGCGGCGTATTCTCCCTATAGATTGCGGGCGATCACCATGCGCTGCACGTCACTCGTTCCCTCGTAGATCTGGCAAATGCGGACATCCCGGTAGATGCGCTCGACGGGGTAATCGCTCATATAGCCGTATCCGCCGTGGATCTGGATCGCGTCGGAACAGACGCGTTCGGCCATTTCCGACGCAAAGAGCTTGGCCATCGATGCCTCTGAAAGGCAGGGCAGACCCGCCTCGCGTAGGCTTGCCGCGTGAAACACCAACTGCCGCGCAGCCTCGATCTGTGTTGCCATGTCGGCGAGGCGAAAGGCTAAGGCCTGATGCTCGACGATCGGCTTGCCAAACGCCGTCCGCTCGCGGGCGTAGTCGCGCGCTGCCTCATAGGCCGCGCGCGCCATGCCGACCGCCTGCGCCGCGATCCCGATCCGGCCGCCTTCGAGATTGGCAAGCGCGATCCTGTAGCCGTCGCCTTCCTCGCCGAGGCGAAGGTCGGCGGCAACGCGCATGTCGTTGAAAGCGATCTGGCAGGTGTCGGAGGCATGCAGGCCCAGCTTGTGCTCGACGCGAATGACCTCGTATCCAGGTGTATCGGTCGGCACGATAAAGGCGGTGATGCCTTTCTTGCTGGCGGCCGGATCCGTGACCGCAAAGACGATAATGACCTGACCGTTTTTGCCCGAGGTGATGAACTGCTTGGCGCCATCAAGCACGTAGTGATCGCCATCTCGTCGCGCGCGGGTGCGCAGATTGGAGGCATCCGAGCCGGCTTGCGGTTCTGTCAGCGCAAAGCCACCGATCCATTCGCCGGTGGCAAGCTTGGGCAGGAAACGCTGTTTCTGCTCTTCGTTTCCGAATTTGAGGATGGGAACGCAGCCGACGGAGCTATGGACGCTCATGATCGTCGAGCAGGGGCCATCGCCGGCGGCGATCTCTTCGAGCGCGGCGGCGTAGGCAACCGTTCCCGTATCGGAGCCGCCATAGGCCTCCGGCACCAGCATGCCGAGAAGGCCGAGTTCACCCATCTCCTTCAGTTCGTCGCGCGGGAAGTTGTGTGTGCGGTCCCGCTCGGCGGCCCCGGGTGCCAGTCTTTCGCGTGCAAAATCGCGCGCGAGGTCCCTGATTTGGCTCTGCGTGTCGGACAAGATCATCAGCGCACCTCCCTTTTGCGCTCACTGACGCTCTATGGCGATCGCGGTCGCTTCGCCGCCACCGATGCACAGCGTCGCCATCCCGCGCTTCATCCCGTATCGCTCCAGCGCCGCAAGCAGCGTAACGATGACACGAGCTCCGGACGCGCCGATCGGATGGCCCAGTGCGCAAGCGCCGCCGTGGACGTTGACCTTGTCGTGGGGGATCTCGAGATCACGCATGGCGGCCATCGGCACGACGGCGAATGCTTCGTTGATCTCAAACAGATCGACGTTCGATAGCTGCCATCCGGTGCGCTCGGAGAGCTTTCTCAACGCGCCGATCGGCGCCGTGGCGAATTCGCCGGGTGCCTGGGAATGCGTGGCGTGCCCGACAATGGTCGCGCGCGGTGCGATGTCGTGTTGGTCGGCCCGCGAGCGGCGCATCAGCACCAGCGCTGCAGCTCCGTCGGAAATCGAGCTCGCATTGGCTGCCGTCACCGTGCCGCCCTCACGGAAAGCCGGCTTCAGCCTGGGGATCTTGTCGATGCTGGCCTTGCCGGGCTGCTCGTCCTCACGGATTGTCGCTTCGGTTTTGCCTGCCATGACCGAAACCGGCACGATCTCGCGATCGAAATAACCAGCCTCTATCGCCTTCTGTGCCCGCGTGAGGGACGTGATGGCATAGTCGTCCTGCGCCTCGCGCGTGAATTGGTAGGCTTCGGCGCAGTCTTCCGCGAATGTCCCCATCAAGCGCCCCTTCTCATAGGCATCCTCGAGCCCATCGAGGAACATATGATCGACCACGCGCCCATGGCCGAGCCGATAGCCGCCCCGAGCACGATCAAGTAGATAGGGCGCACTCGTCATGCTTTCCATGCCGCCCGCGATCACCACCGAAGCGCTGCCGGCGGCGAGCAGATCATGGCCGATCATCACGGCTTTCATGCCGGAGCCGCACATCTTGTTGACGGTACTGGCGGCGGTAGAGAAGGGGAGGCCGGCGCCAATCGCCGCCTGTCGGGCCGGTGCCTGTCCCTGGCCAGCCGCAAGCACGCAGCCCATGATGATCTCATCGACACACTCAGCCGGGACTTGGCTTTGCGACAACGCCGCTTCGATTGCCGATCCTCCCAGCTGCGGTGCGGCCAGGGAGGCGAAGGCTCCCTGAAAGCCACCGATTGGCGTGCGGGCGGCGCCTGTGATCACAATCGGATCCTGCATCGTCATCGCGACCTCCTCCTCGAAGCCGGCATCGGGCTGTACCGTACGCCATAACGAACTTGGCCCCGAGAAGACCAAACGTCGTCAAGTTGCACGGTTCTCCTCCCATGCATCATCTCGTGAACTGCACTTCGCCGCATCAACCTCCAGCAGCACGTCAGGCAATCAAGATAACGCAAAGTCTATGCGCGCTCTTCGTTGAAAGCGATGGCAAATTGTTGCGATGTTTATCGGCAGCGGGCAACGAAATTGCCGGACGAATGGCTGCGTCAGACCGATCGTTGCGGCGCGGCTCAGCCGCGCTGTTGGAACGGGTTGAGCCCCCGATCCAGCATTATCGTCCCGCGATGCCGCCCTTTATCGGCCGTATCGGGCGAGCGACAGGTCGCTGACGTCGATATCTGCCTTTCGGCCACCGACGATATCCGTCAGCACCCGTGCGGAGCCGGTGCTCATGGTCCAGCCGAGCGTGCCGTGGCCGGTGTTGAGGAACAGATTACGGATGTTGGTCGCGCCGATGACGGGCGTGCCATCCGGCGTCATCGGCCGCAGCCCGGACCAATAAATGGCGGCCTTCAAATCGCCGCCGGGGAAGAGATCGCTGACGGAATGCTCCAGGGTTCTCCGGCGCGCGGGCCCGAGGTCGTTCGTATAGCCAGAAATCTCCGCCATGCCGCCGACCCGGATACGGTCGCCCAAGCGCGTGATGGCAATCTTGTAGGTTTCGTCCATCACCGTGGACTCAGGCGCACGCGATGCATCGGTGATCGGGATGGTCAGGGAATAGCCCTTTACCGGATAAACGGGGAGCTTGATCCCGAATGGCTTCAACAGCAGCGGCGAAAAACTGCCGAGCGCCACGACGACGGCATCGGAGAAGACGGTGCCGGTATCGGTGACGACACCCTTGGCCTGTCCCGCCTCGATCACGAGGCCCTTGATCTGGCGTCCATAGTCGAAGGTGACGCCCATCGAAACGCACTTGGCGGCGAGCGCATTGGTGAATTTGAAGCAATCGCCGGTCTCGTCCTTGGGTGTCAGCAGGCCGCCGACGATCTTGTCGCTGACGTGGCGCAACGCCGGCTCCATACGGATGCAGCCCTCGCGGTCCAGCACTTCGTAAGGAATGCCGTCAGCCGCCAGCGCCTTCACATCCTTGGCCGATGCGTCGAGTTGCGCCTGCGTGCGGAAGAGCTGCAGCGTTCCCTGCATGCGCTCGTCATAGGCGATATCGGTTTCGGCGCGCAGCTCGGCGAGCGACAGGCGGCTGTAATCGGCAAGGCGCAGCATGCGCGACTTGTTGATCGCGTAGCGCTCGGATGTGCAGTTGGCGAGCATCCTGATCATCCAGGAGATCATCGCGTAGTCCACCTTCGGACGGAGGACCAAAGGCGCATGTTCCATGAACAGCCACTTCAGCGCCTTCTGCGGAATACCCGGCGCTGCCCACGGCGAGCAGTATCCAAAGGACACCTCGCCAGCATTGGCGAAGCTGGTTTCGAGAGCCGGGCCGGACTGGCGATCGATAACGGTGACCTGATGTCCCGCCTTGGCCAGATAGTATGCGCTGGTGACACCGATGACGCCGGCGCCGAGAACTGTGACTTTCATGCTTGCCCCTTTTATGTATGCTTTTTTATCAGATGTATTGGCGATGGTAGCGCTGGCCAAGGCCCGTGAGTATCTCATACGAAATCGTGCCGGCATCGCGCGCGATGTCCTCAAGGCTTTGATCGGCGCCGATCAATTCCACGAGGCTGCCGAGACCAATCGCATCTGCTGGAAGAGATGAAATGTCGATCGTCATGCTATCCATGGACACGCGGCCAACGATCGGCAGGCGCTGGCCAGCGAAATAGGCGGCACCACGCCCGCTGAGACTTCTCGGCAAACCATCGGCATAGCCAGCGGCGAGCGTCGCAAGCCGCATCTCCGACGGGGCCTGGTAAGTACCGGCATAGCCAACCAGCGCGCCTTCAGGCACGGTGTGCGTCTGGACGACGCGGACGCTCAGTTGAACAACCGGCTTCATCGGATTGGCAATGCGATCGCTTGCCGCGCCGCCATAGAGCGCGACCCCCGGCCGCACCATGTCGCCATGAAAGTCAGAGTTGAGGAGAATGCCGCCTGAATTGGCAAAGCACAGCTTGGCCTGCGGAAAGCGGGCCGCGAGATCCTGCATGACGGCAAGCTGCGCGGCGTTCTGCGGGTTGTCCCTCTCATCCGCGCTGGCCAGGTGGCTCATGATGAATTGCACGTCGATATTGCGCAGCCATGTAGGATCTTGCGCAAGAACCGATGCATCGTCCAAGCTCAGGCCGAGGCGCGACATGCCGGTATCGAACTGAAGCACGGCAGACAGGGGTGCACCGCGCCGTTCGGCGGCGAGAGACCAGTTATGAAGCTGCGCCATCGAGTTGAGAACCGGAATGATCCCGTTTGCAGCCGCAAACTCTTCACCACCGGGCATGATCCCATTCAGAACAAAGAGCTTGGCATCCGCTGGCAAATATCGCTTGAGGTTTCTGGCTTCGACGAGGTGTGCCACGAAGAAGTGACGGCACCCTTCGATAGCCAGTGCCCCGGCGACGCGATCGGCTCCCAGGCCATAAGCATCCGCCTTGACAACAGCGCCGCAAATCGATGGCGCGACTTGGTTTGCGAGGAGCCGGTAATTCGCCGCAAGCGCGCTAAGGTCGATCGTGAGGAGACCGGACAACGCGCCCTCACTGAGAGTATTTGCGGCGGCAGCGTCCATCATGATCCCCTTTGATTGTTGCCATGAAGATAGCGAAACAATCGAGCAATTTCCTGGTGATCAGCATTGCGATATTGCAATCGGTCGATGATTGCGAAATTATCGAGCGCCAAAAGAGGAATTATTGCGCATGATCTTGGATGCGATCGATCGTAACATTGTCCGGCAACTCAGATTGAATGCGCGCATCGCCAACACGGCACTTGCAGCCGAAGTCGGTCTTTCTCCATCAGCATGTCTTCGACGGATCGCAAGACTGGAAAAATCCGGCCATATCAGGGGGTACACGGCCCTGATCGGTACCTCCGACAGCGACGATGCGCTTGCAGTGATCGTCAATATCACGCTCGATCGACAGACCGAGGAACACCTGAACAGGTTCGAGGCGGCCATCCGCCGTTATCCAGAGATCCAGGAGTGCTTCCTGATGACGGGCGGTTCGGATTATATTCTCAAGGTGGAGGTCGAAAGTGCGCGCGATTTTGAGCGGATCCACAAGGATATCTTATCGACTTTGCCTGGCGTCGCACGTATCCATTCGAGCTTCTCGATCAGAGACGTGTTGAAGCGGGGACCAAGAAGGAGCTCATCGGGATGATGCCTTCAGGTTGCAACGCAGGCGCGGCGCCGGCGTGATGGGCCAAAGGCCAATTCGCAAGAGTTGGGGGAGGGAAATTGCGACCCCGCAGTGTGGTCGAATGCGAAAACAACTGAAGCTTTTGTCGATAGGTGGCTGATTTGCCATCATGTGAAAAGATGCCGTCCAATTTGGCAGGTGGCTGGAGTCTGGCTCCTGAGCCACTCTCGTATGAAAACGCTTTGCTCGTTTGGGTAGATCCTTGCACACGCCGCGCATACATATTAATGGCTGTCGCGGTTGGCAAAGACGTGTGTCCAGCGAGAAACCTATAGCAAGCTTGGCGCCCGATGGATGCCCCAGGAGACCACTGTGCGTGAACGCCAGCAGACTGACAGCGCAGCTGACGACCAAACGCGCCGATCCGCAACAGGCGAGACCTTGTCTCGGCTGCAAATCGTGTCCTACGTCATCAATCTCGATCGCTCCATCGACCGCTGGCAGCATATAAAGAGCCAGGCTGAAGAATTCGGCCTTGATGTGCAGCGTATCGCAGGCGTCGAGATTGATGCGGCGAGCACCGCGCAATGGCGAGACTACGACCGAGCCGGTTTTGTTCGCCGCAATGGCCGTCCGATGCTGCCGCAGGAATATGGTTGCTATCTCGCCCATCTAAAGGCGCTTGAAGCGTTTGTCGAAAGCGCGGCGGAGTGCGCAATCATTATGGAAGACGACGTAAACCTCAGCGGCGACCTCGTTTCTCGTGGCTATAGCGCACATAAGGCTGCGCCATTTGCTGACGTGCTGAAATTATTGAACCACCGTGTCGTCTGGTTTCGACCCGTTGCCCGATCCGTCGACGGCGATATCGTCGGTAAATGCCTGTTCGGACCACAGGGGTCGGCGGCATGCTATCTCGTGACCCGAGCGGGCGCGCAAAAACTCGTCGACGCTCTCAAGGTCATTACATGCCCGTTCGACATAGCGCTGGAACGCGGTTGGGCAACCGGCGTTGAAGTCTACACCCTCAAACACGATCTGATCTCCCTGTCGGTTCGCTCCAAGGAGAGCCAGATCGCCGATCGCGCGCGGTATCGATCAGTGAAGCTGCGCGGGCTTCGCAAAATTCCAACTCATGTCTGGCGCACGCTGGAACTCCTTCGCCGTGTACGGTACGCAGTTTCATGAGCCATTTTCTCCGAGCCAGTTTTTGCCGTAGCATCCAATGTCGGCCGCTATTGCCAAACCCGTCACAATCGAGCCAGCGTCATGTTTGACAATTACGTGCAGCAGGTTCTTGCCTTGCCCCGGCCAGCCAAGCGCGTCATCGCGCTGCTTTTTGATGCCTGTCTATGCATCATAACGGTTTGGATTGCATTCTGCTTTCGCTTCAACGACTGGTACCTGCTCACGGGTGTGCAGTTCTGGACGATCCCGGTATCGCTCGTCATCGCGCTGCCGTTGTTCATCACCTTCGGTCTTTACCGCGCCATCTTCCGTTTCATGGGCTGGGCCGCCTTTTCGACAGTCATCAAGTGCGTGCTGATCTATGGCGCCGTCTATATGGTGATCTTCACGGTCATCAGCGTGCCGACGATCCCTCGAACTGTCGGCATATTGCAGCCGATGCTGCTGTTGCTCGCCGTTGGCCTTTCGCGCTTCGTGGCACGCTACTTTCTCTACGATGCCTATAGCGAAATTCTCGGCGAGGCCGCGCCGATCCGGACCCTGGTCTACGGCGCCGGCTCGCAGGGACGGCAGCTGGTCAGCGCCTTGGGCCATTCGGCCGAGTTCAAGGTCGTGGGCTTTCTTGATGATGATCGCGGCCTAAAAGGAATGTCGCTCAACGGGGTGAAGATCTATAGCCCTGAAAACATCGAGAAGGTTTGCGCGGATCTCGAAGTCAAGACCGTTCTTCTGGCCTTGCCACAGATCGAGCGGGGCCGGCGCAACGAGATCATCGAACGCTTGCGTTCGGCACGCGTTGCCGTTCGCACCGTCCCCGATATCAGTGCATTGGCAACCGGCCAGGCGCAGCTGACGGACCTACAGGACCTCGATGTCGAGGACCTGTTGGGCCGTACCGCGGTGTTGCCGAACACCGCCTTGCTGGAGCAAAACGTCGCCGACCGCATTGTCCTGGTCACCGGTGCTGCAGGCTCCATCGGCAGCCAGCTGTGCCGCGAGATCGCCAAACTGCGTCCCAAGGCGCTTCTGCTTCTGGACCAGAACGAGTTCGGCATCTACGCGTTGCAGGGCGAGCTTGCCGGCGAAGATGCAGAACCGCCATTTCCGATCGTCCCGCTGCTTGCCGACGTGTGCGATGAGCACCGCATCAGCACGATCATCCAGACATGGAAACCCGCAACCGTCTATCATGCGGCCGCCTACAAGCACGTGCCGCTGGTCGAGCAAAACCCCGCCGAAGGCGTCAAGACGAACGTCTTTGGTACGCTTACGGTCTCCAGGGCAGCTCTCGCCGCCGGCGTCGAGCGCATGATCCTTGTCAGTACGGACAAGGCGGTGCGGCCGACCAATGTGATGGGTGCGACGAAGCGCCTGGCCGAAATGATCCTGCAGGCGCTTTCCGAGGAGCACGGGAACACGACCTTTTCCATGGTGCGCTTCGGCAATGTCCTGGGTTCATCGGGATCCGTCGTGCCGCTCTTTCGCCAGCAGATCAGCCGCGGTGGCCCGATCACGCTGACGCATGAGGAGATCACACGCTTCTTCATGACCGTTCCCGAAGCCGCCCAGCTCGTCATCCAGGCTGGTGCGATGGCATCGGGCGGAGATGTCTACCTGCTCGACATGGGCGAGCCGGTCAAGATCATCGATCTTGCGCGCCGTATGGTCGAACTCTCCGGACTGACGGTTCAGGACGATCTGAACCCGGGCGGCGACATCGCGATTGTAACAACCGGTCTGCGGCCGGGCGAGAAGCTCTACGAGGAGCTGCTGATCAACGACAATCCCGAAGTCACGGACCACCCGAAGATCCGGCGCGCGCGCGAACTCTTCCTTGGCTGGTCGCAACTGTCAGGAAAGCTCGACGCGCTCGCGCAGCTTGCGCGCGATGGCGATGCAAGGCGTCTGAAGGAAGCTTTGAGCGATCTGGTGCCGGGATACAGTCCCATGGAGCGCGTGGTGGATCTCGTTGCCCTCAGGCAGGAGGTTTCCAGGTGAGGGCCTTCGTCTTGCCGATATGCCTGCTGCGCTGGAGGCCGTCATGTTTCTCGTAACCGGTGCCTCTGGCTTTGTCGGTCAGGGGCTTTTGCGCACATTGCAGCAACGCTCCATTCCGTTTCGTGCAACGAGCAGGCGGGGCGGTGATGGGCTGTTTGCCGTTGGCGACATTGATGGCGCGACCGACTGGTCGGCTGCCCTTGAAGGGGCCGACGTCGTCGTTCACCTCGCTGCCGTCAATCAAAACGTCGTCGAAGGCTCGCCGGCGGTTCTTGCGCAGTATCGGTCCGTGAACGTTGAGGGCACGATCAATCTGGCGCGCCAGGCAGCGGCGGCGGGCGTAAGACGGTTCGTGTTCTTAAGTTCAATCAAGGCGAACGGCGAGGCAACGACCAGAGGCACGCCGTTTACAGCGACGGCCACACCCGACCCGCAAAGTGACTACGGTCGAACGAAGCTCGAAGCCGAGCGGTTGCTGCTTGCCCTTGGCTCCAGCTCGAAAATGCAGGTCGTCGTCATCAGGTCGCCGCTCGTCTATGGACCCGGCATGCGTGGAAGCTTCCAGGCATTGGTGCGGCTCGTGCAACGTGGCCTGCCACTGCCCTTCGCCTCGATCGATAATCGCCGCTCGATGGTCTATCTCGAGAACCTGACCGATCTTATCGTGACTGCGGCAAACCACCCGGATGCGGCAGGGGCAACATTCATGGTTGCTGACGCCAAGAGCCCATCGACACCAGAACTCGTGCGCATGATTGCCGCGGCATCCGGCTCGTCGGCCTCGCTGCTGCCGTTTCCTCCAGTGCTGCTGGAACTTGCTGGTAGCGTTGCTGGAAAACGCGAACTGGTTCATCGCCTGACACGCTCGCTTGAAGTCGACACTCTTGAAACCAGGCGGTTAGGCTGGACGCCGCCGTTTTCGATGGACGAAGCACTGGTTCGAACGCTTGGCACGGCAACGAGCGCCAAGGCCCCGCAACCCTTTAAGGACTGACATGACAAGCAAGCTCGACCAGGGGATCAAGAGGGCGTTCGATTTCTGTGCGGCAGCCGGTGGGCTCGTCGTTTTGTCTCCTGTCTTGCTTGTGCTCATCGTCATGGTCCGGCGTTCGTCGCCTGGCGGTGCATTGTTTCGTCAAAAAAGAGTGGGCCGAAACGAGTTGCCATTCACCTGCCTGAAGTTCAGGACCATGGCCGCCGGCACGCCTGATGTGGGCTCCCATGATGCGGCCGAAGCTTGGATCACGCCGATCGGCAAGACGCTTCGCGCCTACAAGCTCGACGAATTGCCCCAGCTCGTCAACGTCTTGAAGGGCGAGATGAGCCTGGTTGGCCCGCGCCCATGCCTGCCGAGCCAGCCCGATGTCATCGCGGCCCGCAGAGCCCGGGGCGTATTTGCTGTTCGCCCCGGCATAACCGGTCTGGCGCAGATTGCCGGCATCGACATGTCGACCCCCGAGCGACTTGCTGCGGCAGACGCCGAATACGTCAAGACCGCCAGCCTTTGGAATGACATCGCCATGATCCTCGGCTCCGTGATGGGTAAGGGAAAAGGCGACGCAGCGCGGAAATAGCTGTTGGCGTCGACGAGCGGTTTCTTCGCTCTATCGCGCGGTCTGCTCACAGAGTTCGCGAAGTAACTAGCCTGCGGCTGCCTGCAGACCCGCTAGGTTTTCCTGCGCTGGCCGCAAGCGCAGATTGCACCAACAGGCAAAGGCTGACGTCACGAGCGCAAGACTTTCTCCGATCGCCAGCCGGTTGTTGGAGTTGCTGAGAAGGGTGAGCGCGAAAAAGAAGATGCAGACAAGATAGGCGTGCATGGCCGCACGCGGGATGATGCCCTGGCGACAGGCCCTGCAGACGGAGACAATGAAGCTCGCCAGGATAAGCGCCATGACGACGGCCCCGAACAGACCAAAGCGCACCAGTATCTCCAGATATCCATTGTGTAGCAGCGTATAGGAAACGTGGGCGTAGCGTGTGTGCTGCCAGCGCTCGAGCCATTCGTTGCCCCATCCGAAGATCGGCGCGGAGGAGAAGAGCTCCCAACCGTTCGACCAGAGCTGGAGGCGTTCGTCCATCGCAACAGGCGTCGTGTCCGACTGAATGGTCTGCGTGATCGTCTCTGCATGGTTCGAGCTGCCCAGAACGCTAGAAAAGAGCGAAGCGGTTGCTTTGATCGTCGGGCCGGCTGTCTGATCGAGATTATGGCGCACGGCGTAGATTCCAACGCCAAGCAGCGCAATCGCGCAGACCATCACCAATCCGCTGCGCGCGCGCATTTTGATGTATCGCATGCCGACAATGGCGAGAACCGGCAGTGTGAACATCATCGCGAGCCACACGCCCTTGGATTTTGCGCCATAGATTGCGATTACGCATAAAACCAGAATAAGCGGGGATACCACATAGGCTAGCCTGGCGAACCGACGATCGGCATCAGGGGTTGTCAGGTAGTGCAAAAACCAAAAGGTCGACATCACGAAAATCAGGCCACAGGCGACTGCGCCGTGGATCTGATTGTTCATGACGAGTGGGCGCACGGCGACACCGGTGGTAATCGTGCCAATCGTCAACGCCACCGTAACGGCAAGCATGGCAACGGCGACGACGAAAAATGCCGCGATGATCCTTTCCATCTCGCCCTCGTAGAGCGCGAATGCGACCCCGAGGATCGGGAAGAACAAGGGAAATGCAAAGAGCCAGTCGGATCCGCCCATATCATGATGTTCGGTCGTGAGGTAGATGAACGCAAAGCGTGCCAGAACATAGAGTGCCCAGCCCATGCACAGCCAACCCAGCCAGTTCGTGCGCGGGCGCGACGGCTCCTTGACATAATAGACCAGTGCAATGACGGCCAGGATCGCGCATGCGTAGCGATAAGTGTCACTCTCTACCAGCAGTGCCGATGAGGCGAGCACCCAAAGGAGCGAGCCGAATATTTTCCAAGCAGGGCCCATGGCTGCGCCGGAGGCGCTAAACGAACTGTTCACGATGTCCACTTCTGCTCGCGTGTGTGTTCCTGCGTCAATGCCGACGGCCGCTCATCGAAGACATGACGCGCACCAGCGCTCTTTGTGAGCGCGGTGCGTCAGCTTACCAAATCGATATTTACGAAGATTGTGTGGCCGACAAGACCGCTTCGGCAACAGTTCACTACAAAACGCTTGTACGGAGCGAATGATTACGAACGTCCGTCACGGCCGGCGTCATCACCCGCAGTTTTGGATGCCGTCGCTCGGCTGCTATCGCTTAGTGTGTCGCGGTGCGGTTTTGCTTGGCAAGGGTCAGGATGTAGTCGTCGGCGATGTCTGCAATGGCCATCGCGATTTCAGCGGGCGAAAATTCCACCTGCTTTTCGCCGAAGATCATCTGATGAACGGCTTCCTCGATCTGTTGACGGCAAGCCGACAGTCTGTCGGCGTGGTTTATTTCAATGGCAGGTATCTGCATGGCGTTTTTCCCCAATGTGCTGCGCCTTAAACGAAACCGTGTTCGCGATTGCCCCGGCGCAAAAAACCGCCGACGCGACCATGGCCGCACGCATGCCCCGATCTTCGCACCCCGATATAGGGGCCAGTATAGAGGAGCACTATAACCACTAAGTCTCGCCGTTCTCGTGAAATCGGCGTGACACCAGCCAAAGTAGTCTTTCTTGCAGAGCTCGCCTTCCGCGCTGTCGGGCCCGGCCGTTGAAGAAGGGGTATCTATCGTTTTTGCAACGTTTCGGGCGATGGTGAAAGATTCTTCTTGGCGTCTTTACTTTTAGTTGCATTTTTCTGCGGTGGCCCCATTATGCACCTGCATTCCTATTGTTGCAGGCGAGGGACGCCATGAAGGCGAAATCGACGAACGCGATCGACGGCTATGTCGGGGAACGGGTCAGGCTGCGTCGCAAGATGCTCGGCATGAGCCAGGCCAGCCTTGCCGAAGCGTTGGGCATAACATTTCAGCAGATCCAGAAATATGAAAAGGGCATCAATCGCATCGGCGCCAGCCGCCTTTTGCGAATTGCCGAAATTTTTGGTGTAACCGTCGGATATTTCTTCGAAAACGGCACCTCCGGTGCCGGTGAAGACGGCAGCCGTCCGGAGACGGACGCAGTCGCCGCTTTCATGGCCTCGAAAGAGGGGTTGGCGCTCGGCAAGGCCTTCATCGCCATCGAAGACCCGAACGTGCGGCAGAAACTACTCGCGTTGACCCGCAGCCTCGGTTCGTCTGGCATTGTGATCAATGATCGCGACGGTGCGGACCATACGGAGCACGAAGGCACCTAGAAAGATGCGCCAATCGCCCCTGTGCGTGATGATGCGAGTGGTTGTCGGCCTGTTTCTTCTTTTGGGTGACTGGCACTGACCTCAATCACCGAACCGCCAAGCTATTCGGATCGGATCCTCTCAGCGCCGGCGACGCTGGCGCGCGTCACGCCGCTTCTGGCGCAATTCGGCATCACGCGCGTGGCCCGCCATACCGGGCTTGATCATATCGGCATACCTGTATGGTGCGCCTACGCACCGAACGCGCCCTCTGCTGTCGTGGCACAAGGGAAGGGAGTGTCAGACGTTGATGCACGCGTTTCGGCAATCATGGAGGCGCTCGAACGGGCTGTTGCCAGCCGACCGGCGGTGTCGACATTTCGCGCCACCGTCCAGGAATTGCGCGACAACGGTCATCCACTGACAACGCTCGAGTGTTTGATCGGCTTGCACCAAGCAGATATCGGTCCGCATGAGCCGGTCGAGTGGGTAAAAGGGCGCGAGTTGATATCGGGCGGGATGATCCATGTCCCGTTCGAGGCTGTTATCTTGAACCGCACCAGACAAACGCGCTTCTGGATGTCGTCCGACGGACTGGCGTCTGGAAACACTTTCGACGAAGCCATCTTGCATGGCATGCTCGAACGCATCGAGCGGGATGCATATGTGCTATGGCAGATCAGCGACGAGAGCGTCAGGCACTCCCGATGTGTGGACCCGGCATTGTTCCGCGACGATGTTCTCGATCGGCTGTTGGAGAGGATAAAATCCGCCGGCCTGGTCCTCAAACTGTTTGATATAACCAGCGATGTCGCCATTCCCTGTTTTACCGCCTTGCTCGGACCACGGGCCGCCCTGTCGGGCGCAGCTGCGCGTTTTGCCGAAGTGACGGGCGGAAGTGGTGCCCATCCATCAGCCGTGCGTGCAGCCATTCGCGCGATAACCGAGGCAGCTCAGTCGCGCCTGACCTTTATCAGCGGCGCACGCGACGACATTGCGCCGACAGCCTTTCAAGCGCTGCTGCCCGCCGAACTGCGTGTCAGTTTCACAAGCAGGCCAACGGTGCCCCCGCCACCGTCTGTTGCGAAGGGTCTATCCTTGCAGCAGTATCTGGATCATACGACGGACAAGCTGCGCGCCGCCCGGATTGCAACGGTGGCTGCTGTGCAGCTTAGTCACCCGGATCTTCCATTCGCCGTGGTCAAGGTGCTGATACCGGATCTGGAAAATCCAGACGGAAAGCGAGCCCGGCGTTTCGGCAATCGGGCTCTTTCGAGCGCCTTTCTTTTCTAGGTCTTCTATCCTGGCAGCTGCAAGGCAATCCCGCGAGATAACACCCTGAAGTTGTTTCACACTTTATTCACGGGCGCTGCGCGTGTCGCCGGCTTATGTTGCCTCGGATTGGCGGAGAGCAAAGATGAGTGCAATGCCTGAAGACCACGGGGATGATCACGGCGACAACGCAAGATCGCCAGAGGATATCAAGGAGCTTGCGGCACTCGCGCGCCTTATCAGCTACGCGCGCGCTGCTGCGGAAGATGTCGAACTTGTCGGCGCAGTCCATTGGCTCGAGCTTGCAATGCAGGCTGTAAAGCGGGAAATTCTCGCCTCGCCGCACCTGGAAATCGTCGCGCCGCACCTTACGACCGTCACTGACAGCCGAAGCACCCATTGATATTGTGATTGATATTCGTAAGCAGGCACGAGCGATAAGCCCGGAATTAGCTCGGTTGTAGTACAGCTGTGGCAAGCATTTTCGAATAGATACACAAGGCGTTCGACCGGTTATAACCATTCGTCTTGTAATAGTTTGCAACACCACCGATCTGGCGCGACACGAGCCAAACCTGCAAGTAGCCGAGCTGGATCGCGGCACGCTCGACGTGAGTAAGCAGGGCCGTTCCAAATCCCATTCTCTGGTGCGATGGCGAAATTGCAATCTCTGCGACATACAAGCCGGTGCCGATTGCTGAGGTATGCGGTGATGCGAACGCGAAGCCAACGAGCTGGCCCTGACAGAACGCGCCGAGCCTGATGGCGTCCGGGGGCGAAGACAGCTCGATGAGCCGCCTCCTGGCGTTCTCTATTGTCCAATCCTCTTCCCATGGGGGCTCGCCATAGGCATTTACCAGAATATTGGCGCCGCCTAGCGCCTCTGCCTGATCAATTCGTCTTACGCTGAACGCCATGCCGAACCTTCTGCTGATCGATGTCTTCGTTGCGGCAACAGGACCAATTATGCACAAACGAGCCCTTTGATGTTGTGACTTCGCCGTGACACATTCGGTGCTCCGTCGTTGTTGATGGTCAGATTTACTCGACTGGAGCAATTCGGCCGTGGCCGTCACTTGTTCTGGCGTCGCAAACACCATCTACCGTGATTTTGCTGCTGGGTCGTTCGACATCGCTCCGAGGTAGCTGCGGACAGATCTCTTTTCAACAAGTGGGCCGAAATGCGGCGCCGAACTGCGGCTTTCCAAGGGTGTCCAGATGTTGACTTTATCATTCAAGCATTCCAAATGGCTTCCTTAACTGTTGATCTCAGACCGCCTGGAGAATGGATGAATGGCCGAATTAAAAGTCTATATCGGATGGGATTCCCGCGAGGATATCGCCTTTCAGGTCGCTAAGGCTACCTTGCTCGAGAAGGCATCCATCGACGTTGAAGTCCATCCTATCAAGCTGCAGGAGCTCGTTGATCAGGGTGTCTACACCCGTGAAGTAGACCCCTTGGCGTCGACCGAATTCACCTATTCCCGTTTCTTCACGCCCTGGCTTGCCGATTATAAGGGCTGGGCGCTGTTTTGCGACTGTGATTTTCTGTTCTTCGGGGATGTGGCGGAGCTGCTGCGCTACAAGGACGATACGAAGGCTGTTGCTTGCGTCCATCACGACTACACGCCCACGGAAGGCGTGAAGATGGATGGCAAGGTGCAGACAAATTACCCTCGCAAGAACTGGTCTTCGTTCATGCTGTTTAATTGCGAGCACCCTTCCACCCGCCAGCTGACACCCGAGCTCGTCAACTCACAGACCGGCGCCTATCTCCACCGCCTGCAATGGGCCAAGGACAGTGAAATCGGCGAGATCCCGGAAGAGTGGAACTGGTTGGAGGGCTGGAGCACCAAGCCCACGCAGGGTTTTCCAAAAGGCGTCCATTACACCAACGGCGGCCCTTGGTTCCATAACTGGCAGGACGTCGAATACGCGGATGTGTGGCTAGAAAAGGCTCGCGGGCTCGATCCTCATTTCGCACCTGTGTGATCCCGTGAACCTCGGCTTTGTGGTTCGCCTGCGCGCTACCTTGTCGCGCGGGGCGTTGCGGATCGGCAAGGGCGCGAACATGCGATATCTGCCAAAGCTTCGCTATCGCAACGGCAGGATTGAAATCGGGGACCGGCTTTTCACTCGATGTGGAGTCGTCCTCGATGCCCAAAGCGGCGCGATCGAGATCGGGAGCGAGGTATCGATAAACGATTACTCGATCGTGCTCGGACATGGTGGCGTCACGATCGGCGACGGTACCCGGATTGCGGCGCACGTCGTCATCGTCTCGTTCGAGCACAGCTATGACGACGCCACGCTCCCCATCAAGGATCAGCCAATCAAAAAAGGCAGGGTCGAAATCGGTAAGGACGTCTGGATCGGCGCTGGCGCCAAGGTGCTTGCCGGCACCAAGATCGCCGATGGGTGCGTGATCGGTGCAAACAGCGTGATCAAGGGGGCAACGGAGCCGTTTGGCGTCTATGCTGGGTCGCCTGCGCGTTTGGTCAAAAGGCGCGGATTGCCCGACACGACTAGGAGGGAACAATGACCGACGGGCATGGAGATACCGATTCAAAAAAGGCGAACGCTGCCGCCGAGGAGTGGAAATCTCTCCTGGCAGGATACAGCGATGTTGTCTTGGTCGCAAACAGCGATGAAGTGAACATCGAGGAGCTCAAGGCGCGCTTTCCCGACACCACGCTTTTTATCTTCTTCAACAAGGTCTTCAAGGTTCTGAATGAGCCCTTCACCCGTCCTTCGCTGCTTCTGTCGAGAAGCGGAACCCTGGGTGCCAACCTCGTGAAGAGCGGTAAAGTCGACAAGGTCCTGCCCTATTTCGACATGCGCACTTTCCACGGTGTGGTGAACGTCAAGGCGGGGCCGAACGAGCAACTCAGTCCGGCATCTGCGTTCGGCGATGTTCATGTCAGACACCTTGATCTGACAGAGGTGTTTACGCCGTTCTATCCACCCACAAGCGTGCCCACGACTGGGTTCGCGCTCTGCTTCTGGCTGACAACGCTTGATCTTGGTGCAAGGATCACGCTGGCCGGTTTTTCGTCGAAGCGAAGCGAGCGCTACAAGGTGCTCGATGTTCACGACTGGACTTTCGAACAGGTGCTCTTGCGTCTGATGTTCCGCAAAGGGAAGATCAATATCGTCGGAAGAGAAGCGGCCAATCCATATGCGAACCTTTCGGCCCACTTTCCCGAGTACACGCCCGCCGATATTGCGCTAACCGCCAATGAGATCATTGACGAACGGCTCGGCAACCTGAGTTCGATCGTCGACCGCCTGATGGATGTCACCCGCTTTCTCCGCTTTGTCGATCGGACCTGGAAGAGCCTGAAGCCAAAATCACGCAAGCAGCGGCGATGGGACGAGATGGAAAAGAAAAAGACCGATCGGTGAGCTGCAACGGGCCGTGATCTTCATTCCATACCGCGCGATGATGAGCTGAGCGACGTGTAACAAGCTCACCCTTGCAAACGCAGTCCATTCGTACAATCCTGCCGCGGCAGTCGTTTTATGTTTGATGATGGTGGTCGAAGCCCGGCCACTGAATGGACGTGCGACTTGCCGGCAGCCAGAGAATGTCGCGGCAATCGATGTTGACTGCTTCGGAGACGGATGATGATTGCTACGCCCATCGACCCGACTGATCCGTGGCTGCGCCAGGCGCAGACATTCCCGGTTCTATCCTTCGAGATGATCGAGCGCGCCAAGGCCTATGGTCTCGAAGAGAAGGTGACTAAGGATACCATCGTTTTTGAGCGCGGCCAGCGCACGATCGACTTCTTCCTTGTGCTGGAGGGGGAGATCGAGTTGTTCATCGATGATGTCAGGCGGGGTCGCCGCTTGGTCTTCACCTATCACCCAGGCCAGTTTTCCGGCGAACAGAACATCTTCACGAAGCGGCCCATGCTTCTGACCGGGCTGGCAAAAGCCGGTTCGCGCCTGTTGCGGATCACCAATCGCGATTTCCATAGCTTTATCACGGGCGAGCCCGATATCGGCGAGACGATCATCCGATCCTACATCCTGCGCCGCGCCGGTTTCGTGCGCCATTCCGAAGGTGGCGTCTTGTTGATCGGGGACCGGCACCACGGTGACGTTCTGCGTATCCAGCGCTTTCTCACGCGTAACCTCTATCCTGTCGCAGTCGTCGACCCCGCGATCGAGCCGACGGCTTTGCCCCTGATGCAGAAACTGGCAGTGACCCCAGATATGCTTCCTGTCGTCGTGACGCCTGACAGGAAAGTCTGGTCGCGTCCGCCCAACGCCGCACTCGCTGATCTGGTTGGCATCAATGAGCCTCCGGAGGCAGACACCATCTATGACGTTGCGGTCGTCGGTGCCGGGCCTGCCGGTCTGGCAGCATCGGTTTATGGCGCCTCAGAAGGTCTTAGCACCATCGTGCTTGAAACAATGGCGCCTGGCGGGCAGGCGGGCACCTCATCAAAAATCGAAAACTACCTCGGCTTTCCCACTGGTATCTCCGGCCAGGCGCTGGCCGGCCGGGCGCATATTCAAGCGCAGAAGTTCGGCGCCAGGATTTCGGTCTCGCATGAGGTCATGACGCTCGATTGCTCCTCGCATCCCTATAGGCTCGTTCTTGACGACAAAACGTCCTTGCGCGCGCGCTCCATCGTGATCGCGACAGGCGCGCGCTACCGAAAGCTCGACGTGTTGAACTACGACAAGTTCGAAGGGCAGGGCATCCACTACGCGGCAACAGCCATGGAGGCCCAGATCTGCGCGGATGAAAATATCGTCGTTGTCGGCGGTGGCAATTCCGCGGGTCAAGCGGCAGTCTTTCTGTCACGAACGGTCCGGCACGTACACATGCTGATGCGCAGCGGCATCGCGTCAACCATGTCGGATTATCTCGTTCAGCGCATCGAGCGGTCGCCGCGCATCAGTCTCTATCAGCAGGCTGAAATCGCCGCGCTGCATGGCGAAAAGTCATTGAACGGCGTGACCTGGATCGATCATCGCACAGGAGAACGCCATGAGTTGGCGGCCACCAACATCTTCGTCATGATCGGTGCATCCCCGAATACCGGTTGGCTCGATGGCTGCCTCGATCTTGACCAGCACGGCTTCGTCACGACGGGCATGGTTGCGACGGAGCATAGCCCCGCGTCGCCCTATGCAACCTCGAAAGACGGCATCTTCGCGGTCGGTGATGTACGCGCCGGTTCCGTCAAGCGCGTCGCCTCCGCCGTGGGCGAAGGGTCAGTGGTGATTGCGGCGATCCACCAGTTCCTGGAGCGTGAGCGCCAAAGCGAGCATGACGATCCGGTACTGAGCGCGACCGCTGTGCGATAACAGCAGCGACCACGGCTTGACCGCCAGACTACCGACCGCTCAGTCGATGTTTTTTTCCAGTTGTTCGGCTGCGATATCGGGTGGGGTCCATCCGCGTTCGGCCTTTTCGCCAAGCGCGCTGCGGTCGCCCATCATTGCCTGCTCCAGCAGGTCGGCGATTTCCTTTGCCTTGGCGATGTATTCCTTGTTGTCGAAGACCGCGACCTCTTCCCGCCACAGTGGTGCGAGTTTGCGAAGGCCCCGGACGTCTTGACGCACGAACACCGCCTTGCTCTTTTCGACGTCGTAGGGATGCATGCCGAGCCCCTTCAGCGCGTAGCCGGCGGCGCGAACAGAACTGTCGAACACCTCACGGACGATATCGTGGGCGCCGGCCTCATAAAGCCTGTAGACGGTCGTCCGATCGAACGCGCGGGCGATGATGTGGATATGCGGGTTCTCCCGGCGCGCATGCTTGACGATTTCGATCGCCCGCTCCGGATCGTCGATCGCGACCACAAGGACCTTTGCCTCATGTAAGCCCGCCGAATGCAGGAGGTCCGGCCGGCTGGCGTCGCCGAAGAACGAGCGGACGCCGAACTTGCGCAGGCCCTCGATGACGTCAGCCTGGTGGTCAAGCACTATGGTCTTGTAGCCATTGGCGAGAAGCATGCGGTTGACGATCTGCCCGAAGCGGCCAAGGCCGGCAATGATGACGGAACCAGGTTCGGGAATCTCGTCAGCGTCCTCCTCCTGCCGGCGGTCAAAGCGCGGCACGATCAGCCTGTCGAAAATGATGAAGAGTGCTGGCGTCAACAACATGGACACCGCGACGACCAGCAACAAAACTGCGGCCAGATCGGGCGGCAGCACGGCGCTTTGCACGGTAAACGAGATCAGCACGAAACCGAATTCGCCAGCCTGCGCCAGCCCCAGCGCGAAAAGCCAGCGATCGGTGCCACGCAGCTTGAACACGAAGGCGAGCGCCAGCAGCACGATCGCCTTCAGCACCATAACGCCTACCGTGATCCCGAACACGGACCAGACCTGCGCATAGAGCAGCGAGAAATCGATGCTGGCGCCCACAGTGATGAAGAACAGGCCGAGCAACAATCCCTTGAACGGCTCGATATCGCTTTCGAGTTCGTGGCGGAATTCGCTGTTGGCAAGCACAACGCCGGCCAGGAACGTGCCGAGCGCCGGCGACAGGCCGACCACGGTCATCAGCAATGCGATGCCTATGATGAGAAGCAGGGCGGCGGCGGTGAAGATCTCGCGCAGCTTGGAGCGGGCGATCAGCCGGAAGATCGGGCGCGACAGATAGTGGCCAGCGGCGATGACGAAGGCGACGGCAACAATCGTCACCAGCGTCACCTGCCAGCCCGGCAATCCATCGACGAGGCTGAATGAGTGGTGCCCACCATTCTCGGCATTGCTGCCGAGGGGATGGCGCACGAGCTCGGGCAAAGCCAGCAGCGGGATGAAGGCCAGCATCGGAATGACGGCGATATCCTGGAACAGTAGCACTGAGAAGCTCGCCTGTCCGCCGGACGACCGCAGCAGGCGTTTTTCACCGAGCGTTTGCAGAACGATTGCGGTCGACGATAACGAGAAGATGAAGCCGATCGTCAGCGCGACGCTCCAGACCTGACCGAAAAGCATGGCGCAGCCCATTACGACCAGCGAGGTCACGATCACCTGCAGCCCGCCAAGGCCGAGCAGCTTCGAGCGCATCTCCCATAGCGCTCGTGGCTGCAGTTCGAGGCCGACGAGAAACAACATCATCACCACGCCGAACTCGGCGAAATGCTGCAGATCCTGCGTTTCGTTGCCAACCAGATGCAGGGCCGGCCCGATGACGATGCCGGCGATGAGATAGCCGAGCACGGAGCCGAGCCCCAGTCTCTTGGCGATGAGCACCGAGACGACGGCTGCCAGCAGATAGATGAAGGCCTGGAAGATAAAGCTATTCATGGGGCATGCTCTCACGAAGCGGAAGCGTCTCGGCGCTCAGCAATTCCATGCCGGCGGCGGCGTCGATGTCGAAGGTTTCGTCGCGCAGAGCCTCCAGCAGCCGCCGGTAACCCTCCAGATGCGGCTCGGCCCGCCCGTCGCCACGCGCATCGTGCGCGGCAAACAGTGCGTACGGTGCAACGAAGCGCATCCGGCACAGATTTGCAGTCTGCTCCAGCGGTGATAGCAGCGCCCGGAGGCGGAAATGGTTGCTGCCCTGTTCGGTATAGGCATGGTCGGGGCCGCCGGCGGTAATGACCGGCAGGAACAACTTGCCTGCAAGCTTGTCTCCGGTGTGGCCGTAGGCAAACCCATACTCCAACACCAGGTCCTGCCACTCCTTCAAAATCGACGGCGTCGAATACCAGTAGATCGGAAACTGAAAGATGATTACGTCGTGCCTCAGCAACCGGGCCTGTTCGACGTCAATGTCGATATCGAGCTTTGGATAATCGGCGTAGAGATCGACGAAGGTCACGCCTTCAATGCTGCCGGCGATCTTGGCCATCAGGATATTGACGCGCGAATGGCGCTGTCCGGGGTGGGCGAAAAGCACAAGCACCTTGGCCATGTATGGGCTCCCATCTGAATTCAAAATGCCTGAGATCCAGGGCCGGATCGGTCTGAAGAGCGCCATATCCACAAGGGCCTTGGCAAGACCTAGTAGAAGTGCGGGATCGGCCCTACCTGTTCGGTTTGATCCGGCAAGTCAACCATGATTTCATCCACATAGCACCATCCCCAGCCCTCTGGCGGATCATAGCCCTCCATAACGGGATGACCGGTTTGAAGGAAGTGACCGGTGGCATGCCTGCCGATCGACTGATCGCAGCAGCCAACATGGCCGCATTCCCGGCATAGTCGCAGATGGACCCAGGCCTGACCAATCGCCAGGCACTCTTCACAACCGCGCGTCTTTGGGCGGACGTTGCGGACCAGGCGAACATGCTTGCAAGTATGCGACATGGCTTTTCCTCGAATGATCTGAATTTATGCAAGCGGCTTCGTCCAATTATAATCACTTCCTGCGAGCCCGCGGGCACGGAGTTCTCGCATCGTGACACGACGGATTCGCAGCATCCTCACGCAACTTATGCAGCCCTTTGGTGCGCGGGCAACTATACCCGAGTATGCCCCCCACAAGACCCAGGTCTATGCAAACTTGATCATAGTAGGATTCCGCCGGCACGGTCCCATCGCCAGAATAGAGCCAGAAAATCACACCTCAACCGGTTCCAGGACGGAGATTGACGATGCAGGCGACCACGACAAATGCGATGGACCACCACGAGCCCAACGTCGGCGCTCTCGGCGTCTTCCAGCAAGGCGCCTCAAACGTATCACAGCTCCTGGCACGCGCCATAGATTGTGTCGACCAGGACGAGGCGATCGCCATCGATCTCGTCAAACGCGCCTCGATGCTGCTGAAGCCATCCCTTGTCGTGTCGGGTGGTCCGCTATCGCGCGAAAGGGCGGCATCGGGCGGGTTGGCGCCATGGCAAGTGGCGCGTGTCAAGCGGTTCGTCGAAGATAACATGGCGCGGAGCGTTGCGATCGACGAGCTGGCGGAACTGGCCAGGCTGAGCACCAGCTACTTCTCGGCGGCCTTCAAGAGGAGTTTCGGTCTGTCTCCGCATACCTACATTATCGCCCAGCGCGTCGAGCGCGCCAAGCAGCTGATGCTTTCCACCAACGCACCCCTTTGTGAGATCGCGCTCGATTCCGGCCTTTCCGATCAGGCTCATCTTTCGCGGATTTTCCGCCGTGCAACCGGTACAACACCCAGCGCCTGGCGCCGCTTTCGCCTTCGCCCTGCCGCCAAGCGCGAAGTTGGTGAATATGACCTCGCGCTTGCTGTCTGATCGAGGCTCTTGAAGCACGAGTGGGGCGGCGACCAATGATCCACGCGACATCAGGCCGACTGATACCGGAGCGTTCGGTCCAGCGATCAGGGGGGCGGTTCGGCGAGCGTGGATCGGATCGCGGAGATAAAAACCCGCACTTTCGGCAGTATCAGCCTGGTCGTCGGGTAGACCGCCCAGATCGCGTTGGTTTCCGGTACTGCGTCCTCGAGCGTGATGCGAACCAGGCGGCCGGCGTCAATGTCGTCTTCGACATACCAGTTGGAAAGCAAGGCGAGGCCGCCGCCGGCAAGGCAGGCGGCGTGGCAACCGGCGATGCTGCTCGACGAGAAGCGCGTATTCAATCGCACATGGGTTTCCTCGTCCCCACGCACGTCCCCACGGATGCGTCCACGCATGAATGTCCAATGCGAGACGCCGGTCATGGGGAGACAATCGTGCTCAAGCAGGTCGTGCGTGTTCACTGGTGCGCCGCGCCGCTTGAGGTAAGCGGGTGCGGCGACCAGCGAGCGTGCATTGTCGGCGAGCTTCTGGGCAATCAGGCTGCTGTCCTTCAGCCGCGCAATCCGGATCGCAAGATCGGTGCCCGAGGCAACGAGATCAGGCAAGCTGTCGTTCATATCGACCGAGATTTTAAGATCCGGATTGTCCTGCAGAAGCTTCGGCACCAGCGGCATGACGAGCTTCAGGCCGAAAGCCACGGGAACCGAGACACGCAGCAGGCCCGCTGCACCCTTGCCGTCTGTCCGCAGCCGGGCCCTGGCCTCCTCCTCGTTTTCCACCAGCGCCTGGGCGAACGGCAGGAATGTCTCACCCTCCGGCGTCAGCGAGAGGGATCGTGTCGTACGATGCATCAGACGCACGTCGAGCGCCGCCTCCAGAGACGCGAGGCGGCGCGTCGCGACCATTGGTGCGATCCCGAGGCGTCGTGCGGCCTCCGAGAGACTACCGGCCGCTGATGCAGCAACGAAGATCCTGACATCCTCGGTATTCATTATATCAGATTTCGATATTCCGGTTGATCATATTTGCTCAGTACACCGAAATTCGAGAAAATAATAGATAGGTTCCATCTTCTGAAGCCAGAAAGGCTACACGCATGACCACCGTGACCACTATCGAAAGACCCATAGCTGCCACGCCAGCCGGCATAGGCCGGATCGGGCTGCTTGCAATGGCCGTAGCCAGTGGCGTCGCCGTTGCCAATATCTATTACAACCAGCCCATGCTCGGCATCATCGAAGCAGATTTTCCAGGCCAGTCCGCCACTGGGCTTATCCCGACAGCCACTCAGCTTGGCTATGCGCTCGGCCTCTTCCTATTGCTGCCACTTGGCGATCTCGTTCATCGCCGGCGTTTGATCATCAGCCAGTTCCTGATACTTGCCGTCACCTTAGCGCTTGCGGCGATCGCACCCACCGCCTGGACACTGGTCGCGGCATCACTTGTGGTCGGCGCGAGCGCAACTGTTGCCCAGCAGATCGTGCCCTTCGCGGCCTCATTGGCCTCGCCTGAAAAGCGAGGGGCCACGATCGGCACGGTGATGGCGGGCGTGCTCTCAGGCATCCTGTTCAGCCGCACCCTGTCCGGTTTCGTCGGCGAACATGCCGGATGGCGCGCCATGTTCTGGATCGGCGTTCCGATGGCGCTTTTGGGTGCAGCCATGATGTTCGCCGCCTTGCCAAACCATCGCCCGACCTCGCGCATGCGCTATCACAACGCGATCCGTTCGCTGACACAACTGTGGAAGCAGCATTCTGCGCTGCGTACCGCCACCGTCGTACAGGCAGCGCTGTTTGCGTCATTCACAAGTTTCTGGACGATCCTGGCATTCTACCTGCAAGGTCCACGTTTCGGGCTGGGTGCTGATGTCGCGGGTCTGTTTGGTATCGTCGGCGCGGTCGGCGTCTTTGCGGCGCCGATGGCGGGCCGTATTGCTGACAAACGCGGCCCGCATTTCGTGGTGTGGCTCGGTGCTCTCTTAACGCTCGTCGCCTGGATCGTCTTCGGCGTGTGGTGGTCGATCGCAGCGCTGATCATCGGCGTCATCGTGCTCGATTTCGGCATTCAGAGCGCGCTGGTCTCAAATCAGCATATCATCTACGCGCTGGACCCCGAGGCCCGCAGTCGGTTGAACACGATCTTCATGACTGGCATGTTTCTCGGCGGTGCCGCCGGATCAGCGCTTGCCGCCCTTGCCTGGGGCTACGGCGCATGGTCGGCCGTGACTGTTCTCGGCGGATTGCTCGCTATCGTGTCGCTCGGCGTCCGGCTGCTCGATTACTGGGCGCAGCCAAAGACGGCGGGAAACCGCTAGGTGAGACCCCAATGCGCAAAGGAAAAGCGCCAGCCGTGCTTTCGGCTGGCGCTTTCGATGCAATTAAACGTGAAATTCAGCCTTCGATCTGAAGGTTGGCATCGCGAGCTGCGGCGATCAGGGCCTGTCTCGCATGCCCGCCGCCACGCTTTCCTTCCAGGACAGCGGCACAGGCCTTGAGTGCGCGAACAAAGGATTCACCGGTCAACACCGGCCATTTATCGGCCAGCAGCCAGGCCGCGTCGCGCGTGCCTCTCACCACGTATTTCACGGAGCCAATCGCGATTGTGAGTGGTTTCTTCCAAAGCTTTTCATCAGTCATGCATCACCTCATCGGCGGCCTTAACGCCGACTGGAGGATTTGGTTCCAACGATAATGTTAGATGAGGCGATGCTCATGTTGCGACCGTTTGGCGGCAGTCGTGTCGCACAAAAATCACCGTGCGACGCATTGGGGGCGTTTCATGGCGTTTTGCTCATCGCACCCCGCATCGTTTTAGGTGAAGATCGCCCTTTCTCTTGTTTGGTGGTGCAGATCGATGGCTTCGCAGGATCCCCTACTTCAACCATTCCAATTGAAACACCTCACGCTGAAGAACCGGGTGATGTCGACCGCGCACGAGCCGGCTTATTCCGAAGACGGCATGCCGACCGATCGCTACCGGCTCTATCATCTCGAAAAGGCCAAGGGCGGCATCGCGCTGACCATGACGGCCGGTTCGGCGGTTGTGTCTCCCGATTCACCGCCCGCCTTCGGCAACCTGCACGCCTACCGCGACGAGATCGTGCCATGGCTGAAGCGGCTGGCCGACGACTGTCACGAGCATGGTGCGGCCGTGATGATCCAGCTCACCCATCTTGGCCGCCGCACCGGCTGGAACAAGGGCGATTGGCTGCCGGTGCTTGCGCCAAGCCCGATCCGCGAACCCGCCCACCGGGCCTTCCCCAAGGAGGCTGAAGAGTGGGATATCGAGCGGATCGTCGACGATTACGTTTCAGCTGCTGAGCGCATGCAGGCCGCCGGCCTCGATGGCATCGAGTTCGAGGCCTACGGCCACCTGATGGATGGCTTCTGGTCGCCGGCCTCCAACATCCGCGAGGATGAATTCGGTGGCGGACTTGAGAACCGGATGCGCTTTTCAACAATGGTCACTGAGGCCGTGCGCAAGGCGGTCGGCCCCGATTTCATCGTCGGCATCCGGCTTGTGGCCGACGAGCAATGGGACAAGGGCCTGTCGCGCGAGGAGGGCGTGGAGATCGCCAAGCGGCTCGTCGCCGGTGGGGCAATCGATTTTCTCAATGTCATCCGCGGCCATATCGATAGCGACGCTGCGCTCAACAACGTCATCCCCATTCAGGGCATGCCGTCCGCGCCGCATCTGGATTTCGCCGGCGACATCAGGGCCGCCACGAAATTTCCGGTCTTCCATGCCGCCCGCATCTCCGACGTGGCGACCGCCCGCCACGCGATCGCCGAGGGCAAGCTCGACATGGTCGGCATGACGCGGCCCCATATCGCCGATCCGCACATCGTCAGAAAGATCGAAGCCGGCGAAGAGGCGCGCATCCGCCCCTGCGTCGGCGCGACCTACTGTCTCGATCGCATTTATGAGGGCGGCGAGGCGCTCTGTATTCACAATGCGGTGACGGGCCGCGAAACGGAAATGTCGCACGAGATCGCCCCTGCTGCGTCGGCGCGGCGGGCTGTGGTTGTGGGCGCAGGGCCGGCCGGGCTTGAGGCGGCCCGTGTGCTGGCTGAGCGCGGCCATATGGTGGATGTCCTTGAGGCGAGCGGCGAGGCGGGCGGTCAGATCAATCTTTTGGTCCGCAATCCAAGGCGGCGCGAGATGGTTGGGATCATCGACTGGCGCCTGGAGGAACTTGAGCGGCTGGGCGTCACGATACACTACAACGTCTTTGCAGGTGGCGACGACGTTCTGGCCTTCGAGCCGGATCTGGTGGTAGTGGCAACCGGCGGTATCCCGCAGTCGCCGGCGCTCGATGCCGGAGATGAACTGGTCACCTCGACGTGGGATATCTTGGCCGGCTCGACGAAGCCGGGCGATACTGTGCTTCTCTTCGACGATAACGGCGCCCATCCCGGCATGTCGGCGGCCGAGGTTATCGCCGGTGCCGGCGCCGAGCTGGAACTGGTGTCACCGGAGCGTTTCTTCGCGCCCGAGATCGGCGGCATGAACCATGTGCCCTACGCCAAGGTCTTCGCTGAGAACAACGTCAAAGTCACGATCAACACGCGGCTGAAGTCCGTGCGCCGCGATGGCAACCAGCTCGTCGCCGTTCTCGGCTCCGACTACGCCGAAGCGACAGCGTGGGAGCGCCGGGTGTCGCAGGTGGTCGTCGAGCACGGCACCATGGCCAATGCCGATCTCTATTTCGAGCTGAAGCCGTTGTCGCGCAATCTCGGCGCCGTCGACTATGGCGCCCTGATCGCAAGACTTGCGCCGTTGCGGCAGCGCAATCCGGGGGGCCGCTTCGATCTCATTCGAATCGGGGACGCGGTGGCGAGCCGCAATATCCACGCTGCGATTTACGAAGCGTTCCGCTTTGCATCACTTCTTTGAGATCAGGAGCGACAAGGATGATCTTATTGCGACTGCCAATACATGAGAACATTGAAAGAAAGCTCCAATGCGCCATTTTTTGACGCAATCGGAATGGCGCATGCCGAGCCAATGACGGCTCAATGGGGAGGCTGGCGGACGCGGTGCTGCCGGCGCCCGGGTTCACGTTGCACCGCGACCAGAGGGAACAAGAAAATGAAAATGCTTTTGGCTTCCACCGTCCTTGCCGCCGGCCTGCTTGGCCTTGGCGGTGTTGCATCCGCCGCCGAATGTGGTGATGTCACAATCGCCAACATGAATTGGCAGTCCGCCGAAGTGGCGGCAAACATCGACAAGCTGATCCTCGAGGCGGGTTACGGCTGTAAGGCCGAACTGGTTGTCGGAGACACCGTCCCGACGCTCACCTCTATGGCCGAAAAAGGCCAGCCCGACATCGCGCCCGAGGCTTGGGTCAGCCTCCAGCCCGAGATCGTCAACCGGGGCCTGACCGACGGCAAGTTCATCAAGGCCGCCAAGATTCTCTCAGATGGCGCCATCCAGGGCTGGTGGATCCCCAAGTATTTCGCCGACGCTCATCCTGATGTGAAAACGATCCCAGACCTGATGAAGCATCCGGAGCTTTTCCCGGCACCTGAAGACAAGAGCAAGGGCGCCGTATTCAACGGTCCGCAGGGCTGGGGCGGCACGGTCGTGACCGCGCAGCTCTTCAAGGCTTACGGCGGCGACAAGGCCGGCTTCACGCTCGTCGACACCGGCTCTGCCGCCGGCCTCGACGGCTCGATCGCCAAGGCCTACGAAGCCAAGCAGCCATGGGTCGGCTACTACTGGGCACCGACCGCTCTTCTTGGCAAGTACGAGATGGTGAAGCTCGGCTACGGCGCCGAATATGACGCAGCCGAATGGAAGCGTTGCACCTCGGTTGCCGATTGTGCCGATCCGAAGGAAAATGCCTGGCCCGCCGACAATGTCGAGACGCTGGTCACCAAGACCTTCGCTGATCGTGCCGGTCCTGATGTCGTCGGCTACCTCAACAAGCGCGCCTGGACCAACGACACGGTCAACAAGTTGATCGCCTGGATGTCGGATAACCAGGCCAGCGGCGAAGAAGGTGCCAAGTACTTCCTGAAGAACAATGAAGCGCTTTGGACCACCTGGGTTTCTCCCGAGGTCGCCACGAAGATCAAGGCTTCGCTGTAAGCACCGCATCGACAGCGGGCGGCCCCGATCAAGGGATCGCCCGCCTACACACCGGCAGGACGGTCAACAATAATCAAAGCCGCCGCCGATTTTGTCATGGGGAACCGACATGGATTGGCTCTGGAAATTTCCGTCGATGGACGAGGACATGCTGCGCGCCTTGAAAAAGAGCGTAGACGAAGGCTTTCGCGCCTTCACGCGCGGCTATGGCAGTGGCATCGAAAATCTGTTCAGCCCGCTGCAAAGCTTTTTGATCTGGGCTGAACGCCTGATGACGGGCATGCCATGGCCGTTGGTGATCGCGCTGATCGGCGCCATCGCGTGGCTGGCGACGCGCAGTTGGCGCATTGTCATCGGTTGCATCGTCACGCTGCTTCTCATCGGCTATTTCGACATGTGGGAAGACACGATGAAGACGGTCTCGATGATCTTCGTCTGTACCGTGCTTTCGATCGCGATCGGCATTCCGATCGGCATTGCCATGTCGCGCTCGGACAGGCTTCAAAGGATCGTCAACCCGATCCTCGACGTCATGCAGACGATGCCGAGCTTCGTCTATCTCATTCCCGTCGTCATGCTGCTCGGTATCGGACGCGTGCCCGGCGTCATCGCCGTCGTCATCTATGCACTTCCGCCGATGATCAGACTGACCAATCTGGGCATCCGCATGGTCGACCGCGATGTGCTTGAAGCCGCAGATGCCTTCGGGTCATCGAGCTGGCAGAAACTTCGCAATGTCCAGCTGCCGCTGGCACTGCCGACGATCATGGCCGGCATCAACCAGACGATCATGATGGCGCTCGCCATGGTAGTCATCGCATCGATGATCGGCGTGCAGGGCCTCGGCCAACCGGTATTGAAGGCCATCGCCAACCAGTATTTCACGCTCGGCGTCTTCAATGGCCTCGCCATTGTCGGCATCGCCATCATTTTCGACCGTATAAGCCAGGCGTACGGTCTGCGTCTTCAGAAGCATCGGGAGGTCGTTCATGGTTAGCCAATCGATCAATATCCGTAATCTTTACAAGATTTTCGGACCTCGAGCTCGTGATTTTGTTGAGCCCGTCATGCGGGGAATGTCGAAGACTGAACTCAATCGCGAACACGGTCATGTCCTTGGCCTGAAGGACATCAACATCACTATCCCAGGCGGCGGCATCACTGTCATCATGGGGCTATCCGGCTCCGGCAAGTCCACGCTGATCCGCCACATCAACCGCCTGATCGACCCGACGTCCGGAGAGGTTCGTTATGGCGATGTCGATGTCTGTCGCATGGACAAAGAGCAGTTGCGACAGTTCCGCCAGAAGAAGACGGCCATGGTCTTCCAGAAGTTCGGTCTGCTGCCGCACCGAAACGTGTTGCAGAACGCCGTCTACGGGCTTGAAATCCAAGGTGTGGGGAAGGGCGACCGCGAAGAGCGCGCGCAGCACTGGATCAAGCGTGTCGGACTTGAAGGCTTCTCCAACCACTACCCCAATCAGCTTTCGGGCGGCATGCAGCAGCGCGTCGGCCTTGCCCGTGCGCTGACCAACGATGCCGAAATTCTGTTGATGGACGAAGCCTATTCGGCGCTTGATCCATTGATCCGCGTGGATATGCAGACGGTGCTGCTCGATCTACAGAAGGAGTTGAAGAAGACCGTGGTCTTCATCACCCATGACCTCGACGAGGCGTTGCGGCTCGGAGACCGCATCGCGATCCTTAGAGACGGCGAGGTGATTCAGCAGGGCACCGCGGCCGATATCGTGCTCAGGCCTGCCGACGAGTACATCACCGCCTTCGTCAAGGAAGTGAACCGCGCCAGGGTCATCCAAGTCGACGCCGTCATGTCACCGACGTCAGCGCTTACGAAGTCCGGCCTTCGCATTCCTGCGGGGACAGCCGTCGAGGAAGCCTTGCGGCAGCTATCGGCCGCTAACGCGTCGGCAGCAGCCGTCGTGTCTGGAGACGGTCAGGAGATTGGCAGCGTCAGCATGAGCGAGCTGATCCGTTGCCTCGTCGGTCACGAGCCGGGCACGCCGCAAGCGGCGGCGCCCGCGACTGCGGCTAAAGCCATGTCGGCCATCCCGTAATCGGCGCGGATACAGCCTTGCATTGAGCTGAAGCATGCGCGGTCGGACGAAGTCTCGGCCGCGCGTTTTTCCTCGAAAACAAGCGCTTACGCCTTCACGATCCAGTCTTGGTTGAGGTCTGCAAAGGATGCGGCTGGAAGCGGCCCGGCGGTCATGAAGGTAAAATCGAAGGCGGAGCGCAGATCCGAGCCCAGTACGTACTGTCGATGCACGCGCAAGAAATCGCGGCGGATCTTGCGATAGTGCTCTCCAGTCAGCATATGGCGCATGCGGATCGTGGCAATCGAGGCCTGAGGCGCGTCGGCATGGCCGCAGCAGGCCACGACGCGCGACTTGTAGAAATGGATCACGTCGGTCAGACAGTGGATCTCAAGCCAGAAAATCTGTTGTGTGCGCGCAATCGCGCCAACTCTTGCCCGCAGGCTCTTTGCCGAGCGAAGCAGGGCACACTGCAAAATCGCGCCGCCGAGCGTCACGAAGACGACCCGCTTATTGGCGAAGAGCTCTGGTTCTTCTTCGACCAGCATGCCGATGACATGGCTGGCAATGCTCGATCCCATGCTGTGCGACGTGATCAGATACTCGTCCGCATTCTCGCGCATCGCATCGCGCACCCGCGCCTTGCACTGCTCGAGCCACTGAACAATGGCTGGATCGTCAAGCTTTGCCAGCGCCACCGCCAAGTCCCAATCCGCAAAGAGATGCAGCGTGTGGAACCTTGCGGCGAAGGGAAGGAAGACGAAGCGGAAGAACATTATGCCAAGCAGCGCGCTCCAGAGGAAATTCCAGCGCTCGAGGCTTAGAACATAGGGAGCAGCAGTGATCGTAGCGCTAAGGACAAGTGCGACCAGAACCAAGGCGAAGGGAAACACGAAGAACAGGCCGAAGCGCCATGCGTGCTTGAAGTAACCGAACAACCCGCCCTGAGCGACGACGCGGCCAGCGCTCGCATAACCTGACGAGAGACGCTGTAGCAGGCTCTTGTCACTATATTTGCGGACGAGGTCATTATGGTCGAAGACGAAAACGCGGCTTGACGTTTTTTCCGCCTGAAAGCTGCAGCTGACGTCAAATTGACAGTCCTCCTTGAAGGCGCCGACATTCAGGTCGAGGTTCCAGGCCCTGGCACTCAGATTGGCGGTCCGCACGTAGCGTGCATGGTGGGCTTTCGAATCAAGCGGCTCGAAACCAGGAAAATGCAGAACGACGCGTCTTTCCACCATTGGGTTGGCCACGGGGTTGATGGCAGCTTCTTGATTCAATGTTTATGACCCTGGCGGAAAATCGAAATGCGGCAGCCGGCCTCTTGGCCGTGTCGCTCTTACGGACGATGATGGACGGTAGACCACTAACATTCCGGGGTGCGCGTCAATCCAGTCCTGAGAACTGAAATAGAAAACCCTAAAAAATGAGTGGTCGCTTCAATGGCTCATCTATGAGCCGACTATGGAAACAACAAGGCCTTTTACCCTTCTTTTCATCAAAACCGGTGGCTTGTCAGGATGGTTCCGACATTTTTGCGCTCTCGCGTGGCATATCGGAGACGGGTTTCTTGCTGCTCATGGAAAATTGCGCGATATTTCAACAGACTGTATTGCGCATATGAAGGGAGTTCGTCAGTGACCTGCGCCAAGGACATGGTTCAAGGAACGCACGGTTGAAGACGGCGCGGCGCCTTTCTGTGTCTGGTTCGCCGAGGACACGCGATCCGTCAGATGCACGGCCTGGGATCAGCCCTGTCGATATCGCTGATCATAATTCCCGTACAACGCTCGGGCTCATGCGCCGCTTCGGACCGCTTACGCGCCAGGAGCTATCACGACGCCTCGGGCTGACGGAGCCCGCAATCGCAGGCATCGTGCAGCGCCTGGCAAGTGTCGGGCTGGTCGCCGGGCGAAAGCGCGCTAGCACGACGCGCTACGCGGCGCTGGAATTCGCGCTTTGTCCCGACGCTGCCTTCTCGCTCGGGATCTCGGTCGCTGCGCAAGGTGGGGAGATCATTGTCATCGACCTTTCTTGCGCGATCCGCGCGCGTGTCGACTTCACTGATATCGATGAGATCGGCGAGGCGATGGCAAGCATCCGGCATGCGGCGCCGGGCAAGCTTGTCGGCTGTGGCGTCGCACTTGCGCCCGGAGCGTCCATCGACCGTCGGGTGCTAAAGGACTGCATCGGCGAGATGGTCGGGCCGCTTTATGTCCTCGACGACAGCGACGCCGCCGTCGGCGCGGAACGCACGCTTGGGATCGGCGATCCGGATGGGGGGCTTGTGACCATCCTGATCGACGATACCGTTCGCGCGGGGCTACTCATCGGGGGCAGACCGTTTCGTGGCATCCACGGACTTGCCGGCCAGATCGGCAATATGCGATCTGGCGTGGACGGCGCGACGTTGAACGAGGTTGCGACATTGCCCTCGCTTGAGCATCACCTGGCGGCCCAATCCGCTTCGGTGGATGCGTGGACTGTCGTGGCCGCGCGCCACCTTCACGAAGCGGTTTTGACGATCTCCGGTTTCATCGCTCCGGGGGCGATCCTCATAGGCGGGTCGTTGCCTGACGACATTCTGGCGTCAGTGATATCGTGCATGGTGCGGGAGCGAGAGGAAAAAATCCGCGACCTTGTGATCGCTCCCTGGATTCCGGTGGTTCAACCGGCAACCCATCCGAAAGACGGCGTCGTGCTGGGCGCTGCCCTGCGACCGTTCAATGAGACGCTGTTTCCCCTTTGAAGCGTCAACCGGCCGCAACCTTGGAAACCACTTCGGGCCACTGTCCCACATTGTTTGCCAGGCCACCTATCGGGTTGCGGAACCGCTGCGCGGGTTCGGCCGATGGCAGACCGAGACGATGGGCGAGCGGAATGGCCGCAGCGCCGAGGGCTGCCGCATCCTCCGAGCCGGCCGCGCGATGCAGCGACGGCGCCTTGGCGCCGAGACGGCCAATCTCCTCGTGAACGTAAAGCAACAGCTCGTCGATAATCCGGACGGGAAAGCGGCCGCCGATGAGAACGCCCTCCGGATCGACGATCATGCCGATATGAACGATCGCTTGGGCGATCTTGACACTCACTTTGCGCAGCCATGCGCTGACGATTGCGCGTCCGTTCGTATCGAGCGTCAGGAGATCAGCCGGGGTGGAAGCCTCCACGCCATTCCGCTTCAGGTGATCGAGCAGGATGAACAGTGAAAACATCTCGCCAAGCGGCTGGGTGCTGCCGGCAAACGGGCCATCATCAAACAGCACCGGCAGCCAGCCGATCTCGCCGCCGATGCCGCTGGCACCCTTGTGGCGCATGCCGTCGATCACCAGGCTGCCCCCAAGGCAAGCATTCGCCAGGATGTAGAAGAAGCTGCCGATCTCGGTGCCGAGACCGTATTCAATCTCGCCCAGAGCAGCAGCGTTCGCATCATTGTCGATGAAAACAGGATGGTCGGAGATCGCTTCGAGCGCGCCGCGCACATCATAGCCGCTCCAGCGTCGGTATTCCGGCGGAAAGCCGATAACGGGTACTTCACCGAGCCAATCGGGGATGGCAAGGCCGATCCCGGCCAGGCGGCTTTCCTCGATGATCTTGCGTCGCCGGAAAGAGGAGAGCGCATCAGCCATCAAAGCCGCGAAATCATCCGGCAGCAGAAACCGTGCCTCGTGATGAATGCGGCCACGCACCGTACCAACAGCGTCGACAGCAACGATGGTAAGGTGATCGCGGTCAATATTGGCGCCGATCGAAAAAACACCTTCCGGATCGATCTCCAGCTCGATGGCCGGCTGCCCACGCAACCCGTGCCGGCGCCGCGCCTCCATGACGAGGCCCTCGTCGAGCAGGCGCTCGACGATCCGTGTCACAGCCTGCTTAGTCAGCCGCGATTGCGCCGCCAGTTCGGTACGCGAAATCGGCCCGCCGCGATGGATCGCGCTCACGATCATGGCCCGGTTGGCCGCTGCCGCCTGCTCAGGATTGGAACCCGAAACCTGCAACTCCACTCGTCTCCTTGACCGTGTCGGACATGTTGAACTGCCACAAGATCTATCGAGACTAAGTCATTGTGGCGTAGCCGGAAAGAGCCCAGTCACGTCGTGACCGGGCTTTCACCATGCTTTGCTCTCGACTTAGCGCGAGATATGCCAGCTCTTGACCTGGAAAGGCATCAATCCCTCGAGCGGCACGTCGCTCATGGGTTCCTCCATGATGCTCACCGGCCCCTCGTTACGCCATCCTTGCGGTAGCGTCAGGTCAAAGGCACCACGCCGACCGGCGGGCTCGTAGACACGCAAGATCAGGCCATCATTATCCTCGCTCGGCTTGATCGCCGAGAGAGCCGCGCAGATGCCATCCGTCTTGATCGGCTGCCATGCCCCCACGGCACGATCCGATACGGCCAGGGCAAGAAGCGGCTGGTTGAGGTCGTCGGCTTCTTCTCTTACGCCACCCTCGTGCCATGGCCCCTCATGTGGCATCAGCGAATAGGTGAAGCTCTGCAACCCCTCATCGGCCAAAGGGTCGGGATAGATGGGCGAACGCAGAAGTGAAAGGCCGAGTACGTTACCCCTGATGCTATGGCCATACTTGGCGTCGTTGAGGATTGCGACGCCGAAGCCGGGCTCGGACAGATCGGCAAAGCGATGTGCAGGGGCCTCGAACATAGCCGCGTCCCATGACGTATTGGCGTGAGTGGGCCGCTCGACGACGCCATATGCGCATTCGCAGGTGGCACGCGCATTGCGAACGGCGACCGCCGTCAAGGTCCTGAGGAAGGCACGGCGGTCGTGCCAGTCAAGCTCGGTTTGGATATCCAGGCGGCGGGAATTGGCGCCAAGCGACAGGATCTGTGTGATGCGCGAATGGCGCCAGCTGCGAACGATGCGGATCCCGGCGCGGTGAGCCGTGTTTTCGATCAGCTCGATGCTATCAAGCGCGGTGATTTCCTCGCCACGCGCGGCGTAATCCTCCTCGACGTCCCAGGCGTCCCAGTTGCGCGGCTTGTCGGCCGGGTAGACGAAGAGCCGGTTGCCCGCGCCGTCAAGCGCTTCGCGGCCGCTGGGCTTGTGCAGTATGCTCGAAATCGAGCCGTCCTTGGCCAGCGTCACCTTCAGCGTTTCGTTCTCGAGGTGGCTGCTGCTGGCCGAAAGGCCCGACTGCGCCGTCAGCGAGGCAATGTCGATCACCGCAATGGCGAGCGGCGCGATGCTGTCGCGCGAAGACACGTGGCTGCCATCGGCGAGTGTCAGCCTGACAGGCCGCTCATCAAGCGATGGGTTGACCACCAGCACGTTGCTGCCGCCTCCAGATGGCAACTGTTTGGCGATCGCCGCGAGGGCGCTTGCCTGCGCGGCCTGGCCATCGGCGATCACGCCGTCGAGTTCTTCCGCGCTGTCGGCATAGACCTCGGCGATCGAAGATCCCGGCAGAATGTCGTGGAACTCGTTCTTCAAAACAACACGCCATTCTTTCTCCAGCGAGGCCGGCTTCTTGCCACCCATGAGATGCGCCAGTCCGGCAAGGGTTTCCGCAGTGATCAGGCTACGCTCGGCCTTGCGGTGCAGGCGCTTGACCACGCTCTGGCTGGTCAGCGTTGCGCGGTGCAGCTCGAGATAGATCTCGCCCTGCCAGGTGGTGAGCTCCTTTTCAGCGGCACTCTTGTGAGCACCCTCGAAGAAGTCGTGCACCTTGGTCCAGCGCGCTGCGGGCAATGCCGGGAATGCACGCAGTTGCTCTTCGCGGACAATCATCTCCGGTGTCACGCCGCCACCGCCGTCACCATAGCCGACAGCCAGAAGCGTCGTGTCGTGTTTGTCCTTCTGTTGGAAGTTGCGCCAGGTGGGCACGAAACAATCCGGCTGCACAAAGCCGTTATAGCCATGCATCGGGTTGTCGAAGGTGTGCGTTAGCACCCGGCTGCCGTCGAGGCCTTCCCACCAGAAGAGGTCGGCGGGGAATTTATTGGTCTCCGACCAATTCACCTTGATCGTGAAGAAGCTCTTCATCCCGCCTTGGCGCAGAAGCTGGGGCAGGGCGCCGGAGAAGCCGAAGCAATCGGGCAGCCAGCACACGGTGTGGCGAACGCCGAAGGTCTTTTCGAAGTAGCGCTGGCCATAAAGGATCTGCCGGCTGAGGCTTTCGCCTGTCGGCATGTTGGTGTCGGGCTCGACCCACATGCCGCCGAGCGTTTCCCATTGCCCTTCCTTCACGCGCTCGACGATGCGCTTCAGAAGCTCGGGATCATCCTCGGCGATCTGGTTGTAATAATGCGCCGTCGACTGGTTGAAGCGGAAGTCGGACGACTGTTCCATCAGCGAGAGCGCGGTGTGGAAAGTACGGCGCATCTTGCGGCGGGTCTCGCGGTAGGGCCACAGCCAGGCAAGGTCGATATGCGCGTGACCTGTCAGCGCGATCTCGCCCTGCGGCGGGAAGCGTTCGCGCAGTTGCTTCAGCTCCTTGATCAGCGTGTCGTAAGCCGCGACCACGCTGGTGCGCTGTCCCTGGTTGAGACCTTCAGGTGCGGTTTCGAGTTCGGGCAGCTGCCAGATCTTCTGCTGGCCGACCGATGGCGACATGCGCGCTATATAGGCTGCCGTCGATGACGGCCAGTCAAGCCCGCGCATGGCGGCCTCGGCGATATCGATCAAATGTGGAATGACCTCATGGCCCTCAAGCGTATCGACCGCCTCCGAGATCTGGCGCAAGAGCAGCCACAGCCGGTCGACCGGCTCGTCCAGCCACAAAAGGTTTGCCCGTTCGAGCCGGGGCGCGCGCACGGGCTCGCCGAACGGCAGACGTGCGACCGTTTCTGACGAGATCGCGAGCCGGCGCGACGTCAGGCGGAATTCCTGGTGATAGGGATCAAGACCAAGGCGCGTTTCGTTGCCGGCCTCGTTGGTGATGGTGATGAGGCTTTCGCCACCAAGATTGAGGCTGAGGCGGGCTTCCTCTACCGGCCAATGTTCCGGCACGCGCGCCGAGGCGGAGAAGCTCACCGTGCCGTCCTTGCGCGGCCATGCGGCGCCGATCGCGATCGGTTCGCCGTCAAAGGTCCAACCGCTGATCTGCACTGTTTCACGGGAGCGCCAGTGTTCGAGTTCCGACATGCGGACGCGGATGCGGTCGAGGCGTTGGGCAAGCGTAAGCGACATGATCATATCCTGATGTTTGAAAGAAATCAGCCCTTGACGGCACCAGCCGTCATGGCGCCGAGAATGAGGCGTTGGAGCGAAAGAAATGCGACGATGGCGGGCACGACAGACACAAGGCAGGCGGCCGCCAACAACTGAATGGAGCTGTCGTTCTGGGTGCCGGCGTACTGGAAGATGCCGACACCGATCGGCATCAGCGCCTCTTTGCTGATCAAGAGGAAAGGCACAAGAAATTGCGACCAGCCGGCGATGACCGAGATGATGAAGGCAGAGGCAATCCCTGGTTTCGCGAGCGGCAGAATGATGCGCCAGAAGACACCGAAATGGCTGCACCCGTCGATCAGTGCCGCCTCGTCGAGGCTTCGCGGGATGCCGTCGATGAAGCCCTTGAGGATCCATGTGACCATCGGCACGGCAAGCGCGATATAGACCATCGTCGCGCCGAAATGGCTGTCGGTGAGACCGATCTTGGCCATGTAGCGATAAAGCGGGACCATGATGACGAGTGGAGAGATCATCTGAAAGGCAAGCAGTACCATCATCCATGGGCCTTTCCCGCGGAAAGGAAAGCGCGAGAAGGCGTAGGCAGCGGGCAATGCCACGATCAGGCATCCGATCGCGCTCGACGCCGACAGGATGAGCGCGTTCCAAAGATAGCCAGCGAACTTGTCGGAGGAGAGGATCGCGATGAAATTGTCGAGCGTCGGCGACTTGGGGATCAGCCTGGAGACGCCGAGGAACACCTCCTTGCGGGTGCGCATCGCCAGCGACAAAAGCCAGACCAGAGGCCAGGCGAAGAAGAGGAAGGTGATCAGCATGAAGAGATAGCTGAAGAGGTCGCCGATGCGTTCCTGTCTCGAATTGATCATACCGGTTCTCCCTTCGGCAGAAAGCGGGCATAGACGAGCGCCAGGCTGAGGCTGATGACAAGCATCAGGATCGACAGCACCGCGCCGGCCGCCAGATCATAATTCCGGAAGACGACGTTGAACGTGTAAAGCGACAGAACCTCGGTCGCCCGGCCCGGGCCGCCACCGGTCAGCGAGATGATCGCATCGAAGGTGTTCAGCGTCTGGATGGTGATGAGGATCATGTTGACGAGGATCGCTGCGCGCAACTGCGGCAGGGTGATAAAGATCAGCCGTTGCCAGGGATTGGCGCCGTCCATTTCCGCGGCCTCATAGAGCTCCGGGTCTATCGCCTTGATGGCGGCGTACATAACGACCATCGAAAAAGCCGTTCCGCGCCACACGTTGGATATGACGACTGACCACATGACCATATTCGGGTCCGACAACCACTGAACAGGGGAGGCGCCGAGCATCCGGAGCAGGCTGTTGAGACCGCCAAAGGGGGCCTCGTTGAACAGCATTTTCCAGATGATGCCGCCGGCGATCCCGGGCACCACCCAGGCGACCAGCGCCGTGGTGCGCACGATGGTCGAGCCGAACAGGCCGCGTTTTTCGCTGCGCACGACCACCTGCGCAATGAACAGGCCGAGCACCTGCTGAGCAACAACGCTGGAGCCGGTGAAGATGAGCGTCACCCAGAGGATCTGCAGCAGTTCCGGCTTCGAGAGCGTGTTGGCGATCGTTCGCAGCGTGTATTCCTCGTCGTTGCCGACGAGCGAAATGTTGGTGAAGGCAAAGCGGAAGACGTCGATCAGCGGATAGAGATAGAAGACCCCAAGAACCAGGATCAGCGGCATCAGCCAGGGCGCGGGCGAGGGGTAGAACTTTCGCGCGGCAAGCCTGCTTCCGGTAGGCGCAGTCTCGGCCGCAATGCTGAGATTGGTCATCGATCCGTCCGGTCATGTGTCATTGAGATCAGGCAGTCGGCATCGGTGGCGCGGGTGAGGTTACCCCGCGCCACCGATCATCAGCTCAGCTCCGTTTGAAGGCGCTGAGCGAGGCGGTGAAGGCTTCGTCGACGGCGGCTTCCGTCGCCTGCGTGCCTGTTAACACCTTGCCCATCATGATCTGGATCTGGTTGGAGATTTCGGGATAGACGGCAGCACCCGGCCGCGCTTGCCCGACCTTCAGGGCTTCGGCGAAGGTCTTGTTTGCCGGCGTCGAGAAGACCTCATACTTGTCATAGAGGTCGGCGCGCGTCGGCAGCTGTTCCTGCAGCGCGTTGGCCGGCCCCATATAGACTTCGCGGGCAAGGTCGGCGCAGACCTTCACCTTGGCGGCATCTTTGCTGAAGGCCGCGACTGTCCAGCCGCCGGTTCCGGTCGAACGCTCATTGGCGGTCGGGCCGGGAAGGGAAGAGAAGGTCCACTTGGCGAACTCGTCCTCGTCGAGCGCGGTCTTCAACTGCGCATACTGCCAGTTGCCGCCAACGAAGAGTGCCGTCGTTCCGGCTGCGGCCGCTGCATTGAAGTCGTCATAGCTGCCGAGCGTCGCGACGCGCTTGGGAGCTGCACCCGATTCCACCAGATCACGATAGTAGTTCACGGCCTTGACGAACTTCTCGCGGTTCTCGCCCTCGCCGAAGATCGGCTTGCCTTGATCGTCGACCAGCTTGCCACCCTGGCCCCAGAAGTTGGCGAGCCAGTCAAACGTCGTGCCTTCATAGCGGCTGCCGTTGAAGAGAATGCCCTCCATGCCCTCGTCGACAGAATGCAGCGCGGCCTTCTTCAGGTCATCCCAGGTCTGAGGCGCGTCGGGCACGATCTCCTTGTTGCGGTAGAGGACGCGCAGGTCGGTCGACCACCACCAGGCATAGATGTTGCCGTCATCGCCGGTGATGCCCTCGCGGATGAAGGGGAATAGCTGGCCGATTTCTTCCTTGCTGAAATAGGGCGAGAAGGATTGCAGCACGCCGGACTTCTTGAAGAGCGGCAGCACGAAGGAATCGACCGCAGCGCAATCGGGCGCTGAACCGGACTTCGCCTGCTCGAGCATGCGCGCCTGCTCTTGGCCGATATCACCAGACATCATCTGCAGCTCGATCTGCCAGTCCGGGCGCTTGGCGATGAAGTCGTTGAAGAGCTTGCTGTAACCCTCGGCATAAACGGGCTCGTTGTTGCGCGGCCCGTCTGTCGTCATGCGGAAAATGAGCTTGTTGGGCGCATCGGCCTTGCCGACGATGTCGCCCGTGATCAGATCCTGAGCCGCCGCGATAACGGGCGCGGCCAGGAACGAACCCGCCAGAAGGGCGAGCATGATTGCCTTGTTCTTCACCAGTATTTCCTCCCGATCAGGATCCCATCCGAGCCGCTGCCTCCACAACAACGGGTCTCCTCCGATCCGTTGACTAGATTAAGTCACTTTTCTTTTGTGTCAAGCAGGTCGAAAACGCTCCGTGATTGCACGCACGACAGCAAGTGGCAAAACGCGGGTGCGTACGATGTCGGAAAAGGTCCGACCCAGGTTGATCTAGAACTCGGAGCGGTTGCTGCTTCTCGGATCGGAGACCATTTAAAGGCGACTGGTATTGCCCTCTCGCGCCAGTGCACGCCACAGCCCCGCTTTGATCGTAAGATCTAGTACCCATTTCCCTGGATATTGGGGTGAGACAAACGCCTGCGTCGCGGCTATTCTCATCTCATCGTTGCTCCATTCGGTACGTGGCGAAGGGCGCTAATCCACAGCTCAGAGGATAAAATTGCTAGAGAATTTTAGTTGGCGCCCAGGCATCGGCGATCCCTCGTTTGGGGGATGGATTACCGTTGCTCTCTATGTACTTGCCGGCGTGAGCTGCTGGCGGACGGCGGGAGTGGAAAAAGCGGTCGGGGTGGTTGGTCGGAATGAGGCTTCCACGTGGCGATGGATATCGGTCGCATTCTTCGCTCTGGGGTTTAACAAGCAACTTGATCTGCAATCCGCGCTGACTGAAATCGGCCGCGTGGTTGCTCTTTCCAGCGGATGGTATGATCAGCGGCGGATGGTGCAACTTTACTTCATCCTCGCCATGTTGGTAATCGCAGCGGCCGCGATACCGATAGTTCTTTTCAAGGTGCGGAAATTGTCCCGCGAGGTCCTGCTAGCGCTGGCGGGATCGATGTTCGTCTTTGGATATGTCGTCATTCGCGCGGCATCTTTCCATCACTTTGACCGCTTCATAGGAAGTCGCATCCTCGGCCTCCAGTGGAACTGGATACTGGAAATTACCGGTATCGTTCTCGTTGCTCTGGCGAGCGAGTGGAGGCGCATGAATATCTCCCGGCAGAACCGCTGTCTCACCGGTGAGCAGCATTAGCTGTCGCGGGAAATCGACTTGCCCGCGTTTGCGACAGTGAGCACCGCCCGAGATTCGGGTGTCGGGAGCATCCCGGGAGAGAGCCCATCGGACACTTCACGAGGCTGTTTTCTTCCCAGCCATGCCGAAAGCCGCAGGCTTGGTCGTTCCACTGTCCACCAGAGCAAGGCGGCGGTCGCAACGCAGGCAGCAACCGAGACAATCCAGCACGCTAACTCAGCGGACGCCCCGGGCGGGGACACGATTTTGCCTACCCGAAACACAGCGCCCGTAACGATGTTGTGTGAGAGATACAATGAATAAGAGATCAGGCCGAGAAACTGAAGCCAGCGCCAGTTGAGACCCCAGGATAGAGCGTCCCTTACGGCGCAGAGATAGAGCAGCAACGATACCATCGCCGCAACGACCGTAAAGCGTTCACCGTAAAACAATCCTGCGCTGAGTGTAACGCTTGCGAAGATGAAGAAGAGTGGTGCGACTTTGGGTCGCTTCCAAGCCCAGTAGGAGACAGCGCCAAGGAGAAAAGTGTGCCATAGCGGCAGGAAAAGTCCCGTCCATACATTGGGAGCAAGATGTAGGGGCCATAAAGCACTGGCGATGCATGCAGTAGCAAAAAAAAGCGCCATAAAATCGGCGGACATGACCATCAGCGCGTAGAGTAAATAAAACTGAATCTCTAGGCAAAGTGTCCAGTAAACGGTGCCAATGGCGGGGTATCCCAGTAGATCCTGTAGGTAGAAGAGGTGCGCCTCTATTTGTCCCAATGTATATTGCGGCATCCCCTTGTCGGAAACTATTCGTGACGAGAGATAAGCAAAGCCAATCGCCACGATAATTGAGACCCAGTAGGGCGGATCTAATCGTGCCGATCTCTTGAGCGTAAAGCGCACGAAATCGCCGCCAGACATGCGTTTTCGGAACAATGAGTGCGCAATGACAAAGCCGCTTAGGACGAAGAAAATTGCCACTCCATTTTCGCCAAGCAGGAAGATGTCTTTGGTCCAGGTCGGAAAGAGGCGAAAGACGGCGTCGACATGACCGGCCGTGACTGCGTGGAACAAGACAACCGATAAAGCTGCAATGCCTCTCAGTCCATCGACCACGGTAAAACGTCTATGTATGTGCGCCAGATCGCTGCTGGCTGTGGCGCCGTCCATTCTCTTCCCCCAAGGCACGTCGACTAACCAGACGCAGCGTAGCTCGGTGCGATCAGTCAGTCGCCTTAGCTCATTGGATGAGAAAGATCAGCTATGCCGGGTTCCTCAACCCAACATATGAAGCCGATGAACACCAGCACGCATCGGGCAATGCTCTTGCCCTTGCCCTTGCACATGTTGCAGTAGCAGAGCATTGTGAGACAGGGATAAAGTCCTGGTGGAGAAGTTAGATGGGCGCAGTTCACCAATTCGTATCCGGCGGTGTCGTAGTAATCTTGGCCGCGCTCACGTCCGCCTGCACAACGGGGCCTAATCATAATCGGGCCGACAATTACTATAACCCGCGAACGTCAGCGAACCCGGCTTGCGACGCTGGGTTCAGGCCGACCAACAACTGGACATGCAGCTACTGACGTCCACGCCGCTCCAATCACTCTTTTCATCATCGGCCGTATGGGCATCTACGCGGACCTGTTGTGAGATTGAAAAGATTGGTCTGGCTGTGCCACGAATTAGTCATGCGATGCCGCGAGCGCAATCGAATCGGCGACCTCGGTGCAGCGATCGGACAGTGTCGCGGTCGCCACGCGCAGGAAGTTTCCCGGCAGTAGCGAGAATTTTGCGCCCGGATGCACGGCAATTCCGCGCGCCGCAAGCGTTACCATCGCGAATGGCTCCGAGGAGACCGGCACCCAGGCTGACAGACCGGCACCGTGCGCGGCGTTTATGTTTCGGTCGCGCAATGCCTGCACCAGGTCGTGGCGACGCCTGGCGTAGATCTCGCGCGCCGCTCGTACAGTCTCCTGCGTAGCAGGGTCGCGGATAAGCCAGGCACCCGCTGCCTGCAGGATGCGGCTTGTCCAACCCGCGCTGAAGCTTCGGAACGACTGGATCTGCTCGACGATCGCCCGCGAGCTCGACAGTACAGCCAGTCGTAGATCGGGGCCGTGGGTCTTTGAAAAGGAGAATATGTGGATCACCCGGTCAGGGAAGATGTCTCCCATCGATTGCCGTGGCGCATCGGAGATGTCCCCGACGCCGTCATCTTCAACGATCAGCGTATCAGCGCCGCGCAGCACGTCGGCCAAGCCTTGCATACGTGCAGCCGTGACGGTTTGGCCAGTAACCGAATGAATACGCGGCTGGAAGACAAAGGCGACGGGACGATAGGCCATGGCCTGGCGCAATGATGAAGGTAGTGGGCCTTCGTGGTCGCACTCGACCGGGATGATACGCGCGCCGCGATCCTCCAGGATATCAAGTAGGCGCATCGCCGTGGGGTTCTCGATCGCAACCGCTGCGCCAGGCATGACAAGTGCGTTCATCAAAGTGTAGACGGCGTTGTAGCCGCCGTTGGTGGCGAGAAATGCCTCCGGCTCATAAGGCCATGTTTCTCTGACCGCCGCCTCGAGCTCGGGCAGAATGCGGTTGCGCTCATAGCTATTCAGGTTTTCTGCCGATGCGCCGTACACCATGGCAGCCTCAAGTTTCGGCAGAAGAGTGACGTCTGGAACGGCTGCCGTCAGGTTCAGCACCTCCTCACCGTAGTTACCGGAACTCGCCAGGCGCTCCGGCTTGGCGACAAAGCGGTCGCCGCTGACCCATGTGCCATTTCGCCCACGGCCGCTGATGATCTTCTGGCGCCGTAATTCGCTCCATGCCTCGGAGATTGTTGCCGGGCTGATACCCAAAGCAAACGCGAGATCGCGAATGGCCGGGAGCTTGGTGCCGACGGGCAGGGCGCCGCCACGGATCAGGGCGCTGGTCTCGAGTGCGATCCCCCGAATCGTCCGATCGGTTATTTTTTGGGCAAACCAGGTTGCATCCCGAATGTCGCTCATTTTCGCACCATAATTAATGTTCAATAACGTAATAACATTTGATCAGGCCTATTTGAACATTTAACGATGCGCCAGACAAGAAATTTTGAGAGTGAATGCAGATGCCGATCACACTTCGCCTTGCCCTTCGCGACTGGGACTACATGACCCCTCTCATTCTCGGCGACGTCTCGTCGTCGAAGCTCGACGTCAAGGTCGAGCGGATCGGCACCCTGGTCTCGCATGTTGGTAAGAGCGACACCTGCGATGCGGCCGAAATGTCCTTCAGCCGTTACACCCAGCTACGTTATGACGGCGATCACAGTGTCGTAGGCATCCCGAACTTCATCATGCGTGGCTTCCGCCATCGCTGTGTCATCACCATGAAGGACAGCCCGATTACCGAGCTGTCGCAACTTGCCGGCAAGCGTATCGGCGTCACCGGCTGGCGCGACTCTGGCAATACCTGGACACGCGCTGCGGTGCGCCGTGAAGGCGTTCAGGTCGAGGATGCGATGTGGTATGCTGGGCGCCTGACGGAAGCGCATCCGATCGTCGATCGGCTGGATGGCTTTGGCCGCCCTGGCCTCATTGAAGCCGCCCCCGGCGAACGTCCGATGGTCGATCTGCTACGCGACGGTCAGCTCGACGCGATTTTCACGCCGTTCATGCCGGATGGTTATTTTGCCAATGGTTCACCGTTCCGGCAGGTTCTTTCTGATTTCCGTGGCGCCGAGCGTCGATATTTCGACGAGGTGGGATATGTACCCGGCATGCACCTTATCGGCATCAAGGCAGAGATCGTGGAAGAGAACCCCTGGATCATTGCTGAGCTTAGCCAGCTGATCGAGGAATCGCAGCGCATGTGGCTGAACAAGCGCCGCAAATATGCAGATACGTCGCCGTGGATGTTCGATGAGCTCCTGAAGACCTCTCTCGAACTCCCTGCGAACTGGGATGAAAACGGCTTTGCCGCCAACGAGAAGATGATCGCCGATTTCTCGGCCGAGCTGCACGCCCAAGGCATTCTCGCTCGCGAGATGACGCCCCTGGAACTCTTCCCGTTCGACACCGACGGCAGCCGCACGGGTGCCAACCTCTAACCGCATGCAACCACGACAGCATTAATAAGGGGAATGAACATGTTGCTGAAGAAAATGACCTATCTCGTCCTGGCAAGCGCCGTGGCCACCACTGCCGCATTGGCAGAGGATGCCGCCTTGCCCAAGCCCGCGCTCAACGCCGCGCTGCATGACAAGCTGCCTGACGCGATCAAGACCTCGGGCAAGATGATCTCCGTCAACAACGGTTCGTTCCCACCCTACGAAATCGTCACCGGCACCGTCATGACCGGCGCCAGCGCTGATCTGACCGAAGCCCTCAGCGCGGTCCTCGGCGTCAAGATCGAGCATGAGACGGTCGGTGGCCTGCCGGCGCTGCTCGCCGGCGTTAACTCCGGTCGCTACCAGTTCGCTTTCGGCCCTGTCGGCGACTACAAGGACCGCGAAGCGTCCAACGACTTCGTCGACTGGGTGCAGGAATTCGTCGTCTTCGCGACCCTGAAGGGCAATCCCAAAGGCATCAGTTCGCTCGACACGGCCTGTGGCCAGCGCATCTCGGTCATGGCTGGTGGTTCCGCCGAGCGCGTGATCAAGACCCAGTCGGACAAGTGCAAGGCAGAGGGCAAGGACGCAGTTGAAGTCCAGTCCTACACCGACCAGCCGAGTTCGATCCTTGCCGTACGTTCCAAGCGCGCAGATGCCTTCTTTTCCTCCCAGGCGCCGCTCACTTATTTCGTTAGCCAGGCCAACGGCCAGCTCGAACTGACTGGTGTCGGCCAGAAGAACGGATTTGAGGATATCTTCCAGGGCGCCGTCGTTCCCAAAGGCTCGCCGCTCGGACCGATCCTGATCGACGCCATCAACGTACTGATGGCCGACGGCAGCTATGCTGCCATCATGAAAAAGTGGGGCCTTGAGAACAACATGATCAAGGAACCCGGCCTCAACCTTGGCGGACAGCTTCCAAAATGAGCACTAACCCCACCACCAATGCACCGCCTTCGGGCGGTGCTGACTTCCGCGACGTCGTTACCGCGCATACGCCGTTCAGAACGGGACGCCTCGTTCTTTGGGCGATCATCGCCATCGTCGTCCTCGATTTCGTCTGGATCGTCGCCAACAACGAGAATTTCGGCTGGCCGGTCGTTGCCCAGTATTTCTTCGACCCGACAGTGATCAGCGGCCTTTATGTCAGCCTTGGCCTGACGGTTGTCGCGATGATCCTCGGTGTCGCGCTCGGTCTGATCATCGCAATCATGCGCATGTCGAACGACCGGTTGGCTAGCGGCTTCGCCTCGCTGTTCATCTGGTTCTTCCGTGGCACGCCGCTGCTGGTGCAGCTGATCTTCTGGTACAACATGTCGACCCTGTTTCCGCAGCTGTCGATTACCATTCCATTTGGCCCGTCGCTCATTAGCTGGGACACCAACGCGGTGATCACGCCGATGACGGCCGCCATTGTCGGCTTGGCACTCAACGAAGCGGCCTACATGGCCGAGATCATTCGCGGTGGCCTTCTGTCGGTCGATCGCGGCCAGGCGGAAACCGCTGAAGCCTTTGGTATGACTAAGGGCAGGGCACTTCGGCGGATCATCATACCGCAGGCGATGCGCTCAATTGTACCACCGACCGGAAACCAGCTGATCAGCATGATCAAGGCGACCTCGCTCGTCAGCGTCATCGCCATGGCCGATCTGCTCTATTCGGTGCAGTCGATCTATAACCGCACCTTCGAGATCATTCCGATGCTGCTGGTCGCAGTCATCTGGTACCTGCTCATCACATCGGTGCTCAATATCGGACAGAGCTACATCGAAGCCTATTATGGCCGTAGCGAACGCCGCAACGGTGCAACGGCCAAGCCGGCAGCCGTCGCTGCTGCAGAGGAGGCAAGCCATTGACCGCCGTCTCCAACACCAAGCCGCTGGTCCAGGCGCGCAATGTCCACAAGTCCTTCGATCATCTAGAAGTACTCAAGGGCATCGACGTCGACATCATGCCAGGCGAAGTCGTCGTTGTCCTAGGTCCGTCGGGCTCGGGAAAGTCCACATTTCTGCGCTGTATCAACCACCTTGAGTCCATCCAGAAGGGCTACATCGAGGTGGATGGTGAACAGATTGGCTACCGGTTGCACAACGACCGGCTGGAGCGGCTTTCGCCCAACGGCATCGCCCGTCAGCGCCGCAAGATCGGAATGGTGTTCCAGCAGTTCAATCTTTATCCGCACATGACGGTACTGCAAAACATCATCGAAGCGCCCGTGGGCGTCCACGGTGAAAAGCGCAAGGACGCGATCGAAAACGCCAAGCAGCTATTGCAGCGTGTCGGCCTGTCGGAAAAGGCCGATGCCTATCCCCGTCAACTCTCCGGCGGCCAGCAGCAGCGCGTGGCAATCGCCCGAGCGCTTGCGATCAAGCCGAAGTTGATGCTTTTCGATGAGCCGACTTCGGCACTGGATCCAGAACTCGTCGGTGAGGTGCTGTCGACGATGCGCGATCTCGCCAAGCAGGGACTGACCATGATCGTCGTCACTCACGAAATTGGCTTCGCCCGCGAAGCTGCCGACCGGGTGGTGTTCATGGACGGTGGCGTCGTGGTCGAGCAGGGCAAGCCCGAAGACGTGATCGGCAATCCACAGCATCCGCGCACGCAGTCCTTCCTGTCGCGCTTTCTGTGACGTCCGGCTCATCCGGCCGAGCGCCACTCTTGACGCAAACGAAGACCCGACCGGCCCTGTCAAGGGGCCGGTAACGGACCACGCACGCAAAGAATTGGAACGGACATGACCATCGACAACGATTTCGCCCGCCTTTCGGACTTCGAGCCTATGGACGCCGAACTGCGTGCCATCCGCCAGCATCTTCATGCCCATCCCGAGCTGTCGTTCGAAGAGACGGAAACCGCCCGCTTCGTCGCCGAAAAGCTCGAGGGTTGGGGCTATGAGGTGACGCGCAACGTTGGTGGCAACGGCGTCGTCGCCCGCATGACACAGGGCGCCGGCAAGAAAAGCATCGCGATCCGCGCCGACATGGACGCCCTGCCGATCACAGAGCAGACGGGGAAGCCTTATGCCAGCCAGGTTCCCGGCAAGATGCATGCCTGCGGCCACGACGGCCACACGACCGTGCTTCTCGGTGCTGCCGAATATCTGGCGCGCACCCGCAAGTTCAACGGCACGGTCAATCTGATTTTCCAGCCGGCCGAAGAGGCTGGCGGCTTTAGCGGCGCTCAGGCGATGATCGATGACGGCCTGTTTGAGCGCTTCCCGTTCGATGCCATCTTCGGTCTGCACAACCACCCTGGCGCGCCCGAGGGCAGCTGGCTCATGCGTTCGGGCCCGCTGATGGCAGCGGCTGACACGGTCGAGATCAAGATCACCGGCAAGGGCGGCCACGCATCGCGTCCTCACCTGACAATCGACCCAGTCGTCGTCGCGTGCAATCTCGTCGTCTCACTGCAGTCGGTGATTTCGCGCAACGTCGATCCGACCCAGACCGCTGTCGTCACGGTCGGCGCAATCCATGCCGGTGAAGTCGCCAACGTCATCCCCGAAAGCGCAAACATGCTTTTGACCGTGCGCTCGTTCGATCCAAAGGTCCGCGAGATCCTCGAAAAGCGCATCCGCGCACTGACGACGTCGCTCGTCGAAGCTTTTGGTGCCACCGTCGATATCGACTATGCCTATGGCAATCCGGTCGTCGTCAACTCGGAAAAGGAGACGGAGTTTGCCCGCATGGTGGCCGAGGAACTTGTCGGCGAGGGCAATGTCGCGCTCTGCCCGCTTATTCCGGGTAGTGAAGATTTCTCTCACTTTCTCCAGCACAAGCCCGGTAGCTTCCTGCGCCTCGGCAACGGCATGAATTCGGCAATCCTGCACAGCGCAAAATATGATTTCGCCGACGATAGCCTGACGGCGGGCGCGGCGATGTGGGCGCGTCTTACCGAACGCTACCTCGACGCTTAGTCGTCCGCTCGCCGAGCCGTCCATGATAAAGCGGTGCGGCACGGTTCCTCCCAAGAAACGAAGAAGGGGCGCCCAAACAGGCGCCCCTTCTTCCATGTCATACAGGTCGTCGCGCTGATGCGCGGTCGGCCGGGACATCCATTATTGGCTGGACGAGGCGCCGGACTTGTCGGCAGCAACCTGCGTCTGCGCCATCGCCTTCACGAGCGCCACGATCTTTTCGCGCAGCTGTGTGTCTGTGATCTTGATAAACGCCTTGTTAAGCGCGAGCCCTTCCTTGGAATGCAGGAATTCCGCGACAGGATCTGTCGTCGCCGCCAGATCGAGACCGGCGAGCGACAAAGGCTCTGAAGGGTCCTGTTGAAAGAAGAAACTTGGTGTGGTGTTCAAAACCTCGGCGATGCGTTGCAGGCGGCTCGCCCCGATCCGGTTCATTCCCTTTTCATACTTCTGCACCTGCTGGAACGTCACGCCGATCTGCTCGGCCAACCGTTCTTGGCTCAGTCCCAGCAACTGCCTGCGCATTCTGACCTGAGAACCCACATAGCTATCGATTGCATTCGGTGTCTTTGCATTCATCCTGTATTTCCTATGCTGGAACCAAAGCGAAACAGTCCCCGGCAAACCGGCTCTATCCAGCAACAACAGTTTGTCTTAGCAAGCGTTCAATTTCAACCTCAGGATTATGACGATAAGGTGATCTGTGCAAAAAAAGCCTGAAGATGCGCGCTCGACGTGTGCTGCTTTCAATCTCTACCGCCAAAGCGGATAGGCCGGATTACCCGGTGAACAATCTTCAGCGTTCGGTCGGGCTGGATCATGTAGGTCTCCTCGACCTCCTGGCCGTACTGGTCGATAAAGCTGTGCGGGAAGGTAGAACCAATGGGCGACTTTGTGAGCTTCGTCCGCGGCTGGCCACTATAGATGATGCTGCCGGGAATTGGCGTCAGGCCCGGGGCGGAATAGTCCTTGCCCGTCGTGCATCCTGCCAAGACGACCAGGGCGATCATTGCAACTGCAGTCAGTTTCATCGCGCTCTCATATCTCGCTTCGCCTATCCACTGCATATATGGTCGCGGTCCGGAATAGACAGGCGCTCAAGGCTTATACCGGTTGTTTTTTGATGGCGGTCGCACGCCGCCACCGAGGCTCGCTTGTTCGAGCGTCCAAACATGCGGTCGACGGCTAGAGCAGTCCGCGTTTTGCCAGATTGGCCATCAAGGCGCCGATGCCAAACGTCCATGGCAGGCAGTCATTCGAGCGGCGAACCGTATTGACGAGTGAGCCGAGGCCGGGCGACGAAATCTCCACGACATCACCGATCTTATGGGTAAAACCCTGGTTCGGGGTGTCGCGGTCCTTGGTTGGCGCAAACAGCGTCCCGAGAAACAGCATGAAACCGTCGGGATACTGGTGATGCGCGCCGCAGGTCTGGCGGACAAGATCGGTCGGATCGCGGCTGATCTTCGACATCGAACTCGTGCCGTTCAGCACAAAGCCATCTTCACCGGTTACCTTCAGGTCGAGCTCGGCGCTGCGCACCGCATCGAGATCGAAGCTGTCGTCGAGCAGGCGAATGAAGGGTCCGATCGCACATGAGGCGTTGTTGTCCTTCGCCTTGCCGAGCAGCAGCGCCGATCGCCCTTCAACATCGCGCAGGTTGACGTCGTTGCCGAGCGCCGCGCCCCGGATCTCGCCGCGGCTATTGACCGCGAGCACGATTTCCGGCTCCGGATTGTTCCAGGTCGAGACCGGATGCAGTCCGACATCGGCACCCCAGCCGACGGAGGATAGCACCGGCGCCTTGGTGAAGACTTCTGCATCCGGGCCAATGCCGACCTCGAGATATTGCGACCACATGCCTTCCTCGATCAACGCCTGCTTGACCTTGGCAGCATCGGGAGAACCGGCCTTCAAATTGTTGAGGCTCCCGCCGATCAGCGTGCTGACACGTTCACGGATAGCGGCTGCGCGATCAGGATTTCCGGCAGCCTTCTCCTCGATAACCCGCTCGATCATTGACTGCGCGAAGGTGACACCGCAGGCCTTGATCGCCTGCAGGTCGACAGGTGCGAGAAAATAGGGGTGCGTCTCATCCGGTTTGCCAGAGCTGTTTGCGGCGATCTCCTCGAGCGTTCCAAGTGACTTGCCGTTCGCCGAGCGGACGAAGGCGACAAGATCAGGTCTCTCCAGGAGCGCGCTCATCGTGGCGACAGTTTTCAAGGTGATATCGATCACCTGTTGATCGCGGACCGTGACGAGGCTCGGGCCTCCAACGTCAGGGTTCCAGACACGGCCAACAAACAGACCACCCGAGGCGGCGGCGTCGAGAAGGGTATATGACATGATATTGTTCCGTCACGCGAGCGATGGACGCGCTCTATGAGCCAGGGATGCGCCGCCCTCCAACCCAGCGGCAGCAAAATCGATCACATTCGTGAGCGCCGGGCAAGGCCGGATTGCACGGAGGACGGTCGTTTGATGGCGCGCATGGGCCGGTGCCCACCAAGGCATCGGCCCACGACGGGACAAGACGATCAGATTAGTGGTTATCGCGAGGGATGCCCTTTGTCTGGGCGATCCGCTGATACTTCACCGCCGGCTCCAGCACCGCGCCTGTTTCCATCTGCCCGACATAGGAGCGCTGAATTTCCTGCCACGGCGTCTGGCTTTCCGGATAGACATAGCCGCCGGCCGCCACCAGTTCCGCGCGCCGCTTGGCGATTTCCTCGTCGCTGATCTGGATGTTGGCGGTTCCCTTTTTCAGGTCGATACGCACCTGATCGCCCGTCTGCAGGATCGCAAGCCCGCCACCTGCGGCCGCCTCCGGCGAGGCATTGAGGATCGAGGGTGAGCCTGATGTGCCCGACTGGCGGCCATCGCCGACGCAGGGGAGAGATGAGATGCCCTGTTTCAACAGGTAATCCGGCGCGCGCATGTTAACCACTTCGGCAGCACCAGGATAGCCGATCGGGCCGGCGCCGCGCATGAAGAGAATGGTCGCGGCGTCGATGGCAAGCGACGGATCGTCGATGCGGTGATGATAATCCTCCGGCCCGTCGAACACGACGGCGCGGCCAATGAAGGCTTCCGGGTCATTGGGATTGGAGAGATAGCGGTCGCGGAACTCCGGCGAGATGACGCTGGTCTTCATGATCGCAGAGGAGAAGAGGTTACCCTTCAGCACGCGGAAGCCGGCGCGCTCCTTGAGCGGCCGGTCGAAAGGCCGGATGACCTTTTCGTCTTCGATCATCGAGGCCGTGTAGTTCTCGCCGACCGTCTTGCCGTTGACCGTCATCGCGTTGGTATCGAGGTGGCCGTGCTTGATCAACTCGCCCATGACGGCGGGGACGCCGCCGGCGTGGTAGTAATCCTCGCCGAGATATTCACCTGCCGGCTGCAGGTTGACGAGCAGCGGGATTTCCTCGCCATGGGTCTGCCAGTCGTCGACCGAGAGTTCGACGCCGACATGACGGGCAAGGGCGTTCAGATGGATAGGCGCGTTGGTCGAGCCGCCGATCGCGGAGTTGACCTTGATCGCGTTGATGAAGGCTTCCCTGGTTAGGATGTCGGATGGCTTCAAATCCTCGCGTACCATCTCGACGATGCGCAGGCCGGTCTCGTAGGAGATCTCCTGGCGATCGCGGTAGGGCGCGGGGATGGCGGCTGCACCCGGCAGTTGCATGCCGAGTGCTTCGGCAAGCGAGTTCATCGTGGTCGCCGTGCCCATCGTGTTGCAATAGCCGGTCGAAGGCGCGGAGGAGGCGACGAGCTTGACGAAGCCCTGGTAGTCGATCTCGCCGCGCGCCATCATCTCGCGCGCCTTCCAGACGATCGTGCCCGAGCCCGTGCGCTCGCCGCGGAACCAGCCATTCAACATCGGGCCGACGGACAACGCGATCGCAGGGATGTTCACGGTTGCCGCGGCCATGAGACAGGCCGGCGTGGTCTTGTCGCAGCCGATCGTCAGGACGACGCCATCGAGCGGATAGCCGTAGAGCACCTCGACAAGGCCGAGATAGGAGAGATTGCGGTCTAGGCCGGCGGTCGGGCGCTTGCCGGTTTCCTGGATCGGGTGGACCGGGAACTCGATGGCGATCCCGCCCGCATCGCGGATACCTTCGCGCACGCGCTTGGCAAGTTCGATATGGTGGCGGTTGCATGGCGACAGGTCGGAGCCCGTCTGCGCGATGCCGATGATCGGCCGGCCCGACTGCAGCTCTTCCTGGCTGAGGCCGAAGTTCATGTAGCGCTCGAGATAAAGCGCGGTCATGTCGGGATTGGCCAGATTGTCGAACCAAGCCCTGGAGCGAAGCTGCGGGCCCCCGGTCTTCTCGTCGATTGCGGTGTCACTGGATGAGGCGGGTGTTTTCTCGACCACGATCATTTTCCTTGGTTTTGCTGCGGTATTGTCATGCGGTTAGCCGATCGGTACCTCCAAGTATCATCGGCAACATGGCGGATTGTCGGCACGCGAAACGGACTGAGGTCATTCCGGCAACGTTTACGACGTTGCCTCCTCAGGCCGGAACATATTGCGAGATGAAGCGCGAGTCGCGACGGAAATCGGAAGGCGACATGCCGGCGATATGGCGGAAGGACTTGTTGAAGGCGCTGATCGACCCAAATCCGCTATCCATCGCCACCTGCAGCACATTCGCCTCTTCGTTCATCAGCATCGCCTGCGCGCGCGAAAGCCTGAGCAGGTTGACGTATTTGCTGAGCGTCATGCCCGTCGTCTTCTTGAAGAGGTTCATCGCGTATTTTGGGTGCAGGTCCGCGGCCCGCGCAATATCGACCGAATCGATCTCGTGCAGAAAGTTCAAGGCGATGAAATCACACATGCGCGCGACGCTGCGCGACGATTGCGGATAGGCCTGCTCGACATCATCCGTCGCCGACAAGCCGTTGGGCGCCAGCATGGAATAGGGCTCGAGCACGATGCGCTCGATGCGCAGAAGCATCTCCTCCACGGCGTGCTGCGCTTTGGCGGCATCGCCGGATTTCGCATAGGCCACCCAGCGCGGAAAGTTCTCGATGTCGGCGGCATCGGTGGCGGAGGTGAAGAGAATCTCGCCCTTCATCAGCCGGCTCGAAATGTTGATCGGCACCCGCATGCGAAAGAAATAGACCAGCGGCAGATGCCCGCCGGCATAGATCGAATCATCGCTGCTCTCGTCCATCTGGTGCGGCTGCCCGCCCCAAAACAGGCACATGTCTCCAGCCTTCATGCTGATGTCGTGGCCGTTCATGCGGTAGTGCACCTCACCTCGCATGATGTAGTTCAGCTCCACCTGCACATGCCAATGCGGCATGAGCATTGGTGGCGGATGGTTGTGAAACATCTGGAGTGCCGTTGGCAATCCTTCGATGCTGCTTGCTCCCGGCTGATAGACAGCCCTCTGCTCAATCTTACTTTCCGCCAAATCCATATTCCCTTTTTAGGAGACAGCGGCTCCCTTGCGGTTAGTGTAGTCACGTTCGCTAAGGGACGGCAATTGAAAAGGGAGGATTTTCAATGCGCTTCAAACTTATCGGTGCAACCGCTGCTGTTGCACTTCTTGCATCCGGCTCCGCATTCGCGCAGTCGGCCAATCTCACCATCTGGAGCTGGAACGTCGCCGCATCGGCGCTGAAGTCCACGCTCGAGGGCTTCAACAAGCTCCATCCAGATATCAAGGTAACCGTGGAAGACCTTGGAAACCAACAGGTTTTCGACAAGATGCTGGCAGCATGTGCTGCCGGCGGCGAGGGTCTTCCTGACATCGTGACCGTCGAAAACTTCGAGGCCGAGATCTTCTGGAATCGCTTCCCGGATTGCTTCGCCAACTTGAAGGACCTCGGCTATACGGCTGAAATTCAAGCGAAATTCCCTGAATTCAAGCGCACCGAGCTCGAAGTGGGCGATGTCGCCTATGCAATGCCCTGGGATTCCGGTCCGGTGGCCGTCTTCTATCGTCGTGACTTCTATGAGAAGGCCGGCGTCGATCCGGCATCGATCAAGACCTGGGACGATTTCATTGCTGCTGGCAAGAAGATCTCGGCCGCCAATCCAGGCGTCGTCATGGCCCAGGCCGACTTCAACGGCGACAGCGAATGGTTCCGCATGATCTCCAACGAGCAGGGCTGCGGCTACTTCTCGACCGATGGCCAGAACATCACCATAAACCAGCCCGCCTGCGTCGCCACCCTTGAGAAGGTCAAGGAGATGAAAGACGCCGGTACGCTGACGGCTGCCATCTGGGACGAAAAAATCCAGGCCAACACCGCCGGCAAGGCTGCCAGCCAGATGTATGGCGGCTGGTACGAAGGCACCGTGCGATCGGGTTCGCCCGATCTGTCGGGCAAGTGGGGCGTCTACATGATGCCGAGCCTGACGCCGGATGGGCCGCATGCTGCCAACCTCGGCGGTTCGTCGCTGGCGATTGCCGCCAACTCGGCCAACAAGGAAGCCGCCTGGACCTATGTCGATTATGCGCTCGGCACCAATGAAGGCCAGGTCGCGATGCTGAAGTCCTTCGGTCTTGTTCCCTCGCTGCTTACGGCGGTGCAGGATCCGTTCGTCAACGAGGCGCAGCCCTATTGGGGCGGCCAGAAGGTCTGGGCCGATATTCTCTCGACCCTGCCCAAGATCAAGCCGAGCCGTGGCACGCAGTTCCAGACGGATGCTGACGCGATCTACAAGGCAACGCAGACCAAGTACTTCGCCGGCGGCTATCCCGATGCCAAGGCGGCACTCGATGACGCCGCCAAGCAGATCGAGACCGCCACCGGTCTTCCCATTGCGGAATGAGTGACGATGCCGGGCATCCTATGGGTGCCCGGCTTCCATCTCTCGCTTCGACTTTGAGGAGAATGAAATGCCGATCCGCAATCGGAGCGCATACTTTTTTCTTGCGCCCTATCTGCTCGTCTTCGCCACTTTCTGGCTATGGCCCATCATCAGCTCGTTTCTGATCTCGTTTCAGAATACGCGCGTAAATCCCTGGAAATTTAGCGCTTCCGTCAATTGGGGACGCCTGATCGGCGATCCCGCTTTCTACAATGCGCTCTACAACACGCTGATCATCCTGGTGATCCAGGTGCCCGTCATGATCGCGCTTGCGACACTGATGGCCGTCCTGTTGAACTCGCCGCTCCTGAAGGCGCGCCCGCTCTATCGCTTTGCCTTCTTCGCGCCCGTCGTCGTCGGCGAGGTGGCCTATGCCGCCGTCTTCCGGCTGATGTTCAGCATCGATTTCGGCATCGTCAACAAGCTAATCACCTCGGTCGGCCTGTCTCCCGTTTCCTGGTTCGACAACGCCAATGCCGCGATGGCACTCGTCATCATTGCTGTTACCTGGCGCTGGGCGGGCTACAACGCCATCATCCTGCTCGCCGGTCTCCAATCGATCCCTGACGATGTCTACGAGGCGGCAACCCTCGACAAGGTGTCGAAGACCAAGCAGTTCATTCATATCACTCTGCCGCTCCTGAAGCCGATCATCCTGTTCTGCGTCATCCTGTCGGTTATCGGAACTATGCAGCTCTTTGCCGAACCCTTCCTGATCACCAATCGCGGGGGTCCCGGCGGCGGCACCGAGACGCTTGGCCTGCTGCTCTATCGCCAAGGCTTCCTGTCGCTGAACTTCGGCTACGCGTCGGCGATCGCCTACACCATGGCAATCCTCGCCATCACCATCTCGCTGCTCAATCTGTGGGTCGGGAGGGAACAGAAATGAAGTCCAAGTCCCAATCCAAGATGCTGCAGACCGTGCTGCTGCATGTCGTGCTGACGCCGCTTGCCATTGTCTGGCTGTTTCCGATCTGGATGATGTTCGTCTTCTCGACCATGCCCGATTACGGCATCTTCAGCCCTGACATCGTGCTTTGGCCGTCGACGAACTTCGTCGAGAACTTCAAGAACCTGCAGGCTAATACCGATTTCGTCCGTGCCATGTTCATCTCGGTGGTGGTCGCCTCGGTCTATACCTTCCTGTCGGTGCTCTTGACGTCAATGGCCGGCTGGGCGCTTGCGCGCTATCGCTTCGTCGGAAAGTCCATGGTCGTCGCCATCATTCTCGGCACCATCACGTTGCCCTTCGCCGTCGTGGTCATCCCGCAGTTCATCATGGTGGCGCGCGAGTTCAAGCTCGCCAACACCTGGGTGGCATTGATTGTCCCGCCGCTGTTCAACTCGCTTGGCGTGCTGTTCATGCGCCAGGCCTTCTCGATGATGCCGGCCGAACTCTTCGATGCCGCGCGTGTCGAAGGGGTCAAGGAGCGGCAGATCTTCCTGCGGATCGCTTTGCCGCTAGCACGCCCGACGATGGCGGCTCTCGCCATCATCCTCTTCCTCGCGTCGTGGAACAACTACCTCTGGCCGCTGCTCATCAATTCCAAGCCTGGAATGATGACCGCGCCGGTGGCGCTCGGATCGCTGATCGGTCTCACCAAGGTTTCATGGGGCGGCATCATGGCCGGTGCCATGCTGCTCACCGCGCCGATCCTCGTGGTCTTCGTGTTCCTGCAACGTCACTTCATCGCCGGCATTTCGGCCGGCGCAGTCAAATAGTCGGGGAACGCCTGATGTCTGAACTTTCTTTGAAAAATGTGGTCAAGCGCTTCGGCGCGCTCGAGATCATCCATGGCGCCGATCTCGACGTGAAGGATGGCGAGTTCGTCGTCTTCGTCGGCCCGTCGGGCTGCGGCAAGTCCACGCTGTTGCGCATGATCGCCGGGCTGGAGGACATCTCCGGCGGCGAGATCAACATCGGCGGCAAGGTTGTCAACGATGTCGAGCCAGCTGACCGCGGCATCGCCATGGTCTTCCAGTCCTATGCGCTCTATCCGCACATGACGGTCGAGGAGAATTTGAGCTTTGGCCTGCGCATGAACGGCAATCCCAAGGCGGATACCGAAAAGCGCGTGAAGCATGCAGCCAACATCCTGCAGATCAACGAGCTGATGCAGCGGCGCCCAAAACAGCTCTCAGGTGGCCAGCGCCAGCGCGTCGCGATCGGCCGCGCCATCGTGCGCGAACCGGAGGTCTTCCTGTTCGACGAGCCGCTGTCCAACCTCGATGCTGAGCTGCGCGTGCAGATGCGAGTGGAGATTTCGCGACTGCACAAGCAGCTCGGCACCACGATGATCTATGTCACTCACGATCAGACAGAAGCGATGACGCTCGCCGACAAGATCGTTGTGCTCCGGTCCGGCAACATCGAACAGGTGGGTGCGCCGCTCGATCTCTACGACGATCCCGCCAACCAGTTCGTCGCCGGCTTCGTCGGATCGCCGAAGATGAACTTCCTGAAGTCCAAAGTGATCGAGGCGGGGGGCGGAACGGCCACAGTCGCCATCGCCGGCGAGCCGAACGTTCGCCTGACGCTGCCGGTCACTTCGGCGGTCGAGAAGGGCGCTGACGTCACTATTGGCATCCGGCCGGAGCATTTCAGCGATGCCGGGCAGGGCGACACGGATCTGACCGTCTCCATCGATGTCGCCGAGCACCTCGGCAATACCAGCTACATCTACGCCACCACGAAAGGCGGCGAGCAGATGATCATCGAGCGCCCGGAATCACGCACAGCCGCCGAGCGAGACACGCTGACCGTGGGGCTCTCCGCAAAACGCGTCTTCCTGTTCGACAGCGCGGGAAAACGCCTGCGCTAAGACAATTCCATCCCAAGACTTGCAACTGACTGACATGAAAGAAGAGGACTTTCCCATGAGCTCAGATCAACCGATCCGCTGGGGTATCATCGGCCCGGGCACCATTGCGCGTACCTTCGCAGATGGCATTGCCCATTCGCGCACCGGCAAGCTCGTCGCTATCGCCACCCGCAACCCCGAAAAGCCGGGTCTTGCCGAAAACTTCCCCAGCGCCCGCATCGTCAAGGGTTATGACGCTCTGCTCGGCGACAGCGAGATCGATGCGGTCTACATCGCCGTGCCGCACACCGGCCATGCTGAATGGGCGATCAAGGCGATCCGGGCAGGCAAGCATGTGCTCGTCGAAAAGCCGATCGCGCTTACCGCCTACGATGCCGATGCCATCTATCATGAAGCCAAGAAGGCTGGCGTTTTCGCGGGCGAGGCCTTCATGTACCGCGTCCATCCGCAGACGGCCAAGATCGTAGAACTGGTGAAATCCGGCGCCATCGGTGCGCTGCGCATTATCCGCACCAGCTTCGGCTTCAACATGGGTACGTTCCGCCCCGAACACCGCCTGTTTGCAAACGAGACGGCCGGCGGCGGCATTCTGGATGTCGGTGGCTATCCGGTCTCCATGGCGCGGCTGATCGCGGGGGCGGCCGAAGGCAAGCCGTTCTTGGAGCCGGAGAAGGTCGCGGGTGTCGGCCATCTCGGCCAGTCTGGCGTCGACGAGTGGGCGTCCGCCGTGTTGCAATTCCCCGGCGGCGTCATCGCCGAGGTCTCGTGCTCGATCATGGCAAACCAGGACAACACGCTGCGCATCATTGGCTCGGAAGGCCGCATCGAGGTCAAGGATTTCTGGTTCGCTTCGGGCCACAAGGGCGGCGTCGGCAAGATCGAGCTCTTCAAGGGCAACGAGCAGCAGACGATCGAGGTCAAGGAAGACGGCTGGCTCTATTCGTTCGAAGTCGATGCGGCAGGCGATGCCATCCGCGCCGGCCAGCAGGAATTCACCTCTCCGGGCATGGGCTGGGCCGATTCCGTCGGCAATCTGCGCGTGCTCGACCAGTGGCGCGCGTCGATCGGCCTGGAATACAGCGTCGAGAAGGCGGCAAAGCGGGTGAACAATCTTGCCGGCGACAAGGTCGCGCTCGGTAACAGCATTCCCAAGCGCGCCATCCCCGGCATCTCCAAGCCCGCCTCAGTCGTTACCCTCGGTTTTGAGTTCTTCCCGAACTTCGCCGCCGCCTCGCTGACGCTCGATGCCTTCTATGAAGCCGGCGGCAACGTCTTCGACACCGCCTTCGTCTATGGCGGCGGAAAGACCGAGAGCATCTTCGGCGACTGGCACACCAGCCGCAATGTCAATCGCGAGGAGATCGTGCTGATCGGCAAGGGCGCGCATTCGCCACTTGTCTATCCCGATGTCATCGCCAAGCAGCTCGACCAGTCGCTTAACCGTTTGAAGACAGACTACGTCGACATCTACTTCATGCACCGCGACAACACCGACGTTCCGGTCGGCGAGTTTGTCGATGCCATGGACGCCGAGGTCAAGCGTGGCCGCATCCGCGGCATTTTCGGCGGCTCCAACTGGACCCGCGAGCGCATGGATGAGGCGGCGGCCTACGCGGCCAAGAACGGCAAGCTGGCGCCGGCAGCGCTGTCGAATAACTACTCGCTCGCCGAAATGCTCGACCCGATCTGGGCCGGTTGCGTGACGTCGTCGACCGACGAGTGGAAAACATGGCTCAACGAGCGGCAGGTGCCGAACTTTGCATGGTCCAGCCAGGGCCGTGGCTTCTTCACCGACCGTGCCGGTCGCGACAAGCAGGACGACGAGGAAATCGTTCGTTGCTGGTATTCCGACCGCAACTTCGTGCGCCGCGACCGTGCAATCGAGCTCGCGGCCAAGCTTGGCCGCAGCCCCATCCACATCGCGCTCGCCTATGTCATCGCGCAGCCGTTCCCGGTCATTCCTTTGATCGGACCACGCACGATCGCCGAGCTGGAAGACAGCCTCTCGGCGCTCGATATCAAGCTGACACCAGAACAGGTGAAGTGGCTCGAGGCATAATCGATCGTCTTTCAAGATGATGTGAGAAAGCGGGAATTCGGGCTCCGGACTCCCGCTTTTTTTCTGGCGTTCGCCGCTATTCGACCTATATCGGTCTCAACGCTCCCACGAAGGGTCGGAGCAGCGCCCGGATGGGCGCAATTCGCGCGATCGGCCGCCCGGCGACCCCGCGCTCAGGCATGAACGATATAGGAGCATCCCATGAAATCGCTCTTTTCAATCGCAGCGCCCCTGGCGCTCGTGACGCAGCTGGCGTTGATGCCGATCGCCTCGGCCCAGGAGCCGGTAGTCGGTGTTTGGAAGACGCAGGTTGGAACGACGGCGACGATTTCGGAATGCGGCAATGGCTACTGCATCACCATGAAGACCGGCGATCATGCCGGCCAGAAGATAGGCTCGTTTACCGGCGAGAACGGCAATTTCACCGGCACGATCATCGAGCCCGACAGCAAGAAGACGTTTGACGGCGTGCTGACCGTATCCGGCGACACGGTGAAGATGCGCGGCTGCACGATGAAGGTCATCTGCCGCTCGCTGATCTGGACGCGCCTCTAAATTAGCGGCGCAGCCCCTCGATGATGGCCTGATATTCGTGCGCAAGCGAGATTGCCGCTTTTGCAACCACGGGATTGATCGAATTCCGATCAACGGCCTTTGAGCATGCCTCGAACAGTCCGCGCAGCTCGCATTCGATCTCGGACAGTTCGGGATACTGCTTCACAAGTACCTGCGGAAGCAGTTTTGCTTTCGTTTTCATGGATTTGGAACCGATCCATGTATCCGGCGAGGAAATCGTCGCATTTAAGATGGCGGTTTCAAGCTGTCCGGTTGCACATACGATGTCAGTGACCAAAGCCGTCATTCTTCCCTCCAAGCAAAGGAAACCCGAAGAAGACGATGCATATCTCGTGCCAAGCGCAATTTTTCGGTCAGGCGGCGCCGGCCGCATGAAATCCTCTGGGACGGGCCCGCCCGCAAGCCATCGAAATTTACCATCAGGATAGATTGGCAGTTCCAGGCCGCGATTTTGGCCTCTATCCATTAGACAATTCGCAAATACTTTTTTACGTTGTGATTCTGGGGCAGAGGGGACAAGTCCATAATCAATCGTTGGCGCCTATTTCGTCATCACAAGACTGGCTACGGCGAGTATATCGTCGGGGCGCACTCCCTCCGCGGCCTCCAAAATCCGCAAGCACTCCTGCTTTGCACCGCCGCCCTTCTGGCGCCTGCCTATTTGCAGGCACAAGAGCGCGTCCCTTATGATGTTGCTCCAGGCGCCACGGTCTCGGGTGGTGCAGGGGGCGCGGGCGGAGCGGCGAGTGGTTCGCCGGGATCCACTGGCGGCGCAGGTGGTGGGGGTGGCCCCGGTTTCCTCGCAAACGTTCCGACCGCGATCACAATCGGCGCAGGCGCGACAGTTACAGGTGGCGCCGGCGGAGCCGGCGGATCTGGTGGTGCGTTCGGCACGGCAGGGGCGGCTGGCGCGGGCGGTGTCGGCATTATCGGCAGGGACCTTTCGATCATCAATGGTGGCGCGATCAACGGCGGATTGAGCGGTGATGGCACCACGCGTGCGGACGGGTTGCAGACGGGCGGCTCGACTTTCCTCGGATTTTCCACCGGCGCGACGCTTCTTGGCGGTATTCTTATTTCAGATGGCGAACTGAGTGTCGCAGCAAGCAACACGACCATTGCAGGCGCGATCAGGGGCGGCGGCGCGCTTGCCCTGCAAAGCGGCCTGCTGACCCTTGGGGGTGCCAACAGCTACGCAGGAGATACGACCATCAGCCCCGCCGCTACCTTGCAGGCGGGCGCCGATAATGTGTTGTCTCCAGTGAGCGGTTTTATCGTCAACGGTAGTCTGGACCTCTTAGGACATGTAGCGACAGTCGGCTCGCTCTCGGGTGCCGGAAGCGTGGGCACTTCGGGCGGTGCAGCGACACTGACCATCGATACGGCAGCGTGGGGACAGGTCGCGTTTCTTGGCGGCTTCTCTGCGGGTCCGCTCGGGATCGCCAAGACGGGCGCCGGCACGCAGGTTTTTTCGGGAACGGCATCTTACACCGGCTCGACCATCATCAATGGCGGCACCTTGGCCATCAATGGCATGGACCTGTCGAGCTCGAGCTCGCTCACGGTGAATTCCAGCGGCACGATCGCCGGCTATGACAGCACCTTGCCGTCGACGACTGTAAACTCAGGCGGCTTTATCTCGCCTGGTAGCACCGGCCACGATATCGGCCTTCTGTCTATCGCAGGCAATCTGCTGCTGGCGCCTGGCTCGACCTACCGCGCGGACATCGGCTTTATCGGCCCTATCGGCACGAGCGATCTTCTTGACGTCACTGGCGTGGCCACTATCGGCGGCTCCTCCCTCGACCTCGTCGGGTCCTTCTTTCGTCCGGAACGCTACACGCTGATCACGGCGACCGGCGGCATCAGCGGCTTCTTCGCCAATACGCCACAGCAGCTCCCGCTTGCCGACCTCGCTTTCGCCTACGATGCCTCCAGCGGCTATCTCGACGTTACCTATAACGGCCAGCCCATCACATCCGCCATTGCAGCGCGAACCTTCGCACGCATTGGCACTGGAACCGGCGTGCAGTCATTAGGCTCGGGCAATGAGGTTTTCGATGCGATCGTGGGGCAAGTCTCTACGACTGCCATCGACGCTGCCCTCGATCAGCTCTCGGGTCAGAGTTACGCATCCATCCGCTCATCGATGATTGACGACAGCCGCTTCATCAGGGACACCGTCAACGATCGTCTGTATGCAACCGCACAGACGGGTGAGAGCGAAGGATCTGCGAGCGGCTTCTGGGTTCAAGGCGTTGGCTCTTGGGCCAACCGTGACTCAACCTCGGAGGCCTCCGGTCTCGACCGCTCCATTGGAGGTTTCTTCCTCGGCGGCGATGGTCAGATGAGCGACACCGTCAGGATCGGCCTCTCCGGCGGCTACAGTAGATCGGCTTTCGACGATGACGGTCGCGGCGCCCACGCTAACAGTGACGATTGGTATATCGCAACCTATGCGGGGGCGGACCTCGGCAGGGTCAGGGTGAGAGGCGGTCTTGCCTATACCTGGCACGACGTCGATACGACACGCAACGTTGTCTTCCCCGGCTTTAACGAAAGGCTCTCAGGCGATTACAATGCTGCAACCGCTCAGCTGTTCGGCGAGGCCGGATACGAGATTGAGCTTGGTCAGGCAACACTCGAACCTTTCGCCGGCGCCGCCTACGTCAATGTGCGCTCCAACGGCTTCACCGAGAGCGGTGGGGATGCGGCGCTCCAGGTTGGCGATGGCAACGACAATGTCGGGCTCACCACCTTGGGGCTGCGAACAACCTCGGCCTTTTCCCTTGAGAATGTGACGGTGGAAGCGAGGGGAATGATCGGTTGGCGCTATGCGTTCGGCGATCTCGCGCCGGTCGAGGTCGTCGCCTTTTCCGGCGGTTCGCCCTTCGGTGTGAGCGGGCTCGCGGCGACCAGGCATGCTGCGCTCGTCGAGCTCGGATTTGATGCCCTTGTTTCGGACAATATGAGGCTTGGGCTGTCCTACAATGCAGCTTTGTCCCGGGACGTCGTCGATCAGGCTGTGAATGCGCGGCTGTTGGTGACGTTCTGACGAACTCCACCCCGCACGCTCAGCGAATTCGACTTCCCCGTCTGGCGCGCAATAAAACGGCCCTCAAGGACAGGATTGCCAGCGCTTAGAATTTTTACTTGGGCATCGGTCGATCAACGCGCTGAAAAAAAGTAGCGACCACATCAAAATTGGCGCTTCGGATGGATATTGGTAAGGCGGTCGGAGCTGTGCCTTTGGCTGAAGGCGAGGGGCTGCGACTATCGACAAACACAGCCTCTCTAATCTCCATCTCGGTATCTCATCCCCGTGACGCTTTAAAGTTAGCGAAAATTCGTGAACAGAATGTTATCCAACGCGGAGCTAAAGCCACACGGGCCTCGGCAGGGGCTTGGCTGAACGCGTTACCGCGCCAGACATCAACTCAAGTGAGGATCGCACAAGCCCCGCGAACTCATCGGGCGTATGCAGGCCCGTGATCAAACGGGCAACTGCGGAAAACGATGCGGCGGGCTCCGATCCACCTCGAGCTATGTTGATACGTTGCGGGCCCGTCGTTGGGAAGTGCTCTGCATCGTGAACACGCGACTACCGTGCTTTCCTCCGCCTTCGATCGATAGTGGCGCCTCTCCCAATTACGTTCAGCTTTGTCGCATGCCACCTCGGGCGAACATATACCTCGGTGTATAGACGTGGACAGATGTGCGGCGCGATCCTTGTTAGGAGAGCAAATCGCTCTAAGTGTGTACGTGTTTCGGAGGAGTTATGAACGAATTGACCGCCAATAAAGCAAAAACGGGCGTTGAAGGTCTGGACGATATTCTATCTGGTGGTCTTTCTCGACGACATGTTTTTCTAGTTGAGGGCTCACCTGGAGCCGGAAAGACCACCATTGCCCTACAGTTTCTATCTGAGGGAGCTGCCCGTGGAGAGAGATGCCTTTATATCAGCTTGTCTGAGACCGAAGAAGAACTCCGCGACGGAGCCGCTTCCCATGGGATCGAATTGCCTGACGTTTTGAAAATATTCGAGTTGGTCCCACCCGAAAGTCTGCTCGACCCCGATCAGCAGCAGAGCCTGCTGTACTCGTCTGATCTTGAGCTCGGCGAGACGACGAAGCTGATCTTCCAGGAGTTCGAGCGGGTAAAGCCGCAGCGGGTAGTGATCGACAGTCTCTCCGAAATCCGATTGCTAGCGCAGAGTTCCCTCAGGTATCGCCGCCAGATATTGGCATTGAAGCACTTCTTTTCTAGGTCCGATGCTACGGTCTTGCTCTTGGACGACATGACAGCCGACACGCTGGACAAGACTGTACACAGTGTCGTGCACGGTGTGATCCATCTTGAACAACTCGTTCCCGAGTATGGCGCCGAGCGTCGCAGGTTACGTGTAATCAAGTACCGTGGCCAATCTTATCGCGGCGGGTACCATGATTTCATCATCAGGACGGGTGGTGTTGCGGTCTTCCCGCGTTTGCGGGCAAGCGAACACCGAACCGGGTTCGAAAGAGTCACTCTTTCCAGCGGTATCAGTGAGTTCGACGATCTTCTGGGGGGAGGTGTCGAACGGGGTTCCAGCACGTTGCTTATTGGACCAGCGGGAACGGGCAAGAGCTTGTTCGCGCTTCAATTCGTTCTGGCAACCGTCGCACGGGGTGAAAAGGCTGCACTATTTCTCTTCGATGAAGAGATGGGCTTGCTGTTCACAAGAACCAAGGCTTTGGGTTTCGACCTGGAGAAATTACGCGATGAAGGTTCCATTCACATTGAGCAACTCGATGCGGCCGAACTATCCCCGGGCGAGTTCGCGCAACGCGTACGCGACCGCGTGGCAAGCTACGACGCCAAGACCGTCGTCATCGACAGCGTCAATGGATACCAGGCTTCCATGCCGGAGGAAAACGCGTTAATTCTTCATATGCATGAACTGCTGCAGTACCTTAATCGGCAGGGTGCAAACACGTTCTTGACCGTTGCACAACATGGATTGGTTGGAGACATGAAGTCTCCTGTCGATGTCACGTATTTGGCTGACACTGTCGTTCTGCTTCGCTATTTTGAGGCTTTGGGGAAAGTGCGTCGAGCGGTATCCATCATCAAAAAGCGAACCGGCAGGCACGAGGACACGATCAGGGAGTTTGGGATCACCGAAGAGGGGTTGAAACTCGGCGAGGCCCTTAGCGGTTTTCAAGGTGTGCTACGGGGAGTTCCAACGTTTGTTGGAGAGAAAGGTCCGCTTCTACCGCGTGTTAGGGAGGACGACGACAATTCATAACACAAACGCTGCCGGCCTCATTTACGCACCGCTGGGGCGTGATGCGCAGATCGCGGCCGGGCTACTTGCGGAAGCGGGTATCCGCGCGGAAATCGTGCCCGATCTCGTCGATTTCGTCGCCAAGCTCGGGGAAGACATTGCCTTCGTCGTGATCACCGAGGAGACACTGCGTTCGGCTGATCTACGCCCCATCTCCGAGTGGGTAGAACGTCAGCCAAGCTGGTCCGACCTACCGTTCGTCGTATTGACCGCCCGCGGGGCTGGTCCCGAGCGAAATCCCCAGGCGGCGCGGCTGTCGGAGATACTGGGCAATGTCAGCTTCGTCGAACGGCCCTTCCACGCGACCACGTTCGTTAGTGTGGTCGGGTCTGCACTGCGAGGGCGACGTCGGCAATATGAAGCACGCCAGCGGATTATCGAGCTTGATGAAGGAGAGCGGCGTCTTCAAACAGCATTGGAGGCGGGCAGGCTTGGAGCATGGGAGCTTGACCTAGACACCGACATTCTTACGACGTCTGCCGCCTGCCGTGCGATTTTTGGTCGGGGTAATGCCGACATTTTGCTGTTTGACGAGATGGTGGGCGCCGTTCACCCGGAAGACCTAACAAGATTGACCTTGGCACTCAACGAAACGAGGGAGACAGGAGCTGACCTTGCAGTCGATTACCGTGTAATCTGGAGCGACCGCACCGTTCATTGGATCGAGATGCGGGCTCAGCGCTACAGAGACAAAGCCGGGAGGGCGACTAAGATCGTCGGGGTTTCGGCTGATATTACCGCTCGGTTGGAAGCGGAGCAGCAGCAGCGACAATTAAATGAGCTGCTCGAGCAGCGTGTGGAGGAGAGAACCCGGGCGTTGGAGCAGGCGCACGCAATCGTGCTCGACGAAGTCAGTCAACGCGAGCGGGCTGAGGAGCAACTTAGGCAAAGCCAAAAAATGGAGGCAATTGGGCAACTGACAGGCGGCGTCGCCCATGATTTCAACAACCTACTGATGGCAGTCCTCGGCAATCTCGAACTGTTGCGCAAGCGTTTTGCGGATGACGAGAAGGCTACGCGCCTTGTCGACGGTGCAATGCAAGGCGCGAAGCGCGGTGCATCTCTCACCCAGCGGCTTCTGGCGTTTTCCAGGCGGCAGGACCTCAAGGTCGGGGCCGTCGATCTCGGACAGCTTGTCGCGGGTATCGAGGATATGCTCAAGCGGTCGGTGGGATCGACGGTGACCGTAATCACATCAGTGCCGGAGCATCTACCGCCGGTTTGGGCAGATGCTAACCAAGTTGAACTCGCTCTTCTGAACCTTGCGGTAAATGCGCGGGATGCAATGTCGGAAGGCGGAACCATTCGGGTCGAACTTAAGACTGCCGAAGTCGCCAGCAGTGATAACGGCCTAAGCCCCGGGAGCTACGTTGTCCTTTCGGTCGCCGACAATGGCTCGGGGATGGACAAAGCGACACTGGAAAAGGCAACTGAACCATTTTTCTCGACGAAAGAGCTGGGCAAGGGAACGGGACTGGGTCTTTCAATGATCCACGGCTTGGCGCTCCAGTTGAAAGGCCGATTGAAACTGGACAGCGTCGTCGGGATCGGCACGACCGCGGAGCTTTGGATACCCGTTTCTGACGTGTTGCCAACCGCTGCCGCCACTGAGGACTTGGTGCCCACGTCGAGGGCTGATCTGAAAAAACCTATCCGAATTCTCTTTGTCGATGACGACGCGCTCATCGCGATGAGCTCAACCGATATGTTGCTCGATTTGGGTCACGACGTCGTGGAAGTCCATTCTGGAGAGGAGGCGCTCCAGCAGCTGCAAGATGACGCGACATTCGATCTGCTTATTACAGACTATTCAATGCCTGGGATGAACGGAGGCGAGCTTGCTACAGCGGCTCGACAGACAATCTCAAATCTACCTATCCTCATCGCGTCCGGATACGCCGACCTTCCACCCGGCGTCAGTCTCGATGTCGCCAGATTGGGAAAGCCGTACAGCCAAGACCAACTTGCCAGCGCTATCGGGAAGGTCATGGCAAACATCCGCTGAAGTCCGAGCAACTAACTTACTTATCTGCGCCGGTGATTGTCGCATTGGCAGCGCCTGGTGCAACGAGTAACCCGTGGTCCGCTAGTTGATCGAGCGAGCGTTGAAGGGCGGCGGAGGGCTTGCTTTCGCTGCCGAAACGGGCCTCAAGCTCTCGGGCAAGATCGATTGGATCTCCCATTCCGTCCTGGACGAGCCTGATCAGCGCTTGCGCTTCGATGTTAGGCGGAGATGACGCCCAGACTTCGTCGCTATACCCTCCTTCGGAAAGTACCGATCTTATGACTTTGAGTTGAGGCGTTGTGATATATCTTGGGATTTGGGACACAATCCGTCCACCCTACATTTCGAGTTCTCAAGCGCCTGTGGAAGATGAGCAGGCTTGGGTAAGTCCACCTGATCCACTGGGTCAGTCACGCGGTGCCAGAGCGTCGCGTTCAGCAGACAGCTGCCGATAGATGATATTGAGTTCGGCGTGTCTGGCTTCCTTGATATTGGGCGATGCCATTTCGGCGTCCAGCTTTTTTAGCTGCCGTCCGATTTCTTCGGAACGGACTTTGCCATTATCGGATGTCTTGAATTCAATCATCGCCAACTCCCCGTGCTTAATGCCTCAGGCCAATTCGACGGAACTGGCTACAGCCGCATCGTTCTCTCAGTTAATATGGTGCGCTTCAAAATTATTTCAATTTGATTTAAAGAATTCAAATTGACGCTTTGAACGACAAAGTGGTGAGGGCAGGAATTCAAGCTGCATCGAACCCCGATAGCACGCGCGCCGTCTGCGCCCAAGCTACAGACCCCTTCATTCGTTGACGGGCGATGAGGAGCCCGTCGGACTGGATGCCTCATCCGCTTTCGCAGCCAGCTCATCGCTCGCAGTCGAGCGGTCTTTGCATCACGCACGGCACGTTGAGATTGATTAGCGCAGTAGCGAGTTCAAGGGTCTCAGATCTATCTCGGCCTTCACTCGCGGTCATTGACGTTCACATAGCGAAACTTGAACTAGAGGGTCACCACTATGGCCATGACGCTGCGCCAGTGACTGGTCACGACCAGCGTCCGTATACTTGGACTGTGTGAAGTCGACGGCGGTTGTGAGAGCCTGGTGCCCATCAGAGCTATCGATGTCTCGATGACGGGTCCGGAATCAATTGAACGGCGGCGATAATGAGTTCGATATCCAAATCACACAGGGAAACAAGAAAGTGGCACTAGCGTGCTACTTCTTTCAAGAGCAACTAGTAAATCCCTCACAGCCGAGACGCAACCGGGTCTTGTTCGTGCCCTATCGATCGACCGGCTGTTGGACGCTTCTTGATGCTATTGAACGAAACGCTTGCCAGCTGTTTCAGCGTCAGAACCGGTCTCGAACGTTGCGTCCTGGAACATAGCGGCCTTCGCGTTGTCATTGCTAGGGCATCAGAGGGCAACATTTTCATGCAGGTCACTGATTTCTCTCCGCCTTCGCCGACGAACTCAACGGCGGTGCCGGATGTTGTTCGGGGACACTCTGGTGGATGATGTGCATTGTAATCTCCTTCGAAATGCGTGCGTCGACCGGGCGACGCACGCTCGATCAGTCAGGCCGCCCTTGCGTTGACCGTGGTCTCGGCGATTTCGGACAACAGTTCGTCAGTTTCTTCTTCCTCGTCCAAGGTCATGGCGAGCAATTCGGCAACGTCGTCTAACCCAAGCGTTTTCGCCCAGGTGACCATCGTGCCGTAGCGGCTGATCTCATAGTGTTCGACGGCCTGCGCTCCTGCGAGGAGACCGGGATCGAGAGCATCCGTCCCCTTGAACTCATCCATGACTTCCTTGCCTTCCTCGATGATGCCGAGAATAGCATTGCAGGTCTTTTGCTGGGCGGACTTGCCGAGTAGCTCGAAGATCTGCTCAAGGCGTTCGATGTGGGTCTCAGTTTGCCCATGATGGGTCTGAAACGCCTGCTTGAGTTCAGGTGATTGTGCGGCTTCCGCCATTTTCGGCAAGGCGCTTACGATCTGCTTCTCGGCGAAGTAGATGTCTTTCAGGGTTTCATAGAGCAGATCGTTGAGGGTCTTTGGTTCCGTCATGGTCGTGTTCCTTTGCTAGGGTCAGGTTGAGGGAGAGTTAGAGCTTCCGTCCGAGGGTGTATTCCTGGACGACAGTGACGGGCTTCGTTCCAGCGACGCCACCGAACCATGCGGCAACGACGCCAAGTACAAGGGCAAGGAAGCCAAGGAGGGCACCCCTCGCTACGATAGTGGCAGTGGTCTGGGAGGCGTTGAGAGCTTCTTGCTTGGCTGTCGCGAGTGTTTCGCGATACCTCGCCTCGTATTCGTCAACCTTCGCACGCGCTTGGTCGACCGGGACATTTTGTGCCTTGGCCAAAGCCTGGGCGGCTCTAGTCTTGGCTTCGGCCACCTTCGACGGATCACCGGATATGACGGCTTTCATTGCTGACAGCGCCGTCGCCTGAAGCGCTTGCGGATCGCTCCCGCCGCTCGTGTCTCGAATTTGAGCTTCCATTGCGGCCATCGGATCAGCTGGCATGAGCGTTGGCGCAGCGGCTGAAACCGCCGAGGCGGCTGCCTGTCCCGCTCCACCGACCACGCTCGATAGACCACTGAATGCGCCTCCCACGAGGGCACCCACAGACGTGGTGAGAAGGTACAGCACAACTAGGGTCGTAACGCCCCACGACGTGATGCCGTGGAATCCACCCGTCGTTTCGTTTGGACGGCCAGAAAGACGACTGGCGGCGTATGCGCCGATAAAAGACGCCACAATGCCCGCCACAACAAACCAAAGGGCGCCGATGATAGACAACGCCGATGCGGTAGGGTTATCTTCGGTGGCAGGGTCTAGAACGGCTGCGCCGATTCCGACACCCAGCAGATTGAGCAGAAACTGCGTTGCGAGAGCGATAACCACACCCGCGAACACTGCCCCCCATGATATTTTGTCGAGGGCTGTGATTGCTTCGTCGGTCGCGTATGTCATGCCGGTGGGCGAGTGTGTTGAGATAGGTTGGGACATTGCCAACTCCTCTGGGTGATGCCTGGAAATGCCGCCAGGACACGGCCGTGGGTATTTTCGCGTTCGCGAATGGCTACTTCGGGTCAGCGCAGAGCCCGGCTGAGCGGAATGCCTTTTCAATGATGTCCTGTATCCCGGTCGCGGGCACACCCTGAGGCTTCAACGGAAAGGTCTGGACCGCGTCCGCAGAGCGGTCGACGGCGATTGAGGGCGTCAAGTTCCAGCTTCGCGTAATCTCCGCGCTCGAGGATACCCCGACATCGAGCATGAATGGCCCGGCGGATCCGAAGCCGCCTCTCTCGTCGATTGGCGTGTCGTGCCCCGTGCCATCAATACTGTGAAACTCTACGGGCACGAAACCGGTGCTGTCAGACCATCTCGTCGTATGGTGCGAGCTATCCAATGATGACTTGGAGGACGATGGCGATAAGCCGTGAACTCCCAACCATTGGTCTACGAGTGCGTAGGCGTTTGCCTCGGCGACAGTCCGATCTTTTGAGCCCTGCCAAAGCGAGACCGCTGGCCATGGTCCAGCATGAGCAGAGGCTCTGTGCACCATCCCCGAGAGAGTTGCCCCGGACGGCAACCCAACACCACGCATGCGCTCGAGAGCATGAGGAACCGATGATGCGACGACACCGTAAGGCAGCCCCCCGATGATCGCCCCGGCGGAAAATATTTCTGGATAGGATGACAGCATGACATCCGCCATCGCGCCGCCAGCCGATAAGCCAGTGATGAAAACCTGCCTACTGTCGACGTTGTGATTGATACAGATGGTCTCGATCATGTGCCTGATCGACAGCGCTTCCCCGCTGTCTCGGCGGATGTCGCTCGGCTCGAACCAGTTGAAGCAAAGGTTGGAATTGTTCTGCCGCCGCTGTTGATAGAGGACAATGAACCCGAGATCGGCTGCCAGCTGCGCCCAATGGGAGCCGCCATCATATGAGGCCGCCGATTGCGTGCAGGCATGGAGGCCTACTACCAAGGGCGGATCACAGCGAATGGTGTCTGGAACAAAAACCCATCCTGCCAGATTGCCAGGATCTGAACCGAATGCGGGAATCTCTGCGAGATGGTGCGATGAGCGCTTGTCCGGAGAAGTAAGGGCTCGAAATGCTGCAAAGTGTCTGATTGTGTCGGATAGGGACGTCATGTCGTTCTCCAGCCATCAACACCGAAGCGGCGGTGACTAAGGTGAACTTGGCGACATCGGGTTAGTTGCGTCGCGCAAAATATATAATTGACGGCACAGGCAAGACTGGAAGCCATTCGCCTGCATCTACGATTTGGAAGACAGGTAAGTGATGACGGTCTTTTGGTCACGCCACTCGACGTATTCTAAAGAAGCGGGTTACCCAGACATTCAGCTTCGTGACGATTAAACTCTTCAGCGAGCTCTTTCGCATCGGACTTGCGCAAGGCAATGAAATCCCGCCCTTTAGAAGCTGTCTTTTCCTGTAGCTTGTGGCTATCGCTTGAGCATTTGAGTTTTTCTTCGAGGGCACCGCGTCGCGCATTGAAGCACACAGGGTGAAACCAACCATCGCACCATAAGACATATGGCTTTCACATTTTGGGCCGCCACTTATTTGCGAAGTTCGCTCCGCTTGTGGTCTTCGGCGCCGTAGGTCTGGAGCCGCTCCTTCAATGCACTGCTGATGGTGTCGTCCTGATGTTGTCACTGTGATAAATAACTATTTAGATACAAAGTATTTTCGTTTAGAAACAGTCGGTTAATTCCGTTCTCGGTAGTATGCGCTGGTCGCGCGATCTTGACAGGAAATCGCTTTCACTGTCTGTCTTGTCGCGAGGAGTGCGGTGAAGCTCGGTGTATGTCGAGCTTCGCGTCGCAAGTGAGGAGGACGCGTTTCTATGTTGAGATTTGCCGTTGTCGGGATCGACCATGGGCATACCTTCGATCATGTGAAGGGATTGCTGGCCGCCGGTGCCGAATTCGTCGGCTATTGTCCGAAGACATCCGTTCCCGCCATTCGCGAGATGTTAGAAAAAACCTATCCCGATGCACCGCAGATCGACCGTGAGCAGTTGCTGGCCGATCCCTCGGTCGACGTGATTTGCATCGCGGCGATCCCGGCCGACCGGGCTGATCTCGCCATCCGCGCCATGAAGGCCGGCAAGGACGTGATGACCGATAAACCCGGCGTCACTACATCAGCGCAGCTGCAGGCGGTGAAAGACACGGTGGCCGAGACAGGCCGCATCTTCTCGATCTGCTTTTCCGAACGTCATTGCGTGCGCTCAGCAGTCAAGGCCGGCAAGCTGGTCAAAGCGGGTGCGATCGGCACCGTCATCCAGACGCTCGGTACGGGACCGCACCGGTTGCAACTACCCACGCGGCCCGACTGGTTCTTCGACCCGGAGAAATTCGGTGGTATCATCGTAGACATCGCTTCACACCAGGTCGATCAGTTCCTGTTTTACACGGGTTCGACTTCGGCCACGGTTGCTGCAAGCTCGATTGGCAATTTCGGCATGCCCGACCGGCCGGCCTTCCAAGATTTCGGTGAGGTGCTTCTGCGCTCCGACAATGGCTCCGGCTACATCCGCGTTGATTGGTTCACACCCGAGGCCCTGCCGACATGGGGCGACGGTCGTCTCACTATTCTCGGGACCGAAGGCTATATCGAACTGCGCAAATACATCGACATCACTGGTCGCCCCGGCAAGGATCACCTCTTCCTCGTCAACGGCAAAGAGATGACCCACATCGATTGCAGCGACGAGAAGCTCGATTATTTCGAGGCGTTCCTGGCTGACGTGCGCGACCGCACGCAGACGGCGATGTCGCACGCGCATGTCTTTGAGGTTTGCCGGCTCTCTCTGGAGGCGCAGGCGAACGCGGTCAGGATCGGCAAGGGCGACGGGCAGGGGCGCTGACATGAGCAAGAAATTTCGCGTAGGCGTGATCGGGGCTGGCATCGCCGCCCGCCATCTGGCCGGTTTCGCCTGGAACAAGGAGCTGTTCGACGTCGTGGTTCTGTGTTCGCTCGATGCGGACCGGGGCAAGGCGCTTTGCGAGGAGTTCGCAATCCCTGAGTATACCCAGGATGCGGGGGCAATGATTGCCCGCGCCGATCTCGATATCATTGATATCTGCACGCCGCCGAGCTCGCATTTTGACCTCTGCCGCAAGGCAATCGAGGCCGGCAAGCACGTGATCTGTGAAAAGCCACTGTTCGGCTCTATCGCCGAAGTGGACGAGATGGCCGGCATCGTGGCCAGCGCCAACGGGCCGAAGCTGATGCCGATCTTTCAGTATCGCTATGGCTCCGGTCTTCAGAAGCTGAAGATGCTTATCGATCTCGGGCTTGCCGGCGAGGCGTTTTTGACGACAATCGAAACCCATTGGTGGCGCGGTCCGGATTACTACGCCGTTCCTTGGCGCGGCAAATGGGCAACTGAGCTTGGCGGTGGTCTGCTCGGGCACGCTATCCACGCCCATGACATGCTGAACTACATTCACGGTCCCTGCGCCGAACTCTTTTGCTTCGGCACCACATTGGTCAATCCGATCGAGGTGGAAGACACCGCAGCACTTTCATTGAAAATGAAGAACGGTTCGCTCGCCAGCCTGTCGATGACGCTCGGCTCGCGCGAAGAGATCTCGCGCCTGCGGTTCTGCTTCCGAAATCTGGTGGCAGAGAGCATTGTCGAGCCCTATACGATGGGGCGCGATCCCTGGACCTTCAAGGCGGGCAACGACGAGCACCAGGAGGAGGTGGATGCCGCGCTCGTCCGCTACGAGGTCAAGGAAGATGGCTATACTCGCCAGTTCGAGCTCTTCCATCATGCACTGATGCGCAACGAAGATCCGCCAGTGACGCTTGCCGACGCTCGCAATTCGCTGGAATTGGTCACCGCCGCCTACCAGTCGCAACGCACCGGGCTCCCGACATTCCTGCCGATTCTTCCCGACCACACGCTCTACCATTCCTGGCTACCCGAGGGTGCCCGTTAGCCGGAAGAGAAGACCGAGACCAGGACCAACGCAGAATATCACCTTTGAGACGATGAAAGTCGTGCTGAAGTAACGACTTCCTAAGCTCCATTTGTCAGCCTCTGCGCTATTGATTTTCATAAGCCGTTGTTCGAGGTCTTTCATGTTTTTGAGTAAAGACGATTGGATCAATCAGCGCGCCTATGCGCTATGGGAAGAGGAAGGACGGCCGGATGGGCGCGGCGGCGAGCATTGGCAGCAGGCGGCCCGTGAGTATCAGATGCTGGAGCGCACGCGAGCCTCCGCCGATGGCCGCGACCTGATCGAGCGCTTAAAGACGATGGGCGGGATCATGCGCGAAGCGAACCGTGACGATCGATCCGAGACACCGGGGAAATCCACGTCTTCGCGCTGTTCGGCACGGTGATTGTTCTCGACAATCGTTGACGTGATTTGTGGTCCTATGAAGAGATTTTGCAATCTGAGATTCATCGCCATTCTAGCGATTGCCGCCTCAGTTTTGGCCCTCCTACTGATCGACGATATAAGCTCTTCACGACGGTCTGCAATGATTGTCGCCATATTGGGACCGGTTGGAGCACTTTGGATGTTCCGTCTGCTGTGTTTGCTGGTCATTGGTCTAGCCCTATGGGCGATATGGCAGGATGTGAAGCTGCGAGAGCGCGTTGATCGGGTCATTGCGCAGCGGAATATCATCGACGAAAGTGTCCGGCGTGACGAATGATCTTTTGCGACGATGTTGGCACACAGTCGCCATTCCGGCGCCGCTCGTTAAGGCTTACTTAGGCACGATAATCTGTTTCCACTATAGTTGAGTAGAAAAACGATCGCTGGAGTACAACGTCAACCTTTGCTGAAGAATATGCAGAGTCGAAGGCATGAACGCCTTCTTGCATGGCAGAGGCGGTGAATGTTCTCATCGATTGTACGCGAAGTCAGGTCACAGCTTACGGGACGCCTGTGCGCTCGTCCTGATCGCCCCGAGATCGGCGCCGAAGCGATTTCCGCCGACGCATCCGCCGAACTCGTCCACCTGAAGAAGCTGTTCGATCACTCGTCGCGCGCTGCCCGTATCGGCGTGTGGGAATGTAATCTTCCAGACGAGACCTTGGCATGGACCGACATGGTCTACGAGTTGTTCGACCTACCTATCGGCCACCCGCTCAATCGTGACGAAACAGTCAAGCTCTATACCGAGCGGTCGCGCATCGAACTGACCATGCTGCGTGATCGGGCGATCAAGGATCGGTCCGGGTTCAGTCTGGATGCCGAGATCGTTACGGCCAAGGGCAATCACCGCTGGATCCGGATCACCGCCACGGTCGAATGCGAGGGTGACCGCCCGGTCCGCATATTTGGGATGAAGCAGGATATTACCGCCGAAAAGAAGCTTTTCGACGAGATCCGCTATCTGGCGGAGTACGACCTTCTGACCAGCCTGCCGAACCGCGTTCAGTTCCAATCCACCTTCGAGACGTTGTGCACGACCGAGGCGTCACGTCAGACCGTCGTGCTGTTCCTCATCGATCTCGACGGCTTCAAGCAGGTCAACGACCGGCTCGGCCATCAGGCCGGCGACCAATGCCTGCGCGTGGCGGCCAACTGCATGCGATCCGTGCTCGGCAGCGCCGAGCTCGTGGCGCGTATCGGCGGCGACGAGTTCGCGGTGCTACATCGCTGCGGGTCAAGCGATGAGGCTGCCCGCATCGCCAGCACCATTGTCGCCGCGCTTGCCGCAACGACCGACGAGAATGGCCGCCATATTGGCATTGGTGGATCGGTTGGCGTGGCTCTTGCTGCTGGCTATCAGGCATCGAAGGACATTTTCGCAGCTGCCGATGGAGCACTCTACGCCGCGAAAAGCGGTGGCCGAAACCGTTTCAGCCTCGCCCACCCATCATTTGCGTCGCAGACCAACGCGGCCTAAAACACCTGTCTCCGTAGTGTACGATCATGCGCCGTCGCTTACGGCTTTCCTTGCCGTGCGCTTTTGGGCTAACACCCCGATATCGACATGATCCAAAGAGCACCAAGACATGAGCCAGATCCCGCAGATCGTTTACGACACCGCTTCCGAGGAAATCCGCGCGGCCCACGACGAGGAAGTCAGGGTTCGCGGCCGCATGACCAACATGAAGCGGACGCTCTTACATTCTCCTCAGGCACACCGTATCTATGCGGAATGGTTTACGCTGCGCGCGGAACTGGCTTCGATCAGCGACCGGCCGATCTGGATCTTCTCGCACGCGATTTCGAAGGCCTGCAACTCGAAGATCGCAATCACTTTTTTTCGCCGCGCGCTGATCAATAACGGCTTTGATCCGGATACCCTCGAACTTAGCGAGGAAGAGATTTTGCTCGACGCGTTCGGCAAGGCGATTGTCGCCGATTCCAACGCCATCCCGAGCGAGATCTGGACGCAGCTCAAGCGTCGCTACGACGCGAAGACGCTGGTCGATCTCGTTGCTTTCGCGGGCATTATGATCGCGACCGCCGTATTCAACAATGTCGTTGAAGTCGAATTCGATCCGGAGCTGGAAGCGTTCGCCGAGCGCGTTTCTCGATAGAGAAGCCATTGCTTCATCAATAATATCAATATCGTTCAGTGTTTTTTTCGACTTTCTTGTCAAGCTCACTTGCGACGAAGGCGGCGTGCTCGGTGATCTGCGGCAGACCCATTAGTTCACCGAAGCTGCCGCGTGCCAAGGGGCCCGAGATCAGCAATGTCGGATCCGGTTGGTCATCGCCCGCCAGTGCCTCGCATGACAGGTTGCAGGCAATGCCGAGCCCGGTCGGATCAAGCCGCAGGTGGCCGAGATCGCGTAGCTTCATCAACCACGACTGACTGTTCAGAATACCGCCATGGGCCGGGCCCGTGGTAACGACCACCGCGTCATAAACCCGTTCCAACACAGCGGCGTTGCGCTGTCGCAGCACGACATTGATCTCCTCGCCCTGGCGACCGATACTGGTAATGGACGCGGGCAGCACTTCCATCCGGCCGTTGGCGAGCGCCTCGTCAAGCACCTCTTCCACCTGTGGCGCAATGCGGAAGCGGTGCGCGTCCCAGAAGGGTCGAAGGTGGCGAACGATCCGGCGGCGCTCCGACACCGGTAGTGCCCGCCAAATCATATGCCCATGACCACGCACCTGATCGAGTACAGCATGCCATGTGTGACCCGCCTGCTCGGCTTCGCGGATGGTGCGGCGCACGAGGCGCAAGAGCTGCGTGGCACTCTCAAAGGGAACTGTCTCGAAGGCGCCAAACGGATCCTGTGCGATTGCTGGATGACCTCGCGATCTCAATCCTCGTCGAGAGATCGACGTCACCGGGCCGCGATGGCCGGTGCTTGCAAGTGACGCGACGACATCTGCCGCCGTCAGCCCGTTGCCGACAACGAGGAGACGATCCTCGGAGCTGATCGCGTCTAGCGCGCCCGGCACGGTGGTATCGGCGACGAATTTCGGATGGCCGGCAAGCGTCATCACTGCCGATGGGGGAGATGGCGAGGGGTGACTTGTCGCGATCACCAGATAGTCGGCGAAAGTCTGGCCGCCCTGACTGTCTGAAAGACGCCAGAAAGCGCCGTCGCGCTCGACGTCGGTGACAAGTGCCCGTCGGTGCCTGACGGCCCCGGTTTCGACAAGCGGCCGCAAGGCTGATGCAACATAGCGCCCAAACAGCGCTCGGCGAGGAAAGACGGCCCCATCGACACGACGGGCAGCGGGATCGTCGGCAATCGCGTCGTTGAGCTCGATCCATTCGAGGAAATCTGTGGGATGCTCGGGCAGAAGGCTCATCCTGGCCGCGGGCACATTGATGCGGTGTGCGGGGTCGTTCGTGTCATAGGCAAGTCCGCGGCCGAGTTCGGCGCGCGGCTCGAATACGGTAATGGCAGGGGGGTGATCCCGCCCCGCAAGCGCCAGGTGGTAAGCGACACCCGCGCCCGAAACGCCGCCGCCGATAATGGCGACCAGCGGCCGACGGCGAGCGCCGTTTAGCGCCGCCGGGGAAGGAAAGGTATCGTCGTCATTCACGGTCTGCTGTCCATTTCGGTCTGTCTTGCGGCATCGATCGCAATCTAGGCATCGTCCATGCATCTGGCAACGCTGACCGAGAGCAAGGCTCGGCCAGCTTACCCGATCCGCGCGAAGCGGAGATGACCTGCTACGATTGCTAGACCACCGATTCCATGAAAGCGGCATTTGATGGAACGTGACGTGCCCTGGTGGATTCCTAGTTTGAGATTATTCAAACGAGGAGTTTCATCATGGCCCCCAGGCGGCGCGTCATCAAGCTGGCG
>Ga0102590_1000117_pt1 | contig 224693 bp, 201 predicted proteins | sample AraplaMF_Col_mMF_FD_76859 | JGI IMG/M metagenome (GOLD analysis project Ga0102590, IMG submission 76859) | Arabidopsis root microbial communities from the University of North Carolina, USA - plate scrape MF_Col_mMF | ecosystem: Host-associated > Plants > Roots > Endosphere | place: USA... | reverse complement strand
GGTATCTTCTATCAGTGCAGGTACTTCATATTGATTGATCATAACATACTTTTTAATGCTTCAGGAATTGCACCAGTAACTGTGCCAGTAAGCCCAGGGCTACCGCACCCACCAATAGGTAATACATAGTTTTAGAGGCTTGTTCAGGAACTTTCTTTTGCGGTTGCATATAGATCGTTTTCCCCTGGTATGCCAACCGTGTTCCAATTTGTAACGCAGCTGCACCCATATAGCCCCAAACCTTCTACAGCACATCATTACAGCGGCTCTGCCGTAAACAGCCGATATATTTCCCCCGCTTCGGACCCTTCCGTTTCTGCAAACGGTTTTCCATTTCTGAAAACAGGCATCCATGTTGTATGGGTTTTAGAAAGATTGTTATGAGAAAGTCGCGCACCCCGGCCTGCCACATAGGAACCTCCGGGTGGAGCTATAAACACTGGAAGGGGGTGTATTACCCCGAGAAGCTGAAGCCAGTGGATTACCTGCAGTTTTATAGCCAGGAGTTTGATTGTACGGAAATTAATACCAGCTTTTACCATCTGCCCAAAGAACAAACGGTGCTGAACTGGGCAGCAAAAGTGCCCCCCGGCTTTTTATTTTGTCCCAAGCTAAGCCGCTACATAACCCACTTTAAAAAACTGCATGACCCGGCAGAAGGGATGGAAGTATTTTTTAAGATCTTCGATCCGGTCGCAGAACGGCTGGGACCTGTTTTAATTCAGCTGCCGGCACAGGCAGGCTTTAATGCAGGTGTGGCGGAGGAGTTTTACCAGCTGCTGTCTACCACCTATAAACAATACGACTTTTCCATTGAAGTACGGGATAAAAGCTGGTTCAGCAAGCAAAGCCTGGATCTGATGGAGCGTTATGGGGTGGGGCTGGTAATAGCTAATTCCGGTAAACGCTTCCCTTATAAGGAGGCGGTTACTGCGCGGCATATTTACCTGCGCTTTCATGGCCCGGCGGAATTATATTCCTCAAGCTATGCAGCCCTTACCCTGCGGGCCTACGCACGTAAATGCGCCAAATGGCTGCAGGAAAAACACCAGGTATGGATCTTTTTTAATAACGATGTACATGTGCATGCCATAGAGAATGCACGTACACTTAAAACCATGCTGGCCGAGGAGCAGGATAAATTGTGAGGGAATTGCTTTATAAAAGTTGGTAGCTACAAATAAAAATATGGATGAAAGGCCGTACCCTTCAGTTGCCAATTGGTAACCGCTGCTGCAAAACAATGCTTTTTATGGGTAAACAGCTTTCGAAAACGGGAATTTGATTTACGGAATCGGGAAATGATAGCGGAAGCAGTATGTTAGTGTGATCTGTCTTAAACAAAGACAATTAATAATTCAAATACTGGCTTTAACTTTAAGAAAAAAAATGAGGCCCCTATTTATCATCCTTTTATCCGTTTTTGTGCTATCACAAGGGAGATCCCAATCACACCTGACCCTTATATATACCGGCAGCAACAATAACGTAGCCGGAGCGGTACAAAAAGCGAATGAAATTTTAAACAGCACGTCTTTCTATGAACAGATCCGCAAAATTGCAAAATTTGATCATTCATCCTTAACCGGGCAACAGGTAGCAGACAGGATGCAATCTGCAAGCCAGCAGATCCGGGTTGTGCGGAAGATAAAACCCATTGCCAATGCCAGTACAAAAACATCAGACAAAATAAAGATCAGCCGCTCCCTGTTTGGCCTGGATTCAACAGGAAAATTTGTCCTTAGTATAGCGGTGAATACTTTGATACATGAAACAGTTCATGCAGTTGATTTTTTAAACACCGGTAGCGAATTTACTCATGATGGCAACCGCTCAGATGGACAGGAAAACACCGCCCCCTGGATGATTGGAGATATCGCTGAAAGAATGGTACTCGAAAACAGGTAATAAATGGCTGGCTGTTAATAAATTAGCCTTCCCTTTAATAGGCTGCCTTACATCCAACCTTTACATCCCCAGCCCACCCAGCATACCGCCGGCTAAACCTTTCATCTCGCTTTCCCAGAGGTTTTCCGCATTTTTAAGGGCCCGGTTCAGGGCGGTTATCAGCAGGTCTTCCAGCTCCTCCTTGTTACCCGGGGCCAGCAAATGATCGGCAATGGTAATGTTCTTTACTTCGCGGTTGCCGGTTACCGCTACCTTTACAGCGCCGTCGCCCGCTTCACCATCCACCGTTACATGGGCCAGTCTTTCCTTACCTTCTTCCATTTTTTGCTGGGCTTCCTGCAGCTTGCCAAAGAGATCTCCAAACATAAACTACTATTTAAGGTTACAAATATAGCATATGGCGTGTTACAAGGTTTATGCCCCAATTCCTTATCTTTCAGGCCAAATTTATAAGCGAAGAAATGATCGAAACCAAAGTTTGTATCATCGGTGCGGGGCCGGGTGGCGCTACAGCCGCCCTGCAGCTGGCGCAATTGGGTATTGAATGTGTGGTGGTGGATAAGGCTGTATTTCCCCGCGACAAGGTATGCGGCGATGGTTTAAGCGGTAAGGTACTAACTGCACTGGAACAGATTGACCCTGCCATTGCACAGCGCCTGCGGGAATTTAGCCCCAAGCAGGATAGCTGGGGCGTTACCTTTGTAGCCCCCGGACGCACCAGCATGGAGGTGGCCTATAAGCCCAATTACAACCTGCAAACAGATGAGCCGGCGGGTTTTGTGTGCAAACGCATTCACTTTGATAATTTTATGGTGGATGAGGTAAAACGCCGCCCGGAGATCCGGCTTTTTGAAGGCATAACCATTGATAAATATGTGCTGCAGGAGGATGGTTACCTGGTAACCGATACTAGCGGCAATTTTTCCGTAAAGGCCCCCCTGCTCATTATTGCCAACGGCGCCCATTCCTCGTTCACAAAAGAGGTGGCCAACATCCGTATGGAGCCGGCCTATTATGCCGCCGGTGTACGGGCCTATTACAAGAATGTAAAAGGCATGCATGCCGATAGCTTTATTGAGCTGCACTTTTTAAAACCCCTGCTGCCGGGTTATTTATGGATCTTTCCCCTGCCTAACGGCGATGCCAATGTGGGCATGGATATGATCAGCGAAGCGGTGCGCAGTAAAAAAATAAACCTCAAGAAATTATTGACAGATACCCTGGAGCAGGATCCCGTGTTCAAAGAGCGTTTCCGGGAGGCTGAAATAGACAGCCCCATAGAAGGTTATGGACTTCCATTGGGCAGTAAGAAAAGAAAATTGTCCGGGAACCGTTATATGTTGGTAGGCGATGCTGCTTACCTGGTTGATCCGTTCACCGGGGAAGGCATTGGCAACGCCCTGTATGCCGGCCGCATAGCCGCGCAACAGGCCGCCGTCGCGCTGGCAGCAGGTGATTTTTCAGAAAACCGGCTGGCCGCTTATGATGAGCGGGTGTACCAGGTGCTGGGGCCGGAGCTGCAGCTAAGCCACCGCCTGCAAAAGCTGGTAAAATATCCAAGGCTCTTTAACTTATTAATGAAAATGGGGACGCGCAACAAGCAGCTGAAAGAGTTAATATCCTGTATGTTCTATGAAGTGGACCTTCGTAAAAAGCTGGCTAAACCCTCTTTTTATGTACGATTGTTGTTAAACAAATAATCAATCTGACCTGTGAAAAAAATCTTATTGGCAACGCTGTGTAACATCAGCATGTTAACCGGTTACGCACAAGAAACATTGTACAACCAAAACGCTGCCGGCCATTTACAACTTACGCTTGCCGGCGCCTCTCACCTGGCCGGCTTACCGCTGCGCTGCATGCAAAAAGAGTTTCCCTATAAAACAGGCGTTACCTTTTCCGATAGCTCGCTGGTTACAGATCCCAAAGTATACCACCCTGCCTTTTATGGCTGCTACGACTGGCATAGCAGCGTGCACGGGCACTGGATGCTGGTACGCTTGTTAAAGTCATTTCCAGACCTGCCGGAAGCGGCCACTATCCGCACCAAGCTGGCACAGAACCTTACGGCCAGCAATATTCATGTTGAACAACGTATTTATTTCAATAAAGAAAATAAAGGCTTTGAACGCATTTATGGCTGGAGCTGGCTGCTGCAATTACAGCGGGAGCTGCTTACCTGGAAAGATTCTTTGGGCCAAACCCTGAGCAGCAATGTGCAGCCGCTGGCGCAACAGTTTTCCAGCGCCTACATTGCTTTCCTGGATAAGCTGGTATATCCCATACGGGTAGGTGAGCACACCAACCTGGCCTTTGGCCTGCGCCTGGCATGGGATTACGCGGTAACCGCACAGGATACGGCCCTGCAAACCGCTATCCGCAAGGCAGCTATGCGTTTTTATGCGCAGGACAAAGGCTGCCCGGTCAGCTGGGAGCCAGGCGGGTACGATTTCCTTTCGCCCTGCCTGGAGGAGGCTGACCTGATGTGGCGCATTATGCCGGCAGACCAGTATAAAACCTGGGTAAAGGAATTTTTACCGGGCCTGTTCACCACGCCCATTACCATCCTAAGCACCGCACAGGTAAAAGACCGTACAGATGGGAAGCTGGTGCACCTCGATGGCCTGAACCTGAGCCGCGCCTGGTGCCTGTATGGCATTGCCCGCCATGTTGACCAGAACCAGGATGCTATTAAACAGCTGGCGCACCACCACCTGGAAGCTGCGCTGCCTCATGTGGCCAGCGGCGACTATGCAGGCGAGCACTGGCTGGGATCTTTTGCTGTATATAGCCTAACGATAGAGAATAATGACCGCTGAGATTTGCTTGTTTATTTAAAATTCATTCATGTACCGTTCCTACTATCCTTATATACTCAAGTGGCTCCTGGTGTTACTGTGCCTGCCCTTACCGCTGCATGCACAACGTAACAATTTTACCATTACACCCGCCCCTAAATGGCTGGCCCCCTATACGCCGGACCTTAATAAAAAGCCCAACCTGCACGATATAAGCAGCGGGTACTGCCTGCTGTTGCTGGAAGAGCAGCACCATGCAGAAAAGAAAAGCGTTTACCAGCACATCATCCGCCAGATAGTTTCAGAAGCAGGGGTACAAAACGGCGCAGAGATATCTGTGGATTATGATCCAGCTTATGAACAGCTGCAGTTCCACCAGCTTATCATACGCCGCGATGGTAAAGTGCTGAACAAGCTGAGTGCAGGCCAGTTCCGCATTCTGCAGCAGGAAAAAGAGCTTTCGCGTTTTATATACAGCGGTGTGTACACCGCCTATTGTATTATTGAAGATGTACGCAAAGGCGACCAGATAGAATATGCCTACACCATTACCGGCCGCAATCCTATTTTTGAGGATAAGTATTTCCGCACCTTTTACTTTGCAGCCTCAGAGCCTATTCTAAATTATTACAAATGCCTTATTGCCTCCACCGCCCGTAACATACAGTTCAGGTCATTTAACGATGCGCCTATGCCAGTTAAGAAAAGCTGGCAGGGCATGAACCTGTATGAGTGGCAGCCCAAACATATTGCAGAACCGGAAAGGGTGGATTACAGAACACCCTCCTGGTACGATAACTATGCCTATGTGGAGGCCAGTGAATACACCGGCTGGGAGCCCATTGTGAACTGGGCCCTGAAGGTAAATGCCACGCAGGACCTAAGCCCCGCCTTACAGCAGAAAATAGCAGCCTGGCAAAAAGAAACCGGTAACAACAAGGCGCTGTACATGCAAAAGGCCATCCGCTTTGTGCAGGATGATATCCGTTATATGGGTATTGAAATGGGCGAATACTCGCACCGCCCCAGCCAGCCCGGGAAAATACTGAACCAGCGCTTTGGCGATTGTAAAGATAAATCCCTGCTGCTTTGCACCATTTTACAGGCCAATGGTATTGATGCCAGCATGGCTTATGTAAATACGTATGCAAAAGCCTCGATAGTAAAGTCGCTGCCCTCGCCGGTACTGTTCAATCACGTAATTGTATCGGCCAACCTAAGCGGCAATCATTACTGGATAGACCCTACCATTAATTACCAGCGCGGCACCATTGATAACCTGACGGTACCGGATTATCAAATGGCGCTGATCATAAAAAAAGGTAACTACGCATTAAACAGCATAGACCAGCGCTATAATGGTACAGTACGCATTTCAGAAACCTTTGTGCTGCCGGAAAGCAATAAAAAGCCCGCTCACCTGCAGGTGCTTTCCAACTACAGCCTGCAGTTTGCCGATGACCAGCGGGAGAATTTTGCAGAGAACAGCATGAAAGACCAGGAGCGCGCCTTCCTGGATTATTATAAAGGATTGTATGGAGATGTGCGGGCAGACAGCGGCCTGCAGATCGAAGATGCAGAACCTGAAGACCGTTTTGAAGTAGGCGAGTATTATACCATTCACAATCCCTGGAAAGCCGATACCACCGCGGCTAACCGCCAGCAGTTCCACGTGCAGGCCCGCATATTAACAGATATGCTGCCCCGGGTACCGGACGATAATCATACACAGCCGCTGGCGCTGAAATATCCTTACTCGCTGGACTATACTATTACGCTGCAAATGCCCAATGACTGGAGCATGGATAATTCCAGCATGCACGTAAAAAATAAATATTATCGTATTGATTTCACGGCTGCCGTGAACGGCCGCACCGTTACACTGCATTACCAGTACAACTCCTACCAGGATCATGTGCCGGTTGATTACCTGACCAATTATGTAGACGACCGCAACCAGCTTTCCGAAATAGGGGGCTTTTACCTGTACTGGGATCCCACTGCCGGCAGCAGCACCTCCTCTAACGGGCATAAAGGTATTAGCTGGGTAATGCTGGTTTTATGCCTGCTGTTTGCAGGTATTTTCAGCTACATGGCTGTACGTTTTTACCATCGCTCCGTATTCCCGCTGCAGTACAACCCCGAATCCTGGGCTATTGGCGGCTGGCTGTTCCTGCTGGGCTTTGGCATTACATTTTCCCCGCTGGGTATACTGGCGGATATGATACGCGGTGGCTTTTTCAGCAATGCCACCTGGGAGGCGGTAGTGCATGCACAGGATGCGCAGGTAAGGCTGCTGGTGTTTATAGCGGAGCTGGCCTGCAATGTATTCCTGTGCGTATATGCTATATTGTTAGTGCTGCTGTTCTTCAGAAAGCGGGATACTTTCCCTGCAGCCTGCATTGTTTTTTATGCGGCCGTCTTAAGCGTGCAGGTGCTGGATTATATAGCGGTAAGCGCTTTAAATAATAACTATGCATGGAGCCAGGACCAGATCACTAATATGACGAGGTCTATTATAGGAGCCGCCATCTGGATCCCCTATTTACTGAAATCAGAAAGGGTGCGTAAAACCTTTGTAGTGCCGCACCCGTCTGCAGTGCAGCGGAATTGGTGATGGAATGTAAAATGTAAAATCTTAAACCGACGAAGGAGGTTCATAGAGACCATTTAAAAGACTTTATGAACGAGCTAAATGTAAAAGTGGAATGCCGCGATCCGTAGCATTCCACTTTTACATTTAGCATTTAAAATTTTACATTTTACATTCCCTTAGTAGTCTATCGTCTCAGAATCAAAGATCACTACCTTCTCCCACAGGTGCTTGCATTCTTCCACAAACTTCAGGTGAATGGGATGTTCCTGGTAAATATCATGATCGGCCTGGCTGTTAAATACCGTTAGCTCGCAATAGCTATAGCTGCGGTCTATTACAGGGCGGTCTGTGCTGGCGGGTTTGCCCAGGTTAAATACTTTTACGGCTTCTATTTTTCCCAGCTCGCTTACCCCATCTTCAAACTTTTTAATATCTGCGGCGGAAAGGCCTGGTTTCAGGTAAAAGTTCACTACGTGTACAAACTTCTTATCAGTTGCTTTTAACATATCAGTCGTTTTTAACGGTTGGCAAGTTAGCCGTTGTGTTCTTAAAAACCAACCCATCTTTCATTACAAAGCTTACTTTGCCCATGGTTTGTATGTCCTGCAGGGGATCCCCATCCACCGCCACAATATCTGCCAGCTTGCCAACAGTAATGCTGCCCAGCTTATCCTTCATGCCCAGCAGGTCGGCGGCCTGTATGGTAGCGGCTTTAATGGCTTCCATGGCGGGCATGCCGCTTTCTACCATGTAGGTAAATTCCAGCCAGTTCTTCCCATGCGCATACACGCCGGCATCTGTACCAAAGGCTATTTTAATCCCGGTTTTATAGGCCTTCGCAAAGGTGGCCTGCAATTTAGGCCCAATGGCCAAGGCTTTGGGCGTTATAACAGCGGGATAAAAACCAGGGATCTTAGCGGAATCCGCTACAGAACGTCCGGCTATAATAGTGGGCACGTACCAGGTGCCGTATTTTTTTGCCAGCTCCATGCCTTCATCGTCCATAAAAGTGCCGTGCTCTATTGAAGTAACGCCGGCGCGTATGGCGCGTTTAATACCCTCTGCGCCATGTGCATGGGCCGCTACCCGCATACCGTAGTCTTTGGCAGTTTCCACAATGGCTTTCAGCTCTTCTTCAGTAAACTGGGCGCCGCTGCCGTCCTTGGCTAAGTCCAGCACACCGCCGGTGGCCATGATCTTTATCACATCCGATCCGTTCTTATACGCCTGGCGTATGGCTTTACGGCATTCATCGGGCCCGTTCACTACCCCCACATCCGGACCCGGATCGCCCATCAGGTCACGGCGGTAACCATTGGTAGGGTCTGCATGGCCGCCGGTAGTGGAAATGGCCTTGCCCGCCGTAAACACCCGCGGACCTTTCACCAGTCCTTTGTTAATGGCATTACGCAGGGAAATATTCACGCCATAACCGCCACCCAGGTCACGCACCGTGGTAAAACCAGCCATCAGCGTACGCTCTGAGAATGCCACGCTCTGAAAGGCATAATCCGCAGGGTTCATGGTAAACTCTTCCATGAATGATTCCTTTGTAAGCTCCCCGTCCAGGTGCACGTGCATATCCATCCAGCCCGGGGTAACCGTTTGTTTGCGCAGGTCTATGATCTTATCCTGCGCAGTGCCTTCTACAAATCCTTCCTTTATGGCAGCGATCTGGTTGCCGGTAATAATTACCGATACATTTTTGCGGGGCGCATTGGCAATACCGTCAATAAGGGTACCGCAATGCAAAATGGTGCTTTGCGCATAAGCTGCGCTCATGCATAATAATAGCAGGGCTGTTAGTACATGGGATCTCATGGGATTATAGATTTATGATGTTAGATCTGGTTGCAACGGAGTTAATAGATGTACGATCAATCCAAATACTTCCTGATAGTACGGTTGTTAACAAAATACACCAGCAGCAACACCACTACAGCGGCTATCCACATGCCTATACCGGGCCAGGGGCTTACCACCATTTCATGCGCTGCCAGCGCGCGGGCAGCCACCCATTGCAACACCGTTACCAGCAATACGGCCACTATGCCGGTTACTACATACAGCGGCACAAACTGCCGCAGCAAATAACGCCGTAGCTGTGCCGGCGCAGTGCCTAAGGTTACCAGCAGCTGGATCTCTTTTTTACAGGATGCAATGATCAGCTGTATGAATATGCTGAACACCAGCAGGGCAAACAGCAGCAGCACGATGCCAAAGAAACCGATCACAGATACAATGGTTTGCACGATCAGCTTTGTTTTGCTGTACTTGATCTTATCCTGGTTGGTGGTATAGCCATGATCATCTAAAAACTTTACCAGGGCCGGGTTGGCAGGGTCGCTGGTTTTAATAACTATGCGGGATGGCGCTGCTGCTTTACCATTGCCATAGCGGTTATTGGCCCAATCCATAAAAGCGGCCGGCACTAAAAAGGATGAGATGCGGTCTGAAAACCCTACAATATGCCCGGTGAACTGGGACGAGAGCAGTCCCCTGGATACGGTGATCTTTACCGGCAGGTTCTTTACCGTTTCCTGTGAAACCTGCGGCAGATCCTGGCTCAGGGCAAATCCAAAATTGTAGAGGTTTAAAAAATCATTGGGTAATATAATGGGTATAACCCCATCGCCCTCCTGCCATTTCCATTCCTCATTCTTTACATCTATAAAAGAATCCGGTACGGATTCAAAGAACATATCCGTATAGAACTGCAGCTCGCCGGGGGCAGCGGCGGTTACCTTAAACTGGCTGGAGGTGATGTACCCTGCTGCTTCTACAAAGCTTTGCCGCTTGATGGTTTGCAGCTCTTCCGCGGTGAACATGCTTTTATCTGATTGCCCCATCATGGCATTGGTGATCTTTTTATTCACCACCAGGAAATCCGCACTCTCATTCTGGTTTTGCCGCCCGTATAACAGCTGGTTAAAATTGGTATGCGCCTGTATGGCTATCAGCAGCAGCACCATGGCAATGCCCAGGCCCGCGGTAGCCATTAGCAGTCGGCTTTTGCCAATACCGGTTTGTATGATCTTTTTTAGGAGTTGAAAGAACGGGTGCATGTTGAGTTGCTTTTAGCTAAGCGCTGTTTATAATTGGTATTGCACATCGTAATTAAAATGCACATCGTCATCCAGGTCAGTAAGCACAAAGCCTGCCTGCTGCGTTTTACAGGTTTCCGCTATCAGCGCGGCGGCGCGGCGGGTATTCTCCTCATCCAGGTGGCTAAAGGGCTCATCCATTAACAGCCATTGAAAAGGTTGCACCAGCGCACGTATAATGGCTATACGCTGCCGCTCCCCGTAAGAGAGTGTGCGGGCGCTCTGCTGCAGCACATGCGTTACCTGCAGGCGGGCCGCCATTTCCTGCACCTGTTCCGGTGTGCAGGCCGGCGCAGGGCCCATCACTCTTTTCAGCTCTATGTTTTCCCAGGCGGTCAGCTGATCAAACAGGCGCAGGTCCTGGAAAATAATGCTCACCTGCTGCTGGCGTATCGTAGCCAGTGCGGATCTATTATAATCCTGCCAGGGTTTCCCGTTCACCATTATCTTACCGGAATAGTCATATCTTATATGATACAGGTAGTGCACCAGCGTGGTTTTACCGGTGCCGGAAGGCGCTTTTATCTTTATAAAACTGCCCGGGCTAAAGGTCACTTCCTTGTTCCAGATATCAGATGCCCGCTGCAAAAGCTTGTCGCGCAGGGGCAATGGTACCAGGTGGCTCAGTTGGATCTGCATATAAATTCCATGAAATACAAAATGTACAAACTATTTTTATAGCAGCAAACTTAATTTAACAGTAATCCGTATATAAAGGCGCATCTGAATTATCTGTCTGCTTTTGAAAGCCGTACCAACATACACGGAGCAAGAATTGGTTAGATCGCTGAAATTGCGGGAGCAAGCTGCATTCAGCTATCTGTACGATCACTACTCGTCCGCCTTACATGGCGTGATCCAGCAAATTGTGCCGGATCCGGATGTATCTGTGGATGTGTTGCAGGAGGTTTTTGTAAAGATCTGGCGGCAAATAGAGCAGTACGATCCTGTTAAGGGACGGCTGTTCACCTGGATGTTCAATATTGCCCGTACCACTTCTATAGATACGGTACGCGGCAAGGACTGGCGGAACAGTCAGAAGAATAATTCATTAACCGACGACCTTATACCGCTGGCAGGCGCCACTCAGCCCAATCCCATTGATGATATAGGATTACGTAAAATGGTGCACAGCTTAAAAGAAGAGCATAAGGTATTGGTAGAACTATCTTATTTCCAGGGGTATAAGCAGGATGAAATAGCACAAATGCTGAACATTCCGTTAGGTACCGTAAAAACAAGACTTAGAGCAGCTTTATTACTATTAAGGCAACAGGTTAAATTATAAAGTGGATATACAGGCATACATACAAAGCGGTGTGATCGAAAGCTACGTATTAGGCGTAGCGGACGCACAGGATGTAGCAGAGCTGCAAAGGCTGCGCTTTGAGTATCCTGAAGTAGAAGCCGCTATAGCTGCATGCGAAGCATGGCTGGCGGCAACAGCCCGCAACAGCGCAGTACCTGTACCGGATAAAGTGAAGGAACAATTACAGCATACCTTACAAAATGAATTTGCACCTGCCGCCGACACCACTACCACCAATCAAACATCGCTATTAAAGCGTATGAACCGGGTGCGGTATTTTGCAGCAGCCTCCATTGTATTGCTGGTGGCCAGCGCAACCATCAATGTATACCTGTACCAGAAATACCACCAGGCTAATAAAGATTATATAGCGCTCATGAATGAACGCAATACCGTGGTGGCGGATAACGGCCTTTATCAAACAAAGCTGCGGCAAATGCAGGACCGTATGCAACTGATGGCCGCCCCTGGTATGTTAAAAGTATCCATGCCAGGCACGCCGGGTAAGGAAGGTAACCTGGTAACCCTGTTCTGGGATACCAATACCAAAGATGTATATGTGCTGGCTAACAAGCTGCCCAAAGCCCCTGCGGGTAAGCAATACCAGCTGTGGGCCCTGGTGGATGGCAAACCCGTTGATGCGGGCATGTTAGGTGACTGTACTGATCTTTGCCAGCTAAAACCGGTATTAAAGGCGCAGGCCTTTGCCATTACCCTGGAAAACACCGGCGGCAGCCCTACCCCGCACTTAGATCAGCTGTACGTAATGGGTAATGTAGGATCATAAGCTACTAACATACTCAATAGCAGGCTTCAGATGCCTTATTGACTCAGATGCACGGCCGCCTTAACGGGCGGCCATTTTTTTTGTAATGATGGCAACCCCAACAGCTTCAATTAATTATTATTTAAAAAAACTGACTTTCCCAAACTTTTTGAAAAAGCAGCTCGTACATAACAACGCGCATCAATACAATCACCTTGGTTAGTTAGGTATACCAACCCATAGTTTTTCACTAACTATCAAATACCATTTTATGAACAACAAAAACTTGAATTTGCCGCCCTTTGGCAAGGAGGGCGACGTGCAGCCTGCTGCTATAAACCGTCGTAAATTTCTAAGCTACCTGGGTATGGCCGGCTCTACGGCAGCCATTATTTCTGCCTGTAGCAAGGACGATGATAATGATGATAACATGGCCCCTCCCGGCAGCATAGACCTGGGCAAGGACGACATAGGCATTCTCAATTATGCGTATGCGTTAGAACAGCTGGAAGCAGCTTTTTACACCCAGGTAATTGCCAGCCCCTTCAGCGGTATCACGGCAAACGAAACCGCTTTATTAACCGATATACGCCATCATGAAGTAGCGCATCGCGAATTTTTTAAAGCTGCGCTGGGCGCAAAGGCCATCACCAGCCTGGAAGTAAATTTTGCTGCTATTAATTTCGGTAGCAGGGATAGCGTGCTGGCCACTGCCAAAGCGTTTGAAGACCTGGGCGTATCGGCCTACAACGGCGCAGGCAAGCTGCTCGTTAAACCTGATTACCTGGTGCTGGCCGGTAAAATTGTATCTGTAGAAGCCCGCCACGCAGCTTTGATCCGTGACCTGATCAGCAACGGTACTTTTGCCGATAGCAGCGCAGTAGATGCCAATGGCCTGGACATGGCCAAGAGCCCGAATGATGTATTGGGCGTAGCAAAAACCTATCTGAAATCCGTACTGTGGGCCGGCAACCTGCCTACCTCCTGATGCATGTGCGGATGCACTTACCTTACTTTCACTTCAAAACTCTTAGCCATGAACCTTCATAATGTTTTATCGGAAATAGAAAAAACAGATCCTGAAATATATGAGCGGCTGGATAGCCGCCGCAGCGCTATGCGCAGCTTTGCCAAAATAGGCGGTAAGCTGGCACTGGCAGCGGTTCCCATTGCACTGGGCAGCATGTTTAAAAAAGCATACGGCCAAACCTCCAACACCATTGTTGGCGTACTCAATTATGCATTAACGTTAGAGTACCTGGAGTCTGAATTTTATATTATGGGTGTAAGCGCCCCTGGTTTAATACCTGCCGGTACGCCTGCTGTAGCCGCTATTACCACCATCCGCGATCATGAGGTGGCGCACGTAGCCTTCTTAAAAACAGCCATCTCCTCACTGGGTGGCTCACCAGTTGCAAAACCCGGCTTTGACTTTACCGCGGGCGGCGCTTTTGCAAACGTATTTACCAATTATGACACTTTCCTGGCTGTATCCCAAACATTTGAGGATACCGGTGTACGCGCTTATAAAGGCCGCGCAGGCGACCTTATGAGCAATAACGATGTGCTGACCGCCGCCCTGCAGATCCACGCCGTAGAAGCGCGCCATGCCTCCCATGTGCGCCAGATGCGAAAAGCACGCGGCGCTAACGTAAAACCCTGGATCACCGGTAAGGACAGTGGCATTGGCGCCGCCGTACAGGCCAGCTATAACGGAGAGGAGCTAACGACACAAGCCACTGTAGACATCACCAAATTTGTAAGCGCAAGCGCCGCTTCAGAAGCCTTTGATGAGCCGCTCACAGCAGACCAGGTGCTGGCTATTGTAGGTCCGTTTATCAAGTAGTATATACCTATCATTTTTCTCAACTATAAAAAAATACACGATCATGAAAAGGACAATGCGCCTTATAAGCTTTTGCTTGCCCTTACTGTAGCAGACGGCGCCTGGACCGATAAAGACGGCAAGTGGTTAAAGATCAATGACAACAAGCTGGTATGGAGCACAGATGGCAGCAGCTGGGCCGAAGTGCCGGAGTGGAAATGGGAAGGCTCCGACGGTAAATGGTATAAGTTTGATAGCAGCTGGATGCTGTGGGTAAATGAATAAGTACAGCTCGTAGATTTGTTTGGTGAAATGAAAAAGCCTACCTGTAACGGGTAGGCTTTTTCTTATAACTTATTGGCCAGTATTAATTACCGGGAACGGCAGTAGTATCTGCTTCTACTTCCGGTGCGGCTTTCTCTTTTGCCTGCTGCTCTTTATAATACTTGGCAGCAGCAGTACCCAGGTTCACCAGCTGTACCAGGCTGTTCTCTTTCTCGTTCTTAAAGGTTACCACCACCTGTGATTCCTGTACCTTGCCGTTAAACGGCTGGCTTACTGCGCGCAGGTCCTTTAACAGGTCTTTTGCCTGCAGGGCCACTGTACGGCCTTCTGCCGGAATTTCACTATCCGGTATATTCTGCGCCAGCTTTTCAAAATTCACATAGGCGCCCATCGGGTTGCCTTTTATTTTGCTTACAATATCATCATCCAGCTTGGCTTTCCCCTTGCCGGCCAGGTAAGCTTCCAGCAATACGCTGTCAGAGGCGGCTGTTACCAGCTTATCTGTAATATCAACAGCCGGCATATTCGGCAGCTGCTGTGCCATTACATAATGATCGCCCTGCTTAACAAAAAAGTTCTTGATCATGGGTGAGTTCATCAGCTTTTCAAAAGCAGCTTTATCGCCCACTTTCATGGCAAATACCCATTTGCTGTCAGCGCTCACGGTGCTGTCTTCCGGGAAATAAGGCAGCGGTTTTTTCTTCATGGAAAAGTCGGAAGAAACAAATACCAGCTGTCCCTTAAATGCATTCAGCACATCATCCAGTGTAAGCCCGCTCTGGCCCATCATCATATTCACGATACCATCTGTACCGGTGCTTTTTACAATGTCGCCTATAATGCGCATGTCAAAGCCATAGGCAAAAAAGCCGGTAATGTTATCGGAAGGGTATTTTTCCAGCATCTCCAGGTCAAGCGTATTGTTACCATATTTCTTGTAGATGTCAGCCATTTCCTTGCCTGCATAAGAGTGGCCGTTCATTACCACCTTGCCTTCATCAAAGCTAACAGTGGCTGCATAATAACAGCCTTCCAGCAGTTTTTTGAAATTGGCGGGCAGCATGGTCATCTGGCTGGTGGAGATCACTTCCGGATGCACAAAAAAGCTCATGTCGCCGCTTTCTTTCAGCAGGTTCTTGAAAGGCTCCAGAGAACCGGCGGTTTCTGCATCTTTCAGGTGAAACAGGTTGTCCAGCACCGGCAGCCAGGTGCTTTCCGCATCATCCGGCGTGGTAAGCACGGTGGGCATAGCAGCGGCAGAATCTATAACAGCCGGTTCGCCTTCCTCGGAGCTGTCCGGTTCGTCGGCCCCGGGCATACCAGGTACACCGCCGTGTTTCTTAATATCGTTCAGGTCAAAGGGGCGTACATAGATCACCACGCTTTTGTTCCAGCCAACCAGGGAATTATCATCCTGCAGCCAGGCATAGGTAAAATCGCCTTTTGTTTTGGAGGCAAAATTGGGAGCGTTCTTTTTCAGGAACTCCTCAAACTTGCCGGCGTCTTTTAAGCTGCCGGTCAGTGATAAATAGGAGTTCTTGTCATTGGCAAAAACCATAGAGGCAAAGAAGTTGCTGTTCAGGTCTACCCCGGAATTTTCCACATCCCGTACGGCTTTGGCCGCTTCGCTGGAGGTGTCTTTATTCTGCAGGGCCGCAAAAAGCTTGTCTACCGTAATGCCGTTGGTTACCAGTTTTTGTACAATTTGTTTACTGTTGATCCCAATTACAACCCCTGCATTTTTGGGGATATGCTTGCTTTCTTCGGGTATCTTGGAGCAAGCGCTCAGCAAGACCGCTGTGGTGAGAGCGGTTAACAAAACCCGGTACATGTTACTTAGCGATAAGTGCATAAGAAGTGTTCAAAGATTTAAAAAATAATAATACCTGTGAAATTACACAAAAATCAACCCTCCCGCACTTTTTATATAAAGTAAATCCTGCAATTGTTTCATACCTTTATGGCACGGTTTTCACTACCTTTTTGTTGTAACTATTCCTATTCATTAGAACCAGCGCCAACATGTTCTTGATTTTATTACAATACATCCGGCCGCTAACGGCCATAGAACACTATCTGGACGCCCACAAAGCATTTCTGGATAAATATTACCAAAGCGGAAAGTTCATCCTTTCCGGCCGCAGAAAGCCCAGGTCCGGCGGGTTGATCCTTTGTAAAGCCTCCAGCCGTAAGGAAGTGGAGCAGATCATTGCAGAAGATCCTTTTGATAAATTTCAGCTGGCCCTGTATGAGATCATTGAATTTGAGCCTACTACCTATGTAAATGAGCTGCAGACCTATTTTAACTGAGCAGCCAGCAGCATGAGCACTATGTAGCCTTATACCTTCGAGCACGTTTCCCCCGCTGATTTATTAACCTGCAAAAATTAGTTCCCTGCCGGGAGCCCGGAATTTCTTTTGTCTTTTTTAAGTAGTCCTATTGCAATCGTTTGGAAAAGGTTGTAACTTAATTTTTATCCGGGTAAAACCGGGCATATTTCACGTTATAAAACAAGTTAACTATGATGCCTTGTTGTGATGGTATTCAGTAGTACGCAGCCACTGTAGATAGTTCCGTTAATTCCACTAGTTAACTGTAGCAGTAACAAAACAAATATGGATGTCTTCCACGTACGCTTTGGGGCCGGAAAAGGTATTGCGTTTGCTATGCCATAAGCCGCCGCATTGCCTGCCGGGAGCCTGACATAGATGCCTATAATTTCCATTCCACAACCTAAAATCAGCATCGTATGAATGTTCCCGTTAACGTTAAACTACGTCTTCGCCGTTGCAGCAGCTTTCTCTGGCTGCTCCTGTTACTGGGCGCAGCCCCCGCTGCCGCCCAGCAAAAGATCACCGGTAAAGTGGCCGATGAAAAAAGTAAAACCGCACTACCCGGCGTTACGGTAGTAGTAAAAGGTACCAACCGGGGTACCGCCACCAGCCCCTCGGGCACCTTTGCCATTGAAGCTAAGTCCGGAGAGGTGCTGTTATTTTCCTTTATTGGTTATAACACGAAAGAAGTAACAGTAGGCAGCAGTACCGATCTGGATGTGGCCCTGGCAGAAAATATCGGTAACCTCAATGAGGTGGTGGTAACCGGTTACGGCAGCCAGTCAAAGAAAGATATTACCGGCGCCGTAGCCACGGTAGATGTGAAGAAGCTGCTTTCCACCCCTGCCGCTAACGTAGGCCAGGCCTTGCAGGGCCGCGTAGCCGGCGTTACCGTAGGTACGGATAACAGCCCCGGTGGTAATGTAATGGTACGCATCCGCGGGTTTGGTACCATTAACGACAACTCGCCCCTGTATGTAATTGACGGGGTACCCACCAAAGGCAACCTGAACACCCTGAACCTGGGCGATATAGAATCTACCCAGGTGCTGAAAGATGCCTCTGCCTCCTCCATTTACGGTTCCCGCGCAGGCAACGGGGTGGTGATCATTACCACCCTCAAAGGCAAGCCCGGCAAGCCTAAGCTTAGCTACGACTTTTATTACGGCACCCAGCGCCCCGGTAAGTTCCTGGACCTGCTGAACACCCAGGAGTATGCCGACCTGTTATGGGAATCGCGCATTAATGCGGGTAACGTATCCAATGGCAACCCTAAACATGCGCAGTTCGGTAACGGGCCCAAACCCGTAATACCGGATTACATTTTCCCCGAAGGCGCTATGGAGGGTGATCCGCGGGTAAACCCCGCCAACTACACCTCCAATATTGAAAGCCCGGAATTCCGCAAAACAAAATGGCTTATTACCAAAGCCAATAAACAGGGTACTAACTGGATGGATGAGATCTTTGACCCCGCCCCCATCCAGAACCACCAGCTGAAAGTATCCGGCGGCAGCGAAACCGGGCGCTATGCCATGTCTGTGAACTACTTTAACCAGCAGGGCATTATGATCTACACCGGTTACAAACGTTACTCCGTACGCGCTAATACGGAATTTAACGTGAGCAAAGCCATTCGTGTAGGTGAGAATTTCCAGGTAGCCTACGGCGAACGCATAGGCCAGCCAGCCGGTAACCAGAACGAGGGTAACCCCGTTTCCTTTGCCTACCGCATGCAGCCTATTATACCTGTATATGATATTATGGGCAACTTTGCCGGCACTAAAGGCGGCGACCTGGATAACGCTAAAAACCCCGTAGCTGCGCTGTACCGCAATAAAGATAACATCAGTAAAGAGCTGCGCCTGTTTGGTAACGGCTGGGCCGAGGTGGACATCTTAAAGAACCTCACCGCCCGCACCAGCATTGGCATAGATTATAACTGGAATAATTACAGGAACTACACCATCCGCGATATAGAATCCAGCGAATCTGCCAGTGTGAACAGCCTGGCCATTTCCACTGCCTATGGCAATACCTGGACCTGGTACAACACGCTCACCTACCGGCTGGACCTCAGCTCCATGCACCATTTCAACTTCCTGTTAGGTACAGAGGCTATCAGCAGCATGAACGACCCGCTGACCACCGGCCGCTCACGCTTCTTTTTAGATGCCCTGGATAACCGTTATATAGATGCCGGCAACGGCAGCACCGCCACTAACACCGGTGTGTATTCCGACTGGCGCCTGGCATCAGAATTCGGTAAGATCAACTATGGGTACAATGATAAATACCTGGTAGATTTTACCCTGAGAAGGGACCGCTCCTCCCGCTTCTCACAGCAGCATAACGTGGCCTACTTTCCGGCGGTAAGCGCCGGCTGGCGTGTGTCTGAAGAGCCTTTTATGAAAAGCATCAGCGCTATTAACGATCTGAAGCTGCGTGTAGGCTGGGGCCAGACAGGTAACCAGGAAATTGGTAACTACAACCGCTATACGACCTTTGGTACCAACCCTACCAACTCCTTTTATGACCTGAACGGCTCCCGTTCCTCTGCCCTGCAGGGTTATGAGCTAAGCCAGTTCGGCAACCCGGACGCCAAGTGGGAAACCACTACCAGCACCAACATTGGTTTGGATGCTACCATGCTTAAAGGCAAGCTGAGCGTAGGTATAGATGTGTACCAGCGTAAAACCAGCGACATGCTGTTCCCGGTAGAGATCCAGTATACCCAGGGCCAGGCCACCAACCCTTTCCGCAACATTGCTACCATGATGAACCGCGGTATTGAGCTGGGCATCAACTTCAGCAATGATGCTATGAAAGGCGATCTTACCTATGACCTGGGCATTAATTTCAGCACCTATAAAAATGAAGTGCAGAAAACAGACGGTAATGCCAATACCCGCTACTTTGGCTTTACCACCCGCCTGCCGGCTATGACGGTAACACAGGCCGGGCAGCCCATTTCCTCTTTCTTTGGTTATGTGATCGATGGTATTTTCCAGTCGGATGATGAGGCGCTGAAAGCACCCCCGCAATTTGGCGGCGGCGCTAATAACAAAGCCGGCCAGTTCCACTTTCACGATGTAAATGGCGATAATAAGATAGATGCCAACGACCGCACCATTATCGGCAACCCGCACCCGGACTTTACCTACGGCTTTAACGCCCAGGTGAACTATAAGAACTTTGGCCTTACCGTATTTGCACAAGGCGTGCAGGGTAACCAGATCTTTAACTATGTGCGCTACTGGACCGATTTCCCCACTTTTGGTGGTAACCGCAGCCGGGAAATGCTGGAAGATTCCTGGCGCCCCGGAAAAACAGATGCCAAGCTGCCCCAGCTCCGCTCCAATGATGTGATCAGCAGCAACCCATCCACCTACTACGTGGAAAATGGCTCTTACCTGCGCTTTAAGAACATACAGCTTTCCTACAACCTGCCGGAAAGCCTGTTAAAACGCTTTGGCATCAGCACATTCCGCATTTATATACAAGGGCAAAACCTGTGGACCATTACCCAATACACCGGGCTTGATCCGGAAATTAACCTGCGTAACTACGATCCTAATAACGACCGCCATATGGGTGTGGACGAAGGCTCGTACCCCATGGCAAAAGTGTACCTCGTAGGCGCAAACATTAGTTTCTAACAACCATAAAATGATTACCATGATCACACGTAAAACCATATATACCGCCATTTTACTGCTGCTATGCACGGCCTGCAGCAACAGCTTCCTGGACCTGAAGCCCAAAGGCGTGCTGCTGCCGGAACAATTGTATACCAATAGCGGTGTGAATGCCGTGCTGATAGGTGCCTATTCATTGCTGGATGGCGTAGGCGCAGGCAACACCACCTACCAAAGCTCCGGCGATAACTGGGTATACGGCAGCGTAGCCGCTGATGATGCCTATAAAGGCACTACCTCCGGCGACCAGCCGGCCATCAGCCTCATTGAAACCTACCAGATCCTGGCAGATAATGATTATTTCCGCGGTAAGTGGCGCGCCGTGTACGACGGTATTGCCCGCAGTAATGATGTGATACAGGCCCTGGCTAAAACACCCGCCACGGAAATTGACGATGCAGAGCGTACCCGCATTACGGCAGAAGCCCGCTTCCTGCGCGGCCATTATCATTTTGAAGCCAAAAAGATGTGGAACCATGTGCCTTACATTGATGAGAATGTGTATAACCCGGAAGATGCCAACAGCACCAAAGTGCCCAATGATAAAGACATATGGCCCAATATTGAGGCCGACCTCCAGTTTGCATACGAAAACCTGCCTCACCGCCAAACCCAGCCCGGCCGCGCTTCCAAATGGGCCGCTGCCGCTATGCTGGCCAAAGCAAAGCTGTTCCAGCAAAAATATGCGGAAGCTAAAACCCTGCTGGACCTTATTGTAAGCCAGGGCGGTTATGTGCTGGTAGACCGCTATGCCGATAACTTCCGCGCACAGGCCAATAACAATGCGGAATCTGTTTTTGAAGTAGAGCACTCCGTGAACGATGGTGCACCCGGCGGCGAAAATGGTAACCAGGGCGCTACGCTGAACTATCCCTATGGCGGGCCTACCACCTGCTGCGGCTTTTTTCAGCCTTCGCAAAACCTGGTGAATGCATTTAAAACAGATGCCAATGGCCTGCCACTGCTGGATAATTTTAATACCGATGATGTAACCAATGATCAGGGTATAGAATCCAAAGATCCCTTCACGCCCTATGCAGGCACCCTGGATTCCCGCCTGGACTGGACTGTGGGCCGCCGCGGCATTCCCTACCTGGATCATGGCCTGCACCCCGGCAAAGCCTGGATCCGTGATCAGGCCTATGCAGGGCCCTATTCTCCTAAAAAGAACATGTTCTATAAAGTGGATATTGGCAGCGCCACCTTTGCCAATAACCCGCGGCAGAATGCCAATAACTACCGCATGCTGCGTTACTCGCATGTGCTGCTGTGGTTAGCGGAATGTGAAATTGAAATAGGCTCCCTGGAACGTGCCCGTGAGCTGGTGAATATGATACGCACCCGTGCCGCCAATCCCGTAGGTTTTGTAAAGCTGCCGGATGGCACTAATGCCGCCAACTACAAAGTAGGCCTGTACAATACTACGTGGACGGATAAGGCGCTGGCCCGTAAAGCCGTTCGTTTTGAAGAGCGCCTGGAATTTGCCATGGAAGGCCACCGCTTTTTTGACCTGGTACGCTGGGGCATTGCACCGGATGTGCTGAACACTTACCTGGCCCAGGAAAAAGGCAAACGCACCTACCTGAATAATGCTTCGTTCAAGGCCACTAATATTTATTATCCTATTCCGCTGCAGGAGATCGTGAATAGTTCCATAAGCGGAACGGCTACGCTGAAGCAGAATGATGGATACTAGGATAATTACGAATTACGAATTGAGTAGTGCGATAGTGAAGTGTGAGTAAGCATTAAGAAGTTTTATGAATACGAATAGATAAAAGCAAACGCCCGTGATGTTTCTACATTATGGGCGGTTTTTTTACTTCAACATTTACTGGCACTTAAACCTCCTGATAACGGTATTCTCTACGCTATTGAAAACCCATCAACTTGAATTACTCAATTCGTAATTCATAATTGAACAATTCGTAATTAAAATTAACAATCCGGCGTCGCCGGCATTGTTAATTACTGTTAACCCTATTCAACCCGCAATCCGCCGCAGCCACCGATAGTAAATGCCCGTTGGCCGACACCCCCCAAACCTCCCTTACCTTATCTCTAGTTTTGCTACATGGCAAAATTGATTACCGGAATATTGGGCATCACCGTGCTCATAGCCGGGTGTAAAGGAAAAGCAGCTACAACCAGTGGCCGCGAAAAGGGCAACAACCAGGCTACCATTGTAGATGTAATGATAGCCGGCACCAGCACCATTAACAACACGATTGAGGCGAATGGTACGGTGGTAGCTAATGAATATGCAGAGCTGCACCCGGAAATAAGCGGGCGCATTACCTACCTCAATGTGCCGGAGGGCGCGCTGGTACAGCAAGGCACCCTCATTGCCCGCATTAACGATGCAGACCTGCAGGCGCAGCTGCAGAAATCAAAAGTGCAGCTGGACCTGTACCAGAAAACAGAAGAACGTGACCACAAGCTGCTGGACATTAACGGTATTAACCAGGCCGACTATGACCTGGCCCTTAACAATGTGAACAGCACAAAAGCAGATATGGCCTACACCCAGGCGCTGATAGACAAAACGGTGATCCGCGCGCCCTTTACCGGCGTTGTAGGCCTGCGCCAGGTAAGCATTGGCGCATATGTAGCGCCCACCAATGTAATTGCTACCATTCAGCAGCTGGATAAAACAAAAGTGGATTTCACTTTACCGGAACAATACGGCTCGGTGATTAAAAAAGGCGCAGTGGTAGATGTAACGATAGATGCCAGCACCAATACGCAGCGTAAAGCAGTAGTGATAGCCTACGAGCCGCAGATAACGCCTACCAGCCGTAACATACGGGTGCGCGCCGTGCTGCAGGAAGGTAAAGGCCATCCCGGCGCTTTTGTAAAAGTGTACCTGAATGCAGCCGCCGATAAAAAAGCCATCCTGGTACCTACCAACGCCATCATCCCCAACGATAAAAATAACCAGGTGATCCTGGTAAAAAACGGCAAAGCTGCTTTTGCAGATGTTGTAACCGGCTTGCGTGAAGCCAGTAATATTGAGATCACCAGCGGCATTAACCCTGGTGATACCGTAGTAGTGACCGGGGTGCTGTTTGCACGCCCGGATGCGCCATTGAAAGTACGGGGCGTAAAAACAACCGCGCCGGCAGTTGCGCAGCAGTAAAAGATTTGAACGGAAACATAAGATAAGACAGTACACATGAATATTTCTGAACTGTCACTGAAGCGGCCCGTGCTGGCAACAGTGATGAACCTGTTGATCATTTTATTCGGCGTGATCGGGTATACCTTCCTGGCCGTACGTGATTACCCGGCCATTGATCCGCCGGTGATCACTGTTACCACCGCTTATACCGGCGCCAACCCCGATGTAATAGAAAGCCAGATCTCCGAACCACTGGAAAAACAGATCAACGGTATTCCCGGTATCCGCACCATCAGCTCTACCAGCTCTTTAGGCAGCAGCGCCATTACCGTGGAGTTTAATTTAGGGATCGACCTGGAAGCTGCGGCCAGTGATGTGCGCGATAAAGTAAGCCAGGCCACCCGCAGCCTGCCGCTGGATATTGATGCCCCGCCGGTAGTGACCAAGGCCGATGCCAATAGCGATCCCATACTGATACTGGCCGTGCAAAGCCGCACCAAAAGCCTCATGGAGCTAAGCGACTATACGGATAATGTGCTGCAGCAACAGCTGCAAACCATTGACCAGGTAAGCGCTGTAAATGTGTTTGGCGATAAAAGCTATGCCATGCGCATTTGGCTGGACCGTGATAAAATGAACGCCTACGGCATTGCCTATAATGATATCAGCACCTCGCTGAATAATGAAAATGTGCAGCTGCCCGCCGGTAAGGTGTATGGCAATAATACAGAGCTTACCATCAATACCCTGGGCCGCCTTACCACCGAAAAAGATTTTCGCGATCTTATTTTAAAGGAAGACAGCACCGGCATTGTACGCCTTAGCGATGTAGCCCGTGTGGAGCTGGGCCCGCAGGTGGAGGAGCAAAGCTGGAAATACAACGGTGTAAATGCAATCGGCCTGGCCATCATTCCCCAACCCGGCGCCAACAATATTGCCATTGCCGATGAATTTAATAAACGCCTGGCAACCATTAAAAAAGCCAATAAGGCGGATATTGAGTTTAGTGTGCTGGTAGATAATACGCGCATCATCCGCCAGTCGCTGGCAGAGGTGCAGGAAACCCTCATCATTGCCTTTGCGCTGGTGGTGCTGGTGATCTTTTTCTTTTTCCGCAACTGGCTCATAGCACTGCGGCCGTTAATAGATATTCCCATTTCGCTGATAGCTACTTTTTTTGTGGTGTATGTAGCCGGGTTCACCATCAACATTCTTACCCTGCTGGGTATTGTGCTGGCCACGGGTTTGGTGGTGGATGACGGTATTGTGGTAACGGAAAATATTTTCCGTAAAATGGAGCAGGGCCTCAGCATCCGCAAAGCCGCGCTGGAAGGTAGTAAGGAAATATTCTTTGCCGTTATCTCCACCTCCATTACACTGGCCGTGGTATTTATGCCCGTGCTTTTTCTGCAGGGGTTTGTGGGCCGCCTGTTCCGCGAGTTTGGCGTAGTGCTGGCAGCAGCCGTGCTCATCTCCGCCTTTGTATCCCTTACCATTACACCGGTGCTGAATGTGTACCTCACCCGTAAAAAAGCCGGCCATGGCTGGTTGTATGATAAAACAGAACCTTTTTTCCAGGGCATGGAAAACGGCTATCATAAGCTGCTAAAAGGCTTTATGCAGGTACGCTGGCTGGCCTGGGTTATGATCGGGGTATGTGGTATCGTCATCTGGTTAATATTACGCAGCATACAAAGTGAAATAGCGCCGCTGGAAGACCGTAGCAGCATTCGTTTTACCGTAACCCTGCCGGAAGGCGCCAGCTTTAACTATACGCAGGATGTAACGGATAAGATCTCCAACTACCTGCTGGATTCTATTCCCGAACGTGATTTTGTTTTTGCCCGCACACCAGGTGGCAATGGCACGGTTATGAATACCTCCCAGCCCCGTATTGGCCTGGTGCCGCCGCATGAAAGAACCCGCAGCCAGAACGATATTGCCATAGATCTGCAGCAAAAGCTCCGCCGCTTTAATGATGCCCGCATCTTTGCCATCCAGGAACAAACCATTGCCGTAGGCTCCGGCTCCAAAACCAGCCTGCCCATACAATTCGTATTGCAGAACCAGGACCTGAACAAGCTGAAAACAGTGATCCCGCAATTCCTGGAAGCAGCCCGTAAGGATAAAACCTTTTCCAATGTGGATGTGGACCTGAAGTTTAACAAACCCGGGGTAGAGATCAGCTTTGACCGTATGAAAATAAAAGACCTGGGCCTTTCCACCAATGATGTGGTATCCGCTATGCAGGCCGCCTTCAGCGGCGGCCGTATGGCCTACTTCATTATGAATGGTTACCAGTATTATGTAATAGCGCAAATGGAAAGGGGCCAGCGTAATACGCCGCTGGATATCAGCAATATTTATGTACGTAATAAGTATGGCGATAATATTCCGCTGGAATCGGTAGTGCATGTAGTGCCCAACACCAGCCCCTCTACCCTCTATCACTTTAACCGCTATAAGGATGCAACTATTTCCGCATCCCTGGCCCCGGGCCGTACTATCGGAGATGGTATCAAGGCCATGCAGGGCATAGCCGGCAAGCTGCTGGATCCCAGCTTCCATACCTCGCTGGCAGGCTCCTCCCGCGATTATGCGGAAAGCTCTTCCAACATCGTATTTGCTTTTTCACTGGCGCTGGTGCTCATTTACCTGGTGCTGGCCGCGCAGTTTGAAAGCTTTATAGATCCGCTCACCATTATGCTTACCGTGCCGCTGGCCTTAGCCGGTGCCTTACTAAGCCTGTGGGTATTCCATCAAACCCTCAATATCTTTTCTGAAATAGGGATGATCATGCTCATTGGGCTGGTAACCAAGAACGGTATCCTGATCGTAGAGTTCACTAATCAGAAACGGGAGCTGGGCATGTCAAAGATGGATGCAGTAATAGAAGCGGCCTCCCAGCGTTTACGCCCCATTTTAATGACCAGCCTTGCCACCTCCTTAGGTGCGCTGCCCATTGCCATGAGCCTGGGCGCCGCCTCTACCAGCCGCGTTCCGCTGGGGATAGTAGTGGTAGGCGGTATTTTATTTTCACTGATCCTTACGCTGTTTGTGATACCAGCCGTATACACCTTTGTATCCGGTAAGCACAAAGCGCATGTAACAGTTATCAATGATTAATGTAATTAAGCATGAAGCAGTTTTTTTTATACAGCTGTATGGTATTACTCCCGGGTTTATTACAGGCGCAAACCCTCACCCTGCACGATGCGGTAGCGATAGCGCTGCAGAACAGCTTAGGCATACAAATAGCAAAGAACAATGTAACCGCCGCAGGTATTTATAACAGCTATGGCATAGCCGGCGGCCTGCCGCTGGTAACGGCCAGCGGGGCCGACCAGGAGCAAAGCACCAGCATTAAGCAGGAATACGCCAACCCGGCTAATAATAAAAACAGCAGCAATGCCTCTTCCAACAGCTTGTCGGCTTCATTGAACGCCTCTATGCTATTGTACAACGGCAGCCGGGTACAGAACGCGCGCAGAAGATTAGGTACGATAGAGCAGCAGAACCAGCAGGTGCTTACTTCCCGCGGGCTTACAGTGGCTTATAATGTAATGCTGCGGTATTATGATATCATCCGCCAGCAAAGCTATGCCGGTACGCTTGCCACCTCCATTATCGTAAGCCGCCAGAAGCTGGATATTGTAAAGGCCCAGCAAAGCGCGGGCGTAGCAAATAATGCAGATCTTTTTCAGGCGCAGGTGGATCTGAACACACAGATCCAGAACCTACAGGCGCAGCAGCTTGTGATTGACCAGGCTAAAACAGACCTGCTAACCTTACTCACCTTAAAACCCGATTCCGCTGTTACCATACAGGATACTATCCTGGTGGATAAAAATATGGAGCTGGGCACCGTACTTAACGCCATTTCATCTAACCCGGACATTACCGCGGCCGATGAGCAGGTAGCTATTAATGAATACCTGGAAAAGGAAACCGCCGCACAACGTTATCCATCCCTTAGCGCAAATGCAGGTTACAACTTCAGCCATACTAAAAATGCTGCAGGCTTTTCCCTGCTGAACCAAAGCTATGGCCCTTTTGCAGGTGTAGGCGTAAGCATTCCTATTTTTAATGGCAGCATTTACAAAAAGCAGCAGCAGGTGGCCGACATTAATATTAAAAATGCCCGCCTGCAAAAAGATACCCTTGCGCTTAACTATACATCCAATACCATTAAGAACTGGCAGGCCTATAATAACAACCTGCAGCAGCTGGAAACCGCCAAGGACAATTACGATCTGTCAGGCAAATTACTGGCCCTGGTGCTGCAGCGTTTTCAGCTGAAACAAGCTACTATTGTGGATGTAAAGAATGCGCAGGAAAGTTTTGAGAATGCGGGTTACCTGCTGGTGAATGTAAGCTTCTCCGCCAAGGCGGCAGAGCTGCGGTTAAAATGGTATGCGCATAATTTGCAGTATTAAAAGATCAATACTGCACAGTATCTGCCTCCGCCTGTTTTTTAAGGGCGGCCAGCCCGGCATCGTAATCCCTTTCCAGGGAACCTCTTAGTAACAAGCTTATTACATTCAGCGGGCGGGGAAAATCACTATCCACGCCCCAGATCACAACTGTTTGGCCTTTATCTTCCTTCAGGTGAAAGAACACATCTGCAGTAGATCTGGAAGGGCCGGCAAAGCTCAGCTTTTGCCGCACATGCTTATAGGGTTCCAGCTGCAAATGTTCCAGTTTTCCCTCACCCACTTTTTCACCCTGCCAGCTATCCACCGCGCCCACAGTGCCATCCCGCCCGCTAATAGTATACTGCGCGGCGCTATCCAGCTTACCCCAGGCATTCCATTGGTTAAAGTTCCTGAACAGTACAATGTGCTGCCATACAGTGGCCTTTGGGGCATGAATGGTAATAGTACGTTCCATATGCAGGTGGGTAGGCGCGGCAAATAAAATGATGATGGCCGCCAGCAACGCCACACCGGCGATCCCTAACAGTACTTTAATAACTTTCATTACGGCAGGGGTTTGGTGATGCAGGTAAGATACACTTTTTCCCTTGCTACCTTACTGCTACCGGTACAGGTGTTTCCGCTGCAGCGGTTTGCTTATTGAATTTACGTTTGTACTTGTTAATGGTAAGCGTGATCAGCGTAACGCCTATGATCACAGGAGCCATCCATACCAGGATGCCCGGCAAAAAATGTACGTTCACCACCATAAAGGCCGTTACCGCTGCCACATAAGCCCCGCACATACCGCCAATATGCGTGTACAGCCATTGCTGCTTGTCTTTAGGCGGAATAACGAAATGTTTTATATCACCCCCGGCTATCCATATACCCAGCAGGCCAAAAAATACGGCCACCGTATGAATGTAGGTGCTGTGGGTAACCAGGTGGCTGGCGCCCCAGGTAAGCAGGCCGGTATTAAAAATTATGCCTACCCCGTTAATCAGGTAATCCGGCAAAGCCATGCGCTGCCCCTTATATAACTCCTTCAGGTACAAGGCCCGGTAACCACGCAACAGTAAATGGTAGCTGAAAAAGGCTACCATCAGCAAAAAGGTAAGCCCTTTCATGAGCGACATAACCAGGGCTGTAACAAATACCAGCGTCATAGCCGCAAAAAAGGCTTTGCCGCCTGCCCGGTGCCTGCTTTTTCCCTTAGCTGCCAGTATAGCTACCAGGCCGGTAATGAGGGAAAGGGTGCCGCCAATAATGTGTAATACCATTGTAACAGTGAAAAGTTTTTCCATGATCGTATGCTTTGATGCAAAGTTGTAACAAAGCCTCCCGGTCATAAAATGCAAGGGGCCAACGGGAAGGTAAATGGGGCCAATGGGAGCCTGTGGGGTGAATGGGAAGGTGTTTGGGCAGATGGGAAAGCGTGCAGGGGCCAGTGGCTGGCCTTACAAGCGCTCCCGTATTTCCTGGTGCAGGCTGCGGGATACCGGCACCCAGTCGCCCGTATGGGCCAGCTGCAATTTATACCCCTGGGCATTACCGCTTACCTCCGTTACATGATCCAGGTTTACCAAAAAGGTGCGGTGGCAGCGGAAGAATTGCGGGTACCCATCCAGGCCCGTAGCCGCCCTTTTCAGGGAGCTGCGCAGCATAGTTTGTTTTACAATACCTTTTTCAAGATGGTACACTTTTATATAATTATCCGCGGCAGCTATATATAATAACTGCTCAGGGCTCAGCTGCAAACCTTCGCCACCCTGTTCGGCCATTAGCTGCAAGGTAGTTTCCAGGGAAGCGGCAGGCGCCGGTGCCGGTGTTTCAGGGTGCTTTCTTTCCTGCACCTGCGCATCCAGGGTCTGGGCTTCTGCGGCGTATTTTTTTTGCAGCTTTAGCTGGGTGAACATGGTCCACAGGGACACGGGCAGCACGCCCACTACCAGGGTCACCACCTGGAACCACACCGCGGCGGATACAGTAAAGGAAGTATGCAGGTACCAGGCGGAAAATACCAGGTTGCCCAGGCCTATCAGGAAAACATCCGTAGCTATTACAAATATTTCACGCCCTACCGTCCAGGAAGCTTCCCGGAAATAAGCCGGCAGCAGCAATGGGCTGATCCATATTTCCAGGAATATAACCCCAAAGGTTACCAGCCCAAAACCGGCAGCAGCCCGCAGCATGCGCCCCGGCTCCAGCTCATCCAGCCCAAACGGGCGAAAGATGTACAGGAACAGGGCTATAAATACCCCAAAAACCAGCGGGGTAATTATTTTGCTTCCGGCCGTGGCTAACGGGTACGGCTGTTGTAAAAATTTAAACATGGGTGGCAGCTATGCAGCAAAAATAATATTTCCGTTGGGGCAGGCGGCAGAGAATGTAAAATGTAAAATTTTAAATCATAAATGTAAAAGTGGAATACAGCGTAGATGGTTTAGCACCAGGCATTGCTGCATTCCACTTTTACATTTATCTCGTTCATAAAGTCTTTTAAAGGGTCTCAATGAACCTCCTTCGTCGGTTTGGAATTTTACATTTATGATTTTACATTCTTTTTAGCCAAGGTTACTCCTTCTTATCCTTATAATTCTTATCCGCCTCCTGCGCCTTGTCAAAATCCAGTATCACGGAGTTTATGCAGTACCGCAGGCCGGTAGGCGGCGGGCCATCATCAAACACATGCCCCAGGTGGGCTTTACAGCGGCCGCACATTACCTCCGTACGCTGCATGCCGTGGGTATTGTCCGGCGCATAGATCACGCTGGTTTTTGTAAGCGGCTGAAAAAAGCTGGGCCATCCGCAGCTGCTCTCAAACTTGGCATCTGAAACAAACAGCGGGTTGCCACAGGCCGCGCAGTAATAGGTACCTTTCTCCTTGCTGTTCCAGTACTTACCGGAAAAAGCCCATTCCGTACCTTTTTCACGCGCAATATTATATACGTCAGCGGGTAATAGCTTTTTCCATTCGTCGTTGCTGATATTCACCTTCGACGAATCTGTGCGGGAGTACACTTCATTCTTTTTATCTTCCATAGCTGATTTTTTTTCGGGTTGCTGTGAGTAGGAACAATGGCTGAACAGAATGGCTAAACCCATTATCATCAAACTTCGTACACTCATTATATTATGTTGGTTTAGATATAATTTTTGGACACTGAAGTTACACACATTTTATGTTATAATCCTGTTATAAAATGCCCGCTGGGGCTTGGCATTATAATTCCTAACTTTACAGCAAAAGGGATTTACGCGTGGCCGATATCATTAACTTACTACCAGACAATATAGCCAATCAGATAGCCGCCGGGGAAGTGATACAACGCCCTGCCTCTGCCGTAAAGGAGCTGCTGGAAAATGCGGTGGATGCCGGTGCAACTGAAATACAGCTCATTGTGCGCGATGCAGGTAAGGAGCTGGTGCAGGTGATTGACAATGGTAAAGGCATGAGCGAAACAGATGCCCGCATGTGTTTCGAGCGCCATGCCACCTCCAAAATAAAAACCATTAACGATCTGTTCGAGATCCGCACCATGGGCTTCCGGGGCGAGGCCTTAGCCTCCATTGCCGCCGTAGCGCAGGTAGAGCTGAAAACCCGTCAGCCCGATTCACCCATTGGCACCTGTATAGAAATAGATAACAGCGTGGTGCGCAACCAGGAGCCCTGCCAAACAGCTGCAGGTACCTCCATTTGCATGAAGAACCTGTTCTTTAACGTACCTGCACGCCGCAACTTCCTGAAAAGCAACGCCGCTGAAATGCGCCACATAGTAGATGAGTTCATCCGCGTGGCCATGGCCTACCCACAGCTGCAGTTCACCTTTACCAGCAATAACCAGCAGGTGTTTTACCTGGAAAAAGGCTCGCTCAAACAACGCATCATTGCCATCTTAGGGCAGCACTATAACGCAAAGCTGGTAACCGTAAAGGAAACCACCGATTATGTGAACATACATGGTTTTGTAGGCAAGCCGGATACGGCTAAGAAAACCCGGGGTGATCAGTTCTTTTTCGTGAACAACCGCTTTATTAAAAGCCCCTACCTGCACCATGCCATTATGAACGCGTTCTCTGAAATGCTGCCGTCCGACAGCTTTCCGCTGTACGTGCTGTACATAGACCTGGACCCCGCTCATGTGGATATTAACGTGCACCCTACCAAACAGGAAATAAAGTTCGACGATGAAAAGATCCTGTACGCCTTTGTACAATCAGCCGTAAAACATGCGCTGGCCCAGTTCAACGTTACGCCTACACTGGATTTTGACCTGGACCCGGGTATTCAGCAGCTGGATGCGGTAAGCAAACCATTCACAGAACAGCAGCAGGAACGTTCCACCGGCAGCTCCCTGTACAAAACCTTTACCCAGGCCCACCAGGCCCATGTAATTGATAAAAGCAGCAACAGTAATCTTAAACATTGGAAAGACCTGTACGAGATTGGCAAAACAGAGCTGCCGGCCCAGAACACTGGCCTGCCGCCCATTCCGGACACGCCTGCTTTTGTGAACCGCCCTTCCACAGCCTCCATGATAGATGACCGCTGGCAGGATACTACCATTGATCAGAAGGTACCGGTACAGGTGCACCAGCAATACATTCTTTCACAAATAAAATCCGGGTTTATTCTTATTGACCAGCATGCCGCACATGAGCGTATCCTATATGAACGCTACCTGCGCGCCCTGCAGGATAAGCCCATGCCCACCCAGCAAAGCCTTTTCCCACAAACACTCCAGCTGCTGCCGGCCGATGCCGCGCTGATCTCGGAAATGCTGCCCGATCTGCAGGTACTGGGATATGATATGGAACCTTTTGGCAACCATACCTTTGTAGTACGTGGCACCCCGGCAGATATACAAAGCGGTAATGAGCAGGCCAGCATTGAAGGGCTGCTGGAACAGTTCAAACACTTCAGCGCGGAGCTGAAGGTGAACAAACGCGAGCAGCTGGTGCGCTCCATGGCCCGCAACAGCGCTATACCTGCAGGCAAAAGCCTGAGCGCCCGCGAAATGCAGAATATTATTGACGAACTGTTCGCATGCAGCATGCCTAATATATCACCGGGCGGTAAATACACCTATGTATCATTTAAGCTGGCCGACCTGGTGAGAATGTTTGAGAGAGGAAACTAATTGACTAAAAAGAATGTAAAAGTAGAATCCCGGAATTACAAGTACAGACTTATGCTCCCGGCATTCTACTTTTACATTTATGATTTAAAATTTTACATTTTACATTCCTTTACAGCTGGTGCATTACATCTTTTAACCGCTCATACACCAGCCCATACAGCTGGTAATGTTTTTTATAAACAGCCGCGCCCTCTTCCCGGGGCATAAACATCTGCTGTTCCGCCTCCGGCAGTCCTTCAAACAGTATATCTAACGCCTCATACCCCATCATGGCCGCGCCTATGGCCGATGCATCATTCTGCTGCCCTAAGTGCATGGGCTGCTGAAAAATATCTGCAATTAATTGTATCCATCCCGGTGAAGCGGTGAATCCGCCGCTCACCGCTATTTGCTGTATGGGTCCCGCCGCTTTCTGCAAGGCGTTGAAAATGCTTAACAATCCAAATGCAACACCCTCCATAGCTGCACGCATAAAATGCATGGCTGTATGCTGCGGCTGCACGCCAATAAAAGCGCCCCGTGCATGCCCATCCCACACCGGCGCACGCTCACCTAACAAATAAGGTAAACAAACTAACCCGCCCGCACCCGGCGCCAGCTGCAATGCCTGCGCTATGTAAGTATCCAGGTCGGCTTTAGGCTGTTGTAAAAAATCGCGGGTAAACCATTGCAATACATTGCCGCCATTATTCAATGGCCCGCCGGTGATGTAATGGTTTGCATCCAGCACATAATTAAAAATGCGCTGCTGCTCATCCCTTACCGGCTTTGCCGTAGCAATGCGGAACGCGCCGCTGGTGGCTATGGTAAGCGTAGCATGGCCCGGCGCTAAGGCCCCGCTGCCCAGCTGTGCCAGGCATCCATCGCTGGCCCCAATAACAAAAGGTGTATCAGCAGGTATGCCCAGCTCCTGTTTTAGGCCGCGTAATATATAATGGGTCGGCACGGGCTCCGGCAGCTGCGCGGCTGTAATACCCGCTATTGCTAAGGCCTGCGGGCTCCATTGCAGGGTGTGGATATCAAACATCCCCGTAGCAGATGCGATGGAATGATCCACTACATACACACCAAACAAATGGTATAGTACATACTCCTTAATACCTACCCACCACTTTGTATGTGCAAACAGGTCTGCTGCATGCTGCCGCAGCCAGGTTATTTTGCACAAGGGCGTCATAGGGTGCACAGGTACGCCGGTTTGATGATATAATGCTTTACCTTGCGCAGTAGGCGCCAGCACATCTGCAACCGGTTGACTTCTGTTATCGGCCCATATGATCAAAGGTGTTAAAGGGCTGCCGGCCGCATCCAGCGCCATTATGCTGTGCATAGCGCTGCTGAAACAAATTCCTGCCGGCGGTTGTTTCATTTGCTGTGCTACCTGGTGTATGCCCTGGGTTACCGCCCGTAAAATATCATCCGGGTGTTGCTCACTATGCCCGGGTTGTGGTTGCTGTGTAGTATATGCTTGCTGGTAAAGGGCCTGCACACGGCCATCCGGCAGCAAAGCTATTACTTTGGTGCTGCTGGTGCCAATATCCACACCGATCATGTATTTTAATCCGCTATTCATACCGTAAATGGTTCTCAAAATAAAAAACACCTTTCATTTCCTAGCTTTAATTTATAGATTTAAAGCCTTTAAAAGTAAAACCACACCACGTATATGGCATTGGAGATCAAGCAAAAAGGAAAGGTCTATGACGTTTGTATCGTAGGTTCCGGAGCCGGGGGCGGTATGGCCGCTAAAGTTCTATCAGAGGCTGGCCTCAAGGTAGCGCTGCTCGAAGCCGGACCTAAATATGATCCGGCAGACCCGGAGCAGGCCACTCAGCTCAAATGGCCCTGGCAGTCCCCCCGCAGGGGCGCCACTACTACCCGCCCCTTCGGCGATTTTGATGCAGCCTATGGCGGATGGGAAATAGACGGTGAGCCGTATACTACTAAAAATGGTACTTCATTCGACTGGTTCCGCTCCCGTATGGTAGGCGGACGTACCAACCACTGGGGCCGTATTTCACTGCGTTTTGGCCCGCGCGATTTCAAACACAAAAGTGTGGACGGCCACGGCGACGACTGGCCCATCTCTTACGATGATGTAAAACCCTTTTACGACAGGGTAGATAAAATGATCGGTGTGTTTGGTTCCAAAGAGGGCATTTTTAATGAGCCGGATGGCTACTTTCTGCCACCGCCCAAACCACGCCTGCATGAGCTCATGATCAAACAGGCCGGCGACCGCTTAAACATTCCCGTAATACCTGCACGCTTATCCATATTAACGCGCTCTGTAAATAAGGATCGTGCCCCTTGTTTCTTCTGCAGCCAGTGTAACCGCGGCTGTACCGTGTATGGGGATTTTTCGTCCTCATCCTGCCTGGTAAAACCGGCTATGAAATCAGGGCATGTGGATCTGTATACCGGCGCCATGGTGCGCGAGGTGCTTACAGACGACAGCGGCAAAGCTACGGGTGTTTCTTATGTTGATAAATCAGACCTGCAGGAATACGAGGTAAAAGCCCGCGTAGTAGTGCTGGCAGCCAGCGCCTGCGAATCGGCCCGTTTGCTGCTCAACTCTAAATCTCCCCGCTTCTCCAATGGCCTGGCCAATGGCAGCGGCGTGGTAGGTAAATATTTGCATGACAGCACCGGTGCATCCCGCGGTGGTTTTATACCCAAGCTCATGGACCGCAAACGCTATAATGAAGATGGCGTAGGCGGCATGCACGTATATATACCCTGGTGGCTCGATAATAAAAAGCTGGATTTTGCCCGCGGTTACCACGTGGAATTAGGCGGTGGTATGCACATGCCCATGTATGGTTTTGGTTTTGGTATGGAACGCTTCAATGGCAAGTACGGCGGCGCTGATGGTAAAATGAAGGAAGCCGGTGGTTACGGCGCCGGGCTTAAAAATGACTACCGCCGCTTCTTTGGCGCTACCATTGGTTTTGCCGGCCGTGGCGAGTGTATTGCCCGTGAGGATAACTACTGTGAAATAGATCCCAGCGTAGTGGATAAATTTGGTATTCCCGTGCTGCGCTTCAATTACACCTGGAGCGAGCATGAAATTAACCAGGCCAAACATATGCAGGATACTTTTGAGCAGCTGATCCACGAAATGGGTGGTATAGCCCTGGGCCAGAAAGCCGGTGCAGATACTATGTACGGACTGGAAACACCAGGCCGCATTATTCACGAAGTAGGTACCACCCGTATGGGCGATGATCCTAAACGCTCGGTAGTGAACAAGTTCAACCAGGCGCACGAGGTAAAGAACCTGTTTGTGGTAGATGGCGGACCCTTTGTGTCACAGGCAGATAAAAATCCTACCTGGACCATCCTGGCCCTGTCACTGCGTGCTTCTGAATACATTGTATCTGAATTAAAGAAACAAAACATTTAACGGTGAAGCACCAACGTTGATCACAAAACGTTGCATGTCTCACATAAAATCAAACGTATGGATAGAAGAGAGTCCCTGAAAGCATTAGCCGTTGGGTCCTTATCTGTAGGCGCCATTCTTACCGGCTGCGATGATAAATCGAAGGTAAAGGAGGATAATAAGAAGCCGGGCGGCGATGATGCGGACGTGTACGGCCGCACGCCGGAAGAAAAAGAACGCGATAAAAAGCTGAAGGCCGACAAATATTTCACCGATGCGGAAATGAAAACCATTACCCTGCTCACGGCCCTCATTATCCCGGCCGATGAACATTCCGGCAGCGCTGCCGATGCCGGTGTACCCGCCTTCATAGAATTTACGGTAAAAGATCAGCCCCAGCATCAGCTGCCCTTACGCGGCGGCCTGCGCTGGCTGGATGTATATTGCCTGAAGCATTACAATAAATCTTTTGTGGATTGCAGTAAAGAGCAGCAAACCGCTTTGCTGGATCATATTGCCTATCCCGAAAAAGCCACGCCGGAGTTTAGCCAGGGCGTAGCGTTCTTTACCTTGATGCGCAACCTTACCGCCACCGGCTTTTATACCAGTGAGCTGGGTATTAAAGACCTGGGTTACGTGGGCAACCGCCCTAATGAATGGGATGGTGTGCCGGAAGATGTATTGAAACAATACGGGCTGGCCTACGAAGAAAAAATGTTGCCCATTTATCTGAAAATTGAAGACCGGGGCAAGCTTATGACCTGGGAAGATTAATTATAAACAATACAAGTGAGCCTCCTCACGCACCATGCACGTCATTGACATTTGACTATATTTCTTTTATCTTGATTTAAAACTTTTCTTACTCATGGTCCAGGAAAAAAATAATCAGGGAGACAGTGTTTCCCGCAGATCTTTTCTGAAGAACGGGGCGCTCACCGCCGCCGGCTTTATGATCGTTCCACGTCATGTACTCGGCGGTAAAGGATATACCGCTCCCAGTGATCGCCTGCGTATAGCAGGTATAGGTGTAGGCGGTAAAGGTGAAAGCGATATCAATGAATTCTCAAAAGGCCCGGCCGACATTGCCTTCCTTTGCGATGTGGATGAGCGCCGCGCTGCCAATTCCGTTAAACGTTTCCCGAAAGCCAAATTCTATAAGGATTTCCGGAAAATGCTGGAAAAAGAGCACAAGAATATTGATGCCGTATCCGTATCCACCCCGGATCATACGCATGCGGTAGCCGCTATGGCCGCCATGCAGCTGGGCAAGCACGTATATGTGCAAAAACCGCTTACCCATGATATTTATGAAGCCCGTATGCTTACCCAGGCAGCCAACCGCTATAAAGTGGTAACGCAAATGGGTAACCAGGGCTCCTCCGGCGATGGCGTACGCCAGCTCATGGAGTGGTACCAGGCCGGCCTGGTAGGCGATGTGCACACCGTATATTGCTGGACCGACCGCCCCGTATGGCCCCAGGGTATTCCCTGGCCTACTGCCAAAGCAGAAGTGCCTAAGGAGCTGGATTGGGACCTGTGGTTAGGTACCGCCCCCTCTAAAGATTATATAGATAAGCTGGTGCCCTTTAACTGGCGCGGCTGGTGGGATTATGGTACCGGCGCTATCGGCGATATGGGTTGCCATATTATTGAACCGCCTTTCCGCGTGCTGGACCTTGGCTACCCTACCGCAGTAGAGTGTAGCGTAGGCAGCGTGTATGTAGATGAGTTCAAACGCGGCTATTTCCCTGAAAGCTGCCCGCCCTCTTCCCACGTAACGCTGAAGTTTGCCGGTAAGAACGGTAAAGAAGTTACCATGCACTGGATGGACGGCGGCATACAGCCTGAGCGTCCGGAAGAGCTGGGTCCTAACGAAAGAATGGGCGATGGCGGTAATGGTGCCCTGTTCATAGGCACTAAAGGTAAAATGATGTGCGGCACCTATGGTATGTTCCCCAGCCTGCTGCCCACTTCCAAAAATACCCAGGTAAATATTCCGCAAACCATTGCCCGCGTACCGGAAGGTCACTACCAGCAGTGGGTAAATGCGGCTATTGCCGGTTATAACAGCCCTAAGGCAAAAGCCCTCAGCTCTCCCTTCTCCATAGCAGGTCCGTTAACGGAAACTGTGCTGATGAGCAACCTGGCCATCCGCAGCTATGACCTGAAGAAGGAAATTGAAGGTAAAAGCACCTTCCCCGGCCGCTATATTAAGCTGCTGTGGGATGGTCAGAACATGAAGATCACCAACTTTGACGATGCCAACCAGTTTGTGAAGCGTACTTACCGCGACGGCTGGAGCCTGGGCGTATAGTCAATGTGCAAATAAGTAAATGTGCGAATGTGCAGTTGAAATGAGCTGCATTATTCGCACATTTCTTTTGTAAATCTGTTTGTTATAAAACATAGCCTGTTCTATACATAACCTGTTTATAAACAGCTCCTTTTCAGAAAATATCCGCGCAATCCATCTGCACACCCGCCCATCTGCATATCTGCACATCAAAATATTCATCCTATCTTTTCGTTTAGTACGATAGGTTAGCTATTTTTATACTATCAATCCATATCCTGGCATTCTATGGCGCAAAAATACTTTTGGTTATTAGCCGTGTGCGGCGGTTTATTTTTATGGGCCTGTAAAAAGGAAGTAAGCCGCGAAAGCGCAGTTCCCCCACCCGTAGCAAGTACCTGTAGTTATGCGCCTTATACCGCAGGCTCCACCTACGACTTTGTTCATGTAAGCACCAGCAACCTGGCAGATAGCAACTTCTTTACCGTAACCGTTACCGGGGATAGCACCATTAACGGGCAAACTTTCAGAAAGCTTAGCTCCGATACCGCTACCACCTACGACCGTTGCGATGGAAATGGGAATTATTACCAGATGGTAAAGGGCATTTCCTTTCAGGGATATAGCGCCGACAGCGTGGTAACGCTTTACCTAAAAGATAATGTAAATGCCGGCGCCAGCTGGAATGATACGGCTACCGTTAAAAAAGGAACCGATGAACAAAAGGTGATGCTTACCTATACCGTTACCCAAAAAGGCGGGCAAAAGAATGTTGCCGGCCTGGATTTCACCAACGTGATCACCGTAACGCTCAGCGCCTCTGTTAAGTTCCTGGGCGCCACCATTCCATTAGGTGTCATCGCTACCAACTATTATGCGGAGGGTATTGGCCTTATAGAACTAGACCAGGAAGATGATACTACCCGCCTGCTTAAATACAACATTAACCCTTAATTACTATTCCTTACTTCCGTTAAAAAGCGCTCAACTGCACGCCTTACAGCGGTGCTGGTACCGTTATGGTTATTTACCAGCACGCTGAAAACCAGGGTTTTCCCTTTCTTTGTTACCAGGTATCCGCTTAAAGCTACGCAACCGCTAAGGGTGCCGGTTTTTGCATGCACAAACTGCTCTTTATAATAATTGCGCAGCGTGCCTTTGCCCCCGGTTGGGAAAATGGCCCATAGCCTTTCTTCGGGGTATTGCTTATGCATAAGGGTCAATACGCTCACAAAATCCCGCGGGCTAAACAGGTTGTAGCGGGAAAGCCCTGAACCATCTACCCACTCCGGCTTATCGGGTAAGCTTTGCAGGTATTGCTGCTTTACATAGTCAATTACTTTTTGTGTGCTGATGGTGTCCCATTGTCTGGCGCTGCTCATCATCAGCGTTTGTTCTGCAAAGAAGTTATCACTACGGTGCATCATGGGAGTAAAAAGGGAATCTACCGGGCGGCTGTACAGCGTAGTAAATGCTTTGGCATCCACCGCAGGCATTTGTTCCGCCACGGTTACGGGTTTGTGCAGGGTATCCTGCAGGCGCGCCGCCAGGTCCTGCAGGGTGCCGGTAATATAGGGCACTTCTGCCAGCAGCAGGGCGGTGTCCCGTTTTGCATATTGCAGGGAAAAAGTGTTGCTGCGTTCATCCCTCTCCGTTAGGGCTTCATCCAGCGTATCATTTACCCGCCAGGAAAAATGCCCGCCATAGGAAAAGGCCGGCGGCGTAATGCTAATGGTATCCCGGTGGTGTTTAATACGGGCCACATTGCCATACACCGGCCACTCATTCAGCTCCGGCTGGTAATAATCCGAAAAATCGCTCCAGCTCCAGCCCGGCCCAAAACGTTTATTGGTGATCACGGTTGGTATCAGCACAATACGTTTATCCGTGCGGGTAAGCAGGTCCATGGCTGGTTGTGAAATATAGTCCGGGTGCAAAAAAGAAGGGTCGCCCATGCCCTTTACATACAGCACACTGTCAGTTTCCAGGTACTTGAGCGCCGGCAGGCTATCGCCCAGCATTTGCAGGCCGGTAAATAAGGTGAATATTTTGGTGTTGGAGGCCGGGGTAAAATATTTATTATCCTGATATTGGTACCAGTACTGCTGTTTGGCAGGGTCGTAAATGCAAATACCTACATGCGCCTGGTTCAGCGGCTGGCTATTCAGTAATTCCTGCGCCCCTTTACGAAGGTTGCTGTGCTGCGCCCACAGGGGCTGTGCGCAAAAGAGGGTAAGGCATAGCAGGGCGGTGGATGTTAGCGGATGCTTGATGTTCATAACGGTAAAATAAGCGTTAGCGGGGGTTAGCGCAAAAAAAAGATGATAGGAGGCGGGTGTGGCAGCCGGCGACGGTTCATCGATCCGGTGGCAGGGAAATATTCTTACCACATTATTATTTAGTTTATATTTGTGTACACATTCATGTACGCATTTGTGCTATTAGATGTGTTTACGAAATCCAAGTACACACAAAATCCGTTAGTTATGAACGTAATTAATTTCCGTGAGTTCAGAAACTCACTAAAAAAATACCTGGATAGCGTTACAGAAAACCATGAAGTACTGATTGTACCACGTGCAAAAGATAAAAGCGTAGTAGTGATCTCATTGGAAGAATATAATTCAATGAAAGAAACCGCTTATCTGAACCGCAGTGATGCAAACCGTACCCGTTTAATGGAAGCGCTGGAAAGGAGTAACAAAGGCAATTTTGAATCACATAATCTCGTAGATGAATAATCTGATTCTTAGCTGGGATATTAATGCCTGGGAAGATTACCAGTACTGGCAGGCTACAGATAAAAAAATAGTAAAGAAGATCAATGAATTAATAAAAGACGCGCTCCGTCAACCATTTGAGGGCCTGGGAAAACCCGAAAAGCTAAAAGAAAACCTGGCCGGATGCTGGTCCCGCAGAATTGACCAGGAACACCGGTTAGTATATATAGTAGTAGATAACCGGCTACATATTCTGCAATGCAGGTATCATTATTGAAAGTACCAGGAATAACCTCTCATCAATCCCCCTATTACTACAAAAAACCAATGGTCCACCACCTTCACCCGTTCTATTTCAGCCGTGATGAAAGCAATGGACCATCGACTATGGACCATGGATTTAATTAACTAAAATACTTCGTTTGCCCCGGTTTGGCATACGCGTAAAATCCGTCTGCATCCGGCATTACCGGCGGCTTGGCATCAAACGCATAGGTTTCCGGCTGCAGGTTTAAATTAGAATGCAGCGCTTTATCCCAGGGAATAATTTGCCCGGAGTAAGTGGCCAGGCGGCCCATAATGGCCGTTAAGGTGGTCTGCGCACCGCGTTCTGCATCCCAGAACTTATACTCCCCTTTGGCTACGGCTGCAAACAGCTCATCATGCTCTGTTTGATAGGGGTTGTTCTCCTGTTTTTTATCAAACTGGTACAATGTTTTGCCTTTGTAATCCTGTATCAGGCCTCTATCGCAAATAATGCGGCCCTTGGTGCCCACAATCTCTTCATCAACCCGGCTGGCGCTGTCTTTCCAGTGGCGGCACTGGCTGTTCATTACAATACCATCATCATAGCGGTATTCCACATAATGGTGGTCATAGATCTCACCGGTATCTTTGCCGGTACGTACGGCCCGGCCGCCCATACCCACCGCACTGGCGGGGGTAGCGCCTTTAAACCAGTTGCCTACGTCAATGTTGTGAATATGCTGCTCCACAATATGATCGCCGCACAGCCAGTTGAAGTAATACCAGTTACGCATCTGGTACTCCATTTCCGTGTATTCCGGTTTGCGGGGGCGTATCCATAAAGCGCCCTGGTTCCACCATACCTGCATGGAAAGGATGTCGCCTATCATGCCGTCCTGCACGCGTTTGTACAGCTCCCGGTATGAGTTCTGGTACCGGCGTTGCAGGCCTACTACTACGTTCAGCTTTTTTGCTTTTGCTTTTTCCGCAGCGGCCAGCACCCGCTGTATACCAGCAGGGTCGGTAGCTACCGGTTTTTCCATGAAAATATGTTTGCCCTGGTTCACCGCTTCTTCAAAATGTATAGGACGAAAACCCGGCGGCGTAGCCAATATCACCACATCCGCAAGGGGAATAGCTTTTTTGTAGGCATCAAACCCGGTGAATTTATTTGCCTCCGGCACTTTCAGGCGGTCTCCCTTTCCTTTTTCTTCCAGGGCTTCCTTAATATTATTGTAGCTGTCGTTCAGGCGGTCGGGGAAAGCATCCGCCATGGCTATCAGCTCCACATTTTCTTTGGTGCTCAGCGCCTGGGTGGCGGCGCCGGTACCACGGCCACCACAGCCTATCAGCACTATTTTGATCGTGTCTTTAGCGCCGGAAAAATAATTGGCGTGAGAGAGCATAGGCATAGCCAGCAGGCCGCCAGCCAGCAGGGTGGATTGTTTCATGAAATCCCGGCGGTTCTGTGCGTGGAATGTTTGTTTTTTTTCGTTTTCCATAAATCTTTGACGGTTTTTTAGTTGGGAGTAAGAAATAGGAAGTCAGAGGTACTTCATTTACTTATCTCGCTCCAATATATTTATCTAATACCTCTGCAAAAAATTGCGCTGCTTCTTCTTTGGTAGGCTGCTTAACGGGGCGCACTATACGAAAACCAATAAACGGCGCATCTGCATTCCACCATTTGCTTTTAGGGATCTGCGGGTCACGGCGGTTCCAGTCCGGGTCCGATTTCAAACGTGCTGCGCTGCGTACATGCGCAGCATCATCCTGGTAGTTGCCGCCTTTAATAGTGCGCGGTGTTTTGGCTGTGGGTTTGGTCCAGGGATCTGTAGCCGCGGCATGTTCCAGGTACTGCGGATCGTATTGGTCCAGCGTCCATTCTGCAACATTACCCAGCATATCATACAGGCCAAAACCATTGGGCTGCAGCTCTCCTACTTTATGATATTTTCCTTCGCTGTTATCTGCATACCAGGCAAACCTTTTCAGCTCTCCGGCATCATCCCCAAAGGGATAGGCTGTAGCAGCGCCGGCGCGGCAGGCATATTCCCATTCTGCTTCTGTAGGCAGGCGGTAAAACACCCCGGTTTTTATATACAGCCAGCGGCAGTACATCAAGGCGCCATACTGGCTCATACTGTTGGCCGGAAAGCCGCCGCCTTTACCCATGCCCAGGGTAAGATCAATGTAAGGAGGGCTGGGGCGCGTCATACCATCAGGTATGGGTGTTTTATCTTTCTCCGCATCGGCATATACATCATATTCATCAAAGGTAACCTCATGGGCGCCCATCCAGAACGGGGCAATGGTAACCTTCTTCTGCGGGCCCTCATCTGCTGCACGGCCCTTTTCCGTAGCCGGGCTGCCCAGTGTAACAGTGCCACCGGGTATAGGTACCATTTTAAAGGAAACATCTGTGCCGGGAAGCTTTTCTTCATACGTTTTAAAATTAGCATCGCCGGGCGTTTGCGCCAGTACAGGGTGTGCTAACAATGCTATCAGAGCCAGTGCGGTCAAATTTTTTTCCATGGAATTTTAGCGTGAATTGGTGAATTTATTAAATCCGGCAGTGGAATCCAATACTAATTTTTCAGCGGGTTAGTATTTCCATCCAAAACCTATTAAATTTAAGACCTCATAAAAGCATCACCCTTAACCCTTCTAAACGTTATGGAAAGAAGAACCTTCCTGCAACAAGGTACCCTGGCCGGTATATCGGCCCTGGCTTTTGGCGGCGCACAGGCAGCCGTTAAAACTGCTAATGGCATTACAGCGCCGGCAGCAGAAAAAACTTTTAACATGAACTACGCGCCGCATGATGGGATGTTCAAGAACAGCGCCGGCGACGATTTCCTGGACCAGATCCGGTTCATGCACGACCAGGGTTTCCGTTCCATTGAAGATAATGGCATGTTGAAAAGAGAGCCTGCCATGCAGGAAAAAATCGGTAACCTGCTGGATAAGCTGGGTATGCAGATGGGCGTATTTGTGATTGACAGTGGCGATAACTGGAAAATATCCCTCACCACCGGCAAGCAGGAATTTGTGGATACCTTTTTAAAAACCTGCAAAGCCTCCCTGGATACCGCCAAACGCTGTAATGCCAAATGGGCTACCGTAGTACCCGGCTTTTTTGAACGCAGGCTGCCTATTGGCGTGCAAACCGGTAACGTGATAGATGCGCTGCGCCGCGGTGCAGAGATACTGGAGCCACAGGGCCTGGTAATGGTGCTGGAACCGCTGAGCGATACGCCGGAGCTGTTCCTGCGCACCGCCGATCAAACCTACGAGATCTGCCGGGCGGTGAAAAGTCCCTCCTGCAAAATACTCTATGATATTTACCATATGCAGCGCAATACCGGCCACCTGATACCCATGATGGATATGTGCTGGGACGAAATTGCCTACATACAGATCGGTGATAACCCCGGCCGTAAAGAGCCAGGCACCGGTGAGATCAACTATAAGAACATCTTTAAACACCTGCACGAAAAAGGCTACAAAGGCGTGCTGGGTATGGAGCACGGTAATTCCGGGCAGGGTAAGGAAGGAGAGCTGGCCGTAATAAAAGCCTACCGCGATAGCGATAATTTTCTTTGATCTTAGATTTAGAGGAAGCACTCCGCTCTAATCAAATCTAAAATAGAAAAGGATGGGCTTGCGCTCCATCCTTTTTTCATTTTTACTATAGAAAACTTGGCAGTTTTACTTTTTTAAATAGAAGTACTCCTTACTGTAGTTACCATTCCCGAAATCCGTATCGGTAGAGGAAAGTACCAGCTGCGTACTGTTTAAGGTTACAATGTTCACCTGCTGCGGCACGCTGCCATTGTTGCTTAGCTCCAGGGTTTTGGCATCTACCAGCGCATAAGTACCGGTAACCGTAGTATCATTCAAGTTGGACGAGAATTTGCCGTCCTGTTGAAAAGTAATATAAGTGTTAGCGGGATTTTCCACATCCAGGGTGTCTACAGAGATCAGCTGGTTTTGCTTGTTGAACAGGGAATCAACACCCAGCTCAAAGCGCCAGGTACCTGCAATTATGGAGTTATCCGGTCCCTGTTTATCATCGTCTTTGCTACAGGCGGCAAATGCAAGGCTGATCACACCGGCCATTGCCAGTAACCAGGTAAATGGTTTTCGCATACACATATGGTTTATTAAATACAAAAATAATATGTTTGCCTGGAAGTTCGCCTTTCAGGCTGTTACGTTTGCGTCATGTTTTTATAACGCTATTTTCTTATCTTTCTGTATAAATATCTGTTTATGAACTTTTTGATCCGCCTGCTGGTAAGTGCCCTGGCCGCCATGGTCACCGCTTACCTGCTACCCGGGGTTAAGATAGATAACTTCTTAACGGCGCTCATACTGGCCTTTGTGCTGGCTATCCTGAACCTGCTGGTACGCCCGGTGCTGGTGATCCTTACCCTGCCGGCAACAGTAGTTACCCTGGGCCTGTTCCTGCTGGTTATTAATGCCGTTATTATTTTACTGGCCGCACGGCTGGTATCCGGCTTCCGGGTAGAAGGTTTCTGGTGGGCTTTGCTGTTCAGCATTGTTATGACTGTGATCAACAGCATTATGCACGGCCTGGCAGGCGGAGATAATGACCGCGATTAATTTTTAATTACGAATTATGAATTACGAATTGGGTAGTACGATTAGTAAGTAGCCCGTAATGAGTAACTGCTTCGATCACTATTTGTAATTTATAATTGTCAATACGATAATTACCATTCGCTCTTCATCACAGTTCATAATTCATATTTATCAATGATAAAGCAACCCGCAATCAACATTCGCTTCAATCACATTCGTAATTCGTATTTGAATAATTCGTAATTCAAACCAGCCCGGCTATGTACTTTAACAGGACATTGATCAGCGATGAGCAGTTGCTGGATTTTTACCGCGCCATACTATACCCCCGGTTAGTAGAAGAGAAAATGCTGCTGCTGCTGCGGCAGGGGAAGATCAGCAAATGGTTCTCCGGCATAGGCCAGGAAGCCATTGCCGTTGGCGCTACCCTGGCCCTGGCGCAGGATGAGTGGATATTGCCCCTGCACCGCAACCTGGGCGTTTTTACCGCCCGCAACATGCCGCTGCACAAGCTCTTCCTGCAATGGCAGGGCAGCCGGCAGGGCTACAGCCAGGGGCGGGAACGCAGCTTTCATTTTGGCAGCCGGGAGCACCATATCTGCGGTATGATCTCCCACCTGGGCCCGCAGCTTTCTGTGGCAGATGGTATTGCCCTGGCCCATACCCTGGCCGGGCAGCAAAAAGTTACCCTGGTATTTACCGGCGAAGGCGGCACCAGCGAAGGCGAGTTTCATGAAGCGCTGAACGTAGCTGCCGTGTGGGACCTGCCGGTCATCTTCCTCATAGAAAACAACGGCTACGGCTTAAGCACCCCCGTAGCAGAACAATACCGTTGCGGGCAGCTGACAGACAAGGCCATTGGCTACGGCATGCACAGCATGCGAATAGATGGTAATAACCTGCTGGAAGTATATAACACGGTGGCGGAAGCCAAAGCCTATGCCCTGCGGGAGCAAAAGCCGGTGCTCATAGAAGCCCTTACCTTCCGCATGCGCGGTCATGAGGAAGCTAGCGGCACCAAATATGTGCCCCCCGCCCTGTTGGAAGAATGGGCGCAGAAAGATCCTATCCATCACTATGAAGCTTTTCTCCGTTTCATAGGCCTGCTGGATGATGAGAAGATCAATGATATTCACCGGCAACAGAAACAATATATCGATGCCGCGGTAAATGATGCATTAACAGAAACCGCCCTTGTAGCTGATGCAGCACAGGAGCTGGCAGATATTTACGCCCCGGCGCCGGCCATTCAGCACACACACGCCGCCGTAACCCGCGAGCTGCGTTTTATAGACGCAATTGCCGCCGGGTTAAAAACAGCCATGGAGCAGTTTCCCAACCTGGTGCTTATGGGGCAGGATATTGCTGAATATGGCGGCGCTTTTAAGATCACAGATGGCCTGCTGGCGCAGTTTGGCAAAGCCCGCGTACGCAATACCCCCTTGTGTGAAAGCGCTATCATTGGCGCAGGCCTGGGCCTTTCCATTATGGGCTATAAAAGCATGATAGAAATGCAGTTCGCTGATTTTGTGAGCTGTGGCTTTAACCAGATCGTAAATAACCTGGCTAAGATCCATTACCGCTGGGGGCAAAATGCCGATGTGGTCATCCGCCTGCCGGCCGGCGGCGGCGTGGGCGCAGGGCCCTTCCACTCCCAGAGTAATGAAGCCTGGTTTACCCATACGCCCGGGTTAAAGGTGGTATACCCCTCTTCCCCGGCAGATGCCTATGGCTTGCTGCAGGCCGCCCTGGCAGATCCTAACCCGGTATTGTATTTTGAGCATAAGGCCCTGTACCGCAGTATTAGCGGCCCGGTGCCCGAAGGCTGGTTTCCTATAGAAATAGGCAAGGCCAGCCTGGTGCAGCATGGTACAGACATAAGCATTATTACCTACGGCAGCGGCGTGCACTGGGCGCTGGATTATGCCCGGCAACACCCGGAGCTATCCCTCCACATCCTGGACCTGCGCACATTGCTGCCGCTGGATTATGATGCCATTAGCCAGACGGTAGCCCAAACCGGTAAAGTGCTGATACTGCATGAGGATACGCTTACCGGCGGCCTGGGGGGAGAGATCAGCGCCTGGATAGCGGAACACTGCTTCCAGCAGCTGGATGCGCCCATTATGCGCTGCGCCAGCCTGGATACACCTGTACCTTTTGCAGCGGAGCTGGAAAAAAATTTTCTGGCAAAATCCCGGCTGGATCAATGTATTCAACAGCTGGCGGCATATTAAACGGCGGCGGCTATGGGATTTTTAAAGGGAATGCCCTAACTTGCAGGCACAATTAAATGCTTTAATCATGTTACAGACATTCTTAACAGTACAAACCTCTGAGTTTTATAAAACCTTTGATAAAGTGGGTGGTACTATGATCTATGTTGTTATTGGCCTGTTTGTTCTGATGCTGCTGTATGCTACTGTAAAGTATGTAAAGCGCTAATAGCCTTACTTAGATAAATTGATCTCTTTATATACGGCCCCGGTATTCCCGGGGCTTTTTTTATTGCCCCTCCTCCTGCAGCGCTGCCTGCGCGTACTGCAAGTTCTCCCCGTCAAAACAAACCAGTATCACCTGCTCAATACCATTCTCCTGTTCTAAAAAGTCTTGGATGGTTTTCACCGCAATCTTTGCCGCCTGTGCTTTGGGAAAATGATAAATGCCGGTGCTGATATTGGGGAAGGCAATAGTCTTTACGCCATTATCCACCGCCAGCTGCAGGGAGCTGCGGTAACAACTAGCCAGCTTTTCGGCCTCCTGTTTATGGCCGCCGTTCCATACCGGGCCTACGGTATGTATCACGTACCGGGCCGGTAAGCGGCCTGCAGTAGTGATTACGGCTTCGCCGGTGGGGCAGCTACCCTGCCGGGCTACTATCTTGCGGCAGTCGTCCAGTATGGCCGGGCCGCCGGCCCGGTGTATGGCCCCATCTACCCCGCCGCCGCCCATCAGGGAGGTATTGGCGGCATTCACAATGGCATCGGCTTCCACTTTGGTAATATCGCCCTGTATAGCTATGATCTTTTCCATGTTATTTCACTCTTACATATACCAGCTTACCCATTTTCTTACCGCTGTCGCGGATATCTATCTCAAAACGGTCAATGCTTTTAATAAGCTGCACCAGCTTGTTAAAGCCATAGTTGCGGGCGTCAAAGTCAGGCTTTTTCTTCAGCAGCAGGTTGCCCAGCTCTCCCAGGTAAGCCCAGCCATCTTCATCCGCAATATCATTAATGCTGGATGAAAGCAGCTTTATCATCTCCCGGTCTGCTTTGCTGATGCCTTTAGTCTTTGTTTTCCCTTTGCGGGTATTGCTTTTGGCGGCCGTGGTCTCCGTTTCGGTTTCAGCTTCCGTCTCAGCTTCCTGGTTTTGCCGTAATATTTCCAGGTAAATGAACTTATCACAGGCGGCCCGGAAGGCGGTAGGCGTTTTCATTTCGCCCAGGCCAAATACGCGCATGCCGGCTTCCCGCAGGCGGGTGGCCAGCCGTGTAAAATCACTGTCGCTGCTTACCAGGCAAAAACCGTCCACACGCCCGGTGTACAGGATGTCCATGGCATCAATGATCATGGCCGAATCCGTTGCATTTTTTCCTACCGTATAGCTGTATTGCTGTACAGGGTTAATGGCATTTTCAAGCAGTACGGTTTTCCAGCCCGTAAGGTGAGGCTTGGTCCAGTCGCCATAAATTCTTTTGAAGGTAGGAATGCCGTATTTGGCTATTTCCTCCAGCATGGCTTTTATGTTGGAATGGGGTATGTTGTCGGCGTCTATTAATACGGCAAGCCGAAGCTCTGTATTACTGTCCATAAGCCAGGGGGTTTAGTTGCGTAATATTACAAAATCTGCGGCCTGCCGTTATTTTACAGTAGTGCATTATTTCAGGTAAGAGCGGATCATCCAGGCGGTTTTTTCATGACTGGTCAGCAGGCCGGTCAGGAAATCGCTGGTGCCTTTGTCTTTGTATTTTTCGTCCAGCTCGTCTATTAAACGGCGCAGGTTACGGATAATGGTTTCATGATCATCCAGCAGGTTGCCCAGCTGTACCTGCTGATCATTGGTGTACTCCTGCTCTACCAGGCTGGTAAGCTTCAGGAAGTCGCTCAGGCGGCCTTCTGCATAATGGCCCAGGGCGCGTATGCGTTCTGCCATTTCATCTATCGCCTCAGCCAGCTCTTCGTACTGGTTCTCGTAAAACTTGTGCATCTCCATAAAGTTGGAACCTTCAATGTTCCAGTGGTAGTTGCGGGTCTTGGTGTATAACACCATCAGGTCTGCCAGGCATTTATTCAGCTCCAGGGCTACTCCCTGTAAGTTCTTTTCTGAAATGCCGATGTTTGCTTTCATCTCTTTGTGTTTTTCTGTTGTTGCTTTTGCGGTCATTGTTGTCATAGTTAATATTTTAAGGTGGTTAAACAAGACGTGCGCTGAAAAATCCTACTAAAATAGTAGGCAGTGGTGTCGGTTACTTCGCTATTTTTGTGCCATACTTCTCTAATTTTGTGGTATGGAACAGTCGTCGGGGAGAATATACACGTTGCATTTCATTCTACTTTGCCTCAGTAATGCAGTATTCTCCGCTAGTTACAATATGTTGATCCCTGAGCTGCCGGCTTATCTCACCAGCATGGGCGGCGCGGATTATAAAGGCTATATCCTGGCATTATTTACCTTAATGGCAGGTCTTTCCCGTCCTTTTAGCGGCAAATTGACAGATACTGTGGGCCGCGTTCCTGTAATGATCTTCGGCTCTGTTGTATGTGTAGTTTGCAGCCTGTTATATCCGCTGATAAGTTCTGTAGGTGCGTTCCTGCTCTTGCGTTTCTTTCATGGTTTCTCAACTGGCTTTAAACCTACCGGTACCTCCGCTTACATCTCTGACCTGGTGCCTAATAACCGGCGTGCAGAGGCCATGGGTATGGTGGGGTTGTTCAGCACCATTGGCCTGGCTTTAGGCCCTGCCATTGGCGGTTTTATTGCTGCCCGCTGGAATATTTATGTAATGTTCCAGGTGTCTGCCGTATTTGCGTTACTGTCCGTTGTAATACTGATAGGCGGTCTTAGAGAAACCCTGCCAAAACCCAGCCGGCAACGTTTTAGCCCTTCACTGCTGAAAATATCCCGTCACGAAATATTTGAGCCATTAGTGTTAGGGCCGGTGATCGTTACCTTTTTCTGTTTCCTAAGTTACGGTGCTTTACTCACAATTATTCCGGATTTTAGTCAATACCTGGGTATTCATAACAAAGGCTTGTTCTTTACCTTCTTTACCGCCGCATCTATCGGCATTCGTTTGCTGGCCGGTAAGGTATCGGATAAATATGGCCGCTTACCGGTGCTGAAAATATCTACAGCTACTATGGCCATTGCGCTGTTCATGCTGGCTATGGCTACCACACCATATTTAATGATGGTAGCGGCAATCATATACGGTGTATCCGTAGGGTTAAACTCCCCCGCCGTTACTGCCTGGACGGTTGACCTGGGCGATCCTGCCTACCGCGGCCGCGCGCTGGCTACCATGTACATTGCCATGGAAGCAGGCATTGGTTTGGGCGCTTATTTATCTGCCTATATCTATCATAACAACGCGTCCTATTTTCCCCTGGCCTTTGGTATAATGGGCGTAGGCTGCCTGGTAGCGCTGGTGTACATGATGCTGATCTACGACAACCGCCGCCTGAAAATTATGTGGAGGCTGGTGCATATGAAGGCGCCTTTCAGGAGGTGGCTGTGAGAGGATATAAAGTAAAACGCCTGATGCTATTCCAAGCATCAGGCGTTTCTCTTTATAATAATCCTTCGCAGCCACATTTCCACACCACACAATCAGCGTTCGGCATTCAGCATTCAGCGCATTACAGCTTAGCATACAAAGCCCGCAGCCTTTCCCTCGTCATTTGCTGCTGCCAATCCTTACCCAGCGCATTTTCCCACAAAGGGGCCAGGCTTAAGGATACATCTATCATCTTGTCCACATCCGCAGCGCTCATGCCCTGGGTAATGTTTTGAGGAATGGTTACGTTATGGCGCTGTACCATTTCCTTAAACTCTTTTACGCCCTGGGGGTAAAACTCTTCCAGCTTATCAAACACAATACAGTTACCAACTCCATGGTGAGTACCCAGCACATAGCTAAGCCCGTAGCTTACCGCATGCGCCACGCCTACCTGTGAGTAGGCAATGCTCATACCGCCGGCATAGGAGGCCATCATCAGCTTTTCATCCGCATCATCATCCCATTGTGGTTTTTTCAGAAATATTTCCTGGCACAGCTCCAGCGCCTTTTCGCCATAGGAGCGGCTAAAGGCGTTCAGGTAAGTACCTTCCAGGGATTCTACGCAATGTATATAACAGTCCATAGCAGTATAGAACCGCTGGTTAATGGGCGCGTCTTTTATTAACTCGGGGTCCAGCACAATCTGGTCAAAAGGCGTATAGTCCGAGTTCATGCCCAGCTTGCGGGTAGGCCCGGTAAGCACCGTAGTACGGCTTACTTCTGCACCGGTGCCGGAAAGCGTGGATATGCCGGCTTTGTATACACCTGGCTGCTTTACCAGGTCCCAGCCCTGGTAGTCGGCTGAGGAGCCCGGGTTGGTCATCATCAGGCTTACCGCTTTGGCCATGTCCATGGTAGAACCACCGCCAATACCAATAATGCCGGATACCTGCCCGAATTCTGCCTTCAGCTCATCGCGCAGCTGGTCCACGTACTTCGTCTTAGGCTCATGCGTTACATCAATGAACACGATCTTATCCTTGCCCTGCAAAGGTATACGGCCGGTAAACGCCGGTTTATCCTTAAAGAACTGATCCACGAAAAAGATCATCGGTGCATCGCCCTTACGCTGCGGCGCCAGTATTTCATCTAACTGGTTAAACGCACCCCGGCCGAAGATTACATAACCTACCAGCTTAAAATTTCTGAATTTCATACCTTACTTATTATATGCTCAACCCAATCCCCACTCATCAATCACCGCAATCTATTTAATTATTCATGCTGAATTATTAATTACAACAGCTTCGCTGCTTTTTCCAGGTCCTCCGGCGTATCTATCTCCACACCCATATACTCCGTTACCACCATTTTCATGGGAATACCGTTTTCCAGGTAGCGCAGGCATTCTATTTTTTCTGCTGCTTCCAGCGGGCTTACCGGCAGCTGGGTAAATTCCAGCAGGGTTTGCTTGCGGAAAGCGTAAATGCCAATATGCTCATAATAAATGCTCTTCACCTGTTTATCGCGCGGGTAGGGTATTACGGAGCGGGAAAAGAACAGCGCATTGAATTGCTTGTCCACCGCCACTTTTACGTAGTTAGGATCTTCGATGGAGCTCCAGTCTTTCAGCTCTTGCATCAGGGAAGCTACCTGCACCTGCTTGCCGGCTTCGCCTTCAAAAACCTTTAATAGTTTTTCCAGCGGCGCCTTTTGGGTAAAAGGCTCATCGCCCTGTACATTCACTACAATATCCACATCCATACCGGTAACGGCTTCGGCTATACGGTCGGTACCGCATTCATGCTCTTTTTTGCTCATTACGGCTTTGCCGCCATTGCCGGTGATTTCCCGGTATATCACATCACTGTCTGTTACCACCATTACCTCATCAAACACGCCGGTATTCACGGTAGATTCATAGGTGCGCAGTATTACAGATTTCTCTCCCAGCTTAGCCATTAGCTTGCCGGGAAAACGGGTGGCCCCGTAACGCGCAGGTATTAAAGCAATACTTTTCATAGTTGAATTATAATGCGCTCTTTACGGCCTTCACCAGCTTGTCTGCTCTTTCTTTTATTTCGCTTTCGCTCCAGCCAAGGTTAATGGGGGTGCAGATGCAGCGGCTCATAATAGCGTCAGATACCGGGAACTGTTTGATCTTATAGATCTCCAGCGCCTGCTGCAGGCCCGGTGCAAAGTGGTTCAGCGTAGCGCTTTGCTTAAAATGTTCCCAGTTACGGATGTAGTGCCAGTTATTATCAAACCAGTAAAAAGCAGCCAGGCCGGCAGCTTTCATGGCAGCGGCAGCAGCGCGGGCCTGGTTTTCTTCCGGCAGGAAAAAGCCCAGGAAAGTAGCGCTGTCACCCGCTTCATCCGGCAGTCGGCGGAAGCTTACTTCCGGTATGCTTGCCAAAGCGTCTTTTAATATTTTCTTGGTGCTGCGTTGTATGGCCAGGAATTTATCCAGCTTGCGCACCTGCGCCAGCCCTACGGCTGCATGCAGCTCGGAGATACGGAAGTTTTGCCCCATATAGGGATGCAGATCGGCCCCGCGATCCACACCCAGGTGGTCATGCCCGTGGTCGGAGTAGGCATCGCATTTCAGGTACAGCTCTTTATCATTGGTTACCACAGCGCCGCCTTCGGCACAGGTAACGGTTTTTACAAAGTCGAAAGAAAAAATGCCGGCATGCCCTATAGATCCCAGGGCCTTGCCTTTATAGCTGGCGCCAAAGCTTTGGGCGGCATCTTCCAGCAGTATCAGGTTATTTTTTTCGCAAATGGCTTTCAGCGCATCCAGGTCGGCCATGGCGCCGCACATATGCACGGGCATAACCACTTTGGTACGCGGTGTAATGGCCGCTTCTACTGCGCGGGGATCCAGGGTAAGGGTATCATCCACATCCACCAGCACCGGGGTGGCCCCTACGGAAAATATACTTTCAAAGCTGGCTACAAAGGTGAAAGTAGGCATGATCACCTCATCGCCGGCGCCGACTCCCAGTGCTGCCAGCGCAGTAGTAAGGGCGGTAGTGCCGCTGGAGGTAAGCTGCGTATAAGGTATATTCAGCTTGCTGCTGATTGCCTGTTCCAGTTCTTTCGCTTTCCAGATGCCTTTACGGGGACCATCAAACCCGTAACGCATAAAAATGCCGGTTTCCAAAACATCATTCACCTCTTTCCTCTCCTCGGCGCCAAATAATTCAAATCCTGGCATAAGCTATTGATTTTAACGTGTTGATAAAGCTGTTTTTGTTGATCGTGCTTGCAAAGGTAGCATAATCATACTTGCCTCATAGCTAAAAACTGTTTATCTTTTATTAAAAATTCAACATGCGTTTCCTCCTGTATGCTACCCTTTTGACGGTATCGGCCCTGCTGCCATGCTCCCATATTAATGCCCAGCAAACACCGGAAGCCGCTATCCGGCAGCTGATGCAGCAGCAAACCGATGCCTGGAACAAGGGCAACATCCCGGCTTTTATGCAAACCTACTGGCAGTCGGATTCTTTGCTGTTCATTGGCAAAAACGGCATTACCCAAGGCTGGCAGGCCACCCTGGACCGTTATAAAAAATCGTACCCCGATACGGCCGCTATGGGCCAGCTACACTTTAATTTACTGGAATTTAAACAATTAACGCCGGAGCTTTACTTCCTGGTAGGTCAATGGCACCTGCAACGCAGTGTGGGCAACCTGCAGGGGCATTTTACCCTGCTGATCCGGAAAATAAACGGCGCCTGGAAGATTATTGCAGATCATAGTAGTTAGGAACTTCCCTAAAAAAGAAAACCATCCCAGGAATGGGACGGCCTGCTATACACCACAACATTAAAGAAGAACTATGACTAAACACTGTTCCCTAAATAGTTAAAAATGTTGACGGGAGTTTCCAATTTTATTAATCGATATGGTGAGTCAAGTGTTATCTTCTCTTCTCTCCTCACTATCTCTCACCGCCTTATTTTCTTTAGTAGGTTTCTCCGACAATTCTGCACGAAGCGGGTTAGTGCGCGTATCAGCCTTGCTGGTTTTTAATATCTCTGCCGGCTTTTTAGAATGGTCTACTTTCGTATCCGTATTCTTTTTATCCGATGTGTTTTTCTGTTGCGACATAGGCTACACTGTTTATGTCAGGTAAAGGAGTAACTAACAAAGTTTATTCCATTCATATACCCCCACAGCCACAGGCACTTGTAACCCTTAATGTGGTGAGCGGATTCCCCAACCTGTGCGGCAGCGTTCCCCAAGTAGTGGGCGCGGAAATAGTTGGCAGCATGCTGTCACTCGATTGCAGTGGCCACTTTTAGCCCTGATAACCAATTCTTAATGAGCAGGCACAGAAATTGAAAAGTGTTTTTTCTCATTCCCCTATTTATTTTTAAAATTTAAAGCTGTTGTTTATGAAGATCCAGTTGCACAACTGGTGGGAGCTGAAGAAGAGATTGCAAAAACGTTACTCCCACCTTTCCGAAGAAGACCTTACTTATGAGTATGGCAAAGAACAGGAACTGATCGTACGCCTGCAGAAAAAAACCGGCACCACGCATGACGATATGGTGCGCATCATCAAAAGTTTTCAGGTAGCATATTTGCAGCATGAACTATTGTAGATCGTGACAATGTTTATGCACCTTTAAAATGTGAGTTATGATAATGTACACAGATCTTGTTAGCACGCTGAACGACCTTGTGCGGGTGAATAACGACCGATCGGCAGGTTATGCTACAGCGGCAGCACAAACAGATGAACCGGGATTACAGCACATTTTTCAATCCATGGCCGATCAAAGCCGGGAATACGCTTTTGAGTTGAACCGGCAGCTGAAGAACATGGGTGGTGAAGAAGAAGCGAACACCAGCCTGGGTGGCGATCTATACCGTACCTGGATGGATCTGAAGGCCGACTTCACCGCGAATAGCGATACCAGTATCCTGGCCTCCTGTGAGTACGGTGAGGATGTGACGTTGCGGGTGTACAATATGGCGCTGAGCAATGAAATTGAGATACCGCAGCATGTGCTGGATCTGATCACCCGCCAGTATGGCGAATTAAAACTGTCGCATGACAGGATTAAAAAGCACCGTGATCTTAATAAAGCTATTAAATGATTTTAGCATCTGAGTTAACCCTCTGACAGCCAGTTGCTCCCGGTTGCAAGGGAACAACTGGTTTTGTTTTTTATATATGCGGCGCAAATAAATCTGTTTTGGTCCATTTTAGTTTCATATCAGCCACTTATCTTTGATCCCGAGAGTCTGTTTTAACCCTTTCCTCTGAACAAAACCGGTATTTAATTTTAACCCAATTCTATCACTAACCGGTAACTGATTATTCCTAACTATTTAACTGGTAATAATGACCGGCTTTTTACGATTTATAGCCCCCGTATTTGTTGCGCTAATGTTTATTGACTGCGGAAAAGAGAATAATGTGAACCCGCCCGTTACTTCCATTACACCGGATAGCTCTGCACCGGTAACCGACAGCTTCCCGGAAAATGTGGTGAACCGAACTGCTTTATTACGCCTGGTAAATGGCCTGCGCAGCCGTGGCTGTAATTGCGGTACCGATAAAATGCCGCCCGTGCCCGCACTTACCTGGAATATAACGCTGGAAAAAGCTGCCTGGCTGCATAGCAAGGATATGTACACAAAAAACTACTTCGACCATAATTCACCGGATGGCACCAATCCCGGCCAGCGCCTGACGGCAGCCGGCTACTCCTGGATATACTATGGTGAAAATATTGCCAAAGGCCGGATGGATGAGCAGGCCGTGGTACTGGGCTGGCTTAACAGTCCTAAACACTGCCATAATATGATGGATGCAAATTTTAAGGAGCTGGCCGTAGGTAAGTTTGATATTTACTGGACTATGGAGCTGGGGAACAGGAAGTAGCTATATCTCTATCTTTTTCTTCCACCATTTCCACACCATATACAGGTAAGCCCCCAGCGTGATCAGGGCAAAGGCATAAAAAAATATCATGCGGCCCGGTGTAGATTCATCCGGTACGGCAAATCCCAGGAACAGCCCCAGGAAAACATTTATCATCATCCAGAAAAAACCCAGGAACAAGGTGCGTGTGATCTTTATAAAATACAGCACTATCTCCGACTTAAACGGGTCTTTCTGTTCTTCTGGTCCGGTGGGTTCCATTGGTGCAGGTATTTAGGTGAGCTATTGAACCATGCATCAGGGCAGGCACATTTTCATTAACGCCGCACTATCGCCCCGGAATACATTAAAGTCTACAATTGTTTTTATCCCATTTACCCTGCCAATATCACTGTGCTGCCAGAACACCCATTCCCGGTCTACCCGGGGCCGTTCTTTCTGGTAGTAGTGCGCTATCCACAGCGGGTAATCATTAAACTCATCACCCAGGTAGGTATTATAGAATTTCAGGTTGGTATAAATAATGGGCTTTATGCCATATGCCTTTTCCAGCTCCTCCAGCCATATTTTGGCGGTGCTGCGTATCACTGCCGGCGGCTGGTTGTTATGCGTTTCAATATCCAGTACCGGCGGCAGGTCGCCGGAAGTAAGCTGCACCACGTTCTTGAAGTTAACCGCCTGTTTCAGCGGGTCACGGGTAGCATAAAAAAAATGATAGGCGCCGCGTATAAGGCCGGCCTCCCCGGCCTTTTGCCAGTTGCGCTTAAATGCCGCATCCTGGCGGGTAATACCTTCCGTTGCTTTTATAAACGCAAAGGATATACGTATTTTATCAACCTGCATCTGCTGCACAGCATCCCAGTTGATCTCTTTCTGGAACTTGGAAACATCTATGCCATGGATGGAATAGTTCACCGGCATATCTATCCCAAACTCCTCGTAACGTACAAAATTCAGCGCTTCCTGCCGCTGCCACCACCACCATGCCGCCACGGCAATGACTGCTGTTATGATACAAACTATTAATAAACGTCCCGCTTTGTTAATGCGCATGTAACCTTTTTACAAATAATAAGTGGGTAGCAACAAGTTGTTAATCAACACCCATTACCATAACCCAACCTTAACAACCTAGTATGCAGCTACAAGTATAGCGCAATATTTTATTACTGTTACATGTATAGTTGTGTTATTTTTACATACAAAGTACCCGGATGTATGCCTGAATTTAATCTGAATGATTCCTTAAACCTGCTTTCCAAGTTCACCCTTCGCCGGGCATGGAACGCCGGTAAGGTGCTGAGCAGCTTTTTCGTGAGTAAGTGGACAGGCAAGCCCGTACAGTGGGGATACCCGGTATCCATTTCTTTTGAGCCTACCACCTCCTGCAACCTGCGCTGCCCCGAATGCCCCAGCGGCCTGCGGGCTTTTACCCGGCCTACCGGTATGCTGCAGCAGGATTTTTTCAGGAAAACCATCGACGAAATTTCCAAAGATCTCCTATACCTCATCTTTTATTTCCAGGGAGAGCCTTACCTGAATCCCGGTTTCCTGGATATGGTGAAATATGCCGGCGATAAAGGCCTGTACACCGCCACCTCTACCAACGCGCATTACCTTACAGAGGCCAATGCCAAAAAAACAGTGGAAAGCGGGTTAGACAGGCTTATTATTTCTATAGACGGTACTACCCAGGACGTATATACGCAATACCGGGTAGGCGGCCAGCTGGATAAAGTGATCCAGGGCGCTAAGAACATTGTGAAATGGAAAAAAGAGCTTAATTCCAAAAAGCCCTTCGTATTCTTCCAGTTCCTGGTAGTAAAACCCAATGAGCACCAGATAGAGGATATTAAAAAACTGGCAAAGGAGATCGGGGTTGATGAGGTGCGTTTTAAAACAGCCCAGGTATATGATTATGAAGAGGGTAACCGCCTGATACCTACCATTGATAAATACAGCCGCTACCGCCGTAAGGAAGATGGTACCTATGCCATCAAGAACAAGCTGGGTAACCAGTGCTGGCGCTTATGGCACTCCCCCGTTATTACCTGGGACGGCCTGGTGGCCCCCTGCTGTTTTGATAAAGATGCGCAGCACAAGCTGGGCGATCTGAAACAGCAATCGTTCCGGGAACTGTGGTTCAATGAACAATATGTGCGGTTCCGTACCCAGATTATGGAAGGCCGTAAGAATATTGATATTTGTGCTAACTGTAGTGAGGGCACTAAAGTTTGGGGCTAAGCTGCTGCCGTTATGTGCTGATAACAAGTTCTGCTAATCTCCGGCTTCAAAGGCGCCGGCTGGTATTACACCTTCTTTTAAGCTATTCATCGTAATGCTCCGTTTCCCGCTCGCCGCGGGCAGCAGCCTTTTTCCTGGCTCTTTTCTTTCTCCTATTCTGCTGATACTTGCTGAACAGGTTTATACCTAAACGTACGCCTATAAATTCAACAGCCGTCATAACGGCGCTGGTAGCAAAGCTCTTGAACTTGCCACTCCCCATGGCTATACCGGCTACCCGCGCAGCCATGCTTATAAAGCCGGTATGTTTGCCCACTCCTGGTATTACGGAGTTAATGGCCATGGTCTTGTAATTGTCCTTAAAAAAATCAGCCCGTTCCCCCAGATCAAATTCCAGTTTGCGGGTACGTTTTTTAAGACGGGAAATCTCTCTCTCCAGGTGATCTGCGTTCGTGATTTTTGCGATTTTTGCCTTAGGCATGTGTAAACGCGTTTATTGATTTTAATGGGGATTCCTTTTTTGGTTGTGTGGATTTATCCTACAGGTTCCTCATCCTCAGATTCAAATTCAGCAGGTTCCTTTTCAGACTGCCGGTCGTCATCTACCATCTCATTTACCAGTTCGGCAATCAGCATATTGGACAAGGGCCGCTGTATCAGGGCTTTACGGAAAACCAGTAATATAACCAGCAGCACTACAAATAAGCCGGCCGCACAGGAAAAACCGATCGTATAGCTACCTGCTAGCTCGCCAATCCAGAAACCTACTACCATCCCCAGGAACACCACCACAAAAAAGAACAGCAGGAAAGCCATGGTTATGGAAAAAAATAACCCTAATGCTTTCGATAGCTTTCCTGCTGCCTGGAGCTTAATGAGGTCCAAACGGGTTTCCAAATATTCTTTGGCCACCTTGCCTGTTTGGTTAAAATAATTGCTAAAGTTATCTTCCATGCAAATTAGTTTAGGGGGATTATGCCAGCTCATTTTCTATGGCATCCTCAAATTGCTCCCTTTTTTTCTTAAAGCGGTCTTTCAGCTTGTCTGTCTGGTATTTCAGCTTATCCACCAACTCATCTTTTTTATCAGAGTTCAGAAAGTAACCAACAGCTACACCTACAGCGGCGCCAACAATGAAAGATACAACGGCTTTTGAACTGTTACTCATAGTGATTATTTTTTTAGATGAAACATTGAGTTTAAACTTGGGTAAAGAACGGGATACAAACATTATTCCAACATTTTAGTACTGCCCTAAACCGGCGTTAAGGATCATTTAAATGTTAATGGTTGCTGTATTTATGTAATTGCCTATACAAGGTATGAACAAAACGCGGGTTAAATGGTTCAATCTTTGAATGGCATCTCTTGTCCATTCATTCAACTATCGTATCTTTTACTATGAGCTATATTGACAATGACCGCCTCAAACAGATCTTTTTCCTGCTGATCATTATTTTATGGGGCGTGCTCCTGTTTTCTGAACTGTATGGATTATTCCCCGGTTTGCTGGGCGCCTTATCCATGTATATACTTTGCCGCCGCTGGATGCGGCATTTGGTGGAAACGCGCAAATGGCGTAAAAGCCTGGCGGCCGCTACCCTCATGTTCCTTTCGTTTATTATTATACTGCTGCCCATTGGTTTGCTTATTAATATGCTTACCGATAAAATAAGCTATGCCATCAACCATTCATCTGAGCTTATACAGAGTATTAAGATGGTAGATGGCCGGCTGCAGCGAAGCATGGGCTTTAGCCTGCTAACACCGGATCGCCTGCAAAAAGTGCAGGAAGCGGTAACCGGCCTGCTCCCCATGTTGCTGGGCGCCACCTTTAACACCGTAACCGCCATTGCCATCCTGTACTTTGTATTATATTTTATGCTGGTATACTCCTGGGAAATGGAGGAAGGCCTGTATGAATATATTCCCCTGAAAGATGAAAATGTGATACGCCTGGGTAAAGAGCTGCACGTTATGATCTTTGCCAATGCTGTTGGCATTCCCTTAATAGCTATTATACAAGGGGTGGTAGCGCTGCTCGGCTACTTTATTTTTGGTGTGCCGCAGCCCATTTTCTGGTTTGCGGTAACCTGCTTTTGCGCTATGCTGCCCATTATTGGAGCCGCCGCCGTATATGTGCCCATGGGCGTGTACCTGATTGCTGCAGGCCATACCTGGCAGGGCATTGCAATACTTATTTACGGGTTTGTGGTAGTAGGCGCCTCAGATAATATCTTCCGTATGCTGCTGGCTAAAAGAATAGGAGATGTGCACCCGCTGATAACGGTTTTTGGGGTGATCGTTGGCGTAAACCTGTTCGGGTTTATTGGGCTGATCTTTGGGCCGCTGCTGATCTCTATGTTTATACTATTGCTAAAGATCTATTCTAATGAGTACCTCGTAAAAAAGCGCGAGGTAAAGGTGGTAAGAACAGGGGCGCCTGCGAAGGCAAAATCTTAATGCCCGCTACTTGTAGTAATTATTCTCCGCTATATATGCTACCACATTATCCGGCACCAGGTAGCGGATAGATTTTCCCTGCTGGATCCATTGCCGGATGTGGGTGGATGATATGTCAAGCATAGGCGCTTCCAGCACCTGTACATTGGCGCCAAAGGTTTCGGTTACCTCATGCCCCGGGCGTTTATAAACGTAAATGGGATAATGCTTTACCAGCTGCTCATAGTTCTTCCAGCGGCGAATGTTCTGAAAGCTGTCGCTGCCCATGATCACTGTGAATTCCTGCGTGGGAAATTTTTCTGCCAGGTAGGTAAGCGTATCAATGGTATAGGATGGGCGTGGTAAGGAAAACTCTATGTTGCTGGCCCTTAAGCGGGGCTCGCCCTGTACGGCCAGCTCTGCCAGGTGAAAGCGGTGATGCTCATTCAATAAGGAAGAGGAAGGTTTTAACGGGTTCTGGGGGGATACCACCAGCCAAACTTTATCCAGGTCGGTGTTATAGGCTATGTAGTTAGCAATAATAAGATGCCCGGTATGTATAGGATTAAAGGACCCGAAATACAAGCCAATCTTCATGCGCAGCTTTTATTTGGGCTGTAATATATAAATTCCCACCCACATGTGCTGCATTTACTCCACAGGTTTAAACTGCTCAAACACCATCCCGCAATCTTTACAGTAATGAATGGCGCGGCAAAGCGTGGAGCCAAAGGGCGAGCGCAGGTACGTGTTCTCACTATGGCAATGCGGGCAGGGGGTATTCAGCATAATTTCCGCACGCAGCTCACCCTCATGCACTTGCGGGGCAGCCATTCCAAAATGCTGCAACTTTTCTTTAGCCGTGTCGGTAAGGCGGTTGCTTTGCCAGTGCACTTCCTTATCCACCGTTACCTGCACGGGCAGGCCGGTTAATTTATTTACGGTGGCCCGTATATTTTGCTGAATGTAGCTTACCGCCGGGCAGGCCGCAAACGTAGGGATCATTTTTATATGGGCTGTACCCTCATACAGCGTTACCCCGGTGATCATGCCCAGCTCCAGTACATTTAATACCGGGATCTCCGGGTCCATTACCTGTTCCAGGGCAGTGTATATATCAGCAATGGTGGTGGTTGCAGTTGTCATGTGTTCTTGTTTTACCATTCGGCCGTTGGGTCCAGCCGGAATACTTCTCCCATTTCCTGTAGCAGCGCCTGCAAATGTGGGGTATGGTTTCCATAGCGCCCGCCATATTGTGGCGCTACGGCAGCGGGGTCCGGTAAGTTCAGGGAAGCATTTACCAGCAGGGGATAAATAATGTTCAGCCATTTATCATACAGCGCCTGCTCACCGGGATAAACACCGGCATCTGTCAGTAACGCATCCTGCGGGCCCGGTTCAAAAATGCCGGCGGCCAGCGGAAAACAGCGGTCCAAAGCAGCCTGCATTCGCCGGTGGCTTTCTTCCCCTCCCCTGCACAGCTGTAATAACCAGGCATCTGCATGCAGTGTATGATATTTTAATTCCCCTTTTACTTTCTTACTCAGCTGCTGCAATGGCTCAAAGCTGCATTGCTGCAGGCTTTCATAACGCACAGCCTCCGCATGGTCAAACAGGAAATGCCGCATCAGGCTAAAGTCGTAGCTGCCAATAGGCAGCTCTGCCAGGTGGCAGCAGGTGAAATCCTTGGCAGCACGCATAAAGGCAAACTGGTCAGGGTCTTCCCCGCCCAGGTGCTCCTGCAGTATGCGGTATAAAGCCCAGGCATGACCTATCTTATCCTGCGCCATGGAAGAAAAGGCAATGTCTTCTTCCATAATAGGCCCCAGCCCTGTCCATTCAGAGTTGCGGTGGCCTAAGATCAGCGCATCATCTGCCATGCCGGTAATAAGTGTGGTAATAGCTTTTTGCAAGGCTGCATTCATAATATTATGCTTTGGGCTGCTTTACGGCCTCCCCTTTAAATTTGTTGATCTTATCCATTACTTTGAACCCACTGGCATCCCTATACGTTTTTTCCAGGTTGTTGGCAAACATATCCTCATCCTCCAGGTCAAAGGCCAGTATATCCGCGCTGCGCACCACCCACAGGTTCACGCATTTTTTGCGGCGGCCAAATTGTTCTTTTGCAAAAACCAGCGCCAGCTGCGGGTCCGGGGCATGTACGCAGCCTACATGCTCATGATGGGCGCCTCTTTTTTCCTGGTGAAATACTTCGTACACATTCCAGTTCTCACCTTCTTCTACCTTAATGGGATCATCCGCATTCCCCAGCATTAAGCGGTTCACACGTGGGTCATATGATTGGTTAGACATGCATTTTTCATTTTTAAACGCTGCGGTAAGTTGTACGTGGATGCAGCTTGTTCATAACGGTAACTTTTATACGCTGTCAATATTTTACTATGCTACCGGCAGCGCCCTTCTCTCTTTCGGGTTCATTAGTGCCTTACGCACCCAGCGCCCTTCCTCCTCGGCCCACCTGCGTACCTGCAGCCGCTCCTGGTTACAGGGGCCGCCACCGTTGATCACTTTAAAGAACAGGTCCCAGTCAGGGTCCGTATACTCCCAGCGGCCGGTTTCCGTATTTTTATGCAGCAGGGGATCCGGCAGGGTAAGCCCCAGCTCCCATAGCTTTGGTACATAAGTATCCAGGAACTGGTTCCGCATTTCATCATTACTGGCCATTTTCACCCGCCATTGCATCAGCTTTTCAGAATGCTGGGATACCTTGTCCGGTGGGCCAAAGAAATGCATAATAGGCTGCCACCAGCGGTTCAGCGCATCCTGCAGCATAGCCTTTTGCATAGGCGTGCCCGTTGCCAGCGCTATCAGCGCATCATGCCCCTGTTTCAGGTGAAAGCTTTCTTCGTAACAAATGCGTTCCAGCGCACGGCAGTAGGGGCCGTAGGATCCTTTGGCATTAGCCACCTGGTTCACAATGGCTGCCGCATCTATCAAGAAACCTATCACTGTCACATCCGCCCAGGTTTTGGCCGGGTAATTAAATACATTGGAATATTTGGATTTACCGCTCAGCAGGTCATTGATCATAGCCTCCCGGCTTTTGCCCAGGGTTTCTGCCGCATTATACAGCAGCTGTCCATGGCCTATCTCATCCTGCACTTTTGCTATCAGCGCCAGCTTACGCTTAAAGCCCGGTGCACGGGTTATCCAGGTGCCTTCCGGCAAAGCGCCTATTATTTCAGAATGGGCATGCTGTTCTATCAGGCGGGTCAGCTGCCGCCGGTATTCCGCCGGCATCCAGTCACCGGGTTCTATCTTTTCTCCTTTGGAAATACGGGCCTCGAAAACGGCCAGCTTTTCAGGGTCATCGTGCTGCTGCTCCTCACGCAACTGCTTTTTGTTGGGCTCATCAAAGATGTATCCTCCGCCGTACATGGGACGATTGTTTTGGTCAATTGTAAATTACGATTTTTATACATTCCGCCGGAAAATCGTTTAAATTACAGCAGGCCGTTTTATGAGCTGCTAACTGACATGTTACTGCCTTTCTGGAGCATATTAAACGCTTTGTTACCCCTTACCGGTAGCACCACAGGCCCGCCCGCCGTGCAGGATACGCCTGTTATAAAAGTGGTGTTCACCATGGATACCCGCCCGGACGATCCCGATAGCGACACCCTCTTTTACCCCACCCGCGGGCTGCGCTGGTCCGATTTCCGGGGTACGCCATCCCTTTCCGGCAATAGCGGCGCTATAGCTTTTACCAGCTTCTCTTATGAAGGCAGCAGCCGTTTGCAGAAAGATACGCTGCGTATTACCCTTAACCTGCAGGTGTTCTTTATCCGCAGCGCATCCTGGGCACGCGCCGGTGTTATGGACAGCTACTCCCTGGCCCACGAACAGCTCCATTTTGATATTACCTGGCTGGTGGTGCAGCGGTTTAAACAAAAGATCCTGCATATGGAGCTCACCAAAGATGATTACGATAGCATGATCCAGTACGAATACCTGGAATCTTTCCGGGAAATGAACCGTGTGCAGGATGAGTATGATGAAGAAACCCGCCATAGCATAAACACAACCGCCCAGCGGGAGTGGGCTGCCAGGGTAGCGCGGGAGCTGGAAGCGTTTGCTACGGATAAATGATTGCAATCTAATGTCTCAAAATGCAGCCGGCGTATTGCTTTGCAGATAATTTTAACCTGCTGGCCGATGCATTCCCTTCACCGGATAACATTTAAAGGCAGGAAACGTTTATTTAATTAGCTTTAAGTAAATAATAAACCCGTAAACTTATGTCATCTAACCGTTGGGGAGCCCTGATAGGGAGCTGTGTTGCTTTACTATTCTTATTGAATGCCTGTAAAAAAGATCACGGAACTCCTGTTACGCCCATTACTGATACTACCGGCACCGGTGGTAATATTGCTACCGTAAAAGATTCTATGTACTTCATTTTCAAGGATGAATATCTTTGGAATGATGTGATACCGGATTCTGCCACCTTTAAACCCAATAGCTACTCCAGCCTGGATAACCTGTTTAAAGCCCTTATTTCCTTTAAAAAGAATGCGGCCGGCAAAAACATGGATAAATATGGTTTCCTGGATAACGGAGCCGTGGCCGGAGAGATCAACGAAGGCATTGCCGGCGATTACGGTTTTGACCTGGGTTATAATGATGTAAGCGATCTTCGTGTGCTTTATGTATACCCCGGCTCCCCTGCTTACCAGCAGGGCATTCGCCGCACCTGGCAAATAACTGCGGTTAATGGCAATACTGATATGGAATACAACGATGCCAATGTAACACGCATCAGCAACGCCATCTATTACAGCAACAGCGTAACGCTTACCTTTAAAAAGCCGGATGCTACCTCCGTTACCGTTACCCTTAATGTGGCTAACTACAACATTAACCCGGTGCTGTATAGCAGCGTGCTGAATGTAGGCGGTAAACGGGTGGGTTACCTGGTATTCAACCAGTTCATTTCCCTGGATAAAACCCAAACCCAGCTGGATGCTGCGTTTGATAACTTTGTTACCAACAACGTAACCGACCTGGTAATAGATCTCCGCTACAATGGCGGCGGCTCTGTAGAAACGGCCGAATACCTGGCCAACCTCATTGCTCCCACTTCCGTTGGTACCGGCAATACCTCGCTGATGTATAAGGAGTATTACAACACTAACCTTACTAACCACCAGTACAGCAATTACCTGAAAACTAAAAAGGTGCCCGGCGCCAATTATTCCTGGGGCGATGTGTTTGACGATTGGGTGAGCAACCCCTCCTTCTATTTCTCCAAGAAGAAAAGCGTAAACGTTCCTAACGTGGTGTTCATCGGTACCGGTTCCACAGCATCAGCCAGCGAGCTTACCATGAATGTGCTGAAACCATATATGAATGTGAAATTGGTAGGCGATACTACTTACGGCAAACCGGTTGGTTTTGTAGGCATTACCATTGGCGGCAAGGATATGTATGCTGTATCCATCTGGTCAAAGAATGCCCAGAACCAGGGGGATTATTTTGACGGATTTTTCCCGGATGGCGGCACCGCTACCTATGAGGATTTTTCCATTGACTGGGGTAGCACCAGCGAGCTGCTGCTGCGCAAGGCGCTTATTACCCTCGGTGTGCCGGAAAGCGCCCTGGGCCGCGTTAAAGCGTCTACAGAAGGCCTGCGCACGTTCCGGGAAAACTCACCCATGCTGGAGCATAAGTTCAAGGGCATGATTGAAACCCGGCGCAAGTTCAAATAGTTTTGAAAACCTTATGTATACACAAGGGGCCAACCGGATCGGTTGGCCCCTTGCATTTCTATTGTAGTTTGATTGCTGCGCTATTGGTATGCTTCCCTCCTAAAACCCCTCTTTTTCCCTACTGACATTGCTGCGCAACTCTACCCCCCTACATAAAACCCTACATCTTTTTTACGTGTGCACACCTTAAAGGTGTGGCACACATATTAATAGATCACCTTAGACCGCGCCCTGTTCCCTGTTAGCTCAGTATCCGCTGCGCTCAGCACCATCCTTATGGTTTGCACCGCCCGGTAATAGAACGATGGATCAATATGCTCAAACTCATCTCCCACGCGGTGGTAGTCCGCATGATCCTCTACCCCAAAGTACAGGAAGGGAATGCCTTTTCTATGAAACTCGTAATGGTCGCTTTGTTTGGTCCAGTCGTTGGCTCCGTCCTCCGGCCGGTCATGGCCGGTTAACAGCTTAATGGCGCTGCTGTCGGCTACCCGGGTCACCAGCTTCTTCAGGTCGGGGTTCTGGTAGGTGCCGCAGGCGTACAGCTCCTGTTTTTCATTGCGGCTTACCATATCCATATTCAGGTTCATATGCACGCTGGCAGCAGGCACCGGTAGCTGCTGCACAAAGGCTTTGGCGCCCTGCAGGCCTTCTTCCTCCCCATCCAGCGCAGCAAATACCAAAGTATGCTGTGGTGGGTGCTGCTGGTAATACTTAATAAGCAATAGCAGTGCTGCGCTGCCGGAGGCATTATCATCGGCCCCGTTAAAAATACTGTCTGCGCTGTTAGCCTGACGGCTAATGCCCAGGTGATCATAATGCGCCGTAACAATGATCACGTTATCTGTTTTACCGGGGATATAGCCGTACAGGTTAGTACCCATGATCTTCTTATCTCCCTGTGTAAAGTAAAACGGGTATTCGTAGGTGCCATGAAAAGGCTGCAGGCCGGCCTGTTTAAAGCGGTCCATAATGTAAAACTGCGCCAGGCGGTTGCCTTTGGTGCCGGTTTTACGGCCCTCAAACTTATCAGCGCTCAGCGTGCGTATGTCTTTCATTAATTGCAGGGAATCAATAGCCGGCCGTTGTGCCAGCGCCCCTAATACGGGCAACAGTGCAATGGTAACAAGCAGGAACTTTTTCATACGTGCAAGATACTTAATTACGTTAAACGCGGAACGCAGCATGCTAACGCAATGCATACCTCAACCCGGTCGCCGCGGTCAGCGTCCGGCACTGAGCATTCAGCGTTTAGCCTTAATCCTACTTCAGTATCTGGTAAGCTATAAAACTGCAGATGTACGCAAGCGCTGTCATATACACCAGCTGTATGGCCGGCATTTTCCAGGACTTGGTTTCCCTTTTTACAATGGCCAGGGTGCTCATACACTGCATAGCAAAGGCATAGAACAGCATCAGGGAAAAACCGGTAGCCATCGTGTATACCGGGCTGCCATCGGCCCGTACGGCAGCATGCATTTTTTCGCGAAGGGTGGCGTCATTATCTTCCGGGCTTTCACCTACGCTGTAAAGGGTAGCCATGGTACCCACAAATACTTCGCGGGCAGCAAAAGAGGTAATAAGCGCAATGCCTATTTTCCAGTCAAAACCCAGAGGGCGTATGGCCGGTTCTATGGCATGGCCCAGTATGCCGGCATAGGAATTGGCCAGCTTTTCTGACTGGTAGGCTTTATCCAGCGCCTCTTTATCATTGGGGTTAGCGGCCATTAATTTCTCGTACCTGTCATGTACCGGCTGCATTTTGCTGCCCGGCCCATAAGAGGCCAGGAACCAGAGTATCACAGAGATCACCATAATCACTTTACCGGCATCTGTAATAAATATGCGGGCTTTTTCCAGCATGGTGGTACCTACATTCTTCCAGCGGGGCGCCCGGTACACAGGCAGCTCCATAATAAAGTAGCTCTTTTCCTTAATGGCCACAAACCATTTCATGATAGCAGCTATTGCCAGGGCCATAAAAAAGCCCAGCAGGTAAAGGCCCATCATTACTAAACCCTGCAGGCTTAAAATACCCAGCACCTTACGGTCGGGTACCACCAGCGCAATCATAACAGTATAAATGGGCAGGCGTGCGGAGCAGCTCATTAATGGGGTTACCAGGATGGTGATCAAACGCTCTTTCCGGTTCTCAATACTACGGGTAGCCATAATAGCCGGCACAGCGCAGGCTACGCCGCTGATCAGGGGCATTACAGATTTACCGTTCAGCCCCACCTGCCGCATCAGGCGGTCGGTTAAAAAGCTGATGCGGGCCATGTAGCCCGTATCTTCCAGCAGGGTTATTAACCCGAACAGGATCATGATCTGTGGAATAAAAACGGCTATGCCGCTAACACCCGCCACCACGCCGTTGATCAGCAGGTCGCTGAACTGGTTATCGGGCAGTATGCCCGAAAGGCTGCCGCCTAACCAGCCAAAGGCCGCCTCTATGCCGTCCATAGGGTAAGAGGCCAGCCAGAATATGCTCTGGAACAGGAAGAACAGCACTACCAGTAATATCACATAGCCCCAGAAACGGTGCAGCAATATATCATCCAGCTTTTCGGTTTGCAGCTGTTTTTGCAAAGGGTCGGCCTCCACTACGGAGGATTTCATAATATGCTTTATGCGGCCGTAGCGCTGCATAATTTCCTCGGCCTGCACTTTGGTTTTATTAAACTTGTGGGTTTGCAGCGCATTTTTAATGGCCAGCTTTTGCCCGCCATTCAGGAAGTGCAGCTCATCACTGTTCACTGCTATGTGCAGGGCGGCATAGTCGCTGCGCACCTGTACGTATTTTTTAACCTCGTCCACTACTTCGGGCGCCATAATATGGCTGTCCACAAAATCGCGCACCGGCACGGGGAAATGCTCCCTGGCCAGCAGGTCTATATTCTTCTTCAGCTCAGGAATACCTTTATTTTTACGGGGGTTAATGGCCAGCACCGGCACGCCCAGCTCACGTTCCAGCCCGTTCAGGTCTATTTCCACGCCTTTTTTGCGGGCAATATCCATCATGGTAAGGGCTATAATAACCGGGATCTTCAGGTCTATGATCTGGGAGCAAAAGAGCAGGTTGCGTTTCAGGTTGGAGGCGTCGGCGATAATAAGGATCATGTCAGGCCGGTCTGCACCTGCCGGGTTCACCAGCACATCATAGGTTACAAATTCATCGGCGCTCTTAGGATACAGGCTGTAGGTACCGGGCAGGTCTATGATGTTGGCATGCAAAGCATTGGATATGCTGCTGCTGCCGGTTTTCTTATCAACCGTAACCCCTGGAAAATTACTGACCTTCTGATTTAAACCCGTTAATGCATTAAAGAGAGAGCTTTTCCCACTATTCGGATTTCCTACCAGCGCAATATTGATTGCTGCGTTTTTCGTTGCCTGCATTCCTTATCCTTGTCATCGAAAGTTTCAAATATGCAAAGCTAAATATTTAAAAGCGAGGGTAATGATCGAATCCGGAAAAAAAGGCCGTATAAACGAAAGAAACCACGGTGGATACCGTGGTTTTCATTTCTTCTCGTTAACTATTGAACTTATTGTGATGAATGAAAAACTTATTTCAGCATGTTATAAACGCTGTAAATGATCAGGGAAGCGCTTTCCACCGCCGGCACCTCCATGCCTGCATTTATGCTGGCAGCGGTAGGGGTAACCGTCTTTTCCTTTGTTTTTTCTTCTTTCTGATCATTTTCCTGATTATCCTGCTTCTCTTCCGGTGAGTGATAACGGTAGTTATCCTGCACGGAATCCTCTCCTCTTCTTTCTTCATGACGGCGGGGTTTCTTCTCAATATGAATGTTATCCAGGCCGTCTATGGTCATTTTCAGCTCTACCGGGCCATCATGGTCGCGGTCCCAGTCGTCCCAGTCATCCCACCAGTCATTATCATTCCATCCGTGTATAAAGTGGTAGTGATGGTAAGCATCCTTTTCCACCTCAATATCCTTACCTACGGGTACTTTTACCACTACGGTAATTCGTTGTTCCCGGAAGTGGGAGTTACGTGGTATGCTGATGCCGGCGGGCAGGTACAGGATAGAATCCTGCTGGTTCATCTGGAACTGTATTTCGCGGGCCAGGGCTTTGGCCTGGGAAACGGTTCTGCCGCGGGAGCTGCGGAGCACTTCCACCTGGAAGCTGTCCGTAATGCTCTTTTCAATCTTCACGCGTATGTTGTCAATGATGGCGGTATCATCGGTTACCCGCAGGCCGCCTTCAAAAAAGTCCACATCATCCATCTCCACCAGGTCGTCTGTCTTTTTAATGATCAGCTTTCCCTTGCTGGGCTGTACCAGGGGGTAAGTTTCCTTTTCGCGGAAGCTGGTGCGGAAATCCTTTACAATAGATACTATCAGCCAGGTGCCGCACAGCAGGCCAACCACCCACAGGAAGCTTAAGGTATACCCTACATACCGGTTCGTTTGTTTTACGCCGGTAAGCTTACGGGTCAGGAATATAATAAGACCTACTACGGGAATGCCTATCAGCAGGATCACCGCCGGCCAGAAGAGCATGTTCTGGAGGCCGGATGATAGTAACAGGCTTTTAAGTGGGAAGAGGGCCGCGGAGGAAGCAGCGATAGCAATACCGGCTATTATAAGACTAAACAGTATTACCACTGCCAGGAAGTAAAAGAACCCTTTGGTTACAAACAACAGCACTTTCCCCAGACCGGTAAAGAAATTGCGGAAGATCCGCTCAATATCATTACCAACCTGCCTTCCGCGGCCCTGCGAAAAATTTTTGATGTCGTTGCCAACATTTTTGAATTGGCCTTTCATGGCGTTGATCTCATCCTGCACGGTAGCGCGGATGTTGTTCACATCCACCCGCTCGCCGCGCATTTCCAGCTTTTCAGCCGCGGTATTGGCTTCCGGGGTAGCTATCCATAATATGAAGTATACCAGTATACCGCTGCCAAAGCCGCCAATAGCCAGCAGGGCAAAGATGATACGGAATACCACGGGGTCTACGTTCAGGTAAGCACCCAGGCCGCTACATACGCCGCCCAGTACTTTATTATCCGGATCGCGGTACAGGCGTTTACGCGGGCGGATGTGGGGGATGGCCTGTTCAGCTGCGCCGGTTTGGGCGCTTTCTTTGGCCGCATCTTCCTCAAATTGTTCCGGCGTACCCATGGAGGCTTTGATGGCTTCCACATCCTCATCGGTGATGCAATGAGCGCCTTTTTTCAGCTTGTCCTGGAATAATTCCGCTATCCGGCTTTCAATGTCGCCGACAATCTCGTCGGCCCCTTCCTCCCTGGCAAAATAGCGCTTCAGGCTATCCAGGTACCGCCTCAATATCTCATAGGCGCTATCCTCTATGGGTATTAATCGGCTGGCGAGGTTTATGTTAATAATCTTTTTCATCTTTACAGTTTTGATTTTCAACAGCGGGAACTGTTTTACAGATTTTAGGTGATATAATGCTTAAAGGATGGTATTGTTTTGCGTGAGCTGATGGACCGCATTGGCCAGTTCATTCCATGTTGTTTCCAGCTCCCGGTAAAAGGCCTCTCCCTTTTCGGTCATGGAAAAATATTTTCGGGGGGGCCCTGAGCTGCTTTCTACCCAGCGGTAGGTTAGTAGTTCTGCATTTTTCAAACGGGTCAGTAAGGGATACAGGGTGCCCTCCAGGATGTCCAGCTTCGCCTCTTTCATTTTTTCAATAATGTCTGAAGGATAAGCTTCTCCTTGCTTGATAACGGAAAGAATGCAGAACTCCAGCACTCCCTTCCGCATCTGCGATTGTGTGTTATCTATATTCATGGCAAGTGAGCTTTTTAACTTTACAATTCAAAGATAGGGAATATTTACTACTATGCAATACACAATACCATAGAAAGCAAAATAATTGGTTTAGACAATTACCCGTCAAAATAGGTAGATGAGCCACAGTGGCCCATTTACCTAAAATTATACTCAAAACAGTATCCCTTTTTATGTGATGAATGGTAATATTTTGGGATGAAAAAGGGACCGGGGGCTTTTAACATTTTTTTAATTGTCGTATTTTCAAAGTATAAACTTGGTTAATTACTTTTGTTCCGAGTGTATCTAAAAACATGAAGAAACTTATCAGCATATGCCTCCTGGTACTTATGGGTACCCAGCTGCTCCCGATCAAGGAGATGGGCAAGCTGCTGTTTAATAACCAGATTGTTGAAGAACACCCGGTAGATGGTTGCGTAGATATAGTGAAGCTGGCCAAAGAGGTTAAGTACTACGACCATTTCGATGATTCCCTGAAATTTGCTCCTGAATTATACCTTAATATAGTGCAGTACCAACTCTTTGAAGATATTCCTTCTGGTCCTGCCCGTGAAATTCACGCCCCCCCACCCAATTGTTAAGCAATACCTATGGTTTTCTTACGCCTTACTATTCGGTAATGCGTGTCCTCTTGTATTTACATTTTCACATGCTGTTCCACTGCGCTGGTACGAGCTAATATGGCATATAGCTATATGTCTGTGTTAGACCGCACATAACGCCGTCGCTGCTCAGTCGTGTGAATAAAAGCTTAACGATTAAATCCCTTTGCGGTTATGAGCAAGCAACCTTCTTTTTTCTCGAATATAAAAGCCGACTTTTCATCCGGCCTGGTAGTATTTCTGATAGCAGTGCCGCTTTGCCTGGGTATAGCCCTGGCCTCCGGTGCGCCTTTGTTTTCCGGTTTAATATCCGGTATTATCGGCGGCCTGGTTGTCGGTTCCCTGAGTGGTTCCCAGCTAAGCGTAAGCGGCCCGGCCGCCGGCCTTACCGCCGTGGTATTAACGGCTATTACCAAGCTGGGGGCTTTTGATGTATTCCTATTAGCCGTATTCATTGGCGGCGCCCTGCAGTTAGGGCTGGGCTTAATAAAGGCGGGTACCGTGGCCAATTACTTTCCCTCTAATGTTATTAAGGGTATGCTTACGGCCATTGGTCTTATTATTATCCTAAAACAAATACCACATGCCTTTGGGTATGATAAAGATTCTGAAGGCGACTTCACCTTTATACAGGTAGATGGAGATAACAGCTTTACCGCGCTGCTTTCGGGTATAAACCATATTCACCTGGGCGCTACGCTTATCACCATTGTATCTATACTGATCATTCTGTACTGGAGCAAAATACCCAAGCTGAATGTGATCCCATCTGCCCTGGTAGCGGTAATAACCGGTGTGTTGCTGAATATGCTTTTCCTTAGCACCGGCAGCAGCCTGGCACTTACGCCCAGCCACCTGGTGAATTTGCCGGTGGCCGACAGCTTCCAGCAGTTTGTAGGCCAGTTCACCCTGCCTAATTTTAGCGCGCTAGCCAATAAAGAAGTCTGGGTTGTGGCCCTTACCATTGCCATAGTAGCTTCTGTAGAAACCTTGCTGAACGTGGAAGCCACGGATAAGCTGGACCCGCAGAAACGCCATACCAACCCTAACCGTGAGCTGCGTGCACAGGGTATTGGTAATATGGTGAGCGGTTTAATTGGCGGCCTGCCCATTACCTCCGTAATTGTGCGTTCCTCCGCCAACATTAATGCGGGCGCCCGTAGCAGGATGTCTACTATCATCCATGGCACGCTGCTGCTTACCTGCGCCGCTTTAATACCCATGGTGCTGAATAAAATACCGCTGGCCACACTGGCCGCCGTGCTGCTGGTTACCGGTTACAAGCTGTGTAAGATCTCCATTTTCAAAGAAATGTTCAGCAAAGGCAAGTACCAATGGGTACCGTTTGTGGTAACACTGGTAGCCATTGTGTTCACCGATCTGCTGATAGGTATAGCCCTGGGTATGGCCGTGAGTGTAATTGCCATTTTAAGAGGCAATATGAAAAGCCCTTATTATTTCCGTAAAGAGCAATACCATACCGGCGATACCATTCGCCTGGAGCTGGCGCAGGAAGTATCCTTCCTTAATAAGGCCAGCATATTGCTTACGCTGGATCATTTACCGGAAAACAGCTCCGTGGTAATAGATGCCAGCAACACGGTGTATATAGATCATGATGTGCTGGAAACCATCCGAGAATTCAGGGATGTAAAAGCCGTACAAAAAAATATAAGCGTGATGCTCACCGGCTTTAAAGAGGTGTATAAGATCACCAACACGCCCAGCGAGGAGCTGGATGGCCATCATGCGGCCGCGCGTGCCGGGCATGTACAGGTAATATCCTCCGGTAATCACGAACAGCTGTTAAAAGAGCTGGAGCTGAATTAACCGGGCAGCATGCTCCGTTTTTTTCAATTTCTTTTATTCACAAACTATTAAAACTGTAAAATGAAAACTTTGGATAAAGCCGCACAGGCAAACTTAACGCCGGAACAAACTTTACAATTGCTTAAACAGGGGAACAGCCGTTTTGTAGATAACCTGAAAATAGACCGTAACCATTTACAACAGGTAAATGAAACCTCTGATGGCCAATGGCCCATGGCAGCTATCGTAAGCTGTATGGATTCACGCACCTCTGCAGAGCTGATCTTTGACCAGGGACTGGGTGATATTTTTAGTATTCGTTTAGCCGGTGCTGTTATTTCCGATAATGTGCTGGGTAGTTTGGAATACGCCTGTAAGGTAGCAGGATCCAAATTTATTGTAGTGCTGGGCCACACCAAATGCGGGGCTATAAAAGGCGCCTGCGATCATGTGGAAATGGGTAACCTTACAGGGCTGCTTAACAAGATCTCTCCTGCCGTGTACGCGGAAAAAACCATCCGCGAAAACCGGAACTCACATAATCACGCTTTTGTGGATGCTGTTACCAAACTGCATACAGAACGCTCTGTAAAGGCCGTGCTGGAGCAAAGCATGATCCTGCGTGAAATGATCCTGAACGGTGAAGTAGGAATTATAGGCGCATTATACGATGTTGAAACCGGTGTTGTAACCTTCCTGGATCATACCCAGGTACTGGGAGCAAACAGTTTGTACGAACAGGAGCTGGTAGCCGTAAGCTAAACCGGGATTTAACTCATAAGCATTTCGTACTGCTCGTAATACAAAGGACAGCCGTCTCTTTTTTAAGAGATGGCCTTTTTTTTAGATTAAATTCTCCGGAGTCTTTCCGCTGCCTGCTCCAGGGTTGCTTTCTTTTTGGCAAAGCAAAAACGGATCACATGATCATCCTGCCCATCCTGGTAAAAGGCAGATACAGGTATGCTGGCTACGCCAAATTCTTTGGTTATACGAATGGTGAGGTCTTTATCCCCTTCATCGGAGATCTTATCATAGCGCATCAGCTGAAAATAGCTGCCGTAACATGGCAGGGGCGTAAATTTAGTATCCGCCATCAGCTTCAGAAAGTAATCCCTTTTTTCCTGGTAAAAAGCCGGCAGGGATAAGTAGTGTTCCGGTGTTTCCAGGAATTTAGCCAGCCCGTATTGCATGGGCGTATTTACCGAAAAGCAAAGGTACTGGTGCACCTTACGGTACTCCTTCATCAGGTGGGCCGGGGCTATGCAGTAGCCCATTTTCCAGCCGGTTACATGAAATACTTTACCAAAAGAAAAAGTAACAAAGCTGTTCTTAAACAGGTTGGGGTATTTTAATATGCTGTGATGCTGCCCGCCGTCATAAATAAGATGCTCATACACTTCATCACTTAACACCAGCAGGTTATGCGCTGCTACCAGCTGTTCCAGCTCCCGTATATCCGCCTCCGTTAGTATGCTGCCGGTGGGGTTATGCGGGGTGTTCAGCATGATCATGCGGGTGCGGGATGTTATTTTGCTGCGTACCAGCTCCCAGTTTATGTGGTATTCCGGAAAGGTAAGCGGTATTAGCACCGGCACCCCGCCATTCACCAGCACATTGGGTATATAGCTATCGTAAGCCGGTTCAAAAATAATCACCTCATCGCCGGGTTGTATACAGGTAGCAATAGCCGTAAATATAGCATAGGTGCCGCCGGGCGTGATCGTGATCTCTGTATCCTGGTTAATGGTTTGCGCGTAGGAGTTGTATATCTTTTTTGCAATAGCTTCCCGCAGCGGCAGTATGCCCGGCATGGGCGCATACTGGTTATGGCCCTGCTGCATGGCAGCATTCACTACCTCTTTTAAGGTATCATCGCAATCAAAATCCGGGAAACCCTGTGAAAGATTAATGGCTTTGTGTTCTGCTGCCAGGGCAGACATGACGGTGAATATGGTGGTGCCTACGTTAGGGAGCTTAGAGATCATATCTTACAAACCGTTACTGTTGTTACTGCTAAAATAATCCGTAATCCTACAAAAACTTGTCTCCCTTATTCCGTTTAACCTCTGCCACGTATTCTTTGATCTGCTGCTCGTTTTCTTTTTTGCAGATAAGCAGCACATCGTTGGTATCTATCACTATAAATTCATCTAAGCCCTGCAGCACTACCAGCTTTTCGGGTGCAGCTTTTACCATACACTTGGTAGCATCTATCACTACCACATTCTTACCCTGCACGGCATTGCCCAGGTAATCTTTTTCCAGGTTCTCGTAGGCAGAGGCCCAGGTTCCCAGGTCACTCCACCCGAAATTAGCAGGGATCACATACACATTATCCGCTTTTTCCATAATGCCATAGTCAATGGAAATGTTGGTGCACTGCGGGTAAATGCTATCTATCAATTCCCGCTCCTGTGGCGTATTCAGCGCAGCACGGCCCTGCTCAAACAGCTCGTCTATTTCAGGCAGGTATTTTTTAAACGCGGCAAGAATGGTTTTTACATTCCACACAAAAATGCCGGCGTTCCAGAGAAAATCGCCGCTTTGCAAAAAGGTTTTGGCCAGCTCCAGGTTAGGCTTTTCAGTGAATGTTTTTACCTCGTACACATTATCTGCCACCTGTTGCGTTTCATATTGTATGTAACCGTAGCCGGTATCCGGGCGGGTTGGTTTTATACCCAGCGTTAATAATGCGCTGTTCTTTTGTACAAACGTAAGGGCGTTCAGGCAGGCGGCGGTAAAGGCCGGCCCATCTAATATCAGATGATCGGCAGGTGCGCAAACCACACAGGCCTGGGGATCCTGCTGATGTATCTTGTAGGAAATATACGCTACACAGGGTGCGGTATTTTTGCGGGAGGGTTCACACACTACGTTGGCAACCGGCAGCTCACCCAGCTGCTCCTTTACCTTACCTTCATAATGCTGGTGGGTAACCACGTAGATGTTCTCTTTCGGCACAAACGCTGCAAAGCGCTCATAGGTCCACTGGAGGAGGGTTTTCCCGGTATTCAGTATATCCAGGAATTGCTTGGGGTAATCTGTACGGCTGTAAGGCCAGAAACGGCTACCTATTCCTCCGGCCATAATGGCCACATAAAAATGCCTGTTCATTTGTGTCGTCATCGCTTGTCAAATAATCCCTTCCCTGATAAGGTCATGTAAATGAATGATGCCAATATACCGCTTATCTTCCATAACCAGTAACTGGGTAATATCGTGCTGCCGCATTTTTTCCAGGGCATTGATCGCCAGCTCGTCCTTTTGTATGTGCTTGGGATGGGCCGACATAATATCCCGTGCAATTACTGTTGCAGTATTAATGTTTTTCTCCAGCATGCGGCGCAGGTCACCGTCTGTAATAATGCCACACAATTGCTCTTCCGGATCCAATACGGCCGTTACGCCCAGCATCTTGGAAGATATTTCCAGGATCACTTCCTGCAGGGGGCTATCCAGGCGCACACGGGGTGTTTGATGGTGCCGGCTCAGGTCCCCTACTTTCAGATACAATTTTTTGCCCAAAGTGCCGCCGGGATGGAATTTAGCAAAATCTGCAGCAGTAAAACCGTGCCATTCTATCAGGCATACGGCCAGCGCATCGCCCATCGCCATTTGAGCGGTGGTGCTGGTGGTAGGCGCCAGGTTATTGGGGCAGGCCTCCTGGGTAACCGTGGTGTTCAGCACCAGGTCGGCTTCCTGCGCCAGGTACGAGCTGGTATTGCCTACCATGGCAATAAGGGTATTGCCAAAGCTCTTTACCAGCGGCAATAATACCTTTATCTCAGGGGAGGAACCGCTTTTGGAAATGCACATCACCACATCATGCTCCTGTATCATTCCCAGGTCGCCATGAATAGCGTCTGCAGCATGCATAAATAAGGCAGGCGTGCCGGTGGAATTTAGCGTGGCTACAATCTTTTGCCCGATAATGGCGCTCTTGCCAATACCGGTTACAACCAATCGTCCCGCACACTGGGCAATTATCTCCACAGCCTTTTCAAAGTCCTCGTCTACAAATTGCTGCAGATCTCTTATTGCCGCGGCCTCTACCTGAAGGGTCCGCAATGCGGTTTCACGGATGTTTATAGCTGTTGTTTTTTTCATCTTGGCGGCACAAATTTACCTCAGTTTATATAAATTCTATTGTAATTCAGGGGTTTTTTAAGTAACTTCGTGTCCCCTAAAAATCATATAATCAATAAACGTAATCCGTTAGTTCTTTAGAGTTTTGAATGTATATCGTTAAATCTTGAATGCAATGGCTGTTGTAAAGGTAAGTTTGTTAGATGCATTACACGAACACTTTGGGTTCGATTCCTTTAAAGGGAACCAGGAGATTATCATAAAGAGCATACTTTCCGGGAAAGATACTTTTGTAATTATGCCAACCGGAGGGGGGAAATCCCTTTGCTACCAATTACCCGCCCTCATTAGTCCCGGATGCGCGCTCATTGTTTCTCCCCTGATTGCGCTGATGAAAAACCAGGTAGACCTGGTTCGTTCCTACAGCAGCAAGGATAATGTTGCACACTTCCTTAATTCTACTTTATCTAAAGCACAAATAAAAAAAGTACGTACCGACCTGCTGAGCGGCAAAACCAAATTGCTGTATGTAGCACCGGAAACACTTACCAAACAGGAAAACCTGGATTTTTTCCGGGACCTGGAGATCTCATTCTTTGGCGTGGATGAAGCGCATTGTATCTCAGAATGGGGGCACGACTTCCGGCCGGAATACCGCCGCCTGAAGGAAATGATAGACCAGATCAACCCGAACCTGCCTATTATTGCCCTTACCGCTACTGCCACCCCTAAGGTGCAAAGCGATATTGTAAAGAACTTGGTATTACGCGAGCCGGAGATCTATATTTCATCCTTCAACAGGCCTAACCTGTATTATGAAATAAGGCCCAAACGCAAGAAAGACCAGACCATCCGTGAAATAGTAAAGTTCATCCACTCACATAAAGGCAAAAGCGGTATTATCTATACCCTGAACCGTAAAACAACGGAGGAGCTGGCCGATATGCTGATGGCGAATAATATTAAAGCCGTAGCCTACCATGCCGGGCTGGATTCCAATACCCGCGCCCAGCGCCAGGATATGTTCCTGCTGGAAGAGGTGGAGGTGATCGTAGCTACCATTGCATTTGGAATGGGGATCGATAAGCCGGATGTGCGTTTTGTGATCCACTACAACATTCCCAAAAGCCTGGAGAACTATTACCAGGAAACCGGCCGCGCCGGCCGTGACGGACTGGAAGGCATTTGCCTTTGCTTTTACAGCCATAAAGATGTGCAAAAGCTGGAGCACCTGATGCGCGACAAGCCACTGAGCGAACGCGAAATGGGCGCCCAGTTAATTAACGAAACCGTAGCATATGCGGAGAGTGCCGTATGCCGCCGTAAAGTAATTTTGCACTACTTCGGAGAACATCTTGAAAAAGACAATTGCGGCAACTGCGATAACTGCCGTAACCCGAAGGAGAAAATAGAGGTAAAGAACCGCGTGGTTATTGTGCTTAAAGCCATTAAGGCGCTGGATGAGCGTTTTGGTACAGAGTACGTAGTAAATATCATTACCGGTAAAAGCAACCCGCAGATCACCACCTACCGCCATGATCAGCTGGATATTTTTGGCGAAGGCAAAGAGTTTGATTCCCATTTCTGGAATTCCCTCATCCGGCAAATGATGCTGGAAGGCCTGATAGAAAAGGATATTGAGGAATACGGCCTGCTGAAGGTAATGGACAAAGGCAACAAGTTCCTGAAAAAGCCTTACTCCATTATGGTATCCCTTAACCACCAGTTTGATGATGAAGGCGGCGGCGATGATGATGAAATGACGGCAGAAGCCCAGGCCTCTGCTGATCCGGTGCTGTTTGAAATGCTGAAGGACCTGCGTAAAAAAGTGGCTAAGGAAAAGAACCTGCCTCCCTTTGTAATATTCCTGGAAACCTCCCTGGAAGATATGGCCACCCAGTACCCTACCACCGTACAGGAGCTGGAAAAGATCCAGGGCGTTAGCAAGGGTAAAGCCATCCGCTATGGCAAACAGTTTGTTGACATCATCGGCAAGTATGTGCAGGAAAATGACATTGTAAAGCCGGACGATTTTGTGATGAAAAGCGTGGTGAATAAAAGCGGTTTAAAAGTGTTCATTATCCAGAACATCGACAAAAAAATGCCGCTTGAAACCATTGCCAAAAATAAAGAGTTAAGCATAGCCCAGCTGCTGGACGAAATGGAAACCATTGTAGCCAGCGGTACCAAACTAAACCTGGATTACTGCATTGACGAGGAATTGGACGATTATGCACAGGACGAGATCATAGAGTACTTTAAAGGCTGTGAAACATCCAGCCTTGCGCTGGCCCGTGAAGAGCTGATCGAAAGTGATTACACGATCGAACAATTGAAGCTGATGCGCATCAAGTTCCTGGTGGAATACGGAAATTAAAAGCAGGAATGAATACACTGATCAGGGATGCGATAGCACCCTTAAGAGAAACCATTATCCAACATCCCCTATACCGCCGCATCCAACATATTGATGATATACGGCTGTTCATGCAATATCATGTATTTGCAGTTTGGGATTTCATGTCATTATTAAAATCGTTACAACACCAGCTCACCTGCACCACCATTCCCTGGATGCCGACCGGCAATGCGGCCACCCGTTTTCTTATCAACGAAATTGTAACGGGTGAAGAAAGTGATATAGCGCCTAATGGCTCCCGTACCAGCCACTTTGAGCTATACCTGCAGGCCATGCAGCAGGCAGGTGCCGATACGCAGCCGATATTGATCTGCCTGCGGCAATTACAAGCTGGCGTTAACATAAAAACCGTGCTGCAAAACACTTCTATACCCGAAGCGGCCCGCTCTTTTATGCAATACACCTTTGACCTGATCGAGCAGGCGCCGGTACACATACAGGCCGCGGTATTTACCTTTGGCCGAGAGGACCTGATCCCCGATATGTTCCTTAGCATGATCAAAGATCTGGACAACCAGTTCCCGGGGCAGATCAGCATTCTAAAATATTACCTGGAGCGGCATATTGAAGTAGATGGCGGCCATCACAGCCAGCTAGGCATGCAAATGGTGGAGGAGCTCTGTGGTACCAATTCCTTAAAGTGGCTGGAAGCAGCCGGGGCTGTGAAAACAGCTTTGGAAAAGCGCCGTCAGCTATGGGATGGTATTTATCAGGAAATAACGGCTTCTGTAACAATTTGATCCAATAATATTTGGAAATTAAAATCGAAAACTATTATCTTTGCACTCCCTTCACAAGAAGGATAAGGCGGTGCGGTAGCTCAGTCGGTAGAGCAAAGGACTGAAAATCCTTGTGTCGGCGGTTCGATCCCGCCCCACACCACTAGAAAAGAGATCATTTTTAAATGATCTCTTTTTTTATTTACACCTTGTTTATTTCTCCCGCACCTCCGTCGTTCCATCCTCATACCCCAGTACCACCTTATGCGCCATTTGCACAAACAAACCTGTTTCCACCACACCCGGAATGTTATGCAGCGCATCATTGATCAGCTGCGGCTCTTTAATAGTGCCAAAAGAGCAGTCAATAATATAGTTCCCATTATCTGTAATAAAGATCTCCTCTCCTTTTGCACGCAGCAAGGGCCGGCAACCCAGGCTTTGCAGCTTGCTGCCCGTAGCCTCCCAGCCAAACGGGATCACCTCTACCGCTAGCGGAAAGCGGCCCAGCGTAGGCACATACTTATGCTCATCTGCAATAATGATCAGCTGCTTACTGTGGTAAGCCACTATTTTTTCCCGCAGCAACGCACCACCCCCGCCTTTGATCACATCCAGGTTTTCACTTACTTCATCGGCGCCGTCAATATCAATATCTATACGTTGGGTTTCTGCAAAGGTGGTAAGCGGGATCTTTAGCTCGCGGGCCAATGCTGCAGAGGCTTCTGAGGTAGCAATGGCCTGTATATCCAGCCCATTTTTTACCAGGGCGCCTATTTTCTGAATAGCCCAGTAAGCGGTAGATCCGGTGCCCAGCCCTACTATCATACCCGGACGGATAAACTCTGCCGCTTTTCCGCCGGCAGCTCTTTTAGCATTTGTTATAGGATCTTGCATGTTATTCAGTTAAGAGTGGTTGTTTACGAAGATACAAGAACACCTTTAACTTATATAAAAAGCTGCTATTTTTGACCGCACATCCCATGTTCAATTACGTTCCATGACCGATCAACACCCTACCCACGATACCGCCTGGCGCCTGAAAGCAATTATTACCGGTTCTGCCGGCAACCTGGTGGAGTGGTACGACTGGTATGCCTATTCCACCTTTGCCCTGTACTTTGCGCCGGCCTTTTTCCCGGAAGGTAATACTACCGTGCAGCTGCTGAACACCGCGGCTATTTTTGCCGTTGGCTTTCTCATGCGGCCTATCGGCGGATGGCTGTTTGGCCGTATTGCAGACCGCACGGGCCGTAAAGCTGCTATGACCTTATCTGTGCTGTTAATGTCGCTGGGATCATTAATGATCACGTTCACACCCTCCTACCGCAGCATTGGCTTGCTATCGCCCGTATTTTTATTGCTGGCCCGTTTGCTTCAGGGCCTGAGTGTAGGGGGTGAGTACGGAACTTCCGCCACTTACCTGAGCGAGATTGCTACCAAAGAAAAACGCGGTTTCTTTTCCAGCTTTCAATACGTAACGTTAATTGGCGGCCAGCTGGTTTCACTGGGCATTCAGCTGCTGTTGCAAAAAGTTTTTCTTACGCCGGAACAGCTGCATAGCTGGGGGTGGCGCATTCCCTTTTTCATAGGGGCTTTGCTGGCATTGATAGTATTGTATATGCGCCGTAACATGGAAGAATCCGTAAAGCTGGATGATAAAAAAACAGAGCGTGGTTCTGTAGCCGTGCTGCTTAAAAAACATCCACGGGCCGTGCTTACCGTTGTGGGGTTAACGTTAGGCGGTACGCTGGCCTTTTATACCTATACTACCTACATGCAAAAGTTCCTGGTAAATACGGTGCATTTATCCAAAGAACAATCCACCCTTATAGTTTTTATGCTCATGCTCATTTATGCAGGTATACAGCCGCTGTTCGGGTGGATCTCCGATAAATACGGCCGTAAGCCTCTACTGATAGGATTTGGCGTGCTAGGCACTTTATTCACGGTACCTATTTTAACTACGCTTAGCCATACCACATCTGCTATTGCTGCATTTTTCCTGATACTGGCGGCGCTTATTATTGTAAGCGGGTACACGGCTATTAATGCGGTGGTAAAAGCTGAACTTTTCCCCGCGGAAGTAAGGGCATTGGGTGTAGGCCTGCCCTATGCCTTAACAGTAGCGCTTTTCGGAGGAACGGCAGAATACATTGCATTGTACTTTAAGAACATAGGGCACGAGTCGCTGTACTACTGGTACATTACCGGCTGCATTTTTATTTCACTTATTGTGTACGTTGCAGTAAGGGATACCAGCCGCACTTCCTACATTGACCGGGAAAATATGTAATTTCATATTGCTACAAAAACCTGCAATATGAGGCCTTACCCCGCTATGCCATATGCATATCCTATTGGTATTTGTTACCCGCTTACAGAGTGTTGCATGTTCCTGCTGTTTATTCTTTGCTGCATACACGCATATAAAAAGGGTATTGGCAATATTATGTACCTGCTGGGCGGCCTGGGTTTCGGCTTATTGCTGGAGTATGTAAATGTAGCCACCAACGCGGGTTATAAGTATGGACAATTCTGGGTTATGCTGGGTATAGCGCCCAACAACATACCGGTATGTATTGGTACCGGCTGGGCCATTATTATTTACACCTCACGCCTGGTAACAGATGCATTAGGTATGAGCTTATGGACAGCCGCTGCGCTGGATGCCCTGCTGGCCGTGAATATAGACCTGAGCATGGATGTGGTGGCCTACCGCCTGCATATGTGGCATTGGGACTGGGAATCCCGCGGGCCGCAGTACAATGTGCTTACCAGCCAGTGGTTTGGCGTGCCTTATGGCAATTTTTTCGGCTGGCTTTGCGTAGTGTTCTTTTATTCTTCTTTTGCACGCCTCCTGGAAAAGGTGAAGGCGGTACCGGTTAAAATATGGCGCATCTTTACCCCTATCCTGTCCATCCTCATTTCGCAGGCGGCGCTGTGGCTATCGCTTTTCACCATTGCCGATTTTTTAAGATTAACTTTTGGCATCAACAGCGCACACCGGCTGGTGGCTTTGCTGGTATTATTCAGCATAATGTCTGTAAGGGGCTACATTAAACGAAAAAATAAAACCATTGATCATACTACGCTGCCTGCTGTAACCTGGCTGGTGCCGGTATGGTTCCATCTTTACTTTTTTTGCTGGTTATTTATTGGTGGCTTCTCCACAGAAAATACCTGGATGACGGTTTGCGCTATAATTAACCTGCTGGTGGGCGCCTTTATACACTGGGCTTTATTTATAAAACCTGCCGTTACACCTTTACCTGCTGTAGCCAAACAGTAAACCAATTTATTGGAAAACTTTTTGTTGATAACTATTCCTTTACCGGTGCATTACTGCACTATTGGCATAAACTTTTATCTTTATCAACAATAATCGCTTCCTGTTGTGTTTACCATCCTCCATTTATTATCAGAAACCAACTGGCACCTGGCTATTAAGATCTTCAGCTACGTGTTATTGCTCCTCACATTTGTAGGGGTAGTAGGCACTATTTTACTGGAGAACCGCAACCCCATTAAGGCCATGGCCTATATACTGCTGCTGGTATTTTTACCGCTGGTCGGTTTAGTGGTATACTATTACCTGGGGCGCGATCTGCGTAAGCGCAAACGCTTTACCTTCAAAGGTTCCAGGGATGAATCCCTTATGCTGCGGTACTGGGAAAATAAACGCCCTGAGATTGAACAAATGCAGGTAGAGCTGCGCCACCTGGTAGCCAGCAAACAGGAAATATCATCCATGCTGCTGAATACCATGCACTCCCTGCTTACCCGCAATAACCGCGTAAAAATATTACTGAACGGGGAACAAAAGTTTCCTGCTGTAATGGAAGCGTTACGCGGCGCGCAGCACCATATTCACATAGAGTATTACATTTTTGCTGTAGATAGTGTGGGGAATGCCGTAATAGATATTTTAATAGAACGCCTGCAGGCAGGGGTGGAAGTACGGTTTATTTATGACGACCTGGGATGTGATAACATGGGTAAAATTACCCGCCGGCTTAAAGAGCATGGTGCAGAAGTATATGCCTTTTCACCGGTGCTATTGGATTTTTACCTGAATGCTAATTACCGCGATCACCGTAAGATCATTGTAGTAGATGGAAAAATTGGTTTTACCGGTGGTATAAATATGGATGAACGTTACATTAATAACGGCCACAATGAAGTGTTCTGGCGGGATACTCACCTGCAGCTGGAAGGCGATGTGGTGAACCAGTTGCAGCTGCAGTTCATGATGAGCTATCGCTATTGCAGTAAAAAAGATTTCCCTTTTGCACCCCCCTATTACCAGCGGGCCGCCTTTACCGGCGAATGTTTTACGGATATTGTTGCCAGTGGTCCGGATTCACCCTGGCCTATGGCTATGCAAACCATTATTATGGCCATTAATGTAGCCCGCCGCCGCATACGCATCAGCAATCCATACTTTATTCCGAATGAACAATTATTAACAGCCCTGCAAATGGCTGCACAAGCCGGTAAGGATGTAGAGCTGCTGTTACCCCAGCAGGGCGATTCATTTTTTGTGCAGCATGCTGCACAATCTTTCATCAAACCCATGCTGGATGCAGGTGTGAAAGTATATTTTTATCAGAAAGGATTTATCCACGCCAAATCCATGATCGTTGATGATAACCTGGCAATAGTAGGTACCGTAAACCTTGACAACCGCAGCTTTTACTTAAACTTTGAAATTGCAGTTATAATGTATGACCGCGCTGTTGTAAAAGAGCTAAACGCTGCTTTTGAAGATGATCTGGATAATGCGGTGCTTATTACACGGCGCAGCTGGAAGAACCGTTCTATTGGTGAAAAATTTGTGGATGCACTATGCCGGTTATTAACACCGCTGTTATGATTCATCATCATCCCGCTCCACTAGCTGATCATCTTCCAGATCCTCATGCCGGTCGCCACCTAAGCTATAAAAGTTATTTTCTTCATCCTCCTCACCAATATCTTCTCCCTCGTTATCCAGCTCTGCGCCAGGTATATCCAGCCTTCTTTCTTCATCCGGTAAATCTTCTTTACTTTTTGCTAATTCATTATTCAGCTGAACATTGCGGGTAACGTTTTCCACATCCAGGTCTTCCTGTTCACCCTGGTTCATAATATCCTCACTGGCGGGGTAAGTGGGGTAACCGGGAAATGTTTTGTCTCTTTTCTCTTCCTGCTCTTTCATGCTGGGGGCTTGCGGCAGGTCCTTCTTTTCAGGTTTGTTTTGATTATTTTTCATAGCAGTACCTTTTTAGTTTTAGTAAGTACCGAAAATGCTATGCCATAAATATTACTGCTTTTCCACGGCTATCATTTTTAAACATACAGGCATAGATATTTTTATTTGCTCGCCGGTGGGTTTTATAGCACCAGTAGTAGGATTGCGTTTGAACAGAACAATATTATCGCTATCCTGGTTGGCCACCAGCAGGAAGTTGCCGGAAGGATCTATCATAAAATTTCGGGGCGCTTTACCACCGGAAGATTGTTGCCCTTTCCACACCAGCTTGCCACTACGCTGATCAATAGAATAATACACAATGTTATTCAGATCATAGCGGTTGGAGGCGTACAAAAATTTTCCGTCCGGTGAAATGTGAATATCTGCACCCGAGATCTTGCCTTTATAATTAGCCGGCAAAGTGGAAATTGTTTGTATGGGTGTAAGCTTGCCGGCATCATATTTAAATGCCGTTACTTTTCCATCCAGCTCATGAATAAGGTAAGCCCATTTTCCATTGGCATGAAAAGTAATATGCCGCGGTCCGGAACCCGGTGGCAACGGTGCATAGGATGGGTTTGCCTCCTGCAGCAGCAAAGGTGAATCAGGATCATACTTATAAATACCTACTTTATCAATTCCCAGGTCAGGCACATAGAGGTATTGATTGTCCCGCGAAAACTCCACGCAATGCACATGTGGTTTTTCCTGCCGGTTCTTATCTACGCTGGATCCGGTGTGCTGCACGGTTTGCAGTGGTGCGCCCACCTTTCCGTCTGCCTGTACGGGTAGTACGGATAGGCTGCCGCCGGCATAATTACCCACCAGCACATGTGTGCCAGCACTGTCTGTATTAATATAACAGGGACCTTCTCCACCGGAAGGTTGTTTATTCAGGAACTGCAGCTGGCCGGTGGCATTGTCAAAAGCAAAAGCGCTTACACCGCCGGTTCTTTCCACACCAACTTCGTTTACAGAGTATACATGTTTTTTATCCGGTGCAATGGCAAGGAAAGAAGGGTTATCCACACCTTTGGTAATACTTACGGGTTTTACCGCACCTGTTTGCGAGTTAAAGGCATAGATATAAATACCTTCACTTTGCTTCTTAGTATAGGTACCGATCAGCAGGTACTGGTCATAGTCAGTTGGTGTTTGCGCATTCAGTAACAAGGGGAAAACCATTGCGCCGGCAGTCAGTAATAAACCATGCATAGGTCATAACGTTTCTTATACCTAATATAAGCAAAAAGAAACTACCGGCCTATTGCTTACGCCTGAATTGGTTAAAATTCAGCTGTACGGCTACCCCGGTGGAATATAGCTTTACCTGGCCATATCCAATATCACCCAATGGTACTTTTGCAAACGGTTGTATACCTAACGACATATGGCTATTTAGTGGCAGCTGGTAAGTGAACGCTAAGTTAAGCACCGACAGGTAATGCTGGTTTTCATTGCTCAGGGATGTTTCCCAGTCGGGCATATAGTCCCTTTTATAAGTATATTTTTCCTTGAGCATAAAATAGCTGGACAAACCAACGGTAGCTGTCAGGCTATACTTAGGCCTGTCCATAAAAGTGTAGTTAATATTGATGGGCACATCCAGCACTTTACAGTTTGCATCTATGCGCTTTACTGTATTCATTGGGTAAGACCATGTTTTTATTACACCATAATCTTTCCGGGTACCGCCATAAGGTTTATCACTATATATTGCGCCGGAGGTAAATGACCAGCGATTGTTTATATGGTAGTTGACCAGTATTCCGCCATCCAAACCAAACTTTCCGTATTCCAGTGAAGGGGCTACGTTAAACACTGGCCCCAGCATTAACCCAACAGAAAATCCTTTGCGGTTGGGAACGGTATTTTTCTTTTTCTCTGTTTTTTCCGCAATCTCCTTTATGGGTAAATGACCACTTCGGGTTAGCTTATCAGAAACTGCCGGATTAGTGAAGTAATGAGTGTTGAGTAAACGCAGCACTTCATTTTCTTCTGCGCCGGAATTATTATTAACCGGTTGGGAAGTATTTGAAATATCCGTTCCCGTTATATCATTTGTTTTTACCAATGGTTGTTCTGACGGATCAGCTGCCGGCGGGGTAGTTTTTGTACCCGGTTTATTTACCAGCCGGTCCGCCGCAAATCCTTTATGTGAAGGGTTACTTTTATTTTGCCCGGAATTGTTTGCTGGCGCATCTGCTGTTGTTAAATTATTATTTCGTGCAGGTGTTAACGTTGTAGCTGCCGGTGGTGCGGAAGGTGTTTTTGCAACAGGCGCTGTTACCGTGCTGTTATCATCATTTGGTGCAACAATTTTTTCTTTGGAAGTCAAGGCGGAATCTGCAGGCGAGGTAGTGATCACCTGCTCAGTAGTTTTTTCTGTTTCAGCAACCGGGCTGGTTGTTGTGGTATTGCTGTTGCGCCACCAAATGAAAGCGCCTGTTCCCAACAATATTAATACAAGCGGCGCCAGCCACCACCAGAAAGGTTTTCTGTTGGTGTCGTTGTCGAGGGCGTCTAGTTTCTTTTCCATTTTTTTCCAGGCCTCCGGATCAAAAGGAAAATTTTCTTCGCTCAACCTCTCGCGAAACTTATTATCAAACGCGTCACTCATTTTACGTAACCCTCGTGGGTTTTTATATTTTATCTTACGGTGTTATAGGATGTAGCCTTCTCTATTTTTTCTTTCAATATTTTTTTTGCCTTAAAAAGATTAGACTTAGAGGTCCCCTCTGATATCCCTAATTGTTCTGCTATTTCCTGGTGCTGGTATCCCTCCATTACATACAGGTTAAAAACAGTGCGGTAAGCAGGCGGTAAAGATTGTACCAGCAACAGCAACTCATCGTACGAGAGCTTGTCCATTGCTTTATCATCCATACCCAGGTCATACACCTGTGTTATATCTTCTGTGAAAGAAATTCTTTTTTTACTGCGCAGATGATCGATGGCTGTATTTACCACTATTTTGGCCAGCCAGCTTTTGAAGGGACGTGTCGTATCAAATTCAGAGATGTGTTGAAATATTTTCAGAAACCCATCATTTAAAATTTCAATTGCTTCCTCCTTATTTTGTGCATACCGCAAAGCAATACTCATGGCATATCCATAGAATTGCCGATACAATAATTCCTGGCTGTTACGGTTTAAGCTCCGACAACCTTCAATAATGTCGTTCAGTTCGTGCACGAAATATCTGTTACCTTTTTTTCTAAGTTCCCCTTAAAGTACACAACTTTTTTTCAGAGAGTATAAAGATATTCGTTTTACAATAATCACTTCAATATTTACGTCGATTAAGTACGAAGCGTTGCTTTTATCCACAATTTTTAATGAAAAAAGGTGTGTTTCCGGAAATATCCATTTTAAAGGCGCTAATTTCTTTACACCCCTGTTTTGATACTAATACCAGCTGCAAACAGCGATCGTTAAAATTTGGGGAGATAATGAAGCCATAATTTTATTACTTAATTATTTGGAAATCAATGAGTTAATAAAAATAGGTCTTTTCTGATAAGAAAAAGGGAAATGTCCACGTGGAACATTTCCCTTTCAGTATTTTAAGCGGTATTTATTCTACCGTCCCATGTATACCATTAAAATTTGTACATCACTTGGATTCACCCCGCTGATCCGGCTGGCTTGTCCCAAAGTACGCGGACGGATTTTATTAAATTTTTGACGGGCTTCTGAACTGAGTGAAACCAGCTTGGTGTAATCAAAAGCTTCCGGGATCACCAGGTCTTCCAGCTGGCTCATTTTTTTCACCAGCTCATTTTCCTTTTCGATGTATACTTCATACTTGATCTGGATCTCTGCCTGTTCTAAAATTTCTGCTGAAAAATCCAGCGCATTTGCAATTTTCTGTACCCTGTTTTTCATAGATAAAATATCCATTCCGGGGCGCAGTAAAATTTGCCAGGCACGTTGCCGTTGGGTAAGCAGTGCAGAATTTTTTTCTTCCAGGTGATGATTAATATCTTCCGGATCTAAGGGCAGCTCTTTCAAAATGGATTTTACTTTAGCAACTCCTTCCTGTTTCTGCTGCACTTTTTCCATTCTTTCCTGGGAGGCCAAACCTAAGCGATAGCTTTTTTCTGTTAAGCGGAGGTCTGCATTATCCTGGCGCAACAATGTTCTGAACTCTGCCCGTGAGGTAAACATGCGGTAAGGTTCTTCGGTCCCCTTGTTTATGAGGTCATCTATTAATACTCCAATGTATGCTTCACTCCTTTTTAATACAAACGGTGGCTGACCACTTGCCTTCAGGTGAGCATTCATACCAGCTATTAAACCCTGACAAGCTGCTTCCTCATACCCGGTGGTACCATTAATTTGTCCGGCAAAGAAAAGGTTTTGCACCTGTTTTGTTTCCAGGGAAAACTGTAACTGGGTAGGTGGAAAATAATCGTACTCGATGGCATACCCCGGGCGGAACATTCTGCAGTTCTCAAAACCGGGTACCATTTGCAGGGCTTTGTATTGTACATCTTCCGGCAGGGAGGTTGAAAAACCATTCACATATATTTCCACGGTGTTCCAACCTTCCGGTTCTACGAACAGCTGATGTCTTTCTCTTTCTGCAAAACGGTTGATCTTGTCTTCAATACTTGGGCAGTACCTTGGGCCCACGCCCTGGATCCTTCCCTGGAACATGGGTGAACGATCGAACCCGGTTTTCAATGCTTCATGAACTTCCCCGCTGGTATACGTGATCCAACAGCTGCGTTGCTGTTCAGGTTTTATTTTTTCTACATCCAGGTATGAGAAACCGGTGATCTCTTCATCACCTTTTTGCTCTTCCATTTTGGAATAGTCAAGGCTGCGGCCATCAATCCTGGGAGGGGTACCTGTTTTCAGACGGTCACTTTCAAAACCCAGAGACACCAATTGTTCAGTAATTCCGGTGGCAGCTTTTTCTGCTACCCGTCCTCCACCGAACTGTTTATCTCCAATATGCATTACCCCATTCAGGAAAGTACCGTTGGTAAGTACTACTGATTTTGCTTTTATTTCATGTCCCAACCCGGTGATGACACCATAACATTTACCATCTTTTACTAACAGACCCTTTACCATGTCCTGGTAAAAATCTACGTTCGGAGTTTGTTCCAATGCTTCCCTCCACTTAGTGGCAAATAACATCCGGTCATTTTGGGTGCGGGGGCTCCACATGGCAGGTCCCTTGGAACGGTTCAGCATCCGGAACTGGATCATAGATTGATCGGTAACAATACCGGAGTACCCACCCAGCGCATCTATTTCACGAACTATTTGCCCTTTAGCTATACCACCCATTGCAGGGTTGCAGCTCATTTGGGCAATAGTTTGCATGTTCATGGTTACCAGCAATACCCTGGATCCCATGTTAGCTGCAGCAGCTGCAGCTTCACAACCGGCATGTCCGGCACCCACCACTATAACATCATAAGAAGGAAACATACTTCGTTTTATTGTAGAAGATGCAAAATTACATATAAGCAAGGATAAGTGAGGTTTTTGTTTGGTGTTCCACGTGGAACATGATGGAGGTTTAGAAAGCGGTTGGATTTTAGTAGAATCCATTGGATGGGAAGATTGCTGAGTGACTACACAAGGAAGCATCCCTAACCAAGGAACTTTGATCACATATTATACGAAGTTTTATGGTTAATATTTTATAGGCTTAGGTAGCAGTTATTGATGCCTGGAACAAGGTGGGTACCTTCAACCATGTGTTATGCGGAGGTAAGGTTAGTACTTTATAGGTTTGGATAGTGGTACCGGATAGGTATGACTAAGCAGGCCCTTTTGACCGTGTGTTATGGGGAAGTTTTAAGGTTAACACTTCATAGGTAGATAGTAGTTGCCGATGCTTAGGACAGGTAGGCAATCTTGCACAAGGTGTTATTTGCGGGTTAAGGCTAATACTTTACCAGTTTAATAGCAGTTGCCAATGCTCAGGACCAGGTAGGAAACCTTCACCACGTGTTATGCGAGGTTCCAAGGCTGACACCTTGTAGATTTGGACAACAATTTTTGATCCTTTAGATCTTAAATTGGCTGATGTTGTACAGGGGAGCTAACCCCATTCCCCCCTTTTTCTTCCCCGAATCCTCCCCCGCCGCTAATTATTTTCTACTATCGCTTGCCTTCATTTGGGGTTTCCGAGGCGATAAATTACTCTTAATCCCCATGGTTATTCCCGTCGATAACCGATGATATACCATCATGGAACCAGGAGGTAACAAAGGATTTCAACCCCGATAGATAGAAAGGGGTATATCAAGATGCTATTTTTAACCAGGCAAAGACTGTCAAAGCATGTTATAACCTATCCATTACCAGGCATCTGTTATAAAACTTAGGGTATGAGAAATAATACGCTGAGGTTATGGACCTCATAAGTGGTTGACTTCTCACCTACCAGGTACCTCCCTTATGAGAACTTGTTTGTGATTGAATTTGGTTATTCCCGTAAAACAGGGGAATATTCATAAAAATATCCTCACCAGGTACTAATATACTCTCCCGGGAATAACATTTTCACAGTTGGACCTGCCCTAAATAGTCAGTAATTTCTAGTAAATGAGGAAGGAAACACCATACAGGATCCCCATGGAGGTTAAGAAATTTCTGGTTATCCCGGAAACGAATGGAACAAATTGAACAGTAACTATAAGGGAGAATAGTATCATAGGGTATCTAATCTACCAAATTCATCAGGTGCAGAATGATGAATAGCGAGGTTCCAGGCAAAAGACCACTCTTCCTACCTATAGGTCTTGCCTTCTTGATGACCAATCCCACTAATGATGATCACTATGAATTATTGAGGATTACGAAGGGATACTCCTGCAAATAGAACCGTCATGTACCTGGGCCCTCTTCTTTGTGAAGGGTCTTTTAAGCAGCCTTATGAGTGAAGAAATAGATAAATCCTGGTCCTACAACAAAGAGCGTTATCCGAAGTTGCAGCCATTACTCTTTGATACGGACCTATAAGATTGCCCCATATTCTAAGAGAGTAGCCCGGCCTGGGTATTAAAACAGTTCCATTAATAACGGGTTCTTCAATTTATAAAGCGCTACTTCGAGAGGAAAAGTATCAAAGGTTATGAATGGAGGAGCATATGTTAACTATAAACAAGGCCTGACATCTACCCCTTTTATTAAATCAGAGCATTCTAAGCAGTGAACAACTTTTATCTTCTACTACATTTTAATACTCCATAGTGTTGGATTTTGGTCTTTTCTCCTTGGTACCCGGAGTTGATATCTTATGATGCCCTTTAGATAATATCGAAACTTTACTCTTTTATTCCTGGCCCTGAAGAACTGATATCGTATATTCCGCTGCTCAAACAACGTACATGAACTATACTTTAGTGAAAAAGCTTCTACTCCGGTCACCAATTTACCCTTAGTATCACATGCTATAGAGGTTACTTTTTTAGTAGACTTTCCACCGAGTTAATCCAAACTTTACGCATTAAAGGAGAGGTTAGGAATCTATGATTCAATAAAATTACTTCCTTTCAGGTACCGAGATACCCGTTAGCTGACCTCTCAGGGCTAATAGATTCCAGCCTTTCTTACATTTAAGTCGATAAAACTAAGACTACATATAGTGTTCCACGTGGAACATACCTATGTCACGGAGGAGCCTGTTACATTTTAGGTTAATCCATACTTAAGAGATTTCTTCGGTTGGCATAACATCGAGCCAAGATTATGAAAAATCTTTGCCGCTTCTTAAGATCAACTCAACAGTTAAAGAGGAAGGTTACAGGTAGATAATATCGACAGGCAGATACTAAAAATATATAAAGGTGAATCACGTCAGCTGAGATAGTTCTTTTAGAAATTCTCTCACTTATTATGAAAAAATATTCCTCATGTCTCCCTACATCTCTGAAATTTATTACTATATCCAGGCTTTGTTCGCCGCCGGCCTCTTGGTTAAATAAATGAATTAACTAAGTCTAATCCAATGTTGCATTTAAAGTCAGTCCCCTTCGGAAATATTTCAATATAATGGGCATGGAAAGGGTAACACTCCGTTCAAAAGTTCCTAATATCTATACAGCCAATGTTCCATGCAAGTTTTAAGATGGTACCCAAAAGTGCTTATAAAATCTCGAGTAAAAGAAGTGTGAGGTATACTTCCAGGTTTCTAAACGTCTGCAGGAATACTCTCATTGAATCCTGTAAGAAAAACCCATCAATCAAAATAAGAGAAAGTGAAAATAGATAATACTCTATAGGTTACCCGATACAAAACGGCAAGGTTAACAACTCTCAATTTCAGGGTTAAATAAATTTCTCAGGGGAGCAATAACCATCTATAGCAACAAACAAAAATCACCAATCTCCTATTACTTAAACTCTCCCTTATTCAAAATCACTCATCCAACAAAATACAGCTGCAAACATTCATCCTCCTTCTCCCTCATCCGCGCCGCATCTTTTTTCGACTTATCCTTATACCCACATAAATGTAAAGCACCATGAAAAATTACCCGGTGTAATTCCTGCTCCTCATCTACTTTAAACTTTGCCGCATTATCCCGCACCCGGTCAATACTAATGTATATCTCCCCTACTGTTTCACCAGGTACTTCACTCATCTCAAAAGTGATGATATCAGTATAAGTATCATGTTGCAGAAATTGCTGGTTCATTTCTAACAGATAGGCATCGCTGCAAAAAACATACTGCAGCTCTTTCAACTTTTGTCCCTCTCTTTCAAAAATACTTTTGAGAAAAGTTTTCAGTTTTGTTTTTTGTTTGATAGTAACGCTTACTTCATGCGCATCAAAATGTATAGCCATAATTCCTGTTGTAAATTCTCGAAAAAGCAGATGTAAAAATATGGTGAAATTTCTGATTCGCCGGAACCTGTTTTTTGCGGGTAACGTTTCACAAGGTACCTTTGCGTATTCATGAATAAATGACGATAGTGAAATGAGTAAGCTTCCCATAAAGTTATCAGCTCTGGCCATTGGTAAAAGTGCAGTGATCACTTCTTTTGAAAAAGACGATCTCCATATAAAATTAATGGAAATGGGTTGCGTGCCCGGAGAAACGGTGAAGGTGGAAAAAATTGCACCGTTGGGAGATCCGATCTCCATTATGGTTGCCGGCTATAATTTATCGCTCCGCAAAACAGAAGCTGACTTTATCTGGGTAGAAGAAATCGGATAAGATTATTCTTATAAAAAAAACTTGTTAGCCCCTTCATAAAATGTGTTCCATTTTATACTGGTCAATCCTGGTTATTTGAAAATTTCTTTCAGATAGATTGTAAATTGCTTGCGTCTCCCAACTATGCAATGTTAAAATAGTTCCCTGCTATTTCTCAACGAGGATCCATTTCCCAATAAAACAAAATATGCCCAGCTGAATTCATATAACCGTTGGCGTTAGTAATACAAAAATTTACCGTCTTCAAATTCCTCATTTGCAGCTCTAAAAAATCCAATTATTCCATGTTCATAACCCTAGAAAATAGCAACTCCTAAATGTGGATTATATGTGCGTAACCTGGGAGATATTCAGGATCAGGGGAAGGGCTTTAGAATTATCTATACAAGCACAAGGCCCGGAGCTGCGCCGTATAACGCATTCTCCGGGCCTTCATTTTTTGAAATCTATTCTGAAATAAGTAATGTTTATAATTAATTGATAATCAATTATTAAAGTCCATATTGTGCGCTGATTTCCAGCATACGGTCAATGGGTTTCTTAGCCGCTATGCGCAGCTGTTCATCCATGGTAATCTCCGGTTCTTCATACTCCATACACAGGTATAACTTCTCCAGCGTATTTAATTTCATATGTGGACAATCATTGCAGGCACATGCATTATTTGGTGGCGCCGGTATGAATGTCTTGTTAGGATTGTTTTTCTCCATCTGGTGCAAAATACCGGTTTCCGTTACCACAATGTACTCCTGCGCATCGTCCCTTTCTGAGAACTTCAGCAAACCGGTGGTAGAGCCGATATAATCCGCTATGGCCAGCACAGCTGCCTCACACTCCGGGTGCGCTATGATCTTGGCCTTAGGGTGCCTCACCTTTAACCGGGTGATCTTTTCCAGGGAGAAAATTTCGTGCACCATGCAGGCGCCATTCCATAGCACCATGTCCCTACCCGTTTTTTTGATCAGATAGCTGCCTAAATTCCGGTCAGGGGCAAAAATGATGGGCTGGTCAGCTGGCACGCTTTCGATGATTTTTTCGGCATTAGAAGACGTACAAATGATATCGCTGAGCGCTTTGATACCTGCCGAGCAGTTAATGTATGAGATAACGATATGGTCAGGGTACTTTTCCCTGAACTTTTTGAACAGCTCCGGCGGGGCACTATCGGCCAGGGAACACCCTGCCTTCAGGTCAGGCAGCAGCACCTTTTTCTGCGGGCTTAGTATTTTCGCGGTTTCTGCCATAAAGTGCACGCCGGCGAAAACAATGATGTCGGCATCTGTTTTGGCAGCCTGCTGGCTCAGGCCCAGGCTGTCCCCGATGTAGTCTGCCACATCCTGGATATCGGGCTCCTGGTAATAGTGCGCCAGTACAATCGCATTCTTTTCCTTTTTCAATCTTTCAATCTCCGCAAACAGATCCAGGTTCACATTTACGGGCACATCCAAAAATCCATTACGTTGCAAATTTTTTTTCGCTTCCGTGAGCTCCCTAATCATAATTATATATTTAGTTATTTATTTAAAAAAGAAAAACCCACTACTATTAGGGGGGTGAATATGTGGAAATTAAATTTTACCATCGCATACAAAGGTAGTTGTTATTCTTTTTTACTCAGCTATCCACAGGAAATTAACAACGCATATCGGCCACCAGACTGAATTTTACCAGTTTCATCCACACCCGTGGATATCCTTTTCCGTGTACATCTTTCTACCCGGGTGTGTATTAAGAAAATGTTAACAGCCGGGGTTAACTTTCCCCTTTTCTGCTGTTTTACCACCCAAACAACCAGCGGGCACAATAACAAAATTAGTTTTACCTGTGCGTAACCATGCTTTTTACCATCCTTTCACCGGGTTATACGGTGGTTTTACACAACAGCTGTGGATAAATTCCGGCCCGGAAAGTGAACCGGAACTCCCCCGTTCGTTTTATAGCGCGCTCATGGTTATAAACAATTTTATGTGGATTGGCAGCGACCGTTTTCAAAAATGTGAATAATCGTAAAAATTTTTCAGGCCTGCATGGTTTGTTATACCTGTATGCATGGCCAATTCCGTTATATGTACCGGACAGTGCCTTAAATACATTAAAATTTGCAAAAATGTGGATAACCTGTGCATGTACCGGCTGTAACGAAAGGGTGATATATGCCTGAAACCCTTAACTGTACTGCATTTGGACCTGGAAAATACTGTTTTGCAGTTACAGTTATTTTATTCTATTTTTGCTTTCCCTAAAATTTTATACTATATAATATTATGTCAGTTATTCAGAAGATCAGGGATAAATATGCAGTGGTGATCATAGTTGTGATCTGCGTTGCTATTGTTAGTTTCCTGCTGCAGGATGCCTTTTTTGGCAAGAATTCCCTATTCCGCCGTTCCACGAGTGTAGGTAAAGTTAATGGTGAAGAGCTGGAGATCGCCGATTATCAGAAGCGTATACAAGACGCTGAGAACGGTGCGCGCCAGCAAATGCCCAATGGTAACATTGACGAGCAAACCCGCCAGTATATTCGTGAGCAGGTATGGAACCAGTTCCTGAACGAACAGATCATGCAGGCACAGTATGATAAACTGGGCATAGATGTAACAGAGGCTGAGGTAGTAGACCAGTTCAATGGTAAAAACCCCAACCCGATCGTTGTACAGCAATTCACCAACCCGCAAACTGGTCAGTTCGACCGTGCAGAAATGCAACGGGCATTACAGAATATTGGGCAGGACCAATCCGGCAGAATGCGCCAGGCCCTGCACCAGCTGGAAGAAATGATCTCCAAAACACAGCTGCAGCAGAAATATATGACCCTGGTAAAACAGGCAGTATATTATCCTAAATGGCTGGCCGCTGAACAACAGCAGGAGAACAGCCAGACAGCAAACGTTTCTTATGTGAACGTACCTTATGCTACCATTGCAGATTCTACCATTAAAGTATCTGACGGTGAGCTTAATAATTATATAACTGCGCACAAATCCTTATTCAAAACAGAAGAAGCCCGCAAGGTTGAATATGTAGCTTTTGATGCATTGCCTTCCGGCGCTGATTCCGCCGCTGCCCTGCAACAGCTGGCAGCGCTGAAACAGGAAATGGATACTACCAAAGAGATCGAAAGTTTTATTAACAGTAATTCTGAAATTAAATACTTCGACGGGTATGTTTCCAAAAGTGCGCTGATGGTGCCTAATAAAGATACCATCCTGAACTTACCGATCGGTGGTATCTATGGTCCTTATATAGATAACAACTACCTGGTGCTGGCAAAAATGCTGGACCGTAAAGTAATGCCGGACAGTGTGAAAGTGCGTCATATATTAATAGGTACCCAGCAGGGCCTGGCCGATTCTATTGCACATAACCGTGCTGATAGTATTGAAAGAGCCATTAAAGGTGGTGCAGATTTCAAAGCCCTGGTTACGCAGTACTCCGACGATCCGGGTAGCAAAGCCAATGGTGGTGAATATGACATTACCCCGGCTACCCAATTCGTAAAAGAATTTAAAGATTTTGCTTTTGACGGTAAGAAAGGCGAGATAAAAGTGGTGAAGACCCAATTCGGTTACCATGTAATAGAAATAATGGACCAGAAAAATTATGGTCCTGCTGTTAAAGTGGCTTACCTGAGCAAACCGGTGGATGTAAGTAAGGAAACTGACAGTAAAGCATATGCTGCCGCCAGTGAGTTTGCCGGTCAGAACCGCGATCAGAAATCTTTCGACAAAAACATCCAGGAAAAAGGATATAACAAACGTCTGGCAGACAACATCCGCCCGATGGATTTTGTAATTCCCGGCATTGGCCAGGCACGTGAGCTGGTACGCTGGGCTTATGAAGCCAAAAAAGGCGATGCCAGCCAGGTTTTCACTTTCGAAAACAAATATGTGGTAGCGGTATTAACCGGTATCCGCCAGGAAGGTACTGCCTCCCTGGACGAAGTAAGACCGCAGGTAGAAGCAGAAGTGAAAAAACATAAAAAAGCAGAACAGCTGATCGCCAAGCTGGGCCAACCCGCTTCTATTGATGCCGCTGCAAAATCCAGCAGCCAGCCGGTACTGAAAGCAGAAGGCATCAACTTCAGTACGCCGTTTGTACCCTCTTTAGGTTTTGAGCCTAAAGTAGTAGGTGCTGCCTTTAACAAAAGCTGGGGTACTGCCAAAGTATCTGCGCCTATTGAAGGTACTGCCGGTGTATATGTGCTGAAGGTAGACAGCTACCAGCCAGCTGCACAACCCGCACAGGACCTGAACACACAACGCGCTGCCTATGAGCAGGGTATTAAATCCATGCTGGATCAGCAGCTGTTTGAAGTGCTGAAAAAGCAGAGCGATGTACAGGATAACCGCGGTAAATTCTTCTAAGGTTCACGAACGGCTTATATTATAGCAAAGGCCCGGAGCGTAAGTTCCGGGCTTTTTGTTTAACCGGGGTTGGCCGGATATTTCGTAAATTCGTATACGGAAAAAGGATTTTTATGGATGAGATTGTAAATAAAGTAGCGCAGAGCGCACTTACTTCACTGGACCTGGAAGATTATTATCCCAAAGAAGAAATAGTAGTATTTGATATAAAGGATTACCTGTTTATGGAAATGATCCTGAAGGAAAAAGATTTCCGTACTGCTATGCAAAACCTGGACTGGGAGCAATACCGCGATAAAAATGTAGCCATTACCTGCACGGCCGATGCCGTGGTGCCCCGCTGGGCCTACATGCTGATAATGACCTACCTGGAACCGGTAGCACATTACGCTGCTTTTGGCGATGCCGGCTTTATTCATAATACCCTGTTCCTGCAAAACCTGAATCAAATAGATGTGAATGAGTTTGCGGATAAACGGGTTGTGATCAAAGGCTGTGGGGATAAAGGCGCCGGTGAAATTGCCTATGTGGAGATCACGCGCCTGCTGCGCCCTGTAGTAAAAAGTATTATGTATGGAGAGCCCTGCTCCACAGTGCCCATCTACAAGAAAAAATAAACTGTAAATATTAAAAGTGTACTGTTGCCTGGAATGCATTACATCCAACACCGTTCTTTTTTAGTACCGGCTATCATCATTACTGTATGGTTGCTGCAAGGTTGTAATGGATGCAATCATACTAAAACAACACCTCCTGTACGCGACAGTGTAACTGCCGAAATAATAAAGTCTACACCCAAGGACACACTTAAGAACTGGGCAGAACAGCGCCTGATACAATGGAAAGGCTGGATAGACAGCAGCATGGCCGGCAGCTTTGGAACCGATAGCCTGGAACGCACCACCGTAGATACACTGGGATCCATAGATACTACCTCTATGGAAGTGGCGCGGTTTGAACAGTTCCGGCAATTTTTTGTGTATAGCCCCGACAGCAGCCGGGTAATAGATATGGTGAGCTATGGAAATTTCCTGCACCAGGGCACGCATGGTAAAGTAGTGCTGGAATCCGGGGAGCCTGACACAGAGGTGGCTCTTGTGAACGTACAAACGAAAAAGCGCGAACGCATTTTATTTACCGGCCCTTCCACTATTATTAAACAGGCCGTGTGGGTAGATGATCATACCATCCTGATAGCCGGCGGCACCTACAATGAAAATAACCAGCTGCAACCTGTTATATGGAAGTATGATACCAATACCCACTTACTGGAGAACTGGGAAAGCGACCATCTCTAAAACCATCCCCGCTTCTTAAATAGAATGATCATAATTATAAGGATCACCACCATAATTGTTATGGTGGTAAAGTAACCGTTGGGTGAGTGCAGCTCCGGCATGTTATCGAAGTTCATACCGTAAATACCGGCTATTACTGTAAGGGGCGCCATGAGTGTGGTTACCACAGCCAGCACCTTCATTACCTCGTTCATTTTCAGGTTCAGCTGCGTGTGGTACTGCTCCTGCAGGTTAAACACCATATCCTTATAGTTATCGGTAAGGTCATTACAGTGCACAATGTGGTCAAACACGTCTTTATAATATTTCATGGTACGCTCATCCAGCAAAGGACTTTCACTTTTTAAAAATCCATTTACCAGCTCCCGTACAGGAGAAATAGCACGGCGGAACAATAACAGCTCCCGGCGCAGCAGATTAATACGGGCCAGGGTGCGGTTGTTAGCTTCGTGCTGCACTACATCTTCCATCAGCTCTATACGTTCACCCAGTTTATCCAGCACTGTAAAATAACTATCCACAATCACATCCAGCAAAGAGTAACATAAATAATCAGCAAAGGCCAAGCGGATGCGGGAGCCATTGATATGCAGCTTTTCGCGGATGGGATCAAAAACATCGCGGTGGGAATCTTCCTGGAAAGAAAGCACAAAATTTTTCCCCAGCACAATGCTCACCTGCTCCTGCTCTATAGTACAGCTAAGCTTATTGAAATAGATCATGGGCAGCACACAAAATAAATGATCGCCCATTTCATCCATCTTGGCACGCTGGCCTACATTCAGGATATCTTCCTCCAGGAGGTAGTGAATACCAAAGCCGGTACAAATGGTATGGATCTCTTCTTTGCGGATACCGTCAATATTGATCCAGCTGGTTTCCGGTGTTTGCGCATAATGTAACAGCTGCTTTACATCCTGCAGCTTCACTTCTTCACAATGATTTGCTTTAAAATCAAACACCGTGATCTTTACCTCTGCTACGGGCTTGCGGTCGGCAATACCGGTAGCAGGATTGTAGTTCATGATGCGCTGCTTTTTTCCCTTAAAAGGATTTAACGCATCCGGAATGGGCAATATACGTTTAGCCATAACAGTTAGTTAATGCAGTCCTGCAAAAATACAGGGTGAAAGCGGAAACATTCACCGGTCATACCTTATTCGTACTACTTTTCAAAAATTTAAATTAAGATAAAATAATGGTAACCCAGGCATAACATAGCCCCCTTATCTTCAGCTCAAATTGGTCAAATCTCATGTCAACTATCAACCTTGGAAAAACCTTGCCCATACTGGGCCTTACTGCGAGCGTACTATTTCTTTCCTGCGGTAAAGACAACGACGGGGGAACTGAAAACCCTCCCAATAACGGCATTGAATGGAAAAACCATTCTGTTACACCGGCTTTTATCAAAAAACTCTCCGGTTTTGAAAGCCTGGAAGTGTATTCCCTGATCAGCAGTGATGATACCCTGCCGCAAAGCCCCAATTATGTATTTGGCGGCTCTGCCGATGGCTCCGGCATACTGAAGCAGGGGGATAACTATGTAATGCTGGTGAACCAGGAGGATAATTATTCAGTATCCCGCATTACGCTGGATAAAACATTTAAACCTGTCAAAGGCGAATATGTGTTAAACTCCGATGGCGGCCAGTGGCGCTTATGTTCTGCCACCCTGGCTACACCGGAAATACATGGCTTTGGCCCGCTGTACCTTACCTGCGGGGAAAGTAATGTAGAGGGCAATGTACATGGGCTGGATCCGCTGGCAGCTGCCGGCAACCCCGCCACCGGGCATGAGCTGAAAGCACTCGGCTTCAGAAGTGCGGAAAATGCGGTGCCCCTGCCTAAAGGTACCTATGCAGGTAAAACCGTGATCCTGATCGGGGAAGATGCTGAAGATGCTTCCGGCGGCCAGGTGTTCCTGTATATGAGCAACACCGTAGGCGATCTGCAAAAGGGCAGCCAGTTTATGCTGCGCCGGGCAGATGGCAACCAGCGTGAAACAGATATGAAAACCGGTTCCACCTACGATGTGGAATTTGTAAGATATGACAGCACCCTCACCGGCGCACAGGTAGCCCTACTGACTGACCCGCTGAAGGCTATTAAATTTGGCCGTGTGGAAGATGTGGATTACCGCAAAGGCAGCGATGCCAATGGCCGGGAAATATATTTCACTGTAACCGGCCAGCCTGTAAGCGGTGTGACTGCAGATGGCGCGCGCACCCAATGGGGCCGCGTATACCGCCTGGTGCTGAATGCAAACGACCCCTTAAAAGGTAAGCTGGAAGTAATATTGGATGGGGATGATGATAATGGCCCGGCCAATAAGTTCCAGAACCCTGACAACGTATGTGTTACGGAAAATTATGTGTACGTACAGGAAGATTCCAATGGTTATGGCGCAGAAGACCATGATGCGTATGTGTACCAGTACACCATTGCCAGTAAGCAGCTGAAGCCTGTGTTTGAGCTGGACCACCACCGTACTGCCCCGGATGCGGCCAAGTATGGCAGCGCTACTTCCAAATTCGGTAGCTGGGAATACGGATCGCTGGTTGATATTTCCAGTGTAATTGGTGTGGATAACGTTTTTACGCTGTGTATACAACCGCATACCTGGCATGGCGCCCGTTATAAAGGTGCAGATGGCGGGGCCAAACGCGTAAATGAAGATCAGGGTAGTGAGATAGTAGTGATCAAAGGACTGCCGAGATAATTAAATGGTAAAGCAGGGCTGGTTAAGAAGAATGTAAAATGTAAAAATTTAAATCATAAATGTAAAAATAAAATGCTGCGAACATGAGTGTGTACCTGGTATCGCGGCATTTTACTTTTACATTTGAAATTTTGCATTTATGATTTTACATTCTTTTTAGCCAGCTCCTTTCCACACCAAACCTGCAACATGCGTATAGGCGTTATAGTGATAGCTGTTACACTGCTGGCCATACTGGCTTATAGCATTACAGACCTGAAGGCAGATAGTGCTGCACCTTTGGCTGCCAGCCGCTGGTACCAGTTCCAGGCAAATGAGCTGGAACAAAAGGTAGCTGCACTATGTACGGCTATTGAACAGCACCAGCCAACGCAAAAACTACAGCAGGCTTTTTTTGCAGCCAGGCTGGCATACAAGCCTCTGGAGCTGCTCACTACTTATTACATGTCCTATACTGACCGGTTTATTAACGGCCCCAATTTGCAGGAAGTAGAAGCAGATGAAAAAGATGTGACCGTACAGCCCGAAGGTTTCCAGGTGATGGAAGCCTTATTATTTCCCACCTTACAAACCACAGATACAGCGGCGCTGCGGCAGGAAGCACAACGCCTGCGGGCTAATTTGCAACGGGTGCGCATGCGGGCAGCCAGCCAGGATTTTACAGATGCGCAGCTGTTTGATGCCATGCGGCAGGAGGTATTACGTATCTCCTCCCTGGGCCTGAGTGGTTTTGACTCGCCGGAAGCGCAATACAGTTTGCCGGAAGCCGCGGCAGCCTTACACGGTGTGGAAACCATCTGGCATTTTTATGCTACACGGGTACAGCTTATTAACACAGCGCTGGCTAACCATACGCAGGAACTATTTACCAACGCCAGGCAAATCCTGCAAACGCATACTGACTTTAATACGCTGGACCGTTTGCATATGATCAGCAATTATCTGGATCCGCTGATGGTGAATTTAAAGCTGGTGCGTGAAGCATTGAGCATACCTTATACACAGCTGCCCCACTTTTTAGACCCTGCCGCTTCCCATACATTTGCCAAAGATGCTTTTGATGTTACCTTTTATGCACCTGACCAGGCACAGCTTATTACAGCAGATCAAATAACCCTGGGTAAACAATTATTTTATGACCGCGTGCTTTCCTATAACGGCCAGCGCTCCTGCGCTACCTGTCATAATCCGCACAAGGCATTTTCCGACGGCCTGAAAACCCCTGCAGCTCTGGACGGGGAAGCGCCGGTAATACGCAACACTCCCACTATTTTAAATGCTGCGTTGCAGCCCGGGTTGTTCTATGACCAGCGCGTAGCTTACCTGGAAGACCAGGTGAATACCGTGGTGCATAACCGGGCCGAAATGCACGGCGATCTAAAAGCCGCAGCCCTGAAACTGCAGCAGCAAACCAATTATCAACAGTTATTTAAAAAAGCGTTTGATGTACAGCCATCGCAGATCAACGCTCTGAATATTCAGCGCGCTATCGCCAGCTACATACGCTCGCTTATAAAACTAAACAGCGCTTTTGACGAATACATGCGTGGCGATACCACCCGGCTGACTGTGGCAGCAAAAAGAGGATTTAATATTTTTATGGGTAAGGCCAAATGCGGCACCTGCCATTTTATGCCGCTTTTTAATGGCGTAGCACCGCCGGATTTTGCAAAAGCAGAAGCTGAAATTATCGGGGTGCCTGCCATAAAAGATAAACCGGTAATAGATACGGATAATGGAAAATATAATGTGCACCACATAGCCTTATACCGCTATGCGTTTAAAACCCCTACCCTTCGCAATGTAGCCCTTACCGCGCCTTACATGCATAACGGCGTATTTAATACCCTGGAGGAAGTGCTTACTTTTTACAACAATGGCGGTGGCGCCGGCATGGGTATGCAGCTACAGGGACAAACCCTGCCCGCAGATTCACTGCACCTGAACCAGCAGGAGCAGCAGGATGTGATTGCCTTCATGCAATCCTTAACTGACACCGCTGCCATTCAATAATTCCCGCATAACGTAGTAATGTATACACACTTCTTTACGGAAATAGTGTGCTTAATAAAGCGCACTGCACGGTAGGCACTACTGGAACCGTTTTTGTTACTATTACTTACACCTAAATGCGTGATTTATGGAGCAAGCGCAGCAAAATGAGCATAAAGGAATTGAAAGTAATATTACCTCCGGCATACACAGCAGCTATTGGCTGGATTCTTTGCAGACCCTGCAATATGAGCCCCTGCAGGAAGACCTGGAAACAGATGTGGTAATTATTGGTGGCGGTATGGCAGGTGTAAGCATTGCCTACCGCTTAACCATGCTGGGCAAAAAAGTAATATTGGTAGAGGATGGCGCCATAGGCAGCGGGGAAAGCGGACGTACTACTGCGCACTTGGTAGCTGCACTGGACGATCGCTATTACCACCTTGAAAAAGTATTTGGAAAAGAAGGCATCCGCCATATAGCAGACAGCCACCGCACGGCAATTGATACCATAGAACAGATCATACAAACAGAAGGCATAGTATGTGATTTTGAAAGAGTGAGCGGTTACTTATTCCTGCACCCTTCTGATAAAGCAGAATCACTGGAGAAAGAATATAATGCTACCCGGGAAGCCGGGCTGGAAGTAGCCTTGCTGGATGCTGTACCTGGCCTGCCCCAGGTGGGTCCCGGCCTTGCATTTGCCAACCAGGCGCAATTCCATCCTTTAAAATATTTACATGGTTTGTGTAACGCCATTACTGCAAATGGTGGAAAAATATTTACCTCCACCAAAGCGGAATCCATAGATCATACCGGTATTGTTACGGACCAGGGTATGCGGGTGCATGCAGAGTTTGTGGTAGTGGCCACCAACTCACCGGTAAATGATAAATACGCCATTCACTTAAAACAGTTTGCTTACCGCACCTATGTAATTGGCGGGCTGGTAGCAAAAGATAGTATTCCGCATGCATTGTGGTGGGATACCGGCGATTACCATACCAATGCATCCATACCACCCTACCATTATGTACGCATACAGGCTTATGATGAAAAGCATGATCTGCTGATATGTGGTGGTGAGGACCACGCTACGGGCCTGGCTTTTGCGGAACCTATTACAGATGAGGAACGGTACCGGCACCTGGAAAGCTGGGTGCGTGGGAAATTTAATATTGAAGAAATTATTTACCGCTGGTCGGGCCAGGTAATGGAACCCATGGATTCACTGGCCTACATAGGCCGTAACCCCGGGGATAAAGACAATGTATTTATTGTTACCGGCGATTCCGGCAACGGTCTTACGCACGCTACCATAGCGGCTTTGCTGATACCGGACCTGATATTGGGACAGGTAAATCCCTGGAAAAAAATATATGATCCGCAACGGTTCAAATATTTCCGTTCCGGTAAAACCTGGATAAAAGAATTTGCCGGCGGCTTGTTCCGCTACATGAAGGAATACCCGTATGATGCGGATGTGGTGGAGCTTTCCTCCATTCAGCAGGGTGAGGGAAAGATAGTAGAGCTGGGAAAAAATAAATACGGCATTTACCGCGATGAAGAGGATGACCTGCACATTGTATCTGCAGCCTGCACACACCTAAGCTGTATTATACAATGGAATGCGGATGAGAAAAGCTGGGACTGTCCCTGCCACGGCAGCCGGTTCACCTACAAAGGAAAAGTAATTAACGGGCCTGCCAACCAGGACCTGTTCTATTACCGGGAAAAGGCGCCGGCCTCGCACCCCGCAGATAAATGAGAAAAAAATTTTTGTTAACAACTATAAAACGGATCTTATGGAAAAGCAACTCAGCAACAAGAAGGTAGCTATACTGGTAGCAGATGGGTTTGAAGAATCTGAATTTACAAAACCATTAGAGGCATTGAAAGATGCCGATGCACAGGTAGATATAATATCATTACACGGCGGCAAAGTAAAAGCCTGGGCTGAAAAAGACTGGGGCGGCGAGTATGATGTGGATAAAACCGTTGACCAGGCCAATTCAAAAGATTATGATGCCCTGGTATTACCCGGTGGTGTATTAAACCCGGATCAGTTAAGGGTAAATGCAGATGCGGTAGCTTTTGTAGGCGGTTTCTTTGACGACAGCAAACCTATTGCTGCCATTTGCCATGGCCCCTGGACCTTAATTGAAACCGGTGAGCTGGCCGGCCGTACTGTAACCTCTTACCCCAGTATTAAAACAGACTTAATTAATGCCGGTGCGCAATGGGAAGATAAGGAAGTGGTGGTGGATAATGGTTTGGTAACCAGCCGCAGCCCGAAGGATCTGCCTGCCTTTTGTAAAAAGATGGTGGAGGAGATTGCGGAAGGGATACATGCTTAATACGGATTTTCAATTACGAATTACGAATTGAGTTTAACAAGAACGCTGTGTGCTTAGCTTAATGAAAGTATAAATTATCTCCATTAAGTATTGCATACAGCGTTTTACGCTTAGCGTTAAAGGACTTGCCCCATGCGTAATTGAAATTCGTAATTGAATTTATCCTGTGCTATTTCTTTTTCTTATACTTAATATCCACCGGTGCTACGCCGGTTTCCACGATGCCCAGCTTACGGGCTGCTTTTTGGGAGAGGTCTATGATACGGCCTTGTGCAAAGGGTCCCCGGTCGTTGATCTTTACTTTTACGGAGCGGCCGTTGGCCAGGTTTATAACTTTTACTTTGGTGCCAAAGGGTAAGGTGCGGTGTGCACCTGTCATGGCGTTTTGGTGAAACGTTTCACCACTGGCTGTTTTACGGCCTTCAAACTTATCTGCGTAATAAGAGGCTTTTCCGCTTTCCGTGATCTGCCGGGCGCAGGAGCACAGCAGGAACAGGCAAACCGCCAGTAAGGTATAGTAATGTATTGACCGGGATATGAGCATGCAAAGGGTTGTTTTACAAATATAGTCCTTTTTTCATGTGTTTTCCAGCGTCAGAATGGGTAGCCGATGGCTATGTTCAGGATCAGGTTATCCTTACGCCAATCCGGATCACCAAAGCGAACATCTTTTAACACCCATCGTTCATTTTCCGGCAGCCAGGGCTTACGCAGGGGAAAGGCCAGGTCAAGGCGTACTACTACAATAGAAGCATCTATACGCAACCCCACACCCGCATCCACTGCAATATCTTTTAAGAAATGCCCGCTGAATTGCCCGCCTATCCTGTTGGTATCACTTTTTTGCAGCCAGATATTACCTGCATCTACAAACAGTGCAGCATTGAGCACACTTACCAGGTGCACACGCAATTCGGAGTTAAACTCAAGCTTAATATCGCCGGCTTCATTGGCCAGGTAACGGCTGCTGGTATCGCGGTAAGTGCCCGGGCCTAATGTTCTGGCGCGGAAACCGCGTAAGCTGCTGCTACCGCCGGTAAAGAACTGTTTCACAAAAGGCAGAGTTCTGGAGTTGCCATAGGGCAGGCCGTAGCCGGCAAAAAAGCGGTTCACCCACAGGTTGTTCTTGCTTAGCTGCCAGTAGTGCCGTACATCGCCATTTAGCCTTACATACTGTGCAAAGGGGCTGCCGAACAGCGTTCTGCCACTATCGCCTCTAGGCACTATTAAACCGGCTACATTACCGGATATATCTATATTACCGTTCAGGTAAAAACTATGAATACGGTTGGGCTCCTGGTTGTTATAGGTAATGTTATAATTAGCGCCCAGTATAAACTGTTTTTCTATGGCCCTGCGCTGCACAGGATCTACCTTTAAGATACTATCGTACCCCGGGGTAGTGCTGGTAGGCAGCACATAGGTAATAGAAACGGGCGCCCAGTTATGTTCCAGGAAACGTGTTTGCCGCCAGAGGTACTGCCACTGGAACGTATACGCGTTTAGGTTATAAAGGTTTTGCCGGCTGAACAGCTCATAGCTGAGGCTAATACGGGTGCGCGGCACATACGGTGTGCGGATGTTTAATAATCTTCTTACAGGGGAAATGAAACGTGGTACCGTTAATGCCACCTCACCCTTCAGGCTATACGAATTTGCGCTGACCAGCTGCCCGCCGGTTTGCCATTCCATACCACCGGATACAGATACTTCGAGCAGGTTGGCGGCCCGCCGCCAGTTGCGGTTGCGCTGCGTTACCTTTACTTCGGAACCTACAAAGTTGTTGGATTTGGAGGTGCCGCGCAGCTCCGCCTGCAGGGAATATTGCGGGTACGGTGTAAGGTAAAAAGTAGCATCCAGCCGGCCGGTATCTGACAAGAGCCGGGTTCGGTAGCTGCTATCCCGCCTGTTAATGCTGTAGCTATTCCTGTAACTGCTGCTATCCGTTCTTATGGAGGTATCCCTTCTGTTATTAACACTGCTGTCACGGTCGCGCACCGTGCGGAACTGGCCTTTCACAAACTTAAAATTGCCCAGGCCAATAAGCCGCTGCAGGGTAATATCGTGGTTGCTTAAACGGTACAGGCTATCCGGCTTCAGGAACACGGAGCGGCGGAATATAAGGGGCCTGAACTTTTTTTCAGGATCTACTACGCCAAAGTTGCGGTATAAGGTTACCTCATTCCTGTTAATGCGGTTGGTTGCAGTATCCTGGTCCAGCGAGTAGTTCGGGAACAGGGTGATCTTACGCATATAGTACGGCTTGCGCGCCAGGGGCGAAATATCTTTTTTTACTGTAACAAACATATTCACCGTACCATCATTCTGCGTGCTGTCCACTTCTACCAGCAAATGATCGGCAGTGAAGTAGTAATACCCCTGCTCTTTTAAGCGGTTGTGTAAACGTTCCCTTTCGGCTTTCACACTATCCAGGCTGTAATTCTTACCAACTACCAGCGAGGAATGATCTGTAGATGCAGCAATGGTGCGGCCCAGCTGCGAGCTGTCTGTTACGTAGGTAACACTCTTAATAATGTAGCGCAGCTCAGGTGTGGCGGTATACACGCCGGTGGCTTTTTTCTTACCCTTATATTTAATGTCGGATACTACACCGGCCTGGAAGTAACCATTGTCTACCAGGTATTGCTGCAACACATTGGAGGTATAATCCCTTTTGGCGGAGCTTAACAGTACCGGCGGCTCGCCCCACTTATTACGCAACAGGTAATTAAGCCCTTTGCCTTTAGGCTCATTACCCAGGTTGTATAACCACAGGCGCACGGGCATACCCAGGAATTTCCGGTTAGGCTTCGGACGTGCGCTGCTTTCCAGGTTTTCCATTAGCGTAGCATAATCGCCGGGCTTTTTACCATCCCACTTTATAGTGGTGCCGGTATACAGCCGGTCGCCCTCCGGAACGGTGCGTGTAGTGCTGCAGGCGCAGATACAAAGGCCGGCCATTAACAGAACGATATGTGAATAGTTAGTTCGCAATATTCAATTATTTCTTAGTGGTTTTCTTTTGATTTTTTTGGCGGATCTTTTCCTGTTGCTTTTCCTTTTTGGAGCGGCCAAAGATCTCGCGGAACTTGTCATAATCTATTACCAGCATAAATGCGGCGCCGGTTTCCACAACCTGCCCTTCCACCACGGTTTCATTGGTGTTACGCTGATAAATGCGTACGCGGTAACGCCCGTCGCGGGTAAGCTTATAATCCACAGAAATATCACCAACCAGGTTGCTGGTATTGCTGGTGGCGGCATCCCCTTCCAGCAGCACATTGGAGCCAACGGAAACGGTTAAACGATCATTGAACAGGGCTTTGGATACGCCTACATTCAAGGTAGTGTTTTCTTTGGCAGAGCCGGTGGAATAGTCTTCATTCTGCTGCAGGTCAAAATTAATATCCACTCCTTTAATGAGGTTGCCGGCCAGGTTGTTCATTTGCTGGGATAAGATCTTGCTTACGCTCTTACGCGCCTGCATGCCAACATCCACGCCTTCACTTTCTGTAGCGCCGGGATCATCGGGTATAAATGAGTTCAGCACCAGCAGGCCCATTACCTGTTTATTCAGCTCAGATTCTATCTGGTTAATTTGTTTTAAGCGGTTATAGACTGTACCGCTGAAGGCATTCCGTTCTGCCTCCGGCATATCCAGCATAAATGAAATTTGCGGCTTCAGCAGGTCGCCTTTAATGTACATGTACACTTCAAATGGCAGGCGCTGGCGGTAGCGGTTACGGGAGCTGGCATCCATGTTGGAAAGCTGGTCGGATACCAGGTCGGCGGCTGGTGCATTTACCGTATACTTGGCAGTAATATCCAGCGTGGCATCCATTGCATCGCCATTAAAAGTAATGGCGCTTCCTTTTTCAATGGCAAAGGAGCGTTTGATCACTTCGTATAGCGACATCTGGTATTTACCTTCCTGGATCTCGTACCGCCCGGTTAAACTCAGCTTGCTGCTGGCATCCAGCGTGGCATTGAGGTTGGTGCTGCCTTTTGCCTCCACATAATCACCATTCTGCGGATCTATAATTATTTTGATAGTAGATTCCGGTGTGATCTCCGCATTACCGCTGAAGTTTATACCCTGCAGGCGCGGGTTTTCAAACTTTGCGCTGTCCTGCGCTTTAATAAGCGCTGAATCGATTGGCGCATCCTTATCCACAAACACCATTACGCCTTCCCTGTTAGCTACGCCGGGGTCGGTTTCCGGAATGGTAACCGTTACGTTGGATTTATCGCGCAGCTTTACATAAGCATCAATACGCGGCAGGTCCATGTTACCCCGTATTTTAATACGGCTGTCTATAAATGCAGGACCATAGAACAATTGATCGGGATTCTGTTGTTTGCCCAGCACCATAAAGTTATCTGCATTCACATCCAGGTTAAAACGGTAGTTGGTGAAATCAGTGCTGTTTATCCGGCCATTCACGATCAGCTCATTACCCAGGCTATCGGCAATCACAAACTTGTTAAAGGCAATGCCTTTTTCATCCAGCACAATTTCTTCATCCGGCAAGGTGAGTGGTGCGCCTACATAGGTAATGGTGCCACCGGCATCGTTAAAATGAAGGTTGCCCAATACCTTCGGCTTATCGGTAGTGCCGGTAATATTAAACTGCCCGTTGGCACTGCCGTGCATACGTGTAACATTGCCAAAGGTGAAAGGCTCTATGACGGCTACATTCAGGCGGTTAATATCCACTTTGGCATTAATGGCCGTATCGTAGGTGGCCTGTACCTGCAGGTCGTTATCATTACCAACCAGGCCGGCATTAATGGCGTAAGTGTTGGGCGCCGGCGTTTTAAGATCGGCATTCAAGGTACCCAGGCGTGTATTCCTGAACGTTAGGCTGTCTATTTTCAGGGTGCTGGCTACCAAAGGCGTGTTACTGAGGTTGCTGACAGTGGCCTGACCATTCAGCACACCGGTGGCCAGCACCGTATCTGCTGCCAGCAGGCCGGTAATAGTGGCCAGCTGAAAATCCTTAATATCCGCCTGCAGCGCGGGTAAGCGGCTGTTGCTGCTATCCGGCCGGGTTTGTAATTGAATGGACTGTTCCCGGTAAGATAGTTTGAGGTTGGCGGTATCCGGCATACCGTTCTGCAGGCGCACCAGGTTACCGTCAGCCACTGTCCACTGTTGTTTGTTCAGCAGCAGCTCCCGGTCCAGGGAAAGTGCAATTACACTGTCCGGTAAAAACTGCACCAGGCCGCCTACTTTGTATTTAGGCTTGCGGGCCTGATCATCCACATTCAGGTTCCAGTGCAGCCTACCGATGTTGGCGTTTGCCAGCAGCTCCGTATGGTTTAGCGGGGCTACCGGGTGGCGCAGCGCTGCCAGGGAAACGGTGGCATTCATTGTAGTGTCCTGTATGCGGGCATCTACCAACAGACTATCTATATGCAGGGAATCGTACGTTAATTTTGGTAAGGTGGCCTTCATTACCAGCAGGCTGCTATCTGAATTAAGACGGCCCCATATATTTATGGGCTGGTTCATGCGCAGACCAGGCGCCATGGCCTGCAGGCTGCGCGGCCAGTTTAATGCAGCCGTCCATTGCAGCAGCTGGCCGGGAGGCAGGGTTACAATGCGCGAGCTATCCAGCGGCTGTAATGGTTTGCTGATAATACCGCTGAATGCAGCGCCTACCTTTGTATAATCCACCGTACCATTGGCTTTTATAAAACCAAATGGACCTTGCAGGGTAAGGTATTGCTGGTCCTGGTATTCTGCTATTAATGCTACTGTATCAATGGGGAATACCTGCCCGTTAGTAGCTATTTGCCAGCCGGTGAGGTTAGCATTACCTATAATGCGGGTGGGTGTAAGGCTGCTGAAATCTGCTGTGAGATCGCCTTTCAGCTGCATAGGATCTGTATAAAAATGCGTAGCATACAGGTCTGCCTTAGTGAGCTGCAGGTTGGCCTGCAGGTTTTGCAGCAGGGTATCCTGTATGCGGCCGGCTACGTCAAATACCATGTTCAGGGAAGAATCTTCACTTTCACCGGAGGCATTGAAATCCCCTGCGCGGATGCCGGCTTTCATATTGATACCCTGGTACGTATAGCCGTTATAGGTAGCGCTGCTTAATGTCAGGGCGGCATTGGCCGCCATAGTATTTATTTCATAACCTTTACCTTCTGCCTCCAGACGTCCGTTGATCCAGCCCATGGAAGTATCATATAATATACGGCCGGGGTTCACATGAAAATAAGGCACATTCACGGAGTAGCTGACGCGCAGGCTATCCATAATATTTACCAGGTGAGCACTAAGGGTTGCATTTGCCAGGTCGCTTTTCAGCTGCAGCTCTGTTTGCAGATTGGCCATGCCACCCTGAAAAGAGCCGGTGATAAGCATTTGCTCCGGCAGACGGATGGAATCCGGCATGGTGCCAGGCGGCAGCCAGGCCCGCAGCGGTTTGTTGCCGCTTTGCAGCAGCAGTTCCGGCAGGTTGGCGCGTATGCTGTCTGTATTTTGTGAATAAAAGATCTCTCCCTTAGCCTGTACCAGGTTACCCACATTATCACGGATGTAGAGCTGCGGAATTTCCAGGCGCGACATACTGCCTCTCATAACCGAATGTATGAACAGCTGCTTGCCCCATAATGGCTGCATGTACTTGCTATGTGCATCCGGCACAAAGGGCATAAACTCATTCAGCACAATACGGGTAGAGTCCAGGTTGGCGCGCAGCTGCAGCTGATCCAGGTGATCGGCCACCGTAGTCCAGGAAGGTACGGTAACAACTATTTGTTTCCGCAGTATGGACTGGTTAGTTTCCAGCAGCAGGTCATTAAGGGCCAGCACCTGCGGGGTAAACAAAAAATTCATGTGCGCCCGCTTCACTGCCAGGCCGGATGACTGTTCCCGCATGCTTAGCTGCTGCAGCACGGCGCTTACAGTATCTGCATTATAATTAATATCCTTTACGCGGGTAGTAAAATCCCGGATGAACAGGTGATTATAATCCGGATTGCCTGTACCTGCGCCGCGCGGGGCCGGTCCTGTATTATTATCGTATTTAACCGTCAGCTTCTCAAACAAAGCCTGGCCGGTATTTACCCGCCAGGTATTGGGCGCGCTGCTGTCTGATACCGGTGCGCTGGTATCTTTAGGCATAGACAAAGTTACAATGCCCCTGGTGCTGCGCAGGTCAATATTTTCTATTTGTACATGCGTAGAATCCTGGTCAATATTAGCGTTGGTGATCTGGAAGCGGCCAACTTTCCACGCGGTGGAAATGCCAATGTCCTCACTTTCATACCAGAAGGTGCTGTTGCTGAGCTGTAATTTTTTCAGCAGCAGGTGAAAAGGCGCTGTGGTGGTATCTGCATCCGGTGGCGGCGGGGCTGCGGCTGCAGTGGCTTTCAGGCGGTAGGCCTGGCGGAAGAAACCTGTTAACCCATCCAGCGTAATACCGCGAAAGGCATATACACCATCATTCACCAGCAGATCATCCGGGTCTATTTGCAGGGTTTTCCAGTGCAGCACGGCGTGCATACCGCCCAGGTCATCTACATAGCTTAAGCGCACCTGCCGCATGGCCACATCTTTAATGCGGAACTGCATAGTAGTGCCGGTTTCCGGCGCCAGCGTATCCGGCGTAGTATCCGGGCTGGTAAAGGCATTTACTATAAACTGGTAATTATATGCAGTGTCTGCGCCATGCCGGTACACATTCACCAGCACGGTATCCCATTCCAGCTTATTGATGCGCAGCTCATTATTGAGCAGGGAAAGCAGGTTGTAATGTACTTTCAGTGAGCCGGAATATAAGAGGGCCTGCTGAGCGGTATCTGCTACGTATACATTGCGCAGCTCAAGATATTGCCAGCCGCGGGCGCGCAGGTAGCCGATCTTAACTTTTGTATGCAGCTTGCTTTGCAGGTATAGCTCCCCCTGCCGGCGCAGGTAATCCTGTACGGGTGTGAGTTGTAATAATAATACAGCCATCACTGGCAATAACAATATGGCAATGATGATCCATAAAAGCCAGCGCCACCAGGGGCGACCGCGATGATGTTTGTCCTCGGGAGTTTCAGCTACTGTCACTATGAAAAATTACTCGGTAATTTACTGAAAATAAATGCTTTGGTAATTGTATGGTGCTGCTGGTAGAGGTAGCAAAATTTGTACCTACCCAATATGTGGCGGATGGCGGGGCTATTATAATTTACAGCACGGGGGTATTACGCTCGTTAAACCAGCGGATATAGTACTCCATGCGGTCCCGCTTTTTTGCATCGGTATTAAAAGTATCCAGTAGGGTCTGGTCCTGTGGGAGGATATATTTCCTGAGATTGTAGAGGGTTAGGTCATATACTTGTCCGGTAATAATGTTGATCACTTTTTTCTTTACGCTGGGTGGCGGCAGGGCGTTAAACGTTACGGCGGCAGGATTGGCCACCGGCGTGGCTGTTATTGCATGGATCTCGTATAAACAGTAGTAACCGATTTCCTCCAGCTTGTTCAGGCCATTGTCCCGGATGTACACATTTGTGCCGTCAGAAAATCCCCAGTAATCTTTTACCTTATGTTCCTGGCCGCTGCTATCCACCACGTGCAGCTCATTGCGGTTGGCCAGCAGATAAATCTGCGCGGCGGAGCTGCGGTTCTTTACCACAATGTTCCCGCTTTCGGAAGGCGCATTCTGCTGAAATTCTTTGAAGGTTCTGTAAATACCGCGTTTGGGATGGGTGCTGCTGAAAATAAAATCATCGCCGGAGGGAATGCCGGCCGTATCCTGTGCGTGGATACAGGAAAGACTTATGAACAGACTGCATATTAACAGGAACGCCCGGCGGCACATGCGGTAAAATTAGCTACTAAGCGGCAGGCTGTTCCTGTTAATAGCTTAACCGCCCTTTTGTGCCTGCTGATGAGCGGTTTATGCCGTTAAGCTTACTTAGCGGCTGCTATTTCGGGTAGCAGCTTATTCTCTTTCAGCTCTGCTAATATTTTTTTACTGATAACTGGGTAAATGCTGCGGGGATATTCCGGAATGTTGGTAGTGAGGCGGCCGCCCCATACTAATTTGTCCTGTACTTCTGTTAGCTCAAAAGAATAGGCTGCCCGCTGCAGGGAAGTGCTGCTGGCATAAGGCATACCATCGGGTATTGCACCATTTGTTGATCTTGTATAACCGATGGCGGCCATTGGGCGAATGTGTAAAAGTGCATCTGATGGGTTGGCATCCATAGCCCGTTTCAGATTATTTTCTATGCTTACCCTTTCCGGGTTGCCCAGGAACTCGTAGTGATAAGAGAGATTGGCTTTTTCCAGGCCGGGTTTCATGGCCCATACAATGTTCTCAATATAGGTGCGGCTCAGGAGCGAGCCTTCTGCTACGATCAGGAGGTTCTTATATTGTTTTTGCAGGCTGTTGGGCTGATAGGTTTCCATCCGGATCTTACTATTGGATCTTTCGCTTACAGTACAGGAAACAGTACATACTATTAACAGCGTTATTGCCGGTAAAAGTCGGATCATAGGGATAGTATAATATCATAAAAATACTACTTCTCCGGCAAGGTTGGTAAAAAGAAAGGGCCGGGTAAAAACCCAGCCCGGCTGAAGGTTACAACAAAATCTAAACCTGCTTATGAGAAAACTTTATATAAGTTATCAAATAGCCATTGCTTGTAAGGAGTGATCCTTGCTTTCCAGCTGGGAGGTACCCATCAGGAACTCATCTACTTTACGCGCGCATTCCCGGCCTTCACTGATAGCCCATACCACCAAAGATTGTCCGCGGCGCATATCGCCGGCAGTAAATACTTTGGGAACAGAGGTCTGGTACGCTTTTTCAGTAGCCTTTACATTGCCGCGTTCATCTTTTTCCACACCCAGATCATCCAGCATACCGGTGTGCTGCGGATTGGTGAAACCCATAGCCAGCAGCGCCAGCTCACAGGGAATTTCCCTTTCAGAGCCCGGTACTTCTTTAAATCCACCCGGACGGCCGTCGGTACCTGTGGACCATTGAATGTCCACCAGCTTCAGGCCTTTCAGGTTTCCATTTTCATCGCCCACAAATTCTTTGGTAGCGATGGCCCAGTGGCGGTTAGCGCCTTCTTCATGAGAAGAAGATGTTTTCAGCACCATGGGATAGGTAGGCCAGGGCATGTACGGTGTACGCTCGCCCGGCGGTTTGGGCAGCAGCTCGAGCTGGGCAACGCTTACTGCGCCATGGCGGTTGGAGGTACCCACACAGTCGGAGCCGGTATCGCCCCCGCCAATCACTACCACATTTTTTCCGGTAGCCCAAATGTCTTCCCCGCCTACGGGGCGGTTGCTTACCCTTTTGTTCTGCTGTTTCAGGAAATCCATAGCAAAGTGCACCCCATTCAGCTCGCGGCCCGGGATAGCCAGGTCGCGGGGAATGGTGGAACCACCTGCCAGCACAATGGCATTGTATTCCCGCAGCAGATCGCTCACGCTCACGTTAACGCCTACATTGGCATTGCAGCGGAACTCTACTCCTTCTTCTTCCATTAGCTTGATACGGCGATCGATGACCCATTTTTCCAGCTTGAAATCCGGGATGCCGTAGCGTAATAATCCGCCCGGGGCATCATCCCTTTCAAACACGGTTACCTGGTGGCCGGCATAATTGAGCTGTGCGGCAGCAGCCAGGCCGGCGGGGCCGGAACCTATTACGGCTATTTTTTTACCGGTGTGTACACGCGGTATTTTAGCCAGCACCAGCCCTTTATCAAAAGCAATTTCTATAATGTGCTTTTCTATTTCCTCAATAGCTACCGGCGGCTGGTTAATACCCAGTACGCATGCGCTTTCGCAAGGCGCGGGGCATATACGGCCAGTAAATTCGGGGAAGTTATTGGTGCTGGAAAGAATGTCATATGCTTCTTTCCAGTCTTTATGATATACGGCATCATTAAACTCCGGGATCACATTACCCAGCGGGCAGCCGCTGTGGCAAAAGGGTACGCCGCAGTTCATACAACGCGCGGCCTGGTTATTCAGCTTAGGCTCGCTATAGCGTTCTACAAACTCATTATAATGCTGCGTTCTTTCTTTCGGGTCTGTTTTGCCCGGCAGCTCGCGTGTGAATTCCAGGAATCCTGTTGGTTTACCCATCTCTCTGATTCTTTAATTGTTAAGTAACAAGGCGTTTTTACGATCAGGATTTTTTCACCTGCTGACTTTCTTCCGGTGCAGACGTTGCAATCTTCAACACCGCCTTGTATTCTTTCGGGAACACCTTTACAAAATGGCGTAACTGATTTTCCCAGTCTTTTAATATGAACTTGGCTACGGTACTGTTCGTGTAGGCGTGGTGTTTGGTGATCAGGTCGTGCAGCTTGCTCACATCCTCCTGTTCCAGCGGATCCAGGTCGATCATATCTTTATTGCACCTGCCTGCAAACGTGCCTTTTACATCATACACATAAGCAATACCACCGCTCATGCCTGCGCCAAAGTTGCGGCCTGTTTCGCCCAGTATTACGGCGCGGCCACCGGTCATGTACTCACAACCGTGATCACCGGTACCTTCTACTACTACGGTAGCGCCGGAGTTACGTACGCAAAAGCGTTCGCCTGCTTTACCGCGGATGTAGGCCTCACCAGAGGTAGCGCCATACAGGGCTACGTTACCGGCAATAATATTTTCTTCTGCCTTAAAGCCGGCTTCTGCATGCGGGTATACAATTATTTTGGCGCCGGATAATCCTTTACCAAAATAGTCGTTGGCCTCACCTTCCAGCTCCAGCGTTACGCCGCGCGTGTTAAAGGCGCCGAAGCTTTGCCCTGCAGAGCCCTGGAATTTAAAGTGAATGGTATCTTCCGGTAATCCTTCGCCCTTGTAGCGTTTGGATATTTCGTTGCTTAAGATAGTACCAATAGTACGGTCTGTATTTCTTACACTGAACTGCTGGAACACGCGTGTTTTCTTGTCCAGCGCGGGCTGTGCGGCTTTCAGCAGCTGCCAGTCCAGCACTTCGCTGATACCGTGATCCTGCTCTTCCTGCTTGTATAAGCCTACTTCTGGTGCAGCGGGCTCGCGGTACAGGATGGATGAGAGGTCCAGTGTTTTATACTTCCAGTGATCCACTCCTTCACGTACCTTCAGGGATTCAACCTGGCCTACCATTTCATTAATGGTACGGAAGCCCAGGTCGGCCATGATCTCGCGCAGCTCTTCTACCAGGAATTTAAACAGGTTCACAACGTGATCTGCATTACCGGAAAAGCGTTTGCGCAGCTCAGGATCCTGTGTGGCTACCCCTACCGGGCAGGTGTTCACATGGCACTTACGCATCATGATACAACCTTCTACTACCAGGGCAGCGGTGGCCACGCCCCATTCTTCAGCGCCCAGCAAGGTAGCAATGGCAATATCGCGGCCGGTTTTCAGCTGGCCATCGGATTGTACCACTACGCGGCTGCGCAGCTTATTACGTACCAGTGTCTGGTGCGTTTCTGCCAGGCCCAGCTCCCAGGGTAAACCGGCATGTTTGATAGAGCTTATCGGGGAGGCGCCGGTACCGCCATCGTGACCGGAGATCAGCACTACATCCGCATGGGCTTTGGCCACACCGGCTGCAATGGTGCCTACACCGGCTTTGGATACCAGCTTAACGCTGATACGTGCGGCGCGGTTAGCATTCTTCAGGTCAAAGATCAGCTGTGCCAGATCCTCAATAGAATAAATATCATGGTGTGGCGGCGGGGAAATGAGGCCTACACCCGGGGTGGAGTGCCGCACTTTTGCGATCCAGTCATCCACCTTATGGCCGGGCAGCTGGCCACCCTCGCCGGGTTTGGCGCCCTGTGCCATTTTGATCTGCAGCTCATCTGCATTGGTAAGGTAGTAGCTGGTAACCCCAAAGCGGGCGCTGGCCACCTGCTTAATGGCAGAACGCATGCTGTCGCCATTGGGCAGCTGCTCATAACGCAGCTCATCTTCACCACCTTCACCGGTATTGCTTTTAGCACCAATCCGGTTCATGGCAATTGCCAGGGTGGAGTGGGCCTCGTGCGAGATGGAGCCAAAGCTCATAGCACCGGTAGCAAAACGTTTCAGGATCACCTCTGCTGCTTCCACTTCCTCAATGGGAACGGAGGGGCGGGTGCGTTTGAACTCAAACATGCTGCGCAATGTGCAGGCCTTTTCGCTCTGCTCATTTACGGCTTTGGAATATTTTTTAAACAGGTTGTAATCGCCCTGGCGGGTGGCATACTGCAGCAGGTGTATGGTAGTGGGGTTAAAGAGGTGGAACTCACCTTTCCGTTTCCACTGGTATACACCGCCTACGGTTAAACGCTGTACGGGTGTTTCCTTGCGGCCAAAGCCCATCCAGTGCTTAGCCAGCGTTTCGCGGGCTATTTCATCCAGGCCCATGCCCTGTATACGGGATACGGCGCCGGCAAAATATTTATCTACTACCTGTTGATTAATACCGAGTATTTCAAAGATCTGCGCACCCTGGTAAGACTGCAGGGTAGAGATCCCCATTTTAGAGAACACTTTCAGCAGGCCTTCGCATATAGCCTTGATGTAGTTCTTCTTCAGCTTATCCACATCGTACTCCGTTTCCAGCTTGCCATTCAGCTTCATATCGCGGATGGTGCTGAGCGCCAGGTAGGGGTTAATGGCAGTAGCGCCAAAACCTAACAGGGCAGCAAAGTGGTGTACTTCCCATACATCGCCAGCTTCTACGATCAGCCCTACCTGGCCACGGTAACCCTTCCGGATGAGGTGGTGGTGTACGGCGGATGCTGCCAGCAAAGACGGAATAGGCGCATGTTCAGAATCAATGGAGCGGTCAGAGAGGATCACCACCTCAAAACCATCTTCCACTGCATCTACCGCGTAGCGGCATAAGCGGGCCAGACCTTTTTCCAGCGAGCCGGGCTTACCATCGGCCTTAAAATATGTTTGTAAGGTTTTAGCCTGGAAAATACCGGTATCAATACTGCGGATCTTTTCCAGCTCATGATTGTTCAGGATCGGGTGGCGCAGGGCCAGGCCGTGGCAGTGCAGCGGATCTTCATCCAGCAGGTTGCCGTTGTTACCTACAAAGGTAGCCAGCGACATTACCAGCCTTTCCCGGATAGGATCAATGGGCGGGTTGGTTACCTGTGCAAACAGCTGTTTAAAGTAGCTGCTCAGGTGCTGGGGCTGATCGCTCAGCACAGCCAGCGGTACATCCGTACCCATAGAGCCAATAGGCTCTTTACCATCCAGGGCCATGGGCGCAATGATCTGGTCCAGGTCCTCGGTGGTGTAACCAAATGCGCGCTGGTATTTAAAGATCTGATCGTGCTCCAGGTGCGTAAAGGCTACGCGCGGTTCCGGCAGCTCTTCCAGGCGGATCTTATATTTATTCAGCCACTCAGCATAAGGCTGCTGGGTGCAAATGGTTTGCTTCAGCTCCTCATCGCCAATAATGCGGCCCTCGTCCATATTCACTATGAACATTTTGCCAGGCTGCAGGCGGCCTTTTTCTTTAATATTCTTAGGATCAACCGGCAGTACCCCGGCTTCTGAAGCCATGATCACGCGGTCGTCCTTGGTTACTACAAAACGGCTGGGGCGCAAACCGTTACGGTCCAGCGTGGCGCCAATGATCTTACCATCTGTAAAGGAAATGGAAGCAGGGCCGTCCCAGGGTTCCATTAAAGAAGCATGGTATTCATAGAACGCTTTCTTGGCCGGATCCATATCCTCATTACCATCCCAGGCTTCCGGTATCAGCATCATCATTACATGCGGCAGGGAGCGGCCTGTCATGGTGAGCAGCTCTATTACATTATCCAGGCTGGCGGAGTCTGACTGGCCTTCTTCTACGATAGGCAGCAGCATGTCCAGCTCTTCTTTGGAAAAATATTTGGTTACAAAATCCCGCTCACCGGCACGCAGCCAGTTCAGGTTCCCTTTCAGCGTATTGATCTCACCATTATGCGCAATGTAGCGGTAAGGGTGGGCCAGGCGCCAGCTGGGGAAGGTGTTGGTAGCAAAGCGGGAGTGGATCAGCGCAAAGGCGGATACCATTTTCTCATCACTCAGGTCCGGATAATAATGACGTACCTGGTAAGTGGTGAGCTGTCCTTTATATACAATGGTTTTGTAAGAAAGGGATGAGATATAGAACAGCGCCTTTTCTTTAGGCACCGTGTTACGTACGGTTTTGGAAATATAGTTACGCAGTACGAAGAGCTTGCGTTCAAACGTTTCTGCGTCTGTTATATGATAAGGGCAGGCAATAAATACCTGCTCAATTTCCGGTTCTACGGAAAGGGCGCTTTCACCAATGCCATCGGGGCGTACCGGTACTTTGCGGTAACCCAGTATATCCAGTCCCAGCTTTTCTGCCGCTCGTTCAAAGATCTCGCGGCACTCTTCGCGCCAGCGGGGTTCTTTGGGAAAAAAGATCTGTCCTACGCCGTATTTGCCGAATTCCGGCAGCGCAATCCCTATCTTCAGGCACTCGTCATAAAAAAATTCATGCGGCATCTGGATCAGGATACCGGCGCCGTCGCCGGTAGTGCGCTCACAACCGCAGGCACCACGGTGTTCCATGTTTTCCAGCATCGTCAGAGCATCCCGCACAATCTGGTGAGACTTACGTCCTTTAATGTGGGCCGTAAAACCAGTTCCGCAGGCGTCATGTTCAAATTCCGGACGATACAGGCCTTCCTGTTTTCTCACTTCAAGCATTCGTTTAAATTTTTGTATCAGGTACACTACACCTTTTAAGCTATTGCTGGCCGGGAGAAGTACCATTATTATTTCGGGAACGGTTTAAAGATACTAAAATAACGCAGTATTTTTTATATAAACATTTGTTTATACCCCAAAATTTAGAAATTTTTAAAATTAAACGGAAATAAGTTGAATTTAATGAAAAAACAGGCTACACAAAAGTGCTAGTTGGGTCCCGGGGGAAGGGTAATATTCCATTAGGGGGATAGGTATGAAAGTTTCCTGCTATATTATTAAAAGATGTTCTACCCATGGAGCCGGGGTATTGGTAGAGAAATACCGGGTACAAAATCCCGCCCGCCGGCACGCGGCCAGTTCAGGTTCCTTCAGCGGATTAAATTACCTGCTGACTGCGGGAGACTGCGGTGTGCTTCAGATGGCCGGGTATATGTTTAACCTGTTTACGGAAATATAAAAATGGTTTTCCCATTCTGCACCTTCGTGCGCAGCGGCTCACTGGAAAAACTTTCATTCTGCATACGGTCCAGCGCGGTTACCACATAAGTATAAATATGGCCTTTCTGGTAGGTCATATCGGTGAACTGCGGGTCGGGCATTTGCGGTACCAGGGCCAGTATTTTCGTAGGGTCGTTCAGGTTCACTACCTCCGTGCCTTCAAAACGGTACAGCGCGTATTGCTGCGTGCGTTGCAAGGTATCATCATCTGACCAATAAACCTGCAGGCCATTGGCCCGTTCAAAAGCATCTATAAAGTAAGGGGATTTAGGGGCCTGCTGCTGCCCCAGCCAGGGCATTAAGGGGCGCAGGGCGGGGTAGCGGTACAGATGATTGTGCAAGCTATCTTCTATACCCAGCGGGTTGCCGGAAAAGGATTTATTGCTGTAAAAAATGCTGCCCTGCACAGTGTTTAGAGTGCGGGCTTCTGCTATTTGCCGGGGCAGCTCGTTGGGATTGCGCCAGGCAGCATTGCTGTTAATGCGGTATACGCCGTGGCCAATGTACACATGCCGGCCATAGCCATGCTGCGCCCACCAGTTCAGCAGCACCTCATAGGCTACCAGGCGGTGCCCGGTTTCCCAATAGAGCTGGGGCGCTACATAATCGATCCAGCCATTCTTCAGCCATTTGAGCACATCGGCAAACAGATCATCATAATTGGTTTGGCCGCCGGTTGTATAGGAGCCTTCCATATCTTTATTATGGTTACGCCATACGCCAAAAGGGCTTATGCCGAACTTAACCCAGGGTTTGGCGGCTTTAATGGCCAGGCTTACCATGTGCACAAAGGTATCCACATTCTGGCGGCGCCAGTCGTCACGCATCATATTATTACCATACTGGCGGTAGGAGTTATTATCCGGGAACTCTTTGCCGGGAATGCGGTAAGGATAAAAGTAATCGTCGAAATGTACCGCATCAATATCATAGCGGGTTACCACATCTTTAATGATCTGTGTTACATAGATACGGGCTTCCGGAATGCCGGGGTCAAAATATTTTCTATCGCCGTAGGTAACAAACCACTGCGGGCGCAAGCGGGTAATATGATTAGGGGCGATGCTGCTACGGCCTACATTAAATACTGCACGGTAGGGGTTAAACCAGGCATGGAACTCCATACCGCGTTTATGGGTTTCTGTTACCATAAACTCCAGCGGATCATAATAAGGATTGGGGGCTTGCCCCTGTGAGCCGGTTAAAAATTCGGACCATGGCTCAAAGGGGGATGCATAAAATGCATCGGTAGACGGGCGTACCTGTACCACCACGGCATTCATGCCGTTGCGCTGCTGCCGGTCCAGTATATCAATAAACTCCTGCTTTTGCTGTTCTGTACTTAAACCCCTGCGGGAAGGCCAGTCTATATTTTCCACGGTGGCTATCCATACGGCCCTGAGTTCCCTTTTGGGGGGTAGCTGTGCGTGTAAGGATGTTACTATGCAACACAGTAACATGATACCCGCTGCCAATTGCTTCACATTCATCTACAATGCGTTACTTTAAAATGCTAAAAGTGCGAAAATAAGTAAAAAGTGTGCCACACATCAAACATCTACCCTACATATTGATGCGTTTTATTATTTTGTTTCAACAATTCCACGCTTATGCTCTTCCGTACTTTACTACCGTGCCTGTTGCTGATAAGCAGCTCCACGGCCTATGCACAATCAACCGGGAAAGATATTACTGCTGCGGCGCAGCAGTTCCTGCATACACTGGATGCCGGTACCCGGCAGCAGGCAGTATTTACCTGGGATGATGCGGAGCGCTTTCACTGGAACTTTGTGCCTATGCCACGCAAGGGATTGCCTTTAAAAGCCATGAGCAAGCAGCAGCAAACCGCGGCGCTGCACCTGTTGCAAACCTGTATGAGCGCGCAGGGATATAAAAAAGCTACTTCCATTATTGCGCTGGAAAATGTGCTGAAGGTACTGGAAAACCGCGGGGCAGATGATCATTACCGGGACCCAACCAACTATTACTTTTCCGTGTTCGGGGAGCCGGGGCCGCAAAAGCCCTGGGGCTGGCGGCTGGAAGGCCACCATGTAAGCCTGAACTTTACTGCTGCCAACAATACGCTGATAGCCAGCACGCCTTCCTTCTTTGGATCCAACCCGGGCATAGTGCCCTCCGGACCGGAAAAAGGCAAACAGGTATTGAAACAGGAAGCGGTGTTAGGTTTTGAGCTGCTGCATTCATTAGATAAAACACAGCTGCAACAGGCTATGATACAAACCGATGCACCCCGGGAAATTATTACCGGCAACCAGCGCAAAGCCATGCTGCTGAACCCTCCGGGTCTTTCCTATAGCCAGATGAACCCGCGGCAGCAGCAAATGCTGCAACAGCTGGTGGCCGTGTATATTGATAATTACACCAAATTAATGGCTGATATTTTACTGAAAGAAATTACTGCTGCCGGCTGGAACAATATGCACTTTGCCTGGGCAGGCGCCAGCGCCTGGGGCGGCGGGCATTATTACCGCATACAGAACCCCGCGATATTAATAGAATATGATAACACGCAGAACAACGGCAACCATGTGCACACGGTGCTGCGCGATCTGAAAAATGATTTTGGGGAGGATGTGCTGCAGGAGCATTACCAGGCAGCGCATCAAGGGGAATAAATGAGCCCCGTAAAAAGATGTAGGGTTTTATGTAGGGGGGTAGAGTTGCGCACGGGTTGCATACGGATTACGGAGCCCTTTTAGGAGGGAAGCATACCAATTACACCCGAATAAAACCCTAAATAAACTACTGCATACTACTCACCTTTCGTCCCAGGTACTGGGAATAATCCGTTAACAGCACTTCATAATCCTGGTGCTTGAGCGGGGAGGTAAGCAAAAAATCAGCGCTGGTGCGGTTGCAGGCCATTGGAATGTTCCAAACGGCGCACAAACGCAGCAGCGCTTTAATATCAGGATCGTGTGGCAGCGCCTCCATAGGGTCCCAGAAAAAGACCACCGCATCAATATCGCCTTCGGCCACCATGGAGCCTATCTGTTGATCGCCGCCGAGGGGGCCGCTAAGCAGTTTGCGCACAGGCACATCCAGGTACTCTTCCAGCAGCCTGCCGGTAGTACCGGTGGCATAAAGCTCATGGCGGCTTAAAACGGTTTTATTATAAACGGCCCACTCTACCAGCTCCCCCTTTTTATGGTCATGCGCTATCAGCGCCACACGTTTGCGTGCCTTCAGCGTTCTCTTAGATTGCATAGATGTAATTTGTAATACAAAATACACAGAATTAAAACAACTTGCAATCCCAGACAGTCACACTTTAGTGTTGATCTTCTGTACGAAGGGTGCCCATATCCCGGTCAAAAATGTATAAGCCGCCTTTATCCTCCCCGATCAGCTTCAGCTTATCCAGGATCTTGCTGGCCATTTTTTCTTCTTCGATCTGCTCGTTCACATACCATTGCAGAAAGGTGTGCGTGGTATAGTCTTTCTCCTGCAGGCAAAGCTCTACCAGCTTATTGATCTCGGTAGATACCAGTATTTCATGTTTCAGCACCTGCTCAAAAATATCATGTATGTTATTAAACTGTAAAGGGGGCTGTTTCAGCGCAGGCACAATACCAAAACCACCGCGGTCATTAATGAAGGTAAGCAGCTTGAGCATGTGGATGCGCTCTTCGTCGGAGTGCCGGAACAGGAACTGGGCAATGCCGTTATAACCCTGCACATCGGCCCAGGAAGCCATAGCCAGGTAGTATTGGGATGAGGCGGCTTCCAGCTCCACCTGTTCGTTCAATGCCTTTTCTGTGTTGGTTGATAGCTTTTTGTATAGCATAAGAAAAGTGTTTAAAACGGTGCTTCAAATGGTTTATTCTGAACGAATATAATCATTTGCCTATAAGGCTATTGCAAAAATCGATGGAATATCCGGCAGGGCGGTCAAACTTTCTGGCTGAAAGTTGCTACCTTTGTTGTGTTAAATAAGGTTAAGAAAATGATTAAAACAGGCAATCCCATCATCAGTATCTATACGGAAATGACGCCGAACCCGGAAACCATGAAGTTTGTGGCTAACAAGCTCCTGTATCCCGGTAAAAGCATTGATTTCCCTGATGAGGCCAGCGCGAAACCTTCTCCCCTGGCTGTGGAACTGTTCAGCTTCCCCTTTATACGGGGCGTATTTATAATGGCCAATTTTATTACCCTCACCAAAACTCCTGATACAGACTGGATGGATGTGATACCTTCCATTAAGGCGTTCCTGAAGGAATACCTGGAAGATAACCGCCCCATTATTAACGAGGAGGAGATTGTGGTAACAAAAACTGCGGCCACCAATGAAGTAAGTGCTGATGACAGTGACGTAGTAAAACGTATTAAAGAATTACTGGAGAACTATGTGAAGCCTGCCGTTGAAATGGACGGTGGCGCCATACAGTTCAAGGACTATAACGAAGGCGTGGTGAAACTGATGCTGCAGGGGTCCTGCTCCGGTTGCCCTTCTTCCATGATCACTTTAAAAGCAGGTATTGAAGGCATGATGAAACGCATGATACCTGAAGTAAGGGAAGTTGTGGCGGAAGCAGAATAATAAGCCATAGTTGAGAAGAATGATAGTGTTAAAAGGAGCGCAGTCTTAGTGACTGTGCTTTTTTATTTGCCCCTACCGATTACATTTGCACCATGAATTTTCAGGCCATATACCAAAGCCTGCTGGATGGCGTGCATGCCATGAGCTGGCTGGAGATCATTGCCGCCCTGTTTGGCGCCATCAGCGTGGTTTGCAGCAAACAAAACAGCATTTGGCTATACCCTACCGGTTTGGTAAGCACCGGCATTTATGTGTACCTGCTATCGCGGGAGCAGTTCCGCCTGTATGCAGAGGCTACGCTGAATGCCTATTATTTTGTGATGAGCGTATATGGCTGGTACCACTGGGCGCATAAAGATGCGCAGCAGCATACTACCGAAGTGGCCTGGGCTACCCGGCGGGATTGGGTGATAACCGTGCTGATAGCCGTGTTTGGCTGGGCGCTGTTCTATGTGCTGCTGCGGAACTTTTCCAATTCCGATGTACCGCTGGTGGATGCCTTTGTATCGGCCACGGCTTGCGCCGGCATGTGGCTGCTGGCCAAGCGGAAAATTGAGAACTGGGTGGTATTGAATGTATCTAACCTGGTGGCGGTGCCGCTGCTGTTCCATAAAAAATTATATCCCACTGCATTACTCACCATCTTCCTGTTCATAGTAGCTGTAATGGGATATTTCAGCTGGAAAAAAATATGGGAAGCACAGGAAAAAAATGCCCTGCATGCATAAGATAGTAGTACTGGGGCCGGAATCAACCGGCAAAAGCACGCTGAGCCAAAAGCTGGCTGCACATTACAAAACGGTGTGGACACCGGAGTATGCACGGGAATATATTGAAAATCTGCCCCGGCCCTATGAGCAGCATGACCTGCTGGCCATTGCTAATGGGCAGCTACAGCTGGAGGATGAAAAAGCGCAGCAGGCAGGTGACCTGCTGATCTGTGATACAGACCTTTATGTGATCAAAGTTTGGAGCGAACATAAATACGGGCAGTGCGACCCGCAGATACTGGAACATATTGCCGGCCGCCGGTACGACCTGTATTTATTGACCTATATAGATATTCCGTGGGAAAATGATCCGCAGCGGGAGTATCCTGATCCGCAGATGCGGGAATATTTTTACCGCATTTACCGGGATATTGTAATGAACAGCGGAGTACCGTGGATTGATATACGCGGCAGCTATGAAGAGAGGGAAGCGAAGGCGATTGCCGCGGTGGACGCACTGAGGAATGTAAAATCATAAATGTAAAAGGGGAATGCCGCGATCCGTAGCATTCCCCTTTTACATTTATCTCGTTTGTAAAGTTTTTTCAATGATCTCTATGAACCTCCTTTATCGGTTTATGATTTGAAATTTTACATTCTTTTGGACGTTTTCTTCGTTTCCAGCTTTGCTACTACCAGTGCAGCTACATCGGGGTCACCGGTGAGGTTGCGCATCTGGGTCAGGATCCTGCGCTGGCGCCAGCTGGTGATACGGGCCGGCGGATTCACGGTATATTTTACCGGGTTAGGCAGGGCAGCGGTGATCATGGCAGCCTGCTCACGGTTTAAAGCAGCGGCGGACTTGTGATAGTATTGCTGTGCAGCGGCTTCAAAACCAAAAATGCCATCGCCGGTTTGGGCTACATTCATATACATTTCCAGGATGCGTTTTTTGCCCCAGAGCTTTTCTATCATAAAAGTAAAATACACTTCCAGCCCTTTGCGAACCCAGCTGCGGCCCTGCCATAAGAACACGTTTTTAGCTACCTGCTGGCTGATGGTGCTGGCCCCACGGATCTTTTTACTTTTCTGGTTATGCTTCATGGCCTTTTCAATGGATTTGAAATCAAATCCATCGTGGTCCGGGAACAGCTGATCCTCACTGGCTATAACGGCCAGCTTGGCGTATTGGGAAATATCTTCCGAATCGGCCCAGGTTTTGTGAAAATGTTTGTCCGTACCCCAGAGGCTTACCCAGCTGGAGATCATGGTGATGGTAATAGGAGGATTGACCCAGCGTAACAAGATCAGGTATACGAAATGTGCAATAAACAGGATCAGCAGTACGCGTCTCAGTTTTTTCCAGGTTCTGGGTACAATTCCTTTTAATTCCATTCAGGCCGGTTTAAACAAAAATCGGCCGAAAGGTATATAAAATTTAGTTTAGGAAATGGTACTACCTTTGTTATATAAGATCATTTATCATCATTTAATTGGAGCTCATGCTATTACAATTGCACCCGGAAAATCCCAATGCGCGTCATTTGAAAACGATCGTGGAATGTTTACGGAATGGTGGCGTGATCATTTATCCTACTGATACCGTGTATGGTATGGGCTGCGATATCTCTCAGCCGAAGGCCATAGAACGTATTTGCCGTATTAAGCAGATAGATCCAAAGAAGGCGCACTTCTCCTTTATCTGTTATGATCTGAGCCATTTGTCGGACTATGCCAAAAGCGTGGATACACCGGTGTTCCGTATGTTAAAGAAGGCGCTGCCCGGGCCTTACACCTTTATTTTACCGGCCAGCAAACAGGTGCCTAAAATGCTGAAAACAAAGAGGGATGCAGTGGGCATACGCGTGCCGGATAACAATATTTGCCGTACCATTGTAAAGGAATTGGGTAACCCGATCATGAGCACCTCTTTGCCGGTTGAGCACTACGTGGAAGAATATACAGACCCGGAGATCATCCAGGAAAAGTTTGGAAAGATCGTGGATATTGTGGTGGATGGAGGCATGGGAGGCATTACTTTTTCTACGGTAATAGACCTTACCGGGCCGGAACCGGAAGTGATCCGGGAAGGCGCCGGCAGCTTAGAACTGATTGGTTAACAATGAAGATGTTATTACGTTATATAGGAATGGCAGCATTGCTATTAGTGGGTGCAAAGGCTGGTGCGCAAAGTTTGCGCCTGCCTGCACAAGGGGCCGATACTGTTAAGCGGGCGCCTTTGCCGGCGTATATGCTTACGCCTGCCACTTCTGTGGCGCCAGGGACTTATTACCAGCAGCATTTTGGCGTTTTTTGCAAACAGGAATGGTTGCTGGAAAAACAGGTGCGTGTGCCGGTGAAGCTACGGTTGGGAACTTACCAGTATACGCAAAAGCTGGAAGGGAAGCCGTGAAGAGATGGAATGTAAAATGTAAAATTTCAAATCATAAACGACAAAGTTGGTTCATAGAGACCATTGAAAGACTTTATGAACGAGATAAATGCAAAAGGGGAATGCTACGGATCGCAGCATTCCCCTTTTACATTTTACAGTTATGATTTGAAATTTTACATTCTTACTTGATCCCTAATTTCTTTGCTATATCAGCCGGGATAGATTTTTTGTTAACCAGTATATTGGTGGTTTTGTAAGCAAAGTACGGTACAGAGGCATAAAAGTAACCCTGCCCGAAGTTGCCGGTACCCCAGGAGTTCTTAACCCGGAAATATTTATTGCCATTCTGGTCTTTTGCCAGGCCTACTATGTGCATACCATGATCGTCCTGGGTTTCATAATTATCAAAAGCCAGCTGGCGCACTTCGGGAGTGATGGTTTTTTCCGTGCCTGGTTCTTCAAACAATTTCTTGCGCTCTTCTGCGGTCATTTCGTCCCAGTCTTTTTCCGGTACTATGGCCAGGCCGTTGGGGAAGCTAAAATATTTTTCACTTACATCTGCAGCCCAGGCCACGGTGTAACCGGTGTTGATGGCGTTTTCCGCAATGCTGATCATATCGTTCAGGGGCACGTTGTACACCTTTTCCCAGTTCCAGTTATCCGGTACTTCCAGCACAAACTGTTCGTAATAAGGGTGGTGGGTAAAGGAGGTTACTATCACATAATCATCTGCATTCAGGCCCAGCTCTTTGGCAAAAGACTGCGGGGTATATGATTTGCCTTTGTATTCAAACTTTTCAGGTGCATTGCCCATGTAGCTATCCAGCACACCGTCAAAAGCTTTTTGCCAATTAGGGTTGATGGTGCCTTCCCGGTTGCCGATATTTTTTACAAAGCCTTCCAGCAGGCTTTCCATTTCGGCATGGTTGTACATTTTGGTGCGGTTACCATCATATACGGTTTGGGGCACCAGGCCGTAACGGCGCAGGCACAACAGGTCGTCGGGGAAGCCGCCGCCTTCGCCAAAATTAGCTTTGCCATGCATACGCACGTAGTTAGCTGCTTTAAGAGGATACATTTTACGTACTACATACATTTCGCTCAGGTTAAGGCCCTGGCCTTTGCCGTTGCGCAATAACTCCGACTCAAGAAAAGAAAGGCCGGAAAAAGACCAGCAGGTGCCCGTCATACCCTGGTTCTGCACATCATAGGCATCCAGGTTCTTAATGGTGGTGAATTGGTAATGGCTGCCTTCTTTGTTGGTGTTCTGCGCCATTACAACGGTAGAGGAGAGTAGTGCTGCGCACACGATCCATTTTTTCATACAATTGCAAGTTTGTTTTGTTGTTTGCCTGTTAAACAGTTCAATAATAGCCCCCGGAGATACGCCCGTAAGCGTAACATAATTATGGTTGGTTTAAGGCGCCAAAAATAAGGGAATGAAAGGAATGCGGTGTATAAAAGATGGATGAGCGGAAGGGAGCCCTAAGAGCGGCTTTCCAGCTGATCCTTTTCTACGAATGCGGTGTATTGTTCTCTTGTGATGGCCCACTGCCAGAGCTGTTCATTTTCCTTGTCAGATACTTCGCCGGCAAACTGCATCCCGGCTTTTTGCAGGATCTTTACGGAGGCGTTATACTCTTCTTCCGTATGCGCTACTACTTTTTGTACGTAGCTGTGGCTAAATGCAAAGCGGATAAGGGCTGCTGCCAGCTCCGTACCATAGCCCTGCTCCCGGTAACCGGCCGTTATTTCGTAACCTATTTCTACCATCCCGTTCTTATCCGGCCGTTCCTTAAAGCCGCCGGAGCCAATAAGACGGCGGTCTTCCCGGTGTATCACCAGGTAAAAGAACCAGCCCAGCATGGAGGGATCGTTCCGGAGTTTATCATAGGCAACCAGTATGATTTCCGGGAACTCTGTCCAGTATTCCGGAATATCTATGCCCAGCAGATCCGCCAAAACATCGTTGCCCTGCAACAGCGCTTCAAAGTACTGCAGGGAGCATGGTAATAATTGTAATCTTGATGTTTGGATCATGAACGAAAGCTAGTAAACGTATTTGGGAAATACAAGCATAACAAGCTGCTAGTTGTTAATATTTTATTAGGGCACAATGGCAGTTTTTTATCAAATAAAGTACAAAAGTAAATTGATAAATCATAGCATAATTTTCCCGCCGGTAAATATAAACCCTGATCCATGGAACGCTGCGCAGACCCATACTGCGGGTATTATGCAGTTTTTTAACAGGCGCATGATCACTATGAAACTTACCCGGTATAAATTCAGAACGCAGCAGGTGTTAAGCTGCTGCGTTCTATCAATAAGTGGTAAATATTATTGACTAATGGGCCTCCAGCCAGTTCTTGCCGGCGCCTATTTCCGCTTCCACCGGTACGGCCAGGGGCAGGGCATTACGCATGCATTCCAGTATAAGAGGTTTAATGGTTTCCACCTCTGAATGGTGGGCATCAAACACCAACTCATCATGCACCTGCAGGATCATGCGGGATTTAAGGTTATGCTGCTTAAAGGTATTGTGCACCGCTATCATGGCCAGCTTTATCATATCAGCAGCTGTGCCCTGTATGGGCATGTTAATGGCGTTACGCTCCGCATAACCGCGTACTACTGCGTTGGAGGAGTTAATATCCTTTAGCCAGCGTTTGCGGCCCAGCTGCGTTTGTACGTAACCGTTCTTTTGTGCAAAGCCGATCTGTTTTTCCATATACTCCTTAATAGAAGGGTACTGGGTAAAATAGTTATCAATAAGCATTTTGGCTTCTGAACGGGGTATGCCCAGGTTTTCAGACAGGCCAAAGGCGCTTTGCCCGTAGATGATACCAAAGTTTACACTTTTGGCGTTGCGGCGCATGTCGGAGGTTACTTCCGACATATCCACCCCATATACCTTTGCCGCGGTAGCAATGTGAATATCCAGCCCTTTCTGAAAAGCATCTATCATCTGTGCATCTTCACTAATAGCGGCAATAATGCGCAGCTCAATCTGTGAATAGTCGGCAGAGAGTAATACATATTCCTCATTACGCGGCACAAACGCTTTACGCACTTCGCGGCCACGGTCTGTACGAATGGGAATATTCTGCAGGTTAGGGTTGTTGGAGCTTAAACGCCCTGTAACAGCTACGGCCTGGTTGTAAGAGGTATGAATACGGTTGGTGCGTTTGTTGATCATTAACGGTAACGCATCAACGTAAGTTGATTTCAGCTTGCTTAGCTCTCGGAAAATAAGAATGTCCTCCACGATCTGGTGCTTAACGGAGAGTTTCGCAAGCACATCCTCGCCCGTAGCGTATTGCCCCGTGCGGGTTTTCTTGGCTTTGGGATCCAGCTGCAGCTTTTCAAACAGCACCTCTCCCAGCTGTTTGGGCGATGCTAAATTAAAACGTACGCCGGCCTGCTGGTACACACTTTCTTCGGCTCTTTTTATTTCGCCTTCCAGCTCGCGGGAGTAATCCGCCAGGGTTTGGTTATTTACTGCAATGCCTTCAAACTCCATATCCGTAAGCACGCGCACCAGAGGATTTTCTACTTCATAGAAAACTTTGTCAACACTTTTTTGCGTGAGCAGCGGCACAAATTTTTCTTTCAGCTGCAGGGTAATGTCGGCATCTTCCGCGGCATATTCCTTGATCTTTTCCAGCTCCACATCGCGCATGTTGCCCTGCCCTTTTCCTTTTTTACCAATAAGCGCTTCAATGGATACCGGTGCGTACTGCAGGTATTGTGCGCTCAGCAGATCCATACCCCGCCGGCCTTCCGGCTCGATCAGGTAATGCGCCAGCATGGTATCAAAGATGGGCCCTTTAATTTCCAGGCCATACCATTTCAGCACCAGCATATCGTATTTAATGTTCTGCCCTACAAAAGTGATCTGCTCATTTTCAAACAGGGGACGGAAGGTTTCCAGGATAGCTTTGGTGGCCTGCTGGTCGGTGGGTACCGGTACATACCAGCCTTCATGTTTACAGCAGGCAAAGCTCATGCCCACCATCTCTACCGCATTGGCATCGGTGCCGGTGGTTTCGGTATCAAAACAGATCTCTTTTTGCTGTTGTAAATGTGCAATGAGCTCCGCTATTTTCTCCGGTGTATCAACCAGGCGGTAGGTATGTTCCGTATTATCAATATTCTTATCGGCCAGCAGTACGTTAATGCCGCTGTCTGCATTCTCTTCGCGTGCAGCCAGGGTGCTGGTATCTTCTACAATATTGCCGAAAAGGTCCTGCTGCTGTGGTTTTGCGGGCAGGGGTGCTTCTGAGTTGGCTGTTGAAAAGCCATCGCCCAAAATTCTTTTACCCAGGGTTTTAAATTCCAGCTCCGTGAAAATTTCCGTAAGCTTTTCTTTGTTAGGTTCCTTGATGCAAAAGTCTTCTTCATGAAAAGTGCAGGGTACATCGGTAATAATGGTAGCCAGCTGTTTGGACATAATAGCGTCTGCAGATCCGGCTTTGATCTTCTCTCCCATTTTACCGCCAATGGTATCTGCATTGGCCAGCACATTTTCCAGGGAATGGTATTGTGATAACAGCTTCATGGCAGTTTTTTCGCCAATGCCGGCAATACCGGGAATATTATCCACCGCATCGCCCATCAGGCCCAGGATGTCTATTACCTGGTGCACATCGGTGATCTGCCACTTGGCGCAAATTTCTTTAGGCCCCATGATCTCCTCTTTATTACCCATGTACGGCGGCTTGTAAATGAATACATTTTCTTTTACCAGCTGCCCGTAATCCTTGTCCGGCGTTACCATATATACGTCGTAACCCACGTTGGCGGCCTGCCAGGCCAGGGTGCCTATCACATCATCCGCCTCATAGCCGTCTACTTCAATTACGGGAATGTTAAAGCCTTCAATAATGCGTTTAATATCCGGCAGCGCATCGGTAAGATCCTCGGGGGCTTCCTGCCGGTTGGCCTTATATGCTTCAAAGGAGGTATGCCGCTCTGTGGGTGCTGCCGTATCAAAAGCCACTGCCATGTGCGTGGGCCTTTCTTTATTGATGAGGTCCAGCAGGGTGGTGGTAAAGCCAAACTGCGCGTTGGTATTACGGCCGGCTGTGGTTAACCGTGGATTTCTGATAAGGGCGTAATAAGCACGGTAAATGAGTGCCATAGCATCCAGTAAAAACAATTTCTTTTGCATGCGCTAAACCTACGTGAATTTGAGTAATGTGCAAAGTTAGGAGTTTAAAGTTTGAAAGTTTTTACGGCCGCTGTAAGTTTGAGGGGGAATTATACCTGGATAAACATGAAGAAATTATATCATTTGTCGAGCTGCAGCACCTGCAAAAAGATTATTGCGGAAACCGGCGTACAGAAAAAGGGATTTGTATTGCAGGACATCAAAACGGAGCACATTACCCCGGCCCAGCTGGATGAAATGGCTAAGCTGGCGGGCAGCTATGAAGCGCTGTTCAGCCGCCGCAGTCAGAAGTACCGGCCCATGGGCTTACATGAAAAAACGTTGACGGAAAAAGATTACCGGGACCTGATACTGCAGGAATATACTTTCCTGAAACGGCCGGTAGCGGTGGTGGATGGGAAGATCTACGTAGGGGCGGATACGAAGAATGTGTAGATGTGCAAATATGCAGATGAGGGGGATGGTTGATGTGCTAATGTGCTGGTGGGTACGGGGGTATGCTGCTTTTTTACGTAAAAAAATGTGCAAATAATATGCAATCAATCGCTGCATTTCATTTGCACATTTGCATATTTGCACATCAGATCAGGTCATTAAGAACTTCCGCACGGCTTGTTTATACTGCTCCATATCCTGCTCGTGCTGGAAGGAGCGGAAAGGGAAGCTGGCAGCGGCTTCCAGGGCCTTGCCCAGGTTAAATTTATCCTGCGGCAGGCTGTAGAAATAACCTTTCTCCATCAGGTATTCACCTAAGTATACCTGTTCCGACTGGCCGGGTGTGGGCACCAGGATCGCTTTTTTATTCAGCTTGGCCAGGTCCATCAGTGTGGTATAGCCGCTGCGGCTTAGCACCATGCCGGAGGCCAGCATGGCCTCATTCAGCTCCTGTGCATTCATATGATTCACCTGCAGCACGTTAGGCGTGATCTGCTCCTGTTGTGGCGTGCCCGGCTTGCCGCTTACAATAAGGGCGCGGATGGGCAGCTGTTTTATTTGTTCCAGGATCAGCTTTTCCAGGTTGGAGCGTTGTGGCTCGGGGCCGGAAATGAGCACCAGCAGATCGTAGAGCTGCTTTACTCCCTCCCGGGGCTGAAAGCGGCTCAGGCAGCCAATATAGCTGGTATGGGGCGGCAGCTCTTTGGGGTGGCCCAAAATGCCGGAAAGATTATTGTCCCCCGCAAAGTCCGGGATCCAGCAGGCGCTGTAGCGGCGAATGTATTTATAATTAAGCTTTTGTAAAATGCGTTCTGTAACTCCGCCAAAGGGTGTTTTGATCAGCAGCTGATGTGAAATAAACACACAGGGAATATCCGGGTGGTACAGGCCAAAGCGGTTATCTGAAATAACTCCCTGAATACCATGGGTTTTTACTACTTCCTGCAGCCATTGCTGCTCATAGCGGATGCTTTTCAGGATCTTGGGGATCTGCTGCATTATTTTCCAGCCAAAGAACCAGCCTTTTTGCGCGTACTGGATGCGGTAGCCTGGCAGTGGCAGGATGGTGAGCTGCGGAAATTCCTGCTGTAAAAGCGCGGCATGTTTACCCTCTGCCGCAATAACAACCTCGCAGCCAGCGTTTAATATTTCGTAGATGAGCGGAATGTCGCGGGTAGCATGTCCCAGGCCCCAGTCAAGCGGTACTACCAGTATTTTTTTTGAAGCGTAGCTTGTGGACAAATAATTTAAAATTTTTTGCGAATTTAGCGTAAATTAGAGAAGGTGTATTGTTAAGAAAAGGTAAACTCTTATAACGAAAGGATTTAAATTTAAAGAAGTTAGTTATAATCAGTATGAAACAAATGAAATGGCTGTTGATCTTTTTTTTGTGTGGGAGTTTAGTATTGCAGGGTTGCAGTGTATTTAAGAAAAATGATTGCGGTTGCCCAACTATGAATAAGAAACGCATGCATTGATCAGTAATGCGCCATTCAAACAAGTAAGTACAGAGCCATCTTAAGCAAGACCTAACCTATCCTCCTTATTGAAAACCCTGGTGAAAAATTATAGGGAACGTCAAACTTATTTTTCAATGAAACCTGTAGAAAGGGATTTACTGATCTTACTTCACGAAGAGCGGTATAACGAACAACAGATACAATTCGCTGTTAAACAGATCAGCGAAATGCTGACCGTCGTAGAAACTATGGAATACCTCTGCGCTGTCATGGAAGTAGTGGATTGCAACAAGAGCCGCGTTACCAGCAAACGCTCCGTACTGGAAAAAGTTTTTGCCAGGAAAACGCAACGCGCTTTTGAATTTGTAGTGCACAAGAACTAATATTTTTTTGATCCCGGATTTACGATTTTAGAACTGTTTAACACACATCCTAACCTACATCTAAAATCCTGATCTACTCTCCCAGATTTATACTAATAGATTTGTTGTAACCCGCTGTGTGTCTGAATTTTTTCCTAACTATTTGTTAAAATTATCTCCCTTTCTTCGTCTTCTTTTTCAATCCTGCACAGACAATTCATTTAGTTACAACACCTTCTCCCGGGTTAAAAATTGTAAAATCATCTCACTTTTAAAATCTTGTTGTAGGTTTGCCGGCAAACAAACCACTTATTGCAATGGCAGACTTTACGCACCTGCATGATTTTTTACAGCCCCTTTCCAAGGCCTCCCTGAATGATGACCAGGAGTTTGATGCTGCCCAGATAGGCGGTATCACAGATCTATTTGAAGACGGGCAGCTGCCTGACCTGGAAGCAGCGGACATTATTCTGCTGGGCGTAGGTGAGAACCGTGGCAACGGCCCCGGTAAAAAAAGTACAGATGCGCCTGATCTGATACGCGGCGAGTTCTATAAATTATTTTACTGGCATAAAGATGTGAAGATAGCCGACCTGGGCAACCTGCAGCAGGGGGTAAGCCTGGGCGATACCTATGCCGCGCTGCGTACCGTGCTGGGCGAGCTGTTGCAGCTGCAAAAGCCGGTGATCATATTAGGTGGCTCACATGATCTTACGCTTGCGCAATACCAGGCCTATGCAAAACAGGAGTTTGTAATTGAAGCCAGTGTGGCCGATGCGCTGATAGACCTGCAGGAAGAAAGCCCGACACCGGCTACCGGCTTTTTAATGGATATGCTTACAGAGCAGCCTAATTATATCAAGCACTATAATCATATCGGTTTCCAGAGCTATTTCGTACACCCGCGTATGTTAGAAACGCTGGACAAGCTGCGGTTTGACTGTTACCGCCTGGGTAAGGTACGGGAGAACCTGGAAGAAGCAGAACCGGTGCTGCGCAACACCGACCTTTTCAGCCTGGACATTAACATCATTAAACATACAGATGCACCGGCTAACAGCCTTTCCCCCAACGGTTTCAGCGGAGAGGAAGCCTGCGCCCTATCCCGTTACGCCGGTATGAGCTCACAGCTTAGCACCTATGGTATTTACGGTTATAACCCCGCTAAGGATACAGACCAGCTGACCGCCAAACAAATAGCGCAAATGCTATGGTATTTTATGGACGGCCGCTCTGTAAAGAACAAAGAAGCGCTGCTGGAAGAAAGGGATGCTTTCTGGGAATTTCATATAGCCTTTGGCGATATAGATACCGTGTTCCTGAAGAGTAAAAAAACCGGCCGCTGGTGGATGCAGCTACCCGGTAAGGATTTTGTGCCCTGCGCATACAGTGATTATTTGCTGGCCAGTAATAATGAGATCCCGGAAAGATGGCTGAGGCACCAGGAAAGGATGTAGGGGGATTAATCCGTAATTGACAATTCGTAATTCACTCATGTCTTCCACCAGAAAAGCCCGCCTGGCGCGGGTAAGCTTTATTCAAAACACGCAGGATGCTGTGCTCATCGTGATCGGTGTAATGCTGGCCGCGGTGGGGTTAAAAGGTTTCCTGCTGCCGAATGAGTTTTTGGATGGTGGCGTAACCGGTATTTCCCTGCTCATTAGCCGCCTTACCGGCTGGTCTATTTCCGTACTGCTGATTGTTATTAATATTCCTTTTATACTGCTGGCTTACAGGCAGCTTTCCCTGGGCTTTACCATTAAAGCGCTGGCTGCTATTATAGGATTGGCTACGGCGCTGGTATTTATAAAAGTACCGGTTATTACCAGCGATAAGCTGCTCATAGCCATCTTTGGCGGCTTTTTCCTGGGCGCCGGTATTGGTATGAGCGTGCGGGGCGGCGCTGTGCTGGATGGTACGGAAGTGCTGGCGCTGTACATTAACCGTAAAACGGTGCTGTCTATGGGTGAGGTGATCATGTATTTCAACATCCTGATCTTTGGAGTGGCAGCAGTGCTGATCAATATAGAAACGGCCATGTACGCCATGCTCACCTATTTATCCGCTTCCAAAACAGTGGATTTTATTATCCAGGGTTTTGAAGAATATATAGCCTTAACCATTATATCGCCGGAGAGTGAGTTGATCCGTAAAACGCTTACATTAAAGCTGAAAAAAGGTGTAACGGTATATAAAGGTAAAAGCGGGTTTGGTAAGCGTGGTAATGTAGATAATGAGATAGATATCATTTACACGGTGGTTACCCGGCTGGAGGTGCACAAGATCATTGATGAAATTGAGAAGATAGACAGCAAAGCATTTATTGTGCAACACAATATTAACGATACCAAGGGCGGTATGATCAAACGCCGCGCTACACACGGTAAATAGCAGATATAAAATCCTCAGTTATGATAAGACACAGATGGCATGCGGCATTAACCTATGCAGCCCGTACGTTTACAGCTTTAGCGCTCCTTTGCAGTATTAGCACTGCGCAAGCACAGGAAAAAATATACCTCTACCCGGATCAGCCCAACCTGCATATCGGCGGACGTGAAAAAAATGCGGATGCCCCTTTTGTGGAACATTACAGCGCAGCTAAAAAGAATGGCGCTGCCATCTTAATATGCCCGGGTGGCGGTTACGCAACCCATGCCCTGGGCCATGAAGGAAAGGATATTGCAGCATTCTTTACCAGTAAGGGTTATGATGCTATTGTACTGCACTACCGTATAAATGATGAAAGCCAATCCGGCTCCCGCTACCCTGCTGCGTATAATGATGTAACTACTGCTATGCGGCTGGTAAGATCAAAAGCAGCGGACTGGGGTTATGACCCGGAAAAAACAGGCGTGATCGGCTTTTCAGCCGGGGGCCACCTGGCTTCCTGTTTGGCTACGATGTTACAACCGGCTAATGAAAAAGAGAAATGGAGCACACGCCCTGCCTTTGCTATACTGGTGTACCCGGTTATAAACATGAAAGCGCCATACAAACATGCGGGCAGCACTAACATGCTGCTGGGCCCTGATCCTGCACCGGGTATGACGGATTCTTTAAGCACGAATGAAAGGGTAACTGATCAAACACCGCCTACGCTGTTAATACATTCTACAGATGATACCGTAGTGCCGGTGGAAAACAGTTTGATGTTCTTTGATGCGCTGCGCAAACATCATGTAAAGGCTACCATGCAGATCTATGACCACGGCGGGCACGGGTTTGGCCTGGGCACACAGGATGCGGTGCTGAACACCTGGCCGGCATTGTGTATCACCTGGCTGCAAAGTTTGGGTATGCCCTGATGGTGTACCCTTACCGTTATCATCCGGCAGTAGGGTAACGGCTGATCAGCTCTGTTACGCGGTCTTTTATATAAGCTGCTTTGTGGTCGGTAGCAATCACCTGGTCGTCCAGGCCGGCCAGCGTTTTCTTGTGCAGCTTTTCTACGCGGGTATCCAGCAATTTAAAGTAGGCTTCTTTTTTCTCCTTCCACAGGCTCTGCTGTACCACCAGGTTTTGGCGGCGGCTGGTATCCAGCTTGCTGTATAGCTGGCGGTACACCAGGTCCAGCATGCTATCCAGGTCGCGGTAATATTCCAGGGCACAGCCATACATGTACTGGCTTTTAGCCAGGCAGCGCTGGTAGCGGCTTTCCAGGGAATCAATAGCGGCTTTTTTGTTCTGTGCCACCATGTTAAGGCATAACAGCAATAACACTGGGATAAAAAGTAGTAGTCTTTTCATAGGCTCAAAAGCGGTATAGGGAGGGCAAAGGTATGATAATTATTTTTAATCTAAGGGCCGGATAGGTATCGCATTATTAAAAACCGGGTAAAATCCGTATTATTAAATACGGAACTATCAGCTTAAATTTTAACCTGCAAACCCAAACTCACCGTTATGAATACACGCCGTAACTTTTTACAACAGCTGGCTGCATCAGCATTGGCCATTCAGCTGCAACCATTTACCAGCCTGGCAAAAACGCCCTTTTTATCATATGACGGCCCCACCCTGCGGGTAGCTATCATGGGCCTGGGCGGCTATGGCAACCGTGTAGCAGAAGCTATGAAGGATTGTAAAAAGGCAAAGCTGGTAGGCGCTATCAGCGGCACCCCCTCCAAGCTTAAAGACTGGCAGGGCAAATATGGGATCCCTGAGAAGAACTGTTATAGCTATGAAACGTACGACCAGATCAAAAATAACCCGGAGATAGATGTGGTGTACATTACTACGCCTAATGCGCTGCATCATGACCAGGTGATAAAGGTAGCCTCATTAGGCAAACACGTGATCTGCGAAAAACCTATGGCGCTGAATGCAAAAGAGGGGCAGGAGATGGTGGATGCCTGTAAAAAAGCCAAAGTACATCTGCTGGTGGGTTACCGTATGCACTTTGAAGCCAAGACCCTCGAAGTGATCCGTATGCGCAATGCCGGTGAATTTGGGAAGATATTATTTTTCCAGGGGCAGTGCGGTTTCCGTATTGGCGATCCTACACAGTGGCGGCTGAACAAGCAGCTGGCCGGCGGCGGCTCATTAATGGATATCGGTATTTACGCTATCAACGGATCGCGCTACATGGTTGGTGAAGAGCCGGTATGGGTAACTGCCCAGGAAACCAAAACAGACCCTGTGAAGTTTAAAGAAGGTGTGGATGAAACCATACAGTTCCAGCTGGGCTTTCCCAGTGGTGCGGTTGCCTCCTGCCTTTCCACGTATAGCATGAATAACCTGGACCGCTTTTTCCTGAATGGCGAAAAGGGTTTTGCAGAAATGCAGCCTTCCACCGGTTACGGGCCTATTAAGGGCCGCACCAATAAAGGGGAGCTTACCCAACCACACGTAACTCATCAAACCGTGCAGATGGATGCCATGGCCGGTATTATACTGGAAGGCCAGCAAGCGCCGGTGCCGGTAAATGGAGAGGAAGCGGTGAAAGATCTGAAGATCATTGATGCTATTTATAAAGCCACCAAAACAGGGGAAAAGGTAATGTTGAAGCTGTAAGGCAGGGGGAGAAAAAAATAAATCCTACCTTAGTCCATTCGGCCGCAGGCGTTATGGGGGCCGCCTGCGTTTTCGTATAATCATGAGGGTATGCAATTGCGCTACATACTATTGCTTTTACTACCTATAACTGCGGTAGCCCAATCGGGCAGCGATACGCTAATGAAGGCGCTGAACAAAGCCATTCAGCAGGCAGACACCTATGACCGGCAAAAGCTGCAACGGATAGACCGTATTAAAACCCTGTACCGGGAAGCTAAAACCCTGCCGCAGCAATACGCCGCCACCCAGCAGCTGTATGAGGAGTATAAGGTATATAAATTTGATTCTGCCTTTACCTACGCCAGCAACCTGGAAAATATGGCCGCTGCCATGAACGACAGCATTAAGATAGCCGCCTCTAAAAACAAGCTGGCCTTTATACTGCTCTCTGCCGGTAAGTTCAAGGAGGCGTTTGAATACCTGGAGGCCGTGCACCCGGCACAGCAAACAGACAGCATTAAAGGCGAATATTACCTGCTGATGGGCCGTTATTATAACGACCTGGCAGATTATAACAACGATAATAACTACACCGCCAAATACCAGGTGATCGCCAATAACTACTTTGATTCCGCCCTGGTATATATTCCTGCAAATTCTTTTGAAAGCCTGTATTATGCCGGCCTTAAAAGCCTGAAGCGGGATAGTCTGGATAAAGCCTTTACCCTTTTCCGCACGCTGCTGGATCGCCCCAGCCTAACTGACCACCAGCTGGCCATTGTAAGCTCAACCCTTAGTTTTATTTATGCGCTGCATAAGGACCGGGCCGGTGCCATTAACTCACAGCTAAGGGCTGCCATGGCAGATATCCGTTCATCCACCAAAGAAACCTTTGCCACCTTTAACCTTGCCCAGCTGCTGTATGAGGAGGGGGATTTTGAGCAGGCCTCCATATACATTGAAAAAGCTATTGACGATGCTACCTTTTATGGCGCCCGGCAGCGTAAAATGCAGGTGAGCGCTATGCTGCCCATTATACAGGGCGCTAAGATCAGCTATATTGAACGGCAGCGCAAGCTATGGCTTACCTATGCCCTGATAGCCACGCTGGTGCTGATCATACTGGGGCTGCTGATAGTAGTGATCTACAAGCAATTCAACAAGCTGAAACGGGCGGAGAAAACTATTTCCGATGCCCGCAATAACCTGGAGCAGGCCAACCTGCAGCTGCACCGTGTAAATGAAACACTGAAAAGCCTGAACACCGAGCTGCAGGATGTGAATGGTAAACTACGCGAAGCTAATAAAATAAAGGAGGAATACATTGGCTACTTCTTTAACATCAGCTCCGTATTCTTTGAGAAAATAGTACGCTTCAAAAACCTCATAGATCAGAAAATAGCCGACCGCAAACCCGATGAGCTGCGCATGGTGCTCAATAATATTAATATGCGCAATGAGCGGGAAGACCTTCTGAAAAGTTTTGACAAGGTATTCCTGAAGCTGTTCCCCACCTTTGTAGAAGAATTTAATAAGCTGTTTAATGAAGAAGACCAGATAGTGCTCAAGAACGATGAGCTGCTGAATAATGAGCTGCGCATTTATGCCCTGATGCGTATGGGCATTACGGAGAATGAAAAGATAGCCCAGATCCTGGAATATTCCGTTAAAACCATCTACGCCTACAAGACCAAAATACGTAACCGCACCATTGTACCCAAAGACGAATTTGATAAAAGGGTGATGGCGGTAAAGTCCATCTAAAACACATTTTTCAGGGCCTCAAAACAACACTTTCTCCTTCTCAAGCGTATATATGATTATTATTTTAATATGTTGTTAACCGCTTAACTGTCAGGTATTTAATTTTCCACTATCCCCGGTTTAGCTGTCTATTTTCTTTATTTCAAGGCTACAAATTTGCCGCCTTCCCCGGAAAGTTTTCTTTTGACATTACAAGCTAAATCCGAATTCCAGTTATGAACCAAGATCACCTATACAGTGGCGACCGGCCGCCTCCAATAGCCGGATGGGACAACTAAAGGGACAATGAAACAAAACAGTATTTAAAGATTCCACTTTTCATAATTGACACCTTACCGTATGACTAAGATCCGAACAATTCAGCTGCTGCTAACTTGTCTGGTATTGCTGTGCGCACAAACGGCCGCCGCGCAAACCAGAACATTTGCAGGGCTTGTGCATGACAATGCCAAGGGGCCTGTAATAGGGGCCACCGTGCAGGTAAAAGGTACCACTACCGGCACCACCACGAATGAAACAGGCCGTTTTACGCTGCAGGTGCCGGAAGGCAGCAGCACCCTGGTAATATCCTACATTGGATTTAATACGCAGGAAGTAAGCATTACCGGCATAAACGATATTACCGTTACCCTTACGCCCAATGCCCAGTCGCTGGGTGATGTGGTGGTAATTGGTTATGGTACTGCGCGCAAAAAGGAGCTTACCGGCTCCATAGCCACCGTAACATCCAAAGAGTTTCAGACAGGCGCTATTACCACACCGGAGCAATTGATTGCCGGTAAAGTGGCCGGGGTATCCATTACCTCTAACAGCGGCTCGCCCGGCGCCGGCAGCGTGATACGCATACGCGGCGGGGCCTCCCTGAACGCCAGTAATGATCCGCTGATAGTGATTGACGGGCTGCCGGTAGCTAACATGAATATTTACGGTGCCTCCAGCCCATTAAGCCTGGTGAACCCGAATGATATTGCCAGCTTTACTGTGTTAAAAGATGCAGCTGCCACTGCTATTTATGGTTCCAGGGCATCCAACGGCGTAATACTCATCACCACTAAAAAAGGAACCGCAGGCAAACCGCAGTTCAGCTTCTCCACCCAGGTATCTGTAGCCACGCTGGCAAAAAAGGCCGATGTACTTTCCGCCGGCGCATTCCGCAAGCTGGTTGATTCACTGGGCACGGGCCTGGTGGGCAATGTGCCTTTTAAAAGCCTGATGGGCAATGCTAATACAGACTGGCAGAAAGAAATTTACCAGGCTGCTATTGCTACAGATAATAACCTGAGCATGGCTGGCGCATTGAAAAATATGCCTTACCGCCTTTCTTTCGGTTACCTGAACCAGGATGGCATCCTGAAAACGGATAACCTGCAGCGCATCAGCGGCGGCGTATCCTTAACGCCTATGTTGTTTGATAATCATTTAAAGATCGACATCAACCTGAAAGGCGCAGTGAATAAAAGCCGCTTTGCCAATTCCGCTGCCGTAAGCTCCGCAGTGTACTTTGATCCTACGCAGCCGGTACATTCCGCTGAATCACCCTTTGGCGGCTACTATGAATGGTATGCTAAAGATGCCGGTACCGGTGAGGTAACGCTGAATAAGCTGGCGCCCCGCAATCCGGTAGCCTTGCTGGACCTGTATAATAACCACAGCAATGTACAGCGCAGCTATGGCAACATACAGTTTGATTATAAGTTCCATTTTTTGCCGGAGCTGCATGCTAACCTGAACCTGGGTTATGATGTAGCTAAAGGGGAAGGAAAGATCGATGTGCCGGCCTACGCTGCGCAGAACTTCCTGGACAGCGGGCAGCATAACCAGTATGCCAACCGCATAAAGAACAAGGTGGGCGAGTTTTTCCTGAACTATAACAAGACCATTGAATCCATCAAAAGTAATTTCAACGTAACGGCAGGTTATGGTTATTATGATAACCTGGCCACTAACTACAATTACCCGGCCTTCCGCGCCAATGGCGATACTATTCCCGGCAGCGTACCTACCTTTCCGCTGGATAAGCCGCAGAACATCCTGATCTCTTATTACGGCCGCTTGATCTACACGCTGAATAACCGTTACATACTGGCAGCATCCCTGCGTACAGATGGCTCTTCCCGGTTTTCGCCAGCCACCCGCTGGGGTACCTTTCCCTCTGTAGCCTTTACCTGGCGTGCCAACCAGGAAAAATTCCTGTCATCTGCCAAAAGCCTGAGCGACCTGAAGCTGCGCCTGAGCTATGGTGTTACCGGCAACCAGGATGGTATTTATAACTATGCTTACCTGGGTGTGTATTCGCTCAGCGACAACGCATCTACTGTGCAAATAGGCGATAAGTTCTATAACATGGGCTCACCGGCTGCTTATGATGCAGGTATTAAATGGGAGCAAACCGAAACCTACAACGCAGGAGTAGATTATGCTTTCCTGAACAACCGCATTGGCGGTAGTGTAGATGTGTATTACAAGAAAACAAAAGACCTGCTGAACACCATTCCCATTCCTGCAGGCTCTAACTTTAGCAGCACCATCCTTACCAACGTAGGCAACATTGAGAATAAAGGGGTGGAAGTGCAGATAGAAGCTACGCCCATTACCGGCAAAAGATTTACCTGGTACCTGGCGTTTAACGCGGCCTATAACAATAACAAGATCACCAACCTCACAGCCACAAAGGATTCCACCTACCCCGGCTCACTGGTGGGTACAGTGCAGATCCATAGCGTGGGCTACAGCCCTTACGCCTTTTATGTATACCACCAGGTGTATGATGCTGCCGGCAAGCCTATTGAAGGCGTGTATGCAGATGTGAACCACGACGGGCAAATAAACCAGGCGGACCTTTACCGCTATAAATCGCCGGTACCAAAATTCATATTCGGGTTCACTACAGAATTCAGCTATGATAGGTGGAGCCTGCGCACCGTGCTGCGCGCCAATGTAGGCAACTACATGTTTAACAATCTGGCTACCGGCGCCAGTAAAGCCAATATGTTCAACACACTGGGATACCTGGCCAACACATTGTCTGAGGTAACTAAGAGCAATTTCTACTACGGGCAGCAGCAGTCCGACTACTTTGTGCAGAATGCCTCTTTCCTGAAAATGGATAATCTGACGCTGTCGCGCGATTTTGGCAACATTATCAGCAACCGTGTAGGCCTGCGCGTTACAGCTGCCTGCCAGAATGTATTTACCATTACCAAATACACCGGCATTGACCCGGAAATATATGGCGGTATAGATAATGCGCTGTATCCACGTCCGCGCACTTTTAGCCTGGGCGCAAACCTTCAATTCTAATGCTTTTAAATCACGGATATGAAAAAGATATTTAGCTGGGTATTTATAGGCGCCGTGTTATTTACGGGCTGCGCCAAAGACCTGAACCTGAAACCACTTAATTCCAATATTGCCGATGTGCAATACGCCACCCCCCTGGGCTACAAACAGGTACTGGCCAAAGTATACGGCAGCTACTCGCTGGTGAGCAGCACGGGGGTGGGCAACTCTGATGTGAATGTGCCGGGTATTACAGATGCGGGTACTACCGACTTTTTACGTGCTTACTGGAACCTGCAGGAGCTTACTACAGATGAAGCTAAGTGCGCATGGAACGATGCTAACCTGCAAAGCTATCACAACTTTAACTGGACATCCAGCAACATTTTTATTAATGCGCTGTACTCCCGCTGCCTTTTCTCTATTACAATCTGTAATGAGTTCATCCGCGAATCAACGGACGAGAAGCTGGCCAGCCGCGGCATTGGCGGTAAAGATGCGGACGACATTAAACATTACCGTGCAGAAGCCCGCTTTGTACGTGCGTTCCAGTACTGGGTGCTGATGGACCTTTTTGGCAAGCCGCCGTTTGTAACAGACCAGGATCCTATTGGTAAATTCATTCCAAAACAGATCTCCCGTGCAGAGCTGTTCACCTACATAGAAACGGAGCTGAAAGCCATTGATGGGGGGCTGGTGGCGCCACGTGGCAATGAATACGGCCGTGCCGACCAGGCAGCCGCCTGGGCGCTGCTGGCGCGGATGTACCTGAATGCGGAGGTATATACCGGCACTGCGCATTATGCAGACGCTATTACCTATGCAACGCAAGTGATCAATGCCGGTTACGTGCTGATGCCGCATTACAAAAACCTGTTCATGGCAGATAATAATGTGAACAATACGGAAATGATATTGCCAATAACCTATGATGCTACGCACTCGCAGAACTATGGCGGCACTACCTTCCTTATTTGTTCCGGCCACGGTACCAATGTGGCGGACAATGCCAAAGCAGGTATACCCGGCGGCGGCTGGAGTGGTAACCGTGCTACCAAAAACCTGCCGCAGGCATTTGGCGATTACAGCGGGAATGCAGACAAGCGCGCTATGTTTGGTTTAGGCTCCCTGGAAATAAGCGATGTGCTGAACTTTAATGCAGGCCTGGGCGTAACCAAGTTCAATAATGTGAACAGTGATGGCAGTACCCCTTACTCACCCAACGGTGTGCTGGTGAATGTGGACTTTCCCTTATTCCGCCTGGCGGAAATGTACCTCATATACATAGAGGCGGTAAAGCGCTATGGCGGCGGCAGCGAAGCTACTGCCCTGGAGTATTTTAACCGCTTACGTGCAAGGGCCTACGAGAATGATAATGGCAGGGTGAGCAGCTTTTCGCTGGAGGATATATTTAACGAAAGGCAGCGGGAGCTGTATTGGGAAGGTTTCCGCCGTACGGACCTGGTACGGTTTAACCGCTTTACCTCCGGCAGTTACCTGTGGCCCTGGAAAGCAGGCGTAGCGGGCGGCGCGGGGGCTGATGCGCATTACAACGTATTTCCCATACCATCGTCCGAAATTATTTCCAACACCAACCTGGTGCAGAACGCTAATTATTGATCCCTTATTCTAAATGTTATTATATGCTTATAAAAAGCTATCGTTATATACTTCTGGTCCTACTGTTGGCAGCCGCCTGTAAAAAGGATGGGGAACAGCTTACGCTGCAGCCCGGCAGCTTTTCGGGGGTAGCGCTGAGCGCCAGCAGCAGCACCGTAGTGCTTACCAAGGCAGCGGAGAATGATACAGCCCTTAACTTCAGCTGGGCAGCAGCCAGCTTTGGCGGCGCTACCGTTACCGCCTACACGCTGCAGCTGGATGTGCCTTCAGATACCTCCGGCGCCAATGCCTGGGCCCAGGCCAAAACCTTTAACGCAGGCACCCAACCTAAGGGCTACAGCTTTGTGGGTAAAGACCTGAACAACCTGTTAAGCGCCATGGGCCTGCAGGGCGGCACTACCAGCCAGGTAGTGGCAAGAATAAAGGCAGAGGTGCCGCAGTATAACGGCGCCGCATCAACGGTAACGCCGGTATATTCCAATACACTGGTATTAACCATTACTACCTTTAGCTCTAACCTGTACGTACCGGGCGATTACCAGGGATGGGACCCCGGTAAAGCGCCCACCTTTCCGCCCATAGAAGGTAAGGCCGGTATGTTTGAAGGGTATGTGAATATGCCGGGCAGCGGCGGCCCTTATTATTTTAAGTTCACCAACTCACCGGACTGGGACCATACTAACTACGGGGATGGCGGCAACGGTAGCTTCAGCACCGATGGAAATGCTGCGGGCCTGAGTGTGCCCACCGGCGGTTATTACTATCTCACTGCGGACCTGAACACCAATAAGTGGACGGCTACCAAAGTTAGCTGGGGTATTATTGGCGATGCCACGCCGGGCGGCTGGGATAATGATACGCCGCTTATCTATGATGAAGCCACGCAGGTATGGACTGTAACAGCAGTGATGAAAAAGAACGGCTCCTTTAAGTTCAGGGCCAACAACGCCTGGGCAATTGATTTTGGCACAGATGCCAATGGTAAGCTGGTATATGCAGATAATCCTTTCCTGGGTTATACGCCCGGCCTTAATAACCTGAGTGTACCGGAAGATGGTACCTATACTATTAAGCTGGATCTGCACCTTTCAGGCCAATACACTTACAGCCTTACCCAAAACTAGGAAACCATATTTTTTAAATAATGAAGCAGGCAGTTGTGAATTTAACATTGATCCTTTTTTCCTGGATGCTGGGCGCCTGCGGTAAAAATGATACCGCCGCGCCTTACATACCACCCGTAATACCACCGGTAACAGATACGACTATTGCCGCGCAATACGGAACTCCCTTTGCCAATGTAACGGACCCGCAGGATGCGGTCATATACCAGGTGAATATGCGCGTATTCAGCCAGCAGGGCAATTTTGCCGGTGTTACCGCCCGTTTGAATGCTATTAAAGACCTGGGCGCTAACGTGGTGTACCTGATGCCCGTGTTTCCCGTGGGGCAGCTGAAAGCGCTAAACTCACCCTACTGCGTGAAAGATTATTTTACCATAAACCCGGAGTTTGGTACGCTTACAGACCTGCGTACACTGATAGAAACCGCGCACCAGCAGAACATGAGCGTAATACTGGACTGGGTGGCCAACCATACCGCCTGGGACCATAGCTGGATAACGGCGCACAAAGACTGGTACATGCAGGATGGCAGCGGTAACATCATAAGCCCGCCCGGCACGGGCTGGAACGATGTGGCGCAGCTGAACTACCAGAATGCAGAGATGCGCAAAGCCATGATAAAGGCCATGAAATTCTGGGTAATGACGGCTAACATAGACGGCTTCCGCTGCGATTATGCAGATGGCCCGCCAACAGACTTCTGGAAGCAGGCCATGGACACGCTGCGGGGTATTAGCACGCACAAGCTGATCATGCTGGCGGAGGGTGGCCGCACCGCTAATTTTACCCTGGGGTTCAATTATAATTTTGGGTTCAGCTATTTCAATACTTTAAAGGATATTTATAGTAAGGAACGCCCGGTTACAGCTATTGATACGCTGAATACCAGTGAATACCTGAGCGCATCGCCCGGCCAGCGTGTGGTACGGTACACCAGCAACCATGATGTTAATGGATCTGACGGACCGCCCACGGAATTATTCGGCGGTATAGATGGTGCTATGGCGGCTTTTGTAGTAACGTCCTTTATGAAAAGCGTGCCCATGATCTACAACGGGCAGGAAGTAGCCACAGCGTACCGGCTGCTGTTTCCCTTTACCATGGCCAAAATAGACTGGAGCGTGCATCCTGAGGTAACAGCCCTGTATAAAAAAGTGCTGGCTTTCCGCAGCGGCAGCACAGCAGTAAAGCGGGGCGCCTTAACAACATACAGCAACAGCGATGTATGTGCCTTTACAAAAGTGCAGGGTACGGAGCAGGTGCTGGTAATTGCCAACCTGCGCAACCGGACCGTAAATTATACCGTACCCGCTGCTTTGCAGCCTGGAGCCTGGAAAGACGCGCTGAGCGGTAATGCCGCTACGCTGGGTACAACTATTACCCTGGCGCCGTACGAATACCGCATATTGAAACTGTAATAAAAAGAGGGATAACAGCACATGTTAACAAGAGCGTATACAATAACTATTACTGCGTTGCTGGCCGTTACCGCCAGCTATGCGCAGGTGAAGGAGCCGGGCAATGTAACGGCTGTGCAAAAAGAAGCGCAGGGGGTAAAGATCACCACCGCCAATGCCTTTGCGGAGGTAACGGTGTACAGCGCATCCACCATACGGGTGCGGATAGATAAGCAACCACTGGCAGCTGATTTCTCCTATGCCGTAATAGCCCGGCCGGAGACGGTAAAAACCAGCATCACCGAATCAGATAAGGAGATTGTGCTGCAAACGGATTCACTGAAAACCGTGATCAGCAAGCAACCTTTTTCCGTAGCATTCTACACGCCGGCAGGCGAGGTTATTAACCAGGATGAAACAGGGTTAAACACCAGCTGGACGGGCGAAGAGGTGGTCACCTATAAAAAGATGCAGGAAGGCGAGCGGTTCATTGGCCTGGGTGAAAAAACGGGTAACCTGGACCGTACCGGCAGCGGCTACACGAACTGGAATTCCGATGTATTTGGCTACCAGGTAGGGCAGGACCCGCTGTACTCCACCATCCCCTTTTACATAGGCATTCACCACAATAAAAGCTATGGTATTTTCTTTGACAATACCTACCAGAGCGATTTTAACTTTGGCGCCAGCAACAACCGCTTTTCCTCTTTTGGAGCGCATGGCGGGGAAATGAACTATTACTTTATTTACCACCAAAACCTGGCGGATATTATTACGGCATACACGGCGCTTACCGGCCGTATGCACCTGCCACCCATGTGGAGCCTGGGTTATCAGCAAAACCGCTACTCCTATTATCCTGATACGGAGGTGCTGCGCATTGCGCAAACCCTGCGGGAGAAGCAAATACCGGCAGATGGTATTACGCTGGATATTCACTACATGGACCGCTATCAGCTGTTCACCTGGGATAAAGAACGCTTCCCTGACCCGGTAAAGCTTACCGGTACGCTGAAGAAAATGGGTTTTCGTACTACCGTGATCGTAGACCCGGGCATTAAGGTGGAAAAAGGCGCGCCTGCATTTGAGCGGGGTGTAAAAGACAGTGTGTACATTAAGTACCCGGACGGGCAATTCTACACCGGGCAGGTATGGCCGGGCTGGTGCCATTTCCCCGACTTTACTGCGGAAAGGGGGCGTGCCTGGTGGCGTAAGGAAGTAAAGTTCTTTTCCGATAATGGTGTAAGCGGCATCTGGAATGATATGAATGAAATAGCTACCTGGGGGCAAAAGATGCCGAATAACGTGCTGTTTGATTACGATGGTATAAAGGCCAGCCACCTGCGTGCACATAACGTATACGGCCTGCAGATGATACGCGCATCGTACGAGGGTGCTCGGGAAAACACCAGTGAGCGGCCCTTTATACTCACCCGCTCCGGGTATGCCGGTTTACAGCGTTACTCCGCCATATGGACGGGTGATAACCGTGCTGAAGATAACCACATGATGCTGGGCATACGGCTTATGAACAGCCTGGGCTTAAGCGGCGTACCGTTTACAGGTATGGATATTGGCGGATTTACCGGTAACCCAAGTGTAGCGCTGTACACCCGCTGGATCCAGCTAGGCGCTTTTATTCCCTATTACCGGAACCACACCGGCGTAAACACCAAATCAGCGGAGCCCTGGGCTTTTGGGGAAGAGGCGCTGGAAATAGCGCGCAACTACATTAACCTGCGTTACCGGCTGCTGCCCTACCTGTACAGCACTTTTTATGAAGCCACACAGAACGGCCTGCCCGTTATGCGCAGCCTGGCCATTAACTACACCTTTGACCCAAAGATCTATGACCCGCAATACCAGCAGCAATACCTGTTTGGCGGAGCGCTGCTGATAGCGCCTTTTGAAAGCGGTAAAGATTTTGGGCGGATATACCTGCCTGCAGGCAAATGGTATGAGCTGTATACCGGCACAGTGAATGAAGGCGGGCGTGAGCAGATCATTCCCCTGAGCACACAGCAGCTACCAGTGTATGTAAAGGAAAGCAGCATTATTCCTATGCAGTCGCAGATACAGAACACAACCGAACAGCCGGCAGATACATTGCTGCTGCATGTATACAATGGCGGGGTGAAAAACAGCTTTGTGTATTATGAAGATGATGGTATTAGCTTTGACTATGAGAAAGGCGCTTTTTATAAACGCAGCATTACCTTTGACCCTGCTGCTAAAACGCTGGTTTTAGGTAAAGCAGCGGGCAGCCGTGCTTCAAAGTTTAAATATATAAAGCTGCTCCTGCATGGCTTTGAGCAACAAAGCTGGAAAGTGAAAGGTAAAAGCGTAACAGCAAAAGAAGAGGCTTGTTCTTTCCTGCACAGCATTTCCAAATTTGATCCCGAAAAGAGCGCCGGCAGTGTGGAAGCGGATCATGTGAAAACGCTGGTGATAGCGAATGAGAGTGGTGAGGTTACGGTAGGAATGTAAAATGTAAAAGTGGAATGCTACGGATCGGCGCATTCCACTTTTACATTTGGACTTTTACATTCCTTTAAATCACCACCAGCTCGTAAAAATCCGAAGGGGTGAAGTATTGTTTGGCCAGGTGCTGCAGCTCCTCTGCAGTAATGGTTTTAATAATGCGGATGTTGTTGTTGAAATAATTCTCGTCCAGATCGTTCAGGATCAGGCTTTTCCAGCGTTGGATCACCTGGAAAGCGCCATCCAGGTCGCCCAGGATGGAGCCGATCATGTAGTTACGCACCAGGCTCAGTTCTTCTTCCGGTACCGGCTCATTCTGCAGGTTTTGCAGCTCTTTATAAATCTCTTCAATAGTAGCTTCGCACACATCCCGGCCGGCCTCTGTTTGTATATTCAGCGCGCTGGTTTGGCGGAAGTTATAGAGCTGTGAATGAATGCCGTAGGTGTAACCCTTCTCTTCCCGGATATTGCTCATCAGGCGGGAGCCAAAGTAGCCGCCCAGGATGGTGTTCAGCACCATCATTTTCGGAAAATCAGGATGGTAGCGGTTAGGGAAATGCCTTGCTACACGTACAGCGCCCTGCACGCCATTTTCATCATTAAAAATGCGGTGCTTTTTTTCATCTGCCGTTTGTATGGGCAGCTCCGGCCGCAGCAGCGTGCTTTCCCCGTTCCATTGGGTGCTACCAAAATATTTATTGAGCAGCGCTATCATGTTTTCCGGCAGGTGGCCGGCAACAAAGATCTTGCAGTTGTTGTACGAGTAATGCTTCTGGTAAAAGGCGCGCAGGCTTTCGGGCTGCAGCGCATCATACGCCATCATGGTGCTTACGCGGCCATAGGGATGGAACTCGCCGAACAGGTATTTATCAATATAGCGGTTGGCTACAAAGTCGCACTTTTGCAGGTTCACGGCCAGGCGCTGTTTCATGTTCTGCTGGTAGGTGGCCAGTTCATCGGCGCTAAAGGCCGGGTCCTGGATCACTTCCTGCAGCAGTGGCAGCAGGTCTTCCGTATGCCGGGTAAGGCAGTGCAATGTATAGGTAGCATTTTCATGATAGCTGTTACGGTTCAGGTAAGCGCCAAAATATTCAATGCTTTCATTTATTTCCAGTGCGTTATGTTTGGTGCTGCCATTCTTTATTAAAAAGTTGGTGGCTGCGGCTATCTGGCTTTCCTGCTCATACCAGCTGCCGGCAGGGAATATAAATTCCAGCTGCAGCGTATCCTGCTCATCGCTTTTTACAACGTATACGGGTATACCGTTATCCAGCGTGAATTTTTCGTATGGTTTCAGCGTTACATCAAACTCCACTGCGTCTTTTATAGCCGGGGCAATTTTTCTGTTCATATCTGGTTATCTGCGTAGTAATAGATAGTGTTGGAATTTTTTTCATCAAAAATGATGTTGGCCTCGCGGTGAATATCGGCGGTGGTTACTACTTCATAGTGCGTAAACTCCGTATTCATCAGGGCGGCATCGCCCATCAGCTCATAAAAGGCCAGGTTATTGGCGCGGTTCAGCAGGCTCATATCTTCAAAGGCCAGCAGGCTTTCCACGCGGTTCTTTACCTTCTGCAATTCGCGTTCCGGTATTACGGTTTGCTGCAGCTTGCTCAGCTCTTCCTGGATGGCTTTTTCAGCGTCCTTCATTTTTACGCCTTTTACCAGCTTGCCTTCAATAGCCAGCAGGCCGGCATCCAGGCTGCCAAAGTGGTAACATTCTATGTTGCTGAACAGCTTTTTTTCTTTTACCAGCACCTGGTGCAGGCGGCTGGAGCTGCCTCCGCCCAGGATGTCTGAAATAAGATCCGCGGCATAATAACGGGGATCTTCCCGTTTGTAGATGTGGTAGCATTTATACAATGCATCCAGCGGTACATTGGCTTTTACTTCCAGCTTATGCGCTGCTGTTTGCGCAGGCTCCTGCGGTATTTGGCGCTGGTATTTTTCGCCGGAGGGAATATCGCCAAACCATTTTTCTGCCAGCGCTTTCACCTGTGCGGTGGTTACCTTACCGCCTACTACCAGGATTGCATTTACCGGGCGGTAGTATTTGAAAAAGAAAGCCTTTACATCTTCCAGGCTGGCGGTTTCAATATGGGAAAGCTCCTTGCCGATGGTCATCCAACGGTAGGGATGGCTGCTGTAAGCCAGCTCCCGCATTTTATGCCACACATCGCCATAGGGCTTGTTGATGTAATGCTCCTTAAACTCTTCACTTACTACCTTCCGCTGCACATCCAGGCTTTTTTCATCAAAGGCCAGGGATAGCATACGGTCGCTTTCCAGCCAGAAAGCGGTTTCTATATTTTCTGCAGGCAACTGTATATAGTAGTTGGTAAGATCGTTGGTGGTAAAGGCGTTGTTTTCGCCGCCAGCCATCTGCAAAGGCTCATCATAATCGGGTATGTTCACAGAGCCGCCAAACATCAAATGCTCAAACAAATGGGCAAAACCGGTACGGGCGGGGTCTTCGTCCCGCGCGCCTACATCATACAACACATTCAGCACCGCCATCGGCGTGGTATGATCTTCATGCACAATGACCCTTAAACCATTGCCCAGCGTGAATTTATTAAAGTGGATCATATTCGTTTTTTGAGAAACTATAAAACATTTTCCCGCAAAAGGCGGGAAATGCAAGTTATTAAAATTCCACGTGACAATGATAATTAGTAAGAAGGGAGGTATCAGGGCTGCAGGTATAGCTCGTTCTGGCGGTAGTTGATGATAACGGCGGAGAATTGTTTCCATACGGAATAGCCAATGGCGCCGGCTATTTCCATGGTTTGCCCATCGTCATTCACATCCTTACAATAGCTTACGGGTATTTTGTGCAGCTGCCGGTTGCCGATGCTGAGCCCAGGAATGTTGCTGTTCACATAATCATAGGTTTTCAGCAGGTCCTGCACCTGTTCAGAGCCCAGGGTGGTCATACGGTCGGCCAGCTGGTTCTTTTGCACATAGGGCCAGTTAAATAAAAGCCCATAGTCGCCACCGGTAGTTACGTGATAGTTGCCGGTAAGGGTCTGACCATCATCCAGCTCTATGGTGGCGGGTATTACCGGGGTACGGAAGTTAAGCTTAAAGGGCAGCACCTGCGCGCCGGCAAACTCCATGGAGGTGCCCGGGGTGTAGAGCACCAGCTGCTGCTTTGCATAGTCTATTTTTACCACATACTGCTTCAGCAGGTCTATACCAATAAAGCCGTCTATTACCAGCGGGCCATTACGGAATTCGGGAATATTTTCCAGGTATACCTTCACAAAAGGCATTTTGGTTTTGCCCAGGTACAGCACGTTCAGCGTGGCGGTGTTTACCTTCAGCATCAGGTTATTGGTAGCGGTAACGCCGGCTTTTTGTTTGGCGGAGATGTTGAGCTTTTTAGCCAGGCCATAATGGAGGATGGTTACCTCTGTACCGGTATCAAAAATAAAGTGCAGGGTATCTGAGCTGCCGGATACCATGGCCGGTATCACGATCTGGTTACCGTAAAACCGGAACGGCAGCACCGCAGCGGCATCCGGCTCGCCCTTTACAGGCTGGCGCTTGCTTTGCGCATGCACAGCCATGGAAAGGCTGCAGGATAGCAATATGAATAAAAGAGATCTCCGCATGAAAAAAACTCACTACCTAAAACGTTACAAAATACTTTTTATTGGTAGTTTTTTGAGGATAAGTTCATTATTGCGGATAATGAGGATGCTAGGCTTGGTGCCTATGGTTTTAAGAATGTCCCTGTAAATCTGCAGGTTATTGGTGAAATTGTTGTTGATAGCCAAGATCGCATCGCCCTTTTTAAAGCCTGCTTTTTCTGCCGGCGAATTTTTGATGATATCGGTGATCTCTACACGCCCGTTGATCAGGTAAATGATCAAACCCGTGTAGGAGTAATCAAACGGATCCCGGTAGTGGGTATTGGGCTGCAGGTAAATTTCTTTTTTAGGGTAATTGAGGGTGATGTTAAAACGGCGCAGCAGGTCGTTCCCGATCATGCCGCCCAGGAAAGGATAAGCCGTGATGTTGGTTATATCATCAAACAGGTACACCGGTACATTGCGGAAGCTATAGTTGCCTACTTTAAACTCCTGTATGGTGGTGATATGCATTTCCATTTTACCGCCCAGGCCCTGGGCCTCAGTTTGAATAATTTTGCGCTGCCGTTTGCGGGAAGAAAGCAGTGCGCTGTCTTTCACAAACTGGTTAGAAAGCAGCAGGCACATACCGGCGCCGGTATCAAAGTAATAGCGGTTCAGGGTTTGGGCCTTGCCATTACGCAGGGGCGCGGGTATAATGGGAATGAGCGTTAATGAGGGTTTTAGCAGCTGGCCGCCCCGGGGATAGTTGAACTTGCCTTTAGTATAAATGTTTATCAACTCCTTATCATAATCCACATTTACAATGTAGCGGCTTAACAGGCTGTGGCCGATAATACCATCAACCTGCAGGCCATATACCTGGCTAATAAGCTCATAATCATTCACATGAAAATCAAGACTGTCCACCTCCAGGCCGGGTAATACCAGGGTACGGTCCCTGGCAAAGGATACCTGTTTGGCGCCGCCCAGGCCCCGCACAATACGGTCTGAGGGTTGCAGCGCAATGCCCAGCCGCTCGCAGGTAGCGGTGTCCAGTGAAATGCCGGCGCTGCCGGTATCCAGTATGAACTGCAGGGTATCGGGTATTCCTTTGAGCTGTGCCTGTATAACCACCACCCCGCCATAATATTGCTTGAAGGGGAAGCTGGTAATAAGCACCGATCCTTTTTCTGTGGTATCGGAATTTAGGGCGCTGAAAGACTTCAGGGCAGCTGCGTAAGTGGAATTGCCGGCAAAGGCGTGCAGGAGGCAACAGTATAACAGTAAGGTATATCGCATACAGGACGCGTGAAGCTCTCGTTTACCTAAATTTAACATTAAAATGGTTTTACATAACAAAAAAATATTTCAAACGGTGGCAAAAGCGTACAAACAACATGTTACGCTGTATAAAGTGTTTTAAAGGGGAGACGGATGGCAGGCAGATTAATGTATGAGGGATAGCTCCATGCCCTGTTACCTATAGGTAAGGACCTGCACCCGGGAAAAACACGGATCGCACACCGGTTGTATACGATTGATTATCAGGTACCATGTGGACATGACGTGGACTTGATGCGGACTTAAGGTGGACTTGATGCAGAAATGAGCGGGCTGACGAATATCAGCAACTTATATCCTGTAATTAGTAACTTTGCTGCATAAGGCTTAACAATGCAATTGAAAGATCTATATCAGAAAGCCCTCGCCTTTGAGTGGCTGACTGCGGAAGAAGGAGTGTTCTTATTTGAGAAAGCGCCCATGGCAGAGCTGGCGCATATTGCCAACGAGCTGCGGAAGATACAGGTACCGCATGGCAAAGTAACCTGGCAGATAGACCGGAATGTGAATACCACCAACGTATGCACGGCCAACTGCAAGTTCTGCAATTTTTACCGCATACCCGGGCATGCGGATGCTTACATCACCAACATTGAAGAGTACAAGCGCAAGATAGATGAGACCCTGAAGTACGGCGGCGATCAACTGCTGCTGCAGGGCGGCCATCACCCTGAGCTGGGCCTCAGCTTTTATGTAAACCTGTTCAAAGAGCTGAAACAGCTATACCCTACCTTACGCCTGCACACGCTTGGCCCCCCCGAAGTAGCACATATTACCAAGCTGGAAAAAAGCACGCACATTGAAGTGCTGAAAGCCTTGCAGGAAGCCGGCATGGACAGCCTGCCCGGCGCCGGTGCGGAAATACTGAACGACCGGGTGCGCCGCCTTATTTCCAAAGGGAAATGCGGTGCGCAGGAATGGCTGGATATAATGAGGGCTGCACATAAGCTGAACATTGCCTCCTCCGCTACCATGATGTTTGGCCACGTAGAAACCGTACTGGAAAGGTTTGAGCACCTGGCAGATATACGCCAGGTACAAAGTGAAAAGCCGGAAGGCCATTATGGTTTTACCGCCTTTATTCCCTGGACCTTCCAGGATGTGGATACGCTGCTGGCCCGTATACGCGGAGTACACAACGCTACCACTGCCGAAGAATATATACGCATGATAGCGCTGAGCCGCATTATGCTGCCGAATGTGAAGAATATACAGGCTTCCTGGCTTACTGTTGGTAAACAGGTAGCGCAGCTATGCCTGCATGCCGGCGCCAATGATTTTGGCTCTATTATGATCGAAGAGAATGTGGTAAGCGCAGCGGGTGCACCGCACCGCTTCACTTACCGCTCCATACAGGAAGCTATTAAAGAAGCCGGTTTTGAGCCGCAGCTGCGTACGCAGCTGTACCAGTTCCGGGAAATACCTGCTGCTATTGAAGAGCAGGTGATTAATTATTAGTGGCCCGGAGGGCCACGGTCCACGGACGATGGTCCATAGTCCATGGCCTTTTGCGAGGAGAACATTATTTCGTGTTATAGCTAGTAAGTCCATAGTCGATGCCTTGTAACGGGGTATAGACTATGGGCTTTCTTTTTAACGGGTTTTTAAAACAATTTCACACTTCCCCTGAAGCATTTAACCCCCGTATTATGCAATGGACTATGGACCATTGACCATCGACTTTTTTTGCATTCCCTTAACACCTCCCCATGTAACTATGCGCTCCTTTACCCGTCTAAACAGTATAAAAACGAGGCGATTATGAAAAAGATTGGATTATTTATAATGGGCGCAGGATTGATGCTGCTGGGAGCTTGTACCAGCACCAAGCTCACCTCTTCCTGGAAAACGAATGATGCGCAGCTACAAAAAGATAAAAAGATCATGGTAATGGCATTGGTGCCGCAACGTGAAAAACAGCTGCGGGCCCTGATGGAAGATAACCTGGTAGCTGAGCTGCAGAAAGAGGGATTGAACGCTACCTCTGCCCTGCGTACTTACGGGCCGGATGCTTTTGGAGACAAGACCGATGAAAAAGCGGCCCTGCGCCAGCTGCGCAACAGCGATGCCAGCCAGGTGCTCACAGTAGTGCTGCTGAACAAAGCGCGTGAAAGGGATTTTGTACCATCAAGCCCTTATGGTCCGTACGGACCGTACTATGGTGGTTTTTGGCCGTATTACAGCCGCTGGTATGGTGCAATGTACCAGCCAGGTTATTACCAGACCAATACCAGGTATAACTGGGAAAGTAACCTGTACGACCTGAACCAGCGTAAGCTGATCTACTCTGCCCAAACGCAGTCTGTAGACCCGCCTACTGCCGTAAGACAGGCCTACCTGTACGCCAAACTGATTGTAAAGGACATGACTAAACAACAGTTGATAGCGCAGAATTAAGAATGTGTTTTCATTCAATCCGAGCTAAACGCTACAACTGTACAAGGCTGGCAATAGTGCCGGCCTTTTTTTATATATGGCTGTAACACAAGCTTGTGGCTAAATTTGTTTAATTTGGCCACGGAACATCTTACTGACCACCATTCACCTGATATGCTGGAACTTCGTGTAAATGAGCTGATAACCCTGCGGCAGCTGCAGCCGGCGGATGCCGTACCCTTGTATAAACAAATAGACGCATCGCGTAAAAGCCTGCGCAAATTTTTGCCGTGGGTAGATTATAATACCAATGAAGAGCACTCCGTACGTTTTATACAGCTTATGCAGCGCAAGGCTGAAGAGCAGGAAGCCATGGCCCTGGGCATATGGTACCAGCAGCAGCTATGTGGCGTAATGGACCTGCATGGCTGGGATCACCTGCTGCAAAAAGCGGAAATAGGCTATTGGGTAAGCGAGGCCTTTCAGCGCAAAGGCATAGCCACGGCCAGCTGCAGGGCGCTGATCACCTTTGCCTTTAAAAAATTACGGCTGAATAAAATTGAGATCCGTTTTGTATTGCAGAACGAGCGCAGCGCGCAAATACCTATAAGGCTTGGCTTTGCCAAGGAAGGCATACTGCGCCACAGCGCCAAGCTGCACGGGCAGTATGTGGATATGGTGGTGATGGGCGTGCTGCGGGAGGATTGGAAGTTTTAAGTTAGCAGTTAGCGGTTAGCTGTTAGTGGTTAGCGCCGCTCGCCTCACTTTACTATGCTTTTTCCCGTACCCGAAATAGATCACCATACCAATTGCCATCCATACGATCAGCCGCAGCCAGGTATCCCAGGGCAGGAACAGCATCATACCCACACAGGTAATAATACCCATAATAGGCACAAAAGGCACTAAGGGCGTTTTAAAAGCACGGGGCGCATCCGGCATGGAGTACCGCATGATCCATACACCGGCGCAAACGATCACGAATGCCAGCAGGGTACCGATGCTGGTCATTTCACCTACCACTCGGATGGGTACAAACGCAGCAAACAAACCTACAAAAATGCAGAACAGGATATTGGAGCGCCAGGGCGTTTGAAAACGGGGATGGATATCCGAAAATACTTTGGGCAGCAAACCATCTTTAGCCATGGCATAGAACACACGGGTTTGCCCCAAAAGATCCACCAGTATTACCGACGTATAGCCGATGAGGATAGCCAGTATGATCAGCTGTGAGAGCCAGGTATAAGGTGTGCGCTCAATAGCCACGGCTACCGGCGCAGCATTGCCTTTAAAGGCGGTATAAGGGGCCAGGCCGGTCATTACATGCGCAAACAGGATAAACAATATGGTACACACCACCAGCGACCCCAGGATACCGATAGGCATATTTCGTTTAGGGTTACGCGTTTCCTGCGCAGCTGCGCTGATAATATCGAACCCTAAATACACAAAGAACACTACACCTGCCCCGCGCAAAATGCCGGACCAGCCATATTCCCCAAAGGTACCGGTATTGGCCGGTATGTAAGGCGTATAGTTGGCAGGCTGTATATAACGCCAGCCCAGCGCAATGAATAGGATCACCACGCCTACCTTCAGTATCACTACCAGCGTGTTCCAGATGGCGGAGCCTTTGGTGCCGCGTATCAGCAGCCAGGACATAGCCAGGATCACCAGCGCTGCCGGCAGGTTCAGGATGCCATGCACCACCGTACCATCTGCCAGCTGGGCGGTTTCAAAAGGCGAGTGTACCAGCTGCGGCGGCAGGTAAATGTTATACGTGCTTAAAAATTTTACGAGGTAGTTAGACCAGCTGATGGCTACTGTGGCGGCGCCTACTGAAAATTCCAGCACCAGGTCCCAGCCAATGATCCAGGCAAGCATTTCGCCCATGGTAGCGTAGGCATAGGTATAGGCGCTGCCTGCAACGGGTATCATGGATGAAAACTCGGCATAGCATAGCCCCGAAAAGGCGCAGCCAATAGCGGCTACTATAAAGGAGAGTGTAACGGCCGGCCCTGCGTTGTTGGCTGCTGCCAGCCCGCTCAGGGAAAACAGGCCGGCGCCGATAATACCGCCTATGCCCAGTGTTACAAGCTGAAAAGCGCTGAGGGTACGTTTTAAGGTATGGGAGCCTTCCTGGCCGGATTCCTGTAATAACCAGCTTAAAGGCTTTTTGAAGATCTGTGCCATGTGATTTATTCTATATTTGCGCGAATAGTATCCTACTTATTTGATAGACTAATGCGCAAATATAGAATAAATAGTCCATGGTCCATAGTTGATGGTCCATGGCCCGGTGGGTAAGGAAGTTTTTAGTGGGAAGGAAGGTAGTTAATAGTCCATACTCCATTGAATATTTCGTTCGGCAAAAAGAACGTGGAATGGAAATATGGCGGAACGCAGCAGTTAGGGAATAAAAAATTGAGAAGAAGGGAAAAAATTTAAGGTCCATGGCCAATCCCGGTGCAGCCTGCTTTACCGTAGTATGCCGTGGATTATTGACCATGGACCGTTGACTAACTTAAATATCGCAGATCTCAACGCCTTGTTTCAGGGAGCCGATCTTATCTGCGCGTTTGGGCACAAACTCCTGTGCTACAAAGCCTTTAAAGCCGGTATCGTGTATGGCTTTCATGATAGCCGGGTAGTACAGCTCCTGCGTTTCATCTATTTCATGACGGCCGGGTACCCCGCCGGTATGGTAGTGCGCAATGTAGGGATGGTAGTCCTGTATGGTACGGATCACATCTCCCTCCATGATCTGCATATGGTAAATATCGTACAGCAGCTTAAAGTGTTCATCGCCAATAGCCTTGCATAATTCCACGCCCCACAGCGTATGATCGCATTGGTAATCATGGTGATTTATTTTGCTGTTCAGCAGCTCCATTACAATGGTCACCTTCTTTTTTTCCGCATAGCTCATAATGCGTTTAAGGCCCTGGGCGCAGTTCTTCAGGCCCTGCTCATCATCCAGCCCTTCGCGGTTACCGGAAAAGCAGATGAGGTTGGGAAACCCCGCTTTGGACGTTTCGTCGATCAGGTATTGATAATATTCCACCAGCTTATCGTGATGTTCTACCCGGTTCCAGCCTTTGTTAATGCCCCAGTCTTTGTTGATAGAGGCTACCATGGCGCAGGTAAGGTCGTATTTTTTTGCAGTGGCAAAATCTTTCGGATCCAGCAGGTCAATGGATTGTAAACCAATGTTCTTAGAGGATTTGCACAGCTCTTCCAGTGGAATATCGTTATAGCACCAGGCGCAAACGGAGTGGTTAATGTTGCCTTTCAGCTTTTCATCCATGGCCTCTTCATGGGCCATTACCCGGTTGGTGAGGGATGATAATGTAGTGGAGGCAAAGGCCAGTGCAGCGGCTTTTTTAATCATATCGCGGCGTGAATTTTTATCAGGCATTGTATGTGAACAGTTTAGTGGTGGAAATTACAAATTTTCAATTACGATTTACGAATTATATACAGCACAGGGAAATGATAATTACGGGTTAGCTACACCGCAGCTAAACGAATCCTCCTGAAAATCAATACGGCCTTTGAACCGGTTGCCATTAACATCTCAATAACACTATTAATAACCTGTGCAACGTAAGTATAAACAGGGCGCGGCTCTTAAAGATCAATCGCTTAGCGGCATCCTGATTGAAAATTCGTAATTCTTCCCTGCGGATTCTACGCATTTTCTATTTTCCGTATAACGTGCACATCTTTTTGCCTTACTTTTACGTATATATCAATAAGTTAGAAAGCCACGCCAGCAGCCTGTTTCAGCGACCCCAAAGTTTGGCATTAATTGTGCTTATTTATCAGAAACTGTAACATTTTACCTGTTTAAAGCTTTTATAAGAAAAGAGGAGGTTGAAAGATGGAAAAAAGATATACTCCCAGTTTATTGGTTTGCGTGATAATGGACCTTTTAGGTTGTGCAAGTTATGCAGTACCCCTGTTAGGAGAAGTAAGTGACGTTATTTGGGCGCCCATCTCCGCCATTATTTTTTACCGCATGTTTGGCGGTACCCTGGGCACCTTTGGCGGGATGTTCAACTTTATGGAAGAGTTGTTCCCCGGGCTCGATTTCATACCCACCTTTACAATTTCCTGGGTAATGCAGCGCATTGCACAGAGCTGGCGGGTACCAAAGGTGAAAATGGAAGGACAAAAAGCATGATCAGATGTGGTACTTCATGGTAAGTTACACGTCTACTAAGATACCAAGGTTGTAAGGATTTAAAGTTGGATGCTAACGGAAATTATGTGCATAATACAACATGCATTCACCTTTATTTTCTTTCAACCTTTCAAGTTTTTTTAGGCCTAGCCTCTCGTTCTTATCATCCGCCCGCCCCCTGGCATCATTTGCATTGGTATAACATTCCTCATGCGCATGTTTTTGTTGCCCCCTTTCTCCCCACCTCCGAAACGGTTCAGGAAATAAGAAAAGCTCAGCAGGCAAAAACGCTGGAGCACCCTGGCCTGTACATCCTCAATATAATTCTCACCCACATTGCGGCTAATGCTTACATTTTGGTTCAGCAGGTCAAAGCCCTGCAGTTTTATAAGGCCCTGCTTATTGCGGAACAGGCTTTTGGATATATAGGCGTTCAGCATGGTTACATCCTGGTTGTAACCAGCGGCCAGCCCGGTGTTCAGCGTATAATCCAGGTTAAAGCCAATGTTAAAGCCTAAGGGCAGGTTCACATTAAGATCAAAGGAAAAAAAGTAGTTGAAATAATCGCGGTTATTATCTTTTTGCACAGTATAGCGCGCGCCGTTATAATTGATGCCGCCATTGGTTGAAAAATCAAACAGCTCGCGGTAGGCGTAATTAAAGCTCAGCCCCTGGTTTACCGTAAAGTTGCGCGTAATGCCCTTAATGTTGTTAATGTAGCTTACATCCCGGTTCAGGCTAAAGTTGGTAGTGGCATTCAGGGAAGTATGCTCCCTTTTAAGGGGAATGGTATTTACCAGGTTACCGTTAATGTTATAGGCGCCGTTCACATTCACCGGCTGGCTTACCTGCCTGCCCAGGGAATCAAAGTAATTGGCATTAATGATCTTGTTGCTGGTAAGCGCCACGCTTATATTGGCAAACAACCCTTGCATGCTGGAAGGGTTAAAGGTGTTATACCCTATGCTGAAGTTGTTGTTGAAAGAGGGTTTCAGGTCAGGGTTGCCTAACTGGATATACAGCGGGTTACTGTTATCCGGCACGGGCTGCAGCTGGCTTACATTAGGCTGCTGGGTACCACCGCGGTAATAGAAACGCAGGCGCTTATTATTGTTAAATGCGTAGCTGAAACTGGCGGATGGGAAAAAGTTAAATGTATGCTGCTGCAGCCGGTTCTGCAGGCTAATATTGTTATTATCCAGGTCACTGTACTGCACATTCAGCCCCAGGCTATAATCATACGTTTTCTTTTGCGTGCGCAGGCTTACCCCTGCCTGCTGAGTTGAGAAAGTATTCTCAAACGAATTACTTAAACTATCATTGGGCCGGTCGTAGATGCCTTTGATGGCGTTAAAATCATACGTGAGCTTATCGGATGAGGAATAGTTACGGCTCCAGGCATAGGTAAATTCCAGGAAGTGATCTTTTGCCAGCGGCTCCGTGTAAATGAGGCGTACATTGGTGTTCAGGCCTTTGTTGGTAATATCATTACGCTGGTCTATACTATCTGTTTGTATGGCGCCGTTAGGCTGTATAAACAGGTTATTGGAGTGATTATAGTTCTCCATATCGCTGTTATTGGTGCCTATATTCAGGTTAGCGCTAAAGGTGCGCCCGGTTTTATAGAATTTTTTGCGGTACAGCACATCTGCAGCAAAGGAGGGCGTTGTATTGTTGCCGGCATTACGGGTGGTACCGTTGTTCACCAGCTGGTGCGAGCCTCCCAGGGATTCATACAGGTTATCCTGGAAATTACTGCTGGTAGTATAATTTAAGTTGGGTGAAATAACCATGGACTGTGTACTGTCTATCTCATACTCCACCCGCATATTAAAGTTATGATTGGTGTTGCTGCTGACCGAGTTTGAGCGCTGGTTATAGTAGTAGGTAGTATCGGGCAGCAGGTTCTGGCGCGCGCTGTTACGCTCATTTTCCGTGGTGGTATTGTTATAAAAATAGCTGCCGCTGATGCGGATCCTTTTTGTAAGGTCCTGGCTGTAATTAAGGCCTGCGGTCCAGTTGCGGGAAATGCCGTTACCGCCGTTGTTACCCATACCTCCGCGCATGCCCCGGCCACTGCCCATACTAAGGCCGCTGACATCTGTATACCCCTGGTTGTTGATGTTGTTACCGCTGCCTATGAAAGAAAGCTGCTGATCTTCCCGGAAACGGTTCAGCGAGGTGCTGGCCGCAAAGCGCTCACTGGTGCCTGCGCCGGCAGATACCTGGCCGAACATGCCTTTTTTACGGTCTTTTTTGATGGTGATGTTAATGGCTTTTTCCGTTTGCCCATCGTTAATACCGGAGAACTGGGCCTGGTCAGATTTTTTATCGATCAGCTGGATCTTGTCTACAATCTCGGCCGGCAGGTTTTTGGTGGCCAGCTTGGGATCATTGCCAAAAAAAGGTTTGCCATCTACCAGGATCTTTTTCACGGTTTCGCCCTGGGCTTTAATGTTACCATCCTTATCTACTTCCACGCCGGGCAGCTTTTTCAGCAGCTCCTCCACCACGGCGTTCTGCCGGGTTTTGAAGGAGCCCGCGTTAAATTCCAGCGTATCCTTTTTAACGCGGATGGGTGGCTTTATTTCCGTGATCTCAACAGCATCCAGGGTAACACCGGTCTTTTGCAGGGGAATAGCGCCCAGTGCAGCAATGGGCTGTTCCGGGGTAATAGATACGGTTTGTAATAATGGCCGGTAACCCAGGAAAGTGATGTAGAGCTTATAGGTGCCTTCGGGAAGATCTTCCAGGGTAAAGGCGCCTTTTTTATCGGTAAAGGCCGATGCGGCCATGGTGGAATCTTTGGCGTATAATAAGGCCACGCTGGCATCTGCCAACGGCTGTTCGGAGCTTTTATCAGTAAGATGGCCTTTGATCTGTCCTTTCTGCCTCATCTGCCCCCGGACCAGGGTACCACACAGGATAATAAAGACCAGCGTGCATACAAGTGACTTCATCTCTCTATCTAATTATTAACGCTATAGCCTCCTGCTTTTGATGCCTTTTAGCGTTGTATACCGGCGCTGTAAGTTAATAAGTAAAAGCCGGGCGAACATTGCCGCCTACGGAGTTTTACCGCCATTTATCTGCCCTGCGGAAACACTTGATCCTCAGCCGATCATGAACGATCTGAAAGGATGCGGCTGCTATCTGATTGCCGCCAGGCTTGTGCAAAGTACAGATTCTCAGTTAAGCATTCTTATTTACTGTTAATTATTGTTAAGAAAAGGAAGCAGACCCGCCCGGAAAACAATAGTTTTGTTACCATGCGTAAGCGCATCCGTAACATACTTATACTAATGAGCGTTTGCATCCTGGGGATCTATCTTTTCCAGGGTTACTGGCTCTATAATTCCTACGAAGTACAGTTTGACCAGTTTAACCGGGATATAAACGGGGCGCTGCGTACGGCGTTATTCAATAACCAGTTTATTGAGGCCCGCCGGCTGGTGCATTATTACGGTAAGGACACTGCCGTGAAGCGGGTATCCAGCCTGGTTTTGCCGCCGGAGCAGGTAAGCGCACCCCGGGCAAAAAGAGATTCGGCCCAGGCGATGTTAGATGCTATTATGGGCGGTGAGCGCCCCCTGCCGGTGTTTAAGCCCGGCACACCTTCCCGCACTTTTGCGGATACGCTGGCCCGGCAAATGTCGGACCTGATATTGTTAAATAACCTTTACGGGGATAGTGTGAACCTGAAAGGGCTGGATTCCAACTTTACCGCGGAGCTGCATAACCGGCAAATTGTAACGGGTTATAAGTTTGATACTTTTCATGTAAACTTCAGCAACTTTTCCCGGGAAAGCTTCCGGGACAGCATGCGTATAAGAGAGCCGCTAAAAACCAGCAAAATGCCCTTTAACCCGGCCAGCAACCTGTTTGTACAGGCAACCTTTGCATCGCCCCTGCAATACATTCTGATGAAAATGGTGTGGACGCTGTTCACATCGCTGGTGCTGCTGATACTAACCACCCTTTGCTTTATTTACATGCTGCGCACCATCTTAAAGCAAAAGCGCTTATCTGACGTAAAGAATGATTTCATCAACAACATGACGCATGAGCTGAAAACGCCCATTGCTACTGTATATGCAGCGGTGGAGGCTATGCAGAACTTCAACGCGTTAAGCGATCAGCGTAAGACAAAAAACTACCTGGATATTTCCAAGCAGGAGCTGCAGCGCCTCTCTGACCTGGTGGAGAAAGTATTACAAATTGCAGCAGAAGAGAAAGAAGAAATAGAGCTGTTTAAAGAGGAAACAGACCTGAACGACCTGATAGATAACATTATTACCAACCACCAGGTAAAAACAGGCCAGCCGGTACAGTTCCGCTATGATAACCATTTGGATCACCCGCTGGTGTATGTGGACAAAACCCATTTATCCAACGCGGTGAACAACCTGGTGGATAATGCTATTAAATACTCCGGCGATCAACCCATGGTACACATCCAGTGCAGTAAAAGCAATGGCCTGCTAACTATAAAGGTGAAGGATAACGGCATTGGCATACCCCGCATTTACCAGGAAAGTATTTTTGACAAATTCTTCCGGGTGCCTACCGGCAACCTGCATAATGTAAAGGGCTTTGGCCTGGGTTTAAGCTATGTGAAAAAGATAGCGGAGCTGCACCATGGCAGCATTACGGTACGCAGTGAGCCGGAGAAAGGCAGTGAATTTACAATGGAGGTCCCTGTTTAATTTTAGATCTTAGATCTGCGATTTTAGATCTGATAGGAGCACTTTAAATCTAAAATCGTAAGTCTGAAATCGTAAATCTATTTTATGGCAAAAGTATTATTGATAGAGGATGAATATCAGCTGGGCCAGATTGTGAAAGACAGCCTGGAAATGCGCGGCTTTGATATGCTGTACGCAGCAGATGGTAAAGACGGCCTGCGCCTGTACCAGCAGCACCATCCCGATGTGGTGGTGCTGGATATTATGATGCCCAACATGGATGGGTTTAGCGTAACCACGGAGATCCGCAAGCAGGATAAGCTGACGCCCATTATATTCCTTACCGCCAAATCGCAAACGGCGGATGTGGTGAAAGGTTTTGAGCTGGGGGGTAACGATTACCTGAAGAAACCTTTTAGCATGGATGAGCTGATAGTACGTATCAAAGCCCTGCTAAAACGTGCCAGCGAGCAGCCTGCGCCCCCGCCGGGTGTGGAAAGCGGGGAGGTGGTAATGATAGGACAGTATGCTTTTAACTACATAAAGCAAACGCTTACCCGTAATGGCAATTCGGCTTTTCTTTCACACCGTGAGGCCGAGATACTGCGCCGCCTGTACGATAACAAGAACCAGGTAATGGAGCGTAAAGCGGTGCTGCTGGACCTTTGGGGAGATGATAGCTTTTTTAATGCCCGCAGCATGGATGTGTTCATCACCAAAATACGCCGCTATCTGAAAGAAGATCCGCGGGTACAGATCGTGAACATCCGCGGGGTAGGGTATAAGCTTATTTTTTAAATGACCTGTGTAGTGATCATATCCGGGTTTATTTCAAAGGCAATGGTCACTTTGGTACCGGCCGGCTGGTTACGCGCATCTACCAGGTCGGCCACCTGTATGCTGAAACGGGTATCGAACAGTGACTTGTACAGGTCTACCCGCTCCTGGCACAGGTTCATGCCTTTGGATTGATGCCTGCCTGTTTTTAACCCGTTATCCGTATACCTTGCCGCTTCGCTGCGGCCTACCCCATTATCCATGATCTCACATATCACTACCCGCTCATTTTGCTGCCGCCATTTAATGTGCAGCCGCCGCTCTCCTGTTTTATTCATTAGCCCGTGCCAGATGGCGTTTTCAAGGAAAGGCTGTATGAGCATGCCGGGTACGTAATATTCGCAGGGGTTAATGTCTTCATCCACCTCCATGGTGTAGCTAAAGGCATGGTCGGTACGCAGGCATTCTATTTTCAGGTAATACTGCAGCAGGTCCATTTCATCCCGCAGGGAAATAAAATTCTTTTCCGCATGCATCAGCACCATGCGCAGCAGGCGTGCAAAGCTGGAAATATAATCTTCGGCCTTTTGCATTTGCCCGGTGAGCAGGCAGTTATATACCCCGTTCAAACAGTTGAACAGGAAGTGTGGGTTCATTTGTGATTTAAGCGTTACCAGCCGGAACTCAGCCAGCTGCCGGTGCAGCTGCTGTACTTCGGCCTCCTGCAGCTGCGCCTTTTGCTCCGCCAGTGTTTTGCCTATTTTAATGGCGCCGATAGCGGCTATTTTTTCCAGCACACGCAGGTGCATGGGCCTGTAAAAGCCGGGACGGTGATGTTCGGAATCTATTACGCCTATCACCTTTCCCTCATAACAAATGGGTACGGCTATTTCAGACAGGCGGCGTTTATCGTCCTGTATATAACGGGCATCCTTACTGGTGTTGGAAATAATTTCCGGTTTGCCGGTAATGGCCACGGTACCGGTTATGCCCTGGCCCACGGGAATTTCAAGCGGCTCTTTTATTTCAAAACGTATGGGGTTCTTGGGGCCATAGGCGGCTTTTTGCACCAGCACCTGCCGTTCGGCATCCAGCAGGTATATTACACAGTCTTCAAACTCCAGGTGGCGGATGCAGTTCTTGGCAATATCCCACAGGATATCATCGATCGTATTTTTTCCAAAAAGGGAGGTTGCAAAATAAGTAACCGTTGCTTCTGCCTGGTATTTTCGTTTATACCTTAGCAGTAGTAGGAAGAGGATAACAATACACACCAGTAGCGCAATTACTGCCCCAATGTAGCCCGCAACAGTCATAGTGGGTATTTGTACCCTAAAAGGTAAGATTTTTTTGGCAAATGTGAATTCTCTTATCTTTGTTGCCCTATGGAGCAGATAGTACAGCAAATAACGGCCTACACACAGGAAATACAGGCCTTTGAACCTAAAACGGCAGATGAGCTGGAGCAATACCGCATTAAGTTCCTTGGAACAAAAGGGATTGTAAAAGCCATGTTCGGGGAAATGAAGCAGGTACCTAATGAACGTAAAAAGGAGTTCGGGCAGGTATTGAACAGCTTTAAGCAGGTAGCGGAAGAGCGCTATACGCAGTTTGAGCACTTAAAGGACGGCGCCGGCCAAACGCAGGCTGCGGTGGACTTTAGCCTGCCTGCAGAAGCGCACCGCCTGGGCACCCGCCACCCTATCAGCATTGTACGCAATAAGATCATCCACATATTTGAGCGGCTGGGTTATACGGTAGCCGAAGGCCCGGAAATTGAAGACGACTGGCACAACTTTACGGCGCTGAACCTGCCCGAAAACCACCCGGCGCGTGATATGCAGGATACCTTTTACATCAGCAAGAACCCCGACTGGCTGCTGCGCACCCATACTTCCAGCGTGCAGGTACGCACTATGGAAGTCGGTAAGCTGCCCATACGCGTAATATGCCCGGGCCGGGTATACCGTAATGAAACTATCAGCGCACGGGCGCACTGCTTCTTTCACCAGGCAGAGGGTTTGTATATTGATGAAAACGTATCTTTTGCCGATCTGAAACAAACGCTGTATCACTTTGTGAAGGAGCTGTTTGGCGAGGATGTGCGCATCCGCTTCCGCCCTTCTTACTTCCCGTTCACAGAGCCCAGCGCAGAAATGGATATTTCCTGCATTATCTGCGGGGGCGAAGGCTGCTCCGTATGTAAGCATACCGGCTGGGTTGAGATACTGGGCTGCGGTATGGTGCATCCCAAAGTGCTGGAAAACTGCGGTATTGATCCTGAAAAATATACCGGCTTTGCTTTTGGAATGGGTATAGAACGTATTACCATGCTGAAGTACCAGATCAAAGACCTTCGATTGTTCTCCGAAAATGATACCCGCTTCCTGGAACAGTTCACGGGCGCGGTATAGCAATAGATAGCCGAGGCAGCCAAAAAGAATGTAAAATCATAAATGTAAAATTTAAAATGTAAAAGTAGAATGCCACGATTTTAAGTACAGGCTTATGTTTCCGGCATTTCTACTTTTACATTTATGATTTATCCCGTTCATAAAGTCTTTCCAATGGTCTCTATGAACCTCCTTCGTCGGTTTGAAATTTTACATTCTTTTTAGCCGGCCCCTTTAACCTCTCACCTCTTCTCCCCATGATCTCTTTACAGAAAATTAAAACCATTGCGGTGTGCGGCGCAGGTACCATGGGCGCCGGTATTGCACAGGTAGCGGCTGCCAGCGGGTATAATACGCTTTTGTTTGATATACAGCCAGCCATGCTGGACAAGGCAAAAGCGCAGATAACCCAAAACCTGGATACTGCAGTAGCCAAAGGCAAGCTCACAGCGGCGGATAAAACCGCTACGCTGCAACGCCTGCAGTTTAGCTCCCGGCTGCAGGATTGCGTGGCAGAAGTGATCATAGAAGCCATTGCAGAGCATTTAGAGGCCAAAACAGCGCTGTTTAACCAGCTGGCGGAACATAACCACAGCGATGCCATTTTTGCCAGTAATACCTCCTCATTATCCGTTTCCCGTATAGCGGCCGGCGTTATGGATCCATCGCGGGTAGCAGGTATGCACTTCTTTAACCCCGCCCCACTTATGAAGCTGGTAGAGGTGGTAACCGCAGAAAGCACCCACCCCGAAGCTGCAGCGCTGGTGTATGAGCTGGCCAAAAGCATGGGCAAAACACCGGTGCATGTAAAAGATGCCCCGGGCTTTATTGTGAACCGGGTAGCCAGGCATTATTACCTGGAAGCCATGAAAGCTGCGGAGCAGGAGCTGGCAGACTTTGCCACCATTGACCGGTTGCTGGAAAGCATCGGTTTCCGTATGGGGCCTTTTGCGTTGATGGACCTGATCGGGAATGATGTGAACCTGGCCGTAACACAATCCTTATACAACGCTTTTGCGCAGGCGCCGCGTTTTGCCCCCAATGAGCTGCAGGCCAGCAGGGTAGCGAAGGGAGAGCTTGGCCGTAAGAGCGGCAAGGGTTTTTATAATTACGAATGATCAATTACGAATTACGAATTGGGTATTTCGTTAAGTACTGATACAATCAAATGAGATATATTATGTAAGATGTAATAAAGCAGTTGTAATTAAGCATATAAAATGCCTGAAATCGCTGCATTTAATTCGTAATTCGTAATTGAATAATTCGTAATTGAAATTGTTACTTTTGCGCTCATGATCTTAGTTACCGGCGGAACAGGTTTTTTAGGCAGTAATCTATTACGGGCACTGGTAAAGGCCGGCAAGCCCGTACGCGCTTTATACCGCCAGCAGATACCCGAAACATTACAGGATATACGATCACAGATAACCTGGTTCCAGGGCGATGTGCTGGATGTTATAAGCCTGGAAGAAGCCATGCAGGGTATTACACAGGTATACCATTGCGCCGCCGTAGTATCTTTTCAGCCTGCTGCACACCGCAGCATGCTACAGATAAATGTTGAAGGTACCGCCAATGTAGTGAACCTGGCCCTGGATGCCGGTGTGCAAAAGCTGGTGCATGTAAGCTCTGTAGCTGCCCTGGGCCGCACAAAAGAGGGCGCGCCGGTAAATGAGGAAAGCGAGTGGATAGAAAGCCGTAACAACTCCCAATACGCGGTTAGCAAATACCGGAGCGAAATGGAAGTATGGCGCGGCGTGGCTGAAGGGCTGCCGGCAGCTATTGTAAACCCTTCTATTATACTGGGCAGCAGCTACTGGCACGATGGTTCCGGTGCGCTGTTCAAGAACGCCTGGAAAGAATTTCCCTTTTATACCAAAGGCATTAACGGCTATGTGGATGTGGAAGATGTGGTAAAGGTAATGTGCGCGCTGATGGAGAGTGATATCAGCGGGGAGCGTTACCTGCTTTCTTCAGAGAACTGGAGCTATTATGATCTTTTTGCTGAAATGGCTGCGCAGCTGGGTAAAAAACCGCCGCATATCAATGTACAATCCTGGCTGGCGGAAGTAGTGTGGCGTATGGAAAAAGTGAAAGGTATGTTCACCGGCAGCAAACCCCTGGTTACAAAAGAAACCGCCCGTACCGCCCAGATGAAAATATACTATAACACGGATAAGATCTTACAGGCATTACCGGGATTCCGGTTCACCCCGTTAAAACAAACCATTGCCCGTGTTTGTAAAGACTTTTTACAGGATGCAGCTGCGGGTAAGCTATCTAAATAACAATGCGCCTATTGCGGCCGCCAGCACCTTTTCCGTATCGGCCTTCACACGCTTGCTTACCCATACCCGGGGCTGCTCTCCCGGCATTACAGCCGCTACTGCATTGCCCTTTATATGAAACTCATAACACACCTTCTCATAAGAGTTTACAATACCAAAACGGTTATGCGCAGTAACACGGATCTCAGTATCCGGTGAGCGCAGTATGCCAATGGGTTTATTATCATTCAGCTCCAGGTAATGCGGGTTTTTTAACAGCAGCTCCCAGCGTACCAGCGGGTTACTTTGGGTACCGTTAATAAGAATGTAAAAAAGCGGGTTGGTGGGAGGTGTTTTTTCCAGCCAATCGGGTAAAGTACGGCCGGAGAAACTAACGCGCGGCGTGTTTAACGCCTGTACCAGTATTTGCTCGCTGCTATCTTTTACCAGGAAGTTGAAAGGGTTATCAACGTTCTTAAAAGTAATGTTGGTGGCGCTGGCAACACTGTTCTTACGGGCGGTGGTGGTATAAGCGCCGTAATGGAATGTTTTGGCAGAGAACCAGCCGTCGCTGATCTCTACCTTCCACTCCTGGTCATCAGTATAAAGATCCTGTGCGGCAGCGGGTGCTGTTGTATTAACAGGGCCGGCAAAGCATAGAACAGCAGCAACAAAGCTTTGTAAAAGGGATATATGCATGGTATAAGCGGTTGGCGGTTGGCTGTTAGTTATTAGCCGTTAGCTTTAAGCAGCTAATAGTTAACAGCTAAAGGCTATTTATTCATTACTTTTTCCCACAGTTCAGGAATACGTTTGATCCAGGTAAGCTCTTTCATTTTAGTACGGGCTTCTTCTGCCGGAGAGCCAAAGTATGTTTTGCCACCTTCCAGCGAGCTGGGTACACCTGATTGTGCCAGCACAACGGCGTCTTTACCGATCACCAGGTCTTTGGATACGCCTACCTGGCCCCAGAGGATCACGTTATCTTCTATATGCGCTTTACCACCAATGCCTACCTGTGCGGCAAACAGGCAGTTGCGGCCTATAACGGTACCGTGGCCAATGTGTATCATGTTATCCAGTTTGGTGCCCTGGCCTATGATGGTATCGCCGCTTACGCCTTTGTCGATGGTGCAGCCGGCGCCTATTTCCACATCACTTTCAATTATAACCCGGCCGCAGCTTTCCATTTTATCATACATCACGGCGCGGTCCTTCCTTCTTTTAAAGTAAAACGCATCGGCGCCAATAACGGTACCTGCATGAATGATCACGTTATCGCCAATAACAGTATGGTCATAAATAGTAACGTTGGGATGTATGAGGCAATTGCTGCCTATACGCACATGATTACCAATGAATACGTTAGGTTGTATAATGGTGTCTTCACCTATTACGGCGCTATCGCTGATGGGTTTGGAGGAGGGTTCAAACGGGCGGAAATGTTTTACAAGGGATACATAGGCGCTGAACGGATCGTCGGTAACCAACAACGCCTTACCTGCCGGGCAGGCTACTTTTTTGTTGATGATGATAATGGTAGCTGCAGAATTAAGGGCTTTATCGTAGTACTTCTCAAAGTCCACGAATGATATATCTCCTTCCTGTACTTTATGGATCTCGTTGATACCGGCGGCCATCAGCTGATGGTTGCCTTCCAGCGCTGCGCCTATCATAGCGGCTATCTCTGTAACGGCAACAGGTGCTTCAAACTTCATAGCATATTGAATTAGTGAGTGATTTAAGGTGAGCAAAGTTAGGTGAAAAAAGGAAGTAAGAAGTATCTTATCGCTTACCGCATAGTGCTGATTTTTTACTTCCATCGTCGTTCAGCAGACTGTTGTTATCCACACTTTTTTTAGTGGTGTGAATAAAATTTTTTGTAAAATTTTTCTTTTGTCATAAAATTCTTTTTAATATTGTGTAGGGAATTTTGTTTCCCTGTACTTACTAACCCATTCACATAACAAGAAAGTCTGATTGTTCGCACGGTCAGACTTTTTTTATTGCCTTTAAAACCCGCTACTACCAAGTGTTTCAGCTTACACCCATTTTTATCATCCTCAAAAGCATCATCCCCTTGCATTGCTTTTTATCCTTTTCATGCGGGTATCATGCACAACAAGCAAAGGGCTGTTTTTTGCTTTTTTGACCTTTAAAGCCCTGCTTTACCCAAAAATTTTTTGTGTAAGCGCATTAAAAGTGCGGTTATGATCCATAAAATATCCTTTAACGCATAAAAAGGTAACAAACCCGGCTTAAAAAGTAGTGAAATGGAAAGGAAATTATAACGTTGAGGTGTATACGTAGTATAAGCGCAAACCCTTATTAATCCTGCAGGTTAGCGGCTTTTATAAGGTGGTTCATTTGCAGCAGGCGTATTTTTTTGCCTTCCAGCTCTATGAGGCCGTCTTTCTTAAATTCGGAGAGTAAACGGATGGCAGATTCTGTAGCGGTACCTACCAGGTTGGCAATTTCTTCTCTTGAAAGGCGAACGTTCAGGGTTTGTCCGTCGCTTTCAACGCCATAGGTTTCATGAATGAATAACAGGGTTTCAGCTAAGCGTTCCCTTACCGGTTTCTGGGCCAGGTGGGTGATCTTTAATTCAGCTTTGCGCAGTTCGCTGGAGAGGATGCGCATCATTTCAAAAGACAGGCCCGGATCTTTTTGCAGTACGTTCAGGAACAGGTCTTTGGGAATAAAGCATACCTGTGCATCATCCAGCGCCACCGCGGTAGCGGTATACCGTTCGCCGCTTAGTAAGGCTTTATAACCCATAATATCCCCTTCCTTTACCAGGCGTATGATCTGTTCACGGCCATCGTCGCCGCTATGGGTGAGCTTTATTTTTCCGGAGTTGATGCAGTAGATACCAAAGGAGTGAGCGCCTTCCTGGAAAATAACCTGTCCTTTTTTGTACAATGAACATACACGGGCTTCATCAATAGCCGTGATATTTTCTCCCTCCGCTTTGCAAAAGATAGAACCAAAGCGGGCTTGACAATGTTGACAGGTGATCTGTTTAAGAGGTGTGCCCATATACGATGATGCAAAATTACTAATTTGCAGGGCGTTCACCAAAGACCATTATAAGCTGTTGTTGTACTATTACGTTATTTATAAGCCTTACCAGGTGCTTACACAGTTCAGCAAGGAAGCAAACAAAGCCTGCCTGGCGGATTATTTTGCCGTGCCTAAAGATGTGTATCCTGTTGGGCGGCTGGATTATGATAGTGAAGGACTATTGATATTAACCAACGATAAAACGTTGAACCACCGTTTATTAAATCCGCGCTTTGCACATGAAAGAGAGTATTGGGTGCAGGTAGACGGCGCTATTACGCCTGCTGCAATAACGCAGCTGCAGCAGGGCGTAACGATTAACATTGATGGTAAAGCTTATAACACCCAACACTGTAAAGCAGCTTTGTTTGAAACACCGCCGCCGGTACCGGAGCGCAACCCGCCTATACGCTTCCGTAAAGAAATACCCGCTCCCTGGATCCAGCTAATGCTTAAGGAAGGTAAGAACCGGCAGGTGCGTAAAATGACGGCGGCTGTTGGTTACCCCACGTTGAGGCTTATCCGTTACCGGATAGCCGGCCTTACCCTTAACGGCCTGCAGCCCGGAGATATGTTGCAGCTGGAACGGGAAGCCGTTTATAATGCGCTGTTTAAATAAGCTATTAGCCGTTAGCTTTTAGCTGTTGGCAGGAGGCACTAGCTAACGGCAAATAGCAAATAGCTAACAGCTAAAACCTAATGTCTAACGGCCCTTCTTTGCGCTTTCCACTAATTTAGCTAGGTTTGTTACCAACAAACATTCCATATGCTGAAATCAATGACCGGGTTTGGAAGGGCAGAAAGCACGCGCGGAGAGACTATTATAACCGTAGAGATAAAATCTTTGAACGGTAAACAGTTTGAGGTGAATCTGAAATTATCCCCCTTATTAAGGCCGTACGAGTTTGACATCCGCAACCAGCTGCAGCAAACCTTGCAGCGCGGCACGCTGGATGCTACCATCAACATCCGTCAGAACGGCGCTACCCGGCCGGTTATGGTAAATACGGAGCTGGCTAAGTTCTACTATCAATCCATTACCACCCTGGCAACAGAGCTGAACCTGCCGCAGGATGATATGCTGAATGTGCTGATGAAGCTACCCGAGGTAATAACCCCGGCCACTGAACAGATTGTGGAAGAGGAATGGCTGGCCATTCAGAAGGTATTAAGGTCCGCACTGGAAGAGCTGGATACCCACCGCCAGGATGAAGGTACCGTACTGGAAGCCGACCTGCTGCTGCGGATAGAGAATATAGAAAGCTATTGTGTAAAGGTACGGGAGCTGGACCCCCTGCGTAAAGACCGTATACGCCAGCGTTTGGAACAGCTGCTGGCTGACTATGTAGGTAAGGAGAATGTGGATGCCAACCGTTTGGAGCAGGAGCTGATCTTTTATTTAGAGAAGCTGGATATCTCCGAAGAGCTGGTGCGCCTGGAAAACCACTGCCGTTACTTTAAGGAGATACTGCGCGAAGCAGATATGGCCAAGGGTAAAAAGCTGGGTTTTGTGCTGCAGGAAGTAGGACGTGAAATAAACACCACCGGCTCTAAAGCCAACGATGCCGGCATACAGCAATGGGTGGTATTAATGAAAGACGAACTGGAAAAGGCCAAAGAACAAGTATTAAATGTACTATAGTCAACTTATGAAACAAATGAGGGCGGCCATTGTCATGGGCTGCCTGGGACTGGCATCCTGCCTGCCGGTTAAAATGGATGCCTATGAAAAGAACGAGGAGATACCAGGGCACCAGTGGAGCTATCAATACAAACCTGTATTTGAAGTAACCATTAAGCCGGAAGACACCGCCTACCTGTATAACATTTATGTAAACATCCGCCACCAGGATGCTTACCCCTACAGCAATATATGGGTGCTGGTAAATACCCAGCTCCCGGGCGACAGCAGCCTGCAACCCCGCAGGGTAGAGCTGCCGCTGGCAGATGCTTCCGGTAAATGGTTAGGCAGCGGGCTGGATGATATTTATGAGCACCGCATTCCTATCCAGCAACAGGCCATCCTGAACAAGCCCGGCACCTATCGTTTTACATTTGAACAAAATATGCGGCAAAATCCGCTGCCTTATGTGATGAATGTGGGACTGCGGATAGAGAAAGCCGGCGCACGGCCATGAGACGTTTCTTACATAAACTACAGGACCAGAAGGTAACCTCCTTCATTTACCTTTTTGTATTGGCTTATACCATACTGGCACTGGTATGGTGGGGCGTGCTGTTGTACCTGCAGGGCCGGCAGATCACCGGTTTTGAGCGGCGCAACCTTGAGCTGCGTATTGATAATGTGGCACACCCCGTGGAATACCAGATGGAGCTGGAGCGTATAGAAAAGGATGAGCGCATGCGCACCTTTAAATTCTTTGGAGAAGGCGGCACCTTCCTAGGTATTATACTGGTAGGCGCCTTTTTTGTATACCGCTCCATATGGAAGCATATGAAGCTTACCCAGCAGCAGCAGAATTTTATGATGGCGGTAACGCATGAGCTAAAATCGCCCATAGCCGCAGCAAAGCTAAACCTGGAAACTATTCGCAAACATAAGCTGGATGAGGAAAAGCGGCTAAAGCTGGTAGAAAATACCATTAAAGAGACCGACCGCCTGGACCAGCTGTGCAACAACATACTGTTAGCCTCCCAGCTGGAAGCCGACCGGTATAAGCTGTTCCGCGAGCCGCTGGATTTTTCAGCCCTGCTGGATGGGAATATCAAAGAGCTGCAGGCACGCATTACCACCCACACCATTGTGGCTGATATACAGCCCCGTATATGGGTGGAGGGTGATAAGTTCATGCTGCAGATGGTACTGAGCAACTTAGTGGAAAATGCGGTAAAATATGCGCCCAAGCAAACCGTCATCAAGGTACGTTTACACGAAAACGGTCATGTATTAAAATGGCAGGTAGCCGACCAGGGGCCGGGCATACCGCTGGAAGAGCGTAAGCGGGTGTTCCTGAAGTTTTACCGTATTGGCAATGAAAATACCCGTAAGGCAAAGGGCTCCGGCCTGGGCCTGTTCCTTACCCAAAAGATCATGGAACAGCATGGAGCTACCATACAGGTAAAGGATAATACCTCCTCGGGCGCCTGCTTTGAGATCAGCTGGCCGTTATATTCCGTGCAAACGGCGTAAATTTGCACCACGGTTTTCAATTCCGACAATCTGTAAAGCGGAAGATGTAACTTAGAAGGATATGAAAGAAGCAACGAAAGCATCTATACTCTTGGTAGAAGATGAGGAGAACCTCCAGGAAGCGCTGAAGCTAAACCTGGAGCTGGAAGGTTATGAGGTAACAGCAGCAGATAATGGTACCACTGCGTTAAAGGCGGTGAAGAACGAATATTTTGACCTCATTATACTGGATATTATGCTGCCGGAAATGGATGGCATAGCGGTGTGTGAGAACATCCGCATACAAAATAATGATGTACCCATCCTGTTCCTGAGCGCCCGCAACAGCAGTGCCGACCGCGTGCTGGGCCTTAAAAAGGGGGGGGATGATTATATGACCAAACCCTTTAACCTGGAAGAGCTGCTGTTAAGGGTGGAGAAGCTGATCGTAAAGAACAAGCGTATACAGGACAAGGATAGTGTGCCCAATGTTTACCGCTTTGGCAATAACACCATTGACTTTGCTGCGCAGGAGTGTATCGGGAAGGATGGTAAGAGCTATGAGCTGAGTAAAAAGGAAACCATGCTCCTGAAGCTGCTGATAGAGAACAAGGGCGAGGTAGTAACCCGTGAAAAGATACTGCAGGTAGTATGGGGCTATAATGTATACCCTACCACCCGCACCATTGATAACTTTATACTGAACTTCCGCAAATACTTTGAGGAAGACAGCCGTAACTCCAAATACTTCCACTCGGTAAGAGGGGTTGGCTACAAGTTTACGGAACAGTAATTTACCCCCTGACCACTTATAATAGTTTTCCCTCCGATTGCGATATAAATACTGCCTTGCAGTAATTGGCACTTTACATTCAGTGCGATTTAGTAGATATTTAATAGGTGTATCAGCTACACTTTGCTATTGATCCTTTTGTAAACCTTATTAGTGTTACTGCAATACGGGCATATGTTTTCAGCGGGCGATTGGAACTATTGGTTATTCTTCTTATTAAGCATAGCGCTTATCTGCTACTTATTTTACCGCCGCGAAAGAAGTATCAGGCAGAACTCCACCAAAGAAATAAACCAGCGGCAATCTATGGTGAATCTTGAGCTGCACGCCTTTCAGGCGCAGATGGACCCCCATTTCATCTTCAACAGTTTAAACGCTATTCATCATTACATCCTCAGCACCAGCACGGATATGGCCTCCCTGTACCTGACGCGCTTTTCAAAGCTGATGCGCCTTATGATAGCTAATTTTAACAAAGAATGGATTAGCCTGGAGGAAGATGTGGAGGCGCTGGAGCTGTACATTCAGCTGGAGCAGCTGCGTTTTGAACCGCAGTTCGTGTACAAGCTACATCTTTCACCGGAGGTAAGCCATCAATTTACCCTGGTGCCCCCAATGATCATACAGCCTTATGTGCAGCAGGCCATCTGGCACCGCATATTACAGCGCCCTCAAAAAAGCGGCGGCCGGCTGGAAGTATTTATTGGCCGCCAGCAGGACCAGCTATTTATACAGGTAGAGGATAATGGTGTGCGCGGGGAGCTGCAGCCCGCCTCCTATGCCGCCACGCAGCTAAGCCGCAATGTAGCCATTGCAGCGGAGCGTTTGCAGATAATGAGTGAAAAGTACCACATACATGCCCAGGTAACGGAGCAGGATATTTATGATGAACCTTCCCAAACCAGTGTTAGCCGCATTACCATTAACCTCCAGCATATTACCAGCCGCCACCAGCAGGCCGGATGAGCATAGCCCCGGCGGCAGTTAAAAATGCCGTTTACATTTTATTTTCGTAATTTATCGGTGGGACAAATCCGTAACTGAAGACTAGGCCAACTAAGTATCCATCACTATTGCCAACTGCCACCCATGCATGCCATTATTGTGGATGACGAAAAACACTGTCGTGACGTATTAATGCTGCTCCTTAGCCGGCACTGCCCGGATATTACCATTGATGCTGTTTGCGTTGACGGACCCACTGCGCTGGAAGCCATTGAAAAGCAGCCCCCCGAGCTGTTGTTCCTGGATGTAGAAATGCCTGGTATGAATGGTTTTGAGCTGCTGGAAGCCTGCCCTGCCACGCCTTTTTCCGTGATCTTTACTACTGCATATGATCAATACGCCATACGCGCCATTCGCCACAGCGCGCTGGATTATCTTTTAAAACCTATTGAGAAGGATGAGCTGTTAAGGGCCGTGGAAAAAGCGGCCGCCCGGCAGCTGCTGCTTACCGGCACCAAGCTGCAGCACCTGTTACAGTTCCTGCATGAGCACCTGCAGGCTAATGAGCGCCTGGCACTGCCCACACTGGAAGGCTTACGCATGGTGCTGCCCAAAGATGTAATGTACTGTACGGCGGAGGGCGCCTATACCCGGCTGCTGCTGCAGGATGGCCAAAACCCGCCGCTGATATGCCGTACGTTAAAAGAAGTGGAAGTGGTGCTGAAGGATAAAGGATTTTTCAGAGTGCATCACAGCTATCTCATTAACCTTTCCTTTATGGATAAATATATTAAGGGAGATGGGGGAGAGATCATTATGAGCGATGGCGCCAGCATACCGGTATCGCGGCAGCGCAAGCAGGAGTTTATGGCGCGGATCGAGAAACTATAAACGTTTCACCTCATCGCAGGCTATCCACCCGGTTTTACCATCTGCCAGCTGCACTTTGCAATAATCCGCAGTAGCATCCAATACCTGCACTTTCATCCCTTCATTCAGCTCAAACAGGTCTTTCCCGTTCTGGTCCGGCGCTGCTTTGGCCTTAATGCCGCTGTTCATAACAATGCCGGTATGGTGGCTATGCAGGCTGCTGTAGGTGTAAATGGACATGAAGAGGTATGCTATAAACACTACGCCTATAACGCTAACCCCCATACGAACTATACGGTTATTAAAACGTGCTGCCAGCAAATAAGCCAGCACCCCGCCGATCAGCAGCCAGAATAATACCAGGCTGCCAACTGCCCAGCCATTGGGCGTATACAGGTGCTCCCACTGCTGCCACCATTTCTGGAAGAACAGTAATGGCAGTTCATCGGTAAAGCCCTGTACACGCTGGTTAGCCAGGTCCAGGTTATGGGTAACGGACTCATTATACGGGTTAAGCTGTAATGCTTTTTCGTAGTTGTAAATAGCCTGACCGGTGCGGTTGCTTTTATAATAGGCATTGCCTGCATTGAAATACAGATCTTCCAGCGGATAACCTTCGTTGATCAGCTGCTGGTATATGTTGGCCGCCTCTGTGTACTTGTTTTGCTGGTACAGGGTATTGGCTTTTTCAAACCGCTGCTGCGGCGTAAGCCCCTGTGCCTGCAGGGTATTATAACCCAGCAGCAATAAAAGGATTATATAGCGTACCGGTTTCATACTACTTGTTGCTTCGTTTTCAATTGCTCTTCCAGCTGGCTGATGACTTTTACGGCCTGCTGGTAAGTGCCCTGCATTTTATCGTTGCTTTGTGCCGGTGCATACAGCGCCATTTCACAATTATCCAGCAGGTCAAAAAGCTGCAGGGTATTTTCCCCGTTGATGCGGCGGCCGGCCAGCTTGTTTTGTACCAGCTGCTTATTCAGATCGGCAAAGGGAATTTCCAGCTTATGGCTCAGGTAACCCCATACGGCGCGGGAAGTTTCTTCGTAAAAAGCGCGGTCCTTCCCTTCTTTCAGGTAACGGGCAGCCAGCTCCAAACGTTTCAGCGCTGCTTTGTTGGCGTAGCGGTGTTTAAGCAGGGCGGCATTATTTCGCTGGTAGTGCTGGCGGCGGCGGTATAAAATACCGGCTATCAGCGCTATAATGGGTATCAGCAATAACAGGTAGTACCACACGCTGCCCAGTAAAAAGCCGGCATCTTTGGTCCAGCGCTGTGGCGCCAGGTGCACTGGTATCAGCACATTTTTATCGACGCTGAAATCTTCCTTATCACGTTTATTCTGTTTGCCCGGCGTTACTTTAATATTAAACGCCTGCGACTTGATGGTTTTATAGGCATGCGCTACAGGATCAAAGTACGAGAACTCAACCGGCGGAATGGTTTGGTCGCCTGCTTCCAGCGGCATTAGCGCAAACTCAAACTGCCGGCTGCCGGAAAGCGGGTTACTGTTCTTTTCAATATTATCGGTAACCTTGGGATCGTATTTTTCAAAGCTACCGGGGATCTCAACCTTCGGCTGGTTCAGCAGGTTCACATTCCCCTGGCCGGAGATATTCACTTTTAAGGTCAGCGCATCATCAGTAGTAAGCGTAGTTTTATCAATGGTGGCGCTCATGTTAAAGTGCCCTACTGCGCCGTTGTAACTGGGCGGGCGGGTATCTACAGGTAATGGTTTTACCGTGATCTTTACCGGGGTGCTCTGGATCTTATACGGCACATCCTCATAAGATACTTCGGGCCGGTTAAAGAAGTCATCAAAGAACGGATCGTTAAAGGGATCTTTAAAACCGGGATCGTTGAAGAAATCTTCAAAGGGGTCTCTTGACCGCTTGCGGTTATCGTGCGAAAGCTTTACCAGGCGTACCTGGTTATCCACCTCTACGGGGTCCAGCTCCAGGTTGCCGGATTGCAGGGGAAACAGCAGTGTTTTGCGGATAGTGAACACTTTGAACAGCTGGCCGTTTATGCGTTCCGTAGTGGCCTGCGGCGGGTTAGGCAGCTCAATATCTTTAGCGGAAAAACCTTTGAATGCCGGTACGCGCGTTACGCTGGAATTAGTGGGCAGGCGGGTATACAGTTTATACGTAGCCGTTAGCTGCTCACCTTCGTACAGGTTGGTTTTATCTACATCTACTTTCAGGAAAATATTTTTACGCAGCTTGGCATCCACATCCTCACCTTTTCGTAAAATGCCTTCGGCCACATCTTCATCCGGGCCGCGGTGGCCGGGTTGAAAGCCGGGCGGCTGTTGTGCGGGAGCCTGCGGCGCAGCGTTGTGATTCACACTTTTGATCACCTCAATGGTAACAGGATTGGAGTGTACCACATTCCCATTTACGCGGGCCGTAGCGCCGGCTAAGGTAAAGTTACCGGTACGTTTGGGCTGCAGTACATAGATCAGCGCTATGTATTCAGAGCGGCGGCCGTTATAGATGGATTGGCCCTGTACCTGTGAGGGGCCCTGCATTACTTCAAAATCTGTAAAAGAGGGTGGTGTAAAGCTGGCTACATTAGATGCATTTTCCAGCATGAACTGGATCTGGAAAGGTTCATCCTGCGCAACACGGGTGCTGCTTACATTGGTAGTAAACCGGAATTCCTGGGCACTAGCGCAAGCTATAACGCCCAAACAAAAAAAGAGGGACAGTGCCCACTTCCTTATTTTAACCTGACAGACCATATCTCGTTGACAAATTTAACCAAAGCCTATGCTGTGGAGCTGATTTCGCCGTTAAAAGTTAGTTAAAAAAATAATAAAATATGACCTCGAGATCATTATCTGGTAAGGACTTCGCTTAATGTGCGAATGTGCAAATATGCAAATGTGCAGATGGGAAAAATAGACCGTTTCAATGCATTTGCACACTTACTCATCTGCATATCTGCACATTAGCTAATGTCTCCCAGCATAGGCCGCAGCACAATTTCTTCCACAACTGTTTGAGCGGCCAGCGTGTAGGCTGCCCATACAATATTTGCAATATCCTCAGGCGGCATCAGGCGGTCCGGCGGCGCTTCAAAACCCTCCCAGGAGGCGGTAAGCGTGGGGCCGGGGCTGAGGGCGGTCACTTTAATGTTATGCGGCTTCAGCTCTTCCCGCAGGTTTTTAGAAAAGCCTAACAAGGCAAATTTAGTAATGCTATACGCGCCGCCGTTAGGGTAGGCTTTGTAGCTGGCCGTGGAGGTAAGGTTAAAAATGTGGCCTTTATGCTGCGCTATCATAGCCGGTAACAGCTGGCGGGTAAGGTGATAGGCGCTGTATACATTGGTAGCCATCAGGTTTTCCAGCAGGCCTTCTTCCTCCTGGTGCAGGGCGCCGGGCACAAAAAGGCCGGCGTTATTTACCAGTATATCCACCACCGGGAAAGCTGCTTTTACTTTGGCTGCAAAGCTCAGCACCTGCTGCCTATCACTCATATCCACCGGCAGGGCCAGCACCTGTACATTGGGCGCCAGCTGGTGGATTTGTGCAGCCGTAGCCTCCAGTGTGGCGGCATTGCGGGCGCACAGCGCTATATTGAAACCTTCTTTGGCCAGCCTTTCGGCGATGGCTTTACCTATTCCTTTGCTGGCTCCCGTAATTACTGCGTTCATATTTTGGAGGGATTGAAAACCGGAAAATAAGAAAAAAAATGTGCAGATGTGCAGATATGCAGATGTGCAGATGGATTGCCCTCATCTTCGCTGCATTCCTCATTTGCACATCTGCATATCTGCACATCTGCCTATTCCTTCGTACCTTTGCCCCGTGATGAAGTATAAGCATATTTTCTTTGACCTGGATCATACACTGTGGGATTTTGAGACCAACTCCTACCAGACTTTAGAGGAACTCTACCATACATTTAACCTGAGCGCCCGCGGGGTGCCTGGCTTTGAAGCGTTTTACGACAGCTATGTTATTCATAACGAAATACTGTGGGACCGTTTCCGCAAAGGGCTTATTAACCGTAATGACCTGCGCTACAAACGTTTTAGCAGAACCCTGCTGGATTTTAAGATCGGTGATGAAAAGCTGTCTAATGCCCTCAGCGAAAAATTTCTGGAGGTACTGCCGTTTAAAACCGCTTTATTCCCTTACACCGTGGAAGTACTGGAATACCTGACGGCTAAGAACTATCCCCTGCACATGATCACCAATGGGTTTGAGGATACCCAGCTGCTGAAAATGCGCAATGCCAAAATTGATCATTTCTTCACGCATATTATTACTTCTGAAGTTGCGGGCAGCCTGAAGCCCTACCGGGAAATATTTGATTACGCTATTACCAAAGCCGCTACCAGGGCTACGGAAAGCATAATGATCGGCGATGCGCTGGAGCTGGACATTATAGGGGCTCACAATGCGGGTATGGACCAGATCTATTTTAATGCAAAGGTTCCGGCCACTACTATGCAGCCTACTTATTGCATTTCCTGCCTGAGTGAGCTGAAAACAATTTTATAAGGCGAATAAGAAAAGGAAATATTCTGTTTGTATACCACAAGGGTATGTTTTGCTATCGATTGCTATGAGCAAGGTAGCATTGAGGGCATAAGCTTCAGGGTAATCTTTGGCAATAAACAGTACTGGAAAAGGGCCATCAAAAAGTACGAAAGGTTTTGAGTATCACATAACAACAACAAACCTCCACCAGGTAACCGAATAAATAAGGGCTGACCAAAAAGCAATGGTCAGCCCTTTTAATTTTATGCCGTATTTGATCACTTACCTGCTGGTTTGGCTGCAGTTGCCGGTTGGGCCGGTTTTGCAGCGGCAGCGCGCAGGCTGGCGGTTTTAGAAGGTTGCATGCAGCAGGCCTTTTTCTGGGCGGTTTGCTCTTTTTTGCAACAGGCTTTGCTGTCTTTATTACAGCAGCTCTTATCCTTTGCTTTGTCCTGGGCCAGGGCCAGGGCTGCACCGCTTATGAGCAGGGCTGCAGCCAGGGTGAAAAAAGTTTGTTTCATGCTAAATATTTTTAGGTAACGGTGGTTGTGTTTATACCAGCTGTGCAATAATGGATTGCCCGCCCTTTACTACCTGGTCCAGCTGCACCTTAACAGGTGTGCCTACGGGCAGGTAAATATCCACGCGGGAACCGAACTTGATAAAGCCCAGCTCTTCATTTTGCTTTACCTGCTGGCCTGCTTTCAGGTAGTTTACAATACGGCGGGCCAGGGCGCCGGCGATCTGGCGTACCAGGATATCTGTTTTGCCATTGCCTATAACTACGGTGTGGCGCTCATTTTCCGTAGAAGATTTTGGATGCCAGGCCACCAGGTATTTACCGGCATGATATTGAGATAATTTCACTTCCCCGCTGATGGGGTTGCGGTTTACGTGCACATTGGCAGGGCTCATGAAAATAGATACCTGCAGGCGTTTATCTTTAAAATATTCGGGTTCAAAAGTTTCTTCGATCACCACTACTTTACCATCACAGGGAGAGATCACCAGCGTTTCATCCTGCGCCATATTCCGGGCGGGAATGCGGAAAAAGGAAATAATGAACAGGAACAGGATCACGGATACAATAAAAAAGCCCCAGGTAAGGGAGGGTACCTGTCCCAGGAAATAGAATACGGCCACATTGAGCAATGCCAGCACCAAAGCGGTTAATACAATCGTGCCCAATCCTTCGCGATGGATCTTCATGTTGTGTTTATTGGTTTATTAGTTTAATTGGTAATGCGAAGGTAGAATTAATTACGAATTATCAATTACGAATTACGGATTGGGTAGTGCAAATATGGAAGTATTAAGCACTTATGCAGGAAACCGCATGGTTTGATGTGAATTGCAGTGTAGTGCTTTTTGCCCTGAATTACTCAATTCGTAATTCACATCATAAAGCTGTGTACATAGATCCAGGCAAATGGCGTAGCCAGCAGCAGGGAATCAAAGCGATCCAGGAAGCCACCGTGCCCCGGCATAATATTACCGGAATCTTTTACGCCGGCCATGCGTTTCAGCTTGGATTCCAGCAGATCGCCGGCCGTGCCGAAAATGGCGGCAATACCTGCTAAGGCAAGCCAGTGCTGAAGATCCAGCCACTGCTGGCCCCAGTAATGGCCAAAAATGCCGGCAACCGCCACGCATAAGATCATGCCGCCCACAGAACCCTCCGTGGTTTTCTTAGGGGAGATGGATGGGAAAAAAGGCGTACGCCCTATCAGGGAGCCAATAATGTAGGCCATGGTATCATTGATCCAGATGAAGCAGATCAGCAGCAGTGGTATCAGCCAGCCGGGCTGCCCGCCTGTGGTGTGGCCAATAAAGGTGATCATGCTGCTGCTCAGGCGCAGGTCTACCAGCAAGCCAAAGGATACGCTGATGTACAGCAGGCCCAGGGCAGAGTAGCCGATGTTCTTCAGGGAAAAATCCTTGCCCAGCAATATTTCGCCCATGGGTAATACCAGCAGGAAAATAACGGCTGTCCACCAGCCCAGAAAGCCCAGAGAGACAAGGCTGGTGCCAAAGGCTTCGCCGGTAAAGGCCATTACAATAGCGCAGCTGGCTACCAGCACGCCGTAGCGGTGCCAGGCAGATACTTCGTTATAATCCTTATCTATGAGGCGAATGAGCTTAAAATATTCCTGTATGGCAAAAAAATTAACCAGGAAAAAGAGCAGGAAGAAGGTAAAGGGATTCCATAAAATGCCTCCCAGCATTACTGCCACAAAAACCAGTGCGGAGGCGGTACGGGTAAAAAAAGTCTTCATTCAGTGTTTATTTTGAAATTGCATCTTACCTCGTTTCATTCATCTGCGGCAAGGCAGTAGAACAAGAGATAAGGTGGCGGGATCTTACTTCCTGTGTCTTTTACTTCGTTTCATTCATCAATTCCAGCGCCTGCGTTACCTGGGAGCTGTGTACATAAATTTCCGCCTGCCCGGGCAGCGCCTGTATGTAAGATGAATCCTGCCGGTTCAGGAGCACGGCATTCACCCCGTTCTCCAGCAGCATGCCTTTTACCATTTCAGCCTCAAAGGGCCGGTCTGTTGAAAATATTTTAATCCAGTCTTTTTCCATCACTCAGATTTTCAGGTTGTGACTTTTCAGCTTGTGCCGGCAATTTAGTGCGTTTGTACAACACCCACAAAAGCGACAGGGTTACCAGGGCACTAATGAGGGCCACATACCAGCTGGTGGTGCTGCTTTTGGAAGGATCTTCAGAGATCACCTTTACCTGGTACAGGTAAGCGGCAACTACCTGGATGCCATTTACCAGGAAATGCCCCAGTATAGACAGCCACAGGTTACCGCTCAGGTAATAGATGGCGCCCAGTAAAAAGCCCAGCAGCACCCGCGGCACAAAACCCAGCAGCTGCATATGCACGGCGCTGAAAAGAATAGCCGTGATCAATACGCCCAGCCAGGGCAGGCGTACCAGCTGTATAACCAGCCGTTGCATAACCCCGCGAAAGAACACTTCTTCTGCAATGGCCGGCAGCACGGCTATCAGCAGCAGGTTTACGATCAGGTCTTTTACCGTAGGCATTTGCAGCAGGCGCTCTATCAGCAGGTCGGCCTGTTCTTCCATTTGCCGTATGGAGGCGGGTACATTCCAGTGCTGGTTCCATTCCGCCGTCAAATCTACAGCCCACAGGGAACAATACATAATCAAAAGCGCTAATACTATAGGAAGGGCTTTGGGGCTTTTGCTCATACCCAGCCATTCGGCAGGCTTTGGATCGGAGAGGTAGCCGAACAACAGGCCAGGCACCAAATAAACCACCAAAGTGTACAGAAATTGTACTAATTTCAGATAGCCGATAACTTTAGGACCCGTGGCGTTGCCACCTTGTAATTGATCTACAGTATAACCGCTCAGGGCAGGGAAGCCAGTATACAGGAAGGTACCATAAAGCAGCATAAAGCCGATAAAGATCCCGATAAAGGTCACGAATTGTAAAGAAGGAGAAGACTGTTTTAGATAGCCGGTCATAAACGGTAACTGTGTTAATTTTGCGTAAATTTACAGCACCAAAACCAGTTGGCAATAGCTTTTACTCACTGCATACATCCTGCTGCAACTATACAATGTAATAAAAAAAATGGCGAAGATTGGTAATATAAATTTAGGAGAGTTCCCTTTACTGCTGGCGCCCATGGAAGATGTAAGCGATCCACCCTTCCGTGCCGTATGTAAAGAGAACGGGGCTGACCTGATGTACACGGAATTTATTTCTTCGGAGGGGCTTATCCGTGATGCTATTAAAAGCCGGCAAAAGCTGGATATTTTTGATTATGAGCGGCCTATAGGCATACAGATCTTCGGGGGCGATGAAGAGCCCATGGCCATGGCGGCCCAGATTGCCGCCGCTACCAACCCCGACCTGGTGGATATTAACTACGGCTGCCCGGTTAAGAAAGTAACCTGCAAGGGCGCAGGCGCCGGTATTTTAAAAGATGTGCCCAAAATGATAAAGCTGACCGCCGCCGTGGTAAAAGCTACCTCGCTGCCGGTAACAGTAAAAACACGTTTGGGCTGGGACGATGATACGCGTAATATTGAGGAAGTAGCAGAGCGCCTGCAGGATGTAGGCATACAGGCCCTGACCATCCATGGCCGCACCCGCACACAAATGTATAAAGGCAATGCCGACTGGAGCCTGATCGGAAAAGTAAAGAATAACCCCCGCATACACATCCCTATATTTGGTAACGGTGACATATGTACGCCAGAGCAGGCCGTAAGCGCACGGGAAAAATACGGGGTAGATGGGATCATGATAGGAAGGGCAGCCATTGGTTACCCCTGGATCTTTAACGAGATCAAGCATTTTATGAAAACCGGTGAACATTTACCGCCCCCAACTGTTTTGGAAAGAGTAAGGGTGTGTAAAAAACATTTACACCATTCCATTGCCTGGAAGGGAGAGATTGTAGGTATCCTGGAAATGCGCCGTCATTACACAAACTACCTGAAAGGATTACCGCATATAAAAGATTTCAGGCAACAATTAGTAACTTACAAGTCACCGGCAGAATTGGAACAGGTTTTAGATGCTATAGCCGCACAGTACAAAGATCATGTTTTTGAGAGGGTCGCATCCCCGGTAACGGACAGCCAATACCTGCCGGCAAACAATGAAAGCATAGATTGTAACGTTTACGGTTAAACCCCAATTTCATTTATTTAAAAATTACTTTCACATGGCCACAATTAAAAACCTTAAAAACGAAGTCTGGAAAGACTTGCAGATCAAAAACAAATCTGCCTTGCGAAAAAGATATGCTGTGTCTAATATGGGGAGAGTGATCAGTTACCATGAAGAAATTGAAGATGGGAAGCTATTATCCGGCTCTACCGTTGAGGGATATACGGTATTGAACGTAAAGCCGGCAGATAGCTACCAGTCCCTGTATCTGCACCGCGAAGTAGCCAAACTGTTCGCTAAAAGGCCGGGACGAGCCCACCGATACGTTATTCACCTGGATTACGATAAGAAGAACAATAAAGCCTCCAACCTCCGCTGGGCCACTAAGGAGGAAATGGAAGAGCACCAGCAGAACAGCCCCGCCAAGCTGGCCTACAAGGAAAAGCAGCGGAACCGCCTGAAAGGCTTAAAGCTGAATGTAACCAAGGTAAAAAGCATAAAGCGCCTGCTGGCAAAACCCGGCAAACGCACCATGAAACAGATCGCCGAGCAATTTGATATCAGTGAAATGCAGCTGTACCGCATAAAGAGCGGCGAGAACTGGAGTCATGTAAACGCGGATTAAAGCCTGGCTTTCCAGGAATGATCATAAATGATGTTGTCTGACTAAGGCCAGACCATCCGGCTAGTGTAGCGGGATGGCTGGCCTTAGCTATTTGATGTGCAGATATGCAAATGTGCAGATGTGCAAATGAGGAATGCAGCAGAGATAAGGCCCATCCATCTGCACATTTGCACATCTGCATATCCGCACATTGATTACTTTTGTCCCAATTAAACAAGGGATATGTCTACCAAAAAAATTGCCATTATTGGCGGCGGTAACCTGGGATCCGCCATTGCACAGGGCGTGTTAAAGAGTGGTTTTGCCAGTGCTTCCGATATTATTATTACCAAACGCAATATTGAAACCCTGGCCGGCCTGCATGCACAGGGCGTACTAACGGAAACGGATAATGCCAAAGCCATTGCCGCGGCAGATGTGATCATTGTAGCTTTAAAGCCCTACAACATTAAAGAAGTACTGAGCCGGGTAAAAAGCGCTTTTAACCCCGCCAAACATATGCTCATCAGTGTGGTTACTGGCGTAAGCATGGACGAGCTGGAGGAGATAGCCGGCCCTGGAATGCCCGTGGTAAGGGCTATGCCCAATACTGCCATTGCCATCCAGGAATCCATGACCTGTATTTGCCATAAGAACACCAGCCCCGAGCAGGCTGCCTGGGTAATGCAGCTGTTTGACCAGCTGGGCGTTACAGTTAGCATTGATGAAAAGCTGATGGATGCCGCCACTGTATTAGGCGCCTGCGGTATTGCCTATGCCCTGCGCTTTATACGCGCCAGCATCCAGGGGGGCATTGAAATCGGGTTTGATGTACGTACCGCCAACATGATAGCCGCCCAAACCGTAAAAGGCGCTGCTGCCCTGCTTATTAGCGGTAACCGCCATCCCGAGGAAGAAATAGATAAGGTTACCACGCCTAAAGGCTGCACCATTGCGGGCCTGAACGAGATGGAGCATCAGGGTTTCAGCTCTTCGCTGATCAAAGGCATCACTGTTTCTTATAACAAGATCGTTAAAGAATAAGGAAATCAAAAAGGTGTTTTGCTGAAGCTATCAGCGGGGTAGATAAGACGATGTATGATGGGTAAAGGCGGGGTTTTCCTTCTCAAACAACTTCCTGCTTGGGGTAATCAAAAAAGAGGAATTTTTTAGGCGCCCGGTCAAAGTCTTTCCAGGAGCTGATGTCCGCTTCTATGGCAAAGATGCCGGAGGTGGGCACATTATCTATCCGGATCTCTTCCGTAAGGTAGTTGGCAAAATCCGTTATGCCCGGGTTATGGGCAAAAATGGCTACGGTATCAAAATCATCATCGATCTTGGTGATCACTTTCAGGAAAGTGGAGGCGTAACAGAGATACAGCTCATCTTCCAGTAAAATAGCTTCTTTAGGATACTTCCACTCACGGGCCATGATCTTGGCGGTGCTGCGCGTGCGTTTAGCCGGACTGGATATAATAAGCTGGGGTACCATACCCTTTTGCAGCAGGCGGGCTGCCATTTCCGGGGCATTCTGTTTGCCGCGCCGGTTCAGGGGCCGGTCAAAATCATCCATGTCCGGATCATTCCAGCTGGACTTTGCATGCCGAATAAGGAGTAATGTTTTCATGGGCTGAAAACCATTAATAACCATAACGAAAATACGAATTTTCAGATTCAGCAGAAAGTTAAACCCTTGCCGTTAACCTAAAATCAAGAGCAGGGCGATTTAAAATAAACTTAACACAGATTTGTTGCGGGTAATATTATTAATTAATACTATACTAATAGAGCTAGGGAAAGAAAAAAGGCTGTATCAAAAAGATACAGCCCGGTAGTGTATGTGTTTAGGTATAAATATCAATATTAATAGCCTCTTTCATTACGGCCTTCCATATAGTTCATGAAGGCTTTATTCACCACGCGGTTACCGCCGGGGGTGGGGTAGTTACCGGTAAAATACCAGTCGCCCAGGTTATTGGGGCAGGCCTTATGCAGGTTCTCTATGGACTGGTAGATCACATCTACCTTGGCGTTAATGCCTGCCGGGGTAATGATCTGTGCTATTTTATCGGAGATCTCTTCTGTGGTGAAAGGTTTGTAAATATTCCGCACCACGTTCTGCGCGTGCAGGGTGTTGGTACGCTGCAGCTCTTTACACAGGCCGTAGGCTTCCTGTAAAATATGCTCCTTACCCTGTTCTTTCAGCAGGGCAATGGCTGCCTGGAAAGCAACAAAGTCGCCCATCTTGCTCATATCAATGCCATAACAGTCCGGGTAGCGGATCTGCGGGGCGGAGGAAATGATCATAATGCGCTTGGGGCCTAAACGGTCCAGCATTTTAATAATGCTTTCCTTGAGGGTGGTGCCGCGTACAATGGAATCGTCTATCACGGCCAGTGTATCTACACCGGGGCGCACGGTTCCGTAGGTAATATCGTACACGTGCTGCACCATTTCATTACGGCCGCTGTCTTCCGCAATAAAGGTGCGCATCTTCACATCCTTAATAGGGATCTTATCGATCCTTACCCGGCGGTTCACCATTTCTGCCAGCTTGGCTTCGTCAAAATCTTTACCCCAGGAAAGGATGCGTTCTATCTTGATCTTATTCAGATAATCCTCCATACCCTTTATAAGGCCGTAGAAGGCTACTTCCGCGGTGTTGGGCACAAAAGAGAAAATAGTGTTGCGAAGGTCGTGGTCAATAGCTTTCAGAATGGTTTCTGAAAGATTGTAACCCAGGTTGGAGCGTTCTTTATAGATCTTTTCATCGTTACCACGGGAGAAATAGATCCTTTCAAAGCTACAGGCTTTACGTTCTTTAGGCTCCAGGATCTGCTCTATGCTGTATTCCCCATCATTCTTTACGATAAGGGCATTGCCGGGCATCAGCTCCAGCACTTCGTTCTCGCCTACATTAAAGGCGGTACGGATGGCTGCCCTTTCGGATGCAGCTACGATCACATCCTCGTTAATGTAGTAATAAGAGGGACGAATGCCGTGCGGATCGCGGATCACAAAGGAATCGCCGCTGCCCATAAGGCCGCATACATGGTAACCGCCATCGAACATGGAAAAGGCCTGCTGCAGGATGTTCTTTACATCCAGGCCGTTACGGCGCTCCTCATCTTCCTGACATAAAAAATGATATACTACTTCCAGCATGGCGGCCAGGTCGCTGTTGCGGTGTACTTCGCCGGGGTCTACCCCTACGAATTTAAACAGCTCATCGGCATTTACCAGGTTAAAATTACCTGCAATGGTAAGGTTGCGTGCGGGAATGGTATTGTGGCGTACAAAGGGATGGCACAGCTCTACATTGTTCTTACCCTGGGTGGCGTAGCGCAGGTGGCCCATCAGCAGCTCGCCCAGGAAGCGGATGTGGCCTTTCATGAGGCCCGGGAACTTGGTAATTTCCGGCTGATATTTCTCGATCTCCTGGATCTCATCGCGCACTTTGCCGAAAATATCGCCAATGGCTTGCGGGGCGCTGCTCCGGAGTCGGTGCATGAAGGGTACCCCTGGTTCTGTGTTGAGTTTTACGGTGGCTATACCCGCTCCGTCCTGTCCGCGGTTATGCTGCTTTTCCATGAGCAGGTACAGCTTATTAAGCCCAAAGAAAACCGTTCCGTATTTCTGCTGATAATAAGAGAATGGCTTCCTTAATCTTATGAATGCAAGGCCGCATTCATGCTTTATCGCGTCACTCATCCCGTATTTTTGAATTGAAGTCGCAAAGTTACGCTTAAAAAGCATAACAAAAACATAAAGCTTGGAAAGTGGGCCTCCCTTAAAACGAAACTCCCCGGTACGGATAGTGTACCAGGGAGTTTTTGTTATAGGATGTAGCTTGCGTACGTTATTGTTTGGCCATGGAAGCCAGCCATTTGGAAATGTTTCCGCAGGTCTTGAACTCATCGTCCACATGAATGTAGTACGTGGGAATTCTTTCCATGAGCCATTTATTTACGGCCTCTCCCTGTTTTCCCTGGAGGGTGCGCTGCTGAATGCGGGCATAATCATCTCTCAGGTTCTCGCGGTGCGGCTGGGTACGTGTTTTCAGGTACACCAGGCGTATGCCGGTACGGCCCTGTTCATCGGTGAAGGGCGCCGGTGCGGAGATCTGGCCGGGTTTCAGGGTGTCCAGCATCAGCACAATATCGCGGGTGGATGGATCATCCAGCTGGTCAATGGTGATGAGGGAGCTGCCGTTCATTTTGTTCTGCAGCATACCGCCGTCAAACTTAGCCATCTGGGCATCGCTGTATTTGGTAACTGCTTCGCCAAAGGTGTATTTATGATCCAGGATGGCGGTGCGGATGGTATCCAGCTTTTTGTTGGCCAGCTCAATGTCAGACTTGGTAATGTTTGGTTTTACCAGGATGTGCTGCACGGTAATGTTATCGCCCTGGCGGCGCAAACACTGAATAAGGTGGTAGCCGAACTGGCTTTTTACCGGGGAGGAGATTTCCCCTTCCTTTAAGCGGAAAGAGGCGGCCAGGAAGTCAGGATCCCAGGTACCTTTCTCATTCCGGTTCAGGATGTAAATGCCTTTATTATCTTTTACTCCCGGATCCTCAGAATACAGGATGGCCAGGGAGCTGAAGTCAGATTCTTTCTTTTCTACGCGGCGGCGGAAGTCCATTAAACGTTCCGTGGCATAGTTTTCCATTTCCTTGGTGGCTTTGGGCAGCAGGATGAGCTGACCTATTTCCAGCTCTGATTCGTAAAAGTGTAAGCTGTCTTTCGGAATGCTTTCAAACTCGCGCTGTACTTCGGAAGGCGTTACCTTAATGGCATCCACGATCTTATCGCGCATGGCCTTGGCCTGCAAACCTTCTTTAATAGGCTGACGGAAACGTTCGCGCAGCTGGTAAATGGAGTAACCGGTCACCTCTTTCATTTTCTCGCGGGAGCCATACAGGTCCTCAAAGTAACGGATACGGTTCTCGATCTGCCCATCTACATCGCCATCACTTACGGGTAAGCTATCCCTTTCAGCCTGCAGCACCATTACTTTCTGGGCTATGATCTGCTCCATAATAGAGCAGGCGGCATTGGGCGGCAGCTGATTATCCGGCGTATTACGCTGCAGGTTCATCATTTCCCCATCTATATCTGATTTTAAAATGATCTTATCCCCTACAATGGCGGCAATTTTATCTGCCACCATTCTTTGCTGTCCTACGGAGGTTTGCCACAGGAGCAGGGCGCCTGCAGATAATGCCAAAAGTCTGTTCATACTAAAGAAAGCAGTGAAATTCAAAAATAGCCAATAAAATAAGCCGCATGGAGCGGCCTATGGTTTTTAACAAAAGTTTATCTATGCTGAGTGCTTAATGCAGAACGCTTAACGCTCCTGTAGCGGGTTTATTCGCCATTTTGCGTTAAGCGTTCTGCTTTCAGCGTTCAGCTTATAAAGTACGTTTTACTTCTACTTCTTCAAATCCTTCAACGATATCGCCTGTTTTCAGGTCGTTGTAGTTACGTATGCTCAGGCCGCACTCCATGTTGGATACTACTTCCTTCACATCGTCCTTATAACGTTTCAGGGAGCCCAGCTCACCGGTGAAGATCACGATACCATCGCGTACCAGGTTAATGCGGGTGTTACGTGCCAGCTTACCATCCAGTACAAAACAACCGGCTACGGTTACCTTGTCGAAACGATAGGTCTCGCGTATTTCCACATTGGCCACCACCTTCTTTTCTATCTTAGGCTCAAGCATGCCTTCCATGGCGCTCTTCAGCTCTTCGATAGCATCGTAAATGATGGAGTAGGTACGGATCTCAATATTTTCTTTCTCAGCCAGCTTGGCGGCCTGTGAAGACGGGCGCACCTGGAAGCCTACGATGATAGCATCGGATGCGGTGGCAAGCAATACGTCGGATTCTGTGATCTGACCTACGGCCTTGTGCACCACGCTGATGGCTATTTCTTCTGTAGACAGTTTCTGCAGGGAGTCGCTCAATGCTTCTACGGAACCGTCAAAGTCGCCCTTGATGATAATGTTAAGCTGTTTAAAGTTACCCAGTGCCAGACGGCGGCCAATTTCATCCAGGGTAATGTGTTTCTTGGTGCGGATGCCCTGCTCACGTACGATCTGTGCGCGGCGGTTAGCAACATCCTTAGCTTCCCCTTCATCCACATACATCTTGAATTTTTCACCGGCCTGCGGAGCACCGTTCAGACCCAGCAGCTGTACCGGGCTGGAAGGTCCTGCTTCGTCAATACGCTGTCCGCGTTCATTGAACATGGCTTTGATCTTACCATAGAAGGCGCCGCTCACAATGGTATCGCCCTGGTGCAGGGTACCATTTTGAACCAGCACGGAGGCTACGTAACCGCGGCCTTTATCCAGTGAGGCTTCTATGATGCTGCCGGAGGCTTCGCGGGCAGGATTTGCTTTCAGTTCCAGCAGCTCTGCTTCCAGCAATATTTTTTCCAGCAGCACATCTATGTTCAAACCGCTTTTGGCAGATATTTCCTGGCTTTGGTATTTACCACCCCAGTCTTCTACCAGCAGGTTCATACCGGCTAATTGTTCTTTGATCTTTTCAGGATTGGCTCCTTCCTTATCAATTTTGTTGATGGCAAATACCATGGGAAGGCCGGCTGCCTGTGAGTGGGAGATGGCTTCACGCGTTTGGGGCATGATGGCGTCATCTGCTGCTACCACGATCACGGCTATATCCGCCGCTTTGGCACCACGGGCACGCATTGCGGTAAAGGCTTCGTGACCGGGTGTATCCAGGAAGGTAAGCTTTTTACCGGTAGCGGTAGTTACCTGGTAGGCGCCTATGTGCTGGGTAATACCCCCGGCCTCACCGGCTACTACATTAGCGCTGCGGATGTAATCCAGCAGAGAGGTTTTACCATGGTCTACGTGACCCATGATGGTCACAATAGGCGCTCTTGGCAGCAGGTCCTCTTCTGCATCCACTTCTTCTTCTTCCTCATCCGCATCTACATCGTCTATACCAATAAACTCTACTTCATAACCAAATTCGCCGGCTACCAGCTCAATTACTTCCGCATCCAGGCGCTGGTTGATGGATACCATGATACCCAGGCTCATACACTTGGAGATCACTTCTGCAAAGCTTACATCCATCAGGTTGGCCAGCTCGCTCACGGAAATAAATTCCGTTACCTGCAGCTTATTATTCTCTGCATTCTGGTTGGCCATTTCTTCGGCCCTTGCATCACGTTTGTCGCGGCGCTGTTTGGCCTTGATGTTCTTACCACGGCCGCCACCCAGCTTGGCCATGGTTTCCTTGATCTTATTCTGGATCTCGTTCTTGTCAATTTCTTTGTCTTCCGGACGCCTGTTCGGATCCCCTGGTCCACGATTAAAGCCGCCGCGGTTATTATCGCGGTTGCCTGGTCCACGGTTACCACCGGGACCTCCGGGTCCGCGATTTCCGCCGCCGGGACCGCGGTTAGGTGCTGCGTGCGGACGGCTGGGTCCCTGACCGGGTTGGTGCGGACGGTTGCCGCCACCCTGGCCACCCTGACCCTGGCCTCCACCACCGTGCGGGCGGTTACCACCACCACCCTGGTGATGACGGTTATCGCCGCCACCGGGCCGGTTATCGCGGTTGCCAAAGCGGTTGTTATTATCGCCGGTGCGGTTGGTAGGTGCACCTGCGCCTTCACGCTTTTCGCCGGAAAATTCTTTCGGCTGTATGGGTTCCGGTTTCTTTTCAACAATAATGCGTTTGCGTTTACGCTTTTCATCATTATTGTTGTTGTTATTATTGTTCCGGTTGTTGAAGGTGCTTTTGTTATTATCGCGCCTGTCAGACTGGATCGGCAGGTTTATTTTCCCGATTACCTTGGGACCGGTTAATTTTTCTGCCTGTATGTTTTCAATCACAGCGCTGCTATTATCATCCTGTTCGGAATCCTGTATATTTCTTTCTGCGGGAGCGGTTTCCGGCTCTTTCTGTTGAGCGGCTACCGGTGCGGGTTCCTTTACTTCCCTTGCCGGTGGTGCTTCCTGTGGTTTTTTCTCTTCTTTAGGAGAGGCGGGTTGCTGCTCTGCGGCGGGAGCTGCCGGTTTTTCCTTTTCCACGGCTTTGGGCGTTTCTGCCTGCGGCGGTGTTACAGGTGGTGCGGCGGTTACTTCCGGTTTTTCCGCTACGGGCGCTGGTTTTTCCTCTTTCACGGGTGCGGGTGGTGTTTCCTGCACTTTTTCTTCCTTCACTTCCGGCGGAGGTGTTTTGGCTACCGGTGTTGTTACCACAACCGTTTCAGGCTGTTTGGCCGGTGCTTTCTCCTCGGTGGGAGTTTCCTCTTTACGTGCGGCAGGCTTTTTACCCTGCAGGGCGTTCAAATCAATGGTTGCCACAACTTTAGGTCCGTTTAGGCGTGGGGATTCTGTTTTGGTTACTTCTGAAGGAGGGGGTGTGGCGGCTTCCGTTTTAGGCGGCGTTGGAGGTGCCACAGGTGTTGCCGGCGCTTCCGGTTGCTGCGGGGCTGTAGCTTGTACAGGCGCAGGTTCCGGGGCAGGCTCCTGTTTAGGCTTTTCAGCCTGGGGCGGTGTTTCTATTGCCGTTGTTGCGGATTCCTCTTTTGTTCCACTCTTCTTCCCTGCTGCTTCCGCGGCTTCCTTCTCCTTTTTCTTCATTGCATCTAACACGCTTCCTTTAGGCAGGGCTATCTGGTCGCTTTTGCGCTTGTTAGCCTTGTCCTGCTGGAATTCTGACTGCAGGGCTGAGTACATTTCAGCCGTCAGACGGGCATTTGGTGATTCAAATCCGTCCGTCGAGTAGCCCTTATTGGCAAGAAAATCGATCAACGTTCCTTTACCAATATTGAACTCCTTGGCGGCAGCCAGCAATCGTGGTGTGTTGTTTGTTACTTCGGGCATATGTGTTATATCTCGGGCCTCCCCTTTTTCCCATTGTGCTGCAACGGGACTCCATTTTTACATTTAAAAATAATTCAAATATATTCCATTCCAAGCGAACCCAAATCCTGGGAAGGTTTCCAGACCCGGGAGCGCTATTCTTTGTCAAACTCTTCCTGTAATATTCTTCTTACGTCGTTCACGGTTTCCTCTTCGAGGTCGGAACGGCGTACCAGCTCTTCTGCGGTCAGATCCAGCACGCTGCGTGCGGTATCACAACCTATGCGTTTGAGCTCATCGATCACCCATTCTTCTATTTCATCTGAGAATTCTTCCAGATCTACGTCAAATTCAGTTACTTCCTGCTCTTCATCGCGGAACACATCAATTTCGTAACCGGTCAATTCGCAGGCCAATTTTATGTTCACACCTTTTTTACCGATGGCCAGGGATACCTGGTCGGGTTTCAGGTATACCGCTGCGTATTTGTTATCGTTATCTACTTCCTGGCGGCTGATCTTGGCGGGAGTTAAAGCACGCTGAATAAGCAACTGGATATTGGCCGTATAGTTTATAATGTCAATATTCTCATTTCTTAGTTCCCTAACTATGCCATGGATACGGCTGCCTTTCATACCTACGCAGGCGCCTACGGGGTCTATCCGGTCATCGTAGGATTCTACGGCCACCTTGGCTCTTTCGCCTGGTTCGCGTACGATCCTTTTTATTACTATCAATCCGTCAAAGATCTCCGGCACCTCAATTTCCAACAATTTAGCAAGGAAAGAAGGATGTGTGCGGGAAAGAATGATGAGTGGAGCGTTGTTTTTAAGTTCTACTTTTTTAACAACGGCGCGTACGTTCTCTCCCTTTTTGAAATAATCGGTTGGTATTTGTTCAGATTTAGGCAATATTAGTTCATTCCCTTCATCATCCAATAATAAAACTTCTTTTTTCCATACCTGGTAAACCTCGCCGGTTACGATCTCGCCTACGCGATCTGCGTATTTTTTCACCAGTATGTTCTTTTTGAGGTCACCGATACGGGCGGAGAGGGTTTGTTTGGCGGCCAGGATAGCCCTGCGGCCAAAGTCCTGGATCTCTACTTCCTCGTACAGGTCTTCCCCTACCTGGTAATCAGGTTCTATTTTAATGGCTTCAGAATAGGCGATCTGTGCGTTCTCATCCTCTACTTCTCCGTCCGTTACAATAGTACGGCGGCGTAATATCTCCAGGTCACCTTTTTCTGTATTTACAATCACGTCAAAGTTCTCATCGGAGCCATATTTCTTACGTAAGAGTGTTTTGAACACATCTTCCAATACCTTCATCAACGTTGGACGGTCAATATTTTCCGCCTCCTTAAACTCCGTGAATGACTCAATCAGGTTAATACTAGCCATTGTTTTGGTAATTATATTTTAAAACACGATGCACACGACGGTGTGCTTAATTTCAGTAAAATGTATGTTTAGCTGTTTAGATAATTTCGGATCCGGTTTTACGCCTTTTTTTCTAGGCGGTGTTTCCTCCAGGGTAAGCTGGTCTTCTGTTACTGCCAGCAGGGTACCTTCTTTAATGGCGCCGTCCAGCAGGGTTACTTCTACCTTACGGCCAATATTTTTAAGGTACTGCCGGTGCATTTTCAGCGGCTCATCCAGGCCGGGAGAGGATACTTCCAGGGAAAAATCGCCATCCGGGAACAGGGCGGCGGCTTCCAGCTGAGCATATAATGCGCGGTTAAGCTGCACCAGCTTTTCAACCGGGATACCTTTATCCCCGTCTATAAAGACCTTAACATTATTGGTGGGTTTGATCCTCACTTCTACCAGGAAAAACTCCGGTTCGGGAGCCAGCTGCGCTTCTATAATCTGCCGGATCGATGCGATCACTTGTTCATTTGCCATACTTGCTAACGGGAAAAACGAGAAGGGGACCGTTGCCGTCCCCTTCGTTTGAATCAATTTCCTTTTGCAAAATTAGGATTTTATTTTGATCCAAAAACTATTTCTTTAACTTGTATCAAATATTTAGAGCCGCGGTAAAGCCCCAGGAGTACGGATTATTAAATGTTTTAATACATTTACATGTTGACCTGCGTATGCATCTTAATACTTATATAAAGCACCTTAACATAGAACTCTTTATATGGCCGTTGGCGTTAGGGCTGTTATTTTTTATGGACCCGCATAAAGGAGCCACCCTTTGCCCGCTGCAATGGATGGGGCTTAAATGGTGTCCGGGATGCGGGTTGGGACACGCCATTCATTATGTGCTGCACGGACAATGGGCCTTAGCCTGGCACAGCCACCCCCTGGGATTTTTTGCGGTGCCGATGTTACTGTACCGCAGCTTTCAATTGGGAAAACAACAAGTACAAATATTCCATTACCTTAAAAACAATCCCGCATGAACGATCTTTCATTTGCCATTTTACCCGGCGTACAGCATGAAGAGCTGTTATGGCTGCAGGAGCTGACCCGCAACTATACCGACGATCAGAAACAGCGGTTCATGGCTGTTTACCAGGGCCGCCGCAAGGATCCGCAGACTATATTGATCTGCTGCCTGATAGGGCTGATAGGGCCTGCCGGCATTCACCGCTTTTTGCTGAACCAGGTAGGTATGGGCATCCTGTACCTGTTCACCCTGGGCTTATGCTGGATTGGAACCATTGTGGATGCGGTGAACTATAACAAGCTCACCTGGGAGTTTAATAAGAAAGCGGCAATGGAAAGTGCGGCCTTACTGGGATTTAATTAGTTAAAGAAACCTTAAAGAAAGCCGATTGGTTTATACAGGTAGCAGATATTCTGCTACCTTTGTTTTACTATGATCAAATTAATAGCCCTCATATTTCTGCTGTGGTTGTTCTATAAGATCGTTTTTGATTTTATAGTTCCGGTGTACCAGTCCACCAAACAGGTAAGGCGGCAGATGAGCGATATCCAGGACCGTATGCGTCAACAATATCAGCAGCAACAACAGGCGCAGCAGGCTGCCGAACAGCAGCATCAGCGTGCCGCTACCCAACAGCGCCCGGCTGATAAGGGTGATTATATTGACTTTGAGGAAGTGAAATAGTCTTCCATAGTAATTATCTAAAGAAGATAATACTAAAGGATATTCTCTGTCTCAGGGGATTTAGCTTGCCGGGATTTGAGCATCCTATATGCTGGCAGCCGGTTTAAAAATATCTGCAATGGTTTTGGGCGCCTGTAAATGAATGGTTTGTAACCCCACTGCTTTGGCGCCTTCAATATTCTGCAACAGATCATCAATAAATAATGTTTCTGCGGGGTTGAGCTGATGCTCATCTATAATTACCTGGTAGGCTTCTTTATCTGGCTTACGGTAGCCGATGAGATGTGAGTAATAGGCTTTATTGAAAAAGGCTGCCAGGGAAGGAATGCCCCTGCTTTCCTGCAGGATCTGGTTGAACCTTTCCAGGTGAATAGCATTGGTATTGCTTAACAGATAAGTATTATAGTGGAGCTGTAGCTGTTGCAGCAGCTGCAGGCGTTGCAGCGGAAAGTCCAGCAGCATGGCATTCCAGGCATCTATGATCTGCTGATCGGTGACCCCGGGCGTTACATGTTTCTGCATTTCCTGCAAAAAAACATTCTCCGATACATGGCCGGTTTCCAGCTCATCGAACAGGCGGGAGCCTTTGAACTGGTTGTATAAACTTGTAAAGTCTTTTACGCCCAATGCTTCAAAAGCGGTGAAGGTGCGTTGGTAATCCAGGTTGAGGATCACGCCTCCCAGGTCGAAAATAATATGTTTGATACCCTGCATGCTGATTAAAATATTTGCAAAGCTGCAAATTAAAGCTGTATTTTAGAAATGTACCGGTACACGTTATGCAACAATTGCCTAATTACTTGTTATTCAAAGGCCCGCTTCCGCGAGGGATGATGTGGCAGAAATATTCGTGTATGCTTTGCCGGTACCTGCTGCCTATGAAATTGAAATACCTGTTGTTTAATGACTGGTTGAGCCGATGTGAATACAATGTGCAAGTATGGTTCAAAGACCCGCTTGGGGGAAGGAGCAAGGAACGTAAGCATTGGGTTAACCTGGCCTGGTGCCTGTTACCAACGCTGTTATTGCTGGCCTGTAATAATGATATGGATCGCATTAACCGGGTAAAACGGGGCAGTGAACTGGCGCAGCAGTATTGCGCATCCTGCCACGCCTTTCCGGAACCCCGCCTGCTGGACAAAACCACCTGGGAAAAAGATGTGTTACCGGCAATGGGCGAACGTTTAGGTATTAACAGCTTTAACGGCAGCTATTACAGGAAACCGGTGCTGTCTGATAAACCCGGCGCAACGACCAACCAGATCAGTACGGAAGACTGGGACCTGCTGGTGGAATATTATACCACGGTAGCGCCCTGGCAACCATTGCGCCAGCACAGGGATGAACCCTTTAAAAGCCCTGCCCCGCCGCTATTCACTGTTCATGAACCGGATGAACAAATGGGCGAAGCCCCGCTGGCCAGCTATGTAGGGATGGATACCCTGCATCAGCGTATATGGGTAGCCGATGGACAGGATAGTACGCTGCATATTTATAATAACCGGCTGGAACCTTTGCAGCAGCTGCGTACAGCAAGTATCGTATCGGATATTATATTACCCGGTGCTTTTACCGGCAATCGTGCGTATGTTACCTGCCTGGGTACGCTGTACCCTTCGGATGCGTTGCGGGGGAGTATAGAGACGTTGCAGGATGGGGTGAAGGCGCCTTTGAAAGCGTTGCCGGGTTTAAATGGCCAAGCGAAAGCGCTGCCTGGTTTAAAGGCCGGTTCAATGCAGGCTGCGAAAAGTTTGGCTTTACCTGCAGATAGTGCACAAAACACCCTGCAATGGTTGCCCGAAGTGCTGAAGGATCATCTGCCCCGGCCCGTACAATTGCAATATGCAGACTTTAACCAGGATGGAAGCCCCGACCTGCTGGTATGCGGGTTTGGTTATAACAACGGTGCTTTGAGCTGGCTGGAACTGGATACCGCCCGGCAGGTGGCAGTAAAAGAGCATATCATCTTTCCCCGCGCCGGCGCCATCAAAGCCTGGATCCGTGATGAGAATCATGATGGCCGGCCGGATATCTGGGTGCTGTTTGCCCAGGGCGATGAAAGCATCTGGTATTTTGAAAATACGGGTAACGGCAATTTTACTCCGCAGCGCATCCTGCAATTTCCACCGGTGTATGGCTCCAGCAGCTTTACCCTGCAGGATATTGACCATGATGGGCTGGAAGATATTATTTATACCTGTGGCGATAACGCGGACCTCTCCCGCATACTAAAACCTTACCACGGCGTATATATTTATAAGAATAAGGGCCGCCACAAATTTATACAGCAATACTTTTACCCGGTGAATGGCTGCTATAAAGCCATTGTTAAAGACTTTGACCTGGATGGCGATGAAGATATGCTGACGATATCCTTCTTTGGGGATTATGGCCTTCAACCCCAGGAAGGACTACTGTATTTTGAAAACCAGGGTGGCATTAACTATACCGTATATACTTTGCCCGCCAGCCGGCTGGGACACTGGATCTGCATGGATGCAGGCGATATTGATGGCGATGGGGATATAGATGTAGTGCTGGGCAATTTTTCACAGGGGCCTGCAAACTTTCCCGGAATGGGCAGTCAATGGCGAAATGGACCTGGATTTATATTACTGGAAAATAATACCCGTGCTGCCCGAAAAAAGAATTAAAAAATTTATGGCTAATTGAATAAAAAATAATTAATTTTGCCGTCCCTGAAAAACGGGACACCCAGAGAAGTTTAGATATATTTTGTCCGTGAGGACAATGGTCCTATAGCTCAGTTGGTTAGAGCACCTGACTCATAATCAGGGGGTCCCAGGATCATGCCCTGGTGGGACCACAGAAATTACGAAAGCGCCGGTTTACCGGCGCTTTTTCTTTTTGCAGATATGCTCCCTGCAGATCTTATCTACCTAAAAAAAGGGATATTTAATCTGCCTATTTTCCGGTATATGCGGAAGCTATTTAATAGTCTAATTTCGCATCGTCAGATAAATTATCAGTGCTATGCCTTTTGAATTTCGTAATGCAATCCTCATTGCTGCTGTCTCATTGTTAGTTGCCGCTATCCCGGGCAACAGTCAGGCCCAGGTAAATTCGACAGCAAACTGCTAACAGACGGAAAATATACATTGGCCTGCTATACCGTAAATAGTGGCAGCGAATCGGCGATCGGTACTTTCACGATCGGGATCAATACCACCAATGATAAGCTGTCACTAACCACCATCACCGCCCTTACAGGACTGGAGGAGTGGAAAGATACCAGCATATCAGATCTGAGCACCTTCAAACCTATTTACCGTGCATCCCACAATACCATGAAAGATATGGTGCTGCATTTTGGAAACGATGTTACCGGGTATTATGTTGATAAGAAAACAGGCAAGAAGAACCAGATCAAAGAAGCCGGTGATAAGTATTTCGTTGACAGCTATACTTATCCTTTCATTTTATCGCTGCTGCCACTGACCTCCGGTTATAGCACCGATCTGTAAGTGTATGAATACAAGCCTACCAACAATGGCAATGTGAAAAAAGCTGTTGTGGAGGAAGTGAAGAACAACACCTACATCAGCAAATTCACCGAGAAGCATGATGTATGGGAAGTGACCGTGGTGGAGCCTTCTACAGATGAAAGATCTATTTCTTATATCGAGAAAAAGACCCGCCGCCTCTGGCAGGTAGATATGTTCACCAACGGGCAGCAGATAAAGATGGTGGATATGGAGACCGATTTCAATTCCATCAAGGCACCTTTCGATAAAAAGGCTACCATGAAAATGGTGAAAGGCGGCAATGCTATTATTTCCGGACAGGTGTATGCCCGCGACTTCGATGCTGGCAACAGGATGCAGGTGATGAATATCAAGGCCAAGCAGGTTGCGCCCCGTGGTACACAGGTAGTATTGATCCTGTACAATGATTATTTTAAGGAATGGATCAAAGTAAATGAAGCCCAAAGAAAAAAAGGCAGGGAAGGTATTGCCCTTTCAGACGATGCTGCTGAGTGCATTAAAAGTACCAGGGTATAAGATGATGACGGACACTTTGAATTTGTAAATCTTATGCCGGGAGATTACCTGCTGTATACTGAATTTAGATTTGAGCATGGCTACACCCAGAGTGAAGTGGTGGGATATACAGATCATTACATTAACGGTATGTTCCAGGGTACCTCTGCTAATACCGTAAACAGGGATTACAGCGTGGGAACCAGCGCTACTGTGAAGAAAGTGGTAACTGTGAGTAAGGCGGTGGATAAAGTGGAGGTGAAGCTTAAGAAAACGCATGCGGGAGCATATTTTTGAATGCGGCGCATGAGAAGGATATAATCATGGCCCTGATAGAAAGAAGAAGGCTTTCAGTGAAGAGACGTTGGAAGCCTTTTCTTTTGTATACTTATTTACCCCCAATCGCCTTTATCCCTGAGCATTACAGTGCACCTAAATTCATCAAAATCTGTATAAAAACTTGTACTCGGCCATTGCGAATTGCTTTCCAGGCTGCCTTTCCAGGTAAGATGTACTACCGCAAACTGAAAATCAGCTGCGGGACGGTGTATGGCAAATAATACATCATCATTTATACTGCACCGGCCTAGCGCACTGTATTTATAGGAGCTTAATATATGAGGTGGTGTAGAAGCGCCAGTGTTGGTTCCTATTTCCGCAGCCAATTCATTTTCTAATAATATCTTTTGCGCTATTGATATAGTTTCCCAGGGTTCTTCCAAAAAAACAGATTTCTCCGGGCTTTCAAAATAATCAGCCATAATATGGCGGTATACCCCGAGTATATCTAAAGTGATTTCATCCGGAAATTCCTGCATATCTGTTATTGAAAAGCCGCCAATAGGATATACAAAGCATCCATTTGAAAGCTGTAGATTCAAACGTAAAGAAACCAGTTGTTCCGTGTACTTACCTTCACTTTCCTGAAAGGGACTGCGGAGGGGAAAATAAGCATCAGTAGGCATAAGCGTACCGCCAATAACACCCATCGATCCGTCGATAACGTGGAGTATTACCGTTCCGATAAGCGTTTCCTGTGTATAAAAATTAGCTTCCATGAAAGTAATTCCCTGGTTAAGTTAGATAATATAATTTTGCAAAAACATTCATCCCACATGCCATCTGTCTCCCTGATCGTAATTAAAACCAACCAGCTACAGGCCCAGGCTGCATTTTACACTAGGCTGGGCTTCACGCTTGACTATCATAAACATGGCAATGGTCCTTACCATTATGCCAGCACGGGCAGCCAGCCGGTATTGGAAATATATCCCTTACCTAAAGGTGTAACAATACCGGATAGCACTACCAGACTAGGATTTGTAGTAGAACAGCTGGATGCACTGATCAAGGAACTGGAAGCGCAAGGCGCTACCATAGTAGCCGCACCTATAAAAACCGAATGGGGTTATAACGCCATTGTACAAGACCTGGATGGGAGGAAGATAGAACTAACGGAATATTAAAATTATTCCGTTGTTACCACAGGAGTAGCAAAGCTAATCCTGTGGCGTTCTATAGTGATTACTACATTTTTCATAATGGTCCGTATTGTGTAATCCGATGATGCATGATGGCGTTGGGTGTTGAGTTTTCATAGTCTTTTATTTAACTTACAAATACCTCCCCACCTCCACACACTCCACTCCTTCCACCTTCCTGAATGAATCCGTTGTATACACCGCATCTACAAACTCGATCTTCGTTCCTTTACTAAAGATCCCATGGCTTACAATTAAATTCACTTTCACCGCCCCTTTCTCTTTCAGCATCTTCGCAGTGCCGGCAAACGTACCGCCGCCATCGCAGATATCATCTATAATAAAACAGGTTTGCCCCTGCAGGTTATCGGTAGTGGTTTTGAAGTTAGTGAGTGCGCCGGTTTTAACATCCCGCTCTTTCATACATTCCACCACATTATCGATTTGCAGGAACTGCGCCAGCTTGTGGATCTTCTTCAATGCACCGGCATCCGGGGAAACTAGGCAATAGGCATCCGTAGGGAATTTCTGGAGATAATCTGCCAGGGCATCTTTTACAAACTTGTGGTTGGTTACTGCATAGGAGCGATCAATGAGCGCAGTAGCAACCTCTGAGTGAGGGTCAAATATTTTAACCTTTTTAAACTGTGCCTGGTTCAGTATAGCAGCAATGATCTTTAAGGAGAACGGTTCGCCATCCAGCATTACGCGGTCCATGCGGGCTGCCATGAGGTAGGAGATGTCGAGCTCCACTGTTTCAAATTCCAGGTAGTCCAGCGTGTTTTTGGTGAACAACGTCAGCATCAGGTCATTAGCATTGTCAATGCGAGTTATGAGCTGTACCGGTTCCTGGCGGCTGATGCCCTGCAGGCTGTCCATATCTATTTTGATATGCGGCTGCCCATCGGGGAATACCATTGTTTTGAAACGGATGTCAGATCTTTCCGGGTAAATGAGATTGAGTGTGCTCATAATATTTTGCTGTTATTGCTGAAATAATGTCATTTATAGCAGTTACCTGCGGTATACCGAACCGCTCACAAACAATATCCACATTGCCTTTACGCCAGAAGCCTTTCGGGCAGCAGACGATCAGCTTTTTAGAACGGGCATGCAAGCCCAGCTCCAGTAAGGTAATGGGTGATTGGGTGCCGGGGGCCAGGTACATCACAATAAGGTCTGCTGCGTCCAATGCGTTCAACTCCCAGTTCACCTGCTGATTGAATGCAGGGTTGGTTATTTCCTGTTTCCACGAGCTGTCCCAATCATCCCGCCTGGGGTTATACAAAATAATATTTTTATCGTCCCGGAAGGTATCGCATACCTGCTGCTGCCAGTTAACTGCAGCGCCCATTTCGATACTGCCTGCCAGGAATACGCCATAGGTACCCGGTAATAAGGGATCGGGTGATTGAATGATCATTGGTACACATTTAAAATTCAATGTACTTAGCAGGTACGGCGTCTGTTAGCCACACACCGTTTTCTGAAAGATAGAAAGCAATACCGTCCCTGAACATTTGGCCGCTGCGTACAGTCAGGATAACCGGCACACCGCGGCGGCTGCCTACCTTTTCTGCCGTTGCCCTCTCCTTACTGAGGTGTACATGCTGCCAGCTCATTTTCAATAATCCTTCCTGCTGAATGTTGCCCAGGAATTTGGCTACCGTGCCATGGTACAGGACTTCCGGCGGTTCCTGCGTCACCAGGTTTAATTCAACATTTATGGAATGCCCCTGGTTGGCTCTTATCCTGGTATGATCGTCATTAAAGGCAAAACGCTGCTTATCATTTCCGGCTACTACCATTTCCAGTGTTGCCTTGTCAAATACCTGCCGGTGTGCGGCTGCTTTCGTGATCAGTTCCGTTACATCTGCCCATCCGTTTTCATCCAGCGGCAAACCAATGGTTTCCGGGCTATGGCGAAGTATAAGGCTTAAGAATTTGCTGATGTTTTTTATTTGTTTCTCGTCCATGTTATTGGAGTTTATCCCGCACTTCCATTAAGGCGTAGCCTAAGAGGTTTTCGCCTTTCCATAGTAAGGGGTTGGTTATGTCTGGATGGTCTGCTGCCATGCCAATACCCCAGATCGCATCTACAGGACTGGCTTCTACCAGCACCCGGTCGCCCGTATTGAGCAGAAAGGTTTTCAGACCTTTGTGCTGTGAAAATTTATGCCAGTTACCGGTAACGACTATATTAAATTTCTGCTTGTCCCAAATGGCAGGATCAAAGTTTTTGATCTCGCGCCCCAATTGTTTTACTGCTCCGGGCGTATTGGCTTGCAGTATTTTTTCAATGATGGATGTATCGTTGAACAGGCGGGCTTTCCCGGCCATCATCCAATGTTCTGCGGTAGGGTAGGTAATACCATCCACCTTAAACGGCGACATCCACCATTGACTGAAGCATGTTTTTGTAATAATGCCATCCTTTGACGGCTGATGTCCCCAGAAGAAAATATATTTTAGTTGTTCTCCTGCGTTGTATTTATTCCTTAACCAATCGTTATTATATTTCATGGGGTGTAAAATTTCGGGTCGGTACAGCGTTATTGTTCTCATTTTCTTCCAGCATTCCTTTTATACGTTCCCTGATCTCGGCCAGTGTCCAGTCTACCACCACTTTACCATCTTTGAACACGGTTTTCAATTCACCCTGTGCTTCCTCTTCCCAGGTGCACTGGTCTTTTACTTCCAGCTTACCGGTGATAGTGTTGCGGTATACCTGCATTAAACCTTTGGCTGATTTCTTGGTACCGTCATCTGTTTTAGGATCTTTAAAGATATCCCGTCCCACGCCATTTACCTCGCCATAGGTGGCTTTCATGGCAAAACCAAACGTATCACGGGTTACATATTCATAAGTGTAAGAACCAATACCCAATACCACGTTATAGCTGGCAAAGCCTTTTTGTTTCAGTCCTTCCAGTATGGCCAGCTGGCGTTCAGTGGTAATACTATCGCCATAGATAAGCCCAATGTGGCCATCCAGCAGCTTGTAGCCTTGCTCTGTAGTAATACCGCCAAAGGTTTCCCACATACATTCAATGGCGCCTTTGTAAGCGGGACTACCTGCGGGTGCATCTTTATCGCCCACAATAATTTTTACCGGGTCGCCGCTGTCGGGGCGGATGACTACCTTACCATTACGGGCCAGGATCCTGCTTTTCAGTGCGGGTAAAAATTCTGTGATCACCTGCCAGAAGTCCCAGGTATCGCTTACAATAGATACTATGCCAGCGGGGTAAACCTCGCTGATGAGCCGTTCAAAGGTTTTGATCTCATCGTCCTGCGTACCCATACACATTACGCTGTGCTCTGTTGCGGGTACAGAGCCACCGATCAGCTCTTTCTCACAATTGGCATTGTAATAAGTTTCCAGGAAATCAATAGCGGGAATGGTATCGGTACCTGCAAAAGATAACAGGTGACCGGCGCCGCTGATCAGCGCATCTTCCACGCCACTCATCCCACGGAAAGAGAAGTCGTGGCCCTGCCAGGGTATAAAGCTCAGGTCATTGCCTACGGTTTCCTTTGCATACCGGGTAAAAGTTTTCAGGTATTGAAAAGCCGTGGTGGCAGAAGTACAGGGCTTCCACAGAATGGCGCTGAGAATAGTTTCCAGCATATTGGTGAGCCAGAAAAATTCCGGGATGGTATTCTTAATAGTAAAGATGGGCACACGCATGGGTACCAGCGTACCTTCGGGCAGGGCCTTAATTTCCAGCGGCAGGTAACCCAGATCATGCAGCGCAGCAATGTGATCATAGGTAATGCTATCCTTGCCCAGGTAGTTATCCATACGGCGGGCATATTGTTTCAGCACCTGCTCTTTAGGCTGGCTAAAAAAAGATTCGTTGAACTCGCGTACCAGGTATTCCTTAATAAAATACTGCAAACCAAAAAACACGATCTCCTGTACATCACCATTCCTGGATTTGCGCGGTGTAAGGTTAGAGTACACCAGGCTGGTACCTTCGGGATATTGGAATTTGTGGCCTACTTTGTAGCCGTCTTTTAAGAGGATGGGATTGATACGCATTGTTAGCTAATGTTAAGTTGAAAATTATTTTGTTTTAGTTTCTTGTTGAACTTGAATAACTCGGGCCGGCGGTTCTGTGAGCCTTCGCGTTTAATGCCGGTATTGATCACATATTCTGCATCCAGGATCTTGCGGCTGAAATTCCTGCGGTCTATTGTAACGCCCAGGATGCATTCATATAATTCATGCAGCTCCGACATGGTAAACATTTCATCCAGCAGCTGAAAGCCTACGGGGAAATACTGGATCTTGGCCTGCAGGCGCTGTAAGGCTTTGGTAAAGATCTCTTTGTGGTCAAAGCCCAGGGCCGGGATCTTTTTTACCGGGAACCATTGTACATCATTCGCCATTTTACCGGCAGCTACTGCAAACTTCTTTGGATTGATGAGCGCATAATGTGCTACTGAGATCACACGTCCACGCGGGTCACGGTCCGGCGCATCAAAAGAATACAGCTGCTCCAGGTATACATTATCCATACCCAGCTTGGTTTGTAATATGCGGGAGCAGAGTTGCTGAAAACTTTCCTCCATCTGTAAAAAGGCGCCGGGTAAGGTCCAGCGGTCTTTAAAAGGCTCCTCATTCCTGTTCAGCAACAGCACGGATAATGTTTTCTCATGATAACCAAATACTACCAAGTCCACAGCCAGGGCAGGATTCTTATATGCGGAGAAAGCTTTCATTCTTTTGTTTGTGTTAATTTGACACAAAGAAAGGAGATTATTTCTATTTGTACAAGTTTTTCCAGGGATTTTATGAAAATAAGTACTTATACGTAACCGTTAGCACCGGCCCGAAAGGCGGTTGGAAAGCGCTAATGCATTAAGAAAGATAGAGTTAATTGTAATAACAAAGTAGTACCAGCCGGATGTTAGGGTTACGAACTTTCTTTAAAGCGGGGGGCCAGGGTGGTAGCCGGAATACGCCGGAGATGTGCCTGAGCTACAGCTACATACGATAAGGGGCCTGGATTGGATCCGGACAGTAAATCACCAGCAATAAAAATAGACTGTACCTTAACGATACAGTCTATTACAGGTAAAACGCTCTCTTTTTATTTAATTCCTGAAAAAGCTCCCGGCTGTTCCCGTTTGCTCTACCCAAATACCGGAGCTGGCCTGCAGCTTGTATTCGCTTAACCCCACTTCCTTCCCGCCAGGCGCCCAATCGTAGGTATAGCCCAAACGGGTCCAGGGATAATAATAATCCGTATTAGAACTTAATGGCCGGTAGTAAGAATAAATAATATTATCATCAAACCAGGTAGCGTAAGCTGGTGAAACACCATTCACCAGCACCGCACCGGTAGTAGTGGTATTAATAGCAGGATTGCCGGCCGGGCGCACCAGCTTCTCGGGCAGTACCCACATTTGTGAGATGTGCGTATTACTGCGGTCATTGGCGGGTGGTAATCCCAACAGCTGGCAGATACGCATAATAGTATCGGAACCGGGCTTGAAAGCCGCTGCCAGCCTTCGTTTCATTTGTGCCGGTATAAACACCCAGGCATCGCCCCAGGTATTGGTGATGGAATCGCCGGCCGGGTAGCTGGATGGATACTTCATAAAAGTAGCCATCAGTACATACTGTTTGCCATGAATGGTTTTCCATTGCAGGTTGGGATTGTCGGCCGTAATGGGCCACAAAGTGTCTACTACTTCTGAATTGTCAGCCACGGTTGCATCGGTAATGGAGTTAGCGTACAGCTGATCTACGGTGTACTGGGGCGCTGGTACATCGTCATCTTTTTTACAGGCTACAAATAAAAAACTAACAGCAAGAGCCATGCGGATCATGGATCCGGAACGAGGGGAAAAAGTTTTCATAGTGGTTATCTTTTGGTTATTCGGTTATAAGAGATCGGCTAAGTACGTAATTTTCAGTGATATACACAACTTTTTCCGCACACAGCAGCCCGCTTCATAACATAAGCATAACAATTGCATAATGCTCACTTAACCATTCCATAATAGTGGTTGATTCTCTTTGCAAACGCTTTAGGGTAAGAGGGATCCAATCATACACTTTAATTACGGACAACCACATCATCGATACCTGTTGTATACAGGATCAACTGCCATGCATATAAACCAAAGGTGAGCATATGAAATTAATTGTAGCTGTCGTGATCCTCTCCGGTGGATTATTGTCTTTTTTTCGTGTGAATGTAGGAGTGAAAATTCAGCACTCTTTAACCGTTGATTCCCTGGGAGCCTGCCAGGGCGCTCATTATGAGCAGGGCAAGCTATACCTGTACGGCGACCGTGAAACGGGCGTGATGCGGGAGTATATACCAGGTAAAGATTCACTGTTATACACCGGCCGTGAATATGCATTTACTGAAAATGGAAAAGATGTGATCAACCATCCTACCGGTATTGCACGCCATGGCAACCTGCCTGTTTTTATTGGCAACAGTATCCGCCTAAACAAAGAAGGCACGGCCTGGAAAGCAGTGATCTACTGCATTAACTGGGAAGGGTTTTTACAAACACATACACTGGATGGCAACATTAAAAAAGTAATAGACGATGATGCCTGCATACAGGGCACCCGCCCGGAGTACGTCGAGTATAATGGCCAATGGTATGTAGCTACAGCCGATTACGGCAACCATGGCAATGAAGTAAGATTATACCATCCCGGCCGGCTGCAAAATGTATCCAGCACAAAGGAAGATGGTGTGCTGTTTAAAAATTTCACCTGCGGGCCCTGGGTGCAAAACCTGCATTGGATACCGGAAAAGAAGGTGCTGGTGTTGATACAGAACCAGGTGGAGGGGCGTAAGTGGCGTTTTACTTTCGTAAACCTGGAAACCTCTGTTGCCGCAGGTAAAGCCGACATTATTAAGGAAATAGATATTGATAAACCCGATGAGCTGGAAGGCTTCACTTTTTTAAACGGCAGCCAAACAGGCGTTGCTGTTACCTCCTCCGCAAAGAACAATGTTCATTTTATAAATGTCAACTGGTAGAGTTATGCAAAGAACGTTACAAGATCTCACACGTGGATGTAAGTTTGTATTGGCGGCATGCGGCCTGATGGCTGTAATGCCCGCCGGTGCTGCCACAACAGGCAGGAAGTTAGCCATGATATGGCAGCAGCCGGGCGCCGTGGAAGTAAGCGGTACCATTACAGATGAAAAGAACCAACCCTTACCGGGTGTGAATGTAGTAGAAAAAGGTACCCGTAAGGGCACGGTTACCAATGGCAATGGCCAGTACACCCTGCGCGTAAGCGCCGGCGCTACGCTGGTATTTTCCTTTACCGGTTATATTCCGCAGGAAGCTGCCGCTAATCAATCCGTATTGAATATACTGCTGCGTGAAGATGTAAAACAGCTGAACGAAGTAGTATCTGTAGGTTACCAGAAAATGCGCAAGAGCGATGTTACGGGCGCAATATCCAGTGTAAAAGCTAAAGAGCTGAACCTTACCACTCCCTCTGTAGGGCAGGCGCTGGTAGGTAAAGTGGCTGGTGTGCAGGTATCGCAGGTAAGCGGTGCTCCGTATATGAGCACCAAGATCCGCGTACGCGGTGTGGGCTCTGTAAATGCCAGCTCTGACCCGCTGTATGTAATTGATGGCTACCCGGCCGGTAATGATGTATTCATCAACCCTAATGATATAGAATCCATCGACATTCTGAAAGATGCTGCTTCTGCTGCTATTTACGGTTCCCGTGCAGCCGGCGGCGTAGTGCTTATTACCACCAAACATGGTAAGGATGGCAAAGGCCAGCTGGAATATGATTACCAGTTTGGCGTGAACCAGCTGAGTAAAAAAGTAGATCTGCTGAATGCCGACCAGTTTGCACAGCTGGTAATAGATGGCCGCAATAACACCTATCGCGACCTGGTTATAAATGGTGGCGGCGCCTGGAACGATGCTATGTTCTCTGACGATAACG